>OFIS01000005.1_pt1 | contig 487753 bp, 368 predicted proteins | sample 1775071 | NCBI WGS metagenome assembly OFIS01 (sample SAMN08195774, study PRJEB24354) | sludge metagenome | isolation source: sludge from phenol fed wastewater aerobic bioreactor C | place: India: Nagpur | collected 2016-09-17
TGACTTTTTGGGATTGATTAATAAGTGTGGTTACTTAAAGTTAATCCCAACTGTCAGATCAAATCTTGACTATTTCACATAAAAAGTTTCAGCTTCTGATATCCGGGGATACCTGATGAAAGTGACTTTGTTTTTTTCGTGAAAGGTAAAATATCAATAAAAAGCCGTGAGTCCTGCCCGAATGAATTCGTTCAGTCGGCGGTAAGATGCAAGTGGATTACAGGTGGTCGGGTTTTGCTTCAATATTAATCTTCGGGATTCATATTTCCCGTCTCAAGTCTTTCGGTCTGTTTTCTTTTATGCAGGGAACCTCTGTACAACCTCCGCTTCTCCCTTTCTTTGCAATTGGGTTTTCTGTGCTGCGACTATATAATCAAATTAAACAATCGAAGAGTCTCGAACTGTAAGCTACGAGCCACGAGTAGAATACAACGCAATCCTAATCATCCAACTATCTTTCTATTGACTACTAAAAGCGAACTTCTTTCTTTAATCCAGTAAATCCGGTCTCCTGGCCTCAGTTCTCTTTACAGATTGTTCATAGCGCCATTCCTCCACTTTTTTAGGATCACCGCTGAGTAATACTTCCGGGATCACCCAGCCGCGGAAATCGGCGGGGCGGGTATATACGGGAGGGGCCAGCAAATTGTCCTGGAATGAATCGGTCAGTGCAGATGTTTCATCATTCAGTACACCGGGCAATAGCCTGCCAACGGCATCTACCACAATTGCTGCTGCCAGTTCTCCGCCACTCAATACATAATCACCAATGGAGATCTCCATGGTAACAAAATGTTCGCGTATGCGTTCGTCAATACCTTTGTAATGGCCACAGATGATCAATAGATTGCCTTTCAGTGAAAGTTGATTGGCTGTAGACTGGTTGAACCGGTGCCCGTCGGGGGTCATATAAATGATCTCGTCGTATTTCCTGTCTTTGGATAATGTTTCAATGGCATTGGCCAGTGGCTCACACATCATTACCATGCCGGCACCCCCACCATACTGGTAATCATCTACCTGTCCGTATTCGTTCACCGCCCATTCGCGCAGGTGATGTACATGTACTTCCAGTAATCCTTTATCCTTTGCACGCTTCATAATGGAGTGTCCCAGCGGACTTTCCAGCAGTTCCGGTAAAACGGTAAGAATATCTATATGCATGGCGCAAAGATAAACGGAGCCTGTTAAACCTGCACTTTTTACTTAAGCCGATCGAACCGGGAATACAGGATGGAGTTCTGCGGTCCATCTACATCAATAATGAAATACTTGTCGTTGAAAGAGTCCACCCGGTATTGCAGGGGAGTGTAGTAGTAATCAATGAAATCGAACCTTACCCGGCCATCGGATGCAAATACATCATATTTTCTGTACAACGTATCATCATCAGTACCAGGAATTTTCATGCTGTTCTGTACAATTTTTAAAACCCCACCGGGAGTAAACATATTCTCATCATCCCACAGGTATGTTTTGGTAAATTTCCACAGATCAGAATCCGATGAGGCAATATTGTCGTTCGGAAAATAATCGATGTACTTGTTGGCGTAGAAAGCGGTAAGGCGGTAAGAGTGATTTTGAATGGACAACAGAAATTCATTAGCTTGTTTACCAGTGATATCTGTATTTTTATTGCATGCCAGCAGGCATAGTACGGATGCCGTGATCAGAAGGTACATTGGTCTCATGAACGGGAGTGTTTTCAGTTGATGAATGGTAATGCACAGGAAGTCACATAAAAATAATGCCACTGACTTCCGAGGATCTGAGTGATAGCGGCCGGGTAAAAAAGGGGATTAATTACTAAGATAGGTACCCGTAGTTATTGTTGCAAGTAAATACGTGGGCTTAACAAGGAGTTCACCACTGAATGTTGTTTTCCCATATTTGGAATAAAAGACAATGCTTATTCTTTTAAAAGGAAAGCTGTTTTATTTTTATAAAGATGTTTAAAGAAAGACCTTTTCACGTATTGTTGTTTTGTTCTGTGGTTACCATCTGTACCGCAGTATTACAGTACCTGTATCCTGATTTTAACTTTGTTGATGGTGGGTTGATTACAGCCATATTGATGACGGTTTTTCTGAAGAAAAGTGTGTATACCTATCTTTTCGGATGTGTTGGCATTGCGCTGGTAATCATTTCTGCGTTCTATCCGCACGATTCACTGACCTGGCAGCAGAACTTGATGCAGCATCTTTTTTCAGGCATCATTGCTTTGCTGACTATGATCTCCGTGCTGTACGTTAAAAAACTATATGGTTCAATTGAAGCAGAACAGCAACAGGTAACAGCTTTGTTTGAATATGCTACAGAAGGTATTTTACTGACCAATCAGCAGGGCGAGATCATCCTGGTAAACCCTGCAGCACTAGAACTGTTTGGTTATACAAAAGACGAACTGCTGGGAAAGAAAATAGAAGTGCTGATACCCCGTCGTTTTCATGGAGCGCATCATCATTACCGCGAAGGCTTTTATGAAACGCCTTCCAACAGAACCATGGGACATGGCCGTGATTTGTACGCACGCAAAAAAGATGGCAAGGAGTTTCCGGTGGAAGTAAGTCTCAGCTATTACCGCCAGCAGGGCGCTTTTTATGTAATTGCTTTCCTGGTAGATATTACACAGCGTAAAGAATCTGAACAGCGGCTGATTGAACAAAAACAACAGTTACAACAGATCACAGATGCTGTACAGAAACTGAATGCCGAACTGGAAACCAAGGTAGAAGAGCGTACACTGATACTGAAAGAGGCGTTGGCCGAACTGGAAAAATCACAGCTTGAATTAAGCGAAGCACTCAATAAAGAAAAAGAACTGAACGAAATCAAATCGCGGTTTGTATCCATGGCATCACATGAATTCAGAACGCCTTTGAGTACGGTAATGTCTTCAGCATCGTTGATTGCAAAATATGTCGAAACTGAAGAGCAGGCCCAACGTGAGCGACATGTAAAACGCATTAAAGATTCTGTAGTGCACCTGAATGAATTGCTGGAAGACTTCCTGTCGCTGGGAAAACTGGATGAAGGTAAGGTACATATTCAACCGGCAGCACTGGATGTGCATCCTTTCCTGGACGATATTGCAGATGAAATGAAAGGATTGCTGAAAGAAGGGCAACAGATCCGGGTAGTATTTGAAAATGATCCCGGAACGATTGTTACTGATAAAAGATTATTCAGAAATATTCTCATTAACCTGCTGGGCAACGCCATCAAGTTCTCTTCACATCCCGTATTGCTTAAAGCAGGTATGCAGGATGGAGTATTGAAAGTAGCTGTACGGGATGAGGGAATTGGTATTGCTCCTGAAGATCAGTTACATTTATTCACCAGCTTCTTCCGTGGAAAAAATGCACAGAATATACAAGGTACCGGGCTGGGGCTGCATATTGTAAAACGCTATGTAGATATGTTGCAGGGAGATCTGCAACTGGAAAGCGAACTGGAAAAAGGAACTACTGTTACAATTACATTACCCGATCTGGAGAATAATGGTCAGTGACAGGAAACTGACTCACTGGGTGCACCTGCTAGTACCGGACTGATAAACGGAATGCCCAGGTTCATACCACGTAGAATTAATATGATGCCCATTGCCGCAGTAATGTAGGGCAATAGCTGTTTAAACTGAAGCCTCACCTGCATATTCATTTTTACTCTATACAGGCTTAGTGTCAGCATAACAGGCAATGTGCCTGTACCAAATGCAAACATGAACAAGCCACTTTGTATTATGCCTGTATTGCTCAGTGCACCTGCCAGTGCCAGGTATACCATGCCGCAGGGCAGCACTCCATTCATCATTCCCAGCAACAGGTAACCGGCGTTGCTTTGCAGGTTGATAAAGCGATGCATCCATTGCAACACTTTAGCATAAAATGACTGTGCCCATACCGGCACACCAATATGTTTGTGCAGGAAGTACCTAGATGCCAGCACCAGTACTATAATGCCGGTGAATATGGAAAGCCATTGCTGAAATCCTGCCAGGTAAATATGTCTGCCCGCAATACCAAACAGCAATCCCATGGCTGTATAGGTAACAACTCTGCCGCCGTTGTAGAGCAGCATCGCAGTTACTTGTCCGGATCTACTGTACTGCTGTATGGGAAGGGACAATATCAGCGGACCACACATGCCTGCGCAATGCAGACTGCTGACTGCACCCAGTAATAAACCGCCGATAACAATACCTTCCATCATATCAGTGAATAGTAACAGGTTGTTCTGAATAATATTGCACACCATTGGCCTGCCAGCTCAGTTTGGCGATGTAGTTCCCTTTCTTCAGGCCATTGGTATTGAAAGATTTTGTGCCGGAATTGCCTGCGGTCAAAGTAAATTTTCTGTCTTTTCCTGCGTCTGCAACACAATACAGCCAAAGTGTTCCTGTAACTTCCTGTTGCTGCATTTCGGCCGGTAATTGCACAACGATGTTTTCTTCGCTTTGCCGGATATTAACCGGTGTGCTGAGTTTTGATGCACGGCCAGTACCGTCAATCACCTGCTGGTAAGCCAGTTCATCTTTGTAATAATCTTTTGATACCAGGTCGTAATTGGTACGCATGCATTTGAATACCAGGAAACTCATCAGGCTTGCAAATACAATGAATACCAGTATCAGTTTATGTCCCCAGTTGAGTGTCATAAAGTATCTTTTTATTGATAATGCTTATTCAGAAAAGGGTCCCAGGAAATTGGTTTTGAGCACGTCTATTTTCCGGTTGCCGTCATATAATCCTATTCGTAAAGTTGTTTTTCGTTGTTGCAGTACTTTCCGGGGAAGTACTATAAAGAATGCGCCGTTGCCTTGTCCTTCCTGTGGTACGGTAATAATGCTGTGTTCGCCGATTACCTGTATAGAACCGTTCACATCTTCCAGTTTAAGTTGTAGCGGTACTTTGTAAATGGTTTTATTGGCTATTTTAATATTGTACAGGTTCGATACACTGTCGGTGCCTCTTTCCTGGTACAGCATGCCGGGGGTACGCATAACAGTAGCATCCACATCTTTACGGGTAGCCAGTAATATAGATAACATGGCCAGCAATACACCCAGCAATATGGTATACAGCTTCATACGGGTGGTATAATGGAAAGGCTCTTTCTGTTGTATGCCATTTTCAGAAGCGTAGCGGATAAGCCCCAGGGGTTTATTGATCTTTTCCATAATGGCGTTGCAGGCATCAATACAGGCGGTACAACCCACGCATTCCATTTGTGTACCATTGCGGATGTCAATACTGGTAGGACATACTTTTACGCACTGCATACAATCAATACAATCTCCCCGGCCAACGTCGGCTTTCTTTGTAAACTTACCGCGTGGCTCTCCCCGGTGATAATCATACGCTACCACCATAGAATTTTTATCCAGCAGAATACCCTGTAGTCTTCCGTACGGACATACAACGGTGCAGGCCTGCTCTCTGAAAAATGCATATACAGCGTAGAATACAAAAGAAAATGTTGCAATGGTCAGCAATCCGCCGATGTGTTGCTGCACCGGTTCGGTAATGATCTTCCACAGTGCTTCAACCCCAATAATATAGGCCAGGAAGAAATTGGCGATGATAAAAGAGGCAATATAAAAAACAACATGTTTAAGTCCTTTCTTCCAGATCTTTTTACCGGTCCACGGACCTTTGGCCAGCATTTTCTGGGCAGGTGCATCGCCTTCTATGAAGTACTCAATTTTACGAAAGAACATTTCGAGAAAGATTGTTTGCGGACAAACCCAGCCACAGAACAAACGGCCGAAGGCCGCAGTGAACAATACCACAAAGATGATGAAGGTGATCATGGTAAGCCCGAAGATGAAAAAGTCCTGGGGCCAGAACACCTTACCGAAAATGATGAATTTTGCTTCTGTTACGTTAAACAGGAATAACGGCCTGCCGTGTACATAAATAAAGGGCAGTGAAAAGAAGAGAATAAAAAAGAACCAGCTTACGTACGTACGTGCGTTGTAGAACTTTCCTTTGGGTTTCTGTGCAAAGATCCATTTTCGTTTTCCCGATGCATCTACGGTTGCAATACGGTCGCGAAAAGTTTCGGGTGTAGGGGTTACGGATCCACGTGTGTCGGTAGCTGGTTCCATGATGCTTATTTGTTTTCTGCTGCGCTGGTCGTTACTGAGTCTTTACCGGAAGGGGTAGCCGTTTCTACATACAGCTCACCCTGTTTTTCTTTAGGATTGGGTGGATTGGTACCGTGCAGGTGTTTAATAAAGCTGGCAACCTGTGCAATCTGTGCCGGCGACAGATCATCCTTCCAGCTTTTCATTCCTTTATCGGGCCAGCCATATTTAATGGTTTTGAAAATATCCTGTATACTGCCACCGTGCAGCCAGTAATCGTCAGTAAGGTTGGGGCCAACCATACCTTCGCCTTCTTTACCATGACAGGCAGCACAGTTCTGTATAAATATCTTCTGTCCGTTTTCCAGTAAAGCGGCATCGCTGATCAGCTTCACTGTATTTTCATCCACGCTGTTGGCTGCTTTTTTCAGGTATGCCTGTTGTTGTTCCGCTGCTTCCCTCATATCAATGACCAGTTCTTCCTCACTGGAAGGAGCACTATGTGATACATGGTGCTGCCACAGGTAGATACATGCAAAAATGATAGTGATATAAAAACCGTATAGCCACCATGGTGGTAAACGATTGTCCAGTTCACGGATACCATCATACTCATGCCCAAGGTCAATCTGTGCTTCCTGTTCTGCAGGACGGAACTTATTCAGCTTGTCCCACCATGAAGGTTGCACTGGTTTAGGTATTGCTATAGCTGATGCTGAACCAGCCACTGCCAATTTTCTTCTTGCCAGGAATATTTTTAACTGGAACAGCAGAACAAACACTACCAGCAGCTCAAGTGTGATCACGCCAGTGATCATATAGAAGGCGGTAGGAGAAAGACCTCCGAATGATGATACTGCAGGTGCAACAACAGCCTGTTCCTGTGCAAAACAGGGGGACGCCACTAATAACAACAGCACTGTAGCAGTAATGGCAGATCCTGTTTTGGAAGATGAGGGAGCAGTTGGTTCTGTCTGTTTTTCATAATACAGTCCGGCTGCACCCAGTAATACATGAGCCAGTAAACCGATGATCAGTAACAGGATCATCATCACTACAATCATGATCACTACCATCGGATCGTTCATGGAAGACTCTTTGGGCACACCGGTAGCGCCTTCTGCCTTTGCTGCATGTGCAAATGGTACTGCCAGCAGCAGCAATGCAATGAATTTAAACCTGATGGTGCGGATGTAGTTATATATGCATGTGAAAGGCATACAAAAACGTTTTTTAAGTTAGTCTAAGGGAATGCGGCTGATGTTATAAATACTTTTTTTATCGGTCTTGAATACCAGTACCAGTACAGCCAGGAAAAACAATCCGAATATGCAGAACGATAACAGCGGGTAAATACTTACGCCGGTTATTTTTTCGAGATAGTGTATAAATTTCATTGCTAATTAGATTTATGTGTGAAAGGAAAGAGCCTTAACCTTCAGTCTGAACCTTGTGTTTTATCTCTTAATTGGCCGCTGTCTGTTCTTTAGGCATTGCTTTGATGTCTTTGCCCATTCTTTGCAGGTAAGCGATCAGTGCAACGATCTCGGCATTACTTTTTGTTTCGATCTTATCTTTTTTCAGATTGCTTTTAATACTGTCTGCCTGTGTCATCAATTCCTGGTTAGCTATTTTGTCGTAACCTGCAGGATAGGGTACGCCCAGTTTTTGCATAGCCCTTATTTTGGCACCGGTAGAAGTTGTATCAATCACATCGTCTAATAACCACTGATAGTTGGGCATAATAGAACCGGGAGACATAATGCGCGGGTCCATCATGTGGTTGTAATGCCAGCTATCAGGATATTTGCCACCTTCACGTGCCAGGTCGGGACCGGTACGTTTGGAACCCCATTGAAAAGGATGATCGTATACAAACTCGCCAGCTTTGGAATATTCACCGTAGCGTGCCACTTCATCTCTGAACGGACGAATCATTTGTGAGTGACAGGTATAACAACCTTCACGTATATAAATATCTCTGCCCTGCAATTCCAGTGGTGTATAAGGCTTTACACTGGCAATAGTGGGAATGTTTGATTTTACCAGGAAGGTGGGAACCATTTCCAGTGCACCACCAATGGCTACTACGATCAGGCTGAACACAAGCAGGGTCATAGGTCTTTTCTCAATCCAGCGGTGCCAGTGTTCGCGTGCAGCAGGTTGGTGTACAGCCAGTGCCGGTGCTTCTGCTGCTTCATTGGCAATGAATGAGCCTTTTGCTGCTGTTTTAGCCAGGTTGTATACCATCAGTATAGCCCCTGCCAGGTACAGACCGCCGCCAATGCTGCGTGTTACATACATGGGTATGATGTGTGTAACTGTTTCGAGGAACTGGAATTTTAGCTGACCTTCCGGAGTAAAGGCTTTCCACATCTGGGCCTGTGTAAATCCTGCCCAGTATAACGGAACTGCGTACAGTATAATACCGATGGTGCCCAGCCAGAAGTGGTTATTGGCCATTTTACGGGAATATAAAGTAGTACCCCACATTTTAGGAACCAGCCAGTACAGGATACCAAATGCCATGAAACCATTCCATCCCAATCCACCAATGTGTACGTGTGCAATGGTCCAGTCGCTGAAATGCGAAATGGCATTTACATTTTTCAGTGATAACAGCGGACCTTCAAAGGTTGCCATGCCATAGCAGGTAACTGCTACTACAAAGAATTTCAGTACGGGATCTTCACGCACTTTATCCCACGCGCCACGCAGTGTGAACAGACCGTTCAGCATACCACCCCAACTGGGAGCAATCAGCATGATAGAAAATACAGTACCCAGCGATTGGGCCCAGTCGGGCAATGCTGTATATAACAGGTGGTGCGGACCAGCCCAGATATAAATAAAAATCAGTGCCCAGAAGTGTATAATAGAGAGACGGTAGGAATATACCGGTCTGTTGGCTGCTTTGGGAAGGAAATAATACATCAGACCGAGGATCGGCGTAGTAAGAAAGAAAGCCACGGCATTATGTCCGTACCACCATTGAACCAGTGCGTCCTGCACCCCAGCATACCAGCTATAGCTTTTGAAAAAAGAAACCGGTATTTCAATGGAGTTTACAATATGCAGCATGGCTACGGTAACCCAGGTGGCAATGTAAAACCAGATAGCTACATACAGGTGTTTTTCACGACGTTTGATAATAGTACCAAACATGTTGATGCCGAAAATGACCCATACCAGCGTGATGGCAATATCAATAGGCCATTCCAGTTCTGCATATTCTTTACCGGTGGTATAACCCAGCAACAGGGTGAGGGCCGCTGCAACGATAATACCCTGCCATCCCCAGAAATGCAGTTTGCTCAGCTTATCGCTGAACATCCGTGTTTTACAGAGACGTTGTAATGAATAGTAAACACCCATGAAGATGGTGTTACCTACAAATGCAAAGATCACCGCATTGGTATGTACGGGACGCATACGACCAAACGTGGTAGGGGCAAAATTGAGCGAGGCTCCCGGTGCGTAGATCTGGATAGCAGCCCATAAGCCTGCCAGCATCCCTACAATGCCCCACACCATGGTAGCCCATGCAAACCATTTTACGATCCTGTTGTCATAATAAAATTTTTCTGCCTGCATAAAGATTGGTTTCGGATTTGTTCCAGTGTGATGAAGTGTTAAAAAGGGTTAATTGCCGGAAGTGTGTTCCCTGTCGGGAGCATCGTCAAATAATATTCGTCGTGGCGGAGAAAAGTCATCTTCAAACTGCCTGTTCTTAACGCTCCATATAAATGCTGCAAGGAACAGCGCCGCCACAGATATGCTTGCAATAAGCAAAACGATAATTGCGCTCATAATGCCTGTTTTGAAATATGATGTAAAAGTATCAGCAGTGCTATGACAATATTTTGACATTACTCAGCGCGGGAGATGATTGTTGTCAGGAAATGTTAATGAAATGGTTTGGTAATGCGTTGTTGAATATTTGCACTGGTTGTGTTTGGAGTATACTGGTAGCTGTAACCATTCAGCCATCAATCTATAATTTTAACCTTCTGGCAATAATGCTGCTGCTGCCATAGGTCAGTAACAGGATGCTCAGTGAGCTGGCAGGCATTAATATAGCTGCTACCATGGGTGATAATAATCCCTGTACAGCAAAAGAAAGCCCGATAATGTTGTACAGAATGGAAACAGTAAAGCTGAAGAGTATGATCTGTTTGTTGGCCTTGCAGAGGCGGATGAATGCAGGCAGCCGTTCCAGTTGCTTCGCAGCCATGATGGCATCGCTGGCAGGGGTGAAATTGTTGGTATCTTCTGCCAGTGCAATACCGGCATTGCTTTGTTTCAATGCACCGGCATCATTTAGTCCATCACCGATCATCATTACTTTTTCTCCTTGTGATTGTAATGACCGGATAAAATGCAGTTTATCTTCCGGATGTTGTCTGAATTTCAGGATGGTTTCAGCCCCCAGCATTTTCTGCAGATTGTTGCGTTCGGTGGTGTTGTCGCCGGAAATGACAGACAGTTTGTATTTCCTGATCAGCGTTTTGGCTAAAGAGGTAATAAAGGGTCTGTACTGCGGTCTTACAGAAAAACTGCCATACAATTCGCGGTTGATAGCTATGTAAATAGCCGGGCTGTTATCGGGTATATGCGAGGAGAATCCTGCAACAAACTGCATGCTGCCCATTGTAACGTACATTCCGTTTGCAACGCCTTCAATACCCTTGCCTGGTATTTCCCGGAAATGTTCAATCGGCACATAGCTACTGTAGTTCAGATGATTTGCCAGTGCTTTGCTCAATGGGTGTGATGATTGCATAGCCAATGTTGCAATAGCCTGTTCCTGTTCAGGTGTAAGCGCAATACCAGTGTATTGTACTTCCTGGCGGTGTGCGCTGGTCAGTGTACCTGTTTTATCAAAAACAATATGTGTGGTACCTGCAATATCCTCAATAGACTGGGCATTGCGCAGGTACAACCCGTTGCGTGCAAGTATGCGCAACATATTTCCATTGGTAAAAGTGCCAGACAATAGCAATGCGCAAGGACATGCCACTATCAGTACTGCGGTAATAGCATTCCATATCTTGCTATTATCATATTGCCACCAGTATACTGCAGAAGTAATAGCAATAGCAAATACGATCCAGGTAAAATACCTGCTGATGCCATGCAGGAAGGAAGAACTTTTTTCCTGTGCTGTATTTTTCAGTTCATCTTTCGACCACAGTTTGGTCAGGTAGCTTTGCGCTACTTCTTTCATCACCAGCAGTTCAATGGCTGCACCTGTTTGCCTGCCACCGGCATATAGCATTTCACCGGTTTCTTTTTCAACAGGTAATGATTCGCCGGTAACAAAACTGTAATCGATCTGTGCTTTGCCACGGGTCAGAACGCCGTCGGTAGGGATCAGTTCGCCATGATGAATAAGTAGCGTGTCTCCTGGTTTAATATCCGGCAAGGTTGTGGCAATTTCTTTATTTTCTTTCAGCACTGTTACGGCCACGGGAAAATAAGAAGTAAAGTCCCTGTCGAACGACAGGTGCTGATAGGTTTTATCCTGCAGTACACGTCCCGCCAGCATAAAAAATACAATGCCCGACATAGAGTCGAAATAACCTGCACCTGTTCCGGTGAATACTTCATACAGGCTCCTGGAAAAGGTAACCAGTATGGCAAGCGCAATGGGCGCATCAATATTCAGGAAACGATGCTGTAGTCCTTTCCAGCCCGATTGGAAGAAAGGATAGGCGCAATAAAAAAATACCGGCAGTGATAACAGTACATTGATGCTTCTGAAAATGCCTTGCAGGCTTTTTTCGGCAGCTTCCAGCCCCAGGTATTCCGGGAAGCTCAATAACATGATATTGGCAAAACAAAAACCTGCTACGCCCAACCGGTAGATCATGGTTTTGGAAGTACGTGGTTTTTGCTGTAAGCTGTTCAGACTGATATAGGGTTCGTAACCAATATGAGCCAGTACATCGGCTACCTGTCGTAAAGTAATTTCACGGTGATCAAAAACAATATCAGCTTCGCGACGTGTAAAGTTGACGATTACACTGGTAATACCGTTGCGCAGTTTATGCAGGTTTTCCAGCAGGTACAGGCAGGAACTGCAATGGATCTGTGGCAGATACAATGTTATATAGGTCCGGTATTCGTCTGTAAAACTGATGAGCTGTTGTTGTATGGCTGCCTGGTCTAAAAAAGCAAACTTATCTTTCCGTACTGTTTCCTGCTGATTAGCGCCCGGTGCCGTATTCAGGTTATAGTATTCTGAAAGACCATTTTTTTGCAATAAACTGTATACCATTTTACAGCCTTCACAGCAGAATGTATGATCATCGGCTTTAATCAGGGTGGTGAAACAAGGCTCTCCGCAATGGTAACAGGTAACCTGCTGACCGGTAGTGGTAGTATCCATAATACGGTACAGTTTAGAAAACGCTAAAGTACCAGGCCGGAGGTGTGTGTACCATGATACCCGTTACCGGTTTATATGATTTTTGTCAGAAATAACTGATAGTTGGCAGGGAGATAGTATTTTTATAGTGTATAAATCTTTCAATACCACAGCAGATGAAAACAATACTGGTTGTTGACGATAATACTGAAATCCGAGAAAATACAGCCGAAATACTAATGCTGGCAGGTTATAACACGTTTACTGCCGAAAATGGTAAAAAAGGCGTGGAAACGGCACTGCGTGAAAAGCCCGATCTGATTGTTTGTGATATTATGATGCCCGACCTGGATGGGTATGGCGTATTGCATTTGCTGAGAACCAATCCTGCCACCGAACATATTCCATTAATATTCCTAACCGCTAAAACCGAACGCACAGATTTCCGTAAAGGAATGGAAATGGGCGCAGATGATTATATCACCAAACCTTTTGATGATCTTGAATTATTGAAAGCTATCGAGGTCCGCCTGAAAAAAAGTGATATCATTCACAAAGCCTATGGTGCAGGTGAACAGGGGATGAATGAACTGGTAAAAGAACTGAAAAGTTCTGGTTTGTTGCTGCTTGACCCAGAGCATTATGACAGTGAGCAGGTGGCTAAAAAACAACTGATATATGGTGAAGGAAAACGGCCGCGCTACCTGTATTTTGTAAAAAGCGGCAAGGTGAAAACCTTTAAGGTGAATGAGGATGGTAAAGAATACATCACCAACCTATACAGTGCCGGCGATTATCTTGGCTATCTTGCCCTGCTGGAAAACAGTGCTTATGAAGATACGGCTGAGGTGTTGGAAGATGCAGAAGTGGCTATGATCCCTAAAGATGAGTTTACCGATGCTGTATACAACGATATGGCCATTGCCACAAAATTTATCAGGCTGGTAGCACAGGATGTAAAAGAAAAAGAAGAACGTTTGCTACGGCTGGCCTACGATTCATTACGCAGACGCATTGCAAAAGCATTGCTGGATATTCATGGGAAATTTAATAAAGAAGACGCTGCACAAAATTCCATTGATATTTCTCGGGAGGATATTGCTCAGTATGTAGGTACGGCTACGGAATCGCTGATCCGTACGTTGAGTGATTTTAAATCGGAAAAACTAATTGAGATCAGGGAGGGGAAGATCAGGATACTGAACCAGGAAAAACTACAGCGTTTGTTGTATTAACGGTCTGCATCCCGGTCCAGGTCGTAATCCATGTCGGTATCATCTGTTTTGGGGCGGAATGCAATGGCAATCTCTTCTGCGTGGTCGTTCTGTTGTTTCAGGGTCCAGTTATCCGTCATGGTGGTTTCCAGCCACAATTTACCTGATTTGCGGAATACCTGTGCCAGTAAACCGAAACGTGTAAAGAGTATATCTTCCACTTCCTTCACCGTCATCTTATCATTCACTTCCATTTCACCGGGTTTAAAATGTCCCGGTGCAATATCCGATAACGGCAGGTGATAAGGTTGTTTTCTGAATGTATTGGCTGCAGCATCTTTCCTGAAAAATTCAATTTTCAGGAAAGGGAACTGGCTGCTGAAATCCCGTTGTACCTCAGCCGCCTGTTTGTCTGCCTGCATAACTAACTGCATATAATTTTTTTAATACACGTAAATGGTAATATCATCCTGCTGTGCAGGATTGTTTTTCGGTATGCGCACCGTCAGTTCACCCAGTTTTAGGGTAGCTGTGGTCATCAGGGTATCGGCGTTGCGGGGTAATGTAAAAGCCCTGCGCCACAACATACAGTCGTGCTCACAAAGGTTGTTGCCGCAATGCACATGTTTTTTATTCTTACGTACACTGATGTACAGTACACTGTCCTGTATACATACATTAATCTGCTCGCGTTGTACACCAGATACAGCAATGCCTAGTATAAATTCGCCTTCACTGTCTGTAATTACCGCTGCCGGTACTGTAGTACTGCTATGACTGGTTCTGGGTGGTAATGCGGTAATAGCTTCTGCCGGTAAATTTGCTGCAACTTCCATCACGAATAGTTTTTAATGGGTAAACCATGTATAACATCACAAAACTATTGTGGTGATAAGCGCTAAAATATGACTTGCCGGGGACGGCAATATGATTTTTGTCAGGTAGACACCAGGTTGTTATTCCATAAAATCATCCAAGTCGCGGCGATCTTTTTTGGTAGGGCGGCCCACCTTACTGAGCCGTTTGCCGGTGTGAAAACTGGAAGTCTGGAACTGCATACGTTCTAATTCTTCCGGGGGAGTAATGTCTGTATAGAATTTGATGGCTTCAGAAAATGCTAAACGGTTGTGCAACAAGCCGGTAACTTTTATGCGCCAGCGTTTGTTCTCTGTTCTTATCTCGTATTCATCACCCACCGTTACTGCTTTGGATGGTTTTACCTGGTCGCCGTTCAGTTTTACCTTGCCGCTATCGCAGGCCGCTGAAGCCAGCGCACGCGTTTTGAACAGCCTGATAGACCACAGGTATTTATCAATGCGTAACTTTTCTTTTTCTGCCATATTGCAAAATTAGCAAATTAGCCGATGTGCAAATCAGCAAATGCACCGCCATTACCGGTCTGTTTATAAATAGAAACTCCCGGCCACTACTTAGCAACCGGGAGCTATTATTTGTTACTGAAAACTATTACTTAAATATTCGCACATTAACAGATCTGCACATTGGCATTACATTTCCGCAAAATACTTATGAAAGTACGGAATGGTTTCAATGCCTTTATAAAAGTTGTACAGATCATATTTCTCGTTGGGAGAGTGCAGGTTGTCGCTGTCCAGTCCAAAACCCATGAACACGATCTTCACGCCCAGTTCTCTTTCCAGTATGGTACAGATAGGGATACTACCGCCACCTCTTACCGGAACCGGTTTTTTACCAAAAGATGTTTCAATGGCTTTGGCGGCTGCTTTGTATGCATTGGAATCAATAGGAGTGATGTAAGGCTCGCCACCATGCAGGTTTTCAGCTTTTACAGTAACGCCTTCGGGTGCAATGCTTTCAAAGTGTTTCAGCAGCATTTCGGTGATCTTTTCTGAAGACTGGTTGGGTACCAGGCGTGCAGATATTTTTGCGTATGCCTTTCCAGGTAATACAGTTTTTGCGCCTTCTTCAATATAACCGCCCCAGATACCGTTCAGTTCCAGTGTAGGACGTATACCGGTTCTTTCGTTGGTAGAATAGCCTTTTTCACCCCACAATGCTTTTACGCCAAGATCATTTTTGTATTCCTCCTCATTGTACGGAGCTTCTGCCATCAGTTTTCTTTCTTCCGGTGTGGCTACCAGTACATCATCATAAAAGCCGGGTATGGTGATATGGTTGTTCTCATCATGACAGGAAGCGATCATTTTCGCCAGCATAGTAATGGGGTTGGCAACAGCACCACCATATACACCACTGTGCAGATCACGATTGGCGCCGGTCACTTCTACCTGTATGTATGCCAGGCCACGTACACCGATGTCAATGGAAGGATTTTCCATGCTGATCATAGAACTGTCGCTGATCAGGATCACATCGCATTTCAGCAGGTCTTTGTGGGCGGCAACAAATTTGCCCAGGTTGGGAGACCCAACTTCTTCCTCGCCTTCAATCAGGAATTTGATATTGGTAGCCTGTGTGTTGGTTTTGGTGAGGATTTCCAATGCCTTTACGTGCATGTAGAATTGTCCTTTGTCATCAGCAGCACCACGTGCGTAGATACGACCGTCTTTGATCACTGGTTCAAAAGGACCACTGTGCCACAGTTTCAGCGGATCGGGTGGCTGTACATCGTAGTGACCATATACTAATACTGTAGGTTTGGAAGGATCAATGATCTTCTCACCAAATACCACCGGGTGGCCGTCTGTAGCATATACGGCTGCAGTATCGGCACCTGCTTCCAGTAAACGTTGTTTTACTGCTTCCGCACACTTTTTCATATCCTCTTTACGATCGTTGCTGGCGCTGACAGATGGTATCCGCAAAAGCTCCAGTAATTCGTCCAGGAAACGGTCTTTATTCTTCTCCTGGTAGTCTTTCCACGTCTGCATATATGTCGATATTTAAAATGATAAATAGGCAGCGAATATAGGCCGTTTTCCGGATACGGACCGGCAGTAGCTGGTTAAGCGGTGACTGTTTCCAGGTGGTGTTTTTTGTCGGTCAGCAGGTTGTTCAGCGTCCAGGGTACACGTTGTATAAACGCGTGCTGACGTACCCTGCAATCTTCTTTCATACAAATGCTGCATGAAAAATCAAGACAGGGATCACTGTGTACAAAGAATTCCACCGCGTTGCCAAACTCTTTTGTGATAAGCGATACCAGCTCGTCAATTTCATGGTGTGCTTCACGTACATCAAAATACCAGGGTACGGTAAGGTGGCAATCAATATGCAATTGCGAACCGTATTTGATCACACGCAGGTTGTGCAGGTCGATCCAGTTGATACGACGATTGGTATTCAGCAGATCTACCAGTTTTACCAGCAGTTCTTTATCTGCCTCATCCATAATACCTGCTACAGAGTGACGTATAATGTGATAGCCTGTGTAAATAATGATAAATGCAAACAGGATGGCCACTGCATTGTCAAGCCAGGTAATGTCTGTGAAGTAGATGATAACAAGACCTGCAATAATGCCCAGTGTGGAATAGGTGTCTGACTGCAGATGTTTACCACTGGCAATCAAAGCAAGTGAATTGTTTTTTTTCCCTTTACGTATACAGATATAGCCTACAATATAATTGACAATGGCGGTAATAGCTACCAGTATAATACCCTGATCCAGTTGTTGCAGTACATGGGGATGTATAAAATTGTTGATAGCTTCGTAAATGATGATCAGCCCGGCGATCATAATAAGCGTGCCTTCTACGGCAGCAGACAGAAATTCCGCTTTACCGTGACCGTACGGATGGTCTTCGTCGCGTGGTTTGGCAGCTACATACAGGCTGTACAATCCTATCAGGCCGGCCACTACGTTCACAGTGCTTTCCAGTGCATCAGTTAAGATGGCTACCGACTGTGTAAGGAAATAGGCCAGCACTTTAACTACAAACAGCAGTATTGCAATAATAACCACCCATTTCTGCATGCGCAGATTTTCACGAGCTGTTTCCACCTGTTCAATATTTTAATAACCTACAATGAATCTGTTGTAACCGGGTTGGGGTTATTGTATACACGGTTACTGTACCGGTATGGTAGTTTCTTTGGGTTTTTCAACGTGTGTTCGTGTCAATAACCGCCTGATGCTTTTGAATAAACGGAACCAGGCTTCTTTGTTGAACAACTGCGCATCATGCAGTGCTTTATATATCAGGAAGAAGCCGATGGGCAACAATACAGCGGTTGCCAGCCACATACCTGCAGCGGGTTGCAACACATCCTCTTTCACAAACTTTTTTCCAAAGTTGTTCAGCAGAAAAAAGATAACGAAGAAGATCACTGCAAATACAATGGGGGTTCCGATACCGCCTTTACGAACAATGGAACCCAGCGGAGCACCAATTAAGAACAATACCAGTACAGCAACAGACATGGTAAATTTTTCGTGCCAAACTATCAGGTGCATACGCAGTTCCTTGCGTTTATTCTCGTATTCATCTACAGAGCCATCCAGTGTGCTTTTTACTGAACTGGCATACGAAATGGCCTGGTCCTGTACCATAGAACGTGCGCTATCGGGCAGTAACTCTTTGAGCGTTTTAGCCTTCAGCGTTTTAGCCGGAACTTTCACCCAGCCAGAGTCCAGGTATTTGGTAAATTCCATGTATACAGCCAACTCCTTGCTTTTGCGTTCAGTATACAGGTTCAGGTTTTTTTCCAGTGAATCAATGGCTCGTCCCAACTGGCGCACACTCAGCATTTCATAACGGTTCCTGTACACACTGTCTGAAGTACGATTCAGCAACAGGGAACTGAGATCCAGTACTTTTTTATATTCTTTAAAACCCAGTCTGATAAATTCAGTATTGGTACTGCTGCGTTCACCACGTTCCTGGTAACGCCAGCCATTGCGCAGGGTAAATTCAAGAAAATGTTTGTCCGGGGTTACGCGCATAATGCCTTCATCGGCAACGATGATATTGTCCTGAAGGTTGGCCGTGTTTTCGTAAATGATCACTTTTTTCAGGATCGAATCGTTTTGTTTTTTTGCTATTTTAATAGCATAGCCCGGTATGGTAGTATAGAAAACCCCTTCTTTCAGATCGAACGCCGGCTTTTTATTCACCAAATCGTTATGCAGGGTTTTCATTTTGAGGTTGGCTACCGGTATTATATAATTGTTAAACAGGAATGCCAGGAAAGATAACAGGATAGATACTACCAGCATGGAGCGCATAAAACGCAACAGGCCAATACCGGCAGATTTTATGGCCACCAGTTCAAAAGTTTCGCCCAGGTTACCAAAGGTCATGATGGAAGAAAGCAGTACAGCCAGCGGCAGTGCCAGCGGCACCAGGGTGGCACTTACGTAAATGATAAGTTGCAGAATGGTGAAGGTATCAATGCCTTTACCTACAAAGTCATCAATCCACAGCCAGAAGAACTGTAGTATCAGTACAAACAGGGTAAGGAAAAATGTAGCGATAAAAGGACCAATGAACGCCTTTATAACCAGTATATCCAGTTTTTTGATCACTTGTTCTGCTTGTTATAGGTGAGTCGATTACCTTTAATATATGAATGCCGCAAAAATACAGCTTTCAGCAGAGGAATTAGAACTTGTACAAAATGCAGACTGGCTTTTAACAAAGAATAATATCGTCCGGAAAGTATTTGAACTGTTTGGTGAAGTGGCACATCATATCCGTGAACAGATCCCTGCTACTGTGGTGCCTCCTGAGGCGCAGGTAATCTCTCCCAAAATATCAAAAGGCGAAAATTATAACGGACTGCCCTATGTAATGCTGGATTATCCGCGGTTGTTTGATAAAGCGGATTTCTTTGCCATCCGTACCTTTTTCTGGTGGGGGCATTATTTCAGCGTAACGCTGCATATAAAAGGAAAGTACAAATCCATGTTCGGACCTGTATTAAAAGACAATATAACCCTGCTTGCCCGGAACAATTTTTACATCTGTGTGGGCAAAGACGAGTGGCGGCATGAATTTACGGAGGATAATTACGTAGAGGTTTCTGCGTTATCCCGGATTGCGGTGGAAGAAATGTTACTGGCGAACAGTTTTTGCAAGCTATCTGCTAAAATTACTTTTCAACAATGGCCGTATGCGCAGGAAGCGTTGATTGATCTGCATCTCGCCCTCTTCCGGGCAATCCAACATTAATTACCCAGGCGGTGGAACAGGTCCTTTACCTGGTAACCCCATAACTGGCTTTGATCTTTTACCTCACCTTTATCGGCAAAGTCGCGGATAACGAGTATGGTTTGATTGGTAACCTCAGATTTTTCAATACGGAATTCAAAGTATTCTTCTTTGGGTGCGTGCAACCAGTGAAAACGTATAAATTTTTCTTCTTCTTTTTCTGTAACCTCAGCCTTATCGGTGGTGCCATTCCAGGAAAAACTGAAAACATTATCCCTTTCATCCACTTTATCTGCAAACCATTCCTGCAAACCGGCAGGTGTACTGAGAAATTCGTATAAAATGGAAGGAGAACATCTTACCGGATACTCTAACATGAATTGCTGTTTCTTGCTCATCTACTCCTTTATTGATCTTGATATGTAATACTAATGGTGCAATAATAGAAAATTAATGTCACCCCCAAAATTTTTTTGTAAGCATAGAGGTAAGCAAATATGTGAAAAATAACTATTCCTATTTCAAAGCAACTGGTTGTCAGTTGCTTATAGATAATTTTTTTGGAAATCAGGTTGGTTTTTATTAAATTGCCCAAAGGGCTTATAGTAATTGATGATCAGTACATAAGAAATTGTGCAATTATTCGTTTTTTATAGAGACCATTAAACCTTACAACCTTAAAAACCCTTAAAAATGACCTGCCTATGAGTATGCGTCAACTTAAGATCACGAAATCAATTACTAATCGTGAATCCCAAAGCCTTGAAAAGTACCTGCAGGAGATAGGAAAAGTAGAGCTTATCTCTCCAGAGGAAGAAGTAAGGCTTGCCCGCCGCATTAAACAGGGCGATCAGAGCGCACTCGACAAACTTACCAAAGCAAACCTCCGATTTGTTGTATCTGTTGCCAAACAGTACCAGAACCAGGGACTTTCTTTGCCAGACCTCATTAATGAAGGGAATTTAGGGCTTATCAAAGCTGCACAGCGTTTTGATGAAACACGCGGTTTTAAATTCATTTCCTACGCAGTATGGTGGATCCGTCAAAGTATTTTGCAGGCATTGGCCGAGCAATCGCGCATTGTTCGTTTACCACTTAACAAAGTAGGTTTGACCAATAAGATCCAGAAAGCATTTTCGCAACTGGAACAGGAGTATGAGCGTGAACCTTCTCCTGAAGAACTGGCCGAACTGCTGGAACTGGAAACGGAAGAAGTATCTGCCACACTGGGTATTGCCGCCCGCCACGTAAGTATGGATACCCCTTTATCTGAAGGAGAGGACAATACACTGGTGGATGTGCTGGAAAATCCCAATGCGGAAAGAGCAGAGACCAATATTGAGCACAACGAATCACTGAAACAGGAAATAGAGCGGTCCATGAAAATGCTGACCGAGCGTCAGAAAGAAGTGATCTGTTATTTCTTCGGATTGGGTGTGGATCACCCGATGAGCCTGGAAGATATTGGCGAAAAATTCAATCTTACCCGCGAGCGCGTAAGACAGATCAAAGACAAAGCGATCACCAAGTTGCGCACCAATTCACGCTCCAAAGCACTGCGCGGTTACCTGGGCGTTTAACCTTAAATTGATTAATACCCGAAAGAAACTTTACACTTCATAATCTTACTGTAAATTTGCAGTCCCTGATAGGGTGAATCGTTAGGTTCACCCTATCATCTTTTATCGCAGATTGGGGGGATTCCTGATTAGATTTTGCAGATGATAAATCCCCGGTTTATGGATAAAAACATTCAAAATCCTTTGAAATACGCTGCCATCACAGACAAGGTGATTGGCACAGCTATGAAATTTCACAGGCACTTTGGGCCAGGTTTTCCGGAACTTGTTTATCACAGATGCCTAAAAATGGAATTGAATAAGGATGGAATTAAATTTGTGAGCGAATTTCGCCAGGATATTTTTACGATGGAGTTTGTGTAGGTAAAAGGCGCCTGGATCTGTTGGTGGAAGATATTAGTGGAGTTAAAAGCCCTGAGTGAAATGGGTGCTGGCGTACAGGCGCAGATACTCAACTATTCAATAGCATTTGATATTGAGGTGGGGGGGACTGAATTTTGGACAGAATAGTCTGGAGTTTAAAAGGTTCATCAGCACAAGAAAAGTGTAAAATGTATTATGCCGTAAGGTATATAAAAAATTATAAGAGGCAGGTATTTCGTTAGTGATTTATCGTTAGCGAAATTTGATAAAATCCTAAAATCAGCGTTCTATGTTTGAAAGTTTATCCGAACGGTTAGAGTCGGCATTTAAGCAGATAAAAGGTGAAGGCCGTATTACCGATCTGAACATTGCAGCTACAGTAAAAGATATCCGTCGTGCATTGGTAGATGCAGACGTAAACTATAAAATTGCCAAAGAGTTTACTGATAATATAAGGGAAAAAGCACTGGGACAAAAAGTGCTGACAGCCGTAAGTCCCGGTCAACTGATGGTGAAGATCGTAAAGGACGAACTGGTGGAGCTGATGGGCGGCTCTGAAAGCCAGTTCAATGCCAAAGGCAACCCTGCGGTAATCCTGATTGCCGGTTTGCAGGGTTCTGGTAAAACCACCTTCAGCGGTAAACTGGCCAATTACCTCAAAACTCGTAAAAACCTGTCGCCCATGCTGGTAGCGGCAGATATTTACCGTCCGGCGGCGATCGATCAGTTGAAAGTACTGGGCGGACAGATTGGGGTGGATGTATACAGCGAACCTGAGAATAAAGATGCGGTAGCCATTGCTAAACAAGCTATTGCAGAAGCTAAAAAGACCAATAAAAACATAGTGATCATTGATACTGCCGGCCGTTTGGCGGTAGATGAGGCCATGATGACTGAAGTGGCCAATATCAAGGCCGCAGTAAATCCGCAGGAAATCCTGTTTGTGGTAGACTCCATGACCGGTCAGGATGCGGTGAACACAGCCAAGGCATTCAACGAACGTCTTGACTTTTCCGGTGTGGTACTGACCAAGCTGGATGGCGATACCCGGGGTGGTGCTGCCCTTTCTATCAAATACACGGTAGAAAAACCGATCAAATTTGTGAGCAGTGGTGAAAAGCTGGATACGCTGGATGTGTTCTACCCCGAGCGTATGGCACAGCGTATCCTGGGTATGGGTGATATCACTACCCTGGTAGAGAAAGCCCAGGCTCAATTTGATGAAGAACAGGCCCGTAAGCTGGAAAAGAAGATCCGTAAAAATCAGTTTGATTTTGAAGACTTTAAGCAACAACTGGAGCAGATCAAAAAAATGGGTAATATCAAAGACCTGTTGGGTATGATACCTGGTATGGGTAAAGCGATGAAGGACATTGACATCAGCGATGATGCTTTTAAAGGTGTGGAAGCGATGATCAATTCCATGACCCCGGTAGAGCGTCGCAATCCTGACCTGATCGATCTGAAACGTAAACAGCGTATTGCCAAAGGTTCAGGAAAAGATATCGGGGAGGTAAACGCCTTCATGAAGCAGTTTGAGCAGATGAAACAGATGATGAAGATGATGAACAAAATGCCAATGGGTGGGCGCATGGGTATGGGCAGACGCTAAACAGTTAAAGAATTTTAACCGTCAGTTTTTCCACATATACTTGCTACTTACTTCCAAATTATTAAATTTGGAGAAATGAGCCGGATTGCTACCTTTGCAATCCTTGAAATTTTAACCTTATTTGTTAACGCATTTAAATTTCTATTTAAAATGCCAGTAAAAATCAGACTGCAACGTCACGGGTCTAAAAAAAGACCATTTTACTTCATTGTAGTGGCAGATGCCCGTTCCCCCAGAGATGGTAAATTCATTCAGAAATTAGGAACGTATAACCCGCTTACTGTTCCGGCAACTGTACAGCTTGACAGACAAAAAGCTCTGGATTGGCTGCACAAGGGTGCACAACCTACCGACACAGTACGCCGCATCCTGTCTTACAAAGGTGTGCTTTACCTGAAACATCTGTTACGTGGTGTGAAATTGGGCTTGTTTGATGAAGCTGCTGCTATGGAAAAATTCCAGGCATGGCATTCTGAGCACGAGTTACAGTTGAAAAAACGCCAGGAAGCCAACCCCAGAGGTGGCAACAGAAGAGGTGCTCCCCGCAGACCAGGTGCTCCTGTAAGGAGACCGTCTGGAGAAGGACAATAGTGCCGTATAGCTTTCAACTTTTTCAAATCCCGGTAAGCAATTACCGGGATTTTTTATTGATATTAGGTAGGATAGTTTGATTGCTTGATGGTTAAATGGTTTGATGGTTATAGTTGATGTAAAATACTGCGGGCTGCGAGCAAATACAGCTAAATGAAAAATATTGAATGCCGAATGTGAAATGGTGAAGTGAAATGAGAAGTACGAAGTATGGAAACCTGCATTAGGAAACCGGCTAAGCTCATTTTACGCTCGTCTGATCGGTTCGGATGTAATTACGGATTAAACACCGGTAACCCGTAACTGACAACTTTTCACGTTTGACCTTTCACCTTTCACGCTTCACGATTGCTTTATGCTATCTTCGCAACATGACAAAGAACTATAACAGCATTGGCAAGCTGGTGGCTACATTCGGTGTAAAAGGAGAAATGGTTTTGCAACATCACCTCGGTAAAAAATCATCCCTGAAAGGACTGGAAGCCATATTTGTAGAAGAAAAGAAAGATGAATTACTGCCATACTTTATCCAGGAAACACGTATTAAGAACGATGAAGAGCTGTTTGTAAAACTGGAAGGTTTTGATACCAAAGAAGCCTGTAAAAAACTATTACAGAAACAAGTCTGGTTACTGGAAGAAGATTTTCATAAATATGCCGGAAAATCTGCCCCCATTTCACTGCTGGGTTTTCACATCATTAACGAAGGTGCTGACCTGGGCGAAATACTGGAAGTGATTGAACAACCACATCAGTTACTCTGCCGTATTGATCTCAATGGCAAAGAAGCTCTTATTCCCATTCACGAAGGCAGCTTACAGAAAATTGATAAAAAGAAGAAACAGGTATTGGTAGAATTGCCGGATGGATTGCTGGATATTTTTATGTAGAGATGCTGGAAGAAGAAGTCTGAAATCTGAGGTCGGAAGTCTGAGAGAAAGCTGTGAGCGATGAGCTTCGGGCTACGAAGAAAATCTTGCCACCACTTCTTCTTTATAATTGATACTGACAGGTATTGAAACATTGTTAGATAACAACAGGTTGTCGGATTTAAGTTGCTTGATCTGTGCCAGTGATACAATGTACGATTTATGGGTCCGGATAAACCGTTCAACAGGTAACAGCTCTTCCAGTTTTTTCATGGTCAGATGGACCAGGTATTGACGGACAATGGTTACAATTTTCATGTAATCGCGCGATGCTTCGATGTATAGAATTTCATGGTAGGGGATCTTCATCAGTCCGCCTTTTTCTTTTATAACCAGGTAATTGTTGTCTTCAGGCGGTGTTTGTATTTCAGCCAGTTTCTGCAGTGATTGTTTTGCTTTCTCTACAGCCTTGGTGAAACGTTCAAATGAAAATGGTTTCAGCAGGTAATCCACTACGTTCAGTTCATAACCTTCCAATGCATATTCTGCATAGGCAGTGGTAAAAATTACTTTAGGCGGATTAGGGATATTGAGCGTGCGCAAAAATGCCACACCATTTACCAGCGGCATTTCAATATCCAGGAATACCAGGTCAATGCTGTGTTGCTCCAGTTTGGCAAATGCTTCCAGTGCATTACGGCATTTTGCCACCAGTGTTAGTCCTGGAGTTTGCATAATATACTGTTCTAATATCTGGTGAGCGATTAGTTCGTCGTCGGCAATCAGGCATTTGATCATAACGGGTGAAATTAGAAATAAATGGTTAAGTCTGCTGTAAAAGTACTGGCGTCTTTCTGAATAGAGAGTGTGTGTTTGCCGGGATAATACAATTGCAGTCTTTTCTTCACATTTTCAATACCAACACCACCATAAGTGGTTTGTAACTGTGGTGAAGGCATAAAATCATTTTTAAGTATAAAATGCACTTTGTGATCCTGTATTTCCAGTTGACCATGAATATAGCCGCTGTTGGTAAGACGGTGTGAACCATGTTTGAACGCATTTTCGAGGAAAGGAATAAACATCAGCGGCGCAATCTTTTTACCGGTATCTTCTCCTGAAAATATAAATTGTATGGATGCTTCGGGATAACGTTTTTTCTCCATCTCCATATAATTCTTCAGAAACTCAATATCCTTTTCAAGCGGTACGGAATTTTGCTGACAATCATACAAGATAAAGCGCATCATATCTGACAAGCGGAGAATAGAGGCAGGTGTTTCGGGGTTACCGGTCAGGCTCATGCCGTAAATACTGTTGAGTGTATTGAACAGGAAGTGTGGATGTAGTTGGGCTTTGAGGGATTCAAGTTGCAAGACCAGGTTGTCTTTTTCCAGCATGAATTTCTTTTGTTCTGTATCAAAAGAATACAGCATGAAAGTAACAGACATGAAAGCTACAAAGTCGGTGATCAGAATATTTACATCAGTCCAGCCGATATTCAATGCCATGCGTTGATGCACCACATACATGGAATGATAGAAGGCGTGTAATTGCGGATCGCTTTCCAGCCAGCTGAACAGACCGCTGGCCAGCAAAATGTTGATCTTGGAAACAAAGGCAAAATAGAAGATCACCAGCAACAGGAACCACACATACTTTTTTCTTTTCAGCAATGCCGGTGCCAGCCAATGACAGAATGGAATGACATACAGGGTAGTGGAAATGGAATACAGGATGAGTTGCGGATAAGGGAAATTAGATTTAATTTTTACCACAATGTTTGAGAAATCAAGTATGTGCGAATACTTGTACATTGATACATACAGGAACCATATAAAAAACTCATAGATCAGCGGAAAGCGGCTCCGTTTATGTGTCAATGCGGATAGATTCATAATGGAAAATATTATTGCAAGAGTAGGTCTCAGTGCCAAACCTTCAGATGCATCTTCGATGTAATGATACATTTTTTCGACAAAATCAGGTTTGCCCGGCTACGTCGAAGATAATAGCATCTGGCAGATATTGTATTGATAACGGGCTTCTGGCGCTGTTGTTTTGTGTTACAAAATCAAACACTATGCATTCAGAAAGACTTTTCAAATGGATAAATGTGCTCGTATTAATATGTATTGTAAACAACATACAGGCGCAGGACAGTGTAACCACATGGCTAAAGAACAATAGTAATGGTATTGATATGACCAGCCAGCAGGCGTTTGTAAAAACAATGCAACCTGCACTTAACAGGATGGCCCGTTATAATATTATCGGATTGGGAGAAGGAACGCACGGAACCAGTGAGTTTCAGACAATACGTTTATATATCAGCCGCTACCTGGTTGAAGAGAAAGGATACAGTATGATCTGCCTGGAAAACAGCTTTGGCTGGTGCGTGGAAATGAACAATTATCTGCAAACCGGTAAAGGTAACCTGGATACACTGATGCGTAAAAATATGCTGGGTATGTGGCAGAATGAAGAAATGAAGGAGTTGCTGCAATGGATGCGTGATTATAACCTCAAATATCCGGGCAGGTTGCAACTGGTGGGTATGGATTATTCTGAAACGAGTACGGTGGCTGCTATTATTCAGCAATTGGTACATCGCCTGCAGGACCAGGCATTGGATTCAATGGCCAGTCAGTTAGTGATGTACAGTCGCATGATGGATGATGCATATGCAGGATTTAATCTTCCCAAACAGGCATTCGGCTGGAATGATGTATTGAAAAATGGCGTAAGTGCATACGAACTGGTTGTTGCTTTGAAAGAAAAAGTACAGGCAAAACTTTCCGGTAAAAAAATACTATCAGCAGCAGATACTGCATTACTGCGTACCAGTCTGCTGAACAGTGAACTGGCTTTCTATTCGCTTTACCGTCCTGTAAAGGAAAAAGAAGAAGCATCGCGCGATGAAACCATGGCGAAAATGATACAGCAGATCCAACAGAATAAACCGGGCGCAAAAGTACTGGTATGGGCGCATAATGCGCATATAGCAAGGAGCGCCGTTTTTCCTGGTGATAATAACGGAGGCGGATCTGGTATGTACCTGGAACGATATTTTCCCGGTCAGTATTTTGCAGTGGCCACTACAACAGGTGATGGTACTATGAGTGCTACCACCGACAGGTTTATTCTTAATACCAGTGCTTTTAAAAGTTATCCGCTTCCTGCTGCCATTGAAAATTCATGGGAAAATTCAATAGCTGCTTTTACACAAGGTGCCGTTTACCTGGACCTGTCAGATAAAAAGTCAACAGTGCCTGCTAAAGGATTGCGATTTACAGGATACGGTGTTCCGGGAAAGAATGATTTTATACCAGAATCATTGCCTGCATTGTTCGATGGGCTGATCTTTATTCCTCATACACAAGCAACGCATATTCGTCAATAGAAGATTACGATATTGCTAATCCTGCTTTATTCAACTGGTCGAAAGGGACATTCAACGCCTGCAGGGTATTCTGTATCTGCACAAAATGACGTTGGTGATGTGCTACCAGGAAACGAAATACATCACCCAGTTTCAGTTTTATAAAAGGAGCAATAGAAACGGGAATACGAATAGCATTGAGATCAGTGTGTGGTGCTTTTTCCAGCAGTTCCAGCAATTGTTTTTCCTGTTCAATAAATTCATCCAACGCTTGTTTGCTGTCAATAGCAGGGGAAGGACGGTGATTTTTAAACGCCTTCATTTTGTTGGTGATCTTCCCCTGTTTGTTGGGCTGCATACTGTTGGCAAAATAGTTGCCCAGCATGCCCGGTGAAAAGTATACTGCGGGAGGATAGTTTTTGTTATTCAGCTCTTTGGTAATCAGCGGCAGATAATAGCGCCCATAAGTATTGAGGTGTTCAATGACCTGGGCAATGCTCCATTTGCCTGGGGCTGGTTGTTGCAGCAATATACCCGGATCTTCCTGTAACAGGTAATGGGTGGTGAGCAGTATTTTACGGCTTTCTTCCTGTAACTGCTCCGTAAGTTCTTTGCTTTTTATCTTTTTCATGACAGGTTGTTTTAAGATTTAAGGCAAAGTTACCTGGGCGTTTTTTTATAAATGTTGGCGTACGCCATGATTTTAAAGGCGTACACTGGCTAATAATTTACTGAAAGTACTGGGATCAATGCCCATATATGATGCGAGGTACTTGTGCGGGATCAGTTGCAGTACGTGTGGGCTGCGGGTAAGCAATATCCTGAATTTCTGTTCTGCACTGTAACTTAATAACTCCACTTGTCTTTCCAACACACCTTTCAATGCATGTGAGGTGACCAGCCGTACCCACCGTTCAATATTATGATACTGGTTCATCAGGTGCTGCAACTGCTGGTGCGAGGTGCGCAGTAACTTACTGGCTGTAAGTGTTTCCAGGAAATAACGGGAGGGTGTTTGTGTAAGAAAGGAATCTGCCACACCCGAAAATGAATAGGGATAGCTGAATACGATAGTAGCTTCCGGCTGTTCTGCCTCTACATAAAAAGCGCGTTGTACACCTTCCAGTACAAAATATACATGCCGTTCTGTTTCACCGGCTGCTGTAAGAATCGTTTTGCGTTTATAACTCACAGGTTGCCAGATGGCAGCAAAATGTTGCCATTCTTCGCTGCTCAGCGGGTAAACAGCAAAAACAAATTCCCGTAATGTATCAATGGGGTCATTGTGCACCATGTGTTAAAAATAACATTTCTATTACATTGTTGATAATTGTGTGCAGAACATTGTGTATGAAATATTTGTATGTCTGAAGTGTTCGGTGATGGGCGCACAATTCCCAATGTTCAGTTGTTGGTTGAATCATTAACTTGCATAATATGACGAAACAGCGGATCATAGCACATTTTGATCTCGATGCTTTTTTTGTGTCGGTTGAATGTATCAATGATCCTTCTCTGAAGGGTTTACCGTTAATTGTAGGTGGTCGTGAGCGGGGCGTAGTAGCTGCCTGCAGCTATGAGGCCCGTAAATATGGTATCCATTCCGCCATGCCTATGAAAACCGCCCTGCGACTGTGTCCGCATGCTACAGTGGTAAAGAACAGCAGGGGAGAGTACAGTAAATATTCCCGTTGGGTTACAGAGATCATTGCAGACAAAGCTCCCTTGTTTGAGAAAGCTTCCATTGACGAATTCTATCTTGATCTGACCGGGATGGATAAATACTTCCAGCCTTATCAATGGACCATTGATCTGCGGCAGGAGATCATTGATAAAACACAATTGCCTATTTCTTTTGGACTGGCATCCAACAAGATGGTGGCCAAGATCGCTACAGACGAAGCCAAGCCCAATGGTTATCTGCATATTCCGTTTGGCAGGGAACAGGAATTCCTGGCGCCGCTGCGGGTAAATAAGATCCCGGGTGTGGGTGAACACATGTACCAGGCTCTGAAAGAGCTGGGTATTGAAACCATTCGTGATCTGGCCGCTTTTTCCAGTGATGTATTGGAAAACCGTTTTGGAAAATACGGGGCTGAATTATGGAATAAGGCCCACGGCATCCATCATGGAGAGGTGGTGGCCTATTACGAGGCAAAGTCCATCTCTACAGAAAGTACTTTTGAAGAAAATGTCATTGATCATGAAAGGCTGATGTCAGAACTGGTACGCATGACAGAGCGCGTGGCGTACGAATTACGACAAGATAATAAAACTGCAGGATGTATAGCGGTAAAGATCCGCTATCCCGATTTTGAAACTACTACCAAACAAACTACTATTCCCTATACTTTTTATGACGATGAGCTAATACCGCAGGCTCGCGAACTGTTCAGAAAGCTGTACCGGAAAGGTCAGCCTGTACGGTTACTGGGAGTGAGATTGAGTGAGTTAACCAATGAAGCGGTGCAGACCAACCTTTTTACCGACGTGGAAAAGAAGACAGAATTGTACAAAGCGATCGACGATGTGAAAAACCGTTTTGGCAAACAGGCTATCGCAAAAGCAAGCGGGAAAGGAAAAAAATAACAAAATAGTCTACTTTTTGAGTAGGGAATTGTTATCTTCGTACACCCAACACGGGATATGTCTTTTTTAACCTATAATACGCATTGTATATGAGTTTAAGATTAGGCGATGTTGCCCCTAACTTCCAGGCAAAAACAACTGCGGGTGATATCGATTTTTATGAATTCCTCGGTAATAGCTGGGGTATCCTGTTTTCACACCCTGCCGATTATACGCCGGTATGTACTACTGAGCTGGGCAGAACAGCTTTGCTGCAGGAAGAATTTGCCAAACGTAATGTAAAAGTGCTGGCTGTAAGTGTTGACGGACTTGACCGTCATAAAGGCTGGATCAATGATATTAACGAAACACAGCAGTGTAATGTGGAGTTTCCTATCATTGCAGATGAAGACCGCAAGGTGGCTACCCTGTATGATATGATCCACCCCAATGCATCTGAAACATTTACCGTTCGCTCACTGTTTGTGATTGGTCCTGATAAGAAAGTGAAACTGACACTTACGTATCCTGCTTCTACCGGAAGAAATTTCTATGAAGTATTGCGTGTTGTAGACTCTCTGCAATTGACTGCTAACTACAGTGTAGCAACACCTGCCGACTGGAAAGAGAATGAAGATGTGATTGTGGTACCGGCTGTATCAACGGAAGACGCCATCAAAAAATTCCCCAAAGGAGTAAAAGTGGTAAAACCTTACCTGCGCTATACACCGCAGCCCAATAAATAAGTTTTAATACCATCATATTCTGTTGTGAGGCTCCGCAAATGCGGGGCTTTTTTTTGCGCCTCCTTTTGCTTATTTTACCTGTAAATTAACCTGCATGAGAAAATTATTATTCCTGCTGTTCTGCAGCTTTCCCCTGATGCTTGCCGCCCAACGTACCATTCTGCATTGCGGTAAACTGATAGATGTTACCAAAGGTGAGGTACTGACCGGCTGGTCCGTTGTTATTGAAGGCAATAAGATCGTGGCGGTAGAATCCGGTTACCGGTCGGCCGCTACCGGTGATAAGGTCATTGATCTGAAAAACAAAACAGTAATGCCCGGGCTGATGGACATGCACGTACACCTGGAAGATGAAACAAGTCCCACGCAATATGTTGATCGATTTACCCAGAACCCGGCAGATTATGCATTCAAATCAGTTGTATTTGCGGAGCGTACATTGATGACGGGTTTTACTACTGTACGCGACCTGGGCGGCAGTGGTGTAAATATTTCACTGCGCAATGCTATCAATAAAAGACTGGTGAAAGGCCCCCGTGTGTTTACTGCCGGAAAATCTATTGCTACCACCGGTGGTCACGCAGATCCTACCAATGGCTATCGTAAAGACCTGATGGGCGATCCCGGACCTGCTGCCGGAGTAGCCAATGGTCCGGATGAGTGTATGCAGGCTGTTCGTCAACGTTATAAAGATGGTAGCGACCTGATCAAGATCACGGCGTCTGGCGGTGTGTTAAGTGTTGCCAAAAGTGGCGAGAATCCGCAGTTCACAGAAGCAGAAATTAAAGCCATTGTAGAAACGGCCCGTGATTATGGATTTAAAATAGCTGCACATTGTCATGGTGCAGAAGCAATGAAACGGGCTGTGCGTGCCGGTGTAAACAGCATTGAGCATGGTACCTATATGGACGATGAAGTAATGCAGTTAATGAAACAACATGGTACATACTATGTGCCTACCATCATTGCCGGAAAATCAGTAGGCGATTCAGCTAAAAAGCCTGGGTATTATCCGGAGCTGGTGGTGCCGAAAGCACTGACTATTGGCCCTAAAATTCAAAGCACGTTTAGTAAAGCTTATAAAGCCGGGGTAAAGATTGCGTTTGGTACAGATGCAGGAGTGTATGCACATGGTAAGAACTGGCTGGAGTTTGTGTACATGACAGAAGCAGGTATGCCTGCTATAGAAGCTATTCAGGCTGCTACTGTAAGTGCTGCCGATCTGTTGGGCGTATCTGATATCCTGGGAAGCATTACCAGCGGTAAACTAGCAGATATCATTGCTATCGAAGGCGACCCCACCAAAGACATTCAAGCTATGGGTAAAGTGAAGTTTGTAATGAAGGATGGAGTTGTGTATAAGCAGGAATAATTCCGGGTTTAAAGTTTTGTGATCATTAATGCGGGATGTGCTGATTGTATCGTACATCCCGCATTGATTTTTTATAGTGCAGTAACGCTATTGTGCTAGAATGCGGTAACCAAAGAGCCTGTAATCGTTTACCCTTTCCACTTCTTCAACTGCTGTATCAGTGCACGCATATCCTTATGCAAAGGCGCTTCAATGTTGTGTTGAGCACCTTCCGGGTCTGTAAAGATCAATTGTTGGGCATGTAAACCCAGACGGTTGAGGATCGGCCTTTCTTCCTCTTCGGCTTTGCTGAGATTGTAACGGCTTTTCAATGATGAAACCAGAACAGGAGCACCATCTCCATAAACCGGATCGCATACAATCGGGTGACCGATATTCTTCATGTGAACACGTATCTGGTGTGTGCGTCCTGTGTGGATACGGAAACGTACTACAGAATATTTGCCGTATTCTTCCATTACTTCATAGTCAGTAACAGAAGGTTTGCCTTTTTTGTGAATGATCATCACGCCCTGTTTGCCGGGATGTTCCATAATAGGGGCATCAATGGTCTGCTTTTTTTCAGTAATGATACCATGTACAATGCCGGTATAATACTTTTCAACATTTCTTTCCTGGAAAGCTTCAGACAGCAATTTGTGTGTGGCTTCATCGCGTGCAAACACAATAACGCCACTGGTGTCACGGTCAATACGGTGTACCGTAAAGATGGGGCCGTACTGCTGTTGTAACAATACTTTCAGTGAAATATCCTTGCCTTCGCGATCGGGGATACTCAACAGACCGGATGGTTTATTGACAGCAATGAACTGCCCGGTCTGCTTTATGATATCGGGAGATAACTTCGTCACGTGGTAGCTTTATTTTTTGGTATAAGAGGCGTTCAGGAATTTCAGCAGACGTACTTCCTTTTCGGAAAGAAAACGCCATTTGCCCCTGTCTACATTCTTTTTGGTAAGGTTGGCATACATTACACGGTCAAGATTGCGCACATCATAGCCAAGATGCTCAAAAATACGGCGTACAATGCGGTTGCGTCCACTGTGTATTTCAATACCGATAATACTTTTGTCTTTTGAATCGGCATAGGCCAGGATATCAGGCGCAATAAAGCCATCTTCCAGTGTAATACCAGCCAGGATGGTATCGAAATCTTTCTTTGTTAAAGGTTTATCCAGTCTCACTTCATAGATCTTTTTTACCTGGTAGCTGGGATGAGAAAGCTTTTGTGTCAGTTCGCCATCATTGGTCAGTAATAATACACCGGTAGTGTTGCGGTCAAGACGACCGATGGGGTACACTCTTTCTGTAGTTGCATTTTTGATAATGTCCAGTACGGTTTTACGACCTTCCGGATCATCTGTGGTAGTAATATAATCTTTGGGCTTATTCAGTAAAATGTACACCAGGTTTTTGCGAACAACGATCTTTTTACCATTTACCTTGATCTCATCCTGCTGCGATACTTTAAAACCAGGTTCTGTAATTTTTTTACCATTTACTACCACCTTACCGTCTTTTACAATATCGGCAGCATCCCTGCGTGAGCATACACCTGCATACGCAATGAATTTATTCAGTGGCATAATGCCTGCAGCACCGCCTTTGCCTTTGGTGTTTTCTTCTTTTTCGGGTGCTTGCTGAGATTTTGCGGTTTTATCAAACTTACCAGCTTTCTGAATAGGAGGAGGAGGAGCACTTTTTTTAACGATGGCAGGTCTTGCTTCCTGTTTTTTAAAACCGGTATTGTATGTTCCTGAATTTGATTGTTTACGGGAAGCTGTTTGTTTTTTGAAACCTCTTTTCTGGTTACTGTCATCAGCGTCGTGTTCGCTACTGGTTTTTCTCGAAGTGGGTTTAAAGCTGCTATCTTGTTTTTTGAATCGTGGATTTTCAGTTTTGTATCCTGAATCCTGCTTTTTAAAACCGGCTTTTTGTGTCTTATATCCGGCGCCCTGTTCTTCTTTGTTTTTAAACCTGCTTCCCGATCCTTGCGTCTTGAAACCATTTCCGGTTTCCTTGCTTCGGAAACCTTGTGCTTTGTCTGCACCATCCTGTCCGTACTTAGAAGCATGACGTTCTGCTTTTTTCTTTGCAAAGAACTCCTGTGTTTCCTTACGTACTTTTTTCTTTTCCTGGCGGATCATCTCTTTTTTCTGAGAGCCGCTGATGTTCTGTTTTGTAAATCGTTCGAATCCTTTACTCATAAATTTGATTTGCTGTTATTGCAACAGTAGCTTAAAGTGTTTTGAAAACGAAGAGCGTAAAGTTAAAGAGTTAAGGTATAAGGTTAAAAGCCTTTATGTTGAAGTGTCTTTTCAGACTTTATGCTTCCTATCCTTTTCTTATACCCTGTCCTTAAACTTTGCTCTCTTGTAAATACGCTGGTTAAGTGTACTGATAAAGGTGATTAACCTTTTTGAAATTTTTATGATCTGTTCCGTTAGTTCTTTATAAACTTCCGGAGTGAAATAAATTTTGTCGTGTCCTCTGTGAATCTGCGACCTGCCTTCGCCTGCTGATCCTTTTGCAAAACGTAGAAACTGTATAAATTCATTTCGTCTGTTTCTTTTGAAACCCTCAGCAATATTGTCAATTACAGAGCCAGCTGCATTGTTGATCTGGCTGATATAGCCGAAATCTTTTGGGAAGCAAGGCAGATGTGTGATGTCAAATATCTTTTCCGCAAGCACTCTTGTTTTCTGCCATATTTCCAGGTCTTCAAATCTTTCTGCTTTTGCCATAGGTAGTTTTTGAACTACTACCAAAAGCCTTTGCCAATATTGAATGATTGTTACCCTAAAGTGTACTTTTAACCTTATACTTTATACCTGTGTGTCTTTATTTGCCAACTGTCCGCAAGCTGCATCAATGTCTTTTCCACGGCTGCGACGTAAACGGGCATTCACACGGTGACGTTCAAGATGGTTCATGAACTGCTGAATAGTGTCTTCCGTAGGTTTTACAAAAGCAGCGTTTTCTATCGGGTTGTATTCTATGATATTAATAAGATCGGCAGGCACCTGTCTGTATATCCTGATCAATTCATCAGCATCCTGCAGTGAATCATTAAAATCCCTGAACAGGATGTATTCAAAAGTGATTTCGTTGCCGGTAGTTTTATAAAAATGGTTCAGCGCTTCTATTAATGCCTTGATATTGTTGGTATCATTGATCGGCATAATTTCATGACGCTTCTGATCATTGGCTGCGTGCAGCGACAGTGCCAGTTTGAATTTTACCTGGTCATCACCCAGTTGTTTGATCATTTTGGCAACCCCTGCGGTGGATACAGTGATCCTTCGTGGACTCATACCCAAACCATCAGGTGATGTAATACGCTCAATAGCTTTCAGTACATTTTTATAATTCAGCAAGGGTTCACCCATGCCCATGAATACGATATTGGTGAGTTTCTTGTCGTATACACGTTCGCTCTGCTGGTTTACCAGCACCACCTGGTCGTAGATCTCGTCAAATTCAAGATTGCGTTTTCGGTCCATATAGCCTGTAGCGCAGAATTTGCAACTGAGGGAGCAGCCGATCTGGGAGGAAACACAAACGGTTTTACGTTCGTCGGTAGGGATCAGTACGCCTTCTACCAGGTGATTGTCAAAGGTTTTAAAACGGGATTTGATGGTACCGTCGGCAGAGTATTGAGTGGCGTCAACAGTTAAAGCTGGAAGTGAAAAATTGTCTGACAGTTTGGTTCTCAGGTCTTTGCTGAGGTTGGTCATAGCCTCGAAAGAGTGAGCGTGTTTCTGCCACAGCCATTCATATACCTGTTTGCTGCGGAACTTCTTCTCGCCCAGTGTTTCAAAATAAGCCTCTAACTCATTGAGACTTAACTGCCTGATATTCTTCTTCCCCGTTTTTAACATCCTGCAAAGATAAACAGCAATTATGGCATTTGCCGTATTTTGTGATTTCCTTCATACAGGGAAAGTATTACCCTTTTAAAACAGGTTACCGGTCTGATTGCTTATCTATGCCGGGAAAACTGTTTACAGTAACTGCCGGATCCTTTTTCAGATCGGCTTTTTTTATAATCGGCAACAGGTTTTATGTGCAGCAACAGTCTTAGCGCAGCAGGTTCTTCATCAAAACCATACACTGAAGAAAAAAGTGTTTTGCCGTTGTAATCAATGGCAATATTGCAGGTCTGCTCTTGTATCAATTGAGAATAATCGGGTGTAGCAATGGCTGTATCTGTCAGTACAATGGCGATAAAAATAAACAATGGTTTCATGGTTGTGAGATGTTATACACACAGGTGCCAGAAATGAAACTTTTACATGCCGTTTTTATCCTGTTTTGCCATGGAAAGGGAAATTTTAATGATCCATATCCAAATTGCATTGTTTTACGGTTATTTTGTGTTCTTTACTACGATTCACCTGCAAAAAGGTGGCTATAAATCAGCTATATGAAGAAAGTATATATAATAGATGCAGTACGTACGCCCATTGGAAAATATGGTGGGGCACTCAGTTCCATTCGTCCGGATGATCTGCTGGCCCATGTTATCAAAGCCCTGTTGCAACGCAATCCATCTATTGATGTAAATGCTATTGAAGATGTTATTGCCGGTGATGCCAACCAGGCCGGTGAAGACAATCGTGATGTGGCACGTATGGCTGCGTTGCTGGCCGGTTTGCCTGTAACCGTAGGCGGTAACACGGTAAATCGTTTGTGTGCATCCGGATTACAGGCTGTAATGGATGCTGCCCGAGCCGCGATGTGTGGTGAAGGTGAACTGTATATAGCTGGTGGCGTTGAAAGTATGACACGGGCTCCTTTTGTACAGGCTAAATCTTCTTCTGCCTGGAATCGCACCCCTGAAATGTATGATACTACTATCGGCTGGCGCTTTACCAATAAAAAACTGGCAGATATGTATTATCCGTATTCTATGGGCGAGACTGCTGAAAATGTGGCAAAGCAATGGAAGATCGGTCGTGAAGAACAGGACGTATTTGCCATGCAAAGCCAGGAAAAATATTACGCTGCACTGGAAAAAGGAATCTGGAAACATGAAATAGCACCGGTGGAAATACTGGGGGGTAAAAATGAGAAGATCTATTTTGAGAACGATGAACAGCCGCGCAGGTCTACTCTGGAAAAACTGGCTACGTTACGTCCCGCATTTGTAAAAGCTGGCTCTGTTACTGCAGGTAATTCTTCCGGCATTAACGATGGTGCTGCGGCCCTGTTACTGGCTAGTGAAGACGCTGTAAAGAAATATAACCTGCAACCCGTTGCCCGCATTGCAGCCATGGCTGTGGCAGGTGTTGATCCTTCCATTATGGGCATCGGTCCCGTACCGGCTTCGCGTAAAGCATTGCAACGTGCAGGTATTACCGCCAACGATCTGGACCTGGTAGAATTGAACGAAGCCTTTGCTTCACAAGCGCTGGCCTGTCTGCGCGATCTGCAACTGGATACTACCAAAGTGAATGTAAACGGAGGGGCTATTGCTATTGGTCACCCGCTGGGATGCAGTGGTGCCCGCATTTCTGCTACACTGGTTCATGAAATGAAACGTCGCGGCAGCAAATGGGGACTGGCTACCATGTGCGTAGGTGTAGGGCAGGGTGCTGCAGTAGTGTATGAAGGGGTGTAGAGCCCGTTACTTGTTTCGGGTTTCTGGTTCTGAATCGTGAATCGTCAATTGTGAGTAGTCTCTGCTATTTCTACTCACGGCGTAAGGCTCATGGATTTTCAGACCTCAGACTTCGGGTTTTCCTTCTTCCCGACTTGTATACGCTCGCAGCCCAACCATCATACAATACAATCATCAAACTCCATTTACTGTTTCACAATCCTGCTTACCTGTTTACCACTGTTGGTAAGTATTTCCATCATATAGACACCTGCAGTGAATTGTTGTAATGATACCTGCATTTTATTCGTTGTTCCACTGTTAATGTAAGTGCCCATCAAGCTTCCGGAGAAAGAATAAATGCGCACACTGTTAATTCTTTCTCCGGTATTGCTGGTGATATTCGCAATGCTGTTAACCGGGTTGGGATAGATACTTATACCCGTTACCTGTGTAGTACTGAAATTTACCTGTTCTATTTTTGAATATTCGTATTTCGCATCAAGGTCGTGCTGTTTCAGGCGATAGTAATTAACTCCAGAAACCGGCGATGCATCGGTGAAGTTGTAGATTTTTGTAACAGCGCTGTTGCCGGCAGCTTTTACCTGGCCAATGGCAGAAAAATTACGACCATCGTTGCTTCTTTCAATAATAAAAACATCGCTATTGCTTTCCATAGCAGTAGCCCACCGCAAACGTGCTTCTTTGTTCTGTTTTTCAGCATTAAAATAAGTAAGCTTGACGGGTAATAAAGAGAAGGTAAATACCTGGAATTCGTATAGAGAATAGCCAAATCCGGTAGCCCTGACCAGGCCTGTCATACGTACATAACGACCAACTCCATTGATGTTAATGATATTGGTAAGCACTGTATTGCCGGTAACAACAGCCAGTGTAGTCCAGGTAAAACCATCTGTTGATGCATCTATGGTATAATCGGCTGCGTACGCTACTTCCCAGTACAGGGCTACCTGGCACAGGTTGTACACAGCTCCCAGATCTACCTGGAGTGATTGGGGATCACCGGCAATACTGGCCCAGCGGGTGGTGAAATTACCGTCAAACGCATCGCCTGCATTATTTGTTTCCTGTGAGGTGGACGCTATTGATGGCTGGTTCAATGCCCGGTTTTCCGGAGAGCATCCGCGTGTTTGCCGGATAGCAAATACCTGGAATTCATATAACGAATAGCCAAATCCGGTAGCCCTGGCAATACCATTCATACGTACATACCTGGCCGTACCGGTAATATTAATGATATTGGTTTGTGAAGTATTGCCGGTAATGGTAGCCACGGTGGTCCATGTGAGGGCATCGTTTGAAATATCAATGGTAAAATCGGTAGCATAAGCGGCTTCCCAGTTCAGTGTTACCTGGCATAGTTCATATTGTACTTCCAGGTCAATGTATATATATTGTGGATCACTCGCTCCGCTACTCCATCTTGTAGTAAGATTACCATCGAAAGCATTGGCAGCAATAGTGCCCGCATTTTCAATAGAAGAGGCAAAAGCCGGTTTGTTCAGAGCAACGTTTGTACCGGTAATGCATTGTGCAAAAGCATAGGCAGTAATAAATAAGCATAAGGTTAGCAGGTAAGCTAATTTCATAACAATAGGTTTTGGAAAATGCTTTAGTATTGACAGATTTGTTACAACTGGGGAAGAGGGGTAAGCCGTATCCGGTGAATTGGAATATACGGTATTAAGCCTGTGACAGATGTAAAGGAAATATCAGTGCTGCCTTTTATTCTGATTTCAGCCGTGTAGTCTATAAAAATGTCGTCTTAAGGATAAACTTCTCTGTACGGGGATGGCTGCAATACTTTCGGATTATTACCAGCGTTATAGTACAAAGCTGTCCTGTATGGAGCCTTTTATAACGCACCCGGTAGTGTTCAATGGTAAAAAGCAACACTTGTTGCTGGTAGGGGTGATTGTTTTAATGCTGGTGTCGATAGTAGTTGCTATAATAGCGGGATACAATGTTGTTGCGACCTGGCTGTTCCTGGGGCTGATAGGTATTGTTGTTATTGCATCCTTTTTGTTTAAAGGTCGTTTCCTGTCATTTGATCTTTCACAGGAACAACTGATCATTACTGACCGGAAAATTACATTGGGTAAAAAGGAGTACCCGCTTCATGAACTCAGGAAGCTGGTATTCACGGTACATTCTTATAAAGGGCTGGAAATAAAACAATTTGAAAACCGCAGGCCACAGCGGCGGAAACGGTTTAAGGTATTATCAGATGGTATGGACAACTATCTGTCATTTTTATATGCAGAACGGAAAATAACTATCCGGTTTTATCTGAACAGCAAAAAGCATACGGTATTACTGTGCGATGTATTGCGCGAATGGTATAAAAACAAAACACCTTTTATTGAGATGGATATGAATGGTGAACAGACATACCTGATGCAACGCCTGAGCAGAGAAGAACTAGACGCATTCAAACTGCAATACGGCTATAAAATATAAGGCAACAAGATTTGATGTTAATAAGCGGCTGGTGAAGATACCAGCCACGGGGGCATTCAAACAGCAACGATTACCAGGTGTAAAAGCAGTTCGGTTCAATGTTATTCTGCCTGAAAGAATTTCGTTATTTAATACAATTTGTGCAGCAGCTTTTTTACCATACGATAATTGGTAAACAGTGATAGCGAAATTAATACTACTGCTACTAGTAATATGATCCAATGTATAAAGGGAGACAGTTCTGAACGATCGAACATAATAAAATGATGGAATGCAAACTGCATTACCTGAGTAAGTACTACCGCAAAAAGTACGACCAGGACATATACAGGTATAAACTGTTTTGATACATTACTGCTGAGCCAGTTGGGTGAATAACCAAGTGTAAGCAATAATTGCAGGTTATCTTTACTGCGTGCGATCATCAGTTGCAGGTAAAATGAAAATAACATCAATGCCAGCAATACTACCATCAGCCCGAAAATTCCCAATCCGCTGAATACGCCCTGTAATACCTGTTTTACACGTCCGAAACGGGTTTTGTCCTTGTTGATATGGTAATGTTTCTGTTCCAGGTAATTGAGAAAATCTGTGCTGTTGGCGTCTTTGGTCTTGATGTATAAACGGGAGGCGCGCAGATCTTCCTGCGGACTGAAACGCTTATTGGCCCATTCCAGGAATGGTTTGGGTACCAGTATGGAGTTGATGCGATCGCTGAGTGCAACAATATGTCCACGGAATACCTGACGTGAACCATCCGGCGAATAACAGATAACCTGTACGCCCAATTGAGTAGCAGTTTCGGCAGAAAGCTGCGGAAGACCATAGCCCGGCGCAAATACATTGTATACTTCCAGGAAGTCGGATGAAAAAATAATGGGCACATCATTCTGTCCTTCTGCCCAGTTGAATGAAGGGGGTACCGTATCAATAAAGTTATTGTCCAGTGATTCCAGAAAAAAATCACTTACAAACGGGATCAGGTTGCCGCCGCTTAACTGCACCCTGAAGTTATTGGCCATCAGTGGCGCCACACCATCAATGAAAGATTGGGTTTCCAGTTCTTTCACATCCTGCGGCGTAAACAGGTTCTTTTCCAGGTTGCCCATGGTTTCATTGGTAATGGTTTTGGTAATGGAGATAAAATCGTAACCGTTTTTGCGTTGTTCGCCACTGCCACCCAGCAATTGCTGAATGTTGATATACATCTGTATGGAACAAAGCAATAACAGCACGCCGATACCAAGACCTATATAGGAGAACCAGCGGGACAATGGATTACTGCCGGTTAACAGCAATGGTTTTATAGGTTGAAATGATACTGCCACAGGATAGTTTTTACAAATGATACAATCTGGTAAAGGGGAAAAAGTCAATGCGTTCAAGATCGGCAAAAATAATAGCTGCCCCGCGCGCCTTGCTTTCATCCAGCATCAGTTGCATTGCTTTTTTAGAATTGTTATCGTCCAGGTGACTGAATGGTTCATCCAGTAATAAAAAGTCGTATGGCTGCATCAATGCGCGGATAATGGCAACACGCTGTTGTTCGCCATACGAGCAGGTACGGCATTTTGATTGTAATTTATCTCCGATACCCAGGCGCTCAGCCATATCCCGTATTTTTTCCGGTGAATGATACGGGTTGAGTTGTCTTTTCAGTTCTATGTTTTCCATTACCGTTTGCTCCGGCAATAAGCGAAGATCCTGTAGTACAATGCTCATGCTGGAAGCGCGGTAATGGGCAAAATCTTCTATGGAGTAATTGCGCAGCACCTGGTTGTTGAACAATATGGTCCCATTGTAATCACTGCGTAATCCGTACAGAAAATGAGTGAGTGACGATTTTCCGCTGCCGGAAGGCGCTACAATTTTAATGTATTCGCCTTTGTTAAAGACAAGGTCCTTTCCCCATACTTCAGAACTGTCAATTCTGTTGCTGTTAAAATAGGTAGGAAGTAATTGCTGTAACTGTAACTGCATGAAACAACTGCTTTTCTGCTCCTGTAAAATATATAATCGGGCGTATATAAAAAAGCCACAGGAAAGCTTTGCCGGCAAACCTGTGGCTGATGATAATACTGTAAATATTATTTAGAAGGTTGTGGCGCAGATGGAGCTACTACAGCTACCGAGTCAGTACTGATATCGTACGCCTGTTTTCTGCTTTTATAAATAGTATGCAGTTTGTCTGAGTACTGGTTCAGTTGTTTCAGACTATTGGTCTGTTTGTCAATAAAATTCAGTTCATAATATCCGTTGCCTTCTCCATTACCAAGGCTGCCGTACATAATACCATCGTTCAGGTATTGTAAAGAAAGGTTGATAGGAGCTCTGTCAAGGCTGTCGTTTGACATGGCTGCGGATGTTTTCAGCACTTTCTGGATATCCAGGTATGCTCCCATTGGGTGACCGCTGATGCGGCTGACATAATCCTGTTTGCTGCCATTGCCTGCAATGAATTTGTCAACCAGGTCTTTATTATTGCCGATGGCAAACCATTTATCATTGATGGCATAGCTGATCTTAGGCATGCCCTGACCACTTTCAACATCTTTCTCAAATTTTGTTCTGAGAATATTGATCAGTTTATCGAATGATGCTTTGTCATTAACAGAAACAGCAAACAACACATTCACATCAAGTTTGTTGTGGGTGTAAATATGTGGTTTTCCGCCCTGGTCAAATGATTCGAGCGTGTCCTGTACAGCATTTACTTTGGGATCGGTAACTGCCAGTATCAGGTCGCCCTTGTTAGCTTTTACAAATTCATCAATACTATAGCCTTCTTTACCCAGAAAGCCATTTACCATGCCGTCGAAGCCTGCTACTTTGAGGAACTCTTTAATGCCTTCAGGGGGAAAATTGAATGCCAGTGCACCAGCTACATTGTCAGAAGCAATGCGGGCAAGTGCTGATGCATCGAGATCTTTTACTTTATACTTGTCAAATATTTTTGCCAGTTCTGCATTATAATAGCTTTTGGACTTGGCTACCACTTTGCCATTTTCAAAATTGATAGTAAAAGTGGAAATATTGTCTTTCAGCATATCACTAAACTTGGTCACTGAAAGCGCATTGCCCAGTGCGTCACCATAAAAAGAACTGCTGTTGATCCAGGAATGTACATCCCCTTCTTCTTTCAGCAGTGCAGTAAATCTTTTATCGTCGGTAAGATTATTGCTGTTTTTCAGGTCGTACAATTCTTTGGCCAGTGCCTGCAGGGTATCGGTTGATAATTTGCGCGGGCCATTATCATCATCAGACCCATAGTAGCGACGGCCCGATTTCATATCAGGGGCATCAATCACATAAATAAAACGGGTAGTAGTCCAGGTAGATACCGTGTTCTCTGACTTCAATATATTCAGATCACCATCTTTCTGAACAGTAGCCTGTTTGCTGATGTTTTTGTTGAATGCTTCATACGTAGCCGGATCTTTCAGTGTGCCTTCAAATACCACGTATCCGCCCTCACCAAGCTTGCGCATGAAAAAAACAATATCAGCGTCTGTATCAATACCGGAGCTCTGCGGGTCTTCCATTAACTTTTTTGCCAGTGAATCCGGCGCCTGGCTGTACAATTCTTTGTACCATTCACTTTGTTTGATCTCCTGCCAGGTAAGTTTAGAGGAAAGAGATTTCGCATTTACCTGTACAACCACTGCTGCATCTTTGGGAACAGCAATATTTGATTTATCCGAACGGCCACAGGAGGCAACCCATACCATGGCTATCAGTACAGGAAGAAGGTTACGTTTCATAATATGTAAATGTTTTATGAGAACTCAAATAAACGAATAATTAGCCGTATTTGCCAATGAAGATTATATGTCATTGAATTAAGTATTCTGATTCCGGCAGGTGAGACACGGCCGGGCTAGTCCGTGTCTCACCTGCCACCTGGTCCGTTAACATAAATGCAGATTACCGGTTTAAAGCAGATGCTGAAACAAAAAAGTCCGCAGGCCGGTGAGGAGCTGCGGACTTTACGGAAACTTTCAGCACAGTTTATGGCCGGAAGTGGGGGGAGCCGTTTTCAGAATGCAAAACCTGCCAACTGCTCCCAACTGATATTCTGCTGTTCGCCGGTAGTGATATTTTTAACCGTACAGGTTTTATCGTTCATTTCCTGTGTACCGATAATAACGATATACGGAATGCCTTTGCGTTCGGCATATTTAAATTGTTTATCAAATTTGGTTGTTTCATGAAACAATTCGCAACGGGTGCCTTTTTCGCGCAGTTGCTGCATCAGCCCGAAAGCGGTTTTACTTTCCGCTGCCCCCAGGTTGAAAAACAGTACCTGTGTACCGGCCTGCACCTCATCGGGGAATAGTTGTAATTCTTCCAGCACATCATAAATGCGGTCTACACCAAAACTGATCCCTACACCGGGAATATTGGGTACGCCAAAAAGCCCCGTCAGGTCATCATAACGGCCACCACCGCCAATGCTTCCCATTTTTACCGTAGCAGGCGCCTTAGCCTCGAAAATAATGCCGGTATAATAGTTCAGGCCACGGGCAAGGGTAAAGTCAATAATGAGCGATGAATTGTCTGTTGTGGGCGGAGCGTAATGGACAACGAATTGCAGTTCTTCCATGCCTTTTTTACCCATTTCTGTATGACCCAGCAGTGCACCTGCCTGTGCCAGTTTTTCTTCATTGCTACCGCTGATGTTGAGATACTGTTCTATGGTCTCCACCTGTTTGGTACTTATACCACGTTGAGTCAACTCTTCTTTTACTTTGTCAATACCTATTTTGTCCAGTTTGTCAATAGCAATGGTAATGTCCACCAGTTTATCACTGCCGCCGCATATCTCTGCCAGTGCTGCCAGTATTTTGCGGGAATTGATGCGGAGTTCATAACCGGTCATTTTTAACCGGGTAAAAACCGTGTGATAAATATTGGCCAGTTCTACCTCATTCAGTAAAGAATTGCTGCCTACCACGTCTGCATCGCACTGGTAAAATTCGCGATAACGGCCTTTTTGCGGTCTGTCGGCGCGCCATACCGGTTGTACCTGGTAGCGTTTGAACGGGAAGCTGAGCTGTCCGTAGTTCATGGCCACATAACGGGCAAAGGGGATGGTAAGGTCATATTTCAGCGCCCTTTCGGTGATCCCTTTTACATTCTTACCCTCTAATACTTTATCAAAATCAGCTTTTGCCTGTTCGTGTTTGTCGGGGTTATCAAGTCCGTTGTTAAGGATCTTGAAGATCAGTTTGTCGCCTTCCTCGCCATATTTACCCATCAGTGTATCCAGGTTTTCCATGGCAGGGGTTTCCAGCGGCTGAAATCCATATAATTCAAAAACAGTGCGGATTGTATTGAAAATGTATTGTCTTTTACGTACCACTTCCGGTCCGAAATCTCTTGTGCCCTGTGGTAATGAAGGTTTAGCCATAAGTAGTCAATAGTAAATTGTGAATGGTCAATTGGTCTATGTAGTTAATGAACCTGTATGTCTGCTCAATCAGGATGCTTTTGCGGTGGAATGCTGTGTGCCGTAGCGTTCAATAATTTTATCGCAGGCGGCATTGATCATGGCAAATACATCATGATAGCCGGGTTCGGTGCCGTACCAGGGATCAGGTACATCCATGTTTTTGCCGGGATATAATTCATTCATCAGCAGATCGGCCTTGGCGGGATCAAAATCCCTGCGGGCAATATGACGGATGTCGGCCAATACATCACCAGCCAGTGCATATATCTTATCAAATTGATGAAAATCGGCAGCGGTAAACTGCCGGGCGCATTGTTTACTGATATCAATGCCATTCATGGCTGCCACTTTCTGTGACAGGCGGTGGGGCGCTTCGCCGGTATGATAACCATTGGTGCCGGCACTGTCTATCGTCCAGGACAATCCTGCAGCATCTGCTTTGTGTTGCAGGATACCTTCTGCCAGCGGACTGCGACAGATATTTCCCAGACAAACCATTAAAATTTTCATGGCTGCAAAGATAGTTGAAAGGTGTTAGTTGGGAGGCATTAGGTTTTGGGAATACAGCTACGAGTAAATACAGTCCGAAAGTCCGGAAGAAGGAAACCACGAAGTCGGAAGTCTGAGATCTGAAATCTGAAAATCCATGAGCTTTATGTTGTTAGTAACAATAGCAGCGGCTAATCACGATTCACGTCTTACGATTGATGATTTACAACCCGCAACGCGTAACCGGCAACCGCCCCTTTATGGAAAAATCATTGTTGCTGCATCTTATTTACAGACTTGCGCAAAGTATACATCGATGGATCTCTTACACTGATTTATTCACCTGCTTCGCGAAAACTACACACGAGGCCCTAAAAACAGTTACGATGAAACCGGAAATGATACTTCAATCAGATATGCTTGATATTTTATTTGAAGGACGTAACAAAGAATATGGAGCTTATAACCTGCGCAGGGTCTATAACAGTCATTTATTCAAGGCACTGGGAAGCATGGCGATGATGGTGTTGTTGTTGGTGGCTTTTCAGTGCCTGCAACCGGGCGGTAAAAAAGGTACAGCAGCATTGTTCACCGTACAGGATTCGGTATATATAGCTACGGTAGACCTGCCAAAGGAAAAGCAGCCTGAGCAGGAAATTCCAAAGCAAGCCGGAGCCAGACAGGTAAATACTATAAAGGAGGTTGTGCCAACTATAGTATCTGATGATAAAGTAAAAGAACCATTGCCAACAGTAGCCGAAGTGCTTGATGATAAGGTTGCTATTGGTACAGGTACACAAGCAGGGGATGATGCCACCAATGGCCTGGCTCCAAAAGGTACAGAAGGCACTGGAAACGGTAATGGTAACGGAGAGCATAATGCCTCAGAACCGGCACCGGAGAAAGAAGAAATAGTAACTGTTGCGGAAAAGATGCCGCAATACCCGGGAGGTGTGGATGCCCTGCGCCGTTTTCTGGCCAGGAACCTGCAGATGCCCGATGGCACGGTACCTGAAGGCCAGCGGATAAAGATACCTACCAGGTTCGTAGTCAATAGGAATGGAGAACTGACAGATGTGGTGTTTGCTACAGAGGCAGATGAGGTATTGAAAAAAGAGATACTGCGTGTTATGCGCAAAATGCCTCGCTGGATACCCGGCTCACAGAATGGAAGAACGGTAGCAGTGTATTTTACTATCCCAATTATTTTTGAAAACCCAGGGGAACAGTAATAGATAAAGAACGGAAGTTCAATTAATTTTTCAGTAAAATGTAGCTTGAAGCAGGCCGCTTACCGGTTAATTTCTTTATCTTGCCCGAACCCTTTTTATTTTAAAGCGATGGCATCAGAATTTGAAGAAAAAAAGCAGCGTGCATACGTAAACAGACGTGCTATTATGGATCTGGGAATGGGCATTATGTATGCGGGAGTAGGGGCTGTTCTGTGCCTGGCGGATGTGCTGAAACTTGGACTGGAATTTCCTCCCAAACCTTTTTCCTATGTCTTCGGAGGATTGTGCGTGTTGTACGGTGGTTTCAGGATTTACAGGGGTATTAAAAGAGATTATTTTCAATAATAGCAAACGGATAGGACGGTTTTTCTTGTTTCATTGCTATATAAGTCAATACAATTCAATTTTATAGCCTGGTCCAATAATTTACGGAATAAAACCGGTAAAACCCGGTATTGTTCAGGGCATGGTTGGATTGAATTAAAATATATCCCGGAATGAAAACGGTTGGATTAGCACAGAGAACTGGTGTATTGGTTGTGATAGTAGTAACAGGCCTGTTAACGCTGCTGAGTTGTAGCAGCAGTCCTGCTAAATACTCCGATACATTAACTACCGGCACCATTCACATCAGTGTGGATGAATCTTTTAAGCCGGTGATAGACTCACAGATCAAAGTCTTTGAATCACAGCATCCGGATGCGCATATAATTGTGCATTATAAACCGGAAGCCGAATGTTTGCGCGACCTGAATAACGATAGCGTACGCATGGTGATCGTAACTCGTGGGTTGAGTGATGAAGAACAAAAAACACTTACTACCAAATTGTCTTTTCAGCCATCTTTTGCCCCGATGGCATTTGATGCTATTGCGGTAATTGTGAACAGCCAGGCCAGAGATACTACTTTTACCATGCAAGACATACGTTCTATGGTAAAAGGTACCAGCAGTTTTAAATATAAGATACTGATGGATGGAACCAGTGCCACCAGCACAGTACGTTATGTAAAAGATTCATTGCTGCATGGCGAAGCGCTTAGCAGCAATGTGGTGGCAGCCGCCAACAGCGAAGGAGTGATAGATTATGTTTCCAAAAACACAGATGCTATCGGTTTGGTAGGTGTAAGCTGGATCGGAAATCCGGATGATACCACCCAGTTGAATTTTTTACAAAAAGTTAAAATTGCTTCCCTGGAATGCCGCGGATGTGTTAAAGGTCCCTATGTTAAACCGTATCAGGCCAATATCTACTACGACCGTTATCCTATGCTAAGGGGAATCTATTATATTTTAAAAGAGAATTATGATGGGCTTGGCAGCGGTTTTAAGAATTTTCTCATCTATGATAAAGGACAGCGCATTTTTAAACGGGCATATTTATTGCCTGCAAGAATGAAGTTTGATGTGCAGTCTGCAAGTATATCAGAGTAACAACTAAATGGGGTTTCTATATATTTCAAAAACAACTAAATCAGCAATCGACAATGATGAAAAGAACATTCAGTTTATTGTTAATAGCGGTGGCGATGATGGGCAGCCTGGTTGCTCAGACTGTGGATGAAGGAAGAAAGTTTTTTTACTACGAGCGTTTTAAGAGCGCCAAAGAGACTTTTGATAAGGTGCTTGCCGCTAATCCCAATAGCATTGATGCCGTGTACTGGCTGGGTCAAACCCTGCTGAAGCAGAAAGACTCTGTTGCTGCCAAAGCATTATACCAGAAATATCTTTCACAAAATGGCAATGCACCTTTGTTGCTGGCCGGTATAGGACAGATAGAATTGATGGAAGGTAAAACTGCGGATGCTCGTCAGCGCTTTGAACTGGCGCTCAATACTACCAAGGCAAAAGACATTGATGTACTCAATGCTGTAGGTCGCGCCAATGCCTGGACAAGATTTGGCGATGCCAATTATGCCATCGAAAAACTGAACCAGGCTACACAGGTAAAAGGGTTTAAGGATCCGGAAACTTACCTGCTGATGGGGGACGCTTACCGTCGCCTGGTAGATGGTGGGAATGCCATTGTGTCTTACAACAAAGCATTGAGCATTGATCCCAAACTGGCAGCCGCCAAGTACGATATCGGTAAAGTATACCTTACGCAGAAAAATGTAGAGTTCTTCCTGCCTGCTTTTGAAGAAGCTATCCAGTTAGATCCTGCTTACGCACCTGCGTACAATGAGCTTTCATTTTATTACTTCTCCAGAGATATCAATAAGTCAAAAGAGTATCTGGATAAATATGCAGCCAATACCGATCAGGGTCCCGAGTTGGAATATACCAAAGCAGATTACCAATGGTTCAGCGGTGATTTTGCCGGTGCAAAAGCAAAAGCTCAGCAACTGATTCAGCAATATGGTGATAAGGTAGAGCCAAGAATGTATCGCATGGTGGCTTATACTTCTGATACCCTGGGCGACCTGGCAGGAGCTAAACAAGCAATGCTGACCTTCCTGGCTAAAGCTGATCCTGAAGATGTATTGGGTGCAGACTATGCCGAACTGGCAAATGTTGCCTTCAAAACTCCGGGTAGCGAGGCTGAAGGGTTCGAATACATGAAAAAAGCCATACAGACAGATTCTGTAGAAGAGAACAAGATCAAATATGTAAACAAAGCCGCTGATTTTGCTAAAAAGCTAGGTAATAAATCTGTACAGGCCGATTGGTTAGGTGTTGCCTATGGTTTGAAAAAGAATCCCAACCAGAACGATCTGTACAACTGGGGGTTTGCAACCTACCAGGCAGCAGATTACCTGAAATCAGACAGCATCTTTGCTATATATGAAGAGAAATATCCCAAAGAGATCTTCGGACCGTGGTGGAGAGCAAGAAGCATGACTGCTTACGACAGCACAGGTGAAAAAGCTGTCCCCCACTATGAAAAATTTATAGAAGTGGCTAAGGCACTGGATTCTGTGAAATACAAAGGACAGATCGTACAGTCCTTGTTCATATTGGCAGGTTATGCCAATGATGTGAAAAAAGATAAAGATGCAGCGCTGAATTACCTGACACAGATCACCTTTATTGATCCAACCAACGAGCAGGCTAAAAAGTATATTGATATTCTGAGCAAACCTGCTCCGAAGACGTCCACTCCGCAAAGCAGACCCAGGTCTGGCGGAAATGCCAGTACTTCCGGAGGCACATCAAAGTAGGAAGAGAATATATGTAATTAAAATAGCATTAATTGTTCTGATGCAAACATCCCCGCCGGTATACGGCGGGGATGTTTTATTTTGTTGATTATGACGTTTAAACTTGTAATTTGCACACGCTATCTTATTTTTGCCCTTAAACTAAACGGGATTTATGATCATGTACCTTTTACAGGCGTCTGCCGTTTCCCCAAGTCCTGACAGTTCATACTGGTACTTTCCTGTCGCCCTGCAACTGATCTTTGCTGTAGGCTTTATAGCAACTATGATGGGTGTAACTCACTTGCTGGGTCCCAAACGTAAAACTTCCGATAAATTAGAGAACTTTGCCAGCGGTATTGCTACCCATGGCGATGCACGCCAGCCGATGGCGATCAAATACTTCCTGGTAGCTATCCTTTTTGTGTTGTTTGATGTTGAAGTGATTTTCTTTTACCCTTATGCGGTAAACTTTAAAGCACTTGGCTGGAATGGTTTTGTAGCCGTACTGATGTTTGTAACATTTTTTCTGGCCGGGTTTATATACATTGTTAAGAAAGGCGCGTTACGTTGGGAAGAATAGTTAAATGTGTGAATTTGGAAATGTGTAAATGTGCGAATGAAAAACCCTTTACTGCTTACAGTTGTTAGTAAAGATGGGTGACTGCTGAGATAGAACGATTTTCAAATTTTCAGATCCTCAAATTTTCAAATCAGAGATTATGGCACGTCCGGTTCAATATAATATTTACGGTAAAACTGATGTAAAACTGGTAAAAGAAGGTCCTGAAGGCTATATAGGCGAGGGATTTTTTACCACATCATTAGACAAAGTAGTGGGATTGGCGAGAAAGAATTCGCTGTGGCCATTGCCTTTTGCTACCTCCTGCTGTGGTATTGAATTCATGGCTACCATGGCATCTACGTACGATCTTTCACGTTTTGGTTCAGAACGTGTAGGTTTTTCTCCCCGCCAGTGCGATCTGCTGATGGTAATGGGTACCATTGCCAAAAAGATGGGCCCTGTAGTAAAACAGGTATACCTGCAGATGGCCGAACCCCGTTGGGTAATGGCTGTAGGAGCCTGCGCATCCAGCGGTGGTATTTTCGATACTTACAGTGTACTGCAGGGGATTGACCAGATCGTTCCGGTAGATGTATATGTGCCTGGTTGCCCGCCGCGCCCTGAAGCGATCATTGATGGCCTGCTGCGTATACAGGACCTGGTAGGAAAAGAAAGCCTGCGGAGAAGGACAGGAGAAAGATATAAGGAATTGTTAGGTAGTTACGGAATTCAATAAACTAATTTGAAAATTTGAGAATGAGCCAATTTGAAAAAAGGCTCATAACAAACAGTTGAATTTTCAAATTGATCAATTTTTACATTGAAGATGGCTTTAACCAACGAATACATTCAGCAACGGCTTATCGCTAAGTTTGGCGAACAGGTTAGCAATTTTGCAGAGCCGTATGGTATGCTCACTTTTGAAGTACCCAAAGAACTGAATCTGAAAGTGCTGCAGTTCCTGTATGATGATGAGGAACTGAAATTCCGTTTTATGACCGATCTGCAGGCAGTACATTATCCTGATAATGCAGGACGTGAACTGGCTGTTGTATACCACATGCACAACCTGGTTGACAATGTACGTATCCGTTTCAAGGTATTCACCAGCATAGCGCAACCCGATGTATTCAGTGCTACCGCGCTGTTTTCAGCAGCCAACTGGATGGAGCGTGAAACATACGATTTCTTTGGTGTGAACTTCGTTGGTCATCCCAACCTGAAACGTATCCTGAACGTGGATGAGATGGATTACTTCCCTATGCGGAAAGAGTTTCCGCTGGAAGACCAGACCCGTATTGATAAAGATGATGAAATGTTTGGCAGGGGCTGATCTTTCTGGTATGCCCATGTGCGATTGATAATGTGCGAATGATCCAAAGCATAGGTGAGCGATAAAATGGAATTTTCATTCACTTCTCACCATTGACTATTCACTAATAAAACTAATAAGACAGCAATGTCTGACGTAATACAACACCAGCATATTAAGTTACCGGAAGGTTCTATTGAGAAGCAAACCACTACGCTGAACTTAGGACCCACGCACCCGGCTACACACGGCGTGTTCCAGAATATCTTGGAGCTGGATGGCGAACGTATCATTTCTGCAGAACAAACTGTAGGGTACATCCATCGCGCTTTTGAAAAACTGGCCGAAAGAAGACCCCTGTACCAGATCACTCCTCTTACCGACAGGTTGAACTACTGTTCGTCACCCATCAACAACATGGGCTGGCACATAACCTGCGAAAAGCTGATGGGTATACAAACACCTAAGCGTGTTGATTACCTGCGTATCATTATTATGGAGCTGGCACGTATTGCCGACCACCTGATCTGTAACTCCATTGTGGGTGTGGATAGTGGTGCATATACCGGTTTCCTGTATGTAATGCAATACCGTGAGTTGATCTACGAGATTTATGAAGAGATCTGCGGTTCACGTCTTACTACCAATATTGGCCGTATCGGTGGCTTTGAAAGAAACTTCAATGCTACAGCCTTCAATAAACTGGAGAAATTTCTTGCTGAATATCCTGCAGTACTGAAAGAGTTTGAAAACCTGTTCACCCGCAACCGCATTTTCATGGAGCGCACCATTGGTGCAGGTCCTATCAGTGCAGAGCGCGCCTTGAACTATGGTTTTACAGGTCCTAACCTGCGTGCAGCCGGTGTAGACTACGATGTTCGCGTGCACACACCTTATTGCAGTTACGAAGATTTTGAATTTGAAGTACCGGTTGGTACTACCGGCGATTGCTATGATCGTTTCCTGGTACGTAACGAGGAAATGTGGCAGTCACTGCGCATTATAGAACAGGCTTACCGCAAAGTGCAGGAATTTAAAGGCGCAGATGCCGAAGTGTACCACGCCAATGTTCCAGAGTACTATCTGCCTAAGAAAGAGGATGTATATACCAAAATGGAAGCGCTGATCTGGCACTTCAAGATCATCATGGGTGAAACAAAAATCCCTGCCGGTGAGATATATCAGGCAGTAGAAGGTGCAAATGGAGAGCTGGGCTTTTACCTGATCAGCGATGGCGGACGTACACCGTATCGCCTGCATTTCCGTCGTCCTTGTTTTATTTATTACCAGGCATACGAGGAACTGACTAAAAATGCCATGCTCAGTGATGCTGTTATTGTAATGAGTAGTCTGAACCTGATTGCAGGGGAGTTGGATGCTTAAATGAATTTGAAAATCTGGAAATGAGGTGATTTGAACATACCTCCTTTCAGGTTTTCAACGCTATAAAAGAAGCTGGTTTGAAAAATTGAGAATAAATGGCACCGGAAATTGAACGGCCTTTATTTTAAAATTTTCAGATTCACAAATTTTCAAATTGTATATGGTTAAATTTTCTGACGAAAAACTGGCTAAGGTAAACGAGATTATCGCCCGATACCCACAGGGTAAACAGAAAAGTGCCCTGATACCGGTATTGCACCTGGCCCAACAGGAATTTGGCGGCTGGCTAAGTGCTGACGTGATGGATTATGTAGCCTCCCTGTTGCAACTGGAGCCTATCGAGGTGTATGAAGTGGCAACATTTTACTCCATGTACAACCTGAAACCTGTTGGCAAATTCATGTTTGAAGTATGCCAGACTGGTCCCTGCATGTTACGCGGAAGCGACGACATTATTAAATATATAGGTGAGAAACTGGGTATCAAACCCGGTGAAACCACCACTGATGGTATGTTCACGTTAAAAACTGTAGAGTGCTTAGGAGCCTGTGGTTATGCCCCCATGATGCAGTTAGGTAAATTTTACAAAGAGCATCTTACCCGTGAGAAAGTAGATCAGATCATTGACGAATGCCGTAGAAATGCCCAGGCTTTGAATTAGTCATTTACTGATTAATCATCGCTTATGAAATACACAACAATCGGTTCTTTGATGTTAATGTTATGGCTGGTGTCAGCCTGTAATGATGCACCGGATACCAATACCACTACCAGGGTGAATGACAGTACCGGTACCAACAGAACAGCAGATTCAGCCATGAAAACACCGGCAGCACCTATGGTACTGGCGGTATATTCCGGCAAATTACCCTGCGCAGATTGTATGGAGATTGCTGTAACACTTGACCTGTTCAGTGATTCATCCTTCAGAAAAACTAATGTGTACATGGGGAAATCGGCTCAACAGGTCAGCGACACGGGTAAATGGATGCTGCATGGCGATACCTTGCACCTGGCAGGCAGCGAATCAGTACGGTACATCAAAAATGATTCCGGGCTGGTGCAGTTGGATCAGAGTGGCAAACGCATTACCGGTAAACTGGCAGGTAAATACGTATTGAAAAGAACAAATTAATATAATGTGCTAATGAGCTAGTTTGAAAATTTGAAAATGCCTCCGGCAACGGTATTCATTCTCAGATTTTCAAATTCTCAAATTTTCAAATTAATCATGGGTAGGAAAGTATTATTAGACAAGGCGCATATTGAAGGCATACGCTATTACGACGTATATCGCAGTAATGGCGGTTATTCAGCGGCTGAAAAAGCGTTGAAAATGTCTCCTGACCAGGTTACCGAAGAAGTGAAAAAAAGCGGTTTACGTGGTCGTGGCGGAGCCGGGTTTCCAACCGGTATGAAATGGAGCTTTCTGGCAAAACCTGAAGGTGTTCCCCGCTATCTTGTATGCAATGCTGATGAATCAGAGCCCGGTACTTTTAAAGACCGCTACCTGATGGAATTTATACCACACCTGCTGGTAGAAGGCCTGCTTATTTCCTCCTATGCATTGGGATCTAATAAAACGTTCATTTACATCCGTGGCGAATATGCATGGGTGGTAGATATACTGGAACAGGCTATTGCCGAAGCCAGGAACAATGGCTGGCTGGGTGAAAATATCCAGGGCACTGGCTTTAATTGTGAAATCTATGTACAGCGTGGTGCTGGTGCTTATATATGTGGTGAAGAAACCGCATTGATAGAAAGTCTGGAAGGAAAAAGAGGTAACCCGCGTATCAAACCTCCGTTCCCTGCTGTAAAAGGTTTGTGGGATTGTCCTACGGTGGTGAATAATGTGGAAACACTGGCTGCTGTAGTACCTATCATTAACCTGGGTGGTGACGAGTATGTGAAGATCGGTGTAGGTAAATCAACCGGTACCAAACTGATCTCTGCCTGTGGTAACATCAACAAACCAGGTGTGTACGAGATCGACATGACCTGCTCTGTAGAAGAATTTATTTACAGCGATGAATATTGTGGTGGTATTCCCAATGGAAAAAGGCTCAAGGCCTGTATCCCGGGAGGATCATCAGTACCCATTCTGCCAGCCAACCTGCTGCTGAAAACAGCAAAAGGTGAAACCCGTATGATGACCTATGAAAGTTTATCAGATGGCGGTTTTGCAACCGGCTCAATGATGGGATCCGGCGGTTTCATTGTGCTGGATGAAGACCAGTGCGTGGTACGTCATACATTAACACTGGCGCGTTTTTATCGTCATGAAAGCTGCGGACAATGTTCTCCTTGTCGTGAAGGAACAGGTTGGATGGAGAAGATCCTGAAGAATATCGAGTACGGAAAAGGAAAGATGAGTGACATTGATCTGTTGTGGGATATACAGCGCAAGATTGAAGGCAATACCATTTGTCCGCTGGGTGATGCGGCAGCATGGCCGGTAGCGGCAGCTATCCGTCATTTCCGAGATGAGTTTGAATGGCATGTGCGCAACCCCGAAGAAAGCCAGCACAGGAATTTTGGATTAGCACACTACGCAGATCCAAGACCACTGCCAGAGGCTGTACCTGCTTAATAATATATCACGCAAAGACGCTAAGACGCCGATATAGGTTTGCGACATTGCGGCTTTGCGAGCAATAAATATGTACAATGGCTGAAGAAAAGAAACTTTTTAAGGTAACCATAGATAACATTACCATTGAGGTAGAGCCCGGCACCAGCATATTGAATGCTGCCCGCAAAATAGGTGGCGATGTAGCTCCTCCGGCTATGTGTTATTACAGCAAACTGAAAGGCAGCGGCGGTAAATGCCGTACCTGCCTGGTAGAAGTTGCTGCTGGCTCTACAGCCGATCCGCGTCCCATGCCCAAATTGGTAGCCAGTTGTCGTACCAACGTAATGGATGGCATGGTGGTAAAAAATATTACCAGCAATCGCGTTATCGACGCGCGTAATGGCGTGGTGGAGTTCCTGCTGCTGAACCATCCGCTGGATTGCCCCATTTGCGATCAGGCTGGTGAATGTCATCTGCAGGACCTTAGCTATGAGCATGGAAAAGAAGGTACACGCTATGAATTTGGTCGTCGTACGTTTGAAAAACATGACCTGGGGCCTTATATCCAGCTTCACATGACGCGTTGTATCTTATGTTACCGTTGTGTATTCACGGCCGATCAGCTTACTGAAAAGCGTGTGCATGGTGTATTGGATCGTGGTGATCATGCTGAGATTGCAACTTATATAGAGAAAGCACTGGACAACGATTTTATTGGTAATGTTATTGACGTATGTCCTGTAGGTGCACTGACCGATAAAACATTTCGTTTCAAAAACCGTGTATGGTTCCTGAAACCTGTAGATGCACATTGTAACTGTTCAAAATGTAAAGGAAAAGTTACCCTGTGGTATCGTGGTGATGAAGTGTTCCGTGTTACAGCACGCAAAGATGAGTGGGGTGAAGTGGAAGACTGGATCTGTAACGAATGCCGCTTTGAAAGAAAGAAAACAAGCGACTGGGTAATAGAAGGCCCTACTCAGATCAGTCGTCATTCTGTGATCTCACAGGGCCACTATGTAGGACTGCAGAAACCAAAAGAAACATTGCCGGAAGTAATGGGTGGAAGACAACCGCGCCTGCTGATGGATATTCATAGCGTAAGTGAAGTGAACAGACCGGAAATTGACCTGTCGCAGATACCGGGCCCGGCACATTCGGATGATTTTAAGAAATAATGATAGTGAATAGTAAGTGGTGAATGGAGAGTGTGATTGATGATCGCGAACTGAATTAAGAAGTTGATAGTAGTGAATGTTGAACTGGCAGGTGGTCACCACCAACCAATTATCACTCACGAATAAGACTACATAAAACATAGAGATGTATTCCACATTGTTAGCATTTGACTGGTTTTTACTGATCGAGAAATTAGTGCTCATCGTTGGTATCGTGTCTGTATCGCTGATAATTGCGATGTACGAAACCTATGCGGAGCGTAAGGTAGCTGCATATATTCAGGATCGCCGTGGTCCTAACCGCGCGGGTCCTTTTGGTTTGCTGCAGCCACTGGCAGATGGTTTGAAACTGTTCATGAAGGAAGAGATCATTCCCAATACTTCTAACCGTTTGCTGTTTATTCTCGGTCCTTGCCTGGCAATGCTTACAGCTATGATGACATCTGCGGTGATTCCCTGGGGTGGTAACCTGGAGATTGCGGGAAGAACAGTGAACCTGCAGATTGCCGACATCAACATCGGGATACTGTTTGTATTTGGTGTAGTGAGTATGGGTGTATACGGTGTAATGATCGGTGGCTGGGCATCTAATAACAAATTTTCACTGTTGGCTGCATTGCGTGGTGCATCACAGGTAATCTCTTATGAGTTGCCCATGGGTATGTCGCTGATTGCGTTGCTGCTGGTAACCGGCTCTTTAAAAATGAGCGTGATAGTGGGACAGCAACTGGATAGCTGGTACAATGTATTGTATCAGCCACTGGGCTTTCTCATTTTTCTGATCTGTGCGTTTGCAGAGTGTAACCGTACACCGTTTGACCTGTCTGAAGCTGAGAACGAACTGAACTTTGGTTATCACCAGGAGTATTCTTCTATGAAGCTGGGTTTTTACCTGTTTGCTGAATATATCAACATGTTTATCAGCAGTGTAATTATGGCAACCCTATTTTTCGGAGGGTACGATATTCCGTTTATAAATGACGCTAACCTGGCCCATAGCATTGGTGGTAACCTGACGGCATTACTGGAAGGATTATCATTGTTTATAAAAACGGGCATGTTCATTTTCCTGTTCATGTGGGTACGCTGGACCATTCCACGTTTCCGTTATGACCAGCTGATGAACCTGGGTTGGAGAGGCCTGATTCCCTTAAGCCTTGTAAACATGGTTGTTACAGCGGCTGTGGTATTATGGTTAAAGAAGTAACGGCAAGGGATAAATAACTTGGTAAGATTGACTGATAAAAATATTTTTGCGAAACTTTAAAGCTGCCTGCCCGATGGAGGTGGTAAATGTTACAAGATATGCAACTATTAACGAGCAGAGCAAAACAGGTAGACCGTAAGCCAATGACATTGGTAGAGCGGCTGTACCTGTGGAATATTGCCAAAGGCATGTTGATTACGCTCAAGCACTTTTTCAAAAAGAAGGCAACGATCAATTATCCTGAGCAAACAAGGCCTTTCAGTTCTGTATTCCGTGGTCTGCACGTGTTAAACCGCGATGAACAGGGCCGCGAACGTTGTACTGCCTGCGGTCTGTGTGCAGTAGCCTGTCCTGCAGAAGCCATTACCATGGAAGCGGCAGAACGTAAACCCGGCGAAGAGAACCTGTATCGCGAAGAAAAATATGCCGCACGCTATGAGATCAATATGCTGCGTTGCATATTCTGTGGATTGTGTGAGGAAGCCTGTCCGAAAGATGCCATCTATTTAAGTGAAACCTTTGCTCCGGCCAACTACCAACGTAAAGGATTTATATATGGTAAACCTGATCTGTTGATACCGAACCCGGTAGATAACCCTGCTGAATATGAAAAAGCACTGGGCAACAGGAAAAATCAGAATAAAGAACTGGCTAACTAAAACAATCAACGAGCTGTAATGAGCATTTCTCAAATACTATTCTATTGTTTAAGTGCACTGGCATTGGGTAGTGCACTCATGGTGGTGATAAGCCGTAATCCCGTGTACAGCGTACTGTGGCTCATTGTTACCTTCTTTGCAATTTCCGGACACTATATATTGATGAATGCCCAGTTCCTGGGTGTTGTGAACATGATTGTATATGCCGGCGCCATCATGGTACTGTTCCTGTTTGTGATCATGCTGATGAATCTGAATGCAGAGTCGGAACCAGTCAAAAATAAATGGATGAAACTGGCCGGTATCATCGCCGGCGGCTGTTTTATGCTGGTGATGGTAGCAGCGCTGAAAGATGCAGAGAACAAAGGTGCTGCAGTGCAACTGGTACAGGGCGATATCGGACTGATTGAGCAACTGGGTAAAGTACTGTTTACCGATTATGTAGTCCCCTTCGAGATCAGCAGTGTATTGTTCCTGAGTGCCATGGTAGGAACTGTAGTGATTGGTAAAAAGGATGATTAATCAATTTGAAAATCTGAAAATGAGACAATTTGAAAAATGTCTTGTTAACAGATTTTCAGGATATAAAATAATTGGTTTGAAGATTTAATGACAGGCTGCTTTTATTGAATCATCCTCTCATTTTCAAATTTTCAAAGTACCACATTCTCAAATTGTTTTTATGAAAATTGAATATTACATCGTATTGGCTATTGCGCTGTTCTGTATTGGCGTTACCGGTGTGTTGATACGCCGCAATGCCATTATCATTTTCATGTGCGTAGAGCTGATGCTGAATGCAGTGAACCTGTTGCTGGTAGCATTTTCAAAAATGCACCATGTTGCGGGCGCCGTTGCCAATCCGGCTGCAGGGATTGACGGACAGCTTTTTGTATTCTTCATTATGGTAGTGGCTGCTGCCGAAGTAAGCGTGGGGTTGGCCATTATTGTAATGATGTATCGTAATACGCATTCGGTGGATGTTAATTTTTTGAACAGGTTGAAACACTAAACGGCCAGTGGCGGAACGCCGGATCTTTTCCGTGTAACGCTTTCGGCTTACTATAGAATATGAGCAAATTTGTTTTTTTAGTTCCCTTATTTCCCCTGATCGGTTTTTTGATCAATGGATTATTCAGGAAACAATTGCCAAAACCACTGCCGGGTATTATCGGTAGTGTAGCTGTACTTGCCTCCTTCATTGTCAGCGTCTTGCTTTTCAACGACGTGCGGAACGGGGCTATACATGTGGTGAACCTGTTTGACTTTATCACTGTAAAAGACTTTTCTATTCCTTTTTCATTCAGGGTTGACCAGTTATCATCACTGTTTCTATTGGTGATCACCGGTGTTGGCTTCCTGATACACGTGTACTCTACATCGTACATGCATGAAGAAGAAGGACCACATTTCTCACGCTACTTTGCTTATCTCAACCTGTTCGTGTTTTCTATGTTGTTGCTGGTAATGGGCAACAACTATGTGATCATGTTCATTGGCTGGGAAGGTGTAGGGCTGTGTTCTTATTTGCTTATCGGCTACTGGTTTAAGAATACTGATTATAACAATGCCGCTAAGAAAGCCTTTATCATGAACCGTATTGGTGATGTTGGCTTTTTACTGGCTATATTCTGGTTGCTGAATAAACTGGGTACTGTTACTTATTATACACCAGAACAAACCGGTGTACTGGATCTGTTTGCAAAACTTTCCACAACAGATCTTACCGGCATTACTTTATTACTGTTTGTAGGTGCTACCGGTAAAAGTGCACAGATACCTTTATATACCTGGTTGCCTGATGCGATGGCGGGTCCCACACCTGTATCAGCATTGATCCACGCGGCAACGATGGTTACTGCAGGTATCTATATGATTGCCCGTAGCAACGTATTGTATACACTGGCACCGGTTTCACAAACCGTAGTGGCAGTGATTGGTCTGGCAACAGCCATCCTGGCTGCCACCATCGCGTTGAAACAGAACGATATAAAAAAAGTACTGGCTTATTCTACAGTAAGTCAGTTGGGATATATGTTTGTTGGTCTTGGTGTAGGCGCATATACCGGCGCTGTGTTCCATGTAATGACGCATGCTTTCTTCAAAGCCCTGTTGTTCCTGGGTGCAGGTTCTGTAATTCATGCCATGCACCACGAACAGGATATCCGTAATATGGGTGGACTATACAAACGTTTACCAATTACCCATTTAACATTCCTGATAGGTTGTATTGCCATTGCCGGTATTCCGCCATTCAGTGGTTTCTTCTCCAAAGATGAGATCCTGGGTGCAGCGTATGCAGCAAATCCCATTTACTGGGCGGTAGGCGTTATCGGCGCAATTATGACAGCATTCTATATGTTCCGTTTGTATGCCACTACCTTCCTGGGTAAATTCAGGGGTACGCACGAGCAGGAACATCATCTGCATGAAAGTCCTGCCAGTATGACGATTCCCCTGATCATCCTTGCGATCCTGGCTGCAGGCAGTGGCGCATTTGGTGTACCTGAAGTACTGGGTGGTCAACACCGGTTAGAGCACTTCCTGGCACCTATATTCGCAACATCTGAAAAACTGAAAGAAGCACATCATCTGGAGCACAATACAGAGTATATGCTGATGGGTATATCCGTAGCAGTTGCATTGATCGCTGCAGTGTGGGCATTATTACGCTTTAGCAAAAAGCCTGATCTGCAGGAAGCTACCGGTTTGGGTAAAGTGCTGGAAAATAAATGGTATGTGGATGAGCTGTACAACACTATTATAGTAAAACCGATGAACGGCTTTGCTAAATTCCTAAACTCATTTGTGGAGAAAGACGTGATAGATTGGGTAGTGAATGGGGTTGGTCGCCTGGTAAATTATTTCAGCCGTCAGGTTCGCCTGTTGCAAAGCGGACAGGTAGGTAGTTATGTATTACTGATGGTGCTGAGTATCGTAGTGTTTTTTGTAGTACAGTTTTTTGTAAAGAAATAGCTGTAAGTAGCTACTGATCCCGTATTTCTAATTTCGTATTTCAACTTTGTATGATACCTGTTCTACTAATAGTTATCCCGTTACTGAGTGGTTTGGCCACATTCTTCCTGAAAAGGGAGGCTGATGCCAAACGCTGGGGTGTATTGTCCTCTATTATTACCCTGGTGGTTTCTCTGCTGGGTTTGTGTATATTGAAACAGCCCGGTGATCTGCATGCTGATTTTACCTGGTTGCCCATGATCGGCAGCAGCTTTGCTGTTGGACTGGATGGTATGGGACAGGTACTGTGTCTGTTAACTGCTATTGCATTCCCTGTTATTTTCATTGCTACCTATAATGCATCTTACAAAAATGCCAACAGGTTCTATGCGCTGATGCTGTTATCACAGGCCGGCCTCATGGGTGTGTTTGTGGCTATGGATGCATTGGTGTTCTATTTCTTCTGGGAACTGGCACTCATCCCCGCATACTTCCTGTGTTCAATATGGGGTGGCGACAGACGTATTGCTGTAACATTCAAGTTCTTCATTTATACTTTTATCGGTTCGCTATGTATGCTGATTGGGATTCTGTATGTATATGCACATACCGAAGACCATTCTTTTGCCCTGCAGTCTTTTTACAACGTAAAATTTGATGGCACAGGTAACGGACCAGCCTGGTTGTTCTGGGCGTTCTTTATTGCTTTTGCTATCAAAATGCCGATATTCCCTTTCCATACATGGCAGCCCGATACTTACGAGCAATCACCTACTGCCACTACTATGGTATTGAGTGGTGTAATGGTGAAGATGGGTATTTTTGGAATTATCCGCTGGCTGGTGCCGGTATTGCCATTGGCAAGCTGGGCGTGGGGTGATACTGTTGCTGCACTAAGTGTGGTGGGAATGGTATATGCTTCCTTACTGGCTATGCAACAGGATGATCTTAAACGCCTGATAGCTTACTCCTCTATTGCACACATGGGCCTGATGTGCCTGGCTGTTTTTGTAGCTTCACAGGCAGGTATCCAGGGGGTAATGATCCAGATGTTCAATCACGGTATCAACATCATTGCTATGTGGATTGTGGTGGAACTGATAGAACGCCAGTTTGGTACACGTAAAATGTCCGAACTGGGTGGGTTGGCCCAGAAAGCCCCGGTACTGGCAATTCTGCTGGTAATTGTGGCACTGGCAAACGTTGCCCTGCCGCTGACCAATGCATTTGTAGGAGAATTTCTGATGTTCAGCGGTGTATTTGTTTCCAACGTTTCCAGGTACAACTATATCTTCACTGCGGTAGGAGCCCTCAGTATTATCCTTTCTGCCGTGTACACACTGAACATGATCCAGCGTGTGTTTTATGGTAACACCAACAGCCTTACAGCCGGTGCGCGGGATATTAAAATGAATGAGAAACTGGTGCTGGCAGTACTGGTGGTTGTGATACTGGCAATAGGCGTATATCCTAAGCCCGTACTGGAAATAACCCAGTCAACGGTTGATACGATCTTTTCAAAAATGTGGATTAAACACCCGTAAGCGCACACCGGCTTACTGTAGAATATTTTCAAAAGAAAGCACAGAATTCAGTTATGAATGCAATTGTAATATCGGCCGTATGGGGAGTGGTGATGATGTTCAGTGGCCTGTTCAGTAAAAATAAAGCTGTTGTACGCACCCTGGCAGTACTGGGAATGGCTTTGCTGCTGTTGACCAACCTGCTTGAAATGGGAGGTGTACAGTTATTTCATGTCAATACCAACAACATGCTGTCTTTTGACAGTTTTGGCCTGTTGTTCAATACCATTGCGTTCATCAGCACTTTGCTATTTTTCCTGCTGTCAGGTCGTGATATGGAAAATGTGGGGGTGAACCTGGCTGAGTATTATGCCCTGATCTTCTTTATATCATGTGGTATCAGTATTTCTACCTCTTTCAATTCACTGCTGATGCTGTTCCTTGGTATTGAGATCATTTCTATTCCGCTGTATATTTTAACTGGTAGCGATAAACGTAACCTGAAAAGCAACGAAGCTTCTTTGAAATACTTCCTTATGGGGTCTTTCTCTACAGGTTTGATGCTGATGGGCATTGCACTGATTTATGGTGTAAAAGGAAGTTTTGATATCAATACCATTGCTGCCGGTACCAGCACATTAAGCTCAATGATGGCTGCCGGCCTGTTGCTGCTGATCTTTTCAATGGCTTTCAAAGTATCTGCAGCTCCTTTCCATTTCTGGACCCCGGATGTGTATGATGGCGCACCTACTGTATTCACATCTTTTATGGCCACCATTGTAAAAGGTGCTGTGTTCATTGCGTTCATTCGGCTATTGCAAGGTGCTTTTGATGAAACACATGCCAAATGGCGTTTGATCATTGCCATTATTACCGCTGCTACATTGCTGATCGGTAATATTACCGCCGTATTTCAGCAAAGTGTTAAAAGAATGCTGGCATACTCCAGTATTGCACAGGCTGGCTTTATGCTGTTCAGCCTGGTAGCACTGAATGGTATGGCAAAAGAAGGTCTCATTTTCTATACTGCCGCCTACAGTCTGGCCACAATTGGTGCATTTGCCATTTTGATCAGGATGAAGGATTATACATTTGAAGGTTTTAACGGTCTGGCAAAACATCATCCGTTGCTGGCTGCTACCAATACCATTTTCCTGCTGTCACTGGCAGGTATCCCCGCCACTGCAGGTTTTATGGCTAAATTTTATATGCTGGCCGCTGTGGTGAACTCCGGTGAAACAATGTGGCTGGTGATTATTGCCATTATCTGTGCAGCTATCAGCGTATACTATTACTTCCGTGTTATCCAGGCAATGTACTTTAAAGACGGAGAGGCGCAGAGCATTCCTGTTTCAGCCGGTTTTAAAGGGTTGCTGGTGGTACTGGCTGCTATAATTATCCTGTTGGGACTTTTTCCGCATGTACTGATCAACAAACTGTACCTGATGTTTTAAAACCGCGGATCTCTGATGCGGAATGTCTGTCGGTCCGCTTTCAGAATATAACTTATCACATCATGGCCCCGCTTATGCGGGGCTATGTATTTTCCGGGCAACACGGTTTTAACACATGCCCATCACCAGGCATTCTGCGTTGAACGTAATATTTATTACCTTAGTGAGACATATTATTATATGACTTTCCGGGACACCTTTTCATTGGCTTTTCGTACCATCAGGAGTAATAAGCTCCGCACGGGTATTACTGTTACCATTATTGCATTGGGCATCACTGCATTAATAGGTATCAATACTGCTATTGAAGCAATTCAGCAGAAATTCCTGGAAAGCTTTTCTTCTATGGGAGCAATGGGGTTCACGGTACGTTATAAAGAACCCCGTCGCATTTTTGGCAATGGTGGCGGCGATCTGAAAAAAGAAAAGAAAGGACAACGGAAAGAAAAAAAGTCCAATCAGGGTAAACCCATCACCAAACTACAGGCCGAAACATTCAAGACCAATTTCCATTTTCCTGCAACTGTCAGCATTAACTTATTTGGTCTGCGAGATGGAATTGTAGCAGTAGGCAGCAAAAAAACAAGTCCCAATGTGTGGGTAATGGGAGGGGATGAAAACTATCTTGACCTGAATGGTTTCAGTATAAGGTATGGCCGGAATCTGAATGTATTGGATGTCCAGAGTGGTCGGAACGTTTGTATGATCGGGAAAGATGTTGCGGTGAAGTTTTTTGGCGATAACCTGGAGACACCGGTAGATAAGATCATCAAAGTAAATAATATTCCTTTCAGGGTAATTGGTACACTGGAACCAAAGGGTTCTACATTTGGCCGTAGCCTGGATAATGTGGTGATCACTTCTTATACCAATGTGAGGCGATTCTTCAATTCCAATCCCAATTCTTCATTTTCCATACAGGTAAAAGTAAAAGATATTCAGTTGGTAGATGGTGCTATCAGTGAAGCAACCGGTATCTTCAGACCTATACGGCGTTTGGCCACTACAGAAGAAGATAATTTTGTGATGGATAAAAGTGACAGTATTGTTGAAATGCTGATGCGCAATCTGAGTTTTATTACCATTGCTGCAGTAGTGATCGGTATCATTACCCTGGCAGGCGCTGCTATCGGATTGATGAATATTATGCTGGTTGCTGTAACAGAACGTACCAAAGAAATAGGATTGGTAAAAGCCATTGGTGGCAAAAAGAACAATGTGCGTGTACAGTTTTTATATGAATCTATTATCATCAGTTTGCTGGGAGCAGGTATAGGAATCTTTTTTGGTATTCTGCTGGGCAATGTGGTAGGACTATTGTTGTCTACCAGTTTCCTGGTACCCTGGGGTTGGGTAGTGGCAGGTATTGTTATTTGTTCGGCTGTAGGGTTGCTGGCCGGTTTATATCCTGCTGTGAAAGCTGCCAGGCTGAACCCTATTGAAGCGTTGCGTTATGAGTAGCGCTTGACACAGAACGCCAAATGCTGGAAAACGAGCAGTGAAAAGATAAAAAAATTACATACAGGAAAAGGCCGGATTGATTTAATCAATCCGGCCTTTTGCGTTAAATATTCAACATCAAGCGCTCTGCATTATTTCGGATTCAGGATTTTTTCAATCCTTTCATTCAGGTCCTGTAAATGATAACGGCTCATTTTATCACCGTATGCAGGAATGGCTGCAGCAATCTCTGCTTTTAATGAACGGAGTGTTCCTTTGGCAACAGACACCATATCTGTTTTCTTCGGATCGGGGCCGCTTACAGTTCCGATGAATAAGGTAATACCGGATGCAGGGGCTGCAGGAGGATTAATGATAGTCCCCAATCTTTCAACAAATGACTTTTGCAGATTGCGGCGGTAATTGTCAATGGGCTTTCGTGCAGACAATTCGCTCCACAGCATTTTTTTCAGGTCATCCATAAACTCATCCAGCCTGTAGCCGGCTTCATCACGATTGGGTGTGTTGGCAAGGCGGCTCATACGTGAGGTACTCAACAGAATACCCAGGTAAGTATCCTGTAAACTGCTGAGCTGGTTACCGGCCGGTGAGGTGATCTTGTTCAGGATGGTTTTATCCAGTAACCAGTTGGGTGTTTCAAAAAGATGTTTCTGTAAAAAGCCCATTGCCTCTTTCTGCAGACTTTTCGGTACAACAGTATAAACATTCCCGGGTTGTTCGGTGGTTTTGTAATCTGTATAAATACCGCCTACATAAGTAATGGCATGTCCCATATAGGTAGCGTACTGTGAAAACACTTCTCCGTACACTTCTTTCAGGTTCTGGTAATTCTCGCCTTCCTCGTTCAGCCAGCCAGCCAGTTGCGGCAACATCCATTTCAGATTTTTAATACCATATTCGTTGGCTTTCATATTGTCATCACCCAGGCACTCGGTTTGTGCGCGGGGGTCAATACCGTCCTGATGGATAAAGCGCAAAGCAGGCGTATTATAGCGGGCTTTTACCCAATCGTTCAGGATCGCTTTTTCTTCATCTTCAGTTTTATTGAGAATTGGTCTGTAGCCCCATTCAATAGACCACAGATCGTATGTGCCTATACGGGGGTAAAGACCTGCCGGTCCGATCTTATCTTCTGGTTGAGCTACATAGTTAAAACGTGCATAGTCCATAATAGAAGAGGTATGACCATTGGCTTCCACCCAGGCTTTATCGCGCAGTTTTTCAACTGGTGTGGCTGCTGATGCGCCCATGTTATGAGGCAATCCCAGGGTATGTCCTACTTCGTGCGAAGAAACAAAACGGATCAGCTGACCCATCAGCTCATCATCAAACTCTGCCTTGCGGGCACGCGGATCGCTGGGTGCTGCCTGCACCAGGTACCAGTTGCGCAACAGGCTCATCACATTGTGATACCAGTTGATATGCGATTCCAGTATTTCGCCGCTGCGGGGGTCGTGCACATGCGGGCCCATGGCATTGGGAATATCGGAAGGCTTATATACAATGGCAGAGTAGCGGGCATCTTCCAGGCTCCAGGTACTGTCTTCCTGTTTGGTAGGAGCCAGGCGGGCTATGATAGCGTTTTTGAAGCCGGCTTTTTCAAAAGCTTTCTGCCAGTCGTTAACACCCTGTATCAGGTAGGGCACCCATTTGGCGGGTGTGGTAGGATCTATATAATAGACAATGGGTTTTTGTGGTTCTACCAGTTCGCCACGTTTAAACTTCTCAATGTCTTCCGGTTTGGGTTCCAGGCGCCAGCGTGTAACCATGCTGATATCCTTTACACCCTGCGGATTGGCATCAAAATCGGTGTATTCGGTAGTGAAGTAGGCCACACGATCGTCGTAATAACGGGGACGCATGGGAGCTTTGGGTAATAAGACTATAGAACTGTTCAATTCAAAAGTAGCATTGCCTGCCGGTGCAATCATCGGCATACCGGGTATGGGCGAAGGGGGAGAGGTTTTGCTATAGGTCTTTACAGTTTTGATCTCGGTATTGATAGGGTAGCTTCTGATGTCCAGGATATATGATTTATCAGACTGCAGGCCACCGATGCGCAAAGCAGTTTTAAAATACGGGGCAAAGAACAATACATCATTATCACCATTCACATAATCGGTAATGTCAATAACAGCCCCGGTACTATCGGCTGAAAGGGCTTTGATATCAAATGCTGCAGCTATGGGTTGAACGTTTGAATTCTGTACCGATTTATACATAGGCTTGGTAGAATCCTTGGCATACACGCTGAAAGAAATATTGCGGAGGAATATTTTATTATTGGGACCACGTTCCAGCCGTATTACGTTATCGTTAATTTCATCACCGGCAAAACCGGCGAAACCGGCACGGGTATCGATGGGTGCTTTGGAGATCCTGTTCACTACCAATATGTCCCTGTTCAATACAGAGTCGTTCAGTTCAAAGAACCACTTATCATCTACTTTATGGACAGTAAAAAGTCCTTTACGGGTAATGGCTTTATCGGTAATAACTTCTTTGTAAGGTTTGGGACCCGCTTTGGGCACAGCCGGAGGCGTTATTGGCGACTGGGTAGTGGTGGTAACAGGTTTTTTGTCCTGCGCCAGTGCCGGGGTGGATATGCTGCCGGCAAATGTCAGCATAAAAAGGAGTTTGTCAAGGCGTTTGATCTGCATGTTCTACAATGTTTAAGTAGCTGAAGTTAGGTAAAAGGCCCTTTGTAAAGTTTTGTTATAATGAACCATTCGTCAAAAACCTGTAACCCATTCATTTCGTTTTTAAATTAAGTCCTTAAATTGCTGTTCCTTTAAAAAGGCCAGGGGTGGTGTTTGGTACCTGCCTATAGGAAATTCCTTATCTTGTGAGCCTGTAGAAATTTTTATTTATTAAAAAAAATCAAAGGAAAAGACTTTTTCCTTAGAATTGTGAGCCCATTTTTTTAATCTACCGATAGTTTAATTTTAAAACACTAAAAACAAAACAATCATGGCTGAAACAAAACCGACTGCGACTGCACCCGCGGCGAAGAGTAGCACATCTGTTCAACCGAAGAAAAGAGGTAATTCAATTTCATGGGTAGCCCCTGTACTCTGTATCGTAGCCGGATATGTGATCTGGCGTTTCGTTTTAGGCAATCCCAGCAATTTTGCAAAGCCCGATCTGGCAGGCGGTTTCTGGCCTCACCACCAAGGACCTAAGAGCGGTATTGTGAAAATGTATGAAGGTGGTATTATCGTGCCTTTATTGATAGCTTGTTTATTAACAGTTATTACTTTCGTAATTGAAAGATTGCTGACCATTACGAAAGCAACCGGAAAAGGTAATATCGCAGAATTTATCCGCAAAGTACAATATCACCTCGCTAATAAAAATGTTGATCAGGCTATTGCTGAGTGCGACAAACAGCAGGGTAGCGTAGGTAATGTAATGAAAGCTGGTCTGCGCAAATACAAAGAAATGATCTCTGTAACTGAGCTGGATACAGAGCAAAAAGTACTGGCTATCCAGAAAGAAGTAGAAGAAGCTACTGCACTGGAACTGCCAATGCTGGAAAAAAACCTGGTATTCCTGTCAACTATCGCTTCAGTAGCAACCCTGATCGGTCTGTTAGGAACGGTAATTGGTATGATCACTTCATTCTCTGCCCTGGGCGCTGAAGGTGGTGGCGGTGCTGCTGCTGAACTGTCAAGAGGTATCTCTGAGGCCCTGTACAATACAGCATTGGGTATCGGTACTTCTGCACTGGCTATCATTATGTACAATATCTTCACTACCAAAATTGATGCGATCACTTACGGTATTGACGAAAGCGGCTTTACTTTAACTCAGAGCTTCGCTTCACTGTACAAATAAGGTGAAGATTTCCATTATACTATAGGGTATATGGAATCTGGCGGCTCCTGCATCTAATTGGAAACAGAAAAATTTATTCAATCATGCCAAAAGTTAAAGTACCGCGTAAAAGTACCAGTGTGGATATGACCGCGATGTGTGACGTGGCCTTCCTTTTGCTGTCTTTCTTCATCTTAACGACGAAGTTCAAGTCAGAAAATTTAGAGATAACCACTCCCACTTCGGTATCTACAAAGGCTGCTGAAGAGAACAATGTGGTGCTGGTAACCCTTGATAAAGAAGGACGTGCCTATTTCTCCGTGTCTGATAACAACGTTGCTGAAAAAGAGCAGATTATCGATGCGGTGGCACAAACCAAAGGGTTAACACTGTCACAGCAGGAAAAAAATGCTTTTATACACGCCGGTTCCTATGTAGGAGTTCCTTTCTCTCAGTTGGGATCTTACCTGAGGCTTACTGCCGACCAGGTAAAGGCATTCAAGGCTCCCGGTATTCCCCTCGATTCAGCAAACAATGAAATGTCAGTATGGTTAGGCGCTGCTATGACCGCATTTCAGGGTTCTAAACTGAATGTGATGGTTAAGGGAGATAACAGTGCCAAATATTCTACTTTCAAAGGTGTAATTGATGCTTTGAAAAAGAATGATATCCTTAAGTTTCAACTGATTACAGATCCTGAAGGGGTTCCTCCCGGTACAGATCTCTGGAAGAAAAACCAGGCTATGGGTACCAAAGGCGCTACTGAGTAAGCAAACAACATTATTTATTATCAAATTGATGCGATATGGCAGAAATGGATACCTCCTCGGGGGGTGGACATAAAAAAGGACCTGGTGTAAAGAAAGGTAAGAAGCTTTCTACACGTGTGGATCTTACACCTATGGTGGATCTGGGGTTCCTGCTGATCACGTTCTTTATCTTTACCACTACCATGAGCCAACCTACGGCCATGAAGCTTTTCCTGCCCAAGGATACCGAAAAACCTGAGGAGCAGAATAAAGTAAAACAGTCTGGTGTACTCACCATCCTGTTGGGTAAAGCAGACGGCGTGTATTACTATGAGGGTGAGTTACAGCCAGATGGCTCTAACTTCAAGTCCTCTACACTGAAAGACATCAGGGATGTGATCATCAACAAAAAAAGAAGCACCAAAGCCGATGATTTTGTGGTAGTTATCAAACCTGGTCCGGATGCTTCGTTCAAAAACACGGTGGCTATCCTGGACGAGATGTTGATCAATGATGTAAAACGATATGCTATGGTGGATATCTATGAAGCTGACCTTGCGTTTATGAGAGCAACTGAGGCCAGTGCCGGCATTAAATAATCCGGAGTTCTTTATGGAATCCTTTATTCATTGCATCTTAACAACAAATAAGTACTATGGAAGTCAATAAAATCTTAAGTGCTGATATCCTTGATATCATCTTCGAAGGGAAGAACAAGGAGTATGGTGCTTATGAATTACGCAAAACATACAACAAACGACTGTCCGTTGCTTTGATTAGCGTGGCTGCCCTGTGTCTTTTGCTCTTTGTTGGCTACATCCTGGCTAATAGCCTGGGCAACAAGGATGAAAAGAAAGAGATGGTAGTACAAGACGTACAGTTGGAAGAAATCAAACAGGAGGAGAAGAAAGAGGAACCACCTCCACCACCTCCGCCAAAACCACCAGAACCACCAAAAGTGGAGATGGCTAAGTTTACACCTCCCAAAATTGTAAAAGACGAGGACGTAAAAGAAGACGAGAAACCGCCTGAAGTGGAAAAGCTGGAAGAAACCAAGATCGGTACAGCTAACCAGGAAGGTATTAAAGATGAAGGTATTGTTGCTCCGCCTGTTACCGACAACGGTACGGGTGTGGTAGAAGCTCCCAAAAAAGTTGAAGAAGATTGGGACAAAACCTTCACCAAAGTAGAAATCGAATCTGAATATCCCGGTGGTATGGCTGCATGGCAGCGTTACCTGAATAAAAGTCTCAGGTATCCCCAGGATGCAATTGATAACGAAATACAAGGTACTGTTGTAGTACAGTTTGTGGTGGACAAAGAAGGTAATGTGAGTAACGTAGAAGCGATCAGTGGTCCTAATGAGCTCCGTGATGAAGCGATCCGCGTAATCAAGAAGAGTGGTAAATGGACTCCTGCCGTACAGAATGGCCGCCAGGTTAAATCGTACAAAAAGCAACCTATTGTATTCCGTCTCCAGACAGATTAGTTACTTCTTTACAATAGATTTCAAAATCCTCCCATTGCAGGGAGGATTTTTTTATGCCCCTAGCTTCCTTGTTTTGTTACTTCACGGTCTATGCAGATCACACCCCTGCTGTAATGATGAATAGCTGATATATGGTGTATAACATTTATGGGTAGATGCTGATGGCTGTAAAAAATATTGAACTATCAATATGGAAACAGTTCACTATAGCATCTCATTATTATACCAAACAAAAAGTATAGCCATGGAAACTTCTGCTATTTTAACAGCGGACATACTTGATATTGTCTTCGAGGGACGAAACAAAGAGTATGGCGCATATGATCTCCGACGTACTTACAATCAACGCTTACGGTTGTCAATGATTGTTATGATCAGCATTATCCTGTTATTCATAATAGGGCAACTGCTTGCTAATCGTGTTCCGGAAAAAGTAGCGCAAACCATTGTGATACCAGACGCACAACTGGAGAATATTAAAGATGAGAAACCGGAAGAAGTACTTCCCCCGCCAGAAAAGCTTCCCCCGCCACCTGAGCAGATTGAAATGAAGCAGTTCACTGCCCCGAAAATTATGGACGATAAGGACGTGCCGGAGGAAGAGAAACCACCGGTGGTGGCAGACCTGGAAGATACCAGGATCGGCACCGCCAACCAGGAAGGTATAAAAGATGATGGTATTGTTGCGCCTCCTGTAACAGATGCCGGTAATGGTATCACCGTAGCTCCTAAAAAAGAAGAGGAAGACTGGGAGCGCACTTTTGTGAAAGTAGAAATAGAATCTACCTACCCCGGCGGTATGGCCGCATGGGCCAGGTACCTGAATAAGAGTCTTGCCAATAACTACCCGCAGGAAGCTATTGATAATGAAATACAGGGTACGGTGGTGATCCAGTTTATTGTAGATAAAGAAGGTGTGGTAAGTGATGTGGAAGCGATCAGCGGTCCGCAGGAATTGCGTGATGCAGCTATGAAAGTGATCAAAAAGAGTGGTAAGTGGATACCGGCTGAACAGAATGGACGTAAGGTTAAATCATATAAAAAGCAACCTATTGTATTCAAGTTGCAAACCGATTAAGAACCCCTCCTTTGCTGATTAATGTTATCCTCCGGTATTGTTCCGGGGGATTTTTTGTTTGAAGCCGGAGGTCTGACGTCTGAAGTACGAAAGATCGAAGGTCCGGGAGAAGGAGGTCGGAAAATTCATGAACTTCAAGTTATGCGCAATAGCCAACTACCCACTGCCAACTATAATAAATAAAGCAAGCCTTTCATCAGGATAAACGAATTGCAGAACCCGAAACCCGGTCATTCCGCCACCTTTCATGATTGTGCTATCTTTGGCAAAATTTACAACGGGTATGACAGGAAAACTGGCAGGCTGGGATGATACGATTGTGGCACTGGCAACACCACCGGGAATTGGTGCGATAGGTGTGATCAGGCTGAGTGGAAAAATGGCGTGGGAGATTGCCAATAACCTGTTTCCTGGTAAAGACCTGTTACGACAGGCTACACATACCTTACATGTAGGTTATCTGAAAGAAAACGATATAGTGCTGGACGAGGTAGTGGTGGCATTGTTCAAAGGGCCTAAATCGTATACTGGTGAAGATGTAGTAGAGTTCTCCTGTCATGGTTCACCGTTTGTACAGCAACAGGTGATTAGTGCCTGTATACACCAGGGCGCGCGATTGGCTAGAGCTGGAGAGTTTACACAGCGTGCTTTTTTGAATGGTAAACTGGATCTTGCCCAGGCCGAAGCGGTGGCAGACCTGATAGCCAGTAATACGGAAGCATCACGCAAGGCTGCATTGCATAATATACGGGGCGGTTTTTCTTCGGTGTTAAAAGAATTGCGGGAACAACTGATAAAATTTTCAGCGCTGATAGAACTGGAGCTGGATTTTTCGCAGGAAGATGTGGAGTTTGCAGATCGCACACAGTTTTATACACTGATCAATGTTGCGGAACAAACTACAGGGCAACTGGTACAATCTTTCAAGCTGGGCAATGTTATCAAAAATGGGGTGCAGGTGGCTATTGTAGGTAAACCCAATGCCGGTAAATCAACACTGCTCAATGCATTGCTGAATGAAAATCGTGCAATCGTAAGTGATATTGCCGGTACTACACGTGATACCATTGAAGAGGTGCTGAATATCGACGGCATTCTTTTCCGCCTGGTAGACACAGCAGGTATCCGTGAACACACCAGTGATATTATTGAAAGTATTGGTGTGGAGCGTAGTAAGGAAAAGATCCGTCAGGCAGATGTGGTGGTATACCTGTTTGATGTATCCGAAACTTCTGTGGACGAGTTGCAACAAACTATACAGGAACTGGAACAGCAGGGCGCACGTTACCTGCTGACTGGTAATAAAACAGACAGGTTGACGGAACTTGCAGCAAGTGAAAAGTTCAGTAGTATTGCTGAGATCATTTTTATTGCAGCCAGGGAGCAGCAGCATATTGAAGTGTTGAAAGAACGTTTGGTAGATACAGTGTTACAAGGTAAGGTAAGCAGTGAGGATACCATCATTACCAATGCCCGTCATTTTCATGCATTGCAACAGGTTCAGCAATCGCTGCAGGATATTCGCAATGGCCTGGATAATCACATCCCCGGTGATCTGCTGGCACTGGATATCCGCCGCTGTTTGCATTACCTGGGTGAGATTACCGGAGAGATCACTACAGAAGATAAGCTGGATTATATTTTTAGTAAGTTCTGTATCGGGAAGTAATTATCTTTCTTTTATTTTCTAGGTAGTTGTTTTTGATGATTTGAACGAAATGCGTCCATTGGATAAATTCAAGGTAATCTTTAGCGTACGATCGGATAAATGCAGTTCGCCCGCATTTTCAATTATATAGAAGCCTGAGTTTTCAGCAGTCTTAAGGATTGATAAACTTTTCTGCGGAAAAGTTTTGCCGGCTGGCAACTTTGTGACCATGACGATGCCCCGACAATAGTTCTGCAGCTCAATTCGTATATCACTGATGCTCGTTTTATACCAGAAATGGTTCTTTGATACTGTTGTGCCGCACAGCAGAAAATGCACATAAAGTAAAGCGAAACGATAAATGGCCTCATTTCATGTCGGGTACGTATTACATTGGATTGGCTGTTTCATCAGGGATGCATAATTCTACCAGGGTATTTTTTGATAACATTTCTATTCTGAGAGAAAGGATTGAGAAATCATGTTTCTTACAATTACACAATTTGATGATGGTATATCTTATATTCCTTATTTCCCGGTGAGAAATTGTTAACTGGAGCTTTTCGGGGTTTTATTTTCCTTCCGCTGTGGTACAAAAATACCGGGCGCCCAGTAAGGCTATTGCAGCAAACGGCAAATAGTATATCTACCCAACAGCGAACAGTTTTATGTATCCTGCTGTTTCAGATTCCCCCTATGGACCTTTTAAACTGGCAAAAGGAGTTGATACCTTTTCTAAAATCTTTACTTCGGCCACTTTGTGGGTATACAGTGGGCGGAAGGAAGACTTAGTAAGGCTCTTATCAAAGCATCTGTTGATGGTGTTTGCCGGATTCGAAATAGAAAATATTGACAGCGAATACGGTTAATGCAAAAAAGAAGGCGATGATTTCATCCTTGTATTTAAAATGAAGAAAGGCCAGGAAGTTGTTGTTAGGCCAACGAAATGATCAAAATAAAGGAAGGTCGGATTTATATAACACAAAGTCGGCTCTGTGTAAAAACTGGTGGAAGTATGATTTTATTTTTACAGTACTTGGATTGCGATAACCCCGATCACCGTTGCCATATGTTTTTTGCTACAAATGTCGTTGCTATTCTTTTGGATCTGTCCGGAGATTTCAACTACCGGTATAACTTATCATTGCATTTACACTTGCAACCAGTCGGAATTATCAACATCTCTTATTGACAGATCAGTTAAAAATATTCTCATGAAACATAAGCTGCTGATCGCAGCAACATTTTTACAATGTTCGCTTGCTGCGCAAGAAAAATTTGTGTCGCCGGTTGGCCCCAATGCCGAGCCTGTGGCACCAGGAAAATTTCAGGCCAACTGGGAGTCGCTGAAACAATATAAGGCTCCCGAATGGTTTCGCAATGCGAAATTCGGGATCTGGGCTCATTGGGGCCCACAATGTCAACCCGGACAGGGCGATTGGTATGCCCGCGGTATGTATAACGAAGGCAGCGCCCAATATAAATGGCATGTAGATAATTACGGACATCCATCAAAAGCCGGTTTCAAAGAAGTAATACATAGCTGGAAGGCAGAGAACTGGAATCCTGACAAGTTGGTAGCCTTGTATAAAAGGGCTGGGGCGCAATACTTTTTTGCCATGGCCAATCACCATGATAATTTTGATATGTGGGACAGCAAATACCAGGAATGGAATTCGGTGAATGTTGGTCCCCGAAAGGATATTCTTGATGGCTGGGCAAAAGCTGCCAAAAAATATAAACTGCCGCTCGGACTGAGCGTGCATGCGGCGCACGCATGGTCATGGATGGAAACAGCCCAGCGTTCGGACAAAGCAGGCCCGTTCAAAGACATACCATACGATGGCAAATTGACAAAAGCAGATGGCAAAGGCACGTGGTGGGAGGGATTGGATCCGCAGGAACTATACGCACAAAACCACGCACTGAGCGAGGGAAGCGAGAACATCAACAAAATTCATAGCCAGTGGAACTGGGGCAATGGCGTATCTGTACCGTCTGTTGCTTATTGCGAAAAATTTTATAACCGAACAATTGATATGATCAACCGGTTCAAACCGGAATTACTGTATTTTGATGACACCGGCTTACCACTTTATCCTATCAGTGACGCAGGATTGAAGATTGCTGCGCATTTCTATAACACCAATATGACATGGAATAAAGGAAAGCTGAATGCAGTATTGTTTGGAAAGGTGCTGACGCCGGAACAAAAAGAATGTCTTGTATGGGATGTGGAAAGAGGCTCGCCCGACAATATTCAGGATCTGCCATGGCAAACTTGTACCTGTTTGGGTGACTGGCACTATAACTATGCTACCTATGAAAATAACAGGTATAAGACAGGGAAAACTGTGATACACATGTTGGTGGATGTGGTCAGTAAAAATGGTAACCTGTTACTCAATATTCCTGTGCGGGGTGATGGAACGATAGACGAAAAAGAGATTGCTGTGTTGGAAGATATTGCGGCATGGATGGACATCAACAAAGAAAGTATTTTCGATGCAAGACCATGGAAGATTTTTGGGGAAGGTCCTTCGACAGAGACGTCCAATCCTATGAGAGCCCAGGGATTTAATGAAGGGAAAGTAAAGATGACGGCAAAAGATATTCGGTTTAATCAAAAAGGAAAGATCCTTTACGTAACTGTTATGGGTAATCCGGGAGAAGATATCCTTGTGAAAAATCTTGGGACAACCCTCAGCCCGGGAGTCAAGATTAAAAAGGTTGAACTATTGGGAAGCAATGCAAAACTTATCTGGAAGCAACTGGCTGACGGACTGCAAATAAGCAAGCCTTCCGTAATTCCAAACGAAATTGCTGTTGTATTCAAGGTTTATCAACAGTAGTCAGAGCAGAGGAATTGTCAAATAAGATGTGACGGCTTCGGAAACGAAGCCGTCACATCTTAATCTCGTACTGACATGAGATGCTATTTTAGTCTTCTTCCAGCCCACGATTTTCATCAACCATGTTATTTTGTTCCCTGTATTTCCCGGGCGTTAAACTTGTTACAGCCTTGAATACTTTCGAGAAATGCGGCAGACTGCTGAAGCCTGTATCTTCAGCTATCTGTGTAAGCGAAAGGTCGGTGGTTACAATAAGATACTGTGCCCGTTCGATCCGCTTTGTGTGAATGTAAGCCAGCGGACGTTCACCGGTTAACTTCAGGAATATCCTGGAAAGATAATCGGAATGAAGATTGACCTTGTCTGCCAGCATCTTTACTGTTAGTGGTTTATGCAGATTCAATTGAATGAATCCCAGTAAGTCAACGATTTTTGACGGAACATCCTGCACGTTGCCAAACTGTGATTGTTCTTCATCCAGGAACTTAGACACCAATTGCAACATGATCCCCTGGGTTTCAAGAAAGGATTTATTGCTTTGTTTGTTATTTAATTCTTCATATTCCTGGTAATACACATTCTTTTCATAAACTTTCGGGTTGTCAGAGCGGTTGATCTTTCTGTAAGGATTGATCTCATAGATACGTTTGAAATTGGCAATGTCGAGATCTGTTGCTTCGATCTTAAAAATATTCCGGTTGTAATGAAACAGCGAGATCCCATCGCGTGCCTCTTCAAAAAAATGTATAAAATACTGGCTCAGATAAGAAGAGCAGTGCAGATCACAAATAGTAAAACTCGGTATAAGGTATATATATCCTGGTTCCAATAACCAGTTTTTCTTTCCATTTGAAATAGATCCTTCACCTGCATCGATATAATACATGCGGTAGTAAGGGCTGATCACATTCTTGTAATTCCATCTGTCACCCAGACTTACATAGTCTACGTTCAATAAAATGAATGAATGTTGTAGCAATCGTCGTATCATAAGCGTGAGTCGGATTTGTATAATACAATGTCGGAAATGTAAAAAAGCGATATGTCGGATGTTAACTTTACAGAAGAGTTGTGATCATAACATATTTGTTAAACTGCCATCTAAGCCAGCTGATGCTGCAACTTACTAAGTATAAATGATTACGAACCACTTCCTGCACTTTTTGTTGTCTAAAATTTTTCATCATTATCTTCTAAAGTCAGCAATGCCATTGGATCTGCTTTGCAATGGTGCGTCATAGCCGGTTGCGTTATCGACTTTGGTAAAAGACGGTTATGTATAAGGCGTTAGAACAAAAAGGTTTGTGATACGGTATTTTCCGGTAAACGAAACGAGTGAACGTAATTATTTCATCTACCGACGAAGAAATAGCATTCCGGATATTCAATATACTTAATGACCGTGGTAAAGATCTCGCCATTGGAGATATCCTGGGATCAGAGATCCTGTAAAAGATCGATGATCAGGAGCAGGGTGAATATACCAGGAAGTGGGACGGCTGTTGGACAGATTGGGTATCGGTAACTTCAAAGACTTCAATAGCCATTTCTGGCCGATATTCGCAAAAAAGAAAGCTGATAAACCGCTGATTGCTGAAATACGTGATTACGTGCAACCAGCAGATAGCCTGAAATTTTTTATCAATAAGATCTTGATTTCTTTTAACGGACGCCATGAAAATGTCCGGGATCATTGCTGGTAGGTTAGGATATCCTATCCTAAAGAAATATTTGGGCATACCTTTACCAGCTTTTGGCAAATAGGATGGGATTGGCCATTAACAGAATAAGTAATGTATTTCATCGGCTGCTAATTTTTATCCGTTTGTTCAGGAAGCTTTCTGAGTGCCGTGATCTTTTCACTATATTCTTTGTGCTGTTTGTCTCCTTTTTGAAGTTTTGTCAGGGCAATCTTCGGGATGGAACTTGAGAGGAATAAGGCAGTCGCCTGAACAACTACTTGTATGTGTTATTTCGTTTACTGATCAAAGCGATAGTCAATAGGCCAGCAGTTTTTTTGATTCAATCAAGTACAAGGATAATACATAGATTTTGTTGTCCTGTATTTTCTTCACTTGTTATACCTCTTTTGCTTTTAGTTCTGTGAGCTTGGTAAACAAACGACATTTCCTCTTATTTTTTTGATATGAGTAAGTAAAAAGTAATAAAACCAGCCATAAAACCATATATCAGCTACCCCAGGCGGTGATCACCAGTCTTCTGCTGCCACCATGATTACGGTGTTCGCATAAATAAATGCCCTGCCAGGTTCCCAATGCCAGTTCTCCATTGTTTACAGGTATTATTACCGAACTGCCCAGCAAGGCCGCTTTCAGATGGGCAGGCATATCGTCCGGACCTTCATCATTGTGCTCATAATCCGGATCATTTTCCTGCACAGTTTTATTGAACCATGTTTCAAAATCCCTGCGCACAGTAGGATCTGCATTTTCATTAATAGTCAGTGAGGCTGATGTATGCTGGATGAAAACCTGGCAAATACCTGATCTCAATTCCCTGATACCGGGTAGTGCACGCTCTACATCGGCAGTGATCAGGTGAAAACCACGGCGTTTTTCCGGCAGCACCAATAATTGCTGAAATATTTTCATATTGTGAAGTACGTTAAAAAATGTGCAGGCTACGGTAGTAGGAAAACTCTATTTTTTTAGATTGGCCGGTGTTTTGTGAATAAAAAGATAGGTTTTGCCCCAACGGTTTGGTATCTTAAACTGTAAATAATAGTGTATTGTATGATATAAATCCCGGTTTCCCTCCGATATTCTTTCCGAAACCATCCGGGATGTATGATTCTCAAGGCTTTGAGTGTGTTTGAAGCCTGAACAACACATTGGGTTATGAGAGCGATACAATACTTTTTCCAGGTAATAAGCCTGTTCCTGTAACACCAGAATTTAACGTACCGGTTTATGATGTGTCAATTGACCAGGATCTTATTGTTTTGCAGCGTGGCTCTTCTTGCCGCTAGTGCTGCGAATGCCCAGGCACAGGCCTGCCCTGTGAACATCAATTTTGCTACAGGCGATCTCAGTAACTGGTCCGCGGCTACCGGCCTTGTCAGTGGCGCTTCTTCTAATTACCCTGCTCCGAATACCGGCAGGTCAGTCATTTCTGAATACACCCTTGGTATTACTGGTATCCAGGTGATCACGAACTCTACCAGTGACCTGTACGGCAGTTTTCCAACCATTCCAACCATCAACGGTTATTCATACAATTATTCTATCAAACTGGGATCTACTGCTACTTCATACGATCTGAATGCGGGCAATAACCCGGGTGGTTTTGTCCGTTCTGTTTCCTATACCATCAATGTACCGGCGGGTTCTATTTCTGAGCCCTATACCATGACCTATGCATACGCATTGGTGCTCGAAAACGGTACACACAATTCCAATGAACAGCCTTTATTCAAGGCCACGCTCAATACCCCGGACAGTATCATTACCTGTGCATCCCCCCAATACTACCTGCCTACCTTCAACAATGCGGGAGGAGGAGGTCCCGGTGGCGGTAGTTCTACAGGTGCAACGCTGGATACAGCCACAGCACTTGCCAATGGATTTACAAATAGCCCGGTCTATTTTTTATCACACGCAGGACAAGGGAATGGGGGCGGTGGCACTTATTTACGTGATGTATGGACAAAGAACTGGACTGAGGTAACATTTGACCTGTCGGCTTACCGTGGAAAACAGGTGGTGCTTACTTTCCAGGCCAATAATTGCACACCCGGTGCGCATTTTGCCTATGCCTATATAGCATTGCGCAACAGTTGTGCAGGACTGGAGATCAGTGGGCCTGATATTGCATGTGCCAATGGTACTTTCACTTATTCAATACCTGCGCTTGCCAATGCTACTTATAACTGGGAAGTACCTGCGGGATGGATCATTAACTCCGGTGCCAATACCAACTCTATTAATGTCACTGCAGGTTCCGGAGGAGGGCATGTTATTGCACACGAAGTAAATGGCTGTGCCAATCTGCGCGATACCGTAAACGTTAGCAGTGCAGCACCTACAGTACCCGGAAATGTAAGTGGTAATAATACCGTATGCTCTGGTATCAATAGTTCTTTACTGACATTGGGCGGACAAACCGGTAATGTGATCACCTGGTTGTCTTCTGTCAATGGAACTACCTGGACACCTGTAGTCAATACCACTACTTCCTATACGGCACAGAACCTTACTGCCACTACACAGTTTGCTGCTGTAGTACAAAACGGTAGTACCTGTAAAGCCGATACCAGTACCCGGGCCATAGTAACCGTTGATCCGAAAAGTGTAGGAGGTGTACTGAGTCCGGATAACAGCAGTTTCTGTAATGGCCAGACAGTTAGTATGCTGCTGACACTTAGTGGCAATACTGGTAATGTGGTAAACTGGCAATCTTCACTTAACAACAGTACATGGAATAATTTTTCGCCAGTCAATACAGCAATTACTTATGCTGTTGGTGGTCTTACCAATACTACTTATTACCGAACGATTGTGAAGAGCGGTGTTTGTGCTGCTGATACGAGTGCGGTAGCAACCATGCAATATGTGAATGTGCCATTCCCGGCTGCTACCCATGATCCGGTCAATGCTGCTATTTGTTATGGCGATTCGCTGAACCTGAATGCCACGATCACTGTTGGTACAGGTTATGCCTGGACACCTATAGCAACACTCCGTAACCAGGGCGACGGAACTGTTCCATATCTGCCATTGGGTTTACAGGTATTGGCAAAGCCATTGACAACAACTAATTATGTATTGTCAGTGATCAATGCCGGTTGTCCCAATGCACTAAGTGATACTTTCCACGTACATGTAACGCAGCCTATTATTGTTTCGGCCGGTAATGACACCGCAGTGGTAGTAGGGCAGCATCTTCAACTGCATGCTGTGGTGAATGATCCTGCTGCCAATATATTTACATGGACACCGCCTACAGGGCTTAACTTCACCAGTATTGCAAACCCTGTGGCTGTACTGGGTGCAGAAAGTGCACCGTATATTATTTACACCGTAAAAGCAGCTAATGCTGACGGCTGTTATGGAACTGATGATATCAAGGTGAAGATTTACCAGACCGCTGCAGATATTTTTATGCCCAATGCCTTTTCTCCGAACGGTGATGGAAAAAATGATCTGATACGCCCGGTTTGTGTAGGTATCAGTCAATTGAACTTTTTCCGGATCTATAACCGCTGGGGACAACTGATTTTCAGTACCACTGAAATTAATAAAGGGTGGGACGGAACCCTGGGCGGAGCACCACAATCATCCGGTACATTTGTATATATGGTGCAGGGCGTTGATTATACCGGGAAGGTGATTACCAAACGAGGTACTGTAGTGCTGGTAAGGTAAGCTGTGCAAAACTATGTATCCAGTTTTCCTGTAACTAAGACTAAGAGTGGTTTGACCGTTAATAATGGTACTATTGCTACAGTTACAACAGATGACGTATTAAGTGGCGGTACGGCTATTTATATCAACGGAGGAAAAGTATATGCCCGGAGTTCCGGCAACGATACGATGGATTCGGATGGTATATTTACAATTACCGGTGGAATAGTAGTAGCCGTAGGAGCAAGATCGACCGAAGCTGGTATGGATGTAGATGCGCGTACTCTGAAACTGACAGGCGGAATCATTATTGCAGCAGGTGGCGCAACCAGTGGTCCTGCTGCCAGTGTGTCAACCATGCATTCTGTAATAGCAGGCAGTGGGTCTGCAAAGAAGATTGTACATATTGAAGCAACGGATGGCACAGAGGCGCTCACCTTCCTGGCTCCGGCATCATATACTACTTTGTTGTTTGCTTCATCAAAACTGAAGGCCAATACTACTTATACCTTTTACAGTGGCGGCAGTGTGAGCAACGGAACAGACTTTCATGGTTTGCATACCAGTGGTACTTACACAGGCGGTACTATCAGCAGTGGATAATGTATACTGTTAATACAGTAAAAAGCAATACTGCTGTGCGCAAGATGGCCTGCAGTGTGTTGCATTGTTGTAACTATAACATTACTTTAATGCATTTCTGAGTATTGCTCTGAGCCCGGGAGAGTCTGCTGCCGGAGCATCATTTACAAGTACCTTCCCGTTTTTGTCAAGCAATATCAGTTGAGGTACATACAGGAACTGGTAAAAATAACGAAGTGAGTTTTCTGTATCCACCAGTGTTGTACAGGGTAATGTGATCTTTTTGTCTGAAGCCTTGTAATGGTCAAAGCTTTTGTCGAGCGATATTGAAATAAAGCTGATGGGTTCATCTTTGAATTCATTGATCAGTGTTGTTAAAGCTGGCGCCTGCTGATGGCAGGGTCCACACCAGGTGGCCCAGAAAAAGATCAATACCGGTTTCCCTTTGAAGAGTGAAAGATTTACCGGTTTCTGATGTTCATCCGGAAGTATAAAGTCAAATAAATTTTTTGCGTTGCTCAGTTGCGTGTGGGCTACGGCATTGTATTGTTTTCTGAAGTTGCTGTTTGATAATGTGAACAGGTAATCAAAAACAAAAACAGCAAAATGAGTTGTTTTAACAACATTGCTTAGTTGCTGATAACCCGCTTCTACTGAATCTATGATCATCTTTTTATGATACCTGTAAAGCAGGTAACCGCTTAAAAAAGAAGCGGGATGCTGACGTATGTATTGTGAAATGTCTTTTCCAATAGCAGTATAAATGTCATTGATTTTTTGTTGCAGGCTATCCATCTGCTTTCTTACCAGCAGACTATCTGAACTGTTTTCTTTTTTTGCCAATACTCCCATTGTCTGCCAGATATTTTCCTTGTCGTGCAATAAACTATTATACCGTATATCCCATTGATCTTTTTCCTGCTGAGCGGGCGAGCCAGCTATCTGTATGTTTTGAGGAATACCATTACTAACAATAAAACGTATAGTGATATCGGCTGGTTCAGCCAGAAAACGTATAATACTGGAATCATCCAGATCCTTTGCATAAGGGTTCGTCATCAGCAGCATTTCAGTTGTGTTGCTGATTGCTGTTTTGAATACTGCTATACCATTTACCAGCCTGACTATCTTGTCTTCTCCCGGATACCGCAGCCTGATGCTACCGGTATCTTTATTAACTGCAACAATTTTTATTGTCACAGATATTTTTTTGTCTACAGACCTGGTATTGGCAGATGCCACTATGCAAAAAAGTATTCCTGTAATCAAAATAAGATATCTGTACATGTAATGTTTGTTCTATGAAACAAGCAGTCCCCGTTCCAGGGACCGCTTGCGGACTTACAATTTACTAAGTAGTGCAATGACCGGCATAGCTGGTGCCTGATTTGTCACAATCAGCGCCACAGGTCTTACCGCTGGTGCAATCGTCTTTACTGTTGCAATTGCATTTTTCCTGTGTTGAAGGAAACCCTTCGTCGTCGCTACCACCCAGGATATGCATCATTTCATTCCTCGTAAGCTTTCCCTGCAGGTTAGCAAGGCGCATTTTTTGAATCCCCATTTTAAAAGAATTTAAAAGTGAAGAAAAGGTTTTGCCCTAGCTTTAAGCATCAAAGGCGTTGGCCGTCCTACAACCGTTGTAACACGGTTTAGTTCCATAGGACTGTTTCTTCCGGGGAACTATTCCTGAAGAAAATATTCTATGTCTTCCAGATCATATATTTCGGGTAATTGGTAGCCATTAACGAAAATAGTTGGCGTGAATTCAATCTTTGTTAACTGACACCATTGTTGCATAGCCTGTATCTTTTTATCCTGTTGTAGCAAATGTCCATTGACAGGGTATTTACTTGCGTAGGATGTATAGTCTTTGTGTTTGTTGCCCCATGAATACCAGTCGTGAAGTGCTGTTTTTAGTTCCTTTTCGTTTTTTGCATTACCGGCAATAGACAGTAAATGACGGGTTGGGTTGAGCGCGGGATTATTGTCGTATATTTTTGTATTGAATATTATTTTAACCCGCAGGTCTTGCCTGTGCTCCAGTATCTTTTCCAGTTTTATATGCGCTTTGCTGCAAGGGCCGCAATAAGGGTTGCACACTTTTACAATGATATGTGTAGCATCGGGATTGCCCAGGTCAATACCCAGCCCTTCGGTTTGTACAGTTATCTTTTTCTGCTTCTTCAGTAAAGCATCAAAAATCTCTGTATTAAATTTCATGCGTAGATACCTTCTTTTGAAAACTTTCGCTTTGCCAAATGAGGATATAAAAGGTTTGGTAGTAAACCATATCAGTGCAACAAACAGGTATATGCACAATACCTGGATAATGGCCGATGTTCCAATTGCATACACAGTATGGTAAAGACCGGTAGCTGTAATGTTAATGAAACCTGCAGTCAGTACCGCCTGAACACCTATGCATAACAGACACCATTGGCGGGCAATTTTCCACTGGTAATAGATGGAAAAGAAAATGTAGGGAATTGCCAGAACATTCAGTGTGGAAAGTATTGCAATGTATGCGGGTATTTGTGTTTGTACTATTGACAAACAGATCGTAGCACCGGAGAAATAGATGAAGCCAGCTTCACTCCAGCTCAGCCAACTGAATATTTTTGATGCTTTACCGGTAAGGATGGCGTTACAGTTGCCTTTTGATATGGCTGAACATACCTGTTGTAGCAAAGGATTTTTTTTGTCTGTTTCGTACCATAATAGTAGCGCACACAATGCCAGACCGGCAATATTTAGAAAGTATTGTATATAAATGCCCGCTGTGGTTAGTGGAATAATGCCGGTTTGATGAATAGCATTGCAGAGGTTCCATAAAGAGATTGTGAGTGTAAGGGCTATGATAGCTACAGGCATCAATGCTGATACAAATTCTTTTTTACGTTGTTGCTGATATTCCGGTTCTCCCGAATTTTCATCAGGTTCGGCAATTAGGTAAATACCTTCCCAGTTTTTAATAAATGTTTCCCTGTTAACTGCGATTGTTTTACGGTAATCTTTTTGCCTTGTTTTAATAATGCCTGCTGAAACTTTTGTTACCACAACCAGTGGTTCTTGCCGGTTGTTTGTATATGCAATAAAAGGAACGGGTATTTGCTCTATTGCTGCCGGGTCAGTTTTTCCTGCGCCATTGGAAATGTTCCATTTCGCTAATGAATCACTTATGCAGAGCAGACTGGGCCAATCAGGATGGTCTTTTAAAGTATTGTTGATGGTGCCTGCGGTTACTTTTACCTGCAGGGCATCTAAAAAATTAATAACAATCCTTGTTACAGGATGATATATTCTCGTTGTTTGCTGAATAAGTTTCCCTGTCATTGTTGACTTTGAATTTATCAGTATAAAAAGCTGATAGCTATTCAGGCAAAGAGTTAAAGGGAGGCTTGTTGGTGGGGGGAGCCGTGTGAATAACCTGACCTATTGATACTTTCAGGTTTGTACTATGCGCGGGTATGCGTATTGAAAAAAGGAAGCAGGGATTCCTGTTGATCCCGTGGTGCTGTAAAAGAAAAATGTATACATGGATAAGGAATTGTTAATGGCTTTCAATCTATTCAAATATAATAAAAGCAATCCGGATTAGGTGGTTTGGTGTTCTGTTTTTTGAAATTTATTTCGATCTTCTGTTAGTGTTAGTAATTGATTTGTCAATTGCTGACCCGGATGTGACGAAAGGGTATAAGATGATCAGTCGCTTTTGAATATGTTTTAGTGTTAATATATTATAAGGACCAGCTTTTTATATCCGGACGAAATAAAAAAGCCTGTACTGTTATCAGTACAGGCTTCTGAATAAGAACGGATTCTTTATCGTCCGTTTGACCGTAATACCGTAATATCTTTTTTCAGATCATCTTCGTAAGTCTTTTTTACAATGTAATGCCATCCTTTTTCAGAAACGTCTACAAAAAAGATGTCGCCTACTTTGTGTTTGGATACTGCATCCTGAAATTCTTTGGGGAAGCTATATTCTCCGAAGAACCAGTCGGTATCACCATGCGTTTTGTTACCATCCATTGTATACTGATCAGACAGTTTGTCAAAAGGAGTGCCTGCATTGGCTTTAGCTACAATCACTTTTTTCAGGCTATCTATTTCAGAGTTACTCAAAGAACCCCCATCCAGGAAAATATAGCTTGCACGGTATTGAACGGATTCTGTGGCATCCAGTACTTTATAGGTTACATAGCCTACGGAAAAAACGTCTCCTTTTTTCTGGCGCAACAAACGCTTGTCAATAAGAGTAGTATCTTTACCTGCCGATAATTTGAGCAGGGCAGGTTTCAACTGCTGATTTGCGTCAATATACTGCTGGGCCTGCTGAAGTGTATTGATCTTTTGGAATTGCTCGTAAACTGTTTGCTGTGCAAATACGGGTGCTGAAAAGAGTACTAACAAAACTGCGATGTAATTTTTCATATGTGTATTTTTTCCCTTTGCTTTAAACGCTTTACCCTGACCTGATGTATGCCGGTCATAAGGCCGGATAGCTTTCTTTGAAGTTACTATTTTTTCCAATATGCCGATCATGGCTGCTGGTTGAACTGCATGTGACAAGAACATTGCTAATAACGTTGTATGCGTGATGATACTTTTTGCAGGTTCGGACCAGTGTAAAACACCAACGTATACTGACCGTCTTTTGTTCCTGCTATGGTTGTTGTAATAATGTTAAATCATTCAATGTGGTTGTCTCACAGGTGAAAATCATCACTTTAACCATTTCAATTTGCACTACATGTATAATTGCACCGGTAATATCTGAAAATAATTATCTTTCTGCTATCGCATTTAATTGTACAACAGATGAAAGCCATAGTCAATATGATCATATATTGTCTGATGCAATAATTGACCAGTCTTTGTTGGCAAATCCTTTATCAAGCCATTTGTCCATTTCACGGGCAATGGCGGGTATAACCATCAGTTGTTTATTTCTGCGTGCAGCTTCTTCCATCATCAGTCTGGCGTCTTTGCGTGCCATCTGTAACTCCCAGGAAGGATTATCGTAATCGGCTGCCAGTATTCTTTTTAATCTTGCAGGAGCCATTGCACCTGGATTCCATTCTTTGAAGAGTGCTAAAATGGCTTCGGGCTTAATATCCATTGCCTGGGCCGTTGCCAGCATATCTGAAAAGCCCCCTGTTAATGTAAGCAGGAACATGTTGCCCAGTAATTTAATGCCGGCCGCCAGACCGGTACGTTCGCCCAGGTTCAGTACATTGCCTGTCATGGGAGTAAGCCAGGGCAGAATACGTGCTGCTATTTCCTGGTTGCCGGAGATCAGCATCACACCGCTACCTTCCAGTGCATTAGCCGGACCCATGAACACCGGTACATGCACATACGTAATGCCTTTGGCTGCCCATTCACTAGTGCGTTTTACAGCTCCTTCTACAGAAGTCGTGGTGTGATCTATAATAATTGCTCCTGTACTGATGCCTGCTGCAGCCTGTTCCAATACAGCATCTACTATTGCATCATCCGATAATGTAACGTGAATACGTGTTGCCCCTTTTACAGCTTCTGCAACAGTACTGAATGCTTTGGCGCCGGATGCTTCCAGTGCTTTTGCTTTTTCGGGTGTCCTGTTCCATACATGTACTGATTGTCCCTTTGCCAGCAATGCTTTTGTAAAATTGGAACCCAGTAGTCCCATTCCGATAAATGTGATCATAGATATGAAGCTTTGGTATCAAAAGTACTGCATCACAGTGATGATATTTTATTTTTCCCGGCAGTAAACGATCCTGGCAAACAACGGTCTAAACCCGGTTAGCAATATATTATGTATATGAAATGGATGGCACTCATCGTGTTAGTATGCCTGGGTTCAGGCAGCTATGCGCAGTATAATTTCAGTAAAGTAGATAAGTGGCTGGATGATGAAACCAGTAAAATGGGTGGACGCGCCATACTGGTAGTGTACAAGGATGGGAAACCGGTATATACCAATGCAGTGAACGAGATGAGTCGCCGACAGAAGATGGCGGGCAGGTTTGTTGCACGTAAAATGAACAAAACGCCCAACCTGGATGATTATACCATTACTACCCGGCAGCCGATTGCCAGTTGCAGTAAATGGTTAAGTGCTGCGTTGGTAATGACATTTGTTGATGAAGGGAATTTGAGCATTACGGATACGGTAGGTAAATTTCTGCCTGTTCTGTCGCAGCATGGCAAGGGCAATATTACAATAGCACAATGCTTGTCACACCTTACGGGTATCAAGGCGCCTCCGCTGAAAGAAAGTATGCAGGAAATGAAACATGTGAACAGCATGGGTGAGGTTATTGAAGATATTGCCGCACAGCCTATGGAAGGACAACCGGGGAAAATATTTCATTACAGCAATATCGGGTTGCAGATAGCCGGTGCCGTTATTGAAAAGATCAGTGGCCGAAGTTTTGAAACATTGTTTGCTGAAAGAATAGCGCGTCCGCTGGGTATGACCAACACTGATTTTGGTAAAGGAAAAGTAGCATTGCCTGCTGGTGGTGCGGGCAGCACTCCTGAAGATTATATGAAATTTCTGCAGATGATCCTGGACAAAGGCGTATACAATGGTAAAAGAATATTGAGTGAAAAAAGTATTGCAGAAATGCAGGTGAACCGGATTGCACCGGATGTTACCATTGCCTATTCTCCTGCAGAAGCTGGTAATTTTGGTTATGGTTTTGGTGAATGGGTTATGGAAGCCTCTTCTGTAAACAATATCAGTAAAGCTGTGACCAGCCCGGGATTGTTTGGTAGTTTTCCCTGGGTAGATAATGAAAAATATTATTGTGCTTTTTTAATGACCTTTTATATTAAGAATGATGGCCGCAATGAACGGTATAAAACATTGAAACGGTTGGTTGATGAGGCAATACAATAAATGTACTTCTGGTTATTATTTTTCAAACTTGTCCGACTTCAATTCTTTCAGCGGGTAGAAACTATCACGCCAGTAAATACCACCCTGCTTCAATGTGATGAATGTTGATCTTACAATGATATAGGTTATGATGGCGCCGGCTACCGGTATCATTAAAAAGTGCCACCACCTGTTGGGATGCCCGGCTTTAAAGGCAAACAATGCCCATTGTGCAATGATGACGATCGCTAACAAACCGGCATTGAGCAATGACCCTGTCAGCAATCCTATCAGTACGGGTGTACAAAAGAAAATAAAGGTAGCCAGTGCTGCTGTAATGGCTTTGGCGGTATTGTAATCTGATACTGAAAAAGTATTTTTCATTAACCCGTTTACAAACTGCCGTACACTGCTGTACCATTCCAGCGTAATGGCATCTTCGCCATACAATACATCCTGTTTGCTGCCGGATTGTTTGAGGTGTTCGCCCAGTTTGAGATCATCGTCGGGTCTTAGCCGGATGGCTGTATGAGTACCTGCTTTTTCGTAAGCTGTTTTGCGTACCAGGTTAAATGCACCAATTCCCACTGATGCCTTTGATCTGGCAGACGGTACTTCCCATAATCTCAGTTTCAGGATCAGCATGACGCTGAATGTTTCCAGTATGCTGTTGAGTATATTGGAACGTGATTCAATATGTGGCAGCACTGCCAGGTGGTCCAGTTGCTGACGTTGTGCATACGCTATTGCTTTCAGAATGGCGTTTTGTTCAAAAACAACATCTGCATCTGTGAACAATAACCATTCTTCTGTTGCATGAAGATATCCCTGGTACAACGCATGATTTTTCCCCAGCCAGTGTGGTGGTAACTCACGAACATGTATAGCGCTGATCTGTGGGTGTTGCAGTACCAGTTTGTCCAGTATTGCACCGGTCTGGTCTGTAGAACGATCGTTGATTGCGATAATTCGGTAATGGTAGTAGTTGATATGGCAAATACTGGATAATGCCTTTTCCACTTCTGTTTCTTCATTGCGCATGGCAATGATGATGGCCAGTGAAGGCTGGTGTTGTGTCATTGGCTGATCTTTCAGATACCCGATCCTGTGTGTATTGATCAACAGGTATATGGTAATAAAGACCCTGCCTATTGTTATAACAGCAAGTACGTAAGTAAAAACCATCTGTTCTATATCATTTTTCAGATATAAAGGTACAGTAATCGGCGTGCAGGTGCTCCGAATGTATGTTGAAGAGTGTTAATCTGTATGTTGAATGTTGTTATAAACAGGTAAATGAAAATGTATTAAGTGATTTTATACGCCCAGCTCAATAAATACCGATGTGCCCTTGCCTGGTTGTGATTGCACATCCAGTTTTCCTTTCAGAAAATCAACGCGGCTCTGGATATTGCTCCAGCCTATACCGCGCCACTGTTGTAGTATGGAAGTGTTGAATCCTTTACCATCATCTTCTACTGTGATGCTGATCTGGCTGCCGGTTTTATTCACCTGCACCAGGGCTGTTTTAGCTGCAGCGTGTTTAATGGTATTATTGAGCAGTTCCTGCACAATGCGGTAAATGGTAATAGAAGTGGTCTGGTCTATTGAATCATCCAACCCGGTTGACTGGTAGGTGATCTGCAAAATGCCGCTGAGGTCTATGTCGTTGCAGAAATCTTTCAATGCAGCATCCAGCCCGAATTTCAACAATGCTTCCGGCATCATGTTGTGTGCTACCCGACGCATTTCCTTTATTGAGCTGTTCAGCATGTCCATGCTGCGCTCAAACGCCTGCTGGTTTTCCGGCGTCATGATCAGATTTCCTTTCATAGTATTTAATGAATATTTTATTCCTGATAACATGCCACCAAGACCATCGTGCAGGTCTTTTGCCAGGCGTGTGCGTTCCTGTTCTTCTCCTTTCAGAACAGCTTCCGTGGCAGTTAATTGTTTTTCAATTTCAAGTTCGCTGATGCGTTGTTGCTGGATCTTTTGTTTCTGCCTGTAGTTACGGTACAGCAGTAATGAAATAATCAACAGCAGGATGGTGCTGCCGATAAATATGTAATTGAGTATATTCTTCTGACGGATAGACAACTGCTGTATCTCTTTTTCGGCTTTCAGGCTGCGGATCTCATTTTCTTTCACAGTTACCTGGTAGCGTACTTCCAGGGAAGCGATCTGCTTTTTATTTTCATCAGATATCAGGCTGTCATTTAATACAGCAGCTTTTTTCAGGAATTCATTGGCATTTTTGAAATCACCTTTTTTCTCGTACCAGTCTGCAAAGCCATCATAAGCATTTTTACGACGCATTTTCAGGTCAGATTGGCTAGCTAACAGAAGTGTGGAGTCCAGGTATTTTTTTGCTTCGGGCAACTGGTTTAAACCGGTAAGTGACCTGTAAAGACTTTCCATAGTACCGGTGATCTGGTGTACATCTTCATTGATATATGCGTATACCAGGGCACGTTTCAGTAACGGAACTGCTATACTGTAATTGCCACGGCGTTGTTCCATGGTACCTTTTATGTGATGATAACTTTGCTTATAGGAAGAGTTGTCCAGTTTTTGTATAAGGGGCCATGCACGGGCAAGATTTTCGTTTGTTTCCTTGTAACGACCTATAGTGGCAAGATTGGCGGAATAGCTCAGCAGCGTAGTTACAGTAAGTTCATCATTGTTCCAGTTCTCTGCCAGATGCAATGCTTTCAGCGTGTACTCTGTTGTTTTGGCGGTGTCGTTCATTCGTGAATAGATGTCTGAAATATTGGTATACAACAGGCAGGTGAACAAGGTGTCGTGCATCTGGTTAAACAATTCTGCAGCCTGTATATTGTATTCAATCGCTTTGATGTAATCACCCATCCGGTGATAATTGTTGCCCAGGCTCGATTGTAAAATGCCCCTGTCGCGAAGTGCGTCGTAAGAAGTATCATTTTTTGTATAGGCAAGCAGGGTATCACCATAAGCAAAGGAAGTAGCGTAGTCGCCCCTGTCGCCAAAATATTGTACTGCCATATTCAGTCCGCGACGAACGCCATAAGAATAGTTGATCCTGCGGCTTATTTGTAATATTTCCTGTATGTAAGGCAGGGTACCGGAAGTATTGTAATTGGCGCTTGCCTTTAGATATTTATAAATGGCCTTTACCCGGAAGCTGTCTTTAGCCGGGTATTTGTCTATGTTAAGCTTCAGACTGTCTATTACAGCTTTTGATTGTGCGTGTAATGACATGGTGATGATGCAGGTGCATATGATTGCTATAATTCTTCGCATACAGAAAAATAAACTATTCTCAGGGGTTTACAAATAAACCAAATAAGATTGCAGTATGTGATCCCCCTTTTCCATGATTTTTATAATATGTTCCTGTTGTGAAGGGGCTTTCGGGGTGTCGGAAATCGCCTTTTTATTGTCGTTTACACACCCCTTTTGATCTAAGGGTTACGGGTATTTTTGTGTCGGATATTTTCAGCATTAAAACATACAACTATGGCAACAATTAACCCTTACTTAAATTTTAACGGAAATACAGAAGAGGCGTTTAATTTTTACAGATCTGTTTTTGGCGGCGATTTCACATTCCTGCAGCGGTTTAAAGACATTCCGGATGGAGATAAAATGTCGGCAGAAACCCAGGAGAAACTGATGCATGTTGCATTACCTGTATTCAATACTGTACTGATGGCTACGGATTCCCTGGAATCAATGGGGCAGCACCTGACGATGGGTAATAACTTTCATCTTTCCATTCAGGCTGAAAGTGAAGATGAGGCCACACGCCTGTTCAATGCGCTTGCTGAAGGCGGAACTGTTTCCATGCCATTGGATAAAACTTTCTGGGGTGCTTATTTTGGTATGCTGACCGATAAGTTTGGTATTCACTGGATGGTGAATTACGCTTACCCACAGAATTGATCAATAATAAATCAACTTTTCGGGGTTGTTGGCAGCCAACGAACCGGAGCATTTTTCAGAAGGTAATTTTCCCCCCAACGGTAATATAGAATATATTGCTTCCCCTTTCTAAAAGATCGGGTCTGCCGGCAACTGAGATCAGGTTCTGCGGCAATACCCAGGCAGGTAATAAGATGAGTTGGAATTTGTTTTTTGCCAATACTACCGGTGCCGACAGTTCGTAGGAAAGCACACTGAACCTGGCAGAAGATTGTGTAATGGTCTGCTCACTACCCGGAAAGAAAAGAAAACCCGGTGTTTTCTGCAGATAACTTTTGCTGAACTGTTGCGTGCCGGCATACATATACACCGAGGGGGCGATCACCAGTACGGTATTATTGCCCAATTGTGTACGGAATATATGGTCTAGTCCGGCTGTGGCTCCATAGTCAGTATGATCGCTGAATTTCATATCTCCTCCTGCTGTAACATTAACAACCGATGTCATAATAGTAAAGCTGGTTGCCACCTGTGCTTTTAATGCAGATTGCACCAGTTCGCTATTCCTTTTGTAAAAAGGTTTTACTGCGTAGACATGTACACTGTACTTGTTGTTGTGATTGTACAGGTATCCCAACGTGGTAACCGTACCATTGTATTGCAGGTTTTGTGCGGCATTATGTACAAATACGGGCGCTGCATTTACATACAGGCTTTTGGTAAACCATAGTTCTGCCATCGGGAATACGCCACTGCTGCGCAGGCTGTCTGTACGACCATAGTAGTTGAGATGAGAATTATAATACACGCCCAACTTAACATGCATCTTCTCTTTTTGGGTAGAATCCTGCTGTGCCGATACAGCAACAGGGATCATTAGCGCTGTCATAACAGCACCTTTATACAGGATATTTTTCATATTGGTTGTTTTATAAATATGCCCCTGCAGTTTATTACAGGGGCATACTTTTACCCGGGAATTTTATTGCTTGCTGATACCGGCTGATGTTGAGGAAGTAGCAGCGGCACTTGCATCAGGTTTTACTGAAGCTGCGGTTGTACGTGCATTGGCTGCGGTTGTTTTTACCTGGCTGGTTGCGTTGGATTGCATGGTGGCGGCTTTTTGTGCAGTATGCTGAACAGCAGTACCTGCTTTGCTGGCTACGTTGGATGTAACAGCAGTGGTCTTGTCAATCACCTGCTCTCCCTGCACATTCACGGTTACCCCTGTGCTGGTAGCTGCAGATGAAGAAATACCGGAAGCCAGCGATTGGTTGGCTACTGTGCTGTTGGTATTTGCATTGTTTTGTGAAGCTGCTGCAACTGAAGCACCGGTGCTGATATTACTGTTTTCTTTCACCTTATTAACACTGTTGTTCACTGTACCGGAAGCCTGTTGGGTAACACCTGCAGCCTGTGTGGCTGCTGTACCGGAAATAGTATTCACTTTGCCCGTGGTTGTTTGTACGGTACTCCTGGTAACAGCCATTGTTGCATTGGTGGTTTGTGTAATAGCCGTAGTACTGGCAGTGGCATGTAATGCTGCATTGGTAGCCGATTGCAGACCCAGGTTCACCTGTGCAAATCCTGCTGCAGAAATACCTGTGGCAATAGCAAGTGCGATGGTTTTACGGATAGTTTTCATAATTGATCGTTTTTGGAATGAATAAATAATGAACACAACACTGTGTATACTTTTCAACATACAGTTCGCTGACTGTGAAATGATACCATCTTGAAAGGGGAATAAGCACCGTTTGCAAAACGGTCAATAAACGACAGCAGAAGCATCTGCTGCTTATCAATGATGTGCTACAGTATAGGAAAAGGCGTCATGCGCATGTATATAAAAGACCTGTTAATTTGTAAAAGGTTTAAAATAAAAAACGGGTCCGGGCGCAGGTTTTTACTAAAAGCGGCCATGGTGCATAAAAAAGATCTTTTCGGCAATAGCATAAAATGCAGAACGCCATCTGTGCGAAGGCAGATGGCGTTCTTTTATAAAACGTATTTTATTTTATACTGCTTTAAATACAACTGTACCATTGTGGCCACCAAAGCCAAAAGTATTACTCATCGCTACTTTTACATTGGCACTGCGTGCTTCTTTGGTTACAATGTTCAGGTTACCCGGTATTTCAGGGTCGATCACTGTGGTGTTGATAGTAGGGGGGATAACGCCGTCGCGTATAGCAAGCAGCGTAATGATGGCTTCAATAGCGCCTGCAGCTCCCAACAGGTGACCGGTGATGGATTTGGTAGCACTGATGTTCAGTGTATTGGAACCACTTCCCAGTAATGCTCCGATTGCCTTTGTTTCTGAAATATCACCTACAGGTGTGGAAGTGGCATGCGGGTTCAGGTAATGAACATCTGAAATGGTCAGTTGTGCTTCCTGCAATGCCAGTTTCATAGCCTGTATAGCACCTGCACCTTCGGGGTGTGTGGCGGTCATGTGATAAGCATCTGCTGTCATGGCAGCGCCAGCCACTTCACCATAGATCTTCGCACCACGTTGCACCGCATGATCCCACTCTTCCAGGATCAATGCACCTGCACCTTCGCCCATTACAAAACCATCTCTTTCCACATCAAACGGACGTGATGCCGATGCCGGATCATCATTGCGTGCAGACATTGCCTTCATGGAACTGAACCCTCCCATCGATGCCGGTGTAATAGGTGCTTCTGATCCCCCGGTAACAATGATCTTTGCCTTGCCCAGCCTGATATAGTTGAATGCATCCATGATGGCAGTGTTGGATGTGGCGCATGCTGATACTGTAGTATAGTTGATGCCCATGTATCCGTGCCTGATGGAGATCATACCCGATGCCATATTGGCAATGAGCTTGGGTACAAAGAAGGGGCTGAACCTTGGCTGACCATTGCCTTTGGCATATTCAGTTACCTGTTCTTCAAAAGTATCCATACCTCCCTGGCCCGATCCCCAGATAACACCTACATCAAAGGGATTCATTTTTGAAAAATCAAACCCCGCATCTTTGATGGCCGCATCTGATGCGATCAGGGCATATTGGGTAAAAAGATCAGTTCTTTTAATATCAGCTTTGTCAAGGTATTCTGAAGGATTGTAGTTCTGTAACTCGTTGGCAAAACGTGTTCTGAACAGTGAGGCATCAAAACGGGTAACAGGACCCACCACGCTAACGCCATTTACAATATTGTTCCAGAATGTGGATACGTTATTACCATTGGGTGCCAGCACGCCTATGCCGGTAACGGCAACTCTGTGTAACATAAATTGGATTTATTAATGTTGAATTTGCCGCGGCAAGATAACCCCTTACAGCGTCAATCAACAAAAATTTATTACCTGTCGTTGAAGCGCTGTAAGGCCTCTACCGGAGATGCCAGGAACATTTTATAGAAATCAGCCGTAAAACCTACCCTGATCTCATCAATATCCTGTTCTATACCAGACAACAAATCTGTTGCCACCTCTTCCGGCGGAATACCGTTGCTGCCACCGATCTCCTGCGAAAACTCGGTATTTACCAATGGCGGCAGCAGTTCAAATACCCGGATATTGGTGTCTTTTTCCAGCGAAAGCCGCAGTGATTGGGTATAAGAATGCAGGGCGGCTTTGCTGGCAGAATAAGTGGGGATGGTTTTGCCAGGTGCAATGGCTACAATGGAAGTAACTGTTACAATGGCTGCGGATGGCTGTTTTTTAAGCAGCGGCAGCAGTTTTTCATTCAGTCGTATTGGGGCCAGGTAATTGGTCAGCATTTCAGCGCCGGCTTTTGAAAAGGCATCATCACTGTTGGCCAGGTTGTATATTGATGCGCTTCCGGCGTTGTTGATGACCATGTTCAAGGCCGGAAAATCCTTTTGCAGCCTGGCTGCCAGTTGCTCCACATCCTTTTCACTGGTAACATCACTTACAATGTAACTGGTGTTCTTTAAGCGGGCAACCGCCTTTTGCAGGCGTTCTTCATTGCGGCCGGTTATAATAATGGTATTGTCATTTTCTGCAAATAGCCTTGCTATTGCAAAACCAATACCTGATCCGCCGCCGGTGATCAGGATGGTATTGTTCCGGGTGTTCATTTTATTTGAGTTTTGTTTTTATAATTGACCATATACTGATCGGTATATGATTGTTCAAAAAAAATTATTTTACCTTTTTTGCATCCAGGCTATGGATCATTTCCCGTACTGTTTCCATGATGCAATCGGAATAATGGGGGGTACGGGTTGTGCGGGATAACAGAATACTTCCTTCAATCAGGGCAATGATAGATAATGCGGTTTTTTCAGGTTGAACATCTGCTCTGAATTCCCTGGCAGTAATACCGTTCTGAATAATATTGGTGAGATTTTTTTTCCAACTCAAAAATTCTTCTGCAACTCTTTTGCGAAATGCTTCATTAGTATCGTCTGCTTCTATTGCCATATTCTGCAGCGGACAACCTCCTTCGGGAAATATTTTGTTGCCTGAACTGGTGAAAACTGACGCATATACCAGTAACTTTTCTTTATTGGTAACAGCTTTTGATACCCTGCTGCTTAAAATACTGACCCGCTGGGCTGCATTGTATTCAAATACAGCAAGCGCTACTGCTTCTTTGTTTTCAAAATTGCCGTACACGCTTCCTTTTGTAAGCCCGGTAGCAGTAGCAATATCTGTCATAGAAGTGCCTTCGTACCCTTTGGTGTTAAAGAGTTTTGCAGTGGCTTCGATGATGAATTGCCTTGTGCTTTCGGAACGTGGGGTAAATTTCATGACACAAATATACCAATCGGTATATGGAGTGGCCAAATTAAATTTTGCCGTACATATGTTGCGAAAAATCAGATCTGACGTCAGCAATTGCTATTCATGTCGTTACATCATATCGTTAATATTCTTTAACAGATATAATTTTTGCCTGTTAATATAATCATTGCTGTACTTTTGCGGCCTCGTTCAGTCTGGTACTGGCTTTTTTCCGTATGTATTAAAGAATTGTAGCGTTATGGCTGTTTTGATTTTTTTCCTGGCTCATTGGTTCCTGTCGTTGTTTTGTCAGACTTTTTTTCTGCATCGTTACGCATCGCACAAAATGTTTACGATGAACAAATTCTGGGAGCGTTTTTTCTACGGTTTTACTGTGCTTGCCCAGGGTGCATCTTTTCTTAACCCCCGTGCCTATGCCATCATGCACCGCATGCATCATGCATACAGTGATACGGAAAAAGATCCGCATTCTCCACATTTTTTCAGGGATGTATGGCAAATGACCATGCGTACCAAAGAGATCTATCTCAATTACGCTAAGTATAAAGTTGAGCCAGAAAAACCTTTTCGTGGAAAATATCCCGAATGGCCACTGGTTGATAAAATCTCAGACTGGTGGAGTGTACGTATCTTATTTGGCGTGGGTTACTTTTTGTTTTACTGGTATTTTGCTACCGCCTGGTGGATGTTCCTGCTGTTACCCATTCATTTTTTTATGGGGCCTGTGCATGGGGCTATTGTAAACTGGTGTGGTCATAAATACGGTTATTCCAATTACGATAACGATGACCATAGCAAAAACAGCATACCTGTTGATATTTTCCTGATGGGCGAACTGATGCAGAACAATCACCACAAAAGTCCCAATAGCATCAATTTTGCTAAAAAGTGGTATGAGTTTGACCCTACTTTCCCGGTAATATTGTTACTGGATAAGGTGCGGATCATCAGGCTTAAAAAACAATAAATATGATTACTGCATTGAAAGTGCTGTTCGGCGTGTTGCTGGTGTGGATGTGTTTCCAGGTGATCAGTACTTCTTTGCAAAGCAATCTGTTTGACGAATGGAATTCGCTGGCCGCTATTCCCTGGATGCGTGCCACACTTTGGGATTTTTATGTCAATGTGCTGGTGCTGGCATTGTGGGTCTGCTATAAAGAATCTTCCCTCCTTAAAAAAATAATATGGATCTTATTGCTGGTATGCTTGGGCAGTATTGCTACCTGTGCTTACCTGCTGGTACAATTATTTAAGCTGAAGAAGGGTGAAACTGTAAAAGACCTGTTGTGTCATAAAAATCTATGAATATACCATCGGTATTATCATTGCCATTATTGTCGCTGGCAGTTGTATGCCTGCTGATGTTGCTGGTATGGATATGGGCCACCGCTATCCGGAATGCCAGTATTGTAGATGTGGCATGGTCACTGTGTTTTGCAGTGATTGCCGTATTGATCTGGTGGAAAGCTACAGGCGATGGTTTCAGAAAAACACTGGTTTGTGCGCTAATGATATTATGGAGCTTGCGTTTGACCCTGCATCTTGCCGCACGCGTTTTTACACATATTCACGAAGAGGAAGGCCGTTATCAGCAACTTCGAAAAGATTGGGCTCCACATATCAACCGTGCTTTCTTTTTCTTCTTCCAGGCGCAGGCTTTGAGTACCATCATTTTATCTGTTCCTTTTTTTATTATTACACAGAACGATAATGCGTTAATGACTGTTGCTGAGTATACAGGGGCCTCATTATGGCTGCTGGCTATTATTGGAGAAGGGATAGCAGATGCACAGCTTGCCAGGTTTAAAAAAGATACTGCCAATAAAGGGAAAGTGTGTACTGCAGGACTCTGGAAGTATTCACGTCATCCGAACTATTTTTTCCAATTGATGATCTGGATCGCTGTTTTCATTTTTGCACTGTCAAGCCGCTATGGCTGGCTTGCTATCATTAGTCCGCTTATTATCGGGTACCTCATTTTTAAAGTGACCGGTATTCCCAAAACCGAAGAGCAATCACTGCGCAGTAAAGGTGAAGCTTATCGTGAATACCAGCGTACTACCAGTGCGTTTATTCCGTGGTTTAAGAAACACTAATCTGTCCGCCCCTTTCATTCGTATATTATAGAGCATTACGCAACTCCGAATTAGAACTTATGTGGTATAACGCTCTGGTTGAAAGGGACCTTGTTCCTGATTTCCTGCTCCGTACACGTATAAGACAATTACTCCGTGTACGTTTGGCCGAAGAAAATAAAGGCAATACTGAATTACAGCAGCAACATCTTGCACAACTGATCGAGGAATTAAAAGATTCTCCTATTGCCGTGCATACTGCTGATGCGAATGAACAGCATTACGAAGTTCCCACACAGTTTTACCGGTATTGTTTAGGCAAACATCTCAAATACAGCAGTGGTTACTGGAATACGGGGGTTACAGAACTGGATACGGCTGAGAAAGATATGCTGGAGCTGACCTGTCAACGTGCAGAGCTGGCTGCCGGACAGCAGGTACTGGAACTGGGATGTGGCTGGGGCTCGCTGTCATTGTTCATGGCAGAAAAGTTCCCTTCCGGTCATTTTACGGTAGTTTCCAATTCCCGTACACAAAAAGAATACATTGATGAGCAGGCAGCATTGCGCGGGCTGACCAATATTGTTGTCATCACTGCTGATATGAATGTATTTGCGCTGGATAAGAAATTTGACAGGATTGTGTCTGTGGAAATGTTTGAACACATGCGTAATTACCGGTTGCTGATGCGCAAAGTGGCAGACATGCTGCAGCCTGATGGAAAGTTGTTTGTACACATTTTTACGCATAAAACCTTTACTTACAAGTTTGAAGTGAAAGATGATACAGATTGGATGAGTAAGTATTTTTTTACCGGGGGTATTATGCCTGGTGACCACCTGTTGTTGTATTTCAATGATGATCTGCATATACAAAAACACTGGCATGTAAGCGGGCTGCATTATGCCAAAACCTCAGAAGCATGGTTGCAGAATATGGATAAATATAAGCATGAGATTATGCCTTTGTTCCGGCAAACATATGGCGCAGAACAGGCTACCCGCTGGTGGGTATACTGGCGTATCTTCTTTATGGCCTGTGCTGAATTGTGGAGGTTCAATAACGGTGAAGAGTGGATGGTGAGTCACTATCTTTTTACTAAAAACCAATCATCGTAACCGGTATGCAAAAACTGGCGATTGTAGGTACCGGTATTGCCGGCATGGGATGTGCACATTTATTGCAGCAGCATTATGAGCTGACTATCTTTGAAAAGAACAATTACATTGGAGGACATACCAATACCATTGCTGTAACTGAAGGAGACAAAGAGGTATACATGGATACGGGTTTTATGGTATTTAATTATGCTACCTATCCTAATCTGTGCAGTTTGTTTGAAACTATTCAGGCGCCGGTAAAAAAAACGGATATGTCGTTTAGTGTTCAGCATGTACCTACAGGGCTTGAATACTGCGGTTCAGGGTTAAATGGCCTGTTTGCTCAACGGAAAAATATTTTTAACCTGCGTTATATCAGCATGCTGGCTGCTATTGCCCGTTTTAATAGAGAGTCTATACGGATACTGGATAACCCGGACTATCAGCATTACTCACTGAAACAATATATTGATGAGTTTGGGTTTGGCGAAGATATGTTGTGGAAATACCTGGTGCCTATGAGTGCTGCCGTATGGTCAACACCCATGGATAAAATGCTTGATTTTCCGGCAGTAACACTGATCCGTTTTTTTAAGAATCATGGTTTTTTAGGGTTGAATACCCAGCATCAGTGGTATACATTGGAAAATGGCAGCGAATCGTATAAACAGAAACTGATAGCGACCTTTAAGCAAAATATACAGGTGAACAATGCTGTTGCAGGTGTAGAACGTGCAGGAAACAAGGTGGTGATAAGTACCAGTGACGGAAGGAAGCAGGAATTTGATAAAGTGATACTGGCCTGTCATGCAGACCAGGCATTGCAGATGCTGCAACAACCTACTGCAGCAGAGCAGCGATTGTTAAGTTGTTTTAAATACCAGTACAATAAAGCAACTGTGCATACTGATGAGTCTGTAATGCCTGTTAATAAAAAGGTATGGAGTAGCTGGAATTACCGTATTGAATTGCAACAGGGAATGTTAGTGCCTACTACCATATATTGGATGAACCGATTGCAGGGTGTTTCTGATAATAAGAATTATTTTGTTTCTATCAATGCTATCCCGGGAAGTATACCTGCTGAAAAAATTATTCGCGAAATTGATTATGAACACCCATTGTTTGATGTTGAAGCCATCAATGCGCAGCGTGAACTGACACTGCTGAACAGCGACGGACCGGTATATTATTGCGGCAGTTATTTTAAGTACGGTTTTCATGAAGATGCGTATGCCAGTGCTGTTGGATTGTGTAAAATGCTGAAGCATGAATAGTTGTTTGTATAAGGCTACAGTAATGCATTACCGGTTAAAGGGTAAGCAACACCGGTTTCACTACAAGGTGTTCATGTTTTATATTGATCTGAATGAGCTGCCTTTATTATGTAAAAAGCTGTGGTTTGTAAGTCATAACAGGTTTAACATATTCAGCTTTCGCGATCATGAACATCTGCAGTTGCCGGCTGATGCACCTGATACATCCAGGAGTGCCCGGCAGCATATAACAGATTACCTGCAGCAACATGGTATTGAGCTGAATGGAGGCAGAATAATGCTGCTTACCAACCTGAATGTGATGGGTTACAATTTCAACCCGGTATCATTTTACTTTTGTTTTGATGAACATGAACAGCCGCTTTGTTGTGTGGCAGAGGTGAGTAATACTTTTCGCGAAATGAAACCTTACCTGTTGCATACAGAACAGCTAAAGGGTAACCGTTTCCGGTTGCTTACACGTAAGTATTTTTATGTATCGCCCTTTATTGATCATGATACTGATTTTGATTTTGATGTCACTATTCCTGATGACAGATTGAAAATTAAAATAGATGATTATAAAGATGAAGAGCTGATCTTTATCAGTACTTTAACTGGTAGCAGAAGGTCTTTAAATAATCGCAGACTAGCCTGGTATGGCCTGCGTTTTCCACTGATCACTATGCAGATAATTATACTGATACACTGGAATGCGTTATTGTTATGGTTCAAGAAACTTCCTTATCACCGTAAAACTGCAAACCAACATCTGCAAAAAAACGTATATCGTAAATGTAGTAAGGGTTAGCAGCGACTGCTGTATAGTTTATTAAAGGCGATATGGTTTTTATTTTAGTAGCAATTCTGATATGGCAACATTAGCAACCGTTGGTAAGTTGGATAAAAAAAGTTTTTGCGAGCGTATTATTTTGTCATTGCTTGCAAAAATGGATCGGGGCACACTTTTTCTTACGTTGCCTGATGGTGCAACCATACGTATGGGAAGTGGAGAAGAATATGTGGTGGCAAACATACATGTAAAAGATAATTACTTTTTTAAGCGCTGTTTATTGTATGGTGATATTGGTTTTGGAGAAGCATACGTGGCAGGAGAGTGGGATACTGATAATATTACCAATGTGATCAAATGGTTTTTGCTGAATGTGAACAATGCACCTTCTGTTTCCGGTAGCAATGTTAAAACAGGTATAGTGAACGTATTGCGCCTGTTTAACAGGTTTTCGCACACCAGGAAGATGAACAGTGTGAATGGATCACGTAAAAATATTGCTGCCCATTATGATCTGAACAATGAATTTTTCTCCCTGTTCCTTGATCCTACAATGACGTATTCTTCAGCTTATTTTACAGAGGATGGGATGAACCTGGAAGCTGCCCAATATGCAAAGTATGATCGTCTTTGCCGGCAGTTGCAACTAAAAGCAACAGATCGTGTGCTGGAAATTGGAACAGGATGGGGAGGGAATGCTATTTACATGGCAAAAAGATATGGCTGTCATGTTACTACAATCACTATTTCGCAGGAACAATATAAATTGGCAAAGGAACGTGTGGTGGAAGAAAAACTGGAGCATAGGGTAGAGGTGTTGTTGCAAGATTATCGTGTGGCGGAGGGAAAGTATGATAAAATTGTTTCTATTGAAATGCTGGAAGCTGTGGGTGCGGGTTTTATGGATCGTTACTTCAGTAAGTGTTATGAGTTATTAAAGCCGCAGGGGATTCTTGCGTTGCAGGTAATTACCTGTCCCGATTCCCGGTTTGATGCGCTGAAGAAAAGTGTAGACTGGATACAGAAGCATATTTTTCCCGGCTCACTACTTCCTTCTGTTGCTGCCATCAACAGGTCTGTTAATGAAACCGGTGATATGACCTTGGTTGACCTGAAAGATATCGGACTGCATTATGCCACTACATTAGAAATGTGGCGAAAGCAGTTTAATAAAAATCTTCCGGGTGTAAAGAAGCTGGGTTTTGATGACGCATTTATCCGTAAATGGAATTATTATTTATGCTATTGTGAAGCCGCTTTTACAATGCGCAATATACATGTAATGCAGATGACGTACACGCGCCCTAACAATACGTTACGATGAACTCTCCGCTGAATGTTCTTCCCTGAAGGCTGAAAAAATAATGGCAGCCACTGTACATAATATAAAGCCAAGTATGCCATTCATTCTTAAACCTGCATCATTACCGGGGTCTTTTCCATAGATCAGGAACATGGAGAATAATGCAATGCCGAAGGTTTGTGCTATTTTGATAAAAAAGTAGCGTACAGCAAAATATAATGCTTCTTTATTAGAACCGGTTTCGCGGCTGTCTTTAGCAATGATCTCAGCCAGTATGGCTACCGGCAGAATATTGAGTGATGCTACCGGAACAGATGCCAGTAATATCAGTGAATATATCTGTAATTCCGGGTTGACAGCAGGTTTTCCCAGGAAATAAATACCTGCAAACACCAGTGCCAGTATCAGCAGCGATACTATCACAATCCATTTTTTACCGATCCTTGCAGAAAGTGTATTGACAATCGGGTAAAAAATAAATGATACCAGGATCATGGTGATCATCAGTTTGTTGCCAATACTTTCTGGTAAGTGTAATAACACGGTAACAAAATACAGCAGCCCGGAACTGATAATGGTAACACCAATGAAGTAAGAGAAATCTGCTACAATGAATAGCAGGAAATTCCTGTTGGATAATGTTTGTTTCAGTGCGGTTCTGATAGGAACAGCACTATACGTACTGAATGAATATTTTTTTTCATCAATGGCAAATGCAGTAACAGCCATAAACAACGCTGCCAGCATTGCCAGCATTGCTACGGTATATTGCAATGCTGTTAATCGTGAAGCAATATCAAATGAATGCTGCAGCGCATCTGCAATATTGAAGGCATTGGAGGCAATGCCAATACCAAATACGTAGCCTACAGATTGCCAGGTAGACAAGCGCACTTTGGCGGCAGAATCACGAGCCAGTTCGGGTAAAAGTGCATTGTAGGGAATAATATAAGTGGTAGTGGAAATGTAAAAACCGATCAGCATGCACACCAACCATATTGTATTGACGGGTGCTATGTTTTGCTTGAGAGGATAGAAAACCAGGAAACAACATACTAATGATGGCAGTATGGCTTTTTTCATCAGTGGTATACGCCTGCCTGCAGGATTGGTGCTGCGGTCGCTGATCTGTGCAATCAGCGGATCAAAAACAGCATCGGCCAAGCGGCCCCCTGCTGTAATGATGGTAATAGTGTTAAAGATGCCGAAAATAGCCACCTGGCTGATGAGTAAAGGTAAGCCACTGCCCGCGGGCGGTACGTACAGATATACAAGGATTACGCTGATAAGATTGATCATAATACTCCAGCCCATCATACCAAAAGCATATATAATCTGTCCTGAGCGTGGGAATGAGGATGCCTGCATAATTAATCTTCTGTGCGGAGAACCATTTGTTTTGTAACAAGCATTGAATATACTGATTCTTCATGATTCCGGGTTACTGGTTTTATAAAACAAAATGGCTGTGCCAAGAATGGCACAGCCAGGGGTACCCATCGCTTGTATTTTACTGATCCCACCACACTTTGTCAGACAAACCAACACCGGTGGGTGTGTTGGAAGAGTTATAATCCAGTTCTGTTTGCGGATATAAGAAACGTCTTGGGATCTGTGCAGTTGTTACATTGGGTGTTAATGCCGGAAGACCTGTACGACGCCAGTCGTTAAAAGTTTCCGGATCGAAATACATGGCAAGGTATTTCTGTGTTATGATGTTGGTGAGTGTAACATTCCCTGAAGGATTTACTGATGGTTGTGCTACATACGCAGCGTAAGACGAAGCCACACCAAGATCAGTGAACGACTGTTGTATACCTGCCAGGTAAGCAGCGCGTACCTGCGCATCGGGAGCTCCTGTCTGCAACAGGCATTCTGCTTTCATAAACTGTACTTCCACATTGGTCAGTAATGGTAATGCCTGATTGGCCACAAAATAAGGTCCTACTCCGTCAGGAGCATCGCTAAAGTCAAAAAGTGCCTTGCGTGCATTGTCGTTAAAAGAAGCTGAAATAGCGCTGTAGGTAGGACCAAAAACAATATCACCTCTTGAGTTGAGATATTGATTCATGGGTGCACTACCTGTAGAAGTATTGAAGAAATAGAAACGTGCATCATTAGCGCCACTGCTGTAATTGGAACTGGTTATTTCTGTAAGTGCCTTTGCATAGTTGGACGCATCTTTTTTAGCCAGGTGAAGATAGGCCCTTGCTTTCAGCGCATGTGCAAAATTGGTCCAGCTGGCTACTTCTGAGCTACCCGATGTTTGCGGATTGGACGGGCCAAAGATGATATCGTTGCTGTAAGGAAGCGGCAATACATCTGTTTGGGTAAAAAGCGTCAATGCCTGGTTGAGCAGGCTGAAAGCTGTATCGTAAATAGAGCTTTGGGCTGTAAACTGTGGCGTAAGATTACCAGATCCCTGGAAAGCCTGTGAATATGGAATATTGTTCCACAGATCAGTGCTCTGTATCAGTCCATAGGCCAGTAAGCAACGGCTGATGCCTCCATAGATCACATAACCCAGGCTATCTGACTGCTGTTTCAGCAATGTGAGGTTTTTCAGGTAACCTGCAAAAGTGTTGGCCCATGCAGGGTTGAAATCAGATGCAGTAAATGAATAGCGTTGCCATGCATCCGGCTGGCGACCACCGCCATTTCCATTAATATATTGCATAAAGATGCCAGTATAGCGTGCAATGTCTCCACCCACGGTATAGGCAAGATCACCCTGTGCTGCGGTGAGCAACACTCCTGGTGTAACATTGGGCGGCACATTGGGATTATCTGCTGCGCTATCCAGTTTTTTAGTGCACGACGTTGACAACAGCACAATGAGTGCTGGTAATACTATATAGATGGTGATATATTGATTATAGCGTTTCATAATTCAAAAGTTTTTTTGATTAAAATCTTAATGAAAGGCTGAGGGCGTATGAGCGTGTGCCAGGTGAGTTGAAATATTCAAGTCCCTGTGCGTGGCTGCTGTTAGCAGTTAAACTTGATTCCGGATCTATACCTTTATAAGGTGTGTACAGGAACAGGTTTCTGCCAATGAATGAAATACTTGCGCCCTGTGCATGAACCGCTTTTGCTACTTTATCGCTGAGACTGTAGGTAAGTGTTACAACACGCAGACGTACCCAGTTTGAATTCTGTACAAACGGAGTACCCAGGCTGGAGTTGAAGGTGTTGTTTAATGAACCAAACCAATACTGATTCAGCGGAACTACAATCGTGTTAGGTTTGCCACTTGAGTTCAGTACGCCCGGTAATACGGCTGTTTCATCACGCTTGTCTGTTTCTTTACTGCGGCCATAGGCGTTCAATGCCGCTGTAGTACCATTCCACATCTGGCTGCCTATCCTGAGATCCCAGAGGAATGACAGGTTAAAGCTTTTGTAGGTAAATGAGTTGTTGATGCCCATTGTCCAGTCCGGATTGGGATTGCCCATAGTAACAGTAGTGTCTGTTACGCCTACAGGGTAACCATAATTGGAGTTGGATGCAGGTGTGCCGCTGTCATCGATCAGGATATTTCCGGCAGCATCACGCAACCAGTCGTTGCCGTATAACTGGTTCACCTGTTTGCCAGGTATCTGTTGGGTACCGGCACCAAATCCATCCAGGAATTTCAGTACACGTAAACCGGTGGCTAGTCTTCTGACCACAGATCTGTTGCGTGCAAAGTTCACGTTGATATCCCATTCAAATTCTTTTGATTTGACTGGCGAACCTCCTAATACTATTTCTACACCACTGCTTTTGATTTCACCGGAATTGAAATAGGCCTGTGTGGCACCGGAAGAAGGAGCAATATTTACCGGTACGATCAGGTCTTTAGACAGGTTGCTGTAATATGCGATATCAAAGTTGAGCCTGTTTTTAAAGAATTGCAGGTTTAAACCTACTTCGTTGGAATAGGTGTTTTCAGGCTTTAAATTTGGTTGTCCCAGTACTGTGTTCAAACCAAACGCGTTGATGTTGTTCTGCGGCCACGTAAGACCGGTAGTGTATCCATCGTTTACCACCCATTGTACATAGTTGGTTTTAATGGTATACGGTGGCGCATCGTGGGCAATTTTTGCGTAAGAGTATCTTAATTTACCAAAAGAGAGAATGTTATTGTCTGCATTTTTAAATACAGGCAACTCTGTAAATACCCAACCTACGCTGGCTGAAGGATAGAAGAACGAACGGTTTTCTTTGGGAAGAGTAGAAGACCAGTCGTTGCGGCCGGTTAAAGTTACAAACAACATCTCTTTCCAGTCAAAATCAAAACTGCCATATACTGCATTACGAACAATTTTTGTTTTTTCCTGGGTAGATGAAATGGTAACAGCGTTGGACATATTATCAAAACCAGGGAAGATCAGGTTGTCTCCTTGTGTACGTGCATCACGCAGGTTTTCTACATAATAGTTGGTACCTACAACGTAGTTGAACTTCAGATCTTTTGCCAGTTTCCTGTTGCCGGTAAAGCTCAGGTAGTTGTCGGAGTGTTTGTAAGTGATCTCGTCATCTACCACACGACCAGTATTGCCAAACGCCGCATTGGAACCTATATCATATACCTGGTGACGATTGTCTGTATAGTAATCCATACCACTTTTTACTGAAGCTGTCAGCCAGTCGGCAAATTTGTAACTGGCCTGCACATAACCATAAAACCTGTTTACATTACTGTTGAATTTGTTTTTGTTGAGAGACCAGTATGGATTATCGAAGTTGGACTTATAAGTACGTTGTGTACCATCTGCAAACTGGTAGGCAACTGGATTTGTTTTACTGCTTTGCCCGTTCAGCAGGTCAAACGAAACCGGTACGCGGTATAAAGGAAGGAATACACCAGCGGTATTGCTACCTTCCTGTACGGCGTCATTATCTGTGTTAACATACGTGCCTGAACCTTCAACGCTGAACTTTGAAGTAAGATTGGCCCTGCCGCTTAATGTGGCAGTGGTTCTTTTAAAATCGTTGGTAGGTATAATACCAGTTTCGGTATTGTTAGACAGCGATGCCCTGAATGATGCATCCTGGTTTCCGCCGGAGATAGATACTGAATTGTAATAAGCTATTCCCTTCCTGAAGAATTTGTTGATATTGTCGTAAGGGGTGAACTTGGTTTTGGCAGTAGGATCACTTTTGCCTACCAGGAAACCATTTTTGTCATACTTATAATTGGTAGCACCATTATAATACATGGTATCTGCCAGCGGACCCCAACTTCTTCCCCCTGCACCTTGTGGACCTACATACTGACCACCTGTACCCTGCAGGTACCTGCTCTGAAACTCAGGCAGGCGGCTTACCTCTGTCATGGTGAGCGAAGTGCTGTAATCGACCGAAAGACCTTTTCCTGCTCCTGTACGACCTTTTTTAGTGGTGTATACAATAACACCGTTGGCGCCGCGTAGTCCATACAAAGCTGTGGCCGCACCGCCTTTTAATACTGTAACGCTTTCAATATCATCAGGGTTTATATCCACGGCCCTGTTAGAGTTCTGAACACCGGAGGTCTGGTAGTTCTGACCGCCCTGGGCTACAGAAGTTCCATCGCCGTTACTGTCATAGCTGCTGTTGTCTATAATTACGCCGTCAATTACAATCAGCGGTTGTGCGTCACCGGTAAGTGAGTTTTGACCACGTATCTGTACAAAGGTGGGGGCACCGGCGGTTCCGGCAGATTTGGTGAGGTTAAGACCTGCCACCTGTCCGTTAAGACCATTCAGTACGTCGCCGGCATTTGATTTCATCAGCGTGCTGCCTTTTACAGTTTGTGCAGCATAGCCCAGCGCTTTTTCTTCGCGCCTGATACCTAAGGCGGTAACAAATACTTCCTGCAGGTTGCCATTCACTGTGCCCAGCGAAATGGATAACATAGTGCTGGTACCTACTTTCTGCTCCAGGTTGTTATAACCGGTAGCACTGATTACCAGAACGGTGTTGGCATCAGGCACTTCAATTTTAAAGCTGCCGTTCTCATCTGCCGATACACCTGCCCCGGATCCTTTGATTTTGATAGTTGCAAAAGGGATGGCTTCCCCTTTGTCATTCTTTACCTGGCCGGTAACTGTGTGAGTTTGCGCAAATGCTGATAACAGGACAAGCATTGCGCATGTAAGCAATACAAGCGATTTTTTCATGGTAGTGCTTTTAGATGAAGGAATAAACCGTTTACAACTATAAGGCAAGCATATCCGAAAAAAAGCTGTACTTAAAATAGGTCAAAAAGTACCGTTAACATTTGGCTAATAATTGTTAATGCTTTTCTTGAAGTGCAATTTGATTGTCAGCCATTTAAGAAAGCATGTATTAACAATTGTTATTGAATTGCTATTGATGGGATGAGTTGTTTAATAAGCCGGTTACGTAAACGAATAAGTGAAGTTGGAAAAACACATCATTATTTGACTGTAAGCACAGTTGCAGCCTGCTTCTGCATGTTTTGCTCAAACCTTATAGCAGTTTTTTAAAGGATCGACTCCTTCTGTCGGATTGTGTTTTTCTAAGAGGTGATATCGTATTGTATACGTCCTTCATTTCGGAATGTGAAAAATACAGTTCAATGTTCTAATTCGCCTGTTTGACCGTACAGTACAACAGTCAATCCTCAATTTTTGTCATTTCGTGCTTTAACCAAAGCCAAAAACAATCACATGGCAAAATTGACTAAACATGTTTTACTCATGCTGTGCTTGTCTGCTTTACCCTGCCTGCTATGGGCGCAGGGCGTTATCAGCGGAAAAGTAACAGATGCAAAAGGAACCCCACTGGCCGGCGCTACGGTGGCTAACCGGGCTGGTCATTCTGTGCAAACAGATACAGAAGGGCGTTTTACGATTCAGTATAACAGTAATAAAGAAAAGATCACTGTTTCGCATGTAGGCTACACTACCCAGGTGCTTGCAGCTGCCAATCCAATGAATGTGGTATTGCAGGATGAAGCATCGGGACTTAGTGAAGTGATCGTAACAGGTTTATCATCTTCCGTTAAAAGAAGTAATGCTGCCAATGCAGTTGCCCGTTTAAATGCAACACAGCTTACCGGTAGTTCAAGACCGCCCACACTGGATGGAGCGATGAGTGGAAAGGTTGCCGGTGCACAGATCACAGCAAATACCGGTGCTCCCGGTGGTGGTTTGTCTATCCGTTTGCGCGGAGTTTCTACTGTACTGGGATCATCGGAGCCGCTGTTTGTAATTGATGGGGTGATTGTGAACAACAGCCAGTTGCCAACAGGTGCGGGCACTAAGTCATTTAACGGTGCTACTGGTTTAAATGCCGGTACCCAGGATCAGGCACCTAACCGCATTGCTGATATTAATCCTGCAGATATTGAAAGTATTGATATTCTGAAAGGCCCGTCTGCCGCGGCTGTATACGGTACCAGGGCTAATGGTGGTGTAGTGATCATTACTACCAAAAGAGGTAAAAGCGGTAAAACAAAACTGTCTGTCAGCCAGGATGTGGGTTTTACCAAGGCTTCAAAATTACTGGGCTCTTCCGGTTGGAACAGGGAAAAGATCACTGCTTATGGCGGTGCTTATCATCTTTCTGAAAATGAAGCATTGGATCTGCTGGAGGCAAGCAATGGCAAAACATGGGATTATGAAAAACTGATATGGGGAAGTACCGGGTTTATTTCCAATACCAACGCAACCATTTCCGGTGGCAATGATAAAACAAGGTTTTATGTGTCCGGTTCTTTACAGAAAGAGACCGGTATTCAGAAAAAAACAGGGTATGAGCGAAGATCTGTACGCGTAAACCTTGATCATAAAATGAATGAGTTTGTTGATTTTAAGGTCAGTTCCAACTATCTGAATACGAACAGCAGCAGAAGTTTTACCGGCAACGATAACAATGGTGTGTCCTTATCGTATTCGATGGCCTACATTCCCAATTTCATAAATCTTACCCGTAATGAGGATGGCACGTATCCTTCAAGTCCTACTACAGGGCAGAACATTTTTGAAATTGTAGACCGGGCAGAGAATAAGGAGAGCACCAATCGTTTTCTGAATTCCGGTGAAATAAACTTTAACCTGCTGAAGAAAGAGCGGTCTTCGTTACGTCTTTCATTCCGCGGTGGACTGGATTACCTGTTGTCAGAACCCCGTGTGTATATGCCAGAGGATCTGCAGTACCAGGCTCGCCGGGCAACACCCGGTGCATCACGGTATGCTTACAACAAAGTGTTTTATACCTATGTGCAATCTGCACTTACGTTCAATGCCAATGTGGGTAATAATATCGATCTTACCACACAGGCCATCGTATTGCGTGACGACCAGAAACGTGAGTTTTCATGGATACAGGGCGATGGATTGTTGCCGGGTCAGCGAAACCCAAGTACTGCACAGGTACGTTTAACGGAGAGCCTGATAGAAAAGGAAACGGTAGTTGCTTTTGATCTGGGGCAGGAAGCTAACTGGGACGACAAAATTATTGGAAGAGTGGGAGTGCGCGCTGACAAATCAACACTGGCTGGTGCCAATTATAATAAGCTCTATTATTTTCCACGTGGTTCTGCTGCCATCAATCTTACCAATTTCGGTTTCTGGAAATCTTCTGTTATCAGCCAGTTGAAGCCCAGGGTTGCTTATGGACAAACATCAGGCTTCCCTATATTCAACGGTGCATATTCTGCATTGTCTGCCATTAATTATGATGGACTACTGGGTTCTGTTGCACCTACTGTGCTGGGGCTTTCAAAGCTTGATCCTGAAAAAGCTTCGGAACTGGAATTTGGTGTAGACCTGGGATTGCTGAATAACAGAGTAACCCTGGAAGCTACTTATTACAATAAAAAGATCAAGAATTTTCTTTTTGCCTACGCGCTGGCTCCTTCTTCGGGAGTAACCAGCTTCCTGGTATATCCGGTAGGCGATCTTCAGAATAAAGGACTGGAGCTGGGACTGAATGCTGCTGTGGTAAGGAAGCGCAATTTTGAGTGGACCTCTTCTGTACAATACTGGCAGAACCGTTCCAAAGTTACCCGTCTTACAGTACCCCCGGCTTATGTAGCAAACTCTGGTTTTGGTGCATATGGAAGAAAACGTTTGCAGGAAGGCTATTCTCCTACCGCGTGGTGGGGGCCGGATAGCTCAGGTAAACTGATAGCTTACCGTGATACACAACCTAAGTATCAGGTTTCATGGACAAATACTTTGAAGTTTGCCAAAGGATTTGAATTTTCTATGTTCTGGCATACCAGCCAGGGAGGATATAATTCATCATTAACACGGCAGGTAAAGGATGAAGGCGGCACTACTAAAGATTGGAGCACACCTACCAAAACAGGCGAACCTGTAGGACTGGAAAGAGGAGCCTCTACCGTGATCAGCAACTTTGTAATGGATGCCAGCTATATCCGTTTGCGTGAAGCATCCTTATACTACACTGTGCCCGCATCTGTATTGCAGAGTGTATTTAAGAAGGGCATTGAAAGAGTAAAAGTTGGTGTTTCGGGTCAAAACCTGTTGACCTTTACTGATTACTTTGGTTATGATCCTGAAGTTTCCAATTTCAATTCTGCCAATGCGGGTGCTGCATTAACTACAGGTGTGGATCTGGCTCCATTCCCGGCAGTGCGCAGGATATTCTTTCACCTGAATATTGAATTCTAAATTTCTGCTGTATGCAAATCAACTTCAAGAAATATATTATAGCTGCATCGGCAGCAACCGGTATGCTTATTGGTGCATGTACCAAAACGTCGTATGTAAGCGACCCCAATAACCCTACCGTAGAATCTGTACTTACTAATGCCACAAGAGTGCAGATTGATCAGCTGAGTGTAGGAGTACAGGGTACTATGCGTACCGGTTTATTTTCTTTTTATACCTGGTCCGGTAGTATAGGAAGGGAAGTAGTATACTTCCAGGCTACCGAAAGCCGCTATTACCGTGAACTACAGGGGGAGATCCCTATTGACCCCGCTGGTATTATGTGGGACTGGTACAATGGGTTTAACCAGACCCGCCGCAGGGCAGAGATACTGCTGCAATCAGCCGAACATTCTTCTGCACTGACTGATGCTGAGAAAGCTGCGGTGAAAGGATTTGCCAAAACAGTGCAGGCATATGTTATGCTTAATGCATTGAATATGGATGGCGGCAATGGTATACGAACTTCTTTTTCCGATCTCAATGCGCCCGGTGATCTGTTGCGACCAGGATGTTTTGGTACTTACCAGGCTTCTCTTGATTATGTAAAAATGCTGGCAGATGACGGATTGGCTGCATTAAGCACAGCGAGTGCTGCATTTCCTTTTCATGTGGCAAAAGGCTGGACCGGTTTTGAAAAACCTGCTGATTTTATAATGTTCAACCGGGCGGTAGCTGCGCGTATTGCCATGTACAAACAGGATTGGAACGGTTTAAAGGATGCACTCAATGCCTCGTTTATGGATGTAAACGGCTCATTGAACAATGGTCCTAAGTTTCTGTATTCAACTACGGGCGGTGATGTTACCAATCCTTTTTGGCAGGCAAAGGACGAGCCCAGTGTAGTAACACTGGTACAAGCTGCTTTTGTGCCTGATGCAGAAGCTAATGACAACAGGGTCTTCGGCAGTAGTGTGGCAGATGGTGGTATTGCCAAAATAAGAAAACGTACAACGGCATTGGCACCACCGGACTACCCGTTAATGGCGTATGAATTACAGCAATACGCTACCAATACATCGCCTGTAAGTATTATCAGGAATGAGGAATTATTACTGATGAGCGCTGAAGCAGATATACAACTTAATAAACTGCCGGATGCTATCACTACGCTCAATAAAATACGCGTGGCGCACAACCTCACACCTTATTCGGGTGCAAATACCAAAGATGCACTGATCTCCGAGCTGTTAAAACAGCGTCGTTATTCATTGTTTATGGAAGGGCATCGTTGGTTTGATGTACGGCGTTATAACCTTCTTAATACACTGCCAAAGGATAAACCAACACATAATGTTTGGCTGGAATTTCCAAGGTATAAACAGGATGCAGACTGGGATGCAGTAAATCCATGTAAATAATCATCTTATTGAATAACAGTTGCGGGTACGGCCGCAACTGTTATTCTGGTTTTTAATTCAACACTCCTATTCATTAAACCATTAAAACAAACATTTATTCATTTTTTATTTATTAACAAGAAAAACAAAAGTTCATGCAACAAAAGTTACATTACCTGGTATTGCTCGTAGCAGCAATATTTGCGTTTTCATTCAGTGCCAGTGCCAAAGTGTGGCGGGTAAATAATACTGCCGGAGTCAGTGCAGATTTTGCACAAATCAGTGCTGCAATCAGCAACAGCCAGGTGCAACCCGGAGATACGATATACGTGGAAGGTACAGCCACTACTTATGGCTACACCATACTTTCAAAAAGACTGGTATTGATCGGTACGGGGTACCTGCTTTCAGGGGCAACCGGTAATGCAGGGTTACAATTTAATACCAATAGTTCAAAGTTCAGCACGCTGGATGTTGATTCGCTTGCTTCGGGAAGTACTTTTGTGGGGCTTGAGGGAAATATCCGACTCAGTGCAGGCGTGGATAACATTACTATTACACGTTGTAATGTTATCATTGATCGTATTTCCGGCGGATTGAAATCTGAACACCTGGTGTTTAATAAGTGTTTATTGTCGCTGAACATGAGTTCTGCATTGGCTGATGATGTACAGGTTACCAATTGCTATATCAATAACTGGTTTCATATACCCGGTGGTAATAATGTACTGGTACGAAATAATGTGATCAATGTATCGTCTCCAAACATTTCCAATGGTTATTTTGCCAACAATATTTTTATTAGTAGTGGCAATGTAAATGGAGTGGTCAATTCTTCATTCAAATACAATATTTCAGTATACAATATGTTGCCAACGGGAAATAATAATCAGAATAGTGTTCCATACGCAAATATTTTTGTTGGCAGCGGTTCTGCTGATGGACAGTACCAGTTGAAAGCAGGATCTCCGGCAATAGGCGCTGGCGAACCTGTAAACGGTGTTACGCCGGATTGCGGTATGTTTGGTACTGCCGATCCGTATCGTTTAAGCGGTATACCACCGGTGCCCACTATTTATGAATTGACTGTTCCGGCAACTGTTCCTTCTTCTGCCACTTCTATGACGGCAACAGTGAGTACTCGTTCTAACAATTAATTTTCACTATTCATTGTTTATCTATGCTAAAAAAGTTTTTGGCAGTTGTGGCGGCTGGTATGTGCTGGCTGGTATCCCTGTCGCAGGTGCCCTATCCGTCGCCACCTGCAAATGCCGGTAATATTGTAATGATGGAATATTTTATTGATACAGATCCGGGAGTGGGCAATGGCAAACAGGTAGCTGTTACTCCCTCTGTAAATATCAATGCATTTTCCTTCAATGTAGATTTAAGCGGTGTTGCTAAAGGTATGCACCGGGTGTATGTGCGTACCAAGGATGTAACAGGAAAATGGAGTCTTACCAATAACGCTTTTTTTGAAAATTTCCTGTTACCTGTATATCCTTCTGTAGCAGCAGCAGGAAATGTTACAGCCATCGAATACTTTGTTGATACAGATCCGGGGCTGGGCAATGCTACTGCTGTAAGTGTAAATGCCGAAAATATTGCCAATCTTCAACTGGCTGTAAATATTACCGGCCTGGCAAAGGGAGTACACAGGTTGTATGTACGCAGTAAAGATGCGAATGGAAAATGGAGCCTCTCCAATTTCGCCGTGTTTGATAATAATTCGGCTCCGGACTATCCATCAGCTCCTGCTGCTGCCGGTAACATTGTTGCTATGGAGTATTTTATAGATACCGATCCTGGTGCAGGCAATGCCACGAAGATCGATCTGAACGGACAGGATGTTGCCGGTCTGCAGATCATTGTAAATGTTGTTGGATTAGCACAGGGAGTACATCATTTGTACGTTCGCAGCAAAGATGCAATGGGCAAATGGAGTCTTAACAATTTCAGCGTGTTTGATAATAGCACTGCCCAGTCTTATCCTGCGGCACCGGTACCGGCACCTCCGGTGGGTCAGTTGGAGTATTACTTCGATACCGATCCTGGTTTCGGAAAGGGCACTGCTGTTAGTTTTACGTCAGGAACAGATGTTAACAACCTTTCTGTAAACATCCCATTGGGTGGCGTTGACCCCGGAATGCATACCCTGTATATCCGCAGCAGGCAAAATCCATGGAGCCTGAATGCTTTTACAGAGTTTAGCTATGGCAAACCGTTGCCTTTAACCTGGCTGTATGTACGTGGCGAGCTGGTAAATCAGCAGGCACAAATTGCATGGGCTACGGCACAGGAAAGCAAAACAGATAAATTTGTAATAGAACATAGTATCGATGGCAGAACCTTTACTGAAGCAGGAGTGGTACAGGCTGCTTACAGCAGTTCTACCACCAAGCAGTACAGTTTTGTGCATACCGGTGTACAGAAAGGCATGAATTATTATCGCATCAAACAACTGGATGTTGATCAACAGTTCACTTATTCAAAAGTGATCACACTGCTGAACAGGCAAAACCTGGCTGCAACAGTAGTGGCTCCCAATCCTGTAAGTAATATGCTGCACATTGTGGTACCTGCTGCACAACAGCCAAAAAAGGCTGATATTGTTGATATGAATGGCCGCGTGGTTTTAGCTGCAACATTCCAGTCTGCGCAACAGGTGTATAGCATTGACGTAAGCGATTTGCCGAAAGGGAACTATATAATCAGATTATACCATGCTGCTTCTACAGAAACCTTTAAGATCTTAAAGCAGTAAGACGGGGTTGTTTTATTCTCATCGTTTGGTTGAGGCAGCATCTTTCGGGGTGCTGCCTTTTTGTATGTAATATTATCCTATTATTTCATCGGCCTGTATAGCCAGCCATAAAATAATACAGATAATGATAATGGGTAATATACTCAGTGCCATGGATACCCAGTAGCCAGGTGTATATTTCCGTTTAACGCTGAAATACAACAATACCAGTATGCAGGCATAGCCGGCCAGTATAATGCCGGCAATAAGCACTGCATCAGTATCAACAGGAGCTTCTACCAGTCCGGCAATGCCCAGACAGATAGCTGCAATCATACATATTGAGCAAAGAATGATGGTGAAGTATTTAACAATATTCAACATAGCAGGGTGGGTTTGGAAGTGACCAAAAATAGGTCAAATAAACCACTCAGTTAGATGGTGGAGCCAATTTTGGAGGAATGGAAGCCCGTTGTTTTTGCATCCTTTTTCTTTAGTATATTTAGTGCCTCTTTCCGCATTATGAATAAACGCTTGTTGTATGTATGCTGTATGCTGGTAACTGCTGTTGCGGTTTTTTCCCGTTGTTTCCATGGTGAAGCAAAAGAAACACCCGATCTGCGGGGAGAACAATTTGCCGGCGCGGAAACCTGTATTTCCTGTCATAAAGACATTTATAAGACTTTTATAACCACAGGGCATTATGCTACTTCACGACCTGCTACCGACTCCACTGTACAGGGAAGCTTTGCTGCCCCGGGTAATGTATTTTACTACAATGATTCTGTAAAGGTTGTTATGGAGAAGCGTGACAGCGGTCTTTTTCAGGTGGCTTATCATAAAGACCGGCAGCAACAGATCCATCGTTTTGATATTGCTTTTGGTTCAGGACGCAAAGCACAGACCTACCTGTACTGGCAGGATAATAAATATTTTCAGCTACCGGTGTCTTACCTGGTACCGGCACATAGCTGGGCCAATAGTCCGGGTTTTCCGGCAACACAAGTCCGTTTTGACCGGCCTATTCCCAGTACATGTTTTGGCTGTCATAGTTCCATGGTGGGCATCAGTGATACTAAAATGGTAGGACTCAGTATATCGGAAGAATTTGAAAAGAACAAAGTAGTATATGGTATAGATTGCGAACGCTGTCATGGTCCGGCGGCAAAACATGTCGATTTTCATGTTGAACATCCTTTGGAAAAAAAGGCGATGTTTATTACTACGATCAGTTCGCTGAACAACCAGCAAAAGCTGGATATGTGTGCACTTTGTCATTCGGGTATCAGGCCTGCACAAAAATCACCTTTCACTTTTAAACCGGGCAACCGGTTGTCTGATTATATCTTCATGGATATCGGACCTGCGCCAAAAGCCACCACCCTGGATGTACATGGCACGCAGTACCAGTTATTTACCAGCAGCAAATGTTTCCTGAAAAGCAACGGAACAATGAACTGCTCCACCTGTCATAACCCGCATGTCAATGAACGCAATGATATGCATGCATTTTCGCAGAAATGTATGAGTTGTCATAATACTGACAATCATACATTTTGTACAATGAAAGCGCTAGCACCGGCACTGCTGAAAAAGAATTGCATTGATTGCCACATGCCCGCATTGCCTTCGGGCAATATTACCCTTTTGGTGAACGGGCACGACAGTCCCGTACCAGATTATATCCGCACACACCTGATCACTACGTACCAGGAAGAAACCCAGAAAGTGGTGGAAATGCTGAAACAACAGCAAAAGCACCTGTAAAAAGACAATGGGAATGATTGTATAACTTTATAGATCAATTTCCGGTACATGCGTTATTACACCATGGCTCCGCCATCGTCTCTGTCTGGTTATATAAAATGCTTCTGGGTGCTGGAAGGCCAGGCTTCAGATGCATTGCCGTATGTCCACCGTGCAATGGCAGATGGATGTGTGGAACTGGTATTTCATTACCAGGGAATATTTGATGAATTATTATCAAAGGGAACCAGGGAACGTTCATGGGCATCGGGCATCAGTGGTCCTTCAAGATATTACAGGCGTTTTTCCATTGAACAGCCGTTTTCCATTTTTGGTGTGTACATGTACCCGTTTTCTGTAGAAAGGTTTTTCAAAATACCGGTATCTGCTGTCTGCAACAGTATGCCTGAGTTGTATGACTTAATGGGGCGGGAGGGAAAAGACCTGGAAGAACAGGTAATGCTTGCCTGTAACAATGCAACCCGTTTTCAACTGCTGACAACTTTTTTTGAAAAGAAACTGCAACAACGAACAGATCAACCCCCGGGTATTTTTTCTTCCATCAGCTATATACTTCAAACCCGCGGGCAGGTAAATGTAGATGAAATGGCGCAACGCTCTTTTTTATCTGTACGCCAGTTTGAACGCAACTTCAAAAAGTTTGCCGGGTTCAGCCCAAAGCTGTATACACGCATCATCCGTTTCCAGGCTGCAATACAGCAATATGGTAACCGCGCAGTGTCGTTAACTGATATTGCTTACCGGTGTGGTTATTATGATCAATCGCACTTCATACATGATTTTAAAGAGTTTTCAGGACATCATCCGCGGAATTATTTTTTAGGTAATGCCGAAGGGACGGAATGGCGGAATATATAATGTCGTGTTTTTCCAATTTCACGTTCAGACAGGTATTTACTTTTATATCATTATTGAACAATTAAAAAATATCAGCGTATGAACATTCCGGAAAGTCACCAGGTGTTGATGCCATACTTGTTGGTAAAAGATGCACATGGGTTTATTGAATTTACTGGCAAGGTATTCGGTGCAAAAAATACTTTTATCCGTTTGCGGGAGGATAATAAAATCATCATGCATGCCGAGATCCAGATCAGTGGCGCTACCATCATGTTTGCCGATTCAACTGAAACCTACCCGGTAGCCACCGCCAACCTTTTTATTTATGTAGAAGATGCTGATGCTACGTTTGGCAAAGCATTGGCAGAGGGTGCAAAAGTGGTGAATGAACTGGCCAACCAGGATTATGGTCGCAGTGGCGGTGTACAGGACCCTTTTGGAAATGTGTGGTGGATCACTTCGTTGAAAAGGTAAAGGTGGTGTAAATAAGTATTGGCTATATCCCGGTTAGAAATTAACCGGGTTTTGTACATTTGATGCTACCGGGAATTAAATTAATACCACCTGATGACGAATAGTACCCACGAACAGGTTATAGAGCAAACAAAAAAATGGCTTACCGATGTAGTAGTAGGTTGTAACTTCTGTCCCTTTGCAGGCCGGGAAGTAAAACGTAACAGCATTCATTACCAGGTAGAAACCGGCACCACACTGGAAGCAGGTTTGCAGGCGCTGATGAAAGAATGTATGCGGCTGGATGATGACGCGTCTATTGAAACAACGTTATTGATCTTTCCCAATGGGTTTGCAAAATTTGAAGCATACCTTGACCTGGTGGATCTGGCAGAAAAGTTACTGAAGAAAGAAAAATATGAAGGTATTTACCAGGTAGCCAGCTTTCATCCGGAATACCAGTTTGCAGGTTCTCCGGCCGATGATGCTGCCAATTACACTAACCGTTCTGTTTATCCCATGTTGCACCTGTTGCGTGAGGAAAGTATTGAAAAAGCCCTGGAACATTACAAGGGTGATCCCGGAGAGATCCCGGTACGTAATATTGAGTTTGCGCGCGAAAAAGGGCCTGCTTATATGAAAATGTTGCGCAATTCGTGTTTATAAAACAGCTATAGCATTGTAGTGAGGTTTTGTAGTGATGTGGTATGCGGGTACCTGTTTTACAGGCAATAAAAATCATACTACCATGAATAATAAACCTCGTACATCTTCTCTGGCAGGCACCATATTGCTTGCCGGCCTTATTGCCGGTACCCTGGACGGTACTGCGGCTGTGATCACCAGCGGAAAGATGAGCGTATTTAATTTTGTTGCCAGTGGTGTGTTTGGCAAAGAGGCGTTGGATGGCAGCACTAACATGATGATCTATGGCATCCTTTTTCATTACCTCATTGCCTTTGTGTGGACGATCATTTATTTTCTGTTATATCCGCGTATTGCCATTTTCAGGTATAACCCTATAGTAAGTGCCATCCTGTACGGACTGATCATCTGGATTGTTATGAACCGGGTGGTATTGCCGCTGGCCAATACGCCTCCCATACCTTTCCGGTGGATATCTGCAGTGCGTGGAGCTGCTATACTGATGGTGGCTATTGGTTTACCGGTGGCATTTATTGCGCGCAGGTATTATTCCGGCAAGTAAGAAAATGACCAGTATATTAAAATAGTGACAGATGAAACTGAGTGAAGCTGTAGGCTTGATAGTAAAAGGAGTCAGCAGTACGGAACAACCACAACAGTGGTGTGACCTGGGGGCAGGGAATGGATTGTTCACAGCAGCCCTGTCAACTTTGCTGAAAAAGGGCAGTGTGATCTATGCGGTAGATAAGGATGTGCCGGCATCACAACCTGTACCTGGTATACAGCCGGGTGTTGAAGTGATAAGGATTGCGGGTGATTTTACACAGCCGTTGCCATTGCCAGAACGTTGTGATGGCATACTGATGGCCAATTCGCTGCACTATGTAAAATATCCAGCTACTTTGTTGCAACAGCTTACACAGCGGCTGAATACCGCAGGCCGGTTGCTGATTGTGGAATATGATACTGAACAGGCAAACCACTGGGTACCTTACCCGGTGAGTTATGAAAAACTGAAAACTTATTGTGCTACTATTCCGGCAACTGTTCACAAACTGGGGTCGGCCGCTTCCGTGTATCATGCAGATGGAATGTATGCAGCATTGATCACCCTATGAGTACTTATTTTAGAAATGCTACTTTTACCTTGTAGTATTTGTATGATGACCATCCATCCCGTACTGAAACATATTGAACAGCCTGCATTCAGCATATCGTTATTTGTACCCGATCCGGCGGAAGTACAGCATGTTTATTTTGACCTGAAAACCGGTGATAATAATACTCCCTTTCCGTACTGGGCAAAAATTTGGTCTGCATCGCTGGCAATGGGATCCTTTTTACAGCAACATACTGCGTATGTGCAGGGTAAAAAAGTCCTTGAACTGGCTGCCGGACTGGGTTTGCCATCTCTGCTGGCAGCGCGGTATGCCACCTCGGTCTGTTGTTCTGATTATGCGCCGGAAGCAGTGGCTGTTGCCATGCAGTCTGCCGCACATCACGGACTGACCAATATGCAGTGCCGCGTGTTGAACTGGCATCATTTACCGGATGATATTGAGGCAGATGTGTTGATATTGAGTGATGTGAATTATGATCCGTCAGAATTTGAAGTGTTGTACCGGGTACTGAGGCGGTTTATTGTCAACAGAACAACAGTGCTGCTGGCTACACCGCAGCGCCTGATGGCCAAATCTTTTATTGAGCGCTTGCTGCCCTGGTGTGTACAACAGCATGAACTGACTGTATATGAAGAAGGACAGGATACAATGATCAGTGTACTGGTGCTGGAGAAAAAGTAGTAGTCAGATATAGCCAATAAAAAAGCCCCGCATCTGCAGGGCTTTTACATATAAGGAGGTTGTTAAAAACGGGCTGGTGATTATTACAGTTTGGTAACAACTGTTTCATCAACATAGCTGCGGTTTCTGTTGATAGTATAAGTATCAACTTTGTTTGTTTTGCGTGCTTTAACTTCTACACTGAATGCACCATCGCCTACTTCTTCAGTATTCAGCATGAATTTTTTAGTGATAGCAATACCTTTTATTCTGTCGGTGTACAGAACGGTACCATCTTCATCACGGAAAGTGATAGTGTACTCGTCAGCTTCTTTATTATTCAGGCTCAACTGGAAGATTGGCTGGTTAGAGTAGTTGCCAATGAAACGCAGTTCAGCCGGAGCAGGAGTTTTTTTGTCGTCATCGTTTGCTTTTGCAGTGGTGCTGAAGGCAAAAGTGAAGGCTACTAATAAAGCCAAGGCTACGGCTACATTTTTGAATACGCTTTTCATAATATAATTTTTTAGTTTTTTACAAAATCAGGTAACAATATCATCTGGTGGGCAATCGTGGAGGGAAAGTGAGTCCAGCTTTTGAGCTGTCTGCCACTCATGGTGGTGGCATTGTTTGTTTTCGTGATACAAACATACAACGGGAATACACCCTCCTAAAATCAAATAAAGTGCTATTTCAGGATGCTAAACTGGTGATAGAATTGTTAAAATCCTTTATGGAAGCGGGTTTCGTAAAAACGTCTCCATGATGTCCAACCCATTTTTAACCCCGTTTTTTCTTCAAAAAAGTTTAAAAAACCTTTTTGAAGACCGGTTTATGCATCATTAATACGTATAAAGGGTCATATTTTCAGATGATGTATTTTTTGAATGTGAGCCTGGGGAATAGTGTAAAAAGAACTTAGATATCCACATTGTAAAAGATTTTGGCCTGAAGCGCGTTGATCAGTCCGGTTCTTTTTACAGGTGCCTATATCTCTATGTATATGGTTGTGGCAGAAGGTAATAGTTGAAGATGTATATACTTAAGTAGCTGGTAATCTGTATAAATTGCAACAGGCAACTACCCGGCGCCCAAGTTGTTTTATATTGCAACTATATTAATCATAACCTTGAGCAAAACCTATGAGCATCAATAAGCAGGCAGAAGTATGGCTACGTGGATCAATAGATGGTATTCCCGCCCTTTTACAACCAGTGGCACACGCATTATTACAGGCCAGAGAAGAAATTCACGAAATATTACATGATTTTCCTGAAACATTGTTGTGGCAACGTCCCGGCGGAGTTGCTTCTGTTGGCTTTCATCTGCAGCATTTATCGGGTGTACTGGACAGGTTGTTTACTTATGCAGAGGGGCGCATGCTATCGCAGCCGCAGTTAGATTATCTGAAAGCAGAGGGAGTACCGGATGAACATAGCACCGTAACATCATTATTGACTGCCCTGGATACCCAGTTGGATAAAGTGATCACCAGCTTACACAAAATAGACCCGGCAACAGTTACAGAGCCGCGCACGGTAGGGAGGCAAAATCTGCCTTCTACAGTAATGGGATTGTTGTTCCATGCGGCGGAACATACCATGCGTCACACCGGTCAGTTGCTGGTAACGGTAAGGGTGCTTAAAAAAGCACCATAATCTGTTGATGAAATGAGACGTACAGGTGTGGTTGCGGTTATCTTGTAACTATATCTTTCTTGCCAAGTATGAAAGAAACTCCTGAATTATCAAAGGCAAAACCTTTCCTGAAATGGGCCGGTGGCAAAAGCCAGCTTATTCCCGCCATTTATTCGGCATTGCCTGCAAGTATGCAAGGTAATGAGAACCTGGTGTATGTAGAGCCATTTATCGGTAGCGGTGCTGTATTGTTCTGGTTTCTGCAACAGTTTCCAAAAACCCGGAAGGCAGTGATCAATGATATGAACACCGATCTGTCAAAAGCCTTTGCGGTTGTAAAAAAGTCTCCCCGGAAACTGGTGAAAGCCCTTACTGCTATTGAACGCCAGTATTATTCACTGCATACCATTGCTGCGCAACGTGATTTTTACCTGGAAAAACGGGAGCGTTTTAATACACGTGCTGTAGATGCGGTAGAGAATACTGCCCTGATGATATTTATGAATAAGACCTGTTTCAACGGATTATTCAGGGTGAACAGTAAGAACGAGTTCAATGTACCTTTTGGTAAAAATCATAATCCGCGTATATGCGATCCTGAAATCATTATGACCGACAGCATGTTGTTGCAGAAAGTAACCATACTGGAAGGTGATTATGCCAAAACATTGCGCTATTCAGGCCCCGATACCTTTTTTTACCTGGACCCGCCTTATAAACCCATCAGTAAAACATCTTCCTTCAACTCGTATGTAAATGATGTATTTGATGACAGGGAGCAGGTGCGTTTAAAACGTTTCTGTTCCAAAGTAACGGCAAGGGGCGGAAAATGGCTGCTGAGCAATTCAGACCCCAAGAATACCAATCCCGACGATGTATTTTTTGATAAACTGTTTTCCGGCGAGAACATTTATGTGGAAAGAGTACGTGCCAAAAGAAATATCAACTCTGTTGTATCTGGCAGGGGCCGTATTGCAGAGCTATTGATTTCCAATTATACCAAGACCTTGCCTCCTGATTTCCCGGACAGTTTTATTCCCGCCGAATAACCATCTTTCATGCTGTGTTGCTGCCGCAATACGCTTTCTTAACATTTAATTCAGATAGTTTCCGGAAATTTTTTTGCCTGTATTCGTAAAGTCTACTATTTTTATAGGGTAATATGCAATCAATCATTTTACATACCATTATTTTACTGACTACTTCCTGTAGCAAAGAGTGCTGTTGTTGTATATAATCATCATACAACCCCTCTTCCCTGTTTTTCCTGTGAATTACTTTTCGTATCTGTTTTTACCCAATTCTTTATAACAATATAAAATACTTTTATGAGCAATACACTTCGCTTTGAATCGCTGCAACTGCATGCCGGACAACAGGTTGATCCTACTACTAAGGCAAGGGCAGTTCCTATTTATCAAACTACTTCCTATGGTTTTGATAATACAGATCATGCTGCTGCGCTTTTTGGATTGAAACAGTTCGGTAATATCTATACGCGTATCATGAATCCCACCACGGATGTGTTTGAGCAGCGTATTGCAGCGCTGGAAGGCGGCGTAGCTGCACTGGCAACCGGTTCCGGACAGGCAGCGCAGTTTCTGGCATTGAGCAATATTTTACAGGCTGGTGATAACTTTATCAGTACTTCTTATTTATATGGCGGTACCTATAACCAGTTTAAGGTATCCTTTAAAAAACTGGGTATTGAGGCCCGTTTTGCCAATGGAGATGATGTAGAAAGCTTTGTACCACTGATTGATAAGAATACCAAGGCCATTTACCTGGAAACAATTGGTAATCCGCGTTTAAACATTCCTGATTTTGAAAAATTTGCCGCATTGGCAAAAGATTACGATCTGCCGCTGATAGTAGATAACACGTTTGGTGCAGGAGGTTACCTGTTCCGTCCGTTGCAACACGGAGCAAACATTGTGGTAGAATCTGCTACCAAATGGATTGGAGGTCATGGTACTACCGTTGGCGGAGTAATTGTAGACGGTGGTAATTACAATTGGGGTAACGGCAAATTTCCGCAGTTCACCGAGCCCAGTGAAGGCTATCATGGTTTGAAATTCTGGGAAGTATTTGGCGAAGGAAACCCATTGGGATTGCCCAATATCGCGTTCATTATCCGTGCAAGGGTAGAAGGTCTGCGCGATTATGGTGCTTCACAGGCTCCATTCAATTCATTCCTGCTGTTGCAGGGACTTGAAACATTGTCACTGCGTGTGGATCGTCATTCTGAAAATGCGTTGGAACTGGCACAGTGGCTTGAACAATACCCGCAGGTGGAGTTTGTATGGTATCCCGGTTTAAAAAGCAGTCCATACAACCAGTTGGCAAAAAAATACCTGACCAACGGGTTTGGTGGTGTATTGCAGTTTGGTATCAAAGGCGGTCTTGAGAATGGACGTAAGTTCATTGATTCGCTGAAACTGGTAAGTCACCTGGCAAATGTTGGTGATGCCAAATCACTGGCCATTCACCCGGCTTCTACCACACACGAGCAGTTGAGTGAAGCAGAAAGAATTGCATCCGGTGTACTTCCCAATCTTATCCGTATCAGCGTAGGTATAGAGCATATTGATGATATCAAGGCGGATTTTGAACAGGCATTTGAGGCTGTATTTTCTAAAACACTTACACCCACACTGTAGTTAAAACAGTGTACGTACTATAATAATGGTTACATCTATTTTCAGGATCCCGGCAAATGTGCCAGGTACCAGTGCAGATGGCTTTGTGCTGGAATCAGGTAACATTTTGCCGGGGTTTCACCTCGCATATACCACATACGGACAACTAAATACCGCAAAAGATAATGTTGTCTGGGTTTTCCATGCCCTTACTGCCAACAGTGATCCGGCTGAATGGTGGCCGGGTTTAATAGGAGAAGACAAACTATTTGATCCTGCGGTATACTTTATTATCTGCGTCAATATGCCGGGCAGTTGTTATGGCAGCATTGGTCCCCTGGATATAGATCCTGCTACGGGCGAGCCTTATTATCACAACTTTCCTTTTTTTACTACACGCGATATGGTTCGTGCCTATCGTTTGCTGAAAGATGCATTGGGTATCCGTAAAATACAGGTAGGTATTGGCGGTAGTATGGGTGGGCAACAGTTACTGGAATGGGCTATTGAAGAACCTGAATTATTCAAACATATCATACCCATTGCTACCAATGCGGTACATTCAGCATGGGGCAGGGCCTTCAATGCTTCACAGCGGCATGCTATAGAAGCAGACGCTACGTGGAAACAGAAAAGTCCTGCGGCTGGTTTGTCGGGGCTCAGTGTGGCAAGAGGCATTGCCCTGATCTCATACCGGCATTATGGTACCTATGCAGCCAGCCAGGCAGAGCTGAATGATGATTGTATAGAGAACTTCAGAAGTGAATCGTACCAGCGTTACCAGGGTGAAAAGCTGGTAACAAGGTTCAATGCTTTCAGCTATTATTTTTTAAGTAAAAGTATGGATGCGCATCATGTGGGGCGCAAACGTGCAGGGGTGCAACAGGCGCTGGCAGGTATCACAGCGCATACGCTGGTGATCAGTATCAGTACAGATATACTTTTTCCACCTGAAGAACAGGAGCTGCTTGCTGCCGGTATTCCCGGTGCTGTCTGCTATCCCATTACATCAGACTACGGACATGACGGTTTTTTGCTGGAATATGTGCAGTTGGAAAAACTCATCAGCGGATTTATTGCTGATAAAAAAGAATCCATCTACAGTTTGCCACGACAGTTCCTATCCGTTTCTTAAAGAATGTATTTTAGTTGCAATAAAGTATATAGGCCTTATAATTCTTTAAGGCCTATCATTTTTAGATTATCCTGGTCCCACAGCTTTAAGCGAAAACAGGCAATGATATCTTTCAGGGAAAGAGATGTTTTTTTACAGGTTTGCAGTTCCGGGAAATGTTTCATTACTTCCGGCAGCCTGTAAAATGGGATCCTTGCATTGAGGTGATGAATATGGTGATAGCCTATGTTGCCGGTAAACCATGCCATTACAGGGTTCATGGTCATATAGCTGGACGATTCCAGAGCTGCTTTATCATAGGCCCAGTCTTCATTATTACAAAAGGTTACACCGGGAAAATTATGCTGGGCATAGAACAGGTAAGCTCCCAGTGCAAAAGCCAGCAGAAAGGGAAAAAAGAATACCAGGAACCAGGTAAGCCATCCACACCAGATAAAAATGCATACAGAAGCTGCGATGTGTAATATGAATGCCAGCAGAGCATCGGCATGTTTGCGGGGACTGCTTACAAAAGCGCCGATACACATGCCTGCCAGGAACATGGTAAAGTAACCCAATCCGATAGTTAACGGATGCCGTACTGCCAGATAGCTAAATCGTTCAGTGGCCGACATTTTAAGGTATTTGCTTTTGGTTGCAATAGGATAGGAGCCGATGTTGGCGCTGAATAGTTTTGAATTGTGTTTATGGTGATGATCGTGTGAGCGTTTCCAGATGCTGGTAGGTGCCAGTATATATATACCAAATAATGTCATAATGCCATCTGCCAATACTGATTTGTGCAATATGGAATGATGCTGATGATCATGGTAAATAATAAACATACGTATTAACAATAAGCCAGCCAGCAAACTGCATGCAATACGAAGGACCAGAAAAGGAATAAAAATAATTCCGGCAAATGCGAACCCAAGCAATGAAATTGTTGTTAAAAGATGGAACCAGCTTTTACTGCGGATCTCTTTTGCGAAAGGCTTGGTAGCTATAATCAATTCTTTGCCACACAACATAAAAAAACGTTATTGGTATTTTGGGGTTAAAAGTAAACAGTAATGATCACGCGCGTTTGTGTTTCCAGCGGCGATGTGTCCATAACCATGTTGCAGGTTGTTCTCTGATATCTTGTTCCAGTCTTGCGGTGTGTGCTGCGGTAATTATTCCTTCCGATTTTGCGTAGGGCGGCTGTGTTAACAGGTCTGCGCCTACTGTATAATATCCTCTTTTTATTCTTTTTACTGATACGTAAACAACTGGGTATTGCATTTTTTGTGCAATTTTTTCTGTTCCGGTAAACACAGGTGTATCCTGATTCATAAAATTCATCCAGTACGCCGTTTCCGGTTGTGGAGCCTGGTCTGCAATAAATGCCGTAGCATTCAGCTCATTCCTGTTTTTCACCATATCCCTGAAAGTATCTTTCATGGCGATGAGCTTAGTTCCAAAAACCGAGCGCATTTTGTACAGGAAACTGTTAAAGTAGCGATTTGACAAAGGATGATAGATCACATACAGTTGGTGTTTACAGCATAGGCTGAAAGTATTGCCTGCCCATTCCCAATTGCCTTTATGCCCCATTACAATAATAATATTGCTTTTTTGCGCCGCCAACTCTTCAAAAAGCTGTAAAGCTGCACTATCTAATGAACAATGCTTCAGCATCGTTTTTTTGCTGATGGTAAGTGTTTTGAAGGTCTCCAGAAAAAGGTCGCAGAAATAATGATAAAATTCTTTCTGTATTTTCTTCAGTTCGTTTTCACTTTTCTCCGGAAATGAATTACGCAGGTTGCTGAACACTACTTTTTTTCTGTATCCCAGTACATAATATATTATAACATAGAAACAATCGGACAGAAAGTATAGTACGCGAAAAGGCAGTATGGCCAGTAGATAAAGAAATGGCAAAGCGAGGTAATAAAAGATCGCTGACAATTGGGTTGGTTTCGGGTTGTTTCAAAGATATTGATAATAACTATATCTGTGGATTAATATTGTACCACTAAGTAGTTTATACTAATAAAATAATGATTTGCTAACTTTTACTCATGATGACATAGCATATATAATAATATTCACTGCAAATTTTGTGTTGTCCTCTGCCATAAACCTTTTATTCCGGAAATCGTAATCCCATTCACATCCGTAATCCTTATTGCTGTATAGCACACCAATGCGGCCGTTGATGGTAACAGCTTTGAGGTAATCGTGTATCAGGTCGTCGCCCCAGCCATTCAGTTCAAAGGTGGTATTGGGAGGACCTTTTTCAAATGTGAAAAAGGAATGATAAATGGGATGGTTATTGGGGATCTTCTGCAGGGCGCCGGCACCAAACAGTTTTTGCATTTGAGCCTCGAACGATTTTGCAAAAAGTCCGTCAATATCGTGATTGCAATCGTCAACAAACACAAAACCACCGTTCTGTACATATTGTTTGAAATGGGCGCTCTCCTGCGCATCGAACTGTACCAGTTTATGCCCGCTTAAATAGCAGAAAGGATATTGAAACAGTTCTTTGCTTCCAAGGTCAACCACCTTTTCCTGCAATTGCACGGGTATAGTGGTGTATTCGATCAGTGAATTGAGAATATTGGATGGCATGCGCTGATCGGTATCCCAATCGCCGGATTTATATCTTAACCTGGTAAATGTAAATTTAGCCCCATTCATTGTTATTGGCATTGACACAACAACTATTTGCCGGTCATGTATTTTTGTTTAAAATTGCTGCTTTTCTTTCTAAATTACTGCTTCCGCAGCAGAATAAAGCTGTATTTTATTTTTTAACATATCAAATAACTGCCTGTTGGAAACTACTGAACAAAAGGTAAAAGCTTTACTGGAAAAACTGGCGCAACTTAAAAAAGAAATTCAGAAAGTGATTGTGGGACAGGACCAGATACTGGATGAGATCATTGTTGCATTGCTGGCAGGCGGTCATTGTTTGCTGGAAGGTGTGCCGGGGCTCGCCAAAACACTGATGGTGCGTACCATGTCGCAGGCACTGCACCTGTCTTTCCGCCGTATCCAGTTCACTCCTGATCTGATGCCTACCGATATTGTTGGAACGGAGATACTGGAAGAAGACCATGTAACAGGTAAACGTTTTTTCAAATTCAATAAAGGTCCCCTGTTTGCCAATATTATACTGGCAGATGAGATCAACCGTACACCTCCCAAAACTCAATCGGCATTGCTGGAAGCGATGCAGGAGTTTGAGATAACTTACGGAGGGCAGACCTACCCGCTGGACAGGCCATTTTTTATTCTGGCTACGCAAAACCCGATAGAACAGGCGGGTACTTATCCTTTGCCGGAAGCGCAACTGGACAGGTTTCTGCTATATGTTAAGATCGGCTATCCTTCTGCAGCAGAAGAAACGGCCATTCTCAGCAATACTACAGGTACAAAAAAAGCCAATGTACAACCGGTACTGGCAGCCGATGACATTCGTCAGTTGCAGTCATTGGTACGTGAAGTAAGCATCAGTGATGACCTGGTGCGTTTTGTAGCAGATGTAATCCGTACCACACGCCCTGATACTACGACAGTAGATTATGTAAAAGAATGGGTACGCTGGGGTGCAGGACCACGTGCAGGACAGGCATTGATCTTAACAGCCAAATCACGTGCGTTACTGAAACAACGATATGCTGTAACTATGGACGATATTCATGCCATGGCCTATCCTGTATTGCGCCATAGGGTGTTGATGAACTTTAAAGCAGAAGCAGAACATATTACTGCCGACCAGGTTACAGAACAGATACTGCAAACCATCGCGCGTCCGCGAACAGTTTTATCGTGATCTATTTATGAGCAGCTTACCTGATCCGAAAATAATTATGGCGATCAAAGACCTGTCGCTGGCTGCCAAACGTACCATTGACGGGTTTATGATAGGTATCAACAGCAGCACCATCAAGGGGCCCGGACTGGAATTCAGCCAGTACAGGAGCTACCAGCCCGGTGATGACCTGCGCTGGCTTGACTGGAAAATGTATGCCCGTTCGGACAGGTATTATATCCGTGAATCAGAAATTGAAACAAGCATTTCTGTACGGTTCCTGATCGATGCCAGCAATTCCATGAATCATGCGGATAATGGTTATACCAAAATAGAATATGCGCGGTACATGGCAGCGTCGCTGGGGTACCTGGCCAATAAACAAGGTGATGCGGTGGGACTGTATGTATTTCGTGATGGAGAACTGTTTGCATTGCCTTCGCGAAAAGATCCGCAGCACATGTCGCGTTTCTTTTTTCAACTGGAACAGATCAGGCCCGATGGTAAGTTTACAGACCCTGTTCAGTATAAACATATTTTTTCCGGTGAACAGAAACGTGAACTGCTGATCTTCATTACAGATTTTCACGAACGGAATGGTGAGATTTCCCGTATGCTGGAAGCACTGTCAACTTTACGCCATGAGATCATTGTTTTCCAGTTGATGGGAAAAAATGAACTGGACATGGAGTTTGGAGGATATGACATGCTGGAAGATCTTGAAACCGGCGAACGCATTGCTGTCAACAGTGCGCGGAAGGAGTACAAAGACAAACTGCAACAGTACCTGGCCGCATTGCGGATGCAGATGCTGGACAAAAATATCTTTTACAGGCTGGTGAATATGGTGCAACCGCTGGACCAGGTGTTGAGGGATTTTCTGAATCAACGGCTAAAATCAATCGTATAAAATTTGTTTCAGTTTTTACAGCCCATATGGTTATCTGCAATGGCTGCAGTTGCAATCCCACTTATTATACATTGGTGGAACAACAGGCAGCAGAAAACCCTTTTGGTGGGCAGTATTGCTTTCCTGGCATCAGATACCAAACAACGTGTACAGAACCGCCGTATAGATGAATGGCTGTTGCTGATAGTACGATGTGTCATGATCATACTGCTGTCTTTGTTACTGGCACAGCCTGTATGGAAAAAAGTAGCTGAGGCCAACAAAGAAAAGGGATGGGTGCTGGCTGAGCGAAATATGCTGCAACAAAACTATGATCAGCACAAAACATTGATCGATTCTCTGATGCAGGCCGGCTACACCTTCCGTTATTTTGAACCCGGTTTTAAACAGGAGCGTTGGCCGGATGCCTTACAACCTTCCCGGGATTCTGTTCATAATACTGTAATTTCTTATCGCACGTTGTTTGTTGCTGCCGACCGGCAGGCACCAACCGGTGTACCACTGTATATATTCACTGGTAACAGGCTGCAACAATTTACAGGTGTACAGCCTGCTACTGCCCGGCGTGTACAATGGCATACGGCCGTGCCTGCGGATTCAGTTGTAACCTTTATTAAGCAGGCATATCTTACAACAACAGACAGCATCCGGGTGATCACCGGTAATAGTGATGTGCATGCAACATCTTATACCACGCAGCAATTGCCCAGATTGCCGGGAGCAACAAATAATTACCATGTGGGTATTCAGAACGGGCAACTGGCGGTAGCTGTTAACAATGCTGATTATATACCGGTTGATACTACTACACTCAACATCACATTATTTACTGATAGATATAATAGCGATCTGAAATACTGTAAAGCAGCCCTGGAGGCGATACAACAGTTTACCCAAAAACGTATACGACTGGTAACAGTCAATACTATTGCCGGTATACCACAAAAACAGGATTGGTTATTCTGGTTGTCAGAACAGCCAATGCCGGGTAAATCAGGTGCTGCCAATATTTTCAGATATGACACAGGTAAAATAGCAGATACACAAACCTGGATATCATTTCCCGGAAGCAATACCGCTATCTCATTGTATAAACGCGCTGCATCTGTAAATACATTTGCAGGTAATATTGTATGGAAAGATGGTTTTGGAGAGCCTTTATTGGTAGCAGAGAATCGGGATGCGCAACAGGTATATCATTTCTTCAGTCATTTTGATCCGGCATGGAATGACCTTCCCTGGAGTGAACGATTCCCTGCATTGATGCTGCAACTGGTATTGCCCGCCCAAAATGATCGTAGTGCTATGTACGATCGCAGGGGTATTGCTGAACAACAGGTTCAGGTATGGCAGGATACAGACCATGACGCCATTGAAAAAGAAATAACGCCGGAAACAACCGATCTTACAAAAGTATGCTGGTTGTTGCTGTTTGTATTGTTTATAACAGAACGAATATTATCATACGCAAAACAAAAAAGAACTGGTGCAGAACGGTAATCATATAATCAGGACGTTACAGCAACGTTGGCGGATGTATAATCTGCTGTTCTGTGTATTACTGTCGCTGGCTATTGCCGTGCTTACTGTTGCTGTATTGCATAGTGTATGGCAGGTGTCGCTATGGTACGCCATACTGTTTTTTGCAGTTGCGGTGACTGTATTCTTACTGTTATTTCCTTCGCGTAAAATAACCGGAACAGAAGTAGCCCGTTTTCTGGATAGTAAAATTCCGGCGTTGGAAGAAAGTACAGGTCTGCTGTTGCAGCCTGATAGAGAACATTCATCTCTGCAACATTTGCAGGTGCATAAGATCAGTACGGTGTTGCAGCAGGCTGCATTACCACATCCGTTCCGTAAAAAACTGCAGTACGCATTGTTATTGTTGTTGTCTGCCGGACTGATCGGTACCACCTTAATATTCAGGGGAAATGCAATCGCTTTGCCTATTCCCGAAGCAACTGAGTTGCACACACCAGAGAAAATATTGCCGGGTATTACCGGGGTAGCTGTACACATTGTTCCCCCTTCTTATACCGGGAAAAAGATGCGCACACAGCAGCAGTTCAACCTGCAGGCAGAAGAAGGCGCCGTGTTGCAATGGCAACTGCATACCAATACTTCTGTAAAAAGCCTGGCGCTGGTGATCAACGATACCAGTGTAATACCGCTGCAACCGGTCAATGAAGCACATACCGATTGGAGCACCGAAAAGCTCATTGCCCGTTCAGGTTTTTACCAGGTAAAGCTACAGGATACATTGTCGGAGTTGTATAAAATGGAAATACTGAAAGATGAGTTGCCGGTGGTTACCATACGCTCACCCCAGCCTTATACCATTGTGGATTTCGGACAACCGGGGAAGATCCCGTTGAAATTATCAGTGAAAGACGATTATGGTATCAGTAATGCAGAGATCATAGCTACTGTTGCCAGCGGCAGCGGGGAAGGTGTTCAGTTCAAGGAAAAGAAATTTTTGTTTGATGAACGTTTTGCCGGCGCACCATTGTATGATCTGCAGAAAATAATAGATCTGCCGGCGCTTGGGCTGCATCCAGGGGATGAACTGTATTTCTATGTAAAGGCAACGGATAATCACAACCAGTCTGTAAGTTCTGATATGTATATTATTACCTTACCCGATACTGCACAACTGAGGAGTTTTGATGGGATGGTAATGGGTACAGATGTACAACCGGAATATTTCAGAAGTCAGCGCCAGATCATTATCGAAACGGAACAACTGCTGCGCGGTAAAGATACAATGAGCATTCAGGCATTTAACCAGCGCAGCAATGACCTGGGTGTGGATCAGAAGCTATTGCGTTTGCGGTATGGTAAATTTTTAGGAGAGGAATCGGAAACCAATATTGGCGATCCGCGGGTGGGTGATGATGATCATGATCACCATGACCATGGCCATGCGGAGGAAAAAGTAGAGTTTGGCGATGCTAAAGCAATGCTGGATGCTGTTTCTCACAAGCACGACCAGGCCGAGGATGCCACTTTTTTTGAACCGACTATTAAGAATCAACTGAAAGCCACTTTAACAGAAATGTGGAATGCAGAACTGCGGTTGCGTACATTCAAACCACAGGATGCTTTGCCTTACGAGTACAAAGCATTGAGACTGTTGAAAGAGCTGCAACAGAAATCAAGAACCTATGTAGCTAAAACGGGTATAAAAACCACACCGCTGAAAATGGAAAAACGGCTGACCGGTGATCTCAGCAAGATCACCCAACCTGTAAAACAGCAGGATATACAACGGCCTGTAAGTGCAACAGATATGAATCGTGTGGCGCTGGGTATACTGGAACAGTTGAAACAAGGTGCCGTATGGAATGATGCATCCACACAGGTATTGGAACGGGCCGGTCAGCAACTGGGAAAAGAAGCGGCGCAGAAACCGGGAGCATTTTTACAGGCATACCAGTCTTCCCGGAAGATATTACAGGCCCTGCATGAAAAAAAACATGTTGCTATGGAAGATATTATTGTTACTGAACGTGCGTTGCAATTACTGGTGGATGTTCCGGGAACAATGCCACAGCCGGCTGTAAGAACAGCAGCAACAGAATTGCCACAGCAATATTTTAAAAAACTGAACGGAAGTAAATAATTGTGTTGTATTACTGGAACTATATTGTTATCGGGTTAAGTCTGCTGGTACTGGTGTTTGTGCTGGCGAAGGAAATATTGCGTGCAAATAAGGCAAGACGTACAGCAAGGATCATTGCTGTACTGCTGGCAGTAGCAAGCCTGGCCTGCATTGCATTGCCCGTTTCTTTCTCACGAAACAGTACGGGAGGTAATAACGCTGAAGCTATCTTATTAACAGCAGGATATAATGCCGATAGCCTGCAGGCATTTCAAAAAAAATCTGCAGGTATTAAAGTCTATACACTACAGGAATACATGGCAGCAGTGCCGGTAGCTGATGTATTGCATGTATTTGGTTTTGGATTGACAGCAGCACAATGGCAGCAGCTACCGCGTTGTACAATAATACCGCATGTCTCACCCATTCCGGGAGGAATTATTGCTGCAGACTGGCAGCGAAAAATGGTTACCGGTGAAAAACTATACCTGCAGGGTATTTACAATAATACTGCGGGCAAACCGGTAAGGATAATACTGGCGGGTTTTGGTACAGCCCTGGATTCGTTGTCCGTTGCAGCAGAGCAACAGGTATCATTTACTTTGCAAACCATTCCCCGCCACCAGGGCGTTGGTGTGTATAGCCTGGTAGTGATGCAGGGCAAAGATACTGTGCAGCAACAACCGGTTCCTGTAGAGGTGTTGCCTGCCCGCACGCTGAACGTGTTGTTCCTGGCATCGTCTCCAGGTTTTGATAACAGGTTTCTTGCCAACTGGCTGGCACAACATGGTTATGCTGTTGCTATGCGCAGCAGTATTAGTCGCGATAAATATGATCATACTTTTTTTAACACGCCGCGTATCACGCTCGACAAGCTATCTACGGTATTGCTGGATAAATATGATGTGGTACTGAGTGATGCTACTGCCTTACAGGCACTTTCCGGCAACGAATTGTCTGCATTACGGCAACAGATAGAACAAAAAGGACTTGGCCTGGTAGTAAAAGCAGACACTTTGCTGAACCGTAATGCTTTTTACGGGTATCATTTTCCCCTTATAACCAGCAAGGACAGTACGCATCAATCGGTAGCATTGTTATTGCCGGGCAGTACTTTGGAAACGGCGCCGTTGTCTGTGGAACAACCTGTATATATCAACTACGATAATGGTACTCAGCCATTGATAAAAGACAAACAGGCAAAGATCTATGCAAGCTGTGTTTTACAGGGAAGCGGCAAACTTGTAGTAACCACATTAACACAAACTTATAGCTGGCCACTGGCCGGCAACCAGGCCGATTATGAACGATACTGGAGCATACTGTTGCAGAAAGCTGCACGTAAACCGGTTGCAAAAACAATATGGCGGACAAGCCCTGTTTTTGGTTATGTACACGAGCCTGTAAAACTGTACCTGGAAACGCCGGTTGCCGATCCACCACAAATAATTGTTGAAGGAGTGCCGGTTGCGCCGGCCCGTAATGGTTTTGAATGGCAGGTTAGCTACTGGCCACAGCATGCCGGTTGGCAAACGGCCCTGGACAATGCCGGCGATACCTGTCGCTGGTATATTTTTCCGGCCGGTTCCTGGCAGCAGGTACGTGCGCTCGGTACATTGCACGAAACCAGGCAACTTGCAGAAATGCAATCATATCATGATCATCTGATACAGGATGTTATCAAACCTGTGTCAACCCCTGTCCCGGTATCCAAAGCATGGTTTTTTATGCTCTTCTTATTAGCCTGCACATTTCTTTGGGTGGAACGAAAAATGTGATAAGTGGCTTATTTTTTCTTTGAATCTTGGTTAGATTGCAGAGAACGGTAACCAGAACATAACTGTGAAGTCTTCACAGGATTCGTATTTTAATTACATAAAGGAGGTATCACTTTGAAAAGAAAAGATTTTCTTCAGTTGTCGGGTATGAGCCTGGGGGCTTTCATGTTGCCTGACCTTTCTGCCTTCGGTAAGATCATTGATCCTTCTGCCGCACTGGTAGATGGAATGGATGTGAAACTGAAAAAACAACTGGCAGATATTGCATTGAATGCAGCCAAAGCAAAAGGTGCTACGTATGCAGATGTGCGTATAGGCAGGTACCTGAACCAGTTTGTAACAACACGCGAAAATAAAGTACAGGGTGTTGCCAACACTGAATCATTTGGTGTGGGTATCCGCGTTATTGCCAATGGTTCCTGGGGATTTGCGGCTTCCAATGAAGTAACAAAAGAAGGCATTGCCAGAACTGCTGAAAAAGCAGTAGCTGTAGCCAAAGCCAATGCAAAGATCATTTCAGAGCCGGTACAACTGGCTCCGCAAAAAGGCTATGGTGAAGTAAACTGGAAAACGCCGATTGAGAAAAATACATTTGAAGTTCCTATTAAAGATAAGATCGACCTGTTGCTGGCTGCCAATGCTGTAGCTATGCAGGGTGGTGCCAACTTTGTGAACTCTATGATCATGGCGGTAAATGAGCAGAAATATTTTGCGTCTACCGATGGCTCTTACATTGACCAGGATATTCATCGTTTGTATCCTTCGTTCAACGTAACCAAAATTGATCGTGCGTCCGGTAAATTCCAGACCCGCCGTTCACTAAGCTCTCCGGTAGGTATGGGATATGAATACCTGACTCCGCTGGATAGCGAAAAAGTGGGGGGCATTGTTACCCGTTATAAAAACCGCTACGACCTGATGGAAGATATGCGGAATGCAACGGCTGATGTAACGCAGAAGATCACTGCAAAATCTGTTGAACCCGGTAAATATGACCTGATACTTGATCCTTCGCACTTGTGGCTGACCATTCACGAATCGGTAGCACACCCCACAGAGCTGGACCGTGTACTGGGATATGAAGCCAACTACGCCGGTACCAGTTTCTTAACACTGGACAAATGGAAATCCAAAAACTTCCAGTTCGGCAGCAAACTGGTGAACATTCATGCAGATAAATTGCAGAAAGGTTCACTGGGGGCAGTAGGGTATGATGATGAAGGTGTAAAATGTAAAGAATGGGATCTGATCAAAGATGGTGTGCTGGTAAATTACCAGGCTATTCGAGATCAGGCACATATTATAGGATTGAAAGAGTCACAGGGATGTTGCTATGCGCAAAGCTGGGCGGATGTTCAGTTTCAGCGTATGCCCAATGTTTCATTAATGCCCGGCAAAACGCCGTTGAGCGTTGATGACATGATCAAAGACGTGAAAAAAGGTATTTATATAGTTGGCGATGGTTCTTTTTCAATTGACCAGCAGCGTTATAACTTCCAGTTTGGCGGACAATTGTTCTACGAAATCAAAGATGGTAAGATCGCAGGTATGCTGAATGATGTAGCCTACCAGGCAAACACTCAGGAGTTCTGGAATTCCTGTGCAGCAATTGCTGATGAACGCGATTACCGACTGGGTGGAGCCTTTAATGATGGTAAAGGTCAGCCGGGGCAATCGAATGCTGTGTCGCATGGAAGTGCCACTACCCGTTTCAATGGCGTCAACGTGATTAACACTGCGAGGAAAATTTAATTAAACCAATTCCTGTCCGGCTAATGGATAGGTTCAAAACAAAGAAATTCACTTATGGCTATATTAAGTCAGGAAGAAGCACAGGCATTGCTGAAAAAAGTGATCGCATTATCAAAAGCCGATGAATGCGAAGCAAGCCTGAACGGCAGCGAAGGCGGTAATATCCGTTATGCGCGTAATGCTGTTTCTACTGCAGGTGATATCAGCACGATCAGTCTTGCAGTAAGTTCAACTTATGGAAAAAAGACCGGTACAGCCACTATCAACGAATTTGATGATAAATCGCTGGAAAAAGTTGTACGGAGGGCAGAGGAGCTGGCGCAGCTGGCACCGGAGAACCCGGAGCGTATGCCCTTGCTAGGTCCGCAAACATTTAAAAATGCAATTACCTATGTACCTGCTACTGCAGCTGTTACTGCCGATACAAGAGCAGAAGCAGTTGCTAAAAGTATACAGGTAGCAAAAGATGCCAAATTACAGGCCGCTGGTTTTCTTGAAAACTCAACAAACTTTGTTGCTGTAATGAATTCCAAAGGGCTGTTTGCGTACAATAAAAGCACCGGTGTTACCTTCTCCGTTACTACACGTAACGAAGAAGGTACTGGTTCTGGCTATGCAGCCCGTGGTTTTAATGATATAACAAAACTTGATACGCTCAGTGCATCAAAAGTGTCTGCTTCAAAAGCAACAGGTTCTGTAAATGCACGTGCCATCGAGCCAGGAAAATATACCGTGATCCTGGAGCCGGTAGCGGCTGCCTACATGATGGAAAATATGTTTGGGGGCTTTGATGCCCGTAGTGCTGATGAAGGCAGAAGCTTTATGAGCAAACCCGGTGGTGGCAACCGTTTGGGCGAGCAGCTGATGGACGAAAAAGTAACCATTTATTCTGATCCCTTTAATCCTGAATTGCCTTCTTCTACCTGGAACCGTGAAGGTTTTCCGCTGGAGAAAATGAACTGGATCGAAAAAGGAAAAGTAAAAAATCTCAGTTATTCTCAATACTGGGCTAAGCAAAAAAATGTACAGCCTGTTCCCGGTCCGTCCAACATCATTATGGAAGGTGGTACTGCATCACTGGATGAACTGATCAAAGGAACTGAGAAAGGCATTTTGGTATCGAGATTATGGTATATCCGCATGGTTGACCCGCAAACATTATTGCTGACCGGTCTTACACGCGACGGTACTTTTTATATCGAGAACGGGCAGGTAAAATTCCCGATCAAGAATATGCGTTTCAATGAAAGCCCGGTGATCATGCTCAATAACGTAGAAGCATTGGGCAGGCCGGAAAGGACTATCAGTGTAGAAAGCTATCGCAGCTACCTGGTGCCACCGATGAAGATCAGGGATTTTACATTCACTTCTTTGTCAGATGCTATCTAGGCTTTTGTTTTTTTAATGAATAATGCAGGCTGTTCCGTTAAAATCGGAACGGCCTTTTTTGTAGTATGACTTTTGAATGGTGAGTTGATAAAATCAGTGATCGTTTAATGGTAATCCTCTGCGCTGAAACTCTTTCCAGTTGAGGTATTCATCTCCTTTGCGTTGTTCTACCATGGTGATACAATCATCAACAGGACAGATCAGCTTACAAAGATTACATCCTACGCATTCCTCTTCTTTAATACTGTAGGTATTGTAAGGCATTCCCTGGGTGATATTGATAGACTGATGTGAAGTGTCTTCACAGGCAATATAACACAAGCCACAATGAATGCATTTGTCCTGGTTGATATTGGCTACATGGTGATAATTGATATCCAGGTCTTCCCAATGTGTGATGGAAGGCACCGACTTGCCGATAAAATCATCAATGGTTGCAAATCCTTTTTCGTCCATCCAGTTGCTCAAACCTTCGCAAAGATCTTCGATGATCCTGAAGCCGTGTTTCATAGCGGCTGTACAAACCTGAACCGTAGTGGCTCCCAGCAACATAAATTCTGCTGCATCTTTCCAGGTACTGATACCGCCTATGCCTGATATTGGTACTTTGGAAGTAACAGGATCCTGGCTGATGGTGGTCAGCATTTTTAATGCAATGGGTTTTACAGCAGGCCCGCAATAACCCCCAAATACCGATTTGCCGGCCACATAAGGATTGGGCACAAAAGAATTCAGGTCTACACCGGTAACAGACTGGATAGTGTTGATGAGTGACAATGCATTGCTGCCTGCTTCAACCGCAGCTTTGCCGGTAGGTACTACTGAATGCACATTAGGGGTAAGTTTGGTAATAACAGGGATAGTTGCTTTTTCCATTACCCATTCAACCACCATACGTGCAATATCCGGATCTTGTCCAACAGCAGCGCCCATACCACGTTCGGTCATACCATGCGGACAACCAAAATTCAGTTCCAGGCCATGTGCGCCGGTATCTTCCACCTGTGCAATCAGTTCGTGCCATTTGTCGCGGGTATTGTCAGCCATCAGCGAAACGATCATGGCCCTGTCCGGGAACAGGCGGATACATTCTTTTATCTCTTTGAGATTAATATCCAGTGGCCGGTCGCTGATCAGTTCAATATTGTTCAATCCCATTACACGTGTTCCGTTGTAGTCAACTGCAGAGTAACGTGAAGAAACATTTTTTACCTGGCTACCCAGCGTTTTCCATACCACGCCACCCCAGCCAGCTTCAAATGCACGGATCACATTCAGTTTTTTATCAGTAGGAGGCGCACTCGCTAACCAGAAAGGGTTGGGCGAATGAATACCAAGAAAATTTACTGCTATATTGGCCATGCTGCTGTTTTTTTAAAGAGCAGTATTTCATGCCCCGTATTCAATATTCAATGATAGAGACCGAGATATTGCAGCATTGCTGCTGCTGCATCTTTACCAGCCTGCACTGCATCTACCACTTCCTTGCCGCCATTTACACAATCGCCACCTGCAAATACACCGGCAATATTGGTGGTATAGTTTGTTTGCAATGTGATCTTTCCTTTGTTGTTGGCAATATCATTTTGCTGTATTAATGCCTGGTAAGGCTTTTGCCCGGTGGCTTTGATCACCATGTCTACTTCCAGTGTAATGGTTTTGCCGGTGGCAACAGGTGCAGGCTTACCGGAGTGATCAGGTGATCCTAATTGCATCACATCGCATTCCAGTGCGGTCACTTTCCCGTTTTTACCAATGATGTTTTTAGGTGCCGCCAGCCATAGTGTTCTGCAACCGTCTAGTTTAGCAATATCCAGTTCGGTATCGGTACAGTTTTTTTCAGCTTCTGTTCTGCGATAGACGAGTGTGACCTCTTCTGCGCCCAATCGTTTAGCCTGGGTAGCAGCATCTATAGCTGTCATACCCATACCAATAACAGCTACTTTACTACCTACGGCAATATGCGGATATCCTTTGGTGCGGAGATTGTAGATAAAACTGATAGCGTCTTCCACGCCTTCCAGTTCTTCACCGGGAATATTAAGCGTATTGGCCAGTCCAACACCGATACCAATAAATACTGCATCGTATTGTTGCTGCAGTTCTTTAAGCTGTATATCTTTTCCCAGTTCATGATTGTAACGTATGTTGATACCGCCTACAGATGTAATAAAATCTACTTCATCTTTGCAGAACTGTGGAGTTACTTTATAGGCTGCAATGCCATAGGTCATCAGTCCGCCACCGGCATTTTCTTTCTCGTATACAGTTATATCCACACCTGCCCGTGACAATACATGAGCACAGCTTAGGCCTGCAGGGCCGGCGCCGATCACTGCTACTTTTTTACCCGTGGCCGGTTTTCTTTCAAACAGGTTCCATTTCTGTTCAATGGCTTTTTCAGTGGCGTAGCGTTGCAGGCGTGCAATGGGAATAGGAGCTTCATGCATCAGGTTGTACACGCAGGCGCCTTCACAAAGTTTTTCTACAGGACATACGCGTGAACAACCGCCGCCAAAAATATTGGCGCTGAAAATGGTATGTGCCGCACCTTTATTGTTTTCTGTGGAGATCTGTTTGATAAACTTGGGAACATTGATGCTGGTAGGGCAGGATTTGGTACAGGGCGCATCGTAACAGAACAGGCAACGGTTAGCCTCCACCAGTGCCGCTTCTTTTTTATCGAAGGGCGGGTGAATGTCGCTGAAGTTGTGTTCGTACTGTGCAGCCGTAAGCCTGTTGGCTTCAATTGACATAGCGGGCGATTTAGTGATGTAGGATTTTTTGATTTACAATTGATCGTATCAAAGACAGCTATCGTCTTCAAATCATCAGATTATATTACAGTTCTGTCAGCCTGCCATAGGTTTCCGGTCTCCTGTCCCTAAAGAATTGCCAGATACTGCGTACTTCTTCAATCATATCCAGGTCAAACTGTGCTATCAGCAATTCATCATTATCCTCTGATGCCAGGGCGAAGATTTGTCCACGCGGATCAACGAAATAAGAAGATCCGTAGAACTTACCAAGATTCCAGGGTTTTTCCTGTCCTACACGGTTGATGCAACCCATAAAATAGCCATTGGCAGCGGCATGCGCCGGTTGTTCCAGCTTCCATAAGTATTGCGACAGACCAGCGACCGTAGCAGATGGATTGTATACGATCTCAGCACCATTTAAACCGAGGCAACGCGCACCGTCAGGGAAATGTCTGTCATAACAGATATATACACCCACTTTGGCATAACGTGTCTGGAAAACAGGATACCCGAGATTTCCGGGTTTGAAAAAGAACTTTTCCCAGAAACCTGATGTATGCGGAATATGATTCTTGCGGTATTTGCCCAGGTAAGTGCCGTCAGCATCTATTATAGCTGCAGTGTTGTACAATACACCAGCCTGTTCTTTTTCATAGATGGGAACAATGATCACCATCTGGTATTTTTTTGCATATACTGCCATGCGTTCTGTAGTAGGACCGGGTACTGTTTCTGCAGATTCATACCACGCTCTGTCTTGACCGGGACAGAAGTAGGGTGTGTTGAAGATCTCCTGCAGACATAATATCTGAACACCTTTTTTGCCTGCTTCTTCAATAAGCGGGATATGTTTCTGTACCATTGCCTCTTTGATCTCTTCAATGGTTCCTTCGCCTTCTGTTTTAGGCAGGCTCATTTGTATTAATCCTGATTTGATGATCCTTGGCATATATGTTTGTGTTTCGGTTTGTAAATCGTGAATCAGCAATCATGAGCCGTCACTGGTTACCTGATGCCGGTTTCAGAATACCTAATTCCTGATTCCAATTGTACGCTCTACTACATTCAGAACTCAGACTTCTTACTCCTGTCTTCACTTCAACATTTCGCATTCGGCATTCAGTATTTTAAATCTTCCCCTGCACCTTCTTTCTTTTAATGAATTTTCCTGATCCTTTGGGCAACAGACACTGTTCGTTTTCAATGGCTATTTGTCCGCGTAACAGTACTGTTTTGATCTTTCCGGTCAACTGCCAGCCTTCATATCCTGAATAATCGACGTTCATGTGATGGGTAGCGGCTGAAATAGTATGTTTTTCATTTGGATCAAACAATACAATATCTGCATCGCTGCCAATGGCAATGGTTCCTTTTTGCGGAAACATGCCGAATATTTTAGCTGCATTGGTACAGGCTACTTCAACGTATTTGTTTAAAGTGATGCGGCCTTTGTGAACGCCTTCGCTGTATAATAATTCCATACGGTGTTCAATAGCCGGATGACCGTTGGGGATTTTAGAGAAATCATTTTTGCCCATTAATTTCTGTTCCCACTTAAAGGGACAATGATCCGTTGCTACTACCTGTACCAATCCCTGGTTAATGCCGGCCCACAGCGTTTCCTGGTCTTTCTTTTCGCGTAAGGGTGGGCTCATGACCCATTTCGCACCTTCAAAATCTTTTTCGTAGAGGGACGCATCCAGTACCAGGTACTGGATACAGGTTTCAACAAACACTTTCTGATTGCGTCGTGTGGCATTGCGTACTGCATTCAGTGCACCTTCGCAGGTAAGATGAACAATGTATCCGGGACAGCCCGTGTAGTTGGCCAGGTCTGCAAAACGGCTACTCGCTTCGGCTTCTGTTACTTCGGGTTGAGAAAGATAATGGTATAGCGGAGATAATTTGCCTTCTGCTTTGTATCGGGCTACCAGGTAGTCGATCATATCACCATTGGTAGCATGTACATTGATAAGCCCCCCATGCTTTTTTACTTCCTGCATCAGGCCTACCATTTGCCGGTCGTCGATCATCAGTGCGCCTTTATAGGCCATGAATGTTTTGAAGGAAACAATACCTTCCTCTTCGATCATAGCTTTTATTTCCTCTTTTGTATGTTCATTAAAATCTGTTACAGCCATGTGAAAGCTGTAATCGCCTACACAATTACCATTTGACCGCGATTGCCATTCCTGTAAGGCCGCGTGCAGGGAATTGCCCTGTTTCTGTAATATGAAATCAATCACCATGGTAGTGCCACCAAAAAGAGCAGCGCGTGTACCGGTTTCATAATTATCACTGGAAAAAGTACCCATGAATGGCATATCCAGATGTACATGTGGATCTATGCCGCCGGGAAATACAAGCAGGCCGGAGGCATCCAGTACTTTGTCTGCGGTAACTGATAGATTGTTACCAATAGCTACAATTTTTTCACCTTCAATGAAAATGTCTGCAACATAATCATCGGTGGCAGTAATGATCCTTCCCTGTTTAATCAGCAGCGACATACGTTGTTTCTTTTGGTGTAAGTATTGTTCTGTACGAACGCATCATGAATGTGTAGGAGAGTCCGCTCACAAAAAAGCCTACAAACCATGCATAACTATATAAATGTGTTATCCATGCAGGCATAGCATCCGGTGAAATTATTTTAATGGTAAACAGGAAGCCGGGAATGTTTGGCAATATACCCAGCAACAATGCGGTGATGGCAAACAGGTTAAACCCTTTTTTAAAGCTGTATATACCGGCAGGATTGTACAGTTCATTGGAAACAAGTTGCTGGCGACGTATAAAATAATAATCCGCTATCATAATCCCACCCACCGGACCTAACAGGCTGGAATAACCTACCAGCCAGGTGAAAATGTAACCTGCGGGGTCTGCTACGAGTTTCCACGGAAAGATTAGTACACCAATAATACCAGTGATATAACCACCTTTTCGGAAATTAATGCGGGATGGGGCAAGGTTGGCAAAATCATTGGCCGGACTTACAATATTGGCTGCAATATTGGTGGCCAATGTGGAGATCACCACGGCAACCATTGCTATGCTGACGAGTATTTTGCTATCAAATTTTCCTGCCAGTATCAGTGGATCCCAGATGGTGCTGCCGTAAACGATGGTTGTGGCAGAAGTGACCACCACACCAATAAAAGAGAACAAGGTCATAGAGGGTGGCAAACCAATGATCTGTCCCCGGATCTGTGAACGCTGGCTTTTGGCGTAACGTGTAAAATCAGGAATATTTAAAGATAAGGTAGCCCAGAAGCCTACCATGCCGGTCAGAGCCGGAAAAAAGAAAGTAAAGAATTCTGTTGTATTACTGAATTTTGATGGTTGTTGTAAGACAGGTCCCAGGCCATGTGCAGCATTGATAGCCCAGAACAATAATGCCAGTGCCGCAGCGGGTAAAAAAAATGCTTTGAATACAAGTAGTTTCCGGATGCTTTCAATACCAAGATATACCACATACATATTCAGCAACCAGAAAATAAAAAAGCAGATGGCAGGACCGGTTGCCAATCCGAAAGAAGCAGGGAATACAGCAGGAAGGGTTTCCAGTGATGGGATCCACAAGCGTAATAACTGGTACAATGCGAAACCGCCGATCCATGTCTGTATGCCAAACCATCCACATGCAACAATGGCACGCAGAATAGCAGGAATGTTAGCGCCACGGGTTCCAAAACTGGCGCGTGCAAACACGGGAAATGGAATGCCGTATTTGGCGCCTGCATGGCCATTCAATATCATGGGGAGCAGTACAACAGTATTGCCCAGGAAAATGGTCAGGATGGCCTGCCACCAGTTCATACCTCCTTCAATCAGCGAGCTGGCCAGCATGTAGGTAGGAATACACAAACTCATGCTGATCCATAGTGCTGCATAGTTCCAGGTGTTCCATGTTCGCCCCGAAACCGGCACCGGAGCCAGATCTTCGCTATACAAAGAAGATGTTGTCAGTTCTTGCATATTGAAAGGCATTTTTTAATTATTGCAGCCTGCATCTTAATGCACGTATTCATCGGCAATGCTGATCGCATCACTGATCATTGCCAGTCCTTCATCTACCTGCTGACGGGTAATGCAAAGAGGAGGAGCAATGAAAATATAGTTCCAGCGAACAAATGTGTACATGCCCAGTTCTTTCAAACGGGCAGCTACTTTATTCATGATGGCCATTTCATCGGGTTTGGCATTGAACGGCGCCATCGGTTCTTTAGTAGTACGGTTCTTTACCAGCTCAATACAACCCAGTAAACCGGTATTTCTGAAATCGCCGATACTGGGGTGTTTTTGTTGCAACAGTGCTACCTGCTGGTCGATATACCTGCCGATGGATGCAGCATTTTCAATAAGATGTTCATCTTCGTAAATGTTCAATACTTCCAGACCGGCAGCGCAACAAACGGGGTGTGCTGAGTAGGTGAGGCCCAGCCATAGTACTTTATCATCAAAATGTTTTGCAATGGCATCACTTACAATCAGAGCGCCCAGTGGAAGATAGCCGGCTGTAATACCTTTGGCTGTTGCGATCATATCCGGCACCACGCCATGTACATCCACGCCAAACCATTGTCCTGTACGGCCAAATCCACTCATTACTTCATCGGCAATCAGCAGGATATTATGTTTGTCGCACAATGCACGAACTTTTGGCAGATAGTCAGGTGGGTATTTGATACAACCGGAAGTGCCGCTTTCTCCTTCCATTAATATAGCTGCAATATTTTCCGGTCCTTCAAATTCAATAACCCTTTCAAGATGACTTACACATTCCCGTGAACAGGAGGTGATCTCTTTGCCCCACGGACAACGGTAGCAATAAGGATCTTCCACATGTATTACATTGGGCATCTGTTGTGCGTCTGCTGGCAATTTGCGCGGATCACCACCGGCTGTCATAGCACCATAAGAGGCGCCGTGAAAAGCTCTGTAACGTGCAATGATCTTGTGTTTGCCGGTATATAGTCTTGCCAGCTTAATCGCATTTTCAATAGCAGTGGCACCACATACAGTGAAGAGTGTTTTGGTTAGTCCGTGCGGTGTAACTGAAGCCAGTTTTTTGCCCAGATCCCCCCTGGCTTTGGTAACGCAACTGGGTGTAACATAACTTATCTGTTGCATCTGGGCCATTACAGCCTGTGTTACGCGCTGGTGTCCATGCCCGATGTTGACATTCATCAGTCCCGATGAAAAGTCCAGGTAGCGCTTTCCATCATAATCATACAGGTACACGCCTTCTCCGTATTTAACGGCAATAGGGGCAATACCTTTTTGCTTGCTCCAGGAGAATAAGGTATAATCCATATTGTCCCGGATAATTTCAGTGGCTTCTGACAACGTGATTGTTTCGGACATATGCGGTGCATTTATGTGCGTAAATGGGAAAGCAGGGAGTTGATCTCAGCAAACAGGAGTTGTCTGGATGGTTTGATTGTTTGATGGATACAAACCATACTTACATTACATAGCCTACCAAACATCATTCATGATCTGATGGACTGTAATAACCATCAGGCTATTCAGCCATCAAGCCATCAATCAACACCTGTAACCAGAACTTGTAACTTTTAATCTGTAACTAATTCCTTATGACATCCAGTTAATGCCTGCCTCGGGGTTCCATTTTACCGTAGATTTTTTCAGTTTTGTCCAGAATTCGATGGAGCTTTTACCGGTAATATCACCTACACCAAACTTGCTTTCATTCCATCCTCCGAATGAAAATGGTTCACGCGGTACCGGTACACCTACATTTACACCCACCATACCGGCGCTGGCTCTTTCCATAATGTAGCGTGCCATACCACCGTTTTGTGTAAATACAGATGCTGCATTGCCATACGGATTGGCATTTTCAATGGCAAGTGCTTCATCTACCGTATTGGTACGCATAATACTGATCACCGGGCCGAATATTTCTTCTTTGGCTATGGCCATGTCTGGGTGTACATAATCAATAACGGTAGGGCCAACATAAGTGCCGTTTTCTTTACCTGCTACAGTAGTATGACGGCCGTCAACCAGTATGCGGGCACCTTGTTGTTCTGCTTCGGTAATGTATTGTTCTATTCTTTCTTTGGAAGTTTTATTGATAACGGCACCAAGATTTTTGCCGGGGATAATCTTTTTGGCTTCTTCGCAGACACGTTCAATAATATGATCAACAGGGCCTACAGCAACCATGGCAGAGGCGGCCATGCAACGCTGACCGGCGCAGCCACTCATGGAGGCTGCCACATTTTGTGCGGTCATAGCAGGAATGGCATCAGGTAAAACCATGAGGTGATTTTTGGCACCGCCCAATGCCACACATCTTTTATAATGACTGGTAGACCGTTGGTATACAATTTTCGCAACACGTGTAGAACCTACAAATGATACGGCTTCAATGCCTGGATGATCGCAAATAGCTTCCACGATCTCCTGATCACCATGCACCACATTCAGTACACCGTTGGGTAAACCGGCTTCCTGTAATAAAGCCGCCAGTCTGCCTGCACTTAAAGGAACTTTTTCAGAAGGTTTAATGATCATGCAGTTGCCCAGTGCAATGGCGTTGGGTATGGTCCAGTTGGGAACCATACTGGGAAAATTGAAAGGAACGATAGAGGCTACCACTCCTACAGGAACATGTTCTGTTCTGCATTCCACGCCTTTGCTCACTTCCAGTATTTCACCGGTGACAAGTTGCGGTAATGAGCACGCAAATTCTGTCAGTTCAATACTTTTTTCAATTTCTGCAACTGCTTCATCATAGGTTTTGCCGTTTTCTTCCTGTACCAGCAGCGCCAGTTCTTTCAGGTGTTTTTCCAGCAGGAATTTATAGCGGAAGAAAACCTGCACACGTTCTTTGATAGGTGTTTTGCTCCAGCCCGAAAATGCGGCTTTAGCAGCTTTTACAGCGCGGTCAAGATCAATGGTATCCGACATGGGAACGGATGACAGCAATGTTCCATCGATTGGTGACACTACATCCAGGCTCCTGTTGGTGGAAGCAGCTACAAACTGTCCGTTAACATAGTTCTGAACCGCAGCATATTTCATAAAGCAGTATTTGATAAACTACAAAATTTGCAGAAAAATAACTAGTAATTTAAAAATAGTTTAGTAAATATCCAAATTGTGGCAATATTTTTATTTTTTTGCTGCATCTTTGTCAGAGCAACTTGTATGGAAAAGAACAGCCCTGCATTGGACGAACTTGATTTTGCCATTCTCTCCTGCCTGCAAAAAGACGGGCGGATGTCCTTTACCGTGATAGCGGAACAACTGAATGTTTCAATAGGCACTATACGCACACGGGTCAACAAACTGATTGAAGAAGGAACCATCAATATTATAGGTCGTGTTAATCCTGATAAAGTAGGGTTCCGATCGTATGCGCATATTGCGGTGTATGTGCGACCGGCCACTTTAAAAGAGAAGGTAGCACAAAAAATTGCCAGAATGCCTGAGGTCAGTTTCCTGGCAATGACCTCTGGTGATTATGACCTGGAAGTAGATGTGATGTGCAGGAACAATGAGCACCTGGTAGATTTTGTGAACGAGATCTCCAAAATTGAAGGGGTTAATCAAACCAAAACCACCTTGTATTTTAAGGTATACAAATATGCACAACCCGATCTGAATCTGCTGAAAGTGTAAGCAGAAAGGCTGGAGATAAGTTTTTATAAAAGCAAAGGCTGTTCACCATCGTGAACAGCCTGTTTTGCATAAAGGCAATTAGTTCGGGCTTATTTTGATTTAGCCCAGGAAGACATCGGCGGATTGGTAAAGTCTGCGGGTGCGGATGCCGGTGCAGGTGGTGGTGCAGGATTTTCCACTACTGCTTCTTCCAGGTTTGAATCGAATATCCAAAGTAATATAGATTGCTTGCGTGTATCAATAACTTTTTGCAGATAAGCCAGGAACCTTTTGGAAACGGCCGGGCAGCCATCACTTACACAGGCCGGGGCAATACCTTCCACATCGGGTATGCAACCCATAGAATGTAATACAATGTTACGGTTGTAAGCATTGCTGTTGGATACTTCCAGGCCATGTACTTTGTATGCATCGCCATACGAACCGTTGTAGCGACCGGCAATTCTGTATTTGCCCAGTGCAGTACATCTGCTGCCTGCTTTGTTGGAGTATTGTTTATCGTACATGGATTCGCTTTCGCCACGGCCGTGGGAAACAAGACCGGAATATTCTATCTGCATGGTGGTAAGGTTTACCACAAACAGTCTTTTCTTATTGGAAAGCATACCCATGTTGCTGAGTAAAGCATACGTGGTATCATAGCCAAAACGGATGGCAAATTGTTTCAGCGCTTTTGCGTACAGCAACAGTTGTTCCTGCGAATAGGAAGTGGCTCCTATTTCCTTGCTGCTGTTCTGCGGGTATTTATATGAAGTAGGTTTGAAAATGATCTTTGGTGTACCGGCTTCAGCACTCTTATTGCTGACAACGTTTTTGGCAACAGGATTGCCTTCGTCATCAATATCCATAAGAGAGTTGGGGAAATCGGTAAATGTAGCAGATGCAACAGTGTTGTTGGTACGGCTGACTGCGTTAATAGTGGTGTCGCTTCCGGAAACATGATTGCTGGTAGCAGGCTGTTGAGAAGCATAGTGAGCAAAGAGCGTTAATGCAGATAAAGCATTTAGTTTTACAAATGTGTACAGGATACCATTCGTTTTCATATTACGACATTCAAAGGGTGACGAAATAGAGATACAAATGGTTTTCTAGGAAAAGAAATTAGTAACGGTTACTCGGTAAGATATTGAAGTGACGGAAAGGATAATGAATTAAAAAAAATGTGTGTATTTCTACAGATGTGTGAGTAGCTGGGGTCAAAAATAGAACGGGTTTTGTGCAGATGCAAGTGTTTGCAGAAAAAAATCTTTGCTTTTAAGATCTGCTTTGAGTACAAAAGCAGTTATGTACAATTGTTTTTTACAATATCTGGATGTTTCGTAAAACTCCCAATACTGTTTTCTGGTAATTCTACGAGTAATACAGTGTCTGTAAAGCAGAATGATAAATTATACGATAATTATTAATTACACTTTGATCCGCGAAGATTCGCGTATAATCAGCCTGGGTTTTAATGTAATAGTAGATACAGGTGGTTTTTCATGGCTGTTCAGCAGTTCAATAAAAGTACGGGCAGCTATTTTTCCCATTTCAAAAGCCGGTTGATCCACACTGCTGATAGAAGGGGATAATAAACTGGTAACAGGTTCATTATTGAAGCCTACCAATGCAATATCCTCCGGCATGCGCAATCCTTTTTCTTTAATAGCCAGCATGGCTCCAATGGCAATACGATCACTGATCGTTACAATGCCATCAGGACGCTTCTTTCTCCTTAATAGTTCTTCGGTGGCTACCTGTGCGTACTGTTGGTTAAAATCGCAATGAACGATGAGGCTTTCATCAGTTTTGGTCTTGTATTTTTTTAATGCAGCCAGATAACCTTCTTTCCGTTTGTTGCTGATAGACAAAGCGGGCGGTCCGGCAAGAAAAGCAATGCGCTTACATCCTTGTTGTAAAAGATGCTCAGTGGCCTGCATGGCGCCATCTGCATTGTCCAGTACCACGCGGTGTGTATCCATGTCGGGTGTTTCACGATCAAAGAATACCATCGGTATATTTTTTTCCTGCAGGCGTTTAAAATGATCGAATGCTTTGGTTTGGCTGGAGGCTGAAATAATAAAACCATCTACGCGACTTTCAAGCAGCCGGCGTACATTGACCACTTCCCGGCCATACGATTCATTCGACTGGCACACCATTACCGTGTAACCCGCTTCCAGCGCCATTTCATCAATACCCTTTACAGCAGTAGCGCAGAAATAATCCAGGTTGGGGACCAATACACCAATGGTATAAGTATGTTTTTTTAACAGGCTTAATGCAACCTTATTAGGTTGATAATCCAGCTCTTCAGCCAGCGCCAGTACGGCTTTTTTGGTATCAGCATTTACATCAGGCTGATCACGCATGGCACGCGATACGGTGGAGGTAGAAATATGTAAACGTCGGGCTATGTCCTTAATAGTAGCAGCTTTATCCATATAACAACAGGTCTTTCTGCAATGAAATTAGGCTTTTTGTCATTTCGAAGGTTGTTTTTCCGGAAATTCCCGGTACCGTTCCCGGGAACGTTATCGGTTAGAATATCTATAGTGATATGCAAGGTTTTGGTAAAAATGTTGAATGAATTGCTTATAACCTGTATTTCTTTTTGAAAAGATCAAAAGCAACCTGCGGGGCTCGTCTGCAATTAAAGGACTAATCTTACCGTACAATTACCAACGATGCCTGTCATGAAACGATTGCTGTTTTTTTTACTGTGCTTTTTTTTTACGCATGTTGCGTGTGCCAACCTGTATAAAGTGCAGAATGCTGCGGAACTCAATCAGCGTATCTCTTCATTGCGACCTGGTGATACCATTCAACTGGCTAATGGAAACTGGAATAATCTTGCTTTAGTGGTAAGTAGCAAAGGTGCTGCAGCCGAACCCATTGTTTTTATAGCAGAAACACCCGGTAAAGTATTGCTGACCGGTAATTCTTTTGTAAGGATCGGTGGTGAGTATATTGAAATAAACGGGTTGTCTTTTATAAATGGTTATACAACGACCGGTGCTATTATTGAATTCAGGGACGATAAAAAGAACCTGGCCAATCATTGCCGGGTTACCAATTGTGTAATTGATGGCTATAATAAGCCGGATCGTTTGCAGGATGATAACTGGATTATTCTGTATGGTAAAGAGAACAGGTTTGATCACAATCATGTGGCAGGGAAAAAGAATATTGGTACCATACTGGTGGTAGAGCTGAATAATATTCGCAACCAGGAAAACAATCACCGGATTGACCACAACTATTTCGGCACGCGTGAACGCCTGGGGTCCAACGGTGGCGAGATTATGCGTATTGGTAATTCCACTTTCTCCCGCACTTCTTCCAAAACTATCATTGAAGAAAATTTCTTTTATCACTGCAATGGCGAGGTGGAAGTGGTTTCCGTGAAGTCATGTGATAATATTTTACGTCGCAATACTTTTTATGAATGCGAAGGTAGCCTGGTGTTGCGTCATGGCAATCGTAACCTGGTGGAAAGCAATTATTTCATTGGCAACGATAAAGAGTATACCGGCGGTGTACGTGTTATCAATGCAGGTCATACTGTACGCGATAATTTTTTCTACAGGTTGGGAGGTGATCGTTTCCGTGCTGCATTTACAGTAATGAACGGAGTACCCAATTCGCCTATCAATCGTTATGACCCGGTAAAGGATGTCAACATCATCAACAATACGTTTGTAGATTGCGCTACTATTGAATGGTGTGCAGGCAGCGATTTTGAAAGAACTGCCAAACCAAAAAATGTAGATTTCAATAATAACGTCTTATACAGTTCAGCAGTAAAAACGGCCATTATTGTTAACGATTCCGTGAACGGTATACGTTTTAACGGCAATATGTCAAACTTCGCCATTAAGGAGCTGCCCGCAGCAGGATTTAAAAAATCTGGCGTGCAGTGCGTGGCAGAGAATGGCGGCTGGCGGGTAACTGTAAATAACAATAACGCTTCACACTCATCACTGGCTGCAACCGGCTATGGCAATAGCGGGCATCTTTTTCAGCCTGTAGCAACAGAAAATAATACAGGAGTACACTGGTATAGCAAACACACTGTACCAACTGCTGCCAAAAGCGGTAAAGTGATTGCTGTACAGCCGGGCTTAAATACACTGTACGATGGTACGGTGAACATGCAGGACGGAGATATACTGGAACTGCAACCCGGTTTGTACGAATTGTCGAAAACGCTGATGCTGGATAAAAGCATCACCATCCGCGCAGCAGCCGGTGTGCAGGAAAAACCAGTGATCAGGTTTGCCGGTGAAAAAGGCAGTTTCACTTTTTTCAGTATTGAAAATGGTGGCAGTCTGCGTTTGAATGGCGTTCGCTGTAATGGTTTGTCTGAAAACGGTATTGCTGAAAGCTTTATTCGTACCAGCCTGAAACCAATGATAGAACATTACAGCGTATGGGTGCGCAACTGCGATTTTGTAAACCTGACAGATGGTCGTAAACAGGCTTTCAAGGCCAATAAGGCATCTTTTGCAGATACAGTGTTGTTTGAAAACTGTTTGTTCAATGATATTACCGGTGAGGTGATCAGCATTGCAGCAGAGAAAGAAGATAAAGGCATTTACAATGCCGAAGTGGTGATACTGAACAACTGTTTTTTTGATAAAGTACTGGTAAGTGCGGTAGACCTGTACCGTGGTGGTAATGATGAAAGTACTACCGGTCCTTATTTCCGGATGGATCATTGCACGTTCAACCAGGTAGGTAATGTGGAACTATGCAGTGTGATCAGGTTACTGGGTGTACAGGTGTCCAACATCACCAATTGCATTTTTAACAATAGTGGCCGAAGCGGCCGGACTGTATTGTATGAAGATTATGGCTGGACAAAGAATCGTATTGACTATTGTAACAGCCATGTAGCAGGCAAAGTGCAGTCATATTATAATAATGTGACCGGGAAAAATATGTGGCGGTTAGATCCCCAATGGGAGCCCAATAGCTGGACATTAAAGCCAAATTCAGCTTTAAAGAGAAAGGGAAGTGATGGAAAAGACCCGGGAGCATTGTGGGTAAATGGAAAACTGATGTTCTGAACAGGTTCGTGAGCGGGGAGTGATTGTTCTGATTCTGTGGTTAAAAAAATATGACGATGAAACGATTGCAGCACAAATGGTTAATGGCTTGTAGCATACTGGTATTAGGTATCCAATCTTTTGCGGTTGGACAACATCCTTCCCTGTTGCTGAGTAAACAGGATGGAGCGTTGATCAAAACCAATCTTACAAAATATCTCCTGTTACAACAGTCTTTTGAAGCGGCAAAGAAAATTGCAGATAAAGCAGTGGCACGTCCTATAGATGTACCGGTGCCTAAGGATCCTGCCGGTGGTTATACGCACGACCGTCATAAGAACAACTACACCGAAATGTACAATTCGGGTCTGGTGTATGTTGTAACGGGTGATGAAAAGTATGCGGCCTTCATTCGTAAAATGCTGCTGGAATACGCGGCATTGATACCGGGTTTGCCCAATCATCCGCAGGCCAAGGGTAGTTCACCTGGTCGTTTGTTTCACCAGGCCCTCAATGATGCCAACTGGCTTGTGTACTCATCGCAGGCATACGATTGTATATACGATTATCTGAATGCTGAGGATAGAAAAAAAATTGAGAATGGTGCATTCCGTGTATTGTGCAAATTTATTACCGGCGATCTGCAGAGTTGGTTTAACCTGGTACACAATCACGGTGTATGGGCTTGTGCGGCTGTGGGTATGACCGGCATTGTAATTGGCGATGATGAAATGGTGCAGCAGTCGTTGTATGGAACTGCAAAAGATGGCAAAAGTGGTTTCCTGGCCCAATTGAACCAGTTATTTTCACCAGATGGTTATTATACAGAGGGTCCGTATTATGCACGCTATGCGCTACAACCTTTTTACATGTTTGCACAGGCATTGAATAATAACCGTCCGCAGTTAAAAATATTTGAATACCGTAATAAGATACTGCAGAAGGCATTGCAGGCTGCATTACAGCAGACGAATACAGATGGAATGTTTTTCCCGGTAAACGATGCTATCCGCGATAAAAGCTATGTAACCAATGAAGTGATGCTGGCATCCAATATTGCTTATGGTGTATATGGAGCGGATGAATCACTGCTGGCCATTGCCGGACGTCAGCCGGGTGTACTGCTGAATAAATATGGTGTGCAGGTGGCTGCTGCCGTAACAGAAAGAAAAGGTTTATTGCCCATGTTTCAATATTCATCTGTGGAATATACCGATGGAGCGGATGGAAAAGAAGGCGGCATCAGCCTGTTGCGCTCTGGTAAAGAAAATGATCTGACCACTGTACTTTTCAAATATGCTTCACATGGTTTGTCTCATGGACATTACGACCGGCTGAATATTCTGATGTATGACAATGGTAATGATATCCTGTCTGACTATGGCGCTGCGCGTTTTCTGAATGTTGAACAAAAGGATGGAGGCCGCTACCTGCAGGAGAATAAAACATTTGCTATGCAAACTGTAGCGCACAATACGGTAGTGGTAGATGAAACTTCGCATTTCAACGGAAAAGAAGATGATGCAGAAAAAAAACACCCTGAAAAACTGTTCAGCCAGTTAGGTGGCGCAGTACAGGTGGTAAGTGCCGTAGAAAAGAATGCTTACGGGAATGTTACGTTGCAACGTACTGTGTATATGGTAACGGATAAAAAAGGGAAACCGGTAGTTCTGGACGTATACAGAACCATTGCGGATAGTGAGCACCAGTATGATCTGCCTTTTTATTACAAAGGACAACTGATCGCTACTTCTTTCAAATACACTGCCAATAGTAATGCACAAGCTCCGCTGGGTATAAAGAACGGCTACCAGCATTTGTGGACTGAAGCAAAAGGACAAACAGATGCTACAGCCGGAACACTGACCTTTCTGGATGGCAATTCTTTTTATTCCATTTCCTGCCTGGCAGATAAGCAAACAGATTTTTACCTGGCAAGGATCGGCGCTAATGATCCCAATTTCAACCTGCGACGTGAACCCTGTATGATAGTCCGCAAAAAAGGCAGCAATAGCCTTTTTGTAAACGTGGTTGAAAAACATGGACAGTTTAACCCGATGGCCGAAACTTCTTCCGGGTCGTCTGCTGCTACACGCAGTATGCGTGTGATACAGAACAATGCTGATTATACAATAATAGCCATACAATTTGCCAATGATAAAGAATGGTTACTGGTACAGTGCAATAAAGATTACCAGGCACAGGCAAAACATTCACTGACGGTAGAAGGTAAAACCATGACCTGGACAGGACCCTATCAACTTGTACGCGGAGAATAAGATCACCGGATTTATTGGATGTAAAACATATCTAACGATAGAACGCTAAAGACAAACTGCCATTTATGAAAAAGATCAAATTGCTGATTATCCTTTGCCTGCTGGTAAGTGCTGCTGCACTGGGCCAAACGGTAGAGGGAACTGTTGTAGACGCCAAAACCGGGGCCCCAGTAGCCGCTGCATCTGTCAGCGTGGTAGGTGGCAAAGCCGGAACTGGTGTTACTACAGATGAACAAGGTAACTTCTCCATTAAAGTCAGTGGTATCAAAACAGCCAAACTGATGGTATCCAATGTTGGCTACAAAACACTGATGGTAGATGTGAACGGAGAAAAGAAATTAACCATTCAACTGGCCGCTGCTGCTGCTGTGCTGGATGATGTAGTAGTGATTGGGTATGGAGCTCAACGTAAATCACACCTGACCGGTGCTGTAGCCAAACTGAAGAATGATAACCTGGATGAAATTCCAACCAACAGCCTGGATAAAATGCTGATAGGTAAACTGGCCGGTGTTACGGTACAGAACCTTAGTTCAGAGGCAGGTGCTTCGCCACGTATCCGTGTACGCGGTTTGAGTTCCATTTCAGCCGGGGCAGATCCGTTGGTAGTGGTAGACGGACACCCCGTACCCGACGGTTTGTCAATGGTAAATCCTTTTGATGTAGAATCTGTAGAGGTGTTGAAAGATGCGTCTTCAGCAGCTATCTATGGTTCGCGCGGTGCAAACGGTGTGATCATTGTAACTACTAAAAGCGGTAAGACCAATAAACCCAAATACACGGTAAAATCATACTACGGTATTAAAAAGCCGTACAAGCTGTTGCCGATCATGACTACCATGGAGTACACTGAAAAAATGTACAATGAGGCAGCCATGCGTGCTAAAGATCCTACGGTTACAGCCGATAAGCAGAACCTTACTACGCCACAGGAAAAAGCACGTTACCTGGTACAAAGTGTATTGCGTAATGGTGATGGTACTGACTGGCAACAGGAAGGGTTACAGAACGCAAGTATTTACAACGTACAGCTGGGGATATCCGGAGGTAAAGACGTTCGTTACTATATTTCCGGCAACTACCAGAGTGATCGTGGTATTATGAGTCATAGCAGCCAGGACAGGATGAACTTTAAAACAAAGCTGGATGGTACACTGAGCAAGAAAGTGAAATTCAGTGTGAACCTCAATCCATCTTATTCACGGATTGAAAATCCTGCTGTAAACTTTACTGATTATTATCGTTTCTATTCCGGTTTGCCAGTATATCATACCGCTGCAACAGCCGCTTTTGTAAACCAGAATTCACAATGGGCCAATATACGTCCTGGTGACTGGGCACAGGCCGGTCATTTTTCCAACCTGGTATATGCAGGTTATATGCCCGATGGTTCTTATTACAACAGCGCTACGGATGCTTCTGCAACCGATGGAAAACTGATCCCGTTCTCTTCCAGCAACAATACTCCTAAATCAATTGCTGATCGCCAAAGCAGCTTTACTGATAACTACAGGGTATTGGGTGGTGTAGACGCCAGCGTGGATATTGTAAAAGGACTGGTGTTCAAAACATCATTGAGTGCATATTTCAACTCTATAGAAACCAATACGTTCTCAAAACGAAATGCAAAAGCAGAGGGTGATGTGAACAGAGGCGTGAATTATAATAAGAAGTTCATTGATCTGTTGTGGGAAAATACACTGAACTATAACAAGATCTTTGGTGATCATAACCTGAATGTATTATTAGGATACACTGCACAGAAAACAAAGATCAGTGAGAGCCAGATAACCGGCACCAACCTGCCCAGTGATGATATCCAGACATTGAACCAGGCATCTTCTATTGATCTGAGTAATACTTTCACACGTAAAACGCCAATTGGTTTATTATCATATCTCGGTCGTATTACTTACGATTACCAGGGTAAATATCTGTTCTCTGCCAGCTTGCGTACCGATGGTAGTGGCTATTTTCCGAAAGGACAGAAATATGGATGGTTTCCCGCTGTATCAGCAGGATGGCGTATCAGTAATGAACGTTTTATGAGTGATATTAACTGGTTGAGCAACCTGAAACTGCGTACCAGCTACGGTGCAACCGGTAATAATAAGATCGAAGCATTTTCTTACCTGGAATTGCTGAATATGGCAAATTATTCTTTTGGTGGCGGTACCGGTACATTGAATAATGGTCTTGCAGCCAATAACGATGTATTACCGAATAACCTTACCTGGGAACGTACTTTCCAGTACAATGCCGGTATTGATATCGGGTTGTTCAAAGATCGTATTACCATGAGCCTGGAATATTATAATGGTATTACTGACCGCTTGCTGTTCAAACAGGGAACAATGTCTTTCTCCGGTTCCAACCAGTTCTGGAACAACATTGGTAAAGTGCGCAATCGTGGTATTGAGCTGGAGTTGAGTGCGGTAGCTGTACGTCGCAAACAATTTGAATGGACAACTGCTTTGAACTTTTCTGCGAACAAGAATAAACTGCTGGATATTGGCGGAGAACCTTACCAGTATAATTATGGTGAACGTAACGAGATCTATGCTGCTGTGGTAGGTAAACCTGCTGTACAGTTCTTCGGTTATAAAACAGATGGTGTGTGGGTCTCAGACCAGCAGATACAGGAAGCACAGGCTGCAGGATACACCAGTTCACTGTCAAAATATTTTGTTGCAGGTGGTTTGAAATTTGTAGATGTGAACGGCGATAAAGTGATCGATGAAAAAGATCGTACTGCATTGGGATCACCATTCCCCAACTTTACATGGGGTATTACCAATACCTTCCGTTACAAAGGATTTGACCTGAGTTTTGTGATCCAGGGTGTACAGGGGGCAAAATTGTTAAATGGTGATGCATACTACAACGAATCAAAATGGTACAATAAAAATTACAATACTGCCAACAGATGGGTAAGTGCTGCATTTCCCGGAGATGGTAAAACTCCCTACGCTTCACAGGGGTCGGACTGGATGCTGACAGATTATGTGGTTGAGAATGGTTCATACGCAGCCCTGCGTAACCTGAGCCTTGGCTATACATTGAACCCTAAAGTTTCAAAACGCATGAAGCTGAATGGTCTGCGTGTATATGCAGCAGGCGAAAACCTGTATTATGTCATGGCCGGTTCATATCGCGGTATCAACCCCGAAGCCAGGATGATTTCCGGAACTTATTCCACACCACTGATAGACGGTTATCAGCGTGGTAGCTTCCCTATCGGAAGAACCGTGACTGTGGGGCTGGACATTAATTTCTAACGATTGCAGTAAAACCAAGAAAAATGAAAACATTCTTTTATATAGCAGGTTGTGTAATGCTGGCAGCGCTTGTTTCCTGCAGCAAGATCATTGACCTGAAACCGGAATCCAATGTTTCGGTAGAGAACTATTACCGTAATTACGCCGAAGTAAAAGTAGCATTGACCGGCTGTTACAACGGTATGCAAACACCATTGAGAACAGAATGGATGATGACAGAACTACGGTCTGATGTATCCAAGCAGGGTACACCCGGCAGTACTTCTGTAGCAAATATTGAATTGAATGACCTCAATACTTACCTGCAGAACTCATCGCACAGTAAAGTATACGATTACTGGTTCTATACGTATAAAAACATCCGCAGTACCAACTATGTATTGAGAAGCCTGGGCGTGAATTATGCTGGCGGACAGATCTCGCTTGGCACCCCAACGGCACAGGTAGAGGATGGACAACGCAAACAACTGGCAGGCGAGGCGATGTTCATTCGTGCTTACCATTATTTTAACTTGGTGAGATTGTATGGTGGTATATTCATTATTACAGAAGCGGAAGAACCTGTTCAGTTGAAAAAGATCAACCGTTCGTCAGTGGAGGATTGCTATAAACTGATCATTGCTGATCTGCAGACAGCTGTTTCATGGCTTTCTACCAAAGCATACAGCCAGATGTCACAGGAAGACCTGGGCAGAGCAACCGTGTGGGCGGCAAAGGCCATGCTTGCAAAAGTATACCTCACCTTAGGTCGTAAAGCAGATGCATTGCCCTTACTGGAAGATGTAATTGCCAACAGTGGTCACGACCTGGTATCTTCTTACGCAGATGTATTTTCCATCAATAATGAAATGAATAAAGAGATACTGTTTGCTGTTCGTTTTAAAGCAGGCAACCTGGGATTGGGCAACTTTATGGCCAATTCATTTGCTGCGTTGAACAGTGGCAGTGCTATTGTGAATGGAAATGGTTCTGGTTTAAATTATCCTACTGTCAACCTGGAAGCAAAATATATTGTGCCCACTACAGGGTTTGCTGATGCAAGAAAAGCTGTGACCATTGATAAATATGGTCAGTTGGTATATGTAAAAAAATTCATTTCGCCGGTAATGGTAAAAGATGATGCGGAAAATGATTTCCCGGTATTGCGTTTTGCTGATGTATTGCTGATGAAAGCAGAAGCATTGGGATTTGATCCTGTGTCTGTAGGCATCATCAACCGGATACGTGCGCGTTCTGGTGCCGGCACTTATAGCGGAACCGGCAGTTTCACTGCAGCATTTTACCAATATCCGTCTGCCGGAACAGAGGCGATCACTGAAACAACTTTCCTGACAAAGCTGCTGGATGAACGCCGCCTGGAGCTGGCATTTGAAAATCATCGTTTATTCGATCTGCAGCGTACCGGTCAGTTTGTTACAGCTATGCAGGCATATTATGCATCAGAATACGACAGCCATTATAAAAAGTTCAAGCCTGCATTAACACTGGCTGAACTGCAGGGCAACATCAACGTACGTACATTGCTGCCCATACCACAGCGGGAACTGGATACCAACAATGAACTGGTTATTAAACAGAATCCCGGTTATTAATCAATATTATCTAACGATTGAACGCATTATATGAAACCGAAACTGATAAACCGACTGTTCTTTTTATTACCGGTGCTGGCAGGTATCTGTATAGCGGGTTGCCGGAAAAAAGATTTTGTTACACCCGATGGTACTTTGACCACCAGAGATTATGTGTACAACGTAGCGCTTAAAGGCTTTCAACCTGAAACTACCGTAAAAGGCACCATCAGCGCCAATATCAATATGAAAGTGATTTATTACTATCTGCAGCGCGAAAATAAAACGGATACACTGTTACAGCTTGATTTTATACCGGCTGAACATCAGAACGATTATTCGTTCGCCGTTACACCATCTATATGGCCTGGTGTAAATCTGCAGGGAGTAAAGGGATTGAAGCTGCTTTGCGTGCAGGACAACAATACTTCTATTGAGAAGGTGATCAAAATGTCTTATTATGATCCGGCGGCACCCGTACTGACGGGTATACCGGAAACCATTACGCCATTGCTGACAGGTAGCACCGCAGTAAGTGGAAAAGCTACATCAGAAACAGGTATACAAAAGATCTATTTTTACGACAACCGCAGCGGCAGCTTTAAAGCTATAGACAGCATCAGTGCCAATGGCAGCAAGGATTTTACCATCAATTACAGCTATGTGTACGCAGATGGTGCCGGTCAGCTAAAAGTAGCAGCAGTGGATATTTATGGTTTACGTGTAGAAAAGACCATCCAGTTTATCAATATTCCTTTTAAACCTGTTATCACTTTTAGCGCAGACACATTAAGAGCTGCTTTGCCTGACGGAAAACCGGATGTTACGGGAACGCTTAAAACATATATGCCCGTAGCTTCTGTAAAAGTATATGTAGTAACTGCCGGCGGCGAAACTTTATCCGGAAATGTAACTTCTGTACTGGTCAGCAGCGGTACCAATGAATATAATTACACATTCACTTATCCTTCGTTTGCTTACGCTACCAATGTTACCGTTTGTAAGGTAAGTGTTACAGATGGTGGCAACAGCAGCAATAACGGTGAGGTGCCTGTAAAGATCCTGCCTTATTATTACTGGAAGAACGTTGTGATGATGGCACAGGGAATGACCGGCGTAAACTCATCCAGTTGTTTTTTTACCGGAGATCCTGTACAACCGCTGATCGGGCCTTGTGAAACCATTGCCAACAGTGCGCTGGATGCAAAGGTGGATTTCGCCATATTTTGTAACAGTACACCTTATCTTTCATTCAATAACCCGGCTAATATTTCTGCCTCTACCATTTCAACTTTCAAGTGCAATGGTAATTCATGGTCACCGGCCACACCTACAGCCAATACCTTAAAGAAAACGCTGTTCAGGGTACTGGCATCCAGTACTGCAGAAACCAATATCTATACTAAATTCAATAATAACACTATTACCGATCTGGGTGATGCATTCTTTACAGGCGTTTCAGCACCTTCTGCCAATGCGCCCAACTCAACACAGTTCAGTACAACTTCGCTCATCTGGGGTAAAATGACGCCTGTAGGTGGTGGTACAACCAAAAATATTCTCATCAAAGTAAATAATGTAAACATTGTACCAGTTTCATCACAAGGTACATCTACCCTTACCATAGATATAATGAAAGAACAATAAATAGACAGATCTTATGATACAGCAAACAACAACTATGAAAGCAAATGTTTTTATCGAAGACAAGGACATAGATTGGGAAGTAACAGGCACGGGTGTAAAACGGAAGATCATGGCTTATGATGAACGGCTGATGCTGGTAAAAGTATCATTTCTGAAAGGCAGTGTAGGTCCTGTTCATCAGCACCATCATACGCAAATCACGCATGTACAGAGTGGCGCTTTTGAAGTGATCATCGGTGGTGATAAAAAAGTACTGAAGGCCGGCGACGCGTTTTATATTCCTCCGCATGTTGATCACGGATGTGTTTGCCTGGAAGACGGCATACTGATCGATGTATTCAGTCCGCACCGTGAAGATTTTATACAAAAGGGATAATGGAACGAATATTTCACGATTAAAATGTCTCTCACGATATGAAAAAGTATTTTTTGTCTTTGCTGGCTGTTGCCACATTAGTAACAGCCAGGGCGCAAGAAGAAACAGGCGATACGTCACAGTATAAACCTGTTCAGTTGCCTGCTGGCTTTACATCACAACTGAATGTTGTATACACAAAAGGAAATGACTGGCAGCAGAAACTGGATATTTATCTGCCACCCAATAATGGGAAAGCCACACCTGTTGTGATCAATATTCATGGCGGCGGCTGGAACCATGGCACCAAAGAGTCACAAACAGGGTTCAATACTTTCTTTAAAATGGGATTTGCTGTAGTCAATATTGAATACAGGTTAACACCGCAGGCAAAAGCGCCTGCTGCAGTAGAAGATGCACGCTGTGCATTGATCTATGTGGTACAACATGCAAAAGAGTTGAACATAGATGTAAATAAAATAGTGGTAATGGGCGGCAGTGCCGGTGGACACTTGGCGCTGATGGCTGGCTTGCTGGCAAACGATCATCGTTTTGATGGCAATTGCCCGGGAGCAAACAATGTAAAAGTTGCAGCCATTATTGATAAATATGGCATTACCGATGTGTGGGACTGGGGCTATGGAAAGAATATCACCAGTAAATCTGCTACCAACTGGCTGGGTGATAAAGCAAAGGATACTGAATTTGCCAGATCGGTTTCACCCGTTAACTATGTAAATAAAAACAGTCCGCCTACATTCATTGTACATGGCGATGCAGACCCTACCGTACCTTATGAACAATCTGTATTGCTGCACCAGAAATTAAAAGATGCGGGGGTGAAAACACAATTCATGACAGTTCCCGGAGGTCAGCATGGCAAGTTCACCAAAGAACAGAATTCTGAAGTTAATAAGGCAATAGTGACTTTCTTAAAAGAAGTGGGATTCTGAGTGAATGACGTGCGAATTTGAGAAACATACTTCCGCTGGTGTGCGGAGTGAAAACGGAAAGCCAATATGCAGAATCAGAAAGCAGAAATATTAAGTCAGCAATTTCAGGAGTCTGTAACAGGAACAGGTCGCAAGGTGAAAGGCTTACGATGGTATATCATCAGCCTCGTAGCACTGGCAACTGTGATCAATTATATTGACCGCGGAGCTATCAACTTTATGTGGCCCTATATCCATAAAGATTTTGGTATTGCAGAAGCGGACAGTAAAGAAGCACTGGCGCTGATCACTACCTTTTTTATGATAGCGTATGCAATTGGTCAGACTATTACCGGAAAAATGATGGATGCTATTGGTACCAGGATGGGTATGACGGTATCCATTATAGGCTGGAGTATTTCTATCGCGTTACATGCACTGGCCCGTTCGGTATTGTCATTCAATTTTTTCCGTTTCCTGCTGGGATTAAGTGAAGCCGGTAACTGGCCAGGTGCCACAAAAAGTAACGCAGAGTGGTTCCCTGCCAAAGAAAGAGCTATTGCGCAGGGCATTTTTGGTGCCGGTGCATCGCTGGGATCAGTAATAGCTGCGCCTGTAATAGCCACACTGTTCCTGGCTTTTGGATGGAAAACCACTTTTGCATTGATCGCTATACTGGGTATTGTCTGGATCATTCCCTGGTTGCTGATCAATAAAAATACACCGGACAAACATCCCTGGATCACCAGAGAGGAACAGGAACACATACTGGACTGTGCTACGGATAAAAAAACACTAACAGCAGATACGCAGGTATATTCATGGAAACAGTTACTGTCGTTCAGAAATACATGGGGCATTATCACCGCACGTTTTTTCATTGATCCGGTGTGGTGGTTGTTTGTAACCTGGCTACCTACTTTTTTAAAAGAACAGTTCAGTTTCGACATGAAACAGATCGGTGCTTTTGCGTGGGTGCCTTACCTGTTCGCTGCCATCGGTGGACTGGCAGGTGGCTACTTTTCTTCCTTACTGATAAAAAAAGGAGTAGGTGCTGCTAAAGCCAGGAAAAGAGCCATCACTATTGGTTGTTCAATAATGCTGGTGTCGCTGGTAGCAATAGTATATTATCTGCCGCAGCTGAAAGATGAACCTGGCGTAGCCATTGCACTCATCAGTGCTACTTTATTTGGATTTCAGTTCCTCATTAATAACCTGCAAACATTACCTGCCGATTATTTTCATGGAAGAAACGTAGGCACTGTAGCTGGTATGGGGGGTACTGCCGCCGTAGTGGGAACACTGCTGACAACCTGGGCCGTTCCGGTTATTACCAAAACAAGTTATACTGCATTTTTTGTACTGGGCGCTGTGCTGGTACCACTGGCATGGCTGTGCGGAACATTCATTACAACGAAAAAAAGCAATCATTGATATTAAACTGACAGATTATGAAATTAACAGGAAAAGTAGCAATTGTAACAGGTGGTGGAAGGGATATTGGTAAAGCCGTATCACTGAAGCTGGCACAGCAGGGAGCAAAGGTAGTGGTGAACTATAACAGCAGTGCAACTGAAGCTGAGGCTACAGTTGCTGCTATACAAAAAGCAGGTGGTAATGCCATTGCGGTAAAAGCAGACATTACCAAAGGTGCAGAAGTAGCAAAACTGGTTGCAGAAGCACAGAAAGCGTTTGGTAACGAAATACACATCCTGGCAAATGTGGCAGGAGGTATGGTTGCCCGTAAATTACTGGCTGATATGGATGAAGAGTTCTGGGATCATGTAATGGGTCTGAACGTGCGTTCTGCATTCCTGCTTACCAAACATGTAGTGCCGTTTATGCCTGCCGGTAGCAGCATTGTCAATTTTTCTTCACAGGCTGGTCGCGATGGTGGTGGCTTTGGTGCATCTGCCTATGCTACCTCCAAAGGAGCAGTTGCTACATTTACACGTTCTATGGCAAAAGAACTGGGACCTAAAAATATCCGTGTAAATGCGGTTGATCCCGGAATGATCGCTACTACTTTCCACGATACATTTACCAAACCCGAAGTAAGAACGGCAGTAGCAGGTTCTACACCGTTGCGCAGGGAAGGTAAGGCAGAAGAAGTGGCTGACCTGGTTGCTTACCTTGCCAGCGATGAAAGTAGTTTTATAACCGGTACCAATATTGATATCAACGGTGGTACTTATTTCTCTTAATTTTTTTAGTATGCAAGCCGCGGAGGATGCAATATGTCTCCGCGGTTATTTAATAACTGTTCACCCGATAAACGCTTCATAATCTGAAATATGAAATACCTGTTGTTTGCCACGTTACAGTTTTTGCTGCTACATTCTCTACATGCTGCTGATCACCTGGCGGGTAGCGTAGAAGAAGCAATACAACTGCTGAATAAAATTCCTGCAGGAGATAAGGTATTGCTGAAAGATGGAACCTATACCAATACAGTACTTCGTTTTCATAACCCGAACGGAACACAGGGCAAACCTGTTGTATTTGCAGCAGAGCATCCAGGGAAAGTATTTTTTGAAGGCAATTCAACACTGAGCTTTTCAGGACAGTATATTATTATTGAAGGGTTTGTATGGCAACATGGCGGCGCTGATCTGCAAACAAAATCTGTAATAGAATTCAGGAATGGCAGTCGCATGGCTGTACACAGTACATTGCAGGATTGCGTAATTGACAGCTATAATAATAGTGATCTGAATACCGATAATAAATGGGTTTCCCTGTTCGGACAGTACAACCGCGTAACCCGTTGTTTATTGTACAATAAATTAAACCGTGGAGCAACGCTTACTGTCTGGCTGGAAGAAGGGCAGTCTGCACGCCATGTCATTTCATACAATTATTTCCTGGAAAGACAGAATGGTCCCAATGCTGATAACGGATTGGAAAGTATTCGTGTGGGCGATAGTAAGACCTCGTTTACAGAAGCGCATTGTGTAGTAGCTTTCAACCGCTTTGAAGCCTGTGATGGAGAAATTGAGATCATTTCTAATAAATCGTGCCACAATTCATACCTGCACAACACCTTTTACAACAGCGCAGGAGGATTGACCCTGCGTCATGGAAATGATTGTATGTGCAATGGAAACTTTTTTGATGGCAAGGATAAAAAAGAATCTTATGGTATCCGCATCATTGGTGAAGGGCACACCGTGATCAATAATTATTTTACAGGATTAAAAGGTGCCAAGCAGGCAATGCGCGCACCACTTACGGTAGTGAACGGTATTCCTTCCAGTCCTATCAATGGTTATTTCCAGGTAAAACGTGCAGTGATCAATGGAAACGTTTTTATAAACAATGCATTGCCACTTGTACGCATGGGTGCCGGTACCAGGAAAGAAGCGACATTGCCCCCGGATTCTGTTACTGTCAGTAATAACCTGTTTTTTGATGATGCAGCTAATTCCGGAGCGATCTATGATGCTGCCACTACCGGCGGACTGATCAATACTGATAATAATATAGTTTCAGGAAAAAATCTTTCACTGCCGCAGGTAAAAGGTTTTACAGAAATTAAAGGAACGCAACGAACAGCAACCGGTGAAATACTGGATAGCAAAGGCAACCTGTTATCGCCGGAATCAGTTGTGAATGTAACCACACATGCAGGTGCCGATGAAATGCCTGCAGAGATCAGCGAAGCCATTTCAAAACGCAAGTACACCATTCTGCTACCTGCAGATGTAGGTCCGTTGTGGAAACGCATACATCCATAAAGACACTTCGTTAACAAGAATTATTACTCCGTTTTATATCCAATTGTTTGTATTGTAAAAGATAGTTGCAATTATTCCGTACGCTTTGTGTGATCTGTTGTCCTGCTCCTGAGCGGACAACAGATTTTTTTATGCGGTAAGCAGCGTTTACCGATCGTTTTACGTCTATGTTCCTCCCGGCCTTTTTGAAAAGTAAACTATATATACATTGAATGCCGGAATGCGTGTTATGCGCATGTTAAAATAGCTTACAACAATGACAATTAAGGGAAACAGGGGTGTGCAAAATGTTCCTTATTTGCGTATGTTAATTATTGTGTACACGGGTTAAAAACAATACAAACGGATGATATTCCTGCTTAGGGCTATAAACCTTCTGCGGAATGAATTATAAACTCTAACGACTCTGATACCGGCATCTGCCTGTATCGGCAAAACACTAACTGCCATATGGAAAGAAAAGTATTTCCTTCCGTTGCGGCCTTGTATTGCACATGCCGCAGCATCTGTCTCTTTGTTTTTTTTCAACTATTATTTATTGCTGTACATGCACAGGGTGGCCGGAAGGTTAGCGGTGTGGTAAAAGACATGAAGGGGAATGCCCTCTCAGGAGTAAGTGTTACTGTTAAGGGCACTACTGCCGGTGCCATGACAGATGCCAATGGCGCTTATACCATTACAGCACCAAATGAAAATGCTATCCTGGTATTTTCTCTTATCAGTTATGGCAGTAAAGAAATTGCTGTTGCGGGTAAAGTTACTATCAATGTTGAGCTTGCTGAACAGAACAACAGCATGGATGATGTGGTGGTAATTGGTTATGGAACGCAAAAAAAGCGTGATGTGACCGGTGCCATATCCTCCATCAATTCTAAAGCAATACAGGAGCGTCAGCCTATGACACTTGCTGATGCCCTGCAGGGCCAGGCTGCAGGTGTGCTGGTTACTACTGACAATGGTGATCCTGCTGCACAGGGTACTGTACAGGTTCGTGGTGCATCTACCCTCAACTCCGGTAACGGACCATTGTATGTAATTGATGGTATCATCAGTGAGAACGGCAATTTTGTGAATCCAGCAGATATTGAGACCATTGATATCCTGAAAGATGCTTCTTCCACAGCTATATACGGTGCGCGTGGCGCCAACGGAGTTATCATCATTACTACCAAAAGAGGTAAAGAAGGTAAGCCGATGATATCCGCTAACTATTATCACCTGTTTGGCAGACTGGCCCATAAACTAAGAACCATTTCTGCTGCAGAACTGCGTTATTATCGGCGTATGCGTGGTGATGGTAATAATGGTGGTAATACAGATTCACTGAACCCTTATCTGAATGCGGATAATGATTACCAGGATCTGTTGTTCAGAACTGCACACAAAAATGTAGCTTCTTTAAGTATTGGTGGGGGGCAGAAAGGCATCAGTTATTATGGCGGTTTAACGTATACTGATGATCAGTCTATCGTAATCAACAGTTGGATCAAACGTCTGCAATCCAAAATCAATGTAAGTTACCAGGCAAGTCCCAAATTAACCATCTCTCACAGCCTGGCATTTGCATGGCAAACAGGTAACAATATTCCTGTTGGTACTACTGTAAAGCAGGTATTTGAAAGAAACCCGTGGACTTCTATCTATCGTCCTGATGGAAGCCTGGCCGGTTATGTTGAATCAAAACGTAACCCGGTGGCATATTCACTGCTGTCAAGAGATTTGGATAAAAATTATACCGTTCAGTTCAATACACAAATGGCCTATGCCATTACCAAAGACCTGAAGTTTACTACTTTGTTCAATGCACAATTGGATAATAATAATAATAACCAGTTCTCACCCAGCTCTCTTACTTCGGGCGGAAACGGTGACGCTACCGGAAGCAATACCACCAACAGGATGTTTTATTGGGAGTACCAGGCATTCCTGAATTATAATAAAAGAATTGGTGAACACAATATCAGTGCTACCCTTGGTGCAACTGCCGATCGCAGAAGAAATGATGGCATATTCATCTCTACCTATAAATACCTCAGTGAAGAGATCAATGCGGGTAACGTGGGTACCATTGATCTTTCAACTTCCAAAACAGGAACAACAGCCAGCGCAGTAGCCAGTGCTGCACAGTTTGCCAGGTTAATGTATAACTATGCCGGCAAATACCAGGTGCAGGCCATCTATCGCCGCGATGGTTCATCCCGTTTCGGAGCACAGAACAAATGGGGTAATTTCTATTCCGGTTCGGTTGCATGGCGTTTCACAGATGAAAAGTTTATGGAAAACCTGCGTGACCTGTTGTATGAAGGTCGCCTGAGACTGAGTGTTGGTACTGCCGGTAACGACCGTATCGGTAATACCAATTATCCCTGGGCCAATACCATCAACTTTGGTGAGAACTATTATGCAGGATATAGCTCTGCAGCACCCACATTAAACCTGGGTAACAGCGAGATTCACTGGGAGGTTACTACTTCTAAAAACATCGGTATTGATCTGTCTTTCCTGAAAGGGCGTTTGAACTTTACTGCAGATTATTATATTAAAAATACTTCGGACCTGCTGTACAACGCTAGTCTTGCCAAAGAAACAGGTAAAACAAACGTGAACATCAACCTGGGCAGCATCCGCAATACAGGTCTTGAAATGAGTGTAACAGGAACACCTGTGTTAAAGAAAGATTTTAAATGGGATGCATCCGGAAATATCAGTTTCCAGAGAGGAAAGATCACCGAACTGTATAACCATACGTCTTTTGTAAATGGCAAATGGCTGATCCAGGAAGGTGGTACCATTGGGGATTTCTATGTGTGGAAGAACCTGGGCGTATATCAATGGAATGAATCCAATGCATACGACGAGCAGGGACGTAAGCTGACCCCTGTTATCGGAGCAGGTGGAACGCCTGATGGAACATACCTGGGATATGACGGCAAGTCTTATGCAGGAACTGTTTACAAGAAAAAAAGAAACGGGGCAGTACTGGAAGGTGGTGATACCGAATGGTATGACAGAAATAACGATGGCATTATTGATGACCAGGATAAAGTGATTGGAGGTAATGCTATTCCTACATTCTTCTTTGGTTTGTCCAGCACCATTACCTATAAAAATATCACATTCAGCTTCCTGTTGAATGGCCAGATCGGTAATAAGATTTATAACTCTGTTGCCAACGGTCAGAATACATTCAGCTCAACTTACTCACCCCCCACATGGGATGCTGCAACCACTTCATGGCAGAAACAGGGTGATATTTCAAAGTATCCTTATTTCCCACGTAAAGACAACCGTGGCGCCATCAGCAATGGTTACAACAGCCTGTATATTGAAGATGGATCATTTATCCGCCTGTCCAGTGTACGCCTGGCTTATGGTCTTATGCCTAAAGTGGCTAAAAAAATCGGTCTGCGTACCGCAAGTGTATATGTATATGGAAACAACCTGCTGATGTTTACCAACTATAGCTGGTATGATCCCGAGATCATCAACAACAACGTGTTGCAGATGGGCGACGACAACGGCAGGTATCCTAAAAGAAGAGAACTCGGTATTGGCGTAAATGTTAATTTCTAAAAAGAACAGCAATGAAGAAAGTACAATTATATATAGTAGCATTGGCGATTGCAGCAGTAAGCGCCACAGGTTGTAAAAAATTCCTGGACGAAAAACCTTTGACCCAGGTACTGGTAGAAAACTATTTCAAATCACTTAACGATGTGAATGCTTCCATGGCAGGTGTATATGGAGCTTTCCAGGAAGCTATGACGGGAACAGGTTCTGGCTTCAGCGGATACTATCATTACTGGGGTGAAAGCCGTTCTGATAATTTTGATAAAGGGCAGTATGGCGGTTCTGTTGATCTTGAGCTGACAATGAACCAGCTTACTTCTACTAACAGAACTGCTAACTGGACGGTATTGTATAAAACTATCGGGCGCGCAAATACCTGTATCAAATTTATTCCGCAGGCACAGCAGTACGATAACAGGGTTACCAATACAATACGTGATAACAGCATTGCACAATGTTATGCCATGCGTGCTATGTGTTATTTCTATATTGTAAGGGTATGGGGCGACGCGGTAGTATGGACAGAGCCTTATGATGATTACACACAACCTTCACGCATTCCGCGTAGTGGTAAAGATTCGGTAATTGACAACCAGATTATTCCAGACCTGCAGAAAGCGTACAGCCTGATCCAGAAAAATCAGACAGCCAACGTATGGTATCTGAATGAAGCTGCTATCTGTGCGGCATTGGCTGATGTATACATGTGGAAAAAAGATTACAACAATGCAGTGGCGTGGATACAGAAAGTATTTGCTGCAAAGGGACCTTTAGGTGCAGTGTTATCTGGTACTTCCGGAGCTAACCTGGAACCCTCTGCTACCTGGAAAAGATTATTTACCAATCCTACAGCTACCAATGAGGCTATCTGGAGCATTAACTGGGATTTTACTTATAATGATTGCGCATGTCTGCCAATATCTATTGCTACTTCAAACAATCCTTTGGCTGTAGATGTATCTGTTCACAGCACCTGGAAAACCCGCTCAGGTGATATTCGCCCTAAATGGACCTATGATACACTAACCGGTACCGGACATATAGATAAAGTGGTGAAGTATTATAACATTACCAACAACAGTTTCCCCACTGGTACCGGCGCACCGCTGGCCAATACTTACAATGTATACCTGGTGATGTACCGATTGGGCGATGTATATCTTTCCTATGCAGAAGCACTGAACAAACTGCACGATAAGACCAATTCACTGAAGTACCTGAACTTTATCCGTGTACGCGCAGGCCTTACAGCTCTTGATATCAACGACGCGTCAATTGCTACAGAAGACATGATGGAAGACGTGATCCTGCAGGAAAGACAATATGAGTTGTTTGCAGAAGGAAAACGCTGGTTTGACCTGGTAAGAACAAACCATGTGAAAAAAATAATGGATCCCATTATTACCCGCAGACAGATATCGTACGGAAGTCCTGTTACTGGCTTTGGAGATGATGCCGGTAAGATACTGTGGCCAGTTCTGCGCCAGAACCTGGAAGACAATAAGGCTCTGAAACAAAATAGCTCATACAATTAATTGCTGCCAATATGAAAAGTATAAAAAAATATAACTACTGCTGGTTGCTGTTGGCAGTATCATCTGTAATGTTTACCAGTTGCTATAAAATGCAGACAGATTACCATCGCGATTCACAACCGCTGGATCCGCATATCAATAAATCTGCCTGGCAGTTCATTAAAGACAAATCATATGCTACCAATGCTGATACATTGATGCGTTATATGTATGATGCGATCATATACAGCGAAATGGATACGACGGAATATACCAAAACAAACAGGACCTTTGTATTATTGAACAATACAGCAGTAAAGTCGGTTTGGACAAACGTAAAAACTGCTGCGAATGTAGCCGGTAAAAAATGGGATGAGTATCCAAAAGAAGCAGTAAGGAATTACCTGAAATACCTGATCCTGGACGGTGTATATGATCACTACACCATTCCTGCATTGGAAGATGTAACGGTAAGCACGCTGGCTCCAAAAGGATATTTTGGTGGAACGGCCTCTCCGGTTGGATTTGTAATTCCGGCTTTTATACCGAATACCGATTCGAAAATGAAGATCCAGGTAGTGAATTCATCACCTTCCAACACATCAGACTATCCTATCCAGTTGAATGATGTACTGAATGTAACTACCAGCAGCATCCTGGCTACCAATGGAACCCTGCATGTGATCAATGCGTACCTGACCACTAATATTCCACAATAGCATGACAGAATCACCGGGGATTATTACGGCCATCAACCGTAATAGTCCCTTTTTATTTTATGAAAACGTTTCCGCAAAAAAACTGCCGCTGCCGACCTGTATGTGCAAAACATACTGTCTGAAAGTGATAGTTTTGGCAACTATGATACAGATACGCCGATATAGCCGCATTGTTTGCCTGTTTTTACTGGTAATACCTGCATATGTATTGCAGGGCCAGCAATCCGTACGTCTGAATGATAACTGGGAGTTTCTTAAACAGGATCTCGGAGGTATCTGGGAAGCTGTGCGTCCTGTGGGAAAAGGTAATCCCGAAAGTGTGCCTTTGTGGCAGAATGTACAATTGCCGCATTGTGTAAATGCAAAGGACGCGGTGGATCCGGATGAAAATTATTACCAGGGTCCCGCCTGGTACCGCACTCAGCTAAGTGTCAGTAATCCTTATGCAGGCGGCAGAACGTTGCTGCATTTTGAAGGTGCCGGTCAGAAGACAGAAGTATATGTATACACCACTAAGGTAGGGGCACACACAGGAGGCTATGATGAGTGGACAGTAGATATTACCGATGCAGTTGAAGCGTTTAAAAAAACAGAGATATTTCAGAAACAATTTAAAGGAAAGATCCCGGTATCGATACGGTGCAACAATACCCGCGACCTGGAAATGATCCCCTCCGATCTGTCAGATTTTAACCTGTACGGCGGCATTTACCGGTATCTGAACCTGGTATATACGCCTGCACTTTCACTGGAACATCTTTTTGTAAAAACAGCCGTAGCTGCCAATGGCAAAACAGGTGTCGTCAGTATATCATCCCGCTTTTACAATCCATCCAATTACAGTAATGCCGATGTTACTGTTACCGTTTTTGATCCTGCCGGTAAAAAGAAGCAGGAGTTCTCTAAAAAGATCAATCTTACTCCCGGTAATATTCTATTGGGAGAATGTTCTATTACAGACCTGCAGTTATGGTCGCCGGAAAAACCTGTACTGTATACCGTGCAGGTACTGGTAAAAACGAATGATGGCGAATACCGTCAGCAGGAAAAGGCTGGGTTCCGGAGTTTTGAGTTTGTGGATAATGGTCCTTTCATGCTGAATGGTAAACGCCTGTTACTGCGTGGTACGCACCGGCATGAAGATCATGCAGGTGTAGCGGCAGCGATGACAGAAGATATGATGCGTACTGAAATGATCATGATGAAAGACATGGGTGTTAATTTCATCCGTCTGGGACATTATCAGCAATCGCGCATCATTCTGAACCTGTGTGATAGCCTGGGGATACTGGTATGGGAAGAAATTCCCTGGTGTCGTGGTGGTTTGGGCGGCCCGGTATACCAGCAACAGGCAAAACGTATGCTCACCAATATGATTGAGCAGCATTATAATCATCCTTCAGTGATCATCTGGGGATTGGGCAATGAAAATGATTGGCCTGGTGACTTCCCGGAATTTGACAAAGAGAAGATCCGGGCGTTTATGAAAGAGCTGCATGATCTTTCACACCAACTGGACGATTCCCGTAAAACAGCTATCCGTCGTTGCGATTTCTGCAAAGATATTGTAGATGTATACTCGCCTTCTATCTGGGCTGGTTGGTACCGCGGTATCTATACAGAATACAAACAGGTAACAGAAGAGGAGTTTAAAAAAGTAAAACATTTTCTGCATGTAGAATGGGGTGGCGACAGTCATGCCGGACGTCATTCAGAAAACCCTGATAAAAGTTTAATGAATATTAAATCGGATAATGGAGCGGATGAGCGTGCAGGTGATGCTTCCCTGTATGGTGGCGCTGCGCGTGTAAGTAAGGATGGTGACTGGAGTGAAACTTATCTGTGTAACCTGGTTGACTGGCATCTGAAAGAACAGGAAACAATGCCCTGGTTAACCGGTACTGCACAGTGGCCTTTCAAAGATTTTTCTACGCCTGTACGTCCTGACAACCCGGTTCCTTACATGAATCAGAAGGGAGTAGTGGAACGTGATCTTACTAAAAAAGAAGCATATTATGTTTTCCAGTCGTACTGGACCACGCAACCTATGGTACATATTTACGGACATACATGGCCTGTACGCTGGGGCAGCGCGGGAGAAGAAAAGATGTTGAAAGTGTATTCCAATTGCGATGAAGCAGAGCTTTTTCTCAACGGTAAAAGCTATGGTGTAAAAAAACGGAACAGCCAGGATTTCCCGGCAGCAGGCCTTCGTTGGAGTCTTGTTTTCAGTGCCGGTGCCAATCATATTAAGGTGGTGGCTAAAAAAGGGAAAGCAGTAGTAGAAGATGCTATTGACTTTACATACCAGACAGAGCAGTGGAGTAAACCTGCAAAATTATTACTGGAAAAGATCAGTGAGCAGAATGGCATTGCTACTATACAGGTTACCCTGCGGGATGAGAAAAATGTATTGTGCCTGGATGCTGTGAACTGGGTTCGTTTTGGAGTGACCGGTGATGCTGAAATGATCGACGACCTGGGTACTTCATCCGGATCCCGCTATGTACAGACTTATAATGGCCGTGCTATTATAAAAATCAAAAAATCAAAAGGAGCTGCAGTTGCCAGCGTACAATCAGAAGGAATGTCTTCTGTGCTGATGCCACTATAAAAAGTACGTAACCATTGAAAGCTCCTGAAACAGAACACATCACAGATTTGCCGTATGAAGAACCGATTTGCACCGTTGTCTTTACTATCTGTATTGTTGCTGGTTGCCAATAGCAACAGTATTGCACAGGAAACAAACGCATTAAAACTCTGGTATAAACAACCTGCCCGTTTGTGGGAAGAAGCATTGCCATTGGGCAACGGGCATACCGGCGCAATGGTATATGGTACTGTTGCCAGAGAACACCTGCAGTTGAATGATAATACATTATGGTCGGGCTATCCGGAATCAGGCAATAACCCGGATGGTCCAGCCATTCTGCCATTGGTACGAAAAGCTGTACAGCAGGGCAATTATGATAGCGCTGCTGTATTGTGGAAGAAAATGCAGGGTTCATATTCTGCCCGCTACCTGCCGTTGGCTGACCTGTGGCTTGAATTTACAGGCATTACAGACAGCAGCAATTATTACCGCGATCTTGATCTGAAAAATGCCGTTGCCCATACCAGTTTCCGGTCGGGCAATACATTGTATGAAAGAGAATACCTGGTAAGTCATCCTGCAAAGGCAATGCTGGTAAAATTAAGTGCAAAGGGAAATGGTAAGCTTAATTTTTCCATAGCGTTGACCAGTAAACTGCATTATACCACCACGGCTGTTGCCGGTGATTACCTGGTTTTAAAAGGAAAAGCGCCTTCTTATGTTGCCAATCGTGATTATGATCCCCGGCAGGTAGTGTATGATGAAGAAGGAATGACGTTTGAAGTACATGTGAAAATAAAAGTAACAGGAGGCAAAACGAAACAGCAGAACGATAAACTGGAAATTACAGGCGCATCAGGTGTTACGCTCTACCTTACCGAAGCTACCAGTTTTAACGGATTCGATAAATCACCTGTTAAAGAAGGAAAAGATCCTGCAAAACTAGCTGTTGCGCAAATTCAGAAGGTATGGCCATTGGTATTCGACAGGTTGAAGGCTGCACATATTGCAGATTATACGGCATTATTCAATCGTGTGCAGCTTGACCTGGGTACAGATACTGCTGCAATAAAACTGCCTACAGATGTTCGTTTGAAAAGATATGCTGCTGTTGGTAATGATCACCAGTTGCAGACCTTGTATTATCAGTTTGGCCGGTACCTGATGATCGCCTCATCACGCCCGGGTTCACGTGCCACTAACCTGCAAGGCATCTGGAATGAACATGTACAACCACCATGGGGTAGTAACTATACCACCAATATCAATACAGAGATGAATTACTGGCTGGCAGAAAACACCAATCTTTCTGAATGTCACCAGCCGTTATTTGATTTTATGAAAGAGCTGGCTGTAAATGGTGCACAAACGGCTAAAGTGAATTATAATATTGATGAAGGATGGGTAGTACATCACAATTCAGACTTATGGGCCAAAACATCTCCGGCAGGAGGTTATGATAAAGATCCGAAAGGAATGCCCCGTTGGAGCTGCTGGCCAATGGCTGGTGTGTGGTTCAGCACACATATATGGGAGCATTATCGTTTTACAGGAGATACCGTTTTTCTGCGACAATATTATCCGTTGATGAAAGGTGCTGCACAGTTCATGCTGCATTGGTTGCAGACAGATACAGCCAGTGGTTACCTGGTTACCAATCCTTCCTCCTCACCAGAGAATACGGTAAAGATCAATGGAAAAGAATACCAGCTTACCATGGCATCCACTATGGATATGTCATTGCTGCGTGAGCTGTTCACTGCGTTGATCAGGTCAGCAGTTATACTGCGTATGGATGATGTTTTCAGCAGGCAGTTACAATCTGTATTGTCAAAACTGTATCCATATCACATTGGTCAGTATGGTCAGTTGCAGGAGTGGTATAAAGACTGGGATGATCCCAAAGACAAACACCGGCATATTTCACATTTATTCGGCTTATATCCCGGAACACAGATCACGCCATCTGCAACACCGGCATTGGCAGCAGCAGCACGACAGTCTATGATATTCCGTGGAGATGTAAGCACCGGCTGGTCAATGGCATGGAAGATCAACTGGTGGGCCCGTTTGCAGGATGGCAATCATGCATATAAAATATTAAGTGATGCATTCACATTTATTGATCCTGCTGTAAGCAAGGAGCAGATGAGTGGTGGGGGTACTTATCCAAACCTGTTTGATGCACATCCGCCATTCCAGATCGATGGCAACTTTGGTGCTACGGCGGGCATCACCGAAATGCTGTTGCAAAGTCATGATGGAAGAGTTTCCCTGTTGCCTGCATTACCGGATGCCTGGCAGAAAGGATCAGTAAAAGGTATCAAAGCACGTGGCAATTTTACCGTGAATATGGAATGGAACAATGGCAAACTTGCAAAAGCCACTATACTATCTGCAAAAGGAGGAATATGCAGTATCCATACACAACAACCGGTAAAAGTGCTGGAAACAACAATTGTAACAACATCTGTCAGCAAAACAAATGTGCTGAATGAAGAATATGGCACAGTGCCTTTTAAACAAAACAGCAAAGCTGTATTGCAACCATTGGCCGCACATGCTGGCTATACCATACACTTTATGACCGAAAAGAATAAAATATACACAATTGTACCTGTACAATGAGAATACATATGCATTGCTATATAAAAAAAATAATCTTCGGTATTGTCTTTCTGTCATGGGCATGCAGTATCAATGCCCAGGAAATACAATGGACGGAAATACAGCCGGGTATCTGGAAAGGCGTTGCCGGTAAACCGGAAGTATACGATCTGTTGAAAGCTTCGGGTGTTGTGCCGTTTCAACAAGCACTGGCAAAACTGGGCAGTGCTTCGTTTCCATTGTCACAAAAAGAAATTTCAGCTACGCTGAACGATGGTAAAACCTATTTACATTTTCCATTACAGAAAGAAGAACAGTTGTTTGGTTTTGGATTAAACTTCCAGACAATATATCAGCGGGGAAAGATCCTGCAATTACATGTAGATCATTTTGGCGGCAAGGACAATGGACGTACGCATTCACCCACACCTTTTTATGTTTCTTCAAAAGGATATGGTGTGTTTATCAACTCCGCCCGCTACCTGCAGGTATACGCAGGCAGTGCAGTGAGAAGAGATAGCGAACATCCTCCTGTAGAAAAAGATCGTAATACAGACAAAAGCTGGTCATCACGACCGTACTCAGATGCCGTGGATATATTGGTTCCTGCAAATGGCGTGGAGATATACGTTTTTGCCGGACCTACCATGCTGGATGTGGTAAAACGGTTTAACCTGTTCAATGGTGGTGGATGTTTACCTCCACGCTGGGGATTGGGTTTTACACAACGTGTAAAATCCTTGTATAAAGCAGAGGAAGTAAAAGCAGAAGCTACTGCATTTCGGGATAAAGGATTTCCGCTTGACTTTATAGGTCTTGAACCCGGTTGGCAAAGCAAGGCTTACCCCTGTTCATTTGAATGGGACAGCACACGTTATCCTGATCCGGCAGGTTTTGTAAAAGAATTGCTGACAATGGGTGTACGCGTAAACCTGTGGACCAATCCATATGTATCATCCCAATCGCCGGTGTATAATGCGATCCGTCCTTACACTGGATCACATACTGTATGGGTAGGAGGGGTGCCTGATCTTACTATGGAGCCTGCGCGCAAAGCATTGTTTGGGCAATTGCAGAAAAGCCAGGTAAATATTGGTGTAAGCGGATATAAAATAGATGAGGTAGATGGTTATGATCATTACCTGTGGCCGGATGTTGCTACATTCCCTTCAGGAACAACAGCAGAGCAGATGCGGCAGACCTTTGGATTGCTGGTACAGCGCTACAGTACAGACATATTCCGTGCGCAGAACAAACGCACATATGGTTTGGTAAGGGCTTCCAATGGGGGCGGCACTTCTTTTCCTTATGTTATTTACAACGATTATTATAATCATGAGGATTTTATCACAGCGCTGATCAACAGTGGTTTTGCAGGTGTGTTATGGACACCCGAAGTACGTGCATCCAAAACACCGGAAGAATGGCTGCGTCGTTTTCAGACAGTAGTATTCTCTCCGATGGCTATGATCAATGCCTGGTCAAGCGGTACCAAACCCTGGAGCTATCCTGAAGTAGCAGAGCAGGTACAGCAACTGGCATTGTTGCGCATGCGTATGATGCCTTACTGGTACAGTGCTTTTGCCCGTTATCATTTTGAGGGATTGCCGCCATTCAGGGCCATGAACCTGGAAGAAGGTTTTGCACAGGATGTAAAAAAAGATGCGGTGAACAGCAACCTGGAAGAGAATCCCTATGCGGAAGCAACCGCCAAAGAGATCCGGGATCAGTACATGGCCGGTGATTATCTGTTGGTAGCGCCATTGTTTGCGGGGCAAACAACGCGAAAGGTGATATTACCCAAAGGAAAATGGTATGATTTCTATACAGGACAATATGCTGGTAACGGAGAAGTGATCACAGTGACACCCGGACTGGATAAAATTCCGGTGTATGTAAAAGATGGTGGCATTATACCGATGATGCCGGCATTGCTACATGCTCCCAAGGCCGGCGAAAAAACAGATATTGAAATATGGCATTATGGTGAAAAGGGAAGTACATACCAGTTGTATGATGATGATGGAGAAAGTTATGATTATGAAAAAGGATCTTTTTCATGGAGAGCGATCACTGTTTCAAAAGGAAAAGATGGAAAATGGCAGGGAAATATTTCCAATGCAGAAAAGGGAAAGCCTGATAACATTGGAAAGGTGACCTGGAAGTTTATGACAGAATAGTTGTTCTTCGGGACTTGCAGTCGCAAGGAATGCTGCTCTTGGACTTGTAGTCCTGAAGAATTATGTTGTTGCCTCTGGCAACCTGTAAAGGGATGACAACCTTAGCCGGTTCGTAATAGTTGTTTAGCAAATTGAAAAAGGTTATCATCCCTGTATACAAGAACAGAATAAAAAATATTATATGAAAGCATGTTTTGTTTGGGCGGCAGTGAGTATCGGTATTTCAGCATTGTTGAGTGCGATGCCTTTCCCGGTATCGCCCTACAAAAAAGAAGTGCAGCAGGTATTAAAAGAACAGGTGTTGAAAGAAGCTGCATGGGCCATGCAACAGCAACCGGTAACAGTAACTGCCGAAACCTGTGTACGCAGTGCAGGAGGTAAACATGATTTTTATTCAGAAGGAGATTACTGGTGGCCTGATCCAAAATCACCAGACAGTCCATATATACAGAAAGATGGTATGACCAACCCGGCCAACTTTACAGCACACCGGCTGGCAATGATCCGCTTCAGTCGTGTAATGGGTGCACTGGCATCGGCATGGCGTATTACCGGTGATGAGAAGTATGTAAAACAGGCATTGATCCATGTACGTGCATGGTTTGCAGACACAGCTACAATGATGCATCCCAATTTACTGTATGCACAGGCCATTAAAGGACGTGCAACTGGCCGTGGGATCGGGATCATTGATACCATTCATTTCCTGGAAGTGGTGCAGGCTTTGCTGGTAATGGAAAATACGCGTAGTATGGACAACAATCTGCTGGCAACAACCCGGCAGTGGTTTGAACAGTACCTGCATTGGCTTACCACCCATCAATATGGAAAAGATGAAATGAATGCTGCCAATAATCATGGTACCTGCTGGACGATGCAGGTGGCGGCATTTGCAAGGTTTACCGGTAGCGATAGCCTGATGAATGTTTGCCGGGAGCGTTATAAAAAAGTATTGTTGCCCAATCAAATGGCAGCAGACGGTAGTTTTCCGCTGGAGTTGAAAAGAACCAAGCCATACGGTTACTCCATTTTCAACCTGGATGCCATGACGATGATCTGTCGGCTGCTGTCAACCGAAAAAGACAATTTATGGCAATACAGCACAATAGATGGCCGATCTATTGCAAAGGGAATTTCCTTTTTATATCCATATTTGGCAGATAAAGACAAATGGCCTTATGCAAAAGACGTGATGTACTGGGATGAATGGCCGGTGGCACAGCCTGCACTGGTATTGGGTGCGGCCGCTTTTAATAACAGGGAATGGTTCAATACCTGGAAGCAATTGAAACACGATCCACAGGTGGAAGAAGTGATACGGAATTTACCGGTCAGAAACCCGGTGTTGTGGGTGGAATAGTTAATGTTTGATGGAAAAGCCCGGAGGAATGAAGGGATGGTTTGATTGTTATGGGCTGCAGCAGCCATTACCGGTTGATAAGAAATAAGATGAAACAACTAATACTATCAATGACGATTGCCACACTGCTGGGAAAGGCTGTTATAGCTCAGACTGCAGGTGATGAAGATGCGGAAATGTTTAACCGTGCCAGACAGCGCGATCAGCAGGTAATGGACAGTGCTGTAAAAACCTGGTGGGCGGCCTCCATGAAAAATCACGATGCACGTATTACATGGTGGCGTGAGGCCAAATTCGGTATGTTCATTCACTGGGGACTTTACTCACTACCCGGTGGAGAATGGAAAGGTAAAAAAGTAAGCGGGTATGCAGAACACCTGATGCGTAAGGAAAAGATCTCCCGTGCCGATTACCTGCAACTGGCCCACCAGTTCAATCCTGTACAGTTCAATGCAGAACAATGGGTACAGTACGCAAAACAGGCTGGAATGAAATACCTGATCATTACAGCCAAACATCATGATGGTTTTGCGATGTACAATTCAAAAGTGTCCGATTTTAATATTATACAGCAAACTCCTTTTAAACGCGACCCGATGGCAGAGCTGGCTGCAGCCTGTAAAAAATATGGTATTAAGTTCGGGTTCTATTATTCCCACGCTTTTGACTGGGAACATCCTGATGCACCCGGTAATGACTGGGAATACAATAACCCTGGTGGTGATAAAAATCTGTTTGGTGGTGCACGCTGGTATGATGTACATCCTGAGTTATTACCCAAAGCACAGCAATATGTAACGGAAAAAGCAATTCCTCAGATCAAAGAGTTACTGAATAAATATCACCCGGATATTTTATGGTTCGATACGCCCCAGAAGTTACCGCTTTCTGAAAACGTACGCATACTTCAGGCTATTCGTGAAACAGATCCCAATGTAGTGGTCAACGGGCGCCTGGTAAGAAGTGCTTCCGGCAACTTTGGTGATTATAAAAACACAGGAGACCGTCCTGCTGAGTTTTTCCCTACTGAGGGAGATTGGGAGGCAATACCAACCACCAATGAATCGTATGGTTATCATAAATATGATGATAGTCACAAGCCTGCTTCATTTTTTATACAGTTGCTGGCAAAAGCTGCAGCCAAAGGGGGTAACCTGCTTATGAACATTGGTCCGGAAGGGGATGGCACTTTTGATGTCAAGGATGTGAATATCCTGACTGCAATCGGTAGCTGGATGAATGTATACGGACAAAGTATTTACGGCACAACAGCCAGCAATCTGCCTTTACAGAACTGGGGTGTAACAACACAGAAAAAAGATAAGATATACCTGCACGTATTCAACTGGCCTGTAAACGGAAAACTGCAGGTAGGCGGTATACAAAGCGATATTACAAGTGCGTACCTGATGAACGATACAAAGACAAAGACGTTGCCGTTACAACGTATCAATACCACCGATGTGGTGATTAATGTACCATCTAAAGCACCAGATAAAACAAATAGTGTAATAGTGCTGGAGATGAAAATGCCGGTAATAACAGATAGCTTGTATTATATGGCACCTGGTGTTGCAGTTACAAGATTGCTGGCTTTTGACGGAAAATACCATGGGAAATCATTTGGTTTTGGAGACGGTAAAACCAATAAATACTACGCAGAGAACTGGAGATCTGCCGAACAATGGATAAGCTGGAAAGTACGTACGGCAGGCACTGCTAAATATAAAGTGGTAGCCATGTATATTGCTGATGAACATGCCGGTGGTAAATACCAGGTAAAACTGGATAATACGATCCTGGATGGAACCGTAATGCCTGCTGCAAAGAGCGGTGCTGTCACAACACAGGAACTGGGGGTAATAACCCTGGAAACAGGGGTGCACAATATTGATATAAAAGCATTGAACATTACCGGAACAGAATTAATGAAGTTGCTGGAACTGCAACTGATTGTTTCAGATAAATAGATGAATAGTAATATGAATTGTACAAAAGGGATCACAGTATTGATGATCAGCCTGGTGCTGGGTATATACACACAGGCACAATCTGCTGCTGCCGTTTTTGCAGATGCAGAAAAACAGACAATGCTATTGTTACGTGAAACCGGGAAGATCAGGGAAACAAAACCTGAACTGGTATCGCCCCGTACGCTGGAAAATGGTGAACTGAAAGTGGTTGCTTCCAGAGACTGGACAAGTGGTTTCTTCCCCGGTGTATTGTGGATGCTGTATGAGTACACGCATAAAAGGAACTGGGAAGACAGTGCACGAAAGTATACTTCACTGATTGAAAAAGAAAAACTGAACGGCGGTACTCATGATATGGGTTTCAAGGTCTATTGCAGTTTTGGAACAGGGTATAATATCACAAAGGATGCGCAGTATAAAGAAGTGATCATTCAATCAGCCAGAACGTTGTCTACACGCTTTAACCCGGTAATAGGATGTATCCGTTCATGGGATCATAGTCGTGATAAATGGGGTTTCCCGGTGATCATAGACAATATGATGAATCTTGAACTGTTGTTTGCAGCCACCCGTTTTACCGGTGATTCTTCTTTCTACAGGATCGCTGTGACGCATGCCAATACTACCATGAAAAATCATTTTCGTAGCGATTACAGTTCTTACCATGTGGTAGATTATGATACCGTGACCGGGCAGGTAGTAAAGAAAAATACACACCAGGGTTACGCACACGAATCTGCATGGGCACGTGGACAGGCGTGGGCACTGTATGGCTATACCATGTGTTATCGTGAAACAAAAGATCCAAGGTATCTGCAACAGGCAGAACATGTGGCGGCGTTTATTCTGAATCATCCCAATATGCCGAAAGACCTGGTGCCATACTGGGATTTCAATGCGCCGGGCATTCCCAATGAACCACGTGATGCATCCGCAGCGGCAGTAATTGCATCTGGCCTGTATGAATTGAGCACGTTTAGTAAACCCAATGCAAAAAAATACAGGAACACTGCCGATAAGATAGTACAGTCGCTTACACAGCAATATCGTTCGCCGATAGGAGAGAATAAGGGATTTATACTGTTGCACAGCACAGGATCAAAGCCTGCTAACAGCGAAGTGGATGTGCCATTGAATTATGCAGATTATTATTACCTGGAAGCTATGTTAAGACAAAGATCAGGTGTAAGACGTTAGTGCACAGTATCAGCAGTTGATGGTTAGGGATTAGCTTAAGGTTTTTTACAACCGGTTTTTTGCTGCCTGCAAGGGCGGCATGACCATGTATTGTGTATTCTTCACTCACATAAACCTTGAATTATGAAAATCACAACGATGAGCCGTTGGCTCGTGACCTCGTCACTGTTTGTCACATTCATTTCCTGCGGAAAAGACATGCAGGAAAAAAAGATGGATACGGCTGTAGCCACAGGAAATACAGCAACTGTAACAATGCTTGCTTCCAACGTACTATGGGATGGTGATGCCAACCTGGGTACAGGTGTATTTAAAATACTGAACCTGGAAGATGGGGCTGTACTGGATGCTGTAAACAATACCACATACGGAAAGATCTGGCGGTTTTACAAACCGGTAGGCAGCAATCGTAGCGAAGTGCATGCCGCACAGGGATTTCAGGCTGCTGAAGGCGATGATATTTACCTGGGCTGGCGTTCACAACTTTCCATGCCTTCCACAGTTACAACCAACGCTTTTTTTCAGTGGAAAGCATACGGCAGTAACATGACGCAGAATTTTCCTATTGTGATCAAAGCTGTAAGTGGTAATCTTAAACTGTTTCATTTTGCTCCGGGGCAGATCGGTACTGAACTATGGAGCACCCCGCTTTCTGTAAATTCCTGGAATCGTTTTGTAGTACGTATCAAAGTATCGCGTACTGCTTCTGTTGGTTTTATTGAATTCTGGTACAACGGCGTACAGCAAACATTAACAGGCGGTTCGCAACGCTATTATGGCCGTACACTGGATGCTGATTACTGTGATCCCAAATGGGGTGTGTATGGTGCCAGCACAACAGAGATCTACAACCGTATACACGCATTGAAAATTGCTACGACTTATGCCGATGCCGCACCTTAGTTAAAGTATCATACATCTTGTTGTTGCAATGGCACAGGATATCCGCAGTACCGGGTATTCAGGGCACCTGTTGCCTGTAGTAACCGTTTTTAAATCCATTTCTGTTAATCATTTAAAACGATTGTTTATGCCTATTATGTTTACGCGTTTTTCACAACAAACAATACGCCTGTTGTTGCCGGGTGCATTGTTGATACTTGTATTATTAAGCAACACATATTTTGTAAAAGCACAGGTACTGTGGGATGGAAATGCCGTCAATGGAACTGGTATCTGGAAGGTGTTTAAAAATATTGAAGGAGATGGAACTATTACGGTAGAGAATGACTCTACTGAGGGGAAAGTATGGAAGTTTTATAAACCTTCCGGTAGCCACAGAACGGAATCGCATGCCGCAAAAAACTTCCAGGCAGTAGAGGGTTCTGATATCTATATAGGCTGGAAGTGTTTCCTGGATATGCCAGCCAACACTTCTACCAATGCGGTATTCCAGTGGAAAGCCTATGGCGATGAATACCCTATGGAACAGAATTATCCCATTGTACTGAGTACTACTTCTAATGGTCTTATACACCTGATGCATTATGCACCGGGAAAGATCGGTACGGAGCTATGGCGTTCCACACTGGTAAGAAATGCCTGGAACAATTTTGTATTAAGGATCAAGGTATCAAGGGATGGTACCATTGGTTTTATGGAGTTCTGGTACAACGGTATCAAGCAAACACTGATCAGCGGTACCAAACGTTATTATGGCCGTACGCTTGATGCAGGCTATGTTGATCCTAAATGGGGGGTGTATGGTGGTGATGCTGCTACCATTACCAATTTTGTAAGCCGGTTAAAAATAGCGGGCACCTATACAGAGGCTGCACCTATGATCGATCCTAATGATCCAGTTGATCCCGGTGATACTATCCCACACCAGGATACCACCGGTGTGGGCAGTTTACTGGATATTACCAAAAACGGCGGATTGATCTCTGCACAATATAACAGCTCCAAAACAACGGAAAATTATCCCAACCTGATTGACGGTAATACTGCTACCAAATATTATGTAGGAGGTAAAACTGCGTTGTGGATACAATATAAATCTGTAGTGCCGGCCATTGTAACAAGGTATACCATTACCTCGGCCAATGATAAGGAAACACGTGATCCAAAGAACTGGCAGTTGCTGGGATCAAATGACGGTGTGCATTGGGATACACTGGACAGCCGGGCTGGTGAATTGTTTGCTACACGATTTCTGAAAAAGGTATATGCAGTGAATAACAACAATACCTTTTTTCAATATTACCGGCTGAATATTACAGCCAACAATGGCGACACAGGACTACAATTGTCTGAATGGGAATTGTTCAGGAAACAAAATCAGAATATTTCATTTGACAGTATACCTGATAAAACATTTGGTGACGACGATTTTCCGTTGGTGGCAAATGCTTCTTCAGATCTGCCCGTATCTTTCACCATAGTGTCGGGCCCTGCGGTGGTAACGGATGATGAGGTACATATTACCGGTGCGGGTACTGTTACGATTCGTGCCTCACAGGCCGGCAACAGTGATTTTGAACCTGCTGTCAATGTAGAAAGAACATTTGTTATACACCAGCAGTCGCAAACAATTGTGTTCGATACCATTGCTGATAAAACAGTAGGCGATACTGATTTTGCCATCAATGCAACGGCATCTTCAGCATTGCCGGTTTCTTTTGCTGTTGTGTCAGGTCCGGCTGTGGTGACCGGAAATACAGTGCAATTGACTGGTGCAGGAACGGTAACAATCCGTGCATCACAGAGCGGTAATGATAATATAGTTGCTGCGCCCGTTGCCGAGCGTTCTTTTGTGGTACATAAAAAAGCACAGCAGATCACTTTCCATGCATTGCGTCCTGTATTGAAAAATGCAACGGTAAACCTGGCTGCCACAGCTACTTCCGGTTTGCCGGTTAGCTTTAGTGTGGTGTCTGGTCCTGGTTCTATTACCAATAACCAACTGCGTTTTATTGGTGAAGGACAGGTAGTGATCCGTGCATCACAGCCCGGAGATGATAGCTATGCGGCGGCAACACCAGTAGAACAGACTGTAGTGGCGCTTGGGCTGCAATCGCTGAATGGTGTACAATTAACAGCATATCCTAATCCTACATCAGGACCACTTAAAATAAAACTGATCAACAAGAAAAATAAAACATATTCATTTATCGTGATCGATCACAGGGGCAACCAGGTGGCTGCGGCGGTAATACCTGCCGAAAGCAGTGCACAGGAGGTTACATTGAACCTTACCGGAAAACCCAATGATCTGTATTTCCTGCATGTTACGGATGGTACAGATAATACAGTGCGTATTATTCTGAAGTATTAATAGCGAAAAACCCCGCGGATTCTTCCACGGGGTTTCTTTTTTATATTGTTACAATAGTATTTAAGGCTGCAACCACACCAGTTTTACACCTTTGTCCCTGCCTTCTTTTTCCAGTTTAAGGGTAACGTAAATGTTTTTTTCACGGTCGTAATCAGAAATGGCGAATAGCGCAAGATTGTGACTGCGTTTGCCGTCGGGCTGGCCAAATACAAAATCACGTGCCGGAAACACCTCTTTACTGTTAAGCTTATAGAAATAACCATCACATTCACCCACACCATTAATAGTGGTGAGCTTTCCTCTTTGCACACTTTCTGTATTGCGATCAACATCGTTGAACAATACATACATCTTATCCGGCGTATTCAGGTAAGCAAATGATTTGAACTGGTTGCCGAGATGTAATTCCTGGGCACTACCTTCTCTTTGCGAATGATAGAATGGGCGGAGATAGGTATCTGTGAGATAGTGATTTTTGGGAATAAGATAGGTATCTTCCTCATCGCCGTCTGTATTGAATCTGGACACGGCAATATTTCCCAGTTCTGTATTGAGCGGATAGGTGTGGCTGGCGGGTTTGGTAACCGTTCTGATCTCTTCAAATACTATCGAAAAACTGCCATCGTTGTTAATGAACAGGTTTTGAGGCATGCCGGTATATTTTTCCTTTTTACCAAATAGTTCCTGGTTCTTTGTATTTGCTTTTTCGGGAAAAGTAATATCCGATTTGGTAACGGCACCGCTGAAAGGATCAATAAAAGAAAGATGACACTGATAAGATGCGACTCGTTTTTCATTGGTCCGCACAGCAGCCAGCAATACAATATCCTTTGTCGCCGGATTGTACCGGCAGATGCCGCCATCTACAATCAGATCCTTTGAAAACCGTAGCTCTTCCAGTGATAAAGCGGTTTTCCCTTTATCGAGTGTAGCCATTACCAATTCGCTTTCCCTGTCGCGGCCTGAACGACCATTAGAGGCGTACGCCAGCATACACACTTTATTTTCCCCGATTAAAGCCATATCGATGTAACGCATGGATTTATACTTTTCTTCAGGAGAAGCGTAATAAGCGCGGCCAAGCTCTTTGTGATCAGCGCCATATAGCACAATTTCAACACGTTTGTTTTTATCCGATTCAAAGGCATTTAATGTTGTCAGTGCATAAGTATCGCTGTTGGGGTCTTTACGTATATAAAAGTCAGGATCAAGAAAATCCAGATCGTGCACCATCATGATCATGCGTGGTTTTTTCAATTCTGCAACCTGTTCATCCTTTTTTAATGTACCGGTATTGCCGTCCACAACCAGGCGGTACAATACAGGTTTGCTGGCATCTATTTCGCTTACGAACAACACTGCATCGCCATTAATTTCAAAAATACCCTCAATACTGCTTCTTTTCAGCTTACCATATTGCGGTTCAATATGTTTTTCGGCTTTCAGTTTGTGGCTGGCATCATACACTTTCAGATCTATTCCTTTTTTGAGGGTAATATGAAAAAATATGGTATTCCCGTTTTTCAGTTGCAGAATGCGGGCGTAGCCATCTTTCGGTTCTTCAAAAACCGATCCTTCGGACAATACTTTAAACTGTGCGTGGGATACTGCTGACTGTGCCAGTGACAGCAGTAATACAAACGTGAGTCGTTTCATGTTTTGGGGTTAAAGGCTTGTAAGATAAACACTTTGTATAAAACAGATTAGCTCCGGAATGTATTTCCCCTGTTAAAATCGTTGAATAAAAAGCCAAACAAAGCAGACAGCCCTTCAGGAAATATCTGTTAGTTGCATGCTGATATAGTTAACTCCATGCGGCCTGTGGCTGCTAACGAATTGCAAACAATATGAAAAAGTTCCTGCTGTTTCTGACCCTTACATGTGTGGTAGTTTCTTCTCTTTTCAGCCAGTCGGCAGATCCGGCGCGTGATAAGCGCATGGAATGGTGGCGTGAAGCACGTTTAGGTATGTTTATTCACTGGGGAGTGTATGCCGTACCGGCTGGCCACTATAACGGGCATGCCATTAACCGTATTGGTGAGTGGATTATGAACCGCGGAAAGATCCCGGTAGCAGAATACCAACAGTTTGCCAAACAATTCAATCCTGTTAAATATGATCCCGATGCTTGGGTAAAAATGGCCAAAGATGCCGGGATGAAATACATTGTGATCACTGCCAAGCATCATGATGGCTTTGCATTGTTCAAATCAAATGCCAGTAAATGGAACATGGTGGATGCAACACCATATGGCAAAGACCTGCTGAAACCACTGGCTGAAGCCTGTCGCAAACATGGTATTAAACTGGGCTTTTATTATTCTCATGCACAGGACTGGACCAACCCCGGCGGTGCTGCTGCACGTAAAGTAGCCTCTGAAGGATGGGCCAACCCTGATTCTGCTGCCATCGACGCATATACCGCTGCGCATAGCGGGCATTGGGATCCTGCACAAACCACTGCTACCATGGCACAGTACATTGATAAAGTAGCCGTACCACAGGTAAAAGAATTGCTGACCAATTATGGCGATGTAGCTGTATTATGGTGGGACACACCTACCGATATGACCGAAGAATTTGCAAAGAAATTACAGGGCCAACTGGCATTACAGCCCAATATCATTACCAACGACCGGCTGAAACGTCCTGATTTCCCCGGTGATTTTAAAACACCCGAACAAAAGATCCCGAAACTGAGCGAACTGGATGGCAAGGATTGGGAAACCTGTATGACCATGAATGGTACCTGGGGATTCAAATCTGATGATCATAACTGGAAAAGTATTACAACACTGGTGCGCAACCTGATCGATATTGCCAGCAAAGGAGGTAACTACCTGATCAACGTAGGTCCTAAAGCCGATGGAACTTTCCCGGATGAAAGCGTGAAACTGTTAAAGGAAATGGGTGTATGGATGAAGACGAATGGTGATGCTATTTACGGTACACAGAAAAGTCCGCTGGCTGCATTGGACTGGGGACGCTGTACCAAAAAAGAAAAGAACGGCAATACAATATTATACCTTTCTGTATTTGATTGGCCGGCAAACAGTCAACTGGTTGTGCCAGGGGTGAGTAACTCTGTGGTCACAGCCAGACTGCTGGCTAACGGTAAAACGTTAACTGCTTCAAACACGGCAAATGGGCTGGTGATCAACGTGCCGGCGCAGGCACCGGATACGATTGCTTCTGTAATACAACTGGAAATAAAAGGCACTTTGTAAACAGCCGGTATGAACAACATTCTGAAACTTGCCGGTGGTGCACTGCTGCTATGGTATGCTGATGCTGTACAGGCGCAAACGGTAGCACCTTTATGGAAAGACTTTGTACAGGCCAGGAAAAATAATACCACGCCTGTATTGCCTGATTTTTCCTATGCAGGATATCATTTTTCCGAAACTACCATTCCGGATGTATCGGGTCGTAAATATTTTACGGTAACAGATTTTGGAGCTGTACCCGATGATGGACTGTATGATGATGCAGCCATTCAGAAAGCCATTGATGCGGCTGAAAAAAATCCCGGGGGAGGGGTTGTTTTCTTTCCACCCGGTAAATACCTGATCGCACCTGACGAAGACTCCACCAAACAGATACGTATTTCCAAAAGCAATATCGTATTAAAAGGCAGTGGAGCAGGTGCCGGCGGTACTGAAATTTACCAGGATAAGAAACGCATCAATGGCAGACAGTTCCTGTTTAAACCGGAAGACGAACGTTCTGCAAAACTTACCACTATTGTTAAAGATGCAACGCGTGAAAGTTTTTCGGTAGAAGTAGCTGATGTATCGAAACTGAGCGTGGGGATGGATGTTGTAATCCGGCACCGCAGTGAAGCATATACACGGTTTTATTTTTCACCATTGCCGTTAAAACCGGAATGGACAAGACTTTTTGGTAATAAAGGGGGAATGCAGATCAGTGAGATCCATACTATTCAGCAGATCAAAGGCCGCACTGTTATCTTTAAAAACCCCATTCACTTTGAGCTGAAGCTTGTAGCAGAGCAGCCTTTTGAGCTGGCAGCATACAACAGCATTGAAGAATGTGGTATAGAAGACATCCTGTTCAGCAGTAACTGGAAAACCTATCCTGAAGAATTTGTTCACCATAAGAACAATATACATGATTATGCATGGGAAGCCGTGGGAATGGAATATGTAAAGAACAGCTGGGTTCGCAACTGTGAATTTCACGACTGGAATGAAGGCATATTTATCCGCGCCGGTTACCAGGTAAGTGTGTTGAATATAACTTTTAAAGGGAAAAAAGGACACGCTTCTGTACACGCCCGCACAGGATACGGTGTACTGATCAAGGATTCGCATTTCAACGGTGCACAGCATCACGGAGCAGGTACGGGATACAGCGCCTCCGGAACGGTAATTACACAGTGCGACCTGGGTATGGATCAGAACTTCGATAGCCATTCCGGTCAGCCTTATGCAACACTGTTTGATGCCATAGAAGGCGGTGTATTTTACAATCTTGGTGGTCCGGAGCCTGGTCATCCGCATCATGGAAAAGACCTGGTGCTATGGAATTTTCATCATCTGTCAGAAAAGGAACAGCATTATAATTTCTGGGATATGCAGCGCAGGCGCAACTATACCATCGCAATGCCGGTACTGGTTGGCTTTCGCTCCAATAAAAGAGTAACGCTGGAAAATGCTGGCATCAACCAGTTGCAGGGAGAAGAAGTGTTACCGCGTTCATTGTTTGAAGCACAGCTTACATTGCGTTTAAAAGGAATTGATATCAGCACCACAGCGAAATAAACGATCTGATCTTTATATAACCCGGAATACGATCTTGTATGAACAGTACATCTAAGTATTTATTGTCATTTACAGCTATGGCCACAGTACACATTGGTAGTGTGTTTGCACAGAATGATCTTGTGCACTGGCCCAAAGGTTGTTCCCCGCAGGAAGTTGGACAAAAGGTGGCAGCGCATTTCGTAGCTAGTCCACACCCCAATTTTGGCCGTCCCGGTCCTCCCAAAGTGATCACCTATCCTGAAACCTGTGCATGGTACGGCGCACTGCTGTTTGCCAGTGAAAGCAAGGATAAACAACTGGCTGCACAACTGGAACAACGGTTTCAACCCTTACTGGGGAAGGATTCTGCCATGATACCGGTTCCGGATCATGTGGATTATACCGTATTTGGCTCGGTGCCACTGGAATTGTACATCCAGACAAAGGATAAAAGATACCTGGAAGTTGGACAGCGGATTGCTGACAAACAATGGGGGCCTCCCGAAGGACCCCGCGTAAAACCGGAGTCGCACACTTTTTACAACCAGGGACTTACCTGGCAAACACGTATGTGGATCGACGATATGTTTATGATCACTACGGTGCAGGCCCAGGCTTACCGCGCTACCAATGATAAAAAGTATATAGAACGGGCAGCAAAAGAAATGGTAGTGTACCTTGATTCATTGCAGCAGCCCAATGGTTTGTTCTATCATGCGCCCGATGCTCCTTTTTTCTGGGGACGTGGTGATGGCTGGATGGCTGCCGGTATGAGCGAATTGCTGCGCTGGCTGCCCAAAGACAATCCAAATCGTGCACGTATCATGAAAGGATATCAGACCATGATGGCATCATTGCTGAAATACCAGGGGCAGGATGGTATGTGGCGGCAACTGATAGATGATAATGAAGCATGGCCTGAAACCTCTGGTACCGGCATGTTCACCTTTGCTATGATCACTGGTGTAAAACAAGGCTGGCTTGATAAAAAGACATACGAACCGGCAGCACGCAAGGCGTGGCTGGCACTTGTCTCTTATATTGATGAGAATGCCGACATCCGCGAAGTGTGTGAAGGAACTAATAAAAAGAATGATCGCCAGTATTACCTGGATCGCAAACGCATTACCGGTGATATGCATGGACAGGCCCCGGTGTTGTGGTGCGCTACTGCTTTATTGAGAAAGTAAAATATAAGTACAGATTGCACTGCAGTCTGAGCTGCCGGGTCTTGTGCCTTCTTATACGCAGGCCCGGCAGTTTTTTCCGGATCAATGTCAAAGGTGTATGAAAAAGATTGCTGCTATTGCTATATGTGTATTAACTGGCTGCACTTTGCCGGCAGTAGCATGTAATAATATGCCAGCGAATAGAATAGCTGCAGATTCTGTAACGCCGTTGTCATCGGCTGCGTTTATTCATTCCTATGGTAACCTGGGTAATTTTTACAGGTGTGTACAACAAGGCAAAGTTACAGTCACATTTCTGGGTGGTTCTATTACCAATATGCAGGGCTGGCGTGATAAGGTGATGCAATACCTGCAGGAAAAATATCCATCCACACAGTTCACCTTTATCAATGCGGGTATCCCCTCACTGGGTAGTTTGCCACATGCATTCCGTTTACAACGTGATGTGCTGGACAAAGGAAAAACAGATCTGTTATTTGTAGAGTCCGCTGTAAACGACCATGGCAACGGAACGCCTGAAATACAACAGCGTCGTTCGCTGGAAGGAATTGTACGGCACGCGCTCACTGCCAACCCGGCCATGAATATTGTGATGATGGCTTTTGCTGATGAAGATAAAACCGCAGATTACGATGCAGGAAGAGTGCCAACCGAAATAAAAGTACATGAGGATATTGCTGCACATTATCATCTTCCGTTTATCAACCTGGCCGAAGAGGTGGCCAAACGTATAGCCAATAAAGAATTTACCTGGAAAGATGATTTTAAAAATCTCCACCCCTCCCCGTTCGGACAACAACTATACTTTCTTACCATCAAAGCATTACTGGAACAACAGACAGGCAGATCGGTAAAAAAAGTAACTGCAAAAGATACACTACCGGCTCCCTTACAATCCCTGAACTATGCTGTTGCTGGCTACAGACCGGTATATACCGCTACCAGTCTGAACAATTTTGCTATACAGGACAACTGGCAACCGCAGGACAGCGCCCGTACACGCCCCGGCTTTGTGCATGTGCCTGTATTACAAGCGATAAAAGCAGGTGCGTCCTTTGAATTGAATTTTACGGGTACTGCTGCAGGTATAGCAGTGCTGTCTGGTCCTGATGCCGGTATGCTGGAATACAGTATTGACAACGGCCCGGTTAAAACAATAGATCTGTATACACGCTGGAGCAATAACCTGCATTTACCCTGGTACCTGTTGCTGGGTGATGAACTGGAAAAGAGTACTCATGTATTGAAAGTGAAAGTATCTGCAGTACAAAATGCGCAGTCCAAAGGCACTGCCTGCAGAATAGTGTACTTCCTGGTAAATGACTAATGTGAGGACTGTGGTTGTATTGCATCCGAACATTGACGGATCTGCATATAAAAATACTTGCCAATTGAAAAATCATAAACCATCATTACTATGAGAAAAATCACTTTGATAACCTGTGTACTGGTTTGTGCCTCTTTACTGCTGGTACATTGCAAAAAAAACAATGCAGCCACACAGGAAGAAAAAGAAACCGACGCCGGAACTGCTGCAGCCGCAGTGGTAGCCATACAGTCACTGGGTACATTGCTTTCTGCAGATGGCCCGGGCAATACTTATGAACTGATCAACAGCGTGCTGGGCGGTACGGCCAACGAGTCGCCCGATTGTGCACATACTGCTTTTGGCAGACATATTACAGAAGTGTACGACAGTACACTGGGTACTAATGTTTTTGTATTTCACATGCACACTGATTACGATGGTAACCTGTGCAGCCCGACAGACGACCGGCAGAGAAATGAAATAAAAACATACGGCCCTTCACCAGCTAATGTAAAAGCTACTTATGGTGAAACTGTTACCTATCACTGGAAGTTTAAGCTGGATGCAGCTTTTCAGCCATCTACCAGCTTTACACACATCCACCAGTTGAAAGCAGCGGGCGATGGCCCGGACGATGATTCGCCCATCATTACACTTACTCCCCGGAAGGCGTCTACAGACAGGCTGGATGTACTGCATATTGGTTCAGCAGGTACCACTACTGCTATTGCAACGGCTAACCTGAGTGCTTTTAAAGGCGCATGGGTGGAAGTAGAGGAAAAAGTAACTTTCTCCGATACAGGTTCTTACAGGATTGTTATTACCAATGTGGCAACAGGCGCTATCATTATCAACTATAGCAGCAACAATATTGATATGTGGCGCGGCGGCACTTCTTTCATTCGTCCCAAATGGGGTATTTACAGAAGCCTGGCCAATAAAACACAGTTACGGGATGAGCAGGTACGTTTTGCTGATTTCTGTATAGCAGAAGGTGCAGCCGTTTGTCCGTCAACTGCACCACAGGTTTCATTGTTCAAAAACTGTAGTTATACCGGGTGGGAAGCGCAGTTTGGTATCGGCACTTATACCACTGCAGATATTGTGGCAAGGGGGGGACTTGACAAGGATGCTTCTTCACTGAAAGTTCCTGCAGGATTAAAAGTGGTACTGTATGAGAATAATAATTTCACTGGTGCATCGAAAACTTATACAGCAGATAAAAGTTGTTTAAGCAGCGATAGCTTTAATGATAAAGTGTCGTCACTGGTAGTTTCTGTTAATTAACTATTAACCGGATTTTATATTGGCAGGTACGCAAAGCAGCCCCCGGGGTTGCTTTGTCATTGAAAGAAATAAATTCAACAGCATGGTGTTTCAGCGTTTACTGGTATTATTGGCAGCATTTTCCGTGGCATTGCATAGCATGGCACAGGATGAAATGTGGGATAAAACATCTTCCGGTAAAAAGCATCCCAATATTCAATGGTTTAAAGATGCAAAGTTTGGCATGTTCATACACTGGGGGCTGTATTCACAACTGGCTGGCTCCTGGAAAGGAAAGCGTTACTATGGCAGTGGAGAATGGATCATGTCGCAGGGAAAAATACCGGCTAATGAGTACGCGACTACTGCAGCGCAGTTTAATCCCGTACAATTTAATGCAGATGAGTGGGCCATGCTGGCAAAGGAATCAGGAATTAAGTATATGGTGATCACTGCCAAACATCATGAAGGCTTTGCCATGTACGATTCAAAAGTGAGCGACTTTACCATTGTAAGATCCACACCGTATAAAAAAGACCCGATGAAATTATTGTCGGAGGCTGTACGGAAGCAAGGCATACAATTTGGATTTTACTATTCACAGTTCCTCGACTGGCACGAACCGAATGGTGGCGGTAACAAATGGGATTTTGATGAAACAAAAAAAGCCTATCAGCAATACTATCGCGAAAAATCGATTCCACAATTGAAGGAGTTGCTTACTGGTTACGGCCCGTTGGGTATTGTGTGGTTTGATATGCCCGGCGGATTAACCAGGCAGCAGACACAGCAACTGGTAGACAGTTTGCGGATATTGCAGCCCAATAGCCTTTTCAGCAGTCGTGTAGGACAGGGACTGGGCGATTACCGTGACTTTGGCGATTCCGAAGTGCCGCCGGCGCCTATTGATGAAGTATGGGAGTCTATCTATACACACAATGATTCATGGGGATATATAGAACATGATATGAATTTTAAATCGCCTGCTGAGATCATACGGTTACTGGCAAACGTGGCATCCAAAGGAGGCAACCTGATGCTAAACGTAGGACCGGATGGTACAGGAAAAATACCGCATTACTCTGCTGAGTATCTGCGAGCTACCGGCAAATGGCTGGCGCGCAATGGTGAAAGTATTTATGGCACTACTTATGGTTTTGTACCAGCACAACCCTGGGGCGTTACCACTGGCAAACCTGGCAGGTTGTTCTTACACGTATTGAATATACCGGCCAACGGGCTTTTGCTGGTACCCGGTTTTAAACCGGCAATTCAAAAAGCATATACGCTGCATGGAAAACGGGGTATTACCTTTTCAAAAAAAGAAGATGATGTTGTATTAAAACTACCTGCATTGGATAGCAGTGATCCTGATAATGTACTGGTAATTGAGTACAATGGTACAGCACCTGCATACAATGCAACGATGCCGGCAACAGTTTCCGCACAGTTTGCAACAAACACCATTGATGCTGTAATGGCCACAACGGCAGGCAATGCACTCACCAAAAGCATCACGTTCAGTCATTATTATGGCGACTGGAAACATGCTACCTGTATTACGGGGATGAGCAGGCCTGGTGATTCAGTGACATTCCGTATGCGTATTACTGAGCCCGGCGATTATAAGGTGATACTGGAATATGCCTGTTCGCAGGAAAGTGCAAAACAGGAAGGAAGGCTGGCAATAAATGGTAAAGAGTTTTTCTTTCGCACATTGCGCACGTCAGAATATGAGAAAAGTGCTCCACTGATGTTTATCCAACATCCGGTGGCCATAATTTCAGTTAAGATGCCTGGTATTTACAATCTCTCTATCTGTCCGCAGCAACAGGGAAATGAATTGTTCAAATTGAAAACGTTACTGATAGAGCCTGTACGGTAAATGGTTTTGCTTTTTGTTAAATGAATTGCATACAAATCGCAAACACCCTATCTTCGGAAGGTTTTTAAAACCGGGGATATGGAATTTAATTTCGACGAAGAAATTATACTGGAAAATGAGCGTGTACTATTGCGTCCGCTGAAGGCAGATGATTACGCTGTTCTGGTACCAGTGGCAATTGAAGATAAAGATCTGAACCGCTTTTCTCCTTCACAGATCAGTTCTGAAGAGTTGTTTCTTCAATACGTTCGACAGGCTTTGCATGACAGGCAAAGTAAGGTACGGTATGCCTTTTCAATCTTTGACAAGGAAAAACACCAATATGCCGGCAGTACCAGTTTTGCAGCTATTTCTAACAGAGATCTCCGTTTAGAAATCGGTTGGACCTGGCTAGGCACATCATTTCAGCGTACAGGACTTAACCGGCATTGTAAATTTTTACTGATGCAATATGCTTTCGACACATTGGGTTTTGAACGTGTGGAATTAAAAACAGACGAACGCAATGCAAAATCCCGTGCTGCTATTCAAAAGATCGGTGGCAGGGAAGAAGGCATCCTGAGAAGTCATACCTTAATGAGTGATGGCTTCAGACGAAATACCGTCTATTATGGCATACTGAAAGATGAATGGCGCGAGCTGAAAAAGAATTTCTTTCAGAGATGATCAGGTACTTTTTCTTTTCAACCTGCAACAAATACACTTACATGAAAGCATTTGTAACGATAATAGCCTGCTGTATCACAACAATGGCAGTTGCGCAGAACAAAACAGAGAACTGGACAAAAAAGAAAGCAGAAAAATGGTTTAAGTCAAAAGAATGGCTGGGTGGTGCTCCTTTTACGCCACACAGTTCTGTTGATGTGGTGGAGTTTGCCCGGCAATACCATGCCAATAAAAAATACTGGGACGAGGCCTTTGCCTTTATGAAGAACAATGATATTGCCAATATGGCCCCGGGTAAATATCCTATCGACAGCACTTTTGTATACGCCTCTATAACAGCAGATGCTACTAAGGACTTTGAGAAAACCAACTGGGAATCGCACAGAAAATACATAGACCTGCAGTGCGTGGTAACAGGTGAAGAAAAGATGGGAGTGGTGGCCGTAGATAAGGCTACAGTAACAAAGCCTTATGATGAAAAAAAGGATGTGGCAAATTATTCAGCAGAAGGTACATTTTACGTAGCGTCTGGCGGTACCTTCTTCCTGTTTTTCCCCAACGATGCACACCGCCCTAATATAGCGCCCAACGGCAGCCAGGTAGAAAAAAAGCTGGTGATCAAGATCAGGGTAGCAGAGTAATATTATTAATCTCAAACTTATAAAGGAAGACTTCCCCCACCAGGGAAGTCTTCCTTTTTTATGACTTATCGCGTATTCGTTGGCGTAAGCAGTTAGTGGTCAACTGTTTCACTATGCCCTGCAGTTGGAAGGCTTATTTGTTGCAATCGGTTGCATAAATTGATATCAAGGTAATATCTGCTTTGAGACAAGAAAATGATAAATTTAATATACAATCGGTTACATTTTTCTGAAATAACCATTACTACTAACGATTTAAAACCTTGTTATGAAAAAAGATCTGATGTATGTATCGGTGGCTATTGCCTTGCTTTGCAGTTGCCACAAAGCGATCAATAATAATCCGGGTGCAGATGATCCGGTAACAGCTATACAACCACGTGAAGAAGCTACAGCCACTATCAATGCGGGTACAGTACAGCAATATATCTGGGGATTTGGCGGAGCCAGTATTCGTGGATGGATTGCCGACCTGACCGCTGCACAGCGCACACAGGCGTTCTCTACTAGTGGAATAGGATTGAGTGTATTGCGTGTGCGTGTATCTCCCAACAGTGCTGATTTTGCTGCAGAAAAACCTACTATAGACGCAGCCAAATCATATGGCGCTACAGTTATTGCTTCTGCATGGACTGCGCCTGCTTCTATGAAGGACAACAATAATACAGTAGGCGGCAAACTTAAAACCGCTTCGTATGCAGATTATGCCGCACACCTCAGCAATTTCTGTAGTACTGTGGGAGGTGTATCTGCTATCAGTCCCACCAACGAACCGAATATTTCAGTTACCTATGAGTCCATGAGTCTTACGGCATCGGAGGTGGCTGCTTTTGTAGCGGCACAGGGCAGTAATTGTGGTGCTACCATTATGGCACCGGAGCCTTTTAATATGGACCAGACATATATGGATACTTATCTCAGTAATGCCACCGCCAAATCAAAAACAGGCTACGTGTGCGGTCATATCTATGGTAAAACTCCGTATGTATATTCACCCGGTAAGGAAGTATGGATGACAGAACATTATACCAATACCAATGATGCCAACGACTGGAGCGGCGCCATGGGTGTTGCTAAAGAAATTCATGATTGTATGAATGCCGGGTATAGTATGTATGTGTGGTGGTATATCAGAAGAAGTTACGGGTTGCTGGACGAGAGCGGCAATATTACCAAACGTGGTTATGTAATGGCACAGTGGGCAAGATGGGTACGTCCGGGATATAACAAGATATCCTGTACAGCCAATCCTGCAACAGGCGTGTATGTAACAGCGTATAAAAGCGGAACTAAAATAGTAGTAGTAGCAGTAAACCAGAATACAACTGATACCTACCAGGCTTTTAGTCTTACAGGCGCTACTATTGCCGGTTTTAACAGGTATAAAACAACCAGTGCATCAAACCTGGCTTCTGATAGCTTTTCGGTGTCGGGCGGAAGTTTTGGTATTACCCTTCCTGCATCCGGTGTAACCACGCTGGTTTCTTACTAACGAATAATGTAGCCGGTTGCTTTCTTCATGATAACCATCAAAATGCTGAATACCTTACATTAAAAAACTCCTGACTATTCATTCAGGTGGAATTGATGCATAGCTGCGCGTTACGTTAATTTCTATTGGGGATTAATAGCTTAGAAATATATATAACGACAGGCATGCTGTCAGGTGAATGAAAAAGCTGGCCTTGCTTTGGCGCGCTTTTTTCCATAACAATAATATTCCGCTTCTTATAAAAAGTACTGTATAAACAGGAATCAATAAAAATAACAGGAATAAACCAGGTGATGGAGTACATGGTCCGGAGGGATACAGCGTGTTCGTCGTGAGAGAACATGTAAAAGAAATAATATAGAAAAATATCCAATACCAGAATTTCATTGATGATATGCTATTCGGGGTGAAAGTACCGGAAACTTTAACCGGATACAATATGCGGACAGATAAAAAATACTTAAAGGAAACAGCACGAGGAATATGCCTAAAGAATAAATCTCAGTTGTTGGCTATTAACAAAATACAAGTCAGAAAGTCGGGGAGGAAGAAGTCGGAAGTCTGAGGTCTGAAAAAGCTTCAGGCCATGAGCTACGAGCCGTGAGCAGAATACAGATACAAAGGAATTAGCAGTTAGGTTTTAGCTATTAGCAAAAATACGGCTTTGCGCCCTGGCGCCTTCGCGCGAACCATAACCATCAAACCATTCAGCCATCAGACAATTCCTCCATTTTTAAATTCTCCCTCCCGTTTATGCCGGAAATGCCGTTTTTGCCTCTTTGTGCCTTGAATCTTGCCCCTTTTACCTTGTGCCTTAAACCTTTTCCCTTACACCTTCTCCCCACCTTCCTGCGTCTTTCCTGCGGTTTAAAGCGTACAAACTAAGGGTTTCAGATTCAGAACAGCAATAAAAAGACAATAGTACGGGACTGACTGACCGGAATAAAAAAGGATGAAGGCCTTAAACCAACATCCCCTTTTGATATTTTTTGTAAGCTTTATATCCCGGCCTGTAGGGCTACATTATTGGTAAAACGAAATAAGAGAAAACCACGCGCCCCGTAGGGGTGCAATGTTTAAGATACGGGCAGAAAATGTTAAATGTAAGTTATAGGATTTTAGGCTGTAGTTATAAGTAATGCAGAATGCTGAAAGTTTAATGCCTGGTACGGTATTGCGAGCCATGAGTTTCGGGCCAGGGGATGGGATACAAGTGTAGTCCCAATAATCCAACGATCAGACAATAGCCTTCAGCTTACAACCATTTTGGGTTCGTTTTATTTACCCGCCTTCACCTGCCAGATGGTATTGCCACTGTCATCTGTTACCAGCAGGGACCCATCGTTCAGCAGCGTAACGCATACCGGGCGTCCGTACACCTCGTTTTTGCTTTCATCGGCCATAAAACCGGTAAGGAAGTCTTCCGGTTCACCGGGAGCACCGTTTTTAAATGGAACAAACACTACTTTATACCCGGAGAACACAGATCGGTTCCAGGAGCCGTGTTGTCCTATAAAAGCGCCATTGTGATATTTTGCCGGAAATACTTTCTGTGTATAAAAGGCTAGCCCCAGCGAAGCAGTGTGTGCACCAAGCGGAACATCGGGTACCAGGGTTTTCTGAACCAGGTCGGGGCGCTGGCCTTTCAACCGTGGATCTTCATTGGCGCCAAAATAGGCGTAAGGCCAACCATAAAAGCCACCTTCTTTTACTGAGGTCATATAATCAGGTACAAGATCATCTCCTAAATTATCACGCTCATTCACGGCTGTCCACAGTATTTGTGTGCCGGGTTGCCAGTCCATGCCAACAGGATTGCGCAAACCTGCGGCATATACGCGCTCGCCAGACCCATCGGGATTGATCTCAAGGATATTCGCTCTTCTTTTTTCGTGCTCTATACCATGCTCTGCCACATTGCTGCCAGAGCCTACGGATACATATAGCTTAGTGCCCTGTTTATTGCTGATGATATTCCTGGTCCAGTGATTATTGTAACCACCGGCTGGCAGTTCCATTATTTTTTCAGGAGCGGCAGTGATCTGTTTGTCGCCGGTTTTATAAGGATAGCGGAATACGCCATCTGTATTGGCAACATAGAAGTAGTTGTTCAGTATCAGCATGCCAAAGGGCTGATTCAGGTCTTTTAAAAATACTTCGCGTATATCCGGTATGCCATCTTTGTTGGTATCGCGGAACAGGGTGATCTGGTTGGCACTTTTACTGCGGTTGGTAGATGCTTCCGAAACAAAAATATCGCCATTGGGGGCCTGGTAGATCCAGCGCGGATTTTTCAGGTCTGTGGCAAACCTGGTTACTGTAAAGCCTGCGGGGGCAACCGGTTTTTTGTCTGCCGGCCAGCCGATAACCTTACTGTTACGTTTAGTCGATTCCGTAGCATAAGGAGCAGGCAGATCAATGGTTTTACCTTGCTTTACAGGTTTGGTCTTTTTCTGTGCCTGACTGGCGGTAGCCAGTAATGCTGTACATAATAAAAATGATAATTTTTTCATCGTATTGCAGGTTCTTATGGGTTTGCTAAAAAATAATGCCGCCAGTATTGCGTGGCAGCATTATGTATTGATCAGTGGTTCCTTGTTATTGCTTGCGGGAGGCTTTTACCTGTGCCATATACAGAGAGGGAGGCTGTAAACCTTCTTTGTTCTGTCCTTCCCATTCACCATTGGGTCGTCCTTTAAAGCGACCATCATATTGACCACCCTTTAAACCAATACAATAGTTTTTGCCACAGGCCCAGGGACTTTGCACCGCTGCTCTTTTGGCAGTACAGTTCCACAATATCTGTGTTACGCCCGACCATCCGTGACCGCTGCCCCAGTTGCCGCGATCCTGTATATTGATTTCCCCATCTGTAACAATATTGTCGTACAATGTGCCCATTGCCCAGCGGTGGTGCGGACCAATATCGGCATGTGTGTTTTCTGCAGTACAATTGTAAAATACATTGGGGCCGCATACTTTGGCGCCGGTTACATAGTCGTGTCTGCCTTCCGTAGCACGGCAGTTCATAACCAGGTTCTGTTGTCCGTCGTTGTTGAAAGAATAACGGCGGCTGCCGGTGATTTGAGATTTGGGATCAAGACTGGTGCAATGATCAACAGTGATCCATTTGGCCTGGTAGCCAATATTTACACAAGCATAACCAAAATAACGTGAAGTGACATTGGTTATCCAGCCGTTTTCAATTTTGTTGAACATGATAGCATTCCATCCATGATCTTCTGCAGTATCGCTGCTGTATGCCGATTCACAATATAATTGCTCAATGCCCACATGATTGATGCGGTTGTTGAAAGTGTATTTAAAAATAGCCCCTCCTCCGTAACGGGGTTCCATTGCCATTACCACAGGATTGTCGATGGTAATGGTATTGCCTTCTACTTTGGTGATGATGCGTTCAAAAGAAAAATCATATTCTTTGGGTATCCATTGTTTGGTGCCGTCCCGTTCTTCTATCTGATCCATCTTCAAATCTTTTATCCAGGCTTCTGTGCCCGGGCGAAACAGGATGATGTTATCGCCTGCTTTATAGCCTGCTGCTGATTGTACACGGAATGATTTGGCCCCGGTGGGTACATACGTATCTGTAATAGCGGTTCGTGTGCCCTGTACTTCCTGAACATTACCACTGCCGGAAACATTGATCAATGTACGCTGACCTTTGCCGGTAGCAACCAGCCTGGTATCATTGCCTTCACCACGAAGTATAATGCCCGATGCATTGATCCTGATAGTGCCGGGAATATTATAAGTTCCTTTCTGTAGCAATAAAGTGCCACGAAAACCATTGGCATCCAGTGGCATTGCCGCTACTTCGTTGATGGCAGCTTGTATAATAGCTTCCTGGTTGTCGCCATTACCCGGGCTGATTGTTTTTACAACCGGTATTACCGGGATCGTTTTGTCACCACGGTAATATCCTACACGACTGAAATCCGGCAGGATGTTACCTTTCTCATCAGGTATATACTGCAGCGAACCATCAGGATTGGCTTTTACAAATTTTGAATCCCACTTTTGAAGTGGCTGAAAAGCAAACAATACAGCAACCGTTAACAGGGGAAGTGTTTTGAACAGCGTAGTACGTACCATGGCAGAGTAACTCGTTATTAAATGAAGCAATAATTTATGCAGTAATATTCCGACATTTTCGGATACTTAAAAAACGAATGCCAGAATAGTTGAATAAAAAGCTAACCAGATCACTGGGTATTGTTGTAAATATGATTCTATTGCAGTGTTTTGTTTTAACCGGCTATTAACGTATTCGCTTTAACGATTAAAACTGCTTATGAAAAAGATCTTCCTGTTTTTGCTGGCAAGCACTTCGCTGCATGTTTTTGCCATTTCCGGGCAACCTGCTTTTTATAATGTAAGGGATTTTGGTGCCAAAGGTGATGGCATTACGATGGACACAAAATCTATCAATAGCGCTATTGATAAAGCGGCATCTGCCGGTGGCGGAACCGTATACTTTCCCGCAGGTAATTACCTGTCTGGTTCCATTCATCTTCAAAGCAATATCTCATTGTATATAGAACAGGGGGCTGTGGTTATTGCCGCACCGGCTGATAATGAAGCTGAGTACGATAAACCGGAACCAGCTATTAATGACACTTACCAGGATTATGGTCATAGTCATTTTCACAATAGTTTTATCTGGGGAGAAAAACTGCATGATGTATCTATTATAGGTACCGGCATGATCTGGGGTAAAGGACTGGTGCGTAGTGGTAAAACGGGGGATATCAGACCTAATAAAGCGATCAGTTTGCTGTTATGTCGTAATGTAACGATAAAAGATGTTTCTATACTGCACGGTGGCTGGTTTGCCATACTGGCTACCGGTGTTGATAATCTTACCATTGATAACCTGAAGGTAGATACAGACCGTGATGGGTTTGATATAGACTGTTGTAAAAATGTACGCATTTCCAACTGCACGGTCAATTCTCCTTTTGATGATGGTATCTGTTTAAAAAGTACTTATGCATTGGGATATGCAAAGGCCACAGAGAATGTTACCATTACCAATTGCCAGGTAAGCGGTTACGATGAAGGTACATTGATGGATGGCACATTTAAACGTGATTACAAAAAGTATTCTGACAGTAGCACTACCGGGCGTATCAAATTTGGCACGGAATCGAATGGTGGGTTTAAAAACATTACGATCAGCAACTGCGTATTTGACTATTCCCGCGGTCTGGCATTGGAAACAGTAGATGGGGCATTGCTGGAAGATGTGACCATCACCAATATTACCATGCGTGATATTGTGAATGCACCGATCTTTATTCGCCTGGGTGCACGTATGCGTGGTCCGCAAAGCTTGCAGCCTGGTGCCTGTCGCAGGATCATTATCAGCAATGTGGTGGCATGGAATGTAGATTACCGGCATGGCAGCATCATCAGTGGATTACCTGGTCATGCCATAGAAGATCTTCAGTTGAGCAATATCAGGATCTACTACAAGGGTGGTGGGCCAAAAGATTCCATCAACCGTGTAGTACCTGAATATGAAAACGATTACCCCGAGCCTTACCGCTGGAAAACAATGCCTGCCTATGGATTTTTTGTACGACATGTAAAGAATATCAAAATGCATGATGTACAGTTATTCTTTATGCAGGATGAACCACGACCCGCATTTATACTGGACGACGTGGACGGGGCTGTTTTTTACGATATACAGGCACAGAAAGGAACCGGCGCCAACTATTTTATGCTGAAAAATGTCCGTAATTTCAATGTGTACAATGTGCAGGGTGTTAAGGATGTACAGTTGAAAAGTGTAGACAGTAAAGTGTTTTAAGAAGCAAGCTGTGAATATAAGTCCGGAAGCCGCTAAGACCGGAAGGAAGAAGTCTGAAGTCCGAAATCCGAATGTAGTAGAGCGTATAATCGGAATCAGGAACTACTCACGATTGCCGATTCTCCACCCAAACTCATAACTCAAAACTGCGTCCCCTGTTTATGAAACGTATCTTTATCCCGTTTTTTTTATTCTTTTTCATAGCAGCCGCTGCCCAGCAACAGGACCGGTGGCAGATACAGCCGGATGGCAGCATTCAATGGAATATAGATCGGCGTTTACCACATTATGATCATATTGAAATGAGCGGGGAAAAAGTATCGCTGTGGGTACAATATGGCGTAGATACTTCCGGGAGGCCGATGATCAACCGTACCATGGTATTCCCGACGTTTCGGTTACTACCGGTAAAAACCACGGCCAGCATGATGTACAATGTGACAGATAATGATCTGCCGCGTGTACTGATCAATGATAAGCTGATGCGTAGCGGTACTTACAATGCTGCTGTGGCAGCGGATATGCAGGAGAAGACCGCTGCTGTAAATCATAAAGGGGTTATGCGTATATACAGTGTACTGGGCAACGGAGAAATAAAACTCTGCCGCACTTTATTCCCTTCTGCAGATAAGCCTATGGCTATTGAGAAATGGGTCTTTACCAATACAGGTAAGCAATCTGCAAAAGTTGAAATGGAATACCTGCTCCGTGAAACAAAACCTTCCGAAAGCAGGACCACCCCTGTTCAACATAGCTTTATTGTAAGTACCGTAGGAGAAGGGATGAAAACGCTAGCTCCCGGGGATAGTGCTGTATTTGCATTGACATACCAGGCCGTGAACAGCAACAATCCTTTGGTAAAAGCCGATGTGAATGCTGAACTATCTGGCAGAACGCAACGTGTACAGCAATTTTTATCGCTGCTGCGGTTGGAAACGCCGGATACTGTACTCAACACCACTTTTGCATTTGCAAAGATCAGGGCTGCTGAAAGTATTTTTAAAACCAAAGGCGGTTATATGCATGGTCCCGGTGGACTACGCTACTATGCTGCACTCTGGGCCAATGACCAGGCTGAATATGTAAATCCTTTTTTTGCTTTCCTGGGAGATGAGATTGCTAACAGATCAGCAATGAATACCTATCGCTGGTTCTCGCATTACATGAATCCTGAATACAAACCGATTCCCAGTTCAATTATTGCTGAAGGTGACGGCATTTGGCATGGCGCCAAAGACAGGGGAGATATGGCAATGATTGCTTATGGTGCCGGAAGATATGCACTGGCCTATGGCAATACTGATTCAGCAAAGGTATTATGGCCACTTATCGAATGGTGTCTTGAATATTTAAAAAGGCAGATCAACAGCAACGGCGTGGTAGCATCCAACAGTGATGAACTGGAAGGACGTTTTCCTGCAGGTAAAGCCAACCTGAACACCAGTATCCTGTATTACGATGGTTTGCGCTCTGCCGCAATGCTGGGTAAATTGCTGAATGTATCCAAACAACAGGTGGCTGCATATGAAAAAGCTGCTGTAGCCATCCGGCAAAATATTGAACATTTCTTTGGTGCTACGGTAGAAGGTTTTGCTACTTACCGTTATTACGAAGGCAATGATACCTTGCGCGCCTGGATCTGCTCGCCCCTGATCGTTGATATATTCGACAGAAAAGAAGGAACCATTGCTGCATTGTTCTCTCCACGTTTATGGACAGAAGATGGGCTTGCTTCACTGGCCGGTGATAAAACTTTCTGGGATCGTTCAACTTTGTATGCGCTGCGTGGCGTATTTGCTGCCGGTGAAACAGAAAAGGCACTGCCTTACCTGCAATATTATTCTCGCAGAAGATTGTTGGGAGAACATGTTCCGTATGCAGTAGAAGCTTACCCGGAAGGGAACCAGCGGCATCTGTCTGCCGAAAGCGGTTTGTATTGCCGTATTTATACAGAAGGAATGTTTGGCATGCGACCAACTGGTTTTGACAATTTTGATTGTACACCTCATTTACCTGCTGGCTGGAACAATATGGCGCTTCGCAATATACATGCTTTTGGAAAGGTATTTGATCTGATAGTAGAAAGGGCAGGTAATGGAAAAATAGATATAATTGTTGTCTATAACGGGCAGACAAATAAATATCCGGTAAAGGAAGGCGCTACGTTAAAAATAAAATTGAGTTAATCCGTTACCGGAATACAAAAAGGGATATCATCCTTTCAAAAGAATGACATCCCTTTCTGGAAAAAAGATTTTACGTACAGTTATAGCTGCTTTTTCCAGATGGTTTCCTTTGTTCCTTGTTTTAATTTTAATGCTGTTACCTGCTCTTGTTCTTTTACAAATTCTATTTCCAGTTCAATTACCCGGATAAAGAATGTAGAATCACTTTCGGCCAATAATGTGAAAGGAGCCTGATCCCCCAGTTTCCCGGTAAGTTTTCCTTTGCTGCAGGAAATAGCGAGTACCGAATTGCCCAGCATGTACTGGCCGGTGTAACTGTTTAATATTGTATCTGCTACCTGTACAATCTTTTTTGTTTCAGGAATTTCATACGTATCGCCTGCTATCAATGCGGTAAGTGCTTTACATATTTGAGGTCCTTTTGCATCGCCGTAATTGGAGAGGAAAATAATACATATGTCTTGTTCGGGATAGCGAATAATATTAGCCTGAAATCCATCAGTAGAGCCTGCATGGCTGATCTCTTTTCTACCGTTGTTGTCGCGTATTTCCCAGCCATATCCATAGTTCTTTAAACCGGGTTTGAACATTTGTTGTAATGAAGTATCGGATAAGATATTGCTGGTATACAAAGCACGATCCCATTTGTAGAGATCGTGTACAGTACTGTACATGGCTCCTGCACCGGAAAGGATGGAAATGTCAATGAATGGTGCCGGTGAGTAATCATTTTCCGGTGTAAAAACGTAGCCCAGAGCTTTGTTGGCTGATGCACGATTATTACTGTCTAACTGAGTATGCTGCAGGTTCAGTTTTTTGAAAATATACTCATTTAGTAAAACATTCAGTTTTTTCCCTGAACTCTTTTCTGCAATAAAGGTTAGTAACAGGTAATTGGAATTGCTGTAAGCGTAATCACTACCAGGCCTGAATAATAACGGCTCATGTTTAAAATAGGAAATCAGCTTTTCTGTCGTAGCAGCTTCTTTCATCCATTGAGTGTAATATTGCTTCATTGAGGTGAAGCTTTTGATGCCGGATGTATGATTAAGCAGGTGTTTGACCAGGATGGAATCACCGTTTGGATAATCAGGAATATACAGCGATAGCGGGTCCTGCAATGATAGCTTTCCCATTTCCCGCAACTTCATGATGATAGTTGCTGTAAACTGTTTAGTTATGGAACCTATCCTGTATTCGGTGTTAACTGTATTGGGGATACGTTTGCCGTTATCTGCATAGCCATAACCTTTTTCAAAAAGTATGCGGTTATGCTGTGCAATTAAAACAGTGCCTGTAAATTTTCCCTGGTTGTAATAGGCAGAGAGAAGGGTATCTGCTTTTGCTGCAATATTCTGTGCAGAGCTCAAAAAAGGCAGATTGATCAGTAACAGGAAGAAGTATCTCATTTCCATTATTTTATTGGCAATAAGACGACGTTGCCAGAAAAAGGTATCAGCAATGCTAATAAAATTAATATTTCAGCAGATGAACTGTCGTTTTATGCTGCTGAAATGCAGGGGAGACAGTATTTACTGGTGAATAATAGAAAGGGAGGACATTCTTCCGAAAGGATGCCCTCCCTTTATTATTGAGTTATTAAGGCGTAATAACAAATGTTTGCTTTGCCCTGATATCTACGGAAGAACTACCTATCCATATTTCAAATTCTCCGGGTTCTACTGTCCAGTTCATGTTTTTGTCCAGTAGCGCCAGGTCATCAGGATGAATGGTAAAGGTTATTGTTTTCTTTTCACCCGGTGCAAGTGTAATACGTTCAAAACCTCTCAACTGTGTTTCGTAGGTGATCACACTGCTTACTTTGTCTTTAATGTACAGTTGTACCACTTCATCGCCTTTGCAACTGCCGGTATTGGCTACATCCACAGTTACGGTGATCAACCCCTGTGGTTTTTGTGTAGTGGGCGTTACAATAAGATTGCTGTAAGCAAAAGTGGTATAACTTAATCCATAACCAAAAGGATACAACGGGCCTACCACTGCTGTTTTTCCATAACCGTTCGGTCCATCTCCCGGCTGACCGGCCTGTGATGCAGGTTTGAAAGGGAAGTTCAATTCTATTTGTCCTAATGTTTTGGGGAAAGTAACTGGCAGTTTACCACCAGGATTGTATGATCCGAACAATGCTTCTGCGATGGCTGTACCGCCGGATGAACCGGGAAACCATGCTTCAAGAATAGCAGACAGGTAACGATTTTCCCAGTTAATGGTAAGCGGCTGTCCGTTGATCAATACCATGATAACTGGTTTGCCGGTAGCCTGTAGTGCCTGTATCAACTGGAACTGTCTGCCTGGTAACCCCAAACCGGTACGCGATAAACTTTCCCCCACACGTTTTTCGTCTTCGCCTACCACCGCAATGATCACATCTGATTCTTTTGCTTTGGTAACAGCGGCATCAATGGCGTTTTGCTCCTCTGTTGTTAATGGTGTAGGTATGATCTCGCTTTCGGGCCATGTAGCATCTACAATATCGCATCCTTTGCTGTAATCAACAGATACAGATGAGCCAGTGAAATTTTTGATCCCTGCCAGTACAGAAGTAACAGGATTGTTGGAAGGGCCATAGCGACTGATGGCGTAATTGGTAGCATCTGCCAGCGGACCGGTTACCAATATCTTTTTAAGTTTCTTTACATCCAGCGGCAAAGTGTTGTTGTCATTTTTTAATAATACCAGCGATTCGCGGTTCAGTTGCAACGCCAGCGAATCATCTGCTTTGGTATGTACCAGTACATCTGCCTTTTTAGGATCTGCTACATAAGGCTGATCAAAAAGCCCCAGCAGAAATTTTACCCTTAAAACATCTGCCACGCGTTCGTCGATGGTTTTCATAGAAATAGAACCTTCACGAATTAATTCACGCAGGGGATTTACATATTCTTCCGGTATGGTAAAATCAGTACGTACATTCAGTCCTGCTTCCACTACCTGTCTTACTGCTTCCTTATAATCTGCTGCCACATGGTGTTTGTTGTAAACATATTCCACCGCGCGACTATCAGAAACTACATATCCTTTAAAGCCATATTGCTGGCGTAACAATTCTGTCAGGAAGTAACGACTGCCGGTTACCGGCACCCCATCCCAATCGTTGTAGCTACTCATCACGCCCAGTGCGCCTGCTTCCTGTATCACTCTACGGAAGGGATACAGGTACATCTGGTGTAGTTCGCGGGGAGCAATATGCGGATCAGTACGTGCATTGCCATCACGGCCACCTTTGGGCACACTGTAAGCCGCAAAATGTTTTAACGTAGAGGCTACACCCTGTTCCTGTATACCAATTGTCATTTGTTTGCCCAGCTCTGTTACCAGGAAGGGATCTTCACCATAGCATTCCACTACGCGCCCCCAGCGCGGATCACGCGCCAGATCAAGAATAGGTGCATATACATTGGTATAACCGAGTGCTTTTGCTTCACGACCTACAGTTTTCCCGGCGCTATATACAAGGTTTTTATTCCAGGTAGCACCAATGGTAATAGGTGCGGGGAGTGGTGTGGCACGGTCGTGGGTAAGACCATGAATGCCTTCATTGGTAAAGTCTACAGGAATGCCAAGACGTGTTTCTTCCACAAACCATTTCTGGATGGTATTGATAGCATCTGCGTGTTTACTGAAAGGGTAGGAATATTGGGATTTTGCTTTTTCATTGAAGGGTAAACTGTTCAGTTCCTCATCAATATTGGCAATGCCGTCTTTCCAGAGCGCAGTTTTCCATGCCGGTGTGGGCATTTCATCTTTCAATACCCTGCCGTATCCGTATAGCGTAACCATCTGGCAGGTCTTTTCATCAATATTCATCTGCGACAGCAGATCGGCAATACGTTTTTCTATAGGCTGGGCAGGATCTTCATAAATATCTTTTTTGCCATTCTTATTAAAATCGATCCAGCCCTTGTTATAAATATTCCTGTTCTGCGAAAATCCCTGCAATGCAACTAATATGACCGGGAGCGACAATACTGTTTTTTTCACAATCGTAAATGGTTTTATGGTTTGGATGCGGCATTCCGGGATCTCAGATCCGGCATCCCGAATCATTTCACTTTAAATGCTTCTACTGTTTTGCCGTTGAAGGTGGGCAGGTATAAAATGCGTTTTACGGGGTCATAACCAATGTCGGCAGTATTCTTTTTCTGCGGACGATAATCCAGCAGCAGATCTACCTGCCCGCTTGCATGTACATAGTAGATCAGTCCTGCCCATGAGGTTGCAAGAAAGTCTCCGTTGCCAACCGGTTCCAGACCATCGCCCCCTTCAGTAAGGATGGCCATGTGGGTAATGTTTTTCTGAGCGTCGGCTTTAATGAAATTTTTACCGGAAAGGATATACAGATCATCTTTCACTGCTTTGATACCATTGGTTCCCTTCAGGCTATCGAGATACACAGTTACTTCGTTGTTGTAAAGTTTGTAGATCCTTCCTTTTTTGGAATCGGATACATATACCTCGCCTTTATCTGATGCAGTAACATCATTCAGGTTCTGGGCTTCAGCCACAGCGATCTTCTTTTCTATTTTCCCTTTGGGAATGTCTATCACAACGATCTCCGTAATATCTGCCACATACAGTCGGTTACCTACGCGTGCCAGTCCTTTGGGTGCATTCAGACCGGTGATCCAGGTAGTGTCAATGATCTTACCGGTCATATCCAGTTTGCCAACACCGCCTTTGCCATCTGCTGCCCAACCCGGCCCATCGATCAGCGATACGTATAATATCTTTTCCTTAAAATCTGGTAATACAGATTCAGGAACTGCTATAACAGTATCCGTTTGCCATATTTTTTCCAGTGAATGCTCCTGTGCCTGTGTTGCAAAAGGAAGACAGGCCAGTAATGAGAAAATGATGGGTTTTCTATTCATGAGTTACAAGTTTCAGCTATCAAACAATTTAACCATCCAGTCATCTGCCTCCCATTCTCAGATTAACTACTGTTCTGCAGTGATCTCAAATACATTACTTGTTGCGGGAACTATTTTCCCTGCTGCAAGATCCAGACCAACTGTCATCAGGTACTGACCGGTAAACACTTTATCATGCGCGGCATTGACAGAAGATGTTCCCGGAAAGAGGTTGATCTCTTTTACCCGGTACTTTTTCTGTGGGTCAAGCCCCTGTAACAATACTGGTGCAAATTTTTCCTTGTATCGCATATTCAGGATGTAGTTGAACAGGATCGTCTTGTTTTTAGTAGTGTCAACATACATCAATACTGCACGGTTTTCGTCATATGGAGAAATAAGCCTGTACAGGTCACCCTGCCAGATAATGTTCTTTATCTTATTATAAGTAGCTACAGCATCTTTACTAAACTGCATTTCCGGTTCAGTAAAGCTGTTCACTTTAATATCGTAACCCATTTTGTCCATCATGGCTACGTCAGTTCTGAACTTTAACGACTGTTTGCCCCAGCTTGTAATGTGTGCTGCGATTGTATTGGCCGGGAAGAAATTGGAATAACCCCATTGAATGAATACGCGTTCCAGTCCATCTGTATTATCGCTGGGCCAGAACTCTGTAAAATATTTCAGTGCACCATAGTCTGTACGGCCACCACCACCGGAACACAGCATAATGGGCAGGTGAGGATATTTTGCACGCAGTTTTTCCATTACTTTATAAAAGCCACGTGTATATTCAATGAACAGGTGCGATTGTTTGTCTTTGAGATAAGCAGAATAAGGATTGGTCATAGCGCGGTTGCAATCCCATTTAATATAGGCGATCCCCGGATTTTTTACCATCATGTCGTTGACAATATCAAAAACGAAATCCTGTACTACCGGGTTGGTAAGATCCAGTACCAATTGATTACGCGCATAGCTTTCGGGTCTGTTGGGAAGTTTTAATATCCAGTCGGGATGCTTTTCATACAATTCGCTTTTGGGGTTCACCATTTCCGGTTCCAGCCAGATGCCAAACCTGATATTCTTTTTTTCTGCTTCTTTTACAAGATAGCCGATGCCGTTGGGAAGTTTGCGTTTGTCTTCCTGCCAGTCGCCCAGTCCCTGTTTGTCATTGTCACGCGGATATTTGTTGCCAAACCATCCGTCGTCCAGCAGGAACATGTCGAGGCCAAGTCTGGAAGCACCATCAAACAGTTCCACCAGTTTTGTTTCATCAAATGCTGTGTGCGTGGCTTCCCAGTTGTTGAGCAATGTAAGCCGTGGTTGTGTGCCATCCAGCACAGCATAATTCCTGGCCCAGCGATGCAGGTTGCGGCTGGCCTGCCCTTTACCATTGCCGGAATAAGTAAAAATGAAAGCCGGTGTGTTGAATGACTGGTTGGGCTCCAGGTAATATTCACTGGCGTAAGGATTGATGCCTGAAATGATGCGTAACGTGTTGCGGTTATCTGTTTCAAACAGGAAACGGAAATTGCCTGTCCATGCCAGCGTGCCTGCAATCAGGTCTCCACTGGTTTCAGTAGCGGGTTGTCCCAGTGATAAAAAGAAAAATGGTGACTGGTAGAAATTGGTGCGGGAGCCCAGTTTGCTGTCAATGATTTTAATGCCGCTGGTAAGTTTACTTTCTTCCATGTTCACTTCTTTGGCCCAATCGCCATGAAATTGTGTAAGCCAGTAGCTCTCGGCATCTGCATGCAGCAATGAGGATGCAAAATGTGTTATGGGCACAGCTTTCTTTTCACGATGCCTGATCTCTGTCCATGTCTTGATAATATCTTCACGATAGTAAGCTGTAAAATGCAATGTTACTTCAACGGGATATACCGGATCTTTCAATACAATATCTGTATTGGTGACATTGTTATCCTGTTGCGTAGTGTTGTGCGAAACGTATTGTAATTCCAGTGAGGGATTTCCGTCATTGTGCACCATACGGATAGCAGGTTCAAACTGGTTGTCGGTGCCTGCTGTAAGCAATGCTTCACGGGAGCTTTTGATGGTTTTATACACACCGGCATCGTCCTGCTTTTTACCAAAATACAATTGGTACAGGTGTTGGTTGCTGCCGGTGGCGTATACCAGGTTGGTGTGTTCGGTGGCAATAATGATGAAATTGCCGTTTTGTGCAATGATTAATGTACAGGAAATGAGAAAAGTAAAGGCAAGGCAAATGCGTTTCATGAATAATGTGGTGAGCTTGGTTTATGAAAAGAAAAGCCCGGGTGATGGTATGTTTCCCGGGCTGTATGGTAATATGAATTATGCCGCGATAAACTCTTTCTGATAATTGAGCGGGCTTTTACCCGTGATCAGCTTAAAGTATTTGTGAAAGCTGGTAAAATTGTTAAAGCCGCTTTCATAACACAACTGTTTTATACTGAGGTTATTTTCGATCAGTAGTTTACAGGCATGACCTACCCGTATTTCAATCAGGAATTGTGAATAGGTTTTGCGTGTGCGCGATTTGAAATAGCGGCAGAAAGAGTTAGGACTGATGTTGGCCACTGAAGCGATCTCTTCCAACTGGATGTTGCGCTTGAAGTTTTTAAGACTGTATTCGTAAATGGCATTGATACGGTCTTTCTCTGCTTCCATCATATCGTATTTAAAACCGATGGAGCTCAATGTGGTCAGTTGTTTGCAATTGGCAATCGTAGTCAGTGCATCCATCAGCAGAATAATACGCTGGGTACCGTCGGCATGCAGCAGCGCTTCCAGTATTTCGGCCACATGCTGGCGCGTAGTGCCGGTGATCTGCAAACCGCGTCTGGCCTTATCCAGCATAGTCCGCAGGTTCACGTTTTCGGGCAGTTGTAAAAACTGCTGTCCCCAGAAATCTTCACAGAAGTGTGCCACCCTGATGTCGGCAGCAGTAGCGGTAGTTTCTTCAAAAAAGAGATCGTCAAATCTCCAGTAGTGTGGCAGGTTGGCTCCTACCATTACTACATCACCTGGCTTGAATCGTTGAATGCTGTCTCCAATGAACTGTGTTCCTTCCCCGTTTTTGAAATGGATCAGCTCCACTTCAGGGTGATAGTGCCAGCGGTTATTGATGTATGGTACTACATCCTGCCGCACACTAAAGGAGTGCCTTGGTTCTCTGGAGACCTTTAGCAATTGAGGTCTCATTAAGCTTTATTTACTTAAAAAGAGAAATAACAATGGTTTCTATGCCAATTTAGCTTATTTAATTGTTTGACAAAGGATATTTTACGCATACGTTTTCGTAACAAATATTTGACTATTAATGATTTAATGTAAAATGGTCCGGAAAAAGGCACTAAACTACAAGGTTTTAGCCTTGGAAACTAGTACAGCCCATGCCAAAATTGTTGAATAATAGGACAATATGCTCTTATCAGCACACGCACATAAGTTTTTTATTTGTTACCGGTTTGATTAGTTTGCTGCCTCTGAAGTCATTTACTGTCAACTGCTTAGATTAATTCAACCAGTAACGGAATTTCTCCGGCAGATAAGCAGTTTACAAATGATCATTCAGCACAATTAACATCCAGGTCTTATTTTTCTGATTGCTTATAAGAACGACGCCATTATGAATAAACAACCAAAATACCTGTTGCCCATTATCCTGGTAACATCGCTGTTTTTTTTATGGGGATTTGCCCATAACCTGAATCCGATCCTGATACCACATCTGAAAAAAGCCTGTCAGTTAAATGACATGGAATCTGCATTTATTGATTCCGCTTTTTTTATTGCTTATTTCCTGGTGGCCATACCTGCGGGGCTGTTTATGAAAAAGCGTGGATATAAAGCAGGTATCTGCCTGGGATTGTTGCTGTTTGCGGCGGGTGCCTTTTTGTTTTATCCGGCTGCTGTTACAAGACAATTCATCTTTTTCCTGTTTGCATTGTTTGTAATTGCCAGTGGGCTCACTTTTCTGGAAACGGCAGCCAATCCTTATATGAACTCACTGGGTGATCCTGCCAAAGCAACTACACGATTGAATTTTGCCCAGTCTTTCAATGGGCTTGCCGCAACACTGGCACCATTGATCGGCGGTCATTTTATATTGTCTGGTAAAACATTGACAGCTGCTGAAAAAGCAGCTATGACACCGGAACAGTTGAATGATTACCTGACTAAAGAAGCGAGTGCAGTACAATTGCCTTATATCATTATAGGCATTGTAGTATTCCTGGTGGCAGTATTGATATGGCGTACTGCATTGCCGGAAATAAAAGATCCTGCTGATAGTGAGCATACCGGTAGCGAAAATCAGAAAGCCAGTATCTGGAAAGAGAAAAAATTAATGTCGGGTGTGATAGCGCAGTTCTTCTATGTGGGTGCGCAGGTATGTGTAGGAAGTTTCTTTATCCGCTATGCAGGGAATGTGGCAGGGATGAATGAAAAAGTTGCTGCCAATTATCTCTCCGGTGCGTTACTTGGGTTTATGATCGGTCGCTTTATCGGTACATTCCTGATGCGTTATATAGCGGCTGCAAGATTATTACTGATCTATAGTATTATTAATATACTGCTGTTGCTGGTGGTGAGTTTGTACGGAAGCATGCTGGGTATCTATGCATTGGTAGGTGTGCAGTTCTTTATGTCCATTATGTTCCCGACCATTTTCTCACTAAGCATCGACGGCTTGGGCAGCAGAACCAAAGAAGGTGCATCTCTGGTTATTATGGCCATTGTAGGAGGAGCCCTGTTGCCATTGCTGATGGGGCGTGTTTCTGATATGTCTAACATCAGGCTGGCCTATACAGTTCCACTGGCATGTTTTATAGTGATCTCCATATTTGCTGCAAGACAAAAAGGTACGGTGGCAGCACCGGGAGAGAAGGTGGCGCTTGCACACTAGTACAATGTGCAAATTTGAAAATGTGTGGATATGCAGAAGGATAGTCCGGAAGTTGGAAAGCCCGGAAGAAATGCCATAGTGGAGTGAGAAGTTGAAAAGTTAATAAGGATATGCATAGTCCTGGTGCTATCTGATCTCAGACCTCATGAATTTCCGAGACTGCAAAAAAGCAAAAAATGCAACGATATTGTCTTGCGCTCGATTTGAAAGATGATCCTGCCCTGATCGGGGAATATGAAATGTATCACCGGGCTGTATGGCCCGAAATACAGGCTTCCATTACTACTGCCGGCATTACGGCTATGGAAATTTATCGTGCCGGTAACAGGTTATTTATGATCATGGAAGTAAATGAACAATTCAGTTTTGAAAAGAAAGCTGCTGCGGATGCAGGAAATGCAAAAGTGCAGGAGTGGGAAGAACTGATGTGGAAATACCAGCAGGCATTGCCGTTTGCCCGGCCTGGTGAAAAATGGATATTGATGGATAAAATATTTCAACTGACATAATGATGATATGATATGGCTGAAGTCCGTGAACCGTTTATAAAGATACACCCCGCCGATAATGTACTGGTAGCGTTAAAAGATCTCCCTTCCGGCACCAGGGTGCAGACAGAGCAGCAGGTTTTTGTATTGCCACAGGATGTAGCTGCCAAACATAAGTTTTTCGTAAATCCTATGAAAGCAGGTGATGAAGTGAAAATGTATGGTGTGCTGGTGGGAAAAGTACAGGCAGATATCAAACCTGGTACCCTGATGACCACTTCCAATACCAAGCATGCAGCAGGTGCGTATGCCTTCAGGGGTAAACAATATGAATGGCATGCACCCGATGTTTCCAGGTTTTCCGGAAAAACATTTATGGGATACCATCGTAAAGATGGCCGTGTGGGAACTGCTAATTACTGGTTGTTCATACCCATGGTATTTTGTGAGAACAGGAACCTGGATGTTATTAAAGAAGCGCTGTGGCAGGAACTGGGATATGCTGTAACAGATAAATACAAGCAATTTACGCATGCCTTGTTTGAGGCATATAAAGCGGGAAAAGATATTCATTCCATTGATCTGAATCCTGCTGTTGATCATAACGGGCAGCGGTTCTTTAAGAATGTAGATGGTATCAAGTTCCTGAATCATACAGGAGGTTGCGGCGGAACGCGACAGGATGCTGCTACGTTGAGCGCATTGCTGGCCGCCTACGCAGATCACCCCAATGTGGGCGGTGTAACAGTACTGAGCCTGGGATGTCAGCACCTGCAGGTGCAGGATTTTATGCAGCATTTACAGGAACGTAATCCTTCGTTTGACAAACCTTTGTTTGTGTTTGAACAACAGCAAATGAAGAGTGAAGAGCAACTGGTAACAGAAGCTATCCGCAGAACATTTACGGGGTTGGTACATATCAATAAAGAAGAAAGAAAACCGGCTCCATTGAGCAGCCTGTGTATCGGGGTGAAATGTGGTGGCAGTGACGGTTTCAGTGGTATATCGGCCAATCCTGCGGTAGGTTATACATCAGATCTGCTGGTGGCACTGGGCGGTAAAGTATTGCTGGCAGAATTTCCGGAGTTGTGTGGCGCTGAGCAGGAGTTGATTGATCGCTGTATATCACAGGATGCTGCTGAAAAGTTCATTGACCTGATGCAGGCCTATAATAAACAGGCTGAACAGGTAGGGTCAGGTTTTCACATGAATCCTTCTCCGGGTAATATTAAAGATGGTTTGATAACGGATGCTATCAAATCAACAGGTGCGGCGCGTAAAGGTGGAACATCACCTGTAGTGTCGGTACTGGATTATACAGAGCCTGCTGTGCAGCCGGGACTTAGCCTGGTATGCACTCCCGGTAATGATGTAGAGGCTACTACGGGCAAAGCAGCTTCCGGCGCCACGCTTATTTTATTTACCACTGGTCTTGGTACGCCAACAGGCAATCCTGTAGCACCTACTATAAAGATTGCCACCAATACAGGACTGGCCAAACGGATGCAGGATATTATTGATATAGATACAGGTGGTATTATTACCGGTGAAAAAACGATTGAGAAAATGGGAGAAGAAATTCTCGATTTTTGTATCAGGGCTGCCAGCGGAGAAGTAATTCCAAAAGCAGTATTGCTGGGACAGGATGATTTTATACCGTGGAAACGGGGAGTGTCGCTGTAATGCCGGGTTTAAGGTTTAAAGTTCTTCTGTTTTAGTTTTCTCTTATAAATGTTGAATCAATATCGTTAGTTAAGAGCTTTGATCCCGGCAGGTGTCCACACCCGCCGGGGATCCGTGCCGTGGCTGGTGCCTCACCGGTCACTAACTAAACGACATTAAATGTGGAATAATAAAAAGTTATCGAAGAGCGGAATCCGAAACATCAAACTTTAAACCCGTAACTGAGAAAATAAAAGAAACATACTTAAACAGGAACTTATGTTCAGACTAGACAATAAAATAGCAGCAGTAACAGGCGGTGGCAGTGGCATTGGCAGATCGGTATGTAAAGTGCTGGCACAACAGGGGGCAATAGTACATGTGGTAGATGTGTCGGAGGTAAATGCAAAACAAACGCTGGAAGAAATTGCTGCGGCAGGCGGTAAAGGCGATGCACATGCCTGCAACGTGAGTACCCAGCAGCAGGTGCTGGAAGTTTTTAAAAACATTGGCAGGGTTGATATACTGGTCAATAATGCAGGTATTGCACATGTAGGGAATGTAGAAAAAACATCAGAGGCCGATTTTCAGAAAGTGTTTGATGTAAATGTAAAAGGCGTATACAATTGTTTATATGCAGTAATACCGGTGATGAAACAACATGGAGGCGGGGTAATCACCAACCTGGCGTCTATTGCAGCTCATGTAGGTCTGACTGACCGTTTTGCATACAGCATGAGCAAAGGAGCAGTACATGCCATTACCTTGTCTGTAGCCCGAGATTATATTCATGACAACATCCGTTGCAACAGTATTTCGCCTGCGCGGGTACATACGCCTTTTGTGGATGGCTTTATTGCCAAAAATTATCCGGGCAGGGAAAAAGAAATGTTTGAAAAATTATCGGCCTCGCAGCCTATCGGCCGTATGGGAACTACTGATGAAATTGCCCAACTCATCCTATATTTATCTTCAGATGAGGCCTCTTTCATTACCGGCAGTGATTATGCTATTGATGGAGGATTTATTACGTTAAATAATTGATTGAATATAGTCCGCTGCATAGAACAGATGCGGCTGGAATAAAAAAGAAAGTATGAAGCTTATTCGTTTTGGCGCAGCCGGCCAGGAAAAACCAGGCATTATTCTGAATGAACAATGGTACGATGTATCAGCATTGGGAGAAGATTATAACGAGCAGTTTTTTGAAACCGGTGGGCTTGAAAGACTGGAGCAATTTGTAAAAAGCAATAGTGGTAAGCTGCCATCAGTGCCAGCCGGCACAAGGCTGGGGCCGCCGGTAGCGCGTCCGTCAAAAATTGTATGTATCGGGTTGAATTATGCAGATCATGCGCGGGAAACCAATGCGGCCGTGCCTTCAGAACCGGTAGTGTTTATGAAAGCTACCAGTGCGCTGGTGGGTCCCAACGATAATATTGTTATTCCAAAGAATTCCAAAAAAACAGACTGGGAAGTAGAGCTGGCAGTAGTGATCGGTAAAAAAGCATCGTATGTAGAAGAAGCAGATGCATTGCAATATGTAGCCGGTTATTGTTTGCACAATGATGTATCAGAAAGAGAATTCCAGATAGAACGCAATGGCACCTGGGACAAAGGAAAAGGCTGCGATACGTTTGCTCCTGTAGGCCCTTTCCTGGCTACACAGGATGAGATAGCAGACATAAACAACCTGCGTTTGTGGCTTACTGTAAACGGAAAGAAAATGCAGGACGGCAATACCTCCAATTTTATATTCAGGATTCCTTACCTTGTACATTATGTAAGCCAGTTTATGAGTCTGTTACCCGGGGATATTATTTCTACAGGAACTCCGGCCGGTGTAGGACTGGGAATGAATCCACAGGTATACCTGCAGCCCGGTGATGTGGTAGAGCTGGGTATTGATGGATTGGGAACGTCGAAACAACAGGTGGTGGCTTATAAGTAATCCGGAATCGCAGTACGGAAGCCGGAGGTCTTGAGGGAACCTGAATTTTGATACTTCATACCTCAGACTTCTGATTTCAATCACAAAATCACAACATTCCCAAATCAACATTATGGATCTGCATTTAAAAGATAAGGTCATTATAGTATCAGGTGGTGCCAAGGGCATTGGAGAAGGAATTGTAGATGTGCTGGCAGCAGAAGGAGCGGTGCCTGTGATCATTGGAAGAAATGAAGCAGACAATAAAAAGACTGCTGATGCCATCATCGCCAGCGGAGGCAAAGCCGGTTATGTAACTGCAGAGCTATCTGATCCCGGTGAATGTGCCCGGGCGATAGAGGAAGTGCTGGAGCGTTACAAAGCTATAGACGGCCTGGTGAACAATGCAGGTGTAAATGATGGAGTAGGGCTGGAAAAGAATGGCGGTTATGAAGCATTTGTAGCATCACTGCACAAAAACCTGGTACATTACTACCTGCTGGTGCACCATGCATTGCCTGCGTTGAAAAAATCAAAAGGGGCCATTATAAATATCGGATCAAAGGTGGCAGATACCGGTCAGGGTGGAACTTCAGCGTATGCAGCCTCCAACGGAGGGCGCAATGCACTTACACGTGAATGGGCCGTTGAACTATTGCCTTACGGCATTCGTGTAAACGCTGTAATTGTGGCGGAGTGCTATACACCGTTGTATGATAAATGGATCAAAACCTTGCCTGGTCCTGAAGAAAAACTAAAATCCATTACCTCCAAAATACCCCTGGAACAGCGTATGACCACCGCAGAAGAAATTGCCAATGCAGTAGTGTTCCTGTTATCTGACAGGTCCAGTCACACTACCGGACAGATTGTGTATGTGGATGGCGGGTATACGCACCTGGACAGGGCTATTTCGTAAAGTTTGAGAAGTCTGCAATGTTTAGTTATATTAAGTAAGCCGGCATGTAAAGTGCCGGCTTTTTGTATTTTGTGTGCATGATGCAGTAGATCACAAAGAATGCCTGTTTCAGAAGGCCTTGGGTAAAATATTACAATTATCTGTTTGGTTATTGTGCTACGAGGAATCTCCCGAAATACTTACAGTTTGCGTTATCAGTTTGGAAAAGATGTAATCAGTTGAATAATAAAATCCTGTTATAAATGCGTATAAAAAAAATTCATTACCCCCGGTTGCTTTCTTTTTTTCGTAGTACGTAAAGACCATGCGGGTTTTTTGCAAAAGCTGGATCTGTTAATCATGGTGAGAAACTCTGGTCCGATCCGGCGTAATCAGTAGTTGTAAAAGACGGGCATGTAAATAATGAAGGCATTATTGATACACTTCGGTAAGCATTTATATAAGCTATAACCCTTCTTGGTTTGTAATGATAATATACGAACATGCTAATCTGCCATCAACCAGACCATAACAGGATTCTATGAGAATGACCATTGTTAAAAAAGGATAATCTGAAAGCCGTAGAGGTATATACCGAATTCAATATCTTATACTTGCTGATTAATGGCATACATGCCTTTTTGTGTTTGCTGCGTATAGCGGCATGTCTTCTTTTCTTACATCTGAGTTGTATTGTTTTCTGCACTACCGGCTCCTGGTATACTGTAGTGCTCTGTTGTACTACTTCGTATTGAATATCACTGTGGAAACCTATACTATGCAGGTATTGCCATAAAGCAGCAGTAAGTTCTTCATTCGTAACGATATTGTCTTTTAACAGTCTGCTGCCTACGCCTGCCAGTCTGCGATAGAGACTGTGCAGTTTCCATCCTTCCGGCAATTGGCGATATACAGCAGCTGCAATGGAGGATGCCCGGCCCATATTGGCAGCAAACTGCATTGTTTTTTTAAATTGTACTGACTCTTTTACACGCTTGCCGGTTAACGAACTTATACTACGACAGATGTACGCACCATTCAACCTATAAAGTGTCAGGCCGTGTCTGCGTAACATTCCGGTCCGGAAAATATATACAGAACTGGGTGATATTGTATAACTATCCTGCATTTCACTTATGGCATGGCGTTGTTCCTTTCGTGAATTTAGTTCACTGTATCTTATCTTCCTGAACAACTTCATCTTTTAACCAATAATTGGCGCCTTGTCATCAGGATGTTGCCTCCATTATAAAATGTTACTAATTCGTTGATTATAATATATTCATAAGGTGTTGAGAGGAGTATGCTCCGTACCTTCCTGCATATTTACAGGGGGTTAAAGCGTAGAACCTAAGGGTTATGACGCAGGAAAGATCAAAGGAAACCGTAGAATGGCAGGGGAGAAAACAATAAATGCCTGGTAAATGCTTTCAATAGCAGGGGGGTATACGCATCTCGACATGGCTATTTCGTAAAAGCTGGGAAGCTGAGACGTTTAGAAGTCTGCAATGTTTAGTTATATTTATTAAGCCGGCATGTAATGTGCCGGCTTTTTTATTTTGGATAAGCAATATGTAGATTGTAAATGGTGATTAGACTTACAGATTTCAACAATATTTATTGTCCTGCCTATCATTTTTTGGGAATGAATATTCCATTTAAAGAGTATTCTGTCATATTTCTGCTTGGTGCCTTGCTTGTTTAACAATTCATGGCCACTATAAAGAGAAGTTTTTATCAGATTACGTTCAATAATTGGCAAAGCCTTCTTAATATTCAACCCTTGATTAGATTTTATTGTAAAATTAATCATGTATTTCTTTCCATTCAATGCATTTTTATTGTAAGTAGGTGTATTCTGTATTTGATATAGGTTAATCGGGCAGATTGGCGTAGATGTCAGATGTACTGTCTTTATATTGCTAGTCTGTTTATATTTTAAATAGCCATTGTTGCATAAATCCCTCAACTATCCGCAGTAGATGCCCTCTCAATCAGTTTTGATGGCAATATGATCTTCTTTTCATTGGGTAGCAATAGTTTCTTTTCAATCATCTTAAAAAGAATAGTAGCAGATTCGCGGCCAATTTCATAAGCGGGTTGTACAATGCTGGACAATGGCGGATGGAACAATGCCGCTGCCCGTAGATTGGAAAAACTGATCACCTTCAGATCCTGGGGAATGGATAGGTTCAATTCATGACAAACCTCGTATGTGTTTACTGCCAGTTTTTCAATGGCAGCAAAAATACCGTCAGGTCGTTCTTTTTTATTGCGGAGCAGTTTGCGGATCACCTGTTGATTCTGCGCATCATTGGTACTGCATTCTATAAACAACGGCTTTTGTTTGGGCTGGTATTTACCAATTGCGTTCTGGTAACCGGTACCACGACGGATGGCAATAGAGCTTTCTCCTGCCGGATACAGGTAAGCAACCCGGTTACAGCCCTTTTTGATAAGATGTTCTGTTGCCCGGTAGCCCATTTCTGCATCGTCGGTAATGATCATCGGTACATCTTCAATGGTTTCACATACCCTGTCGAACAGCACAATGGGAATACCGGCCTGCCGGTAAGCTTCCAGATGCCCGAATGAAGAAGTGGTATTGGAAAGGGATAACATCAGTCCGTCTACCCGGCCATTGCGCAGCAGTTGCAGAATATCCCGCTCCTTTTTGAAATCTTCATGGGTAAGATAGATCAGTACATGATAGCCTTTGGTGGGCGCTACTGACTCAATGCCATTGATCACCTGTGAAAAGAAATTGTTCTCTACTTCGGGTACAATAACGGCAATTGTTTTGCTTTTGTTCTGTCGCAGGCTACTGGCATGCGGATTGGGCTGAAACCCCAGTTGTTCTGCCAGGGCCCGCACACGTTCTTTGGTTTCCTTACCAATTTCATGACTATCACGCAATGCCCGCGACACAGTTGAAACGGCGAGGTTCAGTTCTTTTGCTAATCGTTTTAAGTTCACATTATCCATTAAACACAGATTTCTCGGATTGTAATACAGGGATTTTGCGGATTGGTAAAAGATTTACTTTCTGTGAAATCCTCCTTAATCCTGTAATCCGCGCTTACGTAATCGTTTGCGCAGAAATTTACGAATGAAACTGCACCCGGCGGGAAAAAAAATACCAATTTGTGCTGTTTTTCACAATCATCTTGTTTATCATATCTTCAAATGAACCTATCCCGCGATAATACATTGCTGAAAAAGCGGGTTTTTACAACTATGAAAGAGAAAAAACTGGCCGGAAAAGTGATCGTGGTAACCGGGGCTACCGGTATACTGGGCTATTCTTTTAATAAGGCGCTGGCAGAGCAGGGGGCTATTGTAGGCATTATGGGACGCAATGCGATCGTAGCCGAAGAGCGTGCTGCTGAGATCAATGCCGCAGGCGGACAGGCTATTGCACTGGTGACGGATGTTCTGAACGAACAGCAATTACAAACGTCGCGTGATATGCTGCTGGAACGCTATGGTAAAATTGATGGCCTGGTAAATGCTGCCGGGGGTAATATGCCCAAAGCGGTAGTGCAGCCCGCAGATGATATTTTTCAACTGGATATGGATGCCCTGCGTAAAGTACTCGACCTGAACCTGTTTGGAACTTTACTGCCTACACAGGTATTTGGTGCTGCTATTGTGCATACTGCCGGTAGGGGAAGTATTGTAAATATTTCATCGGTTTCTGCTCATGCAGCTTTGACAAGAGTACTGGGATATAGCCTGGCCAAGTCTTCTATTGAAGGCTATACCAGGTGGTTTGCTGTGGAACTGGCCAATCGCTATAAAGATGCATTGCGAATGAATGCTATCGTGCCTGGCTTTTTCCTTACCGAACAGAACAGGGCATTGCTCACCAATGAAGATGGTTCCTATACAGCACGTGGTAATTCCGTGATCAACCAGACTCCTTTTAAACGTTTTGGTCGTCCTGATGAATTGACCGGTGCACTGACCTGGTTGCTGAGCGATGATGCTTCTTTCGTAAATGGCACATCTGTTATGATTGATGGAGGATTTTTGGCGTTTAGCGGAGTTTAATTTGAAAATTTGATAATAGAGTGGTGGATGGTTTGACGGTTTGATTGTTTGATGGCTTTATTAGCTTGTTGCTTGAAACTTACTGCTCAAAGTTCATGGCTTGTAGCTTTAAAATACGGCAGCAACTACTCACTATTGATCATTCACAATAATCAGTGATCCTTAAACTTTATACTTTTAAAACTAAAAACATACAACGTATACATGTATCAGTTTGAACAAACAATGCGCTGGTTCGGTCCTGCAGATCCGGTGAGTTTAGCAGATATCAGACAGGCTGGTTGTACCGGTATCGTTTCTGCCCTGCATCATATTCCCAATGGCGAAGTATGGACAGTAGAGGAAATTAAAAAACGTAAAGACATTATTGAAGCCGCAGGTCTTACATGGTCTGTAGTAGAAAGCGTACCTGTGCATGAAGATATCAAGACCCAACGCGGTAATTACAAACAATATATTGAGCATTACAAACAGAGCCTACGCAATCTTGCAGTTTGTGGTATCCATATTGTTACGTATAATTTTATGCCGGTGCTGGACTGGACACGTACCGACCTGGCCTTTACCTGTGCCGATGGCAGCAAAGCATTGCGTTTTGAAAAAGCAGCCATGGTTGCTTTTGATGTGCTGATGTTAAAACGCCCTGGTGCAGAAAAAGATTATACACCTGCAGAGCTTGCAAAAGCTGAGCAGCGTCTGGCTGGCATGACAGAAGACGAAAAACAATTGCTGCAACGCAACGTGATAGCCGGTTTACCAGGTAGCGAGGAAAGCTTTACCCTGCAACAGTTTCAGCAGGCGCTGGATACTTACGAAGGAATTGATACTGCCAAACTGCAGCAACACCTGGTAGAGTTTTTACAGGCCATTGCCCCGGTGGCAGATGAAGCAGGCATCAAACTGGTTATACACCCTGATGATCCTCCGTATGCTATTTTCGGATTGCCGCGCGTGGTAAGTACTCCTGCACAGGTGGAGCACCTGTTTACAAAAGTGCCTAACAAAAGCAATGGACTTTGCTTCTGTACCGGTTCATTTGGCGTACGTGCGGATAATGATCTGCCCGCAATGGTACAGCAGTTTGGCGATCGTATTAACTTTATTCACCTGCGTAGTACACAACGCGATGCAGATGGAAACTTTTTTGAAGCCAATCACCTTGAAGGCGATGTGGACATGTATGCAGTGGTGAAGAACCTGGTGCAGGTAATGCAGCAGCGTAAAATAGCCATCCCTATGCGTCCCGATCATGGTCACCAGATGCTGGATGATCTGAAAAAGAAAACCAACCCCGGCTATTCTGGTATTGGCCGCCTGCGCGGGTTGGCTGAATTGAGAGGATTGGAATATGGCATCGTGAGATCGTTGTAGAAATACAGGTTACCGGTTTCCGGATACAAGATATAAAGGCAGGCTTTCGTAATGGAAGTCTGCTTTTTAGTAAGTATGAAGTCGGAAGTCGGAGAAAAGCGTATCTAAGAAGTCCGGAAGACCGAAAGTCGGTAAGAAAGACAAAGAAAGAGCGGCGAGCTTGGAGCTATGAGCCACGAGCAAAAAAAGCAGGAACTATTCACGTCTCACGATTGACGATTAGCGTTTTACTTTAACGCAATCCGGAACCAGTCACCGTATTCTCCATTCTCCGTTTCCCCATCCCGCCGTATATTGCGGTCCCAATCACTCACTCAATCCATTACTTAAAACAGGTATATGAGCGTAAATAATTTGTTCAACCTTTCCGGAAAAACAGCATTGGTAACTGGCTGTAACAAAGGAATTGGTAAAGGCATGGCACTGGGACTGGCAGAAGCCGGCGCAGATATTATCGGTGTATCCGCTTCACTGGAGCTGCAGGGTAGCCAGGTGGAAAATGAAGTAAAAGCACTGGGACGTAATTTTAAAGCCTACCAGGCTGATATGTCTGACAGAGATAGTCTGTATGCTTTCATTACAAAAGTGTTGGCCGAAAATCCCGCCATTGATATCCTGATCAATAATGCAGGTACCATTATGCGTAAACCTGCTGCCGAACATCCTGATGAATACTGGGATAAAGTATTGTCTATAAACCTGGATGCTCCTTTTATTCTGGCAAGAGAGATCGGTAAACATATGTTGCAACGTGGCAGCGGAAAGATCATTTTCACCTGCTCATTACTCAGTTTCCAGGGTGGTATCAACGTACCTGGTTATGCAGCCAGTAAGGGAGCTTTGTCCAGTGTAGTAAAAGCATTGGCCAATGAGTGGGCTTCCAAAGGGATCAATGTAAATGGTATTGCTCCCGGTTATATTGCTACCGACAATACCGAAGCATTGCGCAATGATCCGGATCGCAGTAAATCAATACTGGATCGTATTCCGGCCAATCGCTGGGGTACACCGGAAGATTTTAAAGGCCCTGCTGTGTTCCTGGCATCCGAAGCCGGCTCTTATGTGCAGGGTACTATTTTAACAGTAGATGGCGGATGGATGGGGAGATAATTTGCAAATTTGAAAATGTGTTAACGTGCAAATGAAGGTGGTATGTTTTAAGTAATAAGTTATAAGTGCCGGAATGTACGAGAATTTAGTACCTAATACCTAAAACTTATAACTGGCAACAACCGGATTTCTTAACGAAATAAAATATTACAATAATGGAAGTAAGATTTCAGAATAGTCCGAAGGAAACCAGTGCTATGAATACGGCTGAGCTGCGGAAGAATTTCCTGATTGAGCAGTTGATGGTGGATAATGAGGTGAAACTGGTATATTCTCATTATGACCGCGTAATTGTAGGCGGTGCCAAACCTGTTGGTAAAACCATTGAACTGCCCAATCATCCTGAATTGCGTGCAGAGTTCTTTTTGCAGAGAAGAGAGCTGGGTATTATCAATGTAGGTGGTGACGGCACAGTAGTGGCAGATGGTGAATCTTTTACTCTCCGTAAAATGGATTGTGTATACCTGGGTAAAGGTGTGAAGTCTGTACAGTTTGCCAGCAAAGATGCAACTGCTCCCGCTGTGTTTTACCTGTTGTCTTCTCCTGCGCATCAGACCTATCCCAACCGCCTGATGAAGAAAGAAGAAGCATCTCCCACTGATATGGGTGAAGTAAAAACAGCTAACCAGCGTACCATTTATAAATACATTCATGCAGATGGTATCCAGAGTGCCCAGTTGGTAATGGGGTTGACCGTACTGGCGGAAGGCAGCGTATGGAACACCATGCCTGCACATACGCATACGCGCCGTATGGAAGCATATTTCTATTTTGACGTACCGGCCAATCACCGGGTAGTACATTTTATGGGCGAACCACAGGAAACCCGTCACATGATCGTGGCTAATCATGAAGCTATTTTATCGGCTCCCTGGTCTATTCACTCAGGATGTGGTACCAGCAACTATGCATTCATCTGGGGAATGGCAGGTGAGAATTATACATATACAGATATGGATGCCGTAGCAATCGGTGATCTGAAATAAATACAGGAGGCCGGTTTCCGGATACAAGATACAGGGCAGGTTTTCGTGATGAAAGCCTGCTTTTTTTATGGGGAAAGGCTGAGGGCTGAAGTATGAAAGAAAACCCAACCGCACAGAACGTGAGTAACAAGAGATTTTCGCAGAGGCCCTCTGACTAAACTCAGCTTCCCTTTTCTCTGTGGTAAAAAATATCAGGCGTACGAAAAACAAAGTTAGAAGTACGGATGGCTATTGGTATTACCCATAACTTTTTAGTTAAGCGTTCAGCCTGCACTTATAACCTAAAACCTATAGCCTGACTTCTACAAAGATGAGCGCAGTGTAAGATAAAACGGTATTTCAATATGTTCGGTAGACTGCTCCAGTATCAGTTGCGCGGCTTTTTCTCCCATCATCTGGAAGTCGGTGGAAATAGTAGTGATGCCGTTCAGGATGATCTTCTTCAGTGCTGTTTCATTGTACGAGATCACACCCACATGTTTACCTACTTTTAATTTGGTAGCCAGTATTTTTTCAATCAGTAATACCAGGTCGTTCTCCATCAGGTTAATGAATACTTCCCCTTCTTTGATGGGTTCATTGGAAATATCGTGCACCACTTTATAGTTGAATGCATACTGGTGACAGAATCGGTAGAACCCTTTCAGGATCTCTTTAGGGTGATAGGTATATTCAGGAAAAATGATCTTGATAGTGTGATAGTTGCTCAGGTGTTCCACTGACTGTTCCAGTGCATCATAGATATCTTTTTCAAAGTTCTCATACACTGCACCGTACTTACCTTGTATGCCGGGGATCATTTTATCCAGCAGGATGAGTTTTTCGGGTGGAATGGTATTCAGTATTTCATATGCATTATCCCCTTCATCCATAAAATGCGGAATAATAACATAATGGCTGTAATCACTGCGACTGTTCTGGATGAGGCGTTTGAAAAAAGCAAAATCATTGTTGTAGATATAGAAATCAACTGATGCCATTTCGCCCAGTGATGCTACAAACGCATCATAAATGATCTTTTTATGAACGCTCAGTTTGTTGAACAACAGGAATATCTTCAGATGCTGGTCAACCTCGGTATTCTTTACAAAATACCCTTTACCTGGTACAGAGCCCAGGATGCCGATCTGTTTCAGGTGTTTGTATCCTTTTTCGGCCGTGTCGCGTGAAATTTCAAACTCAAAGCTCAGTTCATTGATGGAGGGAAGCAACTCATCCTTTTTGATCTTGCCTTCGCCGATGGCTTTAATAATGGAGTTGGCCAACTGCAGGTATTTGGGCGTAGCGGAATAGTAATCAATGAATAAATGCTGGAAAATCGAGTTCTTTTTCATGAAGGCCTGCTGTTGGAACGGATACCTGCATCACTGCCATCCGTATCCGTTGTGTAATAATTAAATTCCTGGTAATTAATGAACAATCGAAACAGAACCCTGCAAACCGGCCGCTTTTTTTGCTACTGTTCAGCCCTGACATCTACAAGCCTCCGCAGGTCAAACTTACCAAAAAAATGCTAAATGGCTTTTGCCGGCGGCAGCGAACATACACAATGCCATCCTGTTGCAACAGGGCGTTGCATTGCGTATCATTACAGGGCATGACTGACCATGATGGTGCATGACGGTGAAAGATGGGAACGGCCTATTTTTACTGACTCATTATCAGGGTTTAAACACAGCTTAGCCATATAGAAAATTACAGCTCATGGGCGTTATATTAGGAGTTATTTTCCACTTCGTCGGTGGATTTGCATCAGGCAGTTTTTATATACCATTCAAGAAAGTAAAAGGTTGGTCGTGGGAAAGTTACTGGATCATTGGCGGGTTATTTTCATGGTTAATTGTACCTCCGGTAGCTGCCTGGCTTACCATTCCCAACTTCGGTGAAATTATCAGCCAGACTGATTTTTCTGTTTTGAAATGGACCTATGTAATGGGTGTGCTGTGGGGTATTGGAGGTTTAACATACGGTCTTGGTGTACGCTATCTCGGCGTATCACTGGGTAGTTCTGTGATACTGGGATTGTGTTCCATTTTCGGAGCGCTTATTCCCTCTGTGTATTATGATATTTTTCCTGCAGCCGGTAAAGATACCATTACCGACCTGGTAAGCAATCACTGGGGCATAATGGTGCTGCTGGGACTGGCTGTATGTATTATAGGTATTGTGCTTTGTGGCAAGGCAGGCAGTATGAAAGACAAAGACCTGTCCGGTACACAAGGTGCAGCAGCAAACACCGAGTTTCAATTGGGCAAAGGATTAGCGGTAGCCATCGTTTCCGGCGTGCTCAGTGCCTGTTTCAGTTTTGGTATTGAGGCCGGTTCCTCAATGGCGTCTGTAGCCAATGAACTTTGGAAAGCACAGCATCCCGGTGAAGGTGAGTTCCTGTACCGTAACAATGTGGTGTATGTAGTGCTGTTGTGGGGTGGTTTGACAACCAACCTGATCTGGTGTATCATTCTCAATGCACGCAATAAAACCTTTGGTGATTATACCAACAGCAAAACACCGTTGGCCAGGAACTACCTGTTCTGCGCAATAGCCGGTACCACATGGTTCCTTCAGTTCTTCTTTTATGGAATGGGAGAAAGCAGGCTGGGCAATGGCGCCAGCTCGTGGATACTGCACATGGCATTCATTATCCTTATTGCCAACTCATGGGGACTTGCTCTGAAAGAATGGGCAGGCGTAAGTAGAAGAACAAAAAACACCATTATACTGGGTATCATAACCATACTTATTTCTGTATTGATCGTTGGTTATGGCAATTACCTGAAACCGTAATTATCCGATTAAAATAATATTGACAATGTCAGCAATCGCAACAACAAAATTCAAGCACGTTAGTTATTTGTGGGACGAAGCCAGGGCCGCATCCATGGCCGGAGATGAAGTGGCTTTGTTGATTTATCGTTCAAATTTGCTGGGCGCCGACCTGCGACTCACCAATTATGGTGGTGGTAATACCTCGTGCAAGGCCATTGCAAAAGATCCCCTGACCGGTAAAGAAACAGAAGTGATGTGGGTAAAAGGTTCCGGTGGCGACCTGGGTACATTGAAACGCAGTGGACTGGCAGCATTGTATGTTGATCGTTTGCGCAGCCTCACCAATGTATACCGTGGTATTGAGTTTGAAGATGAAATGGTAGAACTGTTCAATCATTGCATTTTTGACCTGGCTTCCAAAGCTCCTTCTATTGATACTCCTTTACACGGATTTCTGCCTTTCAAACACATCGATCACCTGCATCCCGATGCAGCTATCGCCATTGCAGCAGCAAAAGATGGTAAAAAGATCACGCAGGAACTGTTCAACGGCCAGATCGGCTGGGTAGAATGGCAACGTCCTGGTTTTGACCTGGGATTGAAACTGCGCCAGTGCCTGGAAGAAAACCCCGGTATCAAAGGTATCATGCTGGGTTCACACGGCCTGTTCACCTGGGGTGATACTGCTTTTGAAAGCTATATCAATACACTGGAAGTAATTGAGCGTTGCGCTGAATATATTGAGCAGCAGCAGGCAAAACAGAAAGCTGTATTTGGTGGTGAAAAGATCAAATCACTGGATAAAGAATCCCGTTTAAAACAGGCAGCTTTACTGGCGCCTGTATTGCGTGGTTTCTGCAGCAGCCAGGTAAAAATGATCGGTCACTTTACAGATGACGATCGTGTACTGCAGTTCATCAATTCAAAAGATCTTGACAGGCTGGCACCGATGGGTACCAGTTGTCCTGACCACTTCCTGCGTACCAAGATCAGTCCGCTGGTACTGACACTGGAACCTGGTGAAGACCTGACTGATGTAAAAGTGATAAAAGAAAAACTGCAACCATTGTTCGAGGCATACCGGGCAATGTATACTGAATATTACAATACCTGCAAACATCCCAACAGTCCTGCTGTACGTGATGCTAACCCCGTGGTGATCCTGTATCCCGGTGTAGGTATGTTCACATTCTCCAAAGACAAACAGACTGCACGTGTGGCAGCAGAGTTTTATATCAATGCTATCAATGTAATGCGTGGCGCAGAAGCTATTTCATCTTATACTTCATTGCCCCGCCAGGAAGCTTTTAACATTGAATACTGGTTGCTGGAAGAAGCTAAATTGCAACGCATGCCGAAGCCAAAAGCTTTATCAGGCCGCATTGCACTGGTAACCGGTAGCGCCGGTGGTATTGGTAAATCTATTGCCAAAAAGTTTGCTGATGAAGGCGCCTGTGTTGTCATCAATGATAATGATGCCGATCGCCTGGCAAAAGCAAAAGAAGAATTTCAGAAACAATACGGTAAAGATGTATTTGCGGGCGCTGAACTGGATGTAACCAAAGAAAGCGATATTGAAGGCGCATATACCACTGCTGCACTGGCCTTTGGCGGTGTTGATATTGTGGTGAACTGTGCAGGTTTATCTATTTCAAAACCCATTGAAGAACATACTGAGAAAGACTGGGATCTGCTGTACAATGTACTGGTAAAAGGCCAGTTCTTTGTAACACAGGCAGGCGTGGAAATCATGCGCAAACAGGGTATTGGGGGCGATGTGCTGAACATTGTAAGCAAAAACGCACTGATGTCTGGTCCCAACAATGCAGGATATGGTTCAGCCAAGGCTGCACAACTGCATCTCAGCCGTTTGAATGCTGCTGAATTAGGCAAAGATAAAATACGTGTGAACGTAGTTAACCCCGATGCCGTGATCTCTGACAGTAAAATATGGGAAGGTGCATGGGCAGCAGGAAGAGCCAAAGCGTATGGTGTAAAAGTGGAAGAGCTGCCTGCTTACTATGCAAAGCGTACCTTGCTGGATGAGATCATTTTACCGGAAGATATCGCAGCAGCCTGCTTTGCTTTTGTAGGCGGATTGCTGAACAAATCAACCGGTAACGTGTTGAACGTAGACGGTGGTGTTGCTACTGCATTCGTAAGATAAATAAATCTGAAGTCTGAAGGCGGATGTCTGAATGCATACTTCGGACCTCGTACTTCAGACTTCGTATTTTAAAACAATACTAATGGCCCGGCTAGCTTTTAAAATGCAGTTGTTCAAAGGCTCTGAAGAAGAGTATAGAAAAAGGCATGATGCCTTGTGGCCCGAACTGCAACAATTACTGAAAGAAACTGGTGTACAGGATTATTCTATTTTCCTGGATGAAACCACCAACAATCTTTTTGGTGTGCTGACGATTGATGATCCTAAAGCAATGGATGATTTACCTGCACATCCCGTAATGAAAAAATGGTGGGCTTATATGAAAGATATCATGGAAAGCAATCCTGATAATTCTCCTGTAAGTGTACCCCTGAAAGAAGTTTTTTACTTACCATAAAAACGGTTGATCATGCTGATTGAAAAGTATAAGATAGATGCACATAATAGTGACCTGCAGGCAGAACATAGCCGCAGATTTGATTTTACTGCTGCCGGTATCAAAAATGCAAAAGGCATTATTGAAAAATTAAAAGACTTTCAGATAGCGGTACCCAGTTGGGCACTTGGTACAGGTGGTACTCGTTTTGGCCGTTTTTCCGGTGGTGGTGAACCCCGTAACATTGAAGAGAAAATTGAAGATGTAGGACTGTTGCATTCCCTGAACAAATCAGGTGGCGCTATTTCATTGCACATTCCCTGGGATATTCCTAAAGATTATAAAGCGATCAAAGCGCTGGCAGCACAACACGGTTTGCGTTTTGATGCCATGAATTCCAACACATTCCAGGATCAGCCTGATCAGGAAGAGAGCTACAAATTTGGTTCATTGCAGCATACAGACAAAGCTGTTCGTAAACAGGCTGTTCAACACAATATTGACGTAATAAAACATGGTGTTGAATTGGGTTCAGATTCTATCACGGTGTGGTTGTCTGACGGTTCCTGTTTCCCGGGACAATTGAATTTCCGCAAAGCATTTCAGCGTACGCTGGAAGGGCTGCAGGAAATTTATGCTGCACTGCCCGATAACTGGAAAATGTTTGTGGAGTACAAAGCATTTGAACCCAATTTCTATTCCATGACAGTAGGAGACTGGGGACAATCACTTTTATACGCCAATAAATTAGGTCCGAAAGCGTATACACTGGTTGATCTGGGTCACCATTTGCCCAATGCCAATATTGAGCAGATCGTTGCCTTGCTGCTGAATGAAGGTAAACTGGGAGGTTTTCATTTCAACGATTCCAAGTATGGTGATGATGACCTGACCGTAGGCAGTATCAATCCTTACCAGTTGTTCCTGATCTTCCACGAGCTGGTAGAAGGCATGGATGCCCGTAAAATGAACCATGCTACAGACCTGGGATGGATGATCGATGCTTCGCACAACGTAAAAGATCCGCTGGAAGACCTGCTGCAATCAATTGAAGCCATTAAAATAGCCTACGCACAATCATTGCTGGTAGATGCTGATGCACTGGCAAAAGCACAGGATACCAATGATGTGGCAAAGGCACAGGAAATTCTGCAGGACGCTTATCGTACAGATGTACGTCCGCTGGTAGCTGAGGCGCGTTTACAGGCTGGTGGCGCATTACACCCCATAGCTTTGTATCGTTCGCTGAAAGTGAGAGAAAATCTGATTAATGAAAGAGGTTTAAAAACTGTAGCCACGGGATTGTAATGAATGATGAGCAGTGAGTGGTGAATGGATCGTTGATAAATTACTGATTTTGTGATGTTGGGATTTTGTAATTGATGATTAGCATTCACTTATAAATAAATTATACGTTCCGTCCGGACCAGTTTTCGTTTCCGGACGGAATTGACTTACAGCCTGTAACTTGCAACCCTGGGTTTACTTACGACAATTGCAACTAATGCCAACCACTCCTGTCATAGCGATATTTGATATTGGTAAAACCAATAAGAAATTGTTCCTGTTTGATGAACATTACCAGATCGTGCTGGAAAAAACAGGACAGTTTGAGGAAACGACCGATGAGGATGGTGACGTATGTGAAAATCTGCAGGCATTGACAACCTGGATACAGCAGTCGCTGAATGAAATTACTGCCCAAAAGGATATTCTGCTGAAGGCTGTGAATTTTTCTACCTATGGCGCCAGCTTTGTACATATTAACCGCGAAGGAAAACCGGTTACCCCATTGTACAATTACCTGAAAAAATATCCGGATACTTTACAACAGGAATTTTATAAAAAGTATGGCGGGGAGATCACATTCTCCATGCATACAGCTTCACCGGTATTGGGCAGCCTTAATTCGGGGTTGCAACTGTACCGGCTGAAAGAACAGCAAACAACTGTTTTTGAAAATATACATTACTCCCTGCATCTGCCGCAGTACATGAGCTTTTTGCTGACCGGCAGAGCCTATTCCGATATTACCAGCATCGGCTGTCATACAGCCATGTGGAATTTTCCGCAAAACCGTTATCACGAATGGTTGTACAGGGAAGGCATCAGTGAAAAACTGGCACCTATTTTTCCGTCAGACCAGGTGATGAACACTCAATGGAAAGGACAGCAACTGCTGTCTGGTGTAGGATTGCACGACAGTTCTGCGGCATTGATCCCGTACCTCTCTACTTTCAGGGAACCGTTTGTGCTGATCTCTACCGGAACCTGGTGTATCAGCCTGAACCCGTTTAACCAGACAAGACTTACGGTGGAAGAACTGCAGCAGGATTGCTTGTGTTATATGGAATACCGTGGCAGACCGGTAAAGGCATCGCGGTTGTTTGCAGGATATGAACATGAACAACAGACCAAAAGACTGGCAGCTCATTTTAATGTAGCTGCTGATTATTATAAAACGGTACAACCGGATGCAGAACTGATTGCCCGGTACGCAGCCACTTTGCAACAGCCTGCCAGACAGGCGGTCATGATGCAGGGCTCCGTATTCGGACAGCGCGATCTGGCCGGTTTTACTACTTACGAAGAAGCATATCATCAGCTGATATTCGATTTAATTACCCAACAAGTAAGCTCAACTAACCTTGTGCTGAACAATTGCCATGTGAAAAGTATTTTTGTAGACGGTGGTTTTGGCAGAAATGCCATCTATATGCAGTTGCTCGCAGCAGCCTATCCGCAGATGCAGGTATTTGCCGCATCCGTGGCGCAGGCTACAGCCATGGGTGCTGCATTGGCCGTTCATTCTTACTGGAATAAAAACAACTGGCCGGCAGAGTTGATTGTGTTGAAACAATACGCTGCTCCCCAGCCCATAGCGTTATGATCGTTGGATTGTTTATACCTTGTTATGTAGACCAGTTTTATCCGCAGGTAGCAATTGCTACTCTGCAATTGCTGGAGAAACTGGGATGTACTGTAGAGTACCCTTTGCAACAAACCTGTTGTGGCCAGCCGATGGCCAACTCAGGTTACGAGCACCTCACGCAGTCGTGCAATCATCTCTTTACCGAAAACTTCAGCAGGTTCGATTATATTGTTTGTCCTTCAGGCAGTTGTGCATTGCACATTAAGGATCACCTGCATGATGATAAAAATGAAGCTGCAGCAACAGCTATCCGCAGTAAAGTATACGAACTCACCGAATTTCTTACAGACGTTTTGAAGGTAAATGACCTGACTGCCACATTCCCTTACCGGGTAGGAATGCACCAGAGCTGTCACGGACAGCGTGGATTGCATCTTTCCCAGATGACGGAACTGGTAGCAGAACCGTTCTCCAAACCCGAACAATTACTGAAAATGGTAGCCGGACTGGAACTGGTAACGCTTGATCGTAAAGATGAATGTTGCGGTTTTGGGGGTACGTTCTGTGTGGCGGAAGAAGCTGTTTCTGTAAAAATGGGTAAAGATCGTGTGGCAGATCATATTAAGCATAAGGTGCAATACATTACCGGTGGTGATATGAGTTGTCTGATGCACATGGAAGGCATTTTGCGAAGACAGAAAAGTGATGTGAAAGTGGTGCATATAGCGGAGATTTTGAATGCTTCGATTTGAGAATGAGGTGCTAATTTGAAAATTTGGGAATGGAGTGGTGGATGGTTTGATGGCTGTATTAGCTCGTGGCCCGCAGCTCATTGCTAGTAGCTTTTTAAATATGGCAGCGACTATTCCCACTCACTATTGAACATTCACAATAATCAGCAGCCACGTTAAACCTTAAACCTGCAATCCCTAACACGAAACCGCATCTGAACACATGAAATCAGACACAATATATCATCATCCTGAACTGGCAGAGCGTTTCAATAAAGATGAAGCGCGTGTAGAGTGGCATGATGAAACCTTATGGTGGATACGGCAGAAGCGGGATAAAATAGTCTGGCAATTGCCGGAGTGGGAGATCCTGCGCGAAAAAGCTTCGCAGATCAAGAACAATGTGCTGAGCAACCTGCATGATTATCTGGTACAGTTTGAAGCTGCCCTGCAGCAGAATGGCGTAACGGTACATTGGGCTGCGGATGCCGTTGAACACAATGCTATTGTACACAAGCTGCTGCAACAGAGCGGTGTTACAAAGATCGTGAAGAGCAAATCAATGCTTACGGAAGAATGTCACTTAAACGAATACCTGTCGCAGCAAGGCATTGAAGTAATAGATACTGACCTGGGTGAACGTATTGTGCAATTAGCCAAAGAACCCCCCAGCCATATTGTATTGCCCTGTATTCACAAGAAAAAGGAAGAGATCGGTGAATTGTTCCATGAATTTCTGGGAACACCGGCAGGCAATGCAGATCCGCAGTTCCTGACCAATGCTGCACGTATTCATCTGCGCGAAAAATTCCTGACACGTAAAGTGGCTATTACCGGGGTAAATTTTGCGGTTGCTGAAACAGGTGAGATGGTAGTGTGTACCAATGAAGGCAATGCTGATATGGGGGCACACCTGTCAGATATACATATTGCCTGCATGGGGATTGAAAAGATCATTCCGCAGCGTCAGCATTTGTCAATATTCCTGCGGTTGCTGACGCGCAGCGCTACAGGACAACCCATTACAACTTATTCCAGTCATTTTGCCAAACCACGTCCGGGGCAACAAATGCATGTAGTACTGGTGGATAACGGTCGTACCACACAACTGGCACGTGCGGATTTTCGCAACTCACTAAAATGTATCCGTTGTGCAGCCTGTATGAACACTTGCCCCGTGTATCGCAGAAGTGGCGGACACAGTTATCACAATGCCATTGCCGGACCTATTGGTTCTATCCTGGCTCCAAACCTGGATATGAAACAGTATGCTGATCTGCCATTTGCATCCACGCTGTGCGGATCGTGTTCCAATGTTTGCCCGGTTAAGATCGATATCCATAATCAATTGTATAAATGGCGCCAGGTGCTGACACAGGAAGGTTATTCGCCTGCATCCAAAACAATGGCGATGAAGGCCATGACCACTACTTTGTCAAAACCAGGCCTGTACCGGTTTGCCGGTAAAATGGGGAGATGGGTAATGCGCACCATGCCCTGGCTGGTCAATAATAAAATGAACCCCTGGTACAAACAACGCGAAATGCCCGCTCCACCCAAAGAATCATTTGGAGAGTGGTATAGAAAAAACAGGAAGTAATGTGCAGATGGCCGGATAGCTGGGATCGGGAAACTGTAACCTGGGATTTGGCAAACAGTTGTGTAAGTAAAAAAGTGAATAAGAAGTGAAAACAGCAGAGACCACTCACGATTACAGATTTGACGTTTGACTTTTCACCTTTCACGTTTAAAAAATGAGCCGAGATAAAATATTAGCTGCAGTAAAAGCCAGTCAACCGGAGCTGCAACCATTACCAACGCTGAACGATGTACCTGCTATCCAGTTTCCGGATGCAGTGGCGCAATTTAAAGCCACGTTGCAGGTGATCGGTGGTTTTATTGCTACGGCAAAACAGATCAGTGAGGTAGAGGGTATAATAAAGCAGTTGTTCCCACAGGCTGTAAAGATCGTATCGGCAGTGCCGGATATAGCTTCATTATCTGCTGAACACTGGCAGCAGCAGGATCCGCATGCACTGGAAGACGTTACAGTAGGAGTTATCTCTTCTTCCCTTGCTGTGGCAGAGAATGGTGCAATATGGGTAACTGAAAAAGATATGCAGCAGGTACGTGTATTACCTTTTATTGTTGAACACCTGGTGGCTGTAGTGCAGGCAAAGGATATTGTTTCCAATATGCAACAGGCTTATCAGCGTATTGACAGTGCTCCGGGTTTTAATGTATTCATTGCAGGTCCTTCTAAAACTGCAGATATTGAGCAATCGTTGGTACTGGGCGCACATGGACCCAAAAGTATGACGGTGGTGGTGGTGGAGTAAGAAGTCTGCAAGATAAGGTGCAAGGCTCAAGATGTAAATTGCTGATAAGTTGAAAAGTTAACAAGTGGATCTGAGCTAAAAGCTTATGCGAAAAGCAGAAAAACCAACCGCAGAGAACAAGAGAGGCTGAGATTGCGCGGAGAGCCTCTGCATAGCCTCTTGTTACGCTTGTTCTCAGCGGTGGAAAAAGCCAGAAAGAGTGACGGGATGGTTTGATTGTTATTGACCGCAGCACTCACGTCTTACAATTGAGGATTCACGTCTCACGCAATCATTAATCAACAAGAACCCAAAACCGTTAACTAAAAAAGCGACACATGAATGCATCGCTTTTTGACTCATTTTCTGAAATCTTTTATCAGGGCGTATAAGTAATATAATATACCTCGCTGCTTCCATCCGGTGCACCATTATATATAAAATAAGCACCTACTTCCAGGTAATAACTTTTTGAACTGGTAACATCGCCTACATAGAAGGCTCTTTTGTATGTTCTCTGTGAGCCATACGGTGCGCCTCCTGCGGGAAACCATTCTTCCTGTAATAAGAAAGGATTGTAATTGATAAGATCGCTGTAGGAATTGTATACACCAAACCAGCAGTTGTTCTCATCTGATGCATTCAGTGGAGCGGGCCATAGTACAGTGAACTCAACATACACCGAATCTCCGTCTGTCCATGCGTAAGGGGCATTGTACACATTACAGCCGATTGGCGGGTAATTGAAGGAAATACTTTGTGCTTTGGAACCTGCAAACAACAATAAACCCAGTAGCAAAAGCATGTATTGCTTTTTCATAGTTGATAAAATTTAAAAGTGAATAATGGTTTAATGGAAAAACAGTGAAAGAAAAAAGCTACAGGGAGATTCCTGTAGCTTTTGGTATTTATCATAGTTTAAAGGGAAGATACCAGTTTAATCGTGACATCAGTTTTGCCCTTACTGCTGCGGCATCACCAACGCCATCTTTCTGTAGTTTGGCAAATATCTTGTCTGCCAGGAATGCGGGGTCGTTGCGATGCAATGCCACCCGCACCAGGTCGGGCCAGCGTGTTCCTTCAAATGCATTTTCCAGTGCTCCTTCATTGATCAGTCCGTTCTCTACCTGCAAAAGGCTGTCTGCTGTATTGTTAACCGTAAAATCTGTTAACAGTGCTCTTGCACGGATACCTATATGACGATACCAGTCACCGCGATAGTAAGGAATGCTACCATTTCGTGCGTCGAAATTGTAAGGATATGAATATGAAAGTGTATTCTGATAATTGGTTACATCTGTCACCCCGGAAGGAGGTGCAAAGGCACCGCCAATACCAGAGTTCAGGAACGACAGTGCCAGGCGATACCTGCCATCACGATTGGCTGCTTCTGCAAAACGTAAATGTAGGTGTGTTTGCCTGTACAGGAACCACTTGCCATTTCTTACCAGTGGATCAACAGGCAGGTTGGTGGCATAGTTGATATAGTTGTACAGGAATTTCATGGCTACCGGTTGTCCGCCCAGTGTGCGTGTGCTGAGAGAGCCACGTGCATCATAGGGAATGCCGGTGGTGCTGCCGGCAACTGTTACAGGACGTTGCTGTTGTGTATTCCAGTTGTCAACAATAGCCTGTGATGGCTTTACCAGGTATTTACCGCCAATAGGCGAGAACAGGTTGATCAGTGAATTGGAGGGGGCAAATTTATTGTCGAACGGAAGTACCCAGATCCATTCTTTAGTAAAATGTGCATCATATCCGCGTTCAAAGATCACACGCCATCCGTCAGCATAGTTCAGTGAAGAAGCATCGCCTGCACGTGTATAGGAAACATAGTGATTGAAAGTAGTACTCCAGCCCAGTTTGAACTGTGTATAATAGTTCTCATTCACTGTGCCGCTGGTGGTTGTTTCCATTACCTGGCGATAATAGTCTGCAGCTTTTGTGTAATTGCCTTTCCACAGGTACAGATCACCCAACAGGCATTTTTTGTTGATGAAAAAATTGTTGGTAGGATAACCGTCCAGTGTAATGTTTAATGTAGTGCCGGCAGGATACTGGTCTTTATATGGAATTCTTTCCGTGAAGTTGATAAGACTATCCAGCAGCACTTCAAACTTAATGGCCGGGAAACGGCTTTCATTTTTTACAACATCTACGGTTTCCAGAGCATCGGTTACATAACGTACCTGGTCGCCATAGTGAATGCCCAGTTGCAGGTACAGGAAAGAACGCAGACAGGCTACGTCTGAATAACGCTGATTGAACTCTGCTTCTTTAAGCGTGTTTTTCTGACGCATGATCACAAAGTTTTTCATTACGTCATTACAGTTCAGGATCAGTTCATAGAATGGCCGTGGACTTGCATACGGGTTGTCTTCTGAAACGTTGTGTGTGCTGATCTGCCGCAGGCTCTCGTCTGCATTGTTGGTATATTCCAGCAGATCACCCCGCAATTCATTCAGGATGATATAGCGGTCGGCCATGCCCATGAATTTTCCATAAACACCCATCACGGCTGCATCTGCATCGTATACGTTACGATACATCTGGCTGGCATCCAGTTCTGTGCCCGGCTTCAGATCAAAGGTTTTGCTGCAGGAACCCAACAGGATCAGTAAGGCTGCCGCGGGAAATATATTTTTTATAGTTAGCTGCTTCATGTTATAATAATTTGTCTGCTTGTTGTTTGGTCTGGCTTTCATTTTTTACAATCCTATTCTTACACCCAGGGTAATGTTTCTGAACTGGGGATCAAGCCCGGTATCAATACCCTGAGAGAATACGCTGGGGGTTGAACTGAACTCCGGATCATACCCCTTGTATTTTGTTAGTGTAAGCAGGTTGTTTCCAATGGCATATACAGCAGCACTTTTTACAAAGCCGCCGGGTTTCAGGCCAAACGTATATTGTATGGAAGCGGAGCGCAAACGGAAGTAAGAACCGTCTTCAATCCATCTGTCGCTGAAGCGGCTGTTGCCCATGGGATCGCCCCAGGTGGCTTTGGGTGTATTGGTTACCTGGCCATTGCCGCGCCACCTGTTGTTTACACTCACCAGTTGGTTTTCTACACCAGATACCGATTCCAGGCGATAGCGCAGGTAATTGTATACATCATTGCCCTGGCTGAAGGTGAACAAAACATTCAACTCAAAACGGTTCCAGGTAATGCGGTTACTGAAACCACCTGTGAAAGCAGGATTGGGATTGCCGATCACTGTACGGTCATTCTCATCAATGATCTTGTTATTGTCGCGGTCTGTAAAACGGATATCACCACCCTTAAAGAAACTGTAAGAGCCGTCTGTATTCTTTTTCTGCAAACCGGAAGCAGCCGCTTCAGCATCGGTAGCAAATACACCATTGGTAGTATAACCGTAGAAACGTGCTGCAGCCTGTCCGTTGGCAGTAAGAATAGTAGCACCTGCATATTCAGTGGTAAACTGACCATTGGGTACAGCAATGATCTTGTTGCGGTAAGTGCCGGCGTTGATGGCTGCATCCCATTTTACTGAACGGCTGTTGATAATGCGGATACCCAGTGTAGCATCAATACCGGTATTCTGCATTTTGCCATTGTTGGTCAGTATGGTTTTAAAACCGGTGGTGGATGTAAGTGTTTCATAGACCAGCATGTGATCTGTTTTTGCCTGGTAGGCATCTATACTGAGACTTAAACGCTCATTCCACCAGGCAATATCAAGTCCTGCATTCAGTTTACGACTGGTTTCCCACTGTAATCCCGGATTGGCAATATTGGCGCGGACAAGTCCCTGTGCACCCAGCAGGTTCTGTGAAGCGTAGGTTTGTCTTGCGCTGTAGTTGCCAATATCATCATTGCCGGTAATGCTATAGGTAGCTCTTAATTTCAACAGGTTGATGGAAGAGCGGGCCATAAAGTTTTCGGAAGAGATAAGCCATGCTGCACCTACTGAGGGCATCACAGGAAATTTATTGCCTCCAATGGTAATTCCATTGGGTGCCTGTTTACCGAAACGTGATGAACCGTCCATTGCAGCATTGAAAGTGAAGAACAGTTTGCTTTTGTAAGTATATTCGGCATTCAGGTAAGTGCTCATCCAGTTCCAGTCTCCAACACCGCCGCCTACCTGGCGCAACGCACCTACACCGGTTTGTACACTTACCAGGTCGTCTGTGGCAGAATTGAAGCCAAGCGCATAATCCTGTTCTGCTTTGTTTTTCTGGAAGCGGATACCAACACGTGCCGACAACCGGTTGCTGCGGTTGAAGGTTTTATTGTATTCCAGTCGTGTATCGTTGTAAATAGTGAATAATCGTTTTACCTGTGTACCCATACGGCTGAAAGCAACTGCATTGGACAGTGTATCGTCGATAACACCTTTGCGGGGCACAAAGAAGTTTTCCCGCACCTTATCGTATACCACACCGATCAGTGTGCTGGCATACAGCGATTTTGATATTTCATACCGGAAGCCAAATGAACCATAGAAACGATAGTACTTGTTATATGCCTGCATATTGCTGATGATCACAGAGGGATTGCTGATGCCCAGTGTATCACTGTCTGCCAGGTTGGGTGATACAATACCTGCACTATTTACTTCGTGGTCGGTCATAAATGGCGACTTTACCAGCGACAGGTACAGGGGGGCGGTTTTATCTGCAATACCCTGGTCTTTCAGTTTCTGTTCGTTGTAGGCAAAAGACAGGTTCGCTATACCGGTGAACTTTTTGGTGAAATTGAACTCCGCATTAAAACGGGTAGTGTACCTGGTAATATCTGTTTGTTTAATGATACCAGGATTACGCATGAAGCCCATGCTGAGGCCATAAGTGGCAATATTGTCACCGCCGGTTACTTTCAGAAAAATATTCTGACTGAGACTATTGCTCATCACTTTTTTCTGCCAGTCTGTATTGTAATGATAACGTGCGTATTCCGGGTTTTTAGGATCATCGTTCATATAAGGCTGTGCTGCGATCTGTGCAGCAGACATGCCTTTGCTCTGCAACATTTCACTGAGATAAATGCGGTAATCATCTGCATTCATAACAGGCAGCCGCGCAGGTGCCATGTTGAAACCGGAATATACACCGAAGTCGATCTTTGTAGCCTGGCTTTTGGCCCTTGCTGTAGTGATAATGATGGCTCCATTGGCACCCTTGGTTCCATAAATGCTGGAAGCATCTTTCAGTACGGTAATGTTATCAATATCCTTTACATCGATCAGTGCCAGCGGATTGGTGTAATTGTTGGCAATAATGCTTTCACCATAATCATTGGCATCAAAAAGCATATTGTCTACAATGATCAACGGTTTGTTGGTAGCATATAATGAGTTAAACCCACGCAGGAAAAGATTGGCCCCCGCGCCCGGTGCACCGGAACGGCGTATGGCATTCAATCCTGCTATTCTTCCCTGCAGCAGGGCATCCGGCAATTCCATAGGTTGTGTCCATGCAGCATTGACATTGTACTGGTTTACAGATTCCGTTACATTGCCTTTTGTTTTGGTACCAAACGGCAGGGTAACGGGTTCATGAAATGATTCATGTGCATCGTCCAGCAAAGCGATCTCAATACTGTTCCTGCCTTTAAGCGGTACACGACGCATATCATATCCTTCACCTTCAATGGTAACTGTAGCTGTAAATGCAGGCACTTTCAATCTGAAACGTCCATGGTCGTCAGTAATGGCTGCAGAGAAACCTTCCACGGAAATACGTGAACCTGCCACGGGCTTACCGTCTGTGGCATCGGTAATGATACCGGTAACTGTAAGTACTTCGGGGGGCGTTTTAGTGATAAATATGGTGTCTGGCTGTTTGTTCTGGGCCATCAGTGCATTGACTGTAAATAACATTACAGAAGCTGCAACTGCCCGGCCGATATATCTGTTTATTGTAAGCATGTTTTGAAAAGCAGTTAATTGGTTATAACACGGGTTCTATCCTGATGTAATCACATACCAGCGGATTGGCTGTTGCAGTGGTACTGTTGGCGGCTGTTAAATACAGGTTCAGTATCGGTGTATAGGCTGATAATGTGAACTCTCCCAGCAACACCTCGTTATAATTGTTCAGTGTTACTGTAACGTAGGGTAGTATATTGGAATCGTATGTGCCAATACCCAGTTTCTGTGTAAACGTGCTGGTGAGCCCATTGATATTGTCGTGTACTGCCACCCAATATGCGCGGTATTTCATGGAAGGCGCATTAGTAATGCGATAACCAAGATTGAATAAAGCCAGCCCGTGGTTATATACAAGCACATCCCTGAAGTTTTTACCGGTTACGGGGTTGTATTTATCACGGAAATAAGTAACGCTTCTTCTGTCTGCACTGGATGAACGATAGTTCTCTGCCTCTATAATATACTGTTTGAATTTATGTTTAGGCGTTACTGCCAGTTTGCTCATAATATGCACAATGCCATTACTGGTTTTGATACTCTGAACAATGGCGGGTTTCTCTACGCCCACTTTGGTCTCAAATCTTGAAAGTACGGTGTCAGGAATATTGCCTGCTGTATATACGCCCGGTACTGCAAAGTCCTTTACAACTTCCCACGAAGCCAGGTTGGTAGTGCTATCAGTAGTACCGGTAGCGAAGTAGGGTTTATATTTTAATACTTCTGCGTCCCATGCAGCATCTGCCAGTATAAAGAATGTATACTGACCGCTTTCCCTGCGCAGGTCGTATACATTCAGCCAGAAAGTATTACTGCGTACAGAATCTGTTCCGGGTTTGTATATGGGTTTACCGCTGGTAGGGTCAACACCGGTTTGTACAGCATTGGTGGCATCAAAAATATTGCGGTACAGTGATTGAAGATAAGCTTTCTGTTTAGCAGGTATCTGTGTGTTGCTTTCCATTACTTCCCAGATGTTGGGCAGTACCGGCATCATTTTATCTATTACCTGCAATACGCCGTTTTTAGCATATTGATCTGCTGTAACAATATTGGCATCTTCAAAGGTTTTACCCAGCATATTGTTGTATTTACCACTCAGCATGGACAACCGCAATTGAGAGGTTGCCTGCGTGGTGTAGTACGACTGGGTAGTGATATGGTTCAGTACAAACTGGCTCAGTTTCGCAGAATCGTTCACAATGGCGGCATCCAGTGTTGCAAGCGCATTGTTGGTAGGCGCAAACACGGTGAACGTTTTGGAAGATGCGATCAACTGGTCTTTCCCTGATCTGGTAAGTAATTCAGCAAACTTTGTCAGGTTACTGTTCTCCGAAATCTGTTGAAACAGGTTTTTGTCTACCGCATTGTCCGTAATGGCATTGTGATCCTGCCATTTTTTGCAACCCGAGAACAACAGCCCTGTTGCAGCAAGGGTTAGCAGTGAGTGGAATATTTTATTGTGCATTACTCTTGTTTAATGAAATGAAAGTTCCGGAGGTACTTATACCCCGATTGTCATATTGCCTTACTGGTAAATCTTGGTTCCGTCCTGTCTGAAACGTGGCAGCACCTGGTTCTGATCAACCGGTATAAAATGAACCATATCGATATGGTTGGCTGCGTTGGTACCGGAAATGGGTTCAATGCGGAGTTTCTGCCGCTGTGTGGTAGTAATATCAATAGTGCCCACCATTCTGCCGGCAAAGTATCCTGCGCTGGTAGACTCAGTATAGCGTTTCCAGCCAATAGATTCCAGTTCTGCATCTGTGCCGGATGGTCTGAATTCTGCCAGGTTTACCGGGCGTTGCATCAACTCGCCATTTACACGAACGTTGCAGGTAACGGCATTGCGCGTACGATAACATACCCAAACCTTGTAGCGGCCTTTAATAACAACAGGTGTAGTGAATTCAAACCAGGTAGCTCTGTTGGGACCTCCCAACGGAATGGTGATCACGTCATAATTCACTGCATAATTGGTAACCGAGCCGGTAGAACTGTATTCGTAGGTCAGGAAGTTACTGGCTGCTTTATATTCCCAGTTGATGTCTTTGATCTGCACGTCCAGTTCATTCTGGCGGGTGAAGGTGTAGGTTTGTTTTTTGTAATAAGCTGGCAGTTTCATGATCTCAGTAAAGGCCGACAGATCCCAGTAAACAGGAGCCGGTTTACGGAACTTGAGGGTAAAGTGCGCTTCTGCATTGTGCCATACGCCATTGGTAGCAGCATTGTCGCTGGTGCTACGGGTGAGCTTGATGCCTTTTTCCAGTATACCATCAAATACATCTTCATTTACGATCACGTCCTGGTTGATCAGTTGGGTACTGATCACTTCCTGTGGTTGTAATGTCTGGTGAGAAGAGGCATTGATAATATCGCCCAGGAATTTTACTCCGCTCAGAATGTGATAGGCCATGTACATGTGCAGGCTATCGTTGGTATTGGCAGGATTGCCGGTATTGGAATACCTTGCTTTCAATGCAGCATAGCTGGCAATGCCGCTATCGGCCAGTGCCTTGTTGCTTTCTGCAATTACCGTCATCCATCTTTTCGTAGTGTCGGGATCTACTGTATTGAGCAATGTGTAATAGCCGGTTGCTTTCATGGCTTCCACAAAAATAGAATAGGAGGGATTGCTTTCCAGTTGCTGTGCGATGGTTTTGTTTGAAGGTACCAGCATGTGATCAATAACATGGATAAACCCATTACCTACTTTCACATTTGACTGCACTACAGCAGCCTGCCTGTTTACGATATAGCTGGAGTTGCCGTTTTCATAAGTAATACCTGTAATCAGGAACTGGCTTTGCATGGTGGGTACAGGAAGTCTTCCGTCTTTAAAGGAACCGGAAGTAACCGTATCACCCAGCAGGTGAAATTTCACCAGTTCTTTCAGTGTATTGATGTCTGCCGCATCAACTGAGGCCAGGTTATTGGCAGTCAGCCACAGTTTTACGCCCGTATTGGTAGGGGCAAAACAGGTGTATGCGCCATAGGCGTTCAGGAAATCGCTGGTTTCGGTTCTGTCAAGAATTTTACGGAATAGAGAAAATGAATCAATGTGTTTGTCAAGATATCCTACGATGTTTACATCGTCGGTGGTATTGATTTTATATTCCTGTTTTTTACAGCCGGCTATGTATGTTCCAGCCAGCAGCAAAGTGCAGATGCTGATAATAACATGAAGGTTTTTGATGTTCATAACTGCTGTATTAATTATTTATAAAAAGGATTCTGTTCTAAAAGCTTGTTGGTCTGTATTTCGGTATAATAGATAGGTAAGTAGTGACTGTTTTTGTCTTTCAGCTTACCAAATGCTACCTGTTGTCTGTCTGCCGGAATACTGATGGCAGCCATGGCCAGCATAGAGCTCATGTCTATATAATTATTGCGTTTGCTGGTCCTCAATACATCATACCAGCGTTTGCCTTCAAATGCAAATTCCCTTTGTCTTTCTTCCAGGATGAATGCCGTCATAGCGCTTTTATTGGTACTGTCCATGGGTTTAAGTTCGAGGGCATTGGCGCGGTTGCGGATGGTCTTTACCAGGCGGGAGGCTTCCAGTGGTTGATCCAGTTGATTGATCGCTTCTGCTTTCATCAGCAGTATCTCTGCATAGCGGTAAAAGATCCAGTGAGCATACGACTGTTCAAGCGATCTCATTACATCACCGGTGTTATCGGCACCTACATATTTCCAGATGGTAAAGTCAGTGCCGCGGAAGGATGCTTTGTCGCCACGTTTATCAACCTGTGGTACAGTATTCACCAGGTCAATACCATATACCTGCTCGCCAATATGAGCTGCGGCGCCCCATCTTTTGCTGGCAGGCACATGCATGCTGAAGAAGGGATTGAGTTTTTGTGCATCGTATTGCAATTCAAAAATGCTTTCTGCTGAATTGCCGTTGTAGAAAATACTGAAGAAGAAATTATCGCCGGTTACCAGTCCAAAGTTTCCGGAGTTGATGATCTTATCGCATTGTGTTACACAGTCTGTATATTTTTCCATCCACAGGTACACGTCTGCCAGTATGGCTTCGGCGGTATAACGGGTTACGCGACCTTTGTCTTTGTTTGCATTGTTGTAAGTAAGTGGCAGATCCGGTTCAGCGCTTTTTAGGTCTGCTACTATCTGTTGCAGTACGGAATCTTTGGATGATTTACCTACCACGATCAGGTCCTGGTCGCTCTGGGTGGCTGTTAATTTAAGTGGAACATCACCAAAACTGCGAACCAGGTAAAAGTACAGTAGCGCGCGTAGTGTTTTTGCCTCTGCAATGCCCCTGTTCAGTTGTTCCTGGGTGTAGGTATTATCACGCTGCAGAACAGCAGGTGCGCCTGCAATGACCGTGTTGCAATAGTTGATGGACTGATAAAATGAACGCCAGTTGACAAATGAATTGGTGGCCAGCATATTCAGGTTCACCATATCCTGTTCGTCCTGGCTGGCCCTGAAGGCCGGCGTCACCATATCGCCGCGCCCTTCTCCCCAGATAAAGAAATATTCAGTTAATGCGCGGTCATTGTTGGTGCTGCCCATCATGGAAGCATATATGCCGGTAACGGCTGATTCCACCTGTTCTTTTGTTTGCCAGAATTTATCACCCACAATGCCATCCTGGGGTTTAAGGTCGAGCCATTTTTTGCAGGAACCCAGCTGGCCCGCTGCTATGATGGTAAGTATGTATATAAAACCTTTTTTCATTATTGTTATAAGTTCGTTGTAATGAATGTTGATTGCCTGTATTTAGAATCCTGCTACCAGGCCCAGCGTATAGATCCTGGAAGGAGGCGTCATTGAATAATCGGTAGCCACACGGAACGGGTCTGAACCACGTGTACTTACTTCTGGGTCCTGCCCGGTGTATTTGGTCCAGGTGTACAGGTTTTCTGCTGTGATATAAGCACTCAGTGATTTCATTTTGAGTTTGCTGATGGCTTTCGGGGTAAAGTTGTAACGCAACGTAATGGTGCGGAAACGCAGGAATGATGCATCTTCCACATAGCGGTCACTGGCCAGCCAGTTATAACCACCGCCTATCACAGCACGCGGTATATCTGTTACATCCCCTTCTTTACGCCAGCGACGCAGTACGGCAGTGCTCTGGTTATCGAAGCCATACATGCTGGTAGTGCTCATCTTGGTAGCATTCACAATCTGGTAACCATAACGGAAGTTGAAGAAAGATGTAAGCTTTATATTCTTATAAGTGATGGAAGGACCGAAACCACCTGTCAGTTTGGGATTACCATTGCCCAGGTATACCACATCCATATAGTTGATGGTACCATCGTGGTTAACATCTTCATACATCGCATCACCCGGCTGGAAAGTATAATCAACTGTAGGATAGTTAAAACGCATATATACAGTTTGTCCATTGGGCCCGATAATGGGTTTGCCATTGGCACCGGTTGCTACGGTAGCCGCTTTGTCTTTATATACACCTTTGTATTTGTAACCATAGAAAGAGCCAAAAGGATTGTCAACCTGCAGCAAACGCAGGTAATCTCCGTTCACACCAACGTTTCCTTTGTTATTAGGATAGAACTCTGAAATAGAGCGGATGATATTCTGATTGCGTGAAAAATTGAAATCAAAACCGATGGTGACGTTCTTATTGCGGTAAGGAACGGTCCACACGGCTACTTCCCATCCCTGGTTGTCCATAGTACCAATGTTCATGTTCACCGAACTGAAACCTGTAAACGAAGGAATGCTCAATGCGTCAAAGTACAGGTTCTTGGTACGGTTGCGGTATACGTCTATGTCAGAACGGATGCGGCCTTTGAACATGGTAAGACTCAAGCCGAGGTTATAACCATGAATGGTTTCCCAGCGTAGGTTTTTCAGTTCCATACTGGATGGGTATACAGCACTTTGTCCCATATAGCTCCAGGTATACGTGTTGAACGTATTGTAGAAAGAATAATCGTAACGCGGTGCATTACCACTCTGTGCATAACTGGCCCTGAAACTCAGGTCATCCAGTTTGGGGATCTTTTTGAAAAAGAACTCGTCAGAGATACGCCAGCGTAAAGAAGCTCCGGGAAACAAACCGTAGCGATACGCAGGACCGAAACGGGAGTTGCCATCACCACGTAAGGTAGCTTCTAAAATATACCTGTCTTTATAGCTGTAGTGTGCAACGATCACAGCACCTATAGATCTTGTTTGTGTAATGCGTGAAATGGCAGATAACTCCTGGTTTTGTGTGCGTGAAGCCGCAGCAGGATCTACCAGTAATGAAGAGGCTGTATTGGAGGTCATGATCTCCTGGTTCACTGCTTTAAAGTCGCTGGTAAAGATGTTCAGGTAGCTGGAAAACTCGTGATCAGGATTTTTAAAATGCGGGGTATAGGCCACATTGGTTTTGGTAGTTACGCTGAACAGGTCAATATCGCCATCATAGGCCCTGTTCACAACTGTTTCAGTATTGGGTCTTCCGGTAGCGATCTGTGGCAGGAAGCTGGCATTTTTGGTGTTGTTGATATCGAATTGTACATCAAATGAAGCACGCAATACATTTTTTTTGATGGTATAGTCCAGTTGAAAACGGGGTACCACTCTTTCGCCCAGTACGCTGAATTTGGCCTGTGATGCCATGGCTACCGGGTTGTAAATACGGCTGTATTGTCCCTGTACATTCGATGCGGGTGAAAAGAAGTTGGGTGTTAAATTGCCCAGCTCATCATATTCAAACACACTCATATTGGGCATTTTCAGATATGCTACGTTGCGGATGGCGCCTTCATTGGTGCTGAGGTAGTTCCTGTTCTGATCAGTATGGGTATAGGCAATACTGGTGAAGATCTTCAGTTTGGCAGAAACCGTATAATCAAGGTTGATACGTGTGTTGATACGTTTCAGATCAGTACCCAGTGTAGTACCTACTTGGTCAAAATAGCCGATAGAAGCAAAGTATTTGGCTTTTTCGCCACCGCCACTCATGGATACTGTATGATCCTGCAGTATACCTCTGCGGCTGATGGCATTTATCCAGTTGGTATTGTTGCTGTAATTGTAATACCAGTAAGGGTCGTTGGGGTCGTAGTTGAATTCGCGAACGGTCTGGCTGTTCAGCGTAGTACCCATGCGGTTGATAAATGCTTCGGGAATCAGTGTGGAATACTGATCGCCGTTCAGCATCGGAATAGCACCGGGCAGCTTGGAGGTAGAACCTTTGAACGTGTAGGAGATGCTGGGCTTTCCTCTTGTGCCTCTTTTGGTAGTGATCAGCAGTACACCATTGGCTGCGCGGCTTCCCCATACGGCCGTGGCAGCGGCATCTTTCAGTACAGTGATATCTTTGATATCAGCAGGAGAAATGTTCAGCAATTGTGCATATCCCTGTTCATCGGCCGTACCGAAGTTAAAATCACTGGGAATATCTGTTTCGTAAGGCATACCATCAACCACGATCAATGGGTTGCCGGTAGAGTTGATGGATGATATACCACGTATACGGATATTCATAGCAGCACCCGGGTCACCACTGGTAGCAGTGATGTCCACACCAGCCATACGGCCCTGCAGCGCCTGGTCAATACTGGCCGCCTGCATTTCTTCCACATCTTTGGCATTGATCTTCGACACGGCAGTCGTCAGGTTTCTTTCGGCAGTCTGCCCCATACCATTATCAATTTTCTTCGACGCAATTACTATAGCCTCTTCCATATCAGAGTTGGCACCTTCTTCCAGTTGGAAATTGATACTGGTACGCCCGTTGAGTGATTGGGTAATGGTTTTGTAACCTACATAGGAAACGGATATCTTGTTTTTAAGACTGGTGAATTTAATTACGTAGTTTCCTTCAATATCAGTGGCAGCACCCTTAATGATACGGCCATCGGCATCTACTTCAGATACGGATGCGCCATGTATAACATCTTTTGACTTTCTATCGGTGATCTTTCCCCGTATCACCATATTGCCGGCAGCAACTGGTTCCTGGGCAGTAGTGCTGAGCCAGCCGGTAATAAGTACCAGCAGCATGCACCATGTTTTATTTGAAAATTGTGTCATAATATTTTGAAATTGGAATAGGTTAGTTGAGGTACTGCAAATAGTTATCGGTGAGATGAATTACACAGCGGTTACTGAGGTAATAACTGGGCGTTGAAATAACATTGGCGGTACGGCTCAGCATGTCTGACAGCTTAAGTGTACCCACGCCGTTATTCACAAAAATGGTAGTGGGGTCGCCATTATCTCTTTTTAGAACTGTTTCAAATGCACCGCTCTCACCGCCATCTGCTGCTACATTCCGTTTGTTGAGGAAATGATAGCTGATGAATTTATATACCAGCAACTGGTCTGCTCCTGTAGTGGGCGCAAAATTGGGTGTTTTAACAGGCCCGGCTCCTGTACCTGGTAACAGACCGTTGTTCACTGCCTGTTGAATAGCTGCGTTGTTAGGAATGAACAAAGTGTAAAAGGTACCTGCACTGATACCCTGTATCTCTTTGGTGCTGTTGTTCCACATAGTAGAGTTCTTCAGGTACTGCCAGAAGTAGTTGTATTGTGATGTAGCAGGTGTACCTAATGTTTCAATGTGCTTACCTACTGCAGTTTCACTAAACTCAATGATACGGTTGATATAATATACACGCCCATTTTTAGCGGTTTTGCTGCTTTGCATAGTAGCTACGTTATTAGAGTCTACGTTGCCGGCACCAAAAACTGTATTGTTTTTATAACCAATATATTCTCCGCCATAGGTTAACAGCGCACCTTCTCCGGAAAGATTGTTCAGTACATTATTGGGCACTACGTGCATGTTCAGGATACGCATCATGCGTATACGGGTATCAGCACCTGAATTAGGCGACAGGGTAGAGCCGGCAGGTGGTGTAAACCGGAACTGGTTGAAAGCATCATTGCTTACAGACATGTCTACCGTATAACCAGCGTTGTTAAACATCTGGTTACTGATCATGAAAATGGTATAGTTCCTGTAGATGTTGGAAACCTGGTATTTTAATTCCTGGTTTAGCAGGGTTACCATCATAGAGTATTTGGGATCGAGATAAGCTTTGCCATATACACTGCTGAATACGTTTGCTTCCTGCACCTTATTGGTACCATAGAAGAATCCGTTGCTGAGAATCTTCTTTTCTACAATATCTGTTGCAGGATTAAAGCGGGCTTCTTCATTCAGGAAATTGTAAGTAGTGGCAAATTTACCGGGCCATACCGCGTTCTGCCACAGATGAGCATTTACAAAATCGTAAATGATAGCTGGCGGCATATCATCCAGCTTGCTGTAATGCTCAAGCAGTACCGTGCTGATATAATTCTGCAATACCGTATTGGTAGGTACAAAAATGGTATAACAGTTACTCTGTCCGTCGTTATCGGCAGTTTTCAGAAAGTTTTCATTGTTCAGCGAAAAAGCCAGTGAAGGATTGTACACCTTGGTGTATACTTTGTCTGCATTGCCGGTAGTGTTCTGGTAACGGGAAGTAACAGAAGCGTTCAATACATACTGGATCAGGTATTTGTCAAACAGGCTTTTGAAAAGACTGTATTCCGGTTTACCGGCAATATATTCATCAATGGATGGCAGGGTATTGATCACCTTGTTCACTATATGGATCACGCCGTTTTCTGCGGCAATATCCTGTTCTGTAACAATGGCATCCAGTACGTTGAAGCCGGTATAGTTAGTATTGGGATAAAAATAGTTGTAATCAGATGCCGTAATGTTTTTGGCGTTTGTATAACTGCTGACGAAGTAGGTGAGGTATTTGTTGTTGTTGTCAGCATCGGCATAATAAACGGTACCGTTATTATTGCGATTGGAAGCAATGGCTTTGATGGCCTTGCCACCGGTGTCAACACCATTGTACACACCGGTATAACTGGCTGTGCGTCTTCTGAAAGCGGAAGATGCTACCCAGCCGATGGCGCTCTGGTAATCGCCCAGTCTTTCTTTTCTGAATGCATTGTACACCAGGCAGTAGGTAACAATCCTGCGGCAGGCGGCAGAATCGAGCTGGTCAATACCGCTGATGCTGTTTTGTGTAAAGTACACACTGAATGCCGAGTCATGGGGAGCAAAGAATGTCCAGTAACCGGCTCCTCCCAGGATGCTTTTATAGCCTGCTTTATCTATAGCAGCCAGCAGGTGTTTGAAATTACCGCGGGCCTGCAATTGCTGGTAAATAGGCGGTTCAAGTGTTTCGGGTCTTCCGTAATAATCATCAAACGCTTTTTTTCGACAATTTGTCATAGCAAGCGCAATCATTAGTACTAAAGAGCCCTTTAATAGGAATCTGTTCATAATGTGTAGAAAATAGCTGGTTTATAAAATCCGGTTAAATATGTAGGGTTGCATCTGGTGCAGGTGGAATGCTAACAAAACATACTAAGCATGTTTTGCAGACTGTACCTGGTGATACAGTGAAAAGGTTTGTGTGCGTGTAAAAAATGAACAGGAAAAAGATGAGTGCAGAACGGAGAAATTGTTCTGTTTACTGCGGAGAACGCAGTATGGCGTTGAGCAATTAGCATGGCAAGCGGTCAGTTTTGGTTAAACAATACAGTTAACAAGCAGTTTCAGGGCAATCGTTCTTTTTTCATTACGTAAACTGGTCAGGTTACGCGCTTATGATATGATGTTTAAAAATAAACATTCTGTTTGCCCAACTATCCTGAAGTATCCTGATTAATCATACTCAAATCCGCATGGGATCAATAATGTGTCATTTAGACATTTATTATTAACGGAAATGGTGAAGTGTGCTTATAAACACCCGGAACAGATAGTTTTTTATAGCTAAATGGTATTAGTAAAGCCATGCTTTCATATTTAATATTTTTACATTTAATATTTTTTATGAATTAAGGCTTGTATTGTCTGTTCTGTGTAAAAAAAAGTGTTGCAGACCGTCTATCACCATAATGCTGCTGTTTGTAACACAAGTGGCGTTCTGACAGGACGGAGCAGGATGATCGGGCTGCTGGCGTTAAATAGCTTTACCCTCACGATTCAAAAAGCTGTATGAAAAGGATTTACCTCTTTTGATCTTCTGTCACTGCAGGTTTTAATTCCCATTCATTACAATCACCAGGCGTTTCTGTCCGTAAACACAGGCCCCGGTCAGCTTATTAAATCCCGTTTTTAAGTTTTTCTTTATATGGCATATAGCAAGCAAGCAACAAAGGGCGCTCAATGTCTATTGAGGCGCCTTTCTTCTTTTAGCGATCTTTTCTGAAAGAAAAATAAAATATGCTCAGGCTCAGTGGCTTAAGTACAACTTTTTACGTCGTTATACCGTCGGTGGGCCAGCGGCAGACGGTATGATATAAGTTTCAAACATGGATTAAATATTGCTAACGCTTAATAATCACCACGTGAAACAACAATTTAACCGTAGTACCCAAAAAAGTGTAGCAGCCATACGTTCCGGTTGTATTGGCGTGGCATTGCTTTCAACAGTATTTCCTTTGTATGCGCAGCAAAAAACTGACAATGATGTAACGGCTCCGTTACATGCCCTGCAGGTACATTATCCCGTGCCTTATGCACCCATGAGTGCTGAACAGGTAAAGCAGGTGCTGGACAAGGTATTTGCTTATCTTGATACTGTAACACCGGCCGCAATGGTCAATAAACAAACAGGAGCTGTAATAACCGGTATAAACCAGGCTGATACAAATATTGCTGTACAGAAAGGCGATTTTCGTCTTACCAGTTATGAATGGGGTGTTACTTATTCCGGTATGTTGCTGGCAGCGGAAACAACCGGTGATACACGCTATAAGGATTATGTGAAGAAGCGATTTGATTTCATGGCTGAGTGGATACCGGCAATAAAAAAAATGGTAACGGCCGGTCTTTTCAAAGGTGATTATCCTTTCCGCCAACCGATAGCTCCCCATGCACTGGATGATGCAGGCGCTGTGGGTACAGCTATGATCAAGGCTACGCTTGCCGGTGTGAATAGTAACCTGCGTACGCTGATTGATAATTACGGCAGTTATGTGGCTACCAAAGAATTCCGGTTACAGGATGGTACACTGGCCAGGAACCGGCCTCAGAAAAATACACTCTGGCTGGATGATCTGTATATGGGTGTGCCCATACTGGCCTATATGGGTAAGCTGACCGGTGATAAAAAATATTATGATGATGCGGTAAAACAGGTATTACAGTTTTCACAGCGGATGTTCAATAAAGACAAGAACATTTACATACATGGATGGGTACAGGATATGGGCGCACATCCTGCATTTCACTGGGCAAGGGCCAACGGATGGGCATTGATGGCAATGACCGAATTGCTGGATGTATTGCCGGAAACACACAGCGGCCGTACTGCGGTATTGCAACAGTTACAGGCACAGGTAAAAGGACTGACTGCGCTGCAATCCGGGTCTGGTTTCTGGCACCAGTTGCTGGATCGTGAAGATTCTTACCTGGAAACATCGGCAACGGCTATTTACGCATATTGCATTGCACATGCCTGCAACAAAGGCTGGCTGGATCCTGTAGCATATGCACCCATGGCAATGCTGGCATGGAATGCAGTAAGCACCAAAGTAAACGATAAGGGACAGGTGGAAGGAACCTGCGTGGGAACCGGAATGGCGTTTGATCCGGCATTTTATTATCATCGTCCTGTAAATGTATATGCAGCGCATGGTTATGGACCGCTATTGCTGGCAGGCGCAGAGATGTATCGTATGGTGAAAAGCAACCCCTTTAAGATCAACGATAGTGCGCTTCAATATTATCAACCATAGATCCTGACTGAAATGAATAACAGAATACTGATCCTGTTGTCTGGCTGTTTGCTGATGAGTATAACAATAAAGGCGCAGATCCAGCCGGGCAAAAAACATGTTTTGTGGTATACACAACCTGCAAAGGACTGGAATGAAGCATTGCCCCTGGGAAATGGCCGGCTGGGAGCAATGGTATTCGGTTATCCTGCAGAAGAACTTATACAGCTGAATGAAGAAACATTATGGACAGGTGGTCCGCCCGATCTGAACCCCAATCCCAACGCACCCCAATATCTGCAACCTGTTCGCGATGCACTGTTCCGTGACAGTATCAGGGAAGCTGTAAAGCTGTTGCAGAAAATGCAGGGCCCTAATACACAAATGTATCAGCCATTGGGAGATATCCTGATCAGGCAATCGCTGAATAGTGCCCCCACCGGATATTACCGCGACCTGGATATTGATAATGCCACTGCTCTTACGCGGTTTACTGTAAATGGAGTAACCTTTTCACGACAGGTATTTGTGTCTGCACCCGACCAGGTGATTGTTATAAAGCTCACTGCCGATAAACCGAAGGCATTGCAGTTCAGTGTTGATGTACGTCATGAACTGGCATATAAAAAATTTGTTACAAAAAACAACGAATTGGTACTGGCCGGCAAAGCACGTATTAACAATGATGAAAGAAGGAATGTTAAACCGCTGTTGTACAATGATAGCCTGAACAGTTACGGCATGCGTTTTCAGTACAGGATCAAAGCAATTACTGCTGATGGCAAAGTGACCGGCAACGATAGTGCATTGATGGTATCGGGCGCTACGGAAGTACTATTGCTGGTGTCTGCTGCAACGAGTTTCAATGGTTATGATAAATACCCCGACAGGCAAGGTAAAGATGAAGCAGCAATAGCTGTAAAATGGCTGCAATTGGCTGCACGCAAAACATACACGCAGTTGCTGGCTGCACACATAAAGGATTATAAAAAATATTTTGATCGTGTATCATTTAACGTAACTGAAAAAGCAATTCTTGCTATACCAACTGATAAGCGATTGGAGTTGTATAAAAAAGGAGAAGATGACCCCGGGCTGGAGGAGCTGTATTTTCATTTTGGCCGTTACCTGCTGATCTCCTGTTCAAGACCCGGCGGCATTGCTGCCAACCTGCAGGGCATCTGGAACAAAGAAATACGTCCATCATGGCGCAGTAACTATACTACCAATATTAACCTGCAAATGAATTACTGGCCTGCAGAGGTTTGTAATCTTTCAGAACTGACAGGCCCGTTGGTACAGCAGATACAACATATGGCTTTAAATGGCAGAGCTACGGCAAAGAATTATTATGGCATGCATGGATGGGCTGCTCATCATAATTCAGATATCTGGGCACAGACCAACCCGGTAGGTGAAGGCAGCGGTGATCCCAAATGGGCCAACTGGTCGCTGGGAAGTCCGTGGCTGAGCCAGCATTTATATGAACATTATTTATTCACCGGCAGTAAACAGTTTTTACGTGATACTGCCTACCCGGTTATGAAAGAAGCAGCATTGTTCTGTATAGACTGGCTGGTGGAAAAAGATGGACTGCTGGTAACTGTTCCTTCAACATCACCGGAAAATGTATATATCCATCCACGTGGTTTTAAAGGAACAGTGACCATTGCTTCAGCTATGGATATGGAAATTATATGGGACCTGTTCACCAACCTGATTGAAGCCGCAGATATGCTGGGTATTGATAAAGACTTTGCAACATTACTGGAACAAAAAAGAAACAGGCTGAGTCCGTTAAAGATCGGGAAGAAAGGCAACCTGGTGGAATGGTATGGCGATTGGGAGGATGAAGATCCGCAACACCGGCATGTATCACATTTGTTTGCGCTATATCCGGGGCGCGAAATATCACCACTATTGGATACGGCTTATGCGAATGCCTGTCGCAGAACACTTGAAGTACGTGGTGATGGCGGCACTGGTTGGAGCAAAGCATGGAAGATCAATTTCTGGGCACGTTTGCTGGATGGCAATCATGCGTATAAAATGTACCAGGAATTGCTGAAAGGTTCAACACTCAATAATCTTTTTGATACACATCCGCCTTTCCAGATCGACGGTAATTTCGGTGCAACGGCTGGTATTGCTGAAATGCTGCTGCAAAGTCATTTGGGCGTGATCCAGTTGTTGCCCGCGTTGCCGGATAGCTGGGCCAGCGGTACCGTAAAAGGCCTGGTGGCCCGCGGCGGATTTGAAATAGATATGCAATGGAAAAATGGCATATTGATCAAAGCCATAGTTATCTCAAAAAAAGGCGGAGTATGTCGTATACGTACTGCGCAGAAAATGAAGATAGCTGGTGTTAATGCCAATACCGGTATTGCAGACCTGTACAACCATACCCAATACATTACAACATTCAATACTGTTGCCGGTAAAAGATATGAACTGGTAATAGCCAATTAATGCAAATGGATTTGACTATGAAACAGATCTTTTCAATCATCACAATTACAGCAATTGCCATTGGCGGCGCGCATGCGCAGGTACCATTGAAGTTTGATCTTGGTACCGGCAAAGCTGCCAAAGGATATACGGTAGTAACACCGGATACAAAATTTACCTACGAAAAAGGATATGGGTTTGACCAGGGATCGGTAGTGGAAGCTGTTGACCGCGGTGGTAAAAACACCGTGACCAGAGATTTTATTACCAGCAATAAACCTTTTTATTTTTCTGTGAAACTGCCAGATGGCAATTATGATGTGAAGGTGATACTGGGTGATGTTAAAGGAACTTCTGCTACTACAGTACGCGCTGAATGCCGCAGGTTGTTTCTGCAGAATGTACGAACCACCAAAGGACAGATCACTTCACAATCTTTTTCAGTACATGTAAAGGATAGCATCATCCGGCAGAACGGACAAGCTGTTGGTAAAGTAAAACTGAAAACAAGGGAAATAACCTATCTGCACTGGGACAACTTGCTTACGCTGGAGTTCAATGATTTATTGCCCAAAGTATGTGCTGTGGAAATAACGCCAAATACAAAAGCGCCCACTATTTTTCTTGCAGGAAATTCCACCGTGGTAGATCAGGATCGTGAACCATGGGCTGCATGGGGACAGATGTTCCCGGCTTTTTTTCAACCTGGAAAGATAGTAGTAGCCAATTATGCTGAATCGGGTGAAACACTGAAAGCTTTTAAAAGGGAGAACAGGCTGGAAAAAATATGGAATATGGCAAAACCCGGTGATTACCTGTTCATTGAGTTTACACACAATGATCAGAAACCGGGCGGCAATCACCTCGATCCTTTTACTACTTACAAGGAAACATTGAAAGAGTGGATTGCCGAAGCCAGAAAAAGAAATATAACACCGGTGTTGGTTACTTCTATGCACCGGCGCAGTTTTGATTCAACAGGCCATATCATCAATACACTGCTGGATTATCCTGAAGCTATGCGGCAGACCGGCGCAGAAGAGAAAGTAACAGTGATTGATCTGAATGCCATGAGTAAAACATTGTATGAGGCATGGGGTGTACAAACGTCTTTAAAGGCATTTGTACATTATCCCGCCAATACATTTCCCGGTCAAACGGAAGCGCTGGCAGACAATACACACTTCAGCCCCTACGGAGCATACGAACTGGCAAGATGTGTGGTAAAAGCCTTGCAGGCAACTGATCTGCCGTTTGTGCAATACCTGCGGAAAGATATTCCGGCGTTTGATCCGGCAAAACCAGATCCGCTGGAAAGCTGGTACTGGCCGCAAAGTGCAATGGTTACATCCACTAAGCCGGATGGGAATTAAGATGATTGCAAGGAGAGACAAACCTGGCACACAATACGTTTATTAACCACTCAACGACTGACACATATGAAAACATTGAATCGTATCATTGTAATAACAGCCACATACCTGTTGCCTGCTGTTGCCGGTGCACAACCTGTTATGGAAACCGGTAATGGTAAAATGCCCGATGAATGGATTGACCAGGATACCCATCATAAAGTAATTAAGCTTACCCGTACCGAAGGTGCTAACGGCAGTTTTTATTTTCACAATAATCCTTTTGTAGACAACCGTATGGTATATTACAATACCCAACGTGGACAAGGGAGACAGCTTTATACCGTAGACCTGAAGACGCTAAAAACACAACAGATCACCCAACAACCTATGGGCATGAACGGTGAAATCTTAGCACCCAAAGGGAAAAATATATATTACCAGATCAAGGATAGCGTGTTTGTAACAAATATTGATTCCCGAAAGACCAGGCTCGTATTTGTATTTCCTGTTGATTTTAGAGCGGGTATCACTACAGTGAATGCAGATGAAACATTGCTGGCAGGTGCATGGAGTTCGGATGCAGAAAAGGAGATCTTTAAGAATAATCCTTCCAAATCAGAATATTTCAACAAGATCTACGAAGCAATGCTACCCCGTACACTGTTTACCATCAATGTAAAGACGGGCGAGCTGAATAAATTATTTACTGACAGCGCCTGGTTAAATCACGTACAGTTTTCACCCAAAGATCCTGCATTGCTGATGTTTTGCCATGAAGGCCCCTGGCATAAAGTAGACAGGATCTGGACCATTGATGTTAAAACAAAAAAGGTGCAACTGATGCACAAACGTACAGTGGACATGGAAATAGCGGGACACGAATGGTTTTCTCCCGATGGAAAACAGATCTGGTTTGATCTGCAACAACCACGCAGTGTTACATTTTTTGTAGCTGGTGTGGATGTGAAAACACTGGCAGAAAAAAAATATACATTGACCAGGGATGAATGGAGCATCCATTTTAATATTTCCGCTGATCAGAAACTGTTCTGTGGCGATGGCGGTGACCCCGGCCAGGTAGCAAAAGCTAAAGACGGCATGTGGATCTACCTGTTTACCCCGAACGGAGATCATTTTGTTTCGGAAAAACTGGTGAGCATGAAACATCACAATTACAAACTGGAGCCCAACGTGCATTTTTCCCCGGATGGCAAATGGGTCATCTTCCGTGCCAACTTCGAGGGCGAATCAAACGTCTATGCTGTAGAGGTGAAGAAGAGTTGAAGGAATAAGGTTTAAAGTGAAAAGTTTAAGGTACAAGGTGTAAGGCACAGGGTTCAGGTAGGAAGCGAAGGAGCCCGAAACCCTACACCGCCAACGGCATTCCTTAAATTCCCATTAAAATCACCCGTCCTTACCCAAGAAGCCAATAGTGCAGGATGGTGGAACGCGGATGCAATAATATCTTGTCCGTTGTTCCCGGAAGTACGATCATACAACGATTCGCTTTAAAAAAAATCAGCAGATGATGCATAAGAAGATTGCTTCAGTATTGATTGCCTGTACTACGCTTGCCCATGTGAATGCACAGATAAAATGGCCGGTAGTATCGCAGACCATGAAACCCTGGACCCGCTGGTGGTGGCAGGGCAGTGCGGTAGATAAGCCTGGCCTTACTACTGCCATGGAGTTGTACAAACAGGCCGGTCTGGGCGGAATGGAGATCACCCCGATTTATGGTATTAAAGGAGAAGAAAACAAATTCATCAAATTTCTGTCGCCCCAATGGGTTGACATGTTGCAACATACACTGCAGGAAGCCAAACGTTTGAACCTGGGTATTGATATGGCTACCGGTACAGGCTGGCCTTTTGGCGGCCCGTGGGTTACACAGGAAGATGCCTGTAAATATATTACCTATAAAACCTATTCACTGAAAGGTGGTGAAACACTGCAGGATACCATTCAACTGAAACAGGAAGCATTTGTACGCACAGCCAATGGCAAGCCACTTACGGTAGACCAGGTGGCATTTCCGGTAACGGCTAATAAAGATCTGCAGGCCATGTCTATCGACCAGGTGCGTTATCCTATCTGGCTGCCGCTGGTATTACTGATGGCTTATGACGAAAATGGCAATAATATAAATATTACAGATAAAGTTGTATCCGGTAAACTCAACTGGACTGCACCGGCGGGTAACTGGACATTGTATGCATTGTTCCAGGGATGGCATGGCAAACAGGTGGAACGTGCTGCACCCGGTGGCGAAGGCGATGTAATTGATCACTTCAACAGCACGGCACTCAAAAACTACCTGTCGCATTTTGACCAGGCATTTGCAGGTAAAGATGTGAGTGGTTTGCGTAGCTTTTTTAACGATAGTTATGAGGTAGATGATGCGCGTGGACAAAGCAACTGGACACCCGACTTTTTTGAGCAATTCAAAAAACGTCGTGGTTATGATCTGCGGTCCGAATTACCGGCATTGTTCCGTAAAGAGAACGACGAACAACACCTACGCATATTGTGTGATTACCGTCAAACCATTTCAGAACTGTTATTGGAAAAATTTACCGAACCCTGGGATGCATGGGCAAAGTCAAAAGGAAAGATGATCCGCAACCAGAGCCATGGTTCACCGGCCAATATTCTTGACCTGTACGGTGCTATTGATATTCCGGAAACAGAAGGAACAGATATTCTTCGTTTCAAATTTGCCACTTCAACTGCCCATGTAATGGGTAAACCGCTGGCATCTTCTGAATCGGCTACCTGGCTGAACGAACACTTTTTATCTTCATTGGGTGATGTAAAAGTGGCGATCGATAAATATTTCATTGGTGGTGTAAACCACATCTTTTATCATGGTACTAACTATTCGCCTCCCGGTGCTACCTGGCCCGGATGGTTGTTCTATGCTGCCGTACACTTTCATCCCAACAATCCTTTCTGGAAAGATTTCGGAACACTGAACGGTTACATTACCCGTACTCAGTCGTTCCTGCAAAGCGGCCGGCCGGATAATGATGTGCTGGTATATTTTCCATTCAACGACCGTATTTCAGAGCCGGGTAAGGATATGTTGCATCATTTTGATGGTATGGAGGGTTTTGATAAAACTACTTTCAAAACCAGTTCAGCATACATGCTGGAAAAAGGATATGCTTTTGATTTTATTTCCGATAAACAATTGCAACAGGTAAAAGCGATAGGCGGAGCGCTGCACACAACGGGCGGTACCTACCAGACCATCCTGTTGTCTGAAGTAAAATACATCACTGTTGAAACCATGCAGCAGTTGATACAACTGGCCAATAATGGTGCAACCATCGTGGTATATAAAAAGCTGCCGGAAGACGTACCGGGTTTTGGCGGTCTGCAACAGCGCCGGGAAGCGTATCACGAACTGTTGAAAAAACTATCATTTAAAGACGCGAACGGAATACAGAAAGCTGCAGTAGGTAAAGGTGCATTCCTGTTAGGCGATGATCTGCCAGCGTTGTTATCGGCAGCAAAAGTGTATGCAGAACCTATGAATGAAATGGGATTGCAGACAATTCGCCGCAGGTATAACAACGGCCGTTATTATTTTATATCCAACCCTTCCAAACAACGGGTAGACGGCTGGGTGCCTTTAAGAGCAACAGTTACAGGGGCTGTAGTGTTGTTTGACCCCATGTTTGGCAAAAACGGTATTGCACGTACGCGCAAAGCGGCGGATGGCACTACGCAGGTATTTCTGCAATTGAATCCCGGCGAAAGCTGTGTATTACAATTGTCAAACATTGCAGTAAGCGGTAACCAGTTCCTGTATCCGCGCGCTGCCGGCGCAACACAACCGGTAAATACTACCTGGGATCTTACGTTTGTAAGCGGAGGTCCTGTATTGCCGGCTGCAAGAAAAGTAACCTCCCTGGGTTCATGGACCACTGGTGCAGACCAGGATGTAAAGAATTTTTCAGGTACTGCACGCTATACCACACATATTCCCAAGCCTGCAGCAGCAGGAGAGGCCTATATGCTCGACCTGGGTGAAGTAGGAGAGAGCGCAGAAGTGATCCTGAATGGGAAAAAGATTGCCACGCTCATCGGTCCTGTTTACCAGGTGGTGATCCCTGCCAACGAGTGGAAGGCTGATAATGAGTTACAGATCGTGGTAACGAATGGTATGGCCAATCGTATTGCCGACCTGGACAGGCGCGGTGTGGAATGGAAGAAGTTTTACAATATTAACTTCCCTTCACACCTGGCTGCCAACCGTGGTCCTGATGGACTGTTCACAGCAGCCAAATGGGATGCTAAACCGTCAGGTTTGCTGACCCCGGTAAGCATTACACCGGTTACATATAAAGCACCCGAAGGTTTTAAAATGAAACAGGGCGGGAAGAAGTAAAGATGGTTAAATGGTTTGATTGTTTCGTATAAACAATTGCGCTATTCAGCCATATATTGCACCAAAAATAAACATATGATCAGGAAACTTATTTGTTGCATGCTGCTTGCTGGTATTTTTAGTGTAAACACTTTTGCCCAGTCAAAAGATGAGGCAGCTGTAACTGCTGCTGTAGAATCTTTACGCAAAGCCATGATCGATGCAGATAAAGTTGCGCTGGATAAATTAACAGCCGCTGATCTGAGCTACGGACATTCGGGCGGAAAAATAGAAGACAAAGCCACGTTTGTTGACAATATTGTAACCGGTAAATCAGATTTTGTAACAATTGATCTTACCGAACAAACAGTAAAAGTAACCGGCAATACGGCTATTGTTCGCCACAAGCTGGTAGCAGATACCAACGACAGTGGTAAACCTGGCAATGTAAAACTGTACATTCTGCTGGTATGGCAAAAAGAAAAAGGACAATGGAAGCTGCTGGCCCGTCAGGCAGTGAAGGTTCCGCAATAGCTATAGTGAGTGGTGAGTTGTGAATGGTGAGTGGGCCACTGAATCAGTGGATAAACGTTCGGAAGACATGCTCAATAGCAGCGACTACTCACAACTGACCACTCACAACTCACTTCGATAATAATCATTCATGAAGCATATTTGGAAGAAGTTTGCAGGTGCGTTTTTAGTATTGGCCGCATTGCATGCAAAAAGTCAAACGAAAGAGGTTAAGTATTTATCCGGCACTGACAGCAAGCATACCGTAGCCTGGGAGTTCTTTTGTACCGGTGGGCGCAACAGTGGTTACTGGACAACCATCCCGGTGCCCTCCTGCTGGGAGTTGCAGGGTTTTGGAACTTATAACTATGGTCGCGATTATAAGACCTATGGTAAAAACTTTCGTTTTGCAGATGAGAAAGGAATGTACAGGTACAAGTTTGATGTACCGGCTTCGTGGAAAGGAAAAGAAGTGTCGATCGTTTTTGACGGCAGTATGACAGATACGGAAGTAAAGATCAATGGTAAAACTGCCGGTGCCATACACCAGGGCGCTTTTTACCGTTTCAAATACAATATTTCCGATAAGATACAATATGGTGCATCCAATACACTGGAAGTTACAGTAAGCAAAATGAGTTCGGATGTATCGGTGAACAATGCGGAGCGCCTGGCAGATTACTGGGTATTCGGCGGCATTTTCAGACCTGTATTCCTGGAAGCTACTCCAAAAGAGCATATTGACTATTTTGCCGTAGATGCAAAAGCCGATGGAAGTTTTGCTGCACAGGTTTTTCTGAAAGGTATAAAAGGCGCCAGAACAGTTGTGGCAGATATTACCGATGCCAAAGGAAAAGTGTTAGCAACTGTAAATACAAAAGCAGGTAACAATGATACGGTGGTGCTGCTGAAAACCAGGGTGAACAATGTGGCACAATGGACATCAGAAACCCCCAACCTGTACCATGTAAATGTGGCATTGAAAAATGGTGCCGTTACCCTGTATAAAACTTCAGAACGCATTGGTTTCCGTACCATAGAGATCAGAAGAGGTGATGGCGTTTACCTGAATGGCGTACAGATAAAAATGAAAGGAACAAATCGTCATTGTTTCTGGCCCGAAACCGGAAGAACGCTCAATGACGATATACAGTTAATGGATGCACAACTGCTGAAAGAAATGAACATGAATGCAGTACGTTGCTCACATTATCCTCCGGATGTTCGTTTTCTTGAACTGTGCGATTCACTGGGTATCTATGTGTTAAATGAACTGGCCGGATGGCAGAAGGCCTATAGCACAACGGCCGGTAAACCCTTGGTAAAAGAAATGGTGATCCGCGATCTGAATCATCCTTCCATTATTTTCTGGGACAATGGTAATGAAGGCGGCACCAATAAAGAACTGGACGCAGAGTTTACAAAATGGGATTTTTCACAACGCCCGGTAATTCATCCGCACCACAGACCCGGCAATGAATTCAACGGAATTGATTGCAACCACTACGAAGATTATTACAGTACACAAAAAATACTGAACGACTCACTGATCTACATGCCTACCGAATTTCTGCACGCGCAGGATGATGGTGGTGCCGGTGCAGCTATGAACGAGTTCTGGGATCTGCACTGGAATGCCAGACGTTCGGCCGGTGGCTTTATATGGGCCATGATAGATGAAGGCGTGGTAAGAACAGATCACAACAACGTTATTGATGCCAATGGATTGAATGCCAACGATGGCATTATGGGCCCGCACCGTGAAAAAGAAGGCAGCTTTTATACCTTACGCGAAGTGTTCTCGCCGGTGCATATTACCATGAAGGAATTACCGGCAGGCTTTACCGGTACCATTCCTGTAGAGAACAGGTATCATTTTACCAATCTTGATCAATGCGATTTTCAATGGGCGCTGGTCAACTATCGGAAACCACAGGATGTACTGGCCGGTTATATATTGCAAAAGAAAGGTGAAGTGGTAGCGGGTTCTATAGCGCCGGGCACAAGCGGCTCGCTGTTGCTCAATCTGCCCACTGATTATAAAAAATATGATGCCCTGATACTGGTGGCATTTGATCCTTACAAAAAAGAAATTTACCGGTGGAACTGGAAAGTAAAAAGCAATGAACAGTTACTGGAAGGTGTTTTAACCATGAACAATGGCGCTGCCGGTGTTACAGAAACAGATTCTTCCTATACACTGAAAGGTGGTGAGGTATCAGTGATCCTGAATAAACAGACAGGTTTACTGGTGGGAACAAAAAATGTAACCACCGATAATCTTTCGTTTACCAAAGGTCCTGTACTGGTACAGGGTAATGCACGGGTAACCGGTTCACGCCAGTACAGTGAAAAAGATGGTCATGTAGTAGAGTTCACCTATGATGGCAATATGAAATACGCACGCTGGAAAATGTTTGGCAGCGGATGGGTAAGCCTGGAATATGAATATGATTTGAATGGAGCCTATGCTTTTGCCGGCGTAAGTTTTAACTACCCTGAAAACTTTGTATTGGGTGCCAAATGGTTGGGTAAAGGCCCCTATCGTGTATGGAAAAACCGATTACAGGGAACCACGGTAAACGTATGGCAAAACCTGTACAACAATACACAAACGGGGTATTCGCCCATGATATATCCTGAATTTAAAGGTTATTATGGTGATGTTACCTGGATGGAATTTAATACAGTAGAAGGTAAATTCTATGTAGCCAGCAAGGATTCCGGTTTGTATGTACGCCTGTTTGATTTTTATGCATTGACCGGCGTAAGACCGCATCCTGAATTGCCCACAGGAAATATTTCTTTCCTGGATTGTATTCCGCCTATTGGTACCAAGCTGGCGTTGAACATCAGTTACAATACCAGTGCATTGGGGCCACAGAGTGAACCTACAAAGATCAATGGTCCTGTAAAACGTACTTTGTATTTCTATTTTGGGTTACCCAAAACAAGTGATAGCAAAGAGCAGTACAGCAGACCGGCAGTAGATAATGTATTTTAAAATATGAAATAAGGAATACGAAGCACGGATGATCTCCCATTCGTGCTTCGTATTTTTATTTGGAGTAGACATAAAAAGAAAACAAGCTTTAACAATCAGCACTCCGTATTTCGTACTGCATTTCTTATTTTTTTCTCACCTTGGTAATTCCAGGTATGTAAAAGGTGAAAATCTGCCAAAAGCTGCTGCCGGAGAACCGGTATTTTTGTAGTCACCGGTTCCAATAAACTGAATAAAGAATATGCGAAAGATTTTACTGGCCTTACTGATCATGATCTCCTGTTTTGCAGGGCATGCACAAAACAGCGATTCCGTATACCTGTTTGCTTATTTTAAAGGCAATGGGGAAGATGGGTTGCACCTGGCGTATAGTGAAGACGGCTTTGAATGGAAAGCATTGAGAGATGATAAATCATTTCTGAAACCTACAGCCGGTAAAGACAAACTGATGCGCGACCCATGTATTATACGTGGTGCAGATGGACAGTTTCATATGACCTGGACGGTAAGCTGGAATGAACAAACCATTGGATACGCCAGTTCACCCGATCTGCTGAACTGGAGCGAACAGCAGGATCTGCCAGTAATGAAACATGAACCTGGTGCACGCAATTGCTGGGCTCCTGAAATATTTTATGACAAGGCCAGCAAACAATATATGTTTTACTGGGCTACCACTATTCCTGGCAGATTTAAAGCAGGGGATACAGTAGGTGATGATAAATACAATCACCGTATGTATTATGTTACCACCAAAGATTTTAAAAAGTATAGTGAAACAAAACTGTTGTACGATTACGGGTTCAATGTAATAGATGCTACAATACAGAAAAACGGTAAGGAATATGTAATGTTCCTGAAAGATGAAACTAAAACACCTCCGCAAAAGAACCTGCGTATTGCTACCAGTAAATATTTAACAAAAGGATATACCAAACCTTCAGAACCTATTACGGGTAAATATTGGGCCGAAGGACCTACAGTATTAAAGATCGGCAACAGGTGGGTAGTATATTTTGACAAATACACACAGCATAAATACGGTGCTATAGCATCCACCGATCTGATCAACTGGACAGATGTTTCAGATAAATTGAAAGTGCCTAATGGCCTGCGCCATGGTACGGTACTGACCATTACCAAAGCAGAACTGGAAAAACTGAAATAGAGATTAAAATGGTATTAGCTTTCAAACGACACCTGAAAGCTAATACCTAACAGCTAAAAGCTGTTCTTTTGCCAATTTAACTTACTCAATAGCCATCCTCCATATTGTTCATACAACCCCTGGCGTGTAATATCAGTCTGTTTTCTTATTAACAGGATACTTCAGGATAGCTGACCTGTTGATAAGCATTATTTTAACAACCTGAAAAGATTGCATTTGCCATGGTACGAGCTTCTATTGTAACATTACTGACAGTAGTTTTCTATTCTTTTTACTGCACTACATCACGGGCGCAGGTGAAATTACCTGCAATTATCAGCGACAATATGGTAGTACAGCAACAATCGGATGTTGCATTATGGGGTTGGGCGCAACCTGCTGAAAAAGTAACCATACAGGCTTCCTGGCTTTCCAAACCGGTAACCGTAACAGCCGGAACAGACGGTAAATGGCTTACACATGTAAAAACTGTAAAAGCCGGTGGTCCTTACTCCATCACATTTAAAGCATCGAATGTTATTATCGTTAATAATGTATTACTGGGGGAAGTATGGCTGGCATCGGGTCAGTCGAATATGGAATTTACCATCGGGAAAGATCCTTCCTCCAGTTGGCGTACCGGTGTGGTAAATTATCCTGATGTAATTGCTGCTGCCGATTTTCCTGCTATCCGTATGATTGATGTCGGAAATAAAGTGGCAGATGAACCACAACTGGACTTTTCAGGACAGTGGAAAGTATGTTCACCCAAAACAGTAGATACTTTTTCTGCAGTAGCCTATTATTATGCCCGTGAAATTCACAATGCAACAGGCTTTCCTGTAGGTATTATCAACTCTACCTGGGGTGGCACACCTGCCGAATCCTGGACACGCAAAGAAGTGCTGGAAAACGATACTGATTTCAAAGTGATCCTGGAACGTTACGAACAGCAATGCAAAGATTATCCTGCAGAAGCAGAAAAATACAAAGCTGCTTATACAAAATGGAAAGCTGATACCAGCAAAAATAAAGGTGGCGCTCCCCGCGAACCCATGGGGCCGAACAGCAATAAATCACCGTACAAACTATATAATGCTATGATTGCGCCGTTGGCGCCGTATACCATAAAAGGTTTTATCTGGTACCAGGGTGAATCGAATGCAGACAGAGCATACCAGTACCGCAGGTTATTCCCGGCATTGATCGATAGCTGGCGCAAAGAATGGAATAATAACAAACTGCCATTTTACTTTATACAGATATCTCCGCATCGCAGCCAGAACGCAGAGATCAGGGAGGCACAACTGTACACATACAGAACTGTTCCCAATACAGGTATTGTTATTACTGTAGATAATGGTGATTCTCTGGACATTCACCCCCGTAATAAAGAGCTCGTTGGAAAACGTTTGTCGCTGTGGGCGCTTCATAATGAGTATGGACAAAAGAAACTTACGTATTCAAGCCCTTTATACAGGTCAATGAAAACAGAAGGCAATAAGATCAGGATACAATTTGATTTTGCAGATGGGCTTACTACCAAAGACAATGTACTTCGTGAGTTTGTAATTGCCGGAAGTGATGAACGATTTGTGCCTGCACAGGCTGCCATTGAAGGCAATACAGTAGTAGTGTGGAGCGATCAGGTACAGCAGCCTGTAGCTGTGCGCTATGGTTGGAAAAATATGCCAACCGGCGAATTGTACAATAAAGCTGGTTTACCTGCTTCTCCGTTCCGTACAGATAATTGGAAAATATCAACACAGGGAAAGAATTAATGATGATTAAAAGAATGACTTTACTGTTCACTTTGCTTTGCGCACTGGTGTATGTACAGGCGCAACAAACAGTACCTGATTTCAGTTGGGTAGCAAAGACCGGTGCAAAGAAATTTCCGTCTTCTTCAAAAGTATTTCAGACCAGTAGTTACGGCGCTGTGGGTGATGGCAAAACACTGAACACAGCTGCCATTCAGAAAGCAATCGATGCCTGTGCTGCCAAGGGTGGTGGCATCGTTGCTTTTAAACCAGGTTCGTATGTTACCGGAGCCTTGTATCTCAGAAGCAATGTGCAGTTGAAGATAGATAAAGGTGTGGAGTTACTGGGCAGCCAGAGCTTTGACGATTATCCTGAGATCAATACTCGTATTGCAGGTATTGAAATGAAATGGCCTTCGGCACTGATCAACCTGATCGATGTAAGCAATGCTGCTGTTGCCGGTGAGGGCGTGATCAATGCAAGAGGAAAATTCTGCTGGGATAAGTACTGGAACATGCGCAGGAATGATTATGATCCCAAAGGACTGCGTTGGATTGTAGACTATGATGCTAAACGTGTACGTACCGTACTGGTACAGAATGCATCTGACATTACATTAAAAAATATAACCATCAAAAATGCAGGTTTCTGGACTGTGCAGTTGTTGTATTCACAGCATGTGACAGTAGATGGCATTGTAGTACGCAACAATGAAGATGGCAAAGGACCCAGTACCGATGGTATTGATGTGGACTCCTCTTCATGGGTGCTGATTGAAAATTGTGATATTGATTGCAATGATGATGATTTCTGTTTAAAAGCCGGTCGTGACTGGGACGGGCTGCGTGTAAATCGCCCTACGGAATATGTGGTGATCAGGAATTGTATTGCCCGCAAGGGTGGTGGTTTACTGACACTGGGCAGTGAAACATCCGGAAGCATCCGGCATGTACTGGCAACCGACCTGGTAGGCAAAGGAACCGGTAATGGGTTGCATATCAAATCTGCCACTACACGTGGAGGTACTGTAGAAGATATTCATTTCCGCAATATCCAGCTGGACAGTGTAAAAACGGCATTTCAGTTTACCATGAACTGGAATCCAACTTACAGCTATTCCACGCTGCCTGCAGGATATAATTATGATTCCATTCCGCAACACTGGAAAGTGATGCTGACCAAAGTAGAACCTGCTGAAAAAGGTACCCCGCATTTTAAAGATATATATGTATCTAATATCAGGGCAACGGGCATTAATAAAGTAGTGAATGCTGCGGGTTTACCGGAATCATCTTTACAGGGATTTCATTTCACTGACCTCGATATCCAGGCCCATACTGCCGGTGATATCAGTTATGCTGCAGGATGGCTTTTTAATAATGTGATCATCAGGGGTGCCGACGGAAAACCATTGCAGGTAACCAATTCAAAAGAAATGCAATTAGAGCATAATTAATAATAGCAACAACTAATTGCCTTAATCTTGTAATTGATATGAAACGAACCACTGTTCTGAAAATTTTTGCATTGAATGTATTTTCATGCACTGTTCTTCACTTGTCTGCACAACGACAGATGGAATATCTGGATCGTGGCACCATGGCTACGCCTGCAGGAAACGGACGTGTGTTTGTAAACTGGCGTTTGTTTGCTACAGATCCCCGTGAGATCAGCTTCAATGTATACCGTTCCGCAAACGGTGCAAAAGCTGTGAAGCTCAACAGGCAACCTATAACAGATGCTACTGCGTGGACGGATGAACAGGCGGATTCATCAAAAACATATACTTACTATATTACCACAATAGAAAAAGATAAAGAATCTGCCCCTGCCAAAAGCTATACCTTAAAAGCTGGTGCAAAGCCTTATATCTCCATTCCTTTACGCACGCCTGCAGGCTATTCGCCCAACGATGTTAGCGTGGGTGATGTGGATGGTGATGGCGAATACGAAATCATATTACACCAGGCCGGTGTAGGTAAAGATAACTCGCAGGGTGGTGTTACTGATCCGCCGGTTTTCCAGGCATACAAATTGGATGGAACTTTTTTATGGCAGATCAACCTGGGAAAAAACATTCGTGAGGGAGCTCATTATACGCAGTTCATGGTATACGATCTGGATGGTGACGGAAAGGCTGAAATAGTGATGAAAACTGCAGATGGTACTATTGATGCAAAAGGAAAAGTGATCGGCGATTCATCCAAAGATTACCGCAATAAAGATGGCCGTATTCTTGAAGGTCCTGAATTTCTGACGGTGTTTAGTGGTGCCACTGGTGAGGCATTGTATACAACAAACTATGTGCCTGCGCGTGGACGTATTGATGGCTGGGGTGGTACAGGTGGTAATGGTCGTAACGATAGCTATGGAAACCGGGTAGACAGGTTCCTGGCTTGTGTAGCCTACCTGGATGGTGTACATCCCAGCGTAGTGATGTGTCGCGGGTATTATGGCAGAAGCGTGCTGGCAGCATGGGATTGGAAAAATGGTAAACTGGTACAACGCTGGGTGTTTGATACGCAGAACGGCTATCCTGATTATGCCGGTCAGGGCAATCACAATCTTACAGCAGCAGATGTGGATGGTGATGGCAAAGACGAAATTGTATATGGGCAGATGACAGTAGATGATGATGGAAAAGGAATGTATACAACAGGTATCGGGCATGCAGATGCATTGCATGTTTCAGATCTTGATCCTGAGCATCCGGGACTGGAAGTTTTTTCAACACAGGAACGTTTTGGTGCAGAAGGCGCCAATTTTCGCGATGCAAGGACCGGTGCTGTATTATGGAAAAAAGCATCAGTAGCAGCTGGTGAAGATGGCGAAGGTCCCGGCCGCGCACTGGCTTTGGATATTGATCCCCGTTATAAAGGATATGAATGCTGGGTTGCCGGCGCTGGTATTACCGGTCTGTTTGATGCCAAAGGCAATAAAATTGCCGACAAAACACCTGCCTGCAACATGGGTATTTACTGGGATGGTGATGTATTGGGTGAAATACTGAATGGAACATCTGTTGGAAAATGGGATTATGAAAACAATACCACCAGGAAATTATTTGATGCACGCGATTTTGATTGCGTACAGAACAATGGTACCAAAGCCAATCCCTGTTTGTCAGCCGATATCTTTGGCGACTGGCGCGAGGAATTGATCTATCGCACAAAAGACAACCAGGAGTTACGTATTTTTTCTACGACCATTCCAACTCCGCATCGTTTTTATACGCTTATGCAGGATCCGCAATACCGCCTGAGCATTGTGTGGCAGAATGTGGCTTACAATCAGCCACCACATGTAGGTTTTTATATGGGAGAGGGAATGGCAGAGCCACCTAAACCTAATATTGTGGTGTTGCCCGGTAAATCAAAAAAACAGTAATGAAGAGGTTGGTGAAAAATGCAATTACAGCCGGCATCCTGGTAGCAGCAACCTTGTCATTACCTGCACAAAAGGTGATGGAAAAACTGAACCGGGGTATAGTAGCCATCAATGAGGGCAATGGCAAAGTGTATATCGGCTGGCGATTGCTGGCAACAGATACAGAAACAACTGCGTTCAATATTTACAGAGCAACTACAGGTGCTGCCACGATAAAATTGAATAGAACACCGCTGCAGACAAGTACCAACTTTATAGATGAAAGTGCAGACCTTTCCCGTTGCAACACTTATATCATACAAATATTGCAGAAAGGAAAAGAACAACCAGTAAAAGATAGTTTCACCTTACAATCTAATACACCTGTACAGCAATACCTGAGCATTCCGCTAAAGGTACCTGCCGATGGTGAAGTAATGGGACAAAAGTTTACCTATTCGGCCAATGATGCCAGTGTAGGTGACGTGGATGGTGATGGTGAATATGAGATCGTATTAAAATGGGAACCATCCAATGCAAAAAATCCACCCCAAACAGGGTTTACCGGCAACCAGTTGCTGGATGCGTATAAAATGGATGGCACCTTTTTATGGCGGATAGACCTGGGAAAAAATATTCGTTCCGGTGCAGCTTATACACAGTTCCTGGTATATGATCTGGATGGTGATGGTAAAGCGGAAGTGGTTTGCAAAACAGCCGACGGTACCATCGACGGAAAAGGTAAGATAGTGGGTGATGGTACAAAAGACTGGCGTACCTATGGCGCAGCAGATGGAAAGATGTACGGCAAAGTTGCTGACGGGCCGGAATATCTTACCGTATTTAACGGACTGACAGGGGCTGCAATGGCTTCTGCAGAATATGTACCTACCCGCTATCCGCTGGATGGCTGGGGAGGCATCGGTGGCAATGGAGGTAATGACAATACAGCCGGCCGCTCCGATCGTTTTACGGCCTGCGTTGCCTATCTTGATGGTAAATTGCCCAGTGTGGTAATGGTGCGTGGATGGTATGGCCGTTCTGTGCTGGCAGCATGGGATTGGCGCAATGGTCGCTTAACGCAAAGATGGGTATTCGATTCAAAAGATGCTGCCAATCCTTATTCGGGCATGGGCAATCACAATTTAAGTGTGGCTGATGTAGATAATGATGGTCGTGATGAGATCTGTATCGGAGCCATGACGGTAGATAATGATGGCAAAGGACTATACACAACAGGATTGCGTCATGGTGATGCCATGCATCTCACCGATCTTGATCCGTCAAGACCCGGACTGGAGGTATATGGCATTCATGAAAGCGAAGAAAAAACACTGGCTTTAAATACACCTGGTGTGGCTATGTTTGATGCACGCACCGGCGATATCTTATTCAGTTTGTATCCTGGTGTAGATGTGGGCAGGGGTGTGGCGGCAGATATTGATCCGCGCTATCCGGGTTGCGAAAACTGGGGCGGTCCGGGAGGTTTACGTGATATACACGGTAAAACAATTGCAGAAAAGGCCCCGGCCTCTGTCAATTTTGTAATATGGTGGGATGATGATCTTACGCGCGAATTACTTGACGGCAATCATATTGACAAATGGGACTGGAATACTTCCACCACTCAGCGATTGCTGACGGCAGACGGATGTGTAGCCAATAACGGTACCAAGGCAACGCCTTGTCTCAGTGCCGATCTGCTGGGCGACTGGCGTGAAGAAGTGATCTGGAGAACACCGGATAGCAAAGAGCTGAGGATTTATACCACTACCATTCCGTCAACACGCAGATTTTATACATTGATGCACGATCCGCAATACCGCGTGGCGATTGCATGGCAGCAAACAGCTTACAACCAGCCTCCGCATCCCGGATTTTTCCTGGGCGAGGGTATGCAGCCACCGCAGAAACCGAATATCATTATCAGAAAATAAAGAAATAACACAACCCGTAAATTGTCTGTATGAAATACATCCTGTCATCTTTCCGCACCTATACAACACCTGTCAGGGTCATTACTGCACTGGCATTGATCGTACTATCTTCCTTCCTGGTGATGCAGCCGCACAAGCCGGTATTGTATATAATAGGCGATTCTACCGTAAAGAACAGTGATGGCAGCGGTACCAACGGACAATGGGGCTGGGGTAGTATTGTAGCAGATTATTTTGATACTACACGTATCAGTGTACGCAACCATGCTATTGGTGGTCGCAGCAGTCGTACCTTTATTACGGAGGGACGCTGGCAAAAAGTGTTAGACCAGTTGAAGCCTGGTGATTTTGTATTGATGCAGTTCGGGCACAACGATAGTGGTCCGCTGGATGATACGTCCCGCGCAAGAGGAAGCATAAGGGGTATTGGCAATGACAGTTCCGATATCTATAATCCCATTATGAAAAAACGTGAGATCGTATATACCTACGGAGCTTATATGCGCAGGTATATAGATGAGGCAAAAGCAAAAGGTGCTGTGCCCATTGTTTGTTCTCCGGTACCACGTAACATTTTCAAAAATGGTAAGGCAGAGCGTGCAGACGGAAGTTACGGAACCTGGGCCGAGCAGGTGGCAAAATCAAACGGAGCATTCTTTGTTCCATTAAATACATTGATAGCAGATCAATACGATAAACTGGGTGCGGATTCTGTTAAGAATTTTTTCCCCGGCGATCATACTCATACCGGTAAAAATGGTGCTACACTGAATGCACAAATACTGGTAAGTGGAATAAAGTTGCTGGATGGGTGTAAATTGAAGACATATTTGAAGAATTAATTCAGGTGCAGATCAGTAATTGTAATCCTGGATGTATTGAAAGGGGTGCTGATCCACAAAAAAATACCATGAAAAGAAACCTGTTCATTTTACTCTGTATTGTACTGGACGTTGCAGTACACGGGCAAGCCATATCGCTGGAAGGTTCGTGGAGCTTTGCTATAGACCGTGAAGATGCAGGTATAAAAGAACAGTGGTATGCTAAAAGACTACAGGCAGATAGTGTACGCCTGCCGGGGTCTATGCTCACCAATGGAAAAGGTGATGCGGTAACGTTACAGACAAAATGGACGGGGAGTATTTATGATAGCAGTTGGTTCTTCAATCCACGACTGGCAAAATACCGTCAGCTCGATGACCTTAAATTCCCCTTCTGGCTAACGCCTGCAAAATATTATGTGGGAGCTGCCTGGTACCAGAAAGAAATAACAGTACCTGCCTCCTGGACTGATCAGCATATTACATTGTTCCTGGAAAGATGTCATACAGAAACGATGGTATGGGTAGACGGCAAACCATGTGGCATGCAGAACAGTATGGTGGCGCCTCATGAATACGATCTTACAAAATATTGTTCCCCGGGAAAACATACCATTACAGTTCGTATAGACAACAGGATCAAAGCGATCAATGTTGGCCCTGATTCACATAGTTTAACTGATCATACACAAGGCAACTGGAATGGTATAATTGGAGATATTGAACTGCGTGCAACACCGCTGGTGTGGATCAGTGATGTGCAGGTATACCCGGATGTACAGAAAAAAACAGCCCGTGTACTTGTTGTGGTAAAAAGTAAAGCGTCTTTCAAAGGAACGATCAGTGCAGGTGCCAGAAGTTTTAACAGCAGTGTAGTACACACCGTACAGCCGGTAAGTACCCCTTTTGAAACAGGAAATGATACAACCTATTCAGGACAATGGGAGCTGTTATTGCCTATGACCGATAAGGTACAGTTGTGGGATGAATTCAATCCCGCTTTGTATAAACTGCATGTAACATTACAGACAAACCGCAAAGAAACTGATACACGCGATGTGCAGTTTGGTATGCGCTCATTTGATATACAGGGTACTGGTTTCACCATCAATGGACGCCCTGTTTTTTTGCGGGGTACAGTCAATAACTGTGAGTTTCCGCTGACTGGTTTTCCGCCGATGGATGTGGCAGCCTGGGAAAAATTATTTGCTACGGCAAAAGTATTCGGATTAAATCACATGCGTTTTCATTCATGGTGCCCGCCGGAAGCAGCGTTTATAGCCGCGGACAAAACCGGTTTTTACCTGCAGCCGGAAGGTCCCAGCTGGCCCAACCATGGTACTTCCATTGGTGATGGAAAACCAATTGACAGATTTTTGTATGAAGAAACGGAACGTATGGCTGCACGTTATGGCAACTATGCCTCTTTCTGTATGATGGCAGCTGGTAATGAACCTGCAGGACGTAACCAGGCAAAATACCTGGGAGATTTTGTTCGCTACTGGCAGCAAAGAGACAAACGCAGGGTATATACCGGGGCTTCTGTGGCTATGAGCTGGCCATTGGTACCGGAGAATGATTATATGGTAAAATCTGGTCCGCGTGGATTGGCCTGGAAAAACAGTGCGCCTGAAAGCAATTCAGATTATCATACTGCAATAGAAAAGTTCAATGTACCATACGTAACACATGAAATGGGGCAATGGTGTGTATTCCCGGATTTTAAAGAGATAGCCGCATACACCGGTGTATACAAAGCAAAGAATTTTGAAATGTTCCGCCAGGACCTGGCAGATCATGGCATGGATACCATGGCACAATCATTCCTGATGGCTTCCGGCAAACTACAGGCGCTGTGTTATAAAAATGAAATTGAAAAAACACTGCGTACCAAAGGGCTGGCTGGTTTTCAGTTACTGGGCTTACAGGATTTTCCTGGTCAGGGAACTGCATTGGTGGGCGTGCTCAATGCATTGTGGCAGCCTAAAGGATATGTTACAGCAGAACAGTTCAGACGTTTCTGCAACGCTACGGTCCCATTGATCCGTACCGGAAAATTTGTATATCACAATAATGAATCACTCAAGGCTGCAATAGAAATATATCATTACGGCAGCAAACCATTATCAAAGGCATTGATCCGCTGGAAACTAACCAACGATAAAGGGCAGATCTTTGCACAACAACAGATGCCTGCGCAGGATATTCCTGTGGGTAATGGCAATGTAGCTGGAAATATAGAGGCTGATCTGTCAAAGATCGTTACAGCCACTCACCTGAAACTGGAAATAACTATTGATAATACTGTTTTTGCCAATGACTGGGATTTCTGGGTGTACCCCGCAACACTTCCTGATGTACAGAATAGCACCGTTTATTATACAGATACGTTGGATACCCGTGCAGAGTATGTATTGCAACACGGTGGTAAAGTCTTTTTATATGCAGCAGGTAAAGTGGTAAAAGGAAAAGAAGTAGTGAACTATCTCACACCCGTTTTCTGGAACACCAGTTGGTTCAAAATGCGTCCGCCGCATACACTGGGATTTGTGTGTAATCCCAAACATGCTGCGTTTGCTGATTTCCCTACTGAATATCATAGCAATCTGCAATGGTGGGATATTGTTAACAATGCACAGGTAATGCACCTGGAAGATTTTCCGAAAGGCTTCGTGCCATTACTGCAACCCATTGACACATGGTTTATGAACCGTAAACTGGCCATACTGCTGGAAGCAAAAGTAGCCAGTGGAAAATTGTTTATCTGTAGTGCCGATCTGAAAACAGATCTGGATAAACGACCAGCTGCAAAACAGTTATTGTACAGTCTGCAACAATATGTAAACTCCGATAAATTCAATCCGCTGCAAACGATCACGGCTGAGATGGTGAAAAAAATATTTACAGAACCTTCACGCGAAACCTGGGATGCTTATACCAAAGACAGTCCTGATGAATTAAAACCCAAATCACAATTACAGCAATAACAGCAGTTGCGGCAACTCTGTAACAAGACAGGTCTGCCGGACAACCAGAACACGATGCCACATGAACAGCTCTAAAAATATAATTTCCGGGAATTTACACCAGGCAATGAAAACATGTATTGCCGGTATTGCATTGAGTGCTTGTATTTATGGCACTGCTACAGCACAGTCCTTGCCTGCTACTTCATGGCACAATACAGAACGCGAATTTCATTACCTGCCACAGGGAAATGATTTTGTAACCATCAATGGTAAAAGAAAATTTAACCGTGCTTTATATGGCACCAATACGGCATTTCGCGCAGAAGCAGGTGATCTGCCAGAGTTTGCTTTGTACATGCCGGGCATGGGCGGCAATTGTAAGCTGGGTATAATCAGCAAAGACAAGAGTAAATGGTTGTCTGAAGCGGCAGATATCAAAGCTGTATACAGGCCCGGAGCAATGATCTACGAAATAAAAGATCCGTTGTGGGGTAAGGCAACGGTACAGGTTACGGTACTTGCATTAGCAGCTTCAGAAGGGATCATTATCAAAACAGAAATCATTGGCGATGCAGCAGGTATTGAACTGGCCTGGGTGTTTGGTGGTGCCTCCGGTAAAAAATTCTCACGCGATGGAGATATTGGTGCCGATCCGGAATCATCTTTTTACCTGCAACCCGAATACTGCCGTGATAATATCTATACAGTTACCGGCAAAACTTTCCGGCTGCAATATGGATTTTCCAAACCGTTGACAGAAGAACAACGTTACGAGATCCAGCACCTGCCCGCTGCACAACCTGTAACAACTGCAAAAGAAAAAGGCAAGGAGCTGTACGGTATATTTCCCGGCGCTATACAACTGGCAGATGCACGGCAACAACAGGCACCACTGCAATTGTTAGCAGCGCCAAAATCAACAACAGAACCGGTAGTGACAGGGAAAACAAAATATATAAATGGTAAGCCTGTGTTCCTGTTGATACAAAAACCTGACAGTACCACCATAGATGTTAAGAAATTACCGGCACTGTTTACGGCGGCAGAAGCTGCGCGTAAAAAGCTGGCAGAGCGGGTAGTGTTAAATACACCTGATCCATTTATCAATCCACTGGCTGGCGCATTGAGTATTGCTGCGGATGGAATATGGGAAGAACCTTCTTACCTGCATGGAGCAGTGGCCTGGCGTATGCGTTTGCCAGCCTGGCGTGGCGCGTATGTAGCGGATCCGCTGGGATGGCACGATCGTGCAAAAAAGCATTTCAGCAGCTATGCATTGTCGCAACTGACAACACCCGATATTGGTCCGGTGGTATCGGATACTTCATTGCACCTGGCACGACAACTGGAAAAGATCGGAACATCCATGTTCAGCAGTGGCTATATCTGTCGTAATCCCAATGGAGATATCCGTCCGCACCACTATGATATGAACCTGGTATTTATTGACCAACTGCTGAATCATTTCAACTGGACGGGTGATACAGCATATGTAAAAGTAATGTGGCCGTTGATCAAAAGGCATCTTGCCTGGGAAAAAAGAAATTTTGATGCTGACAATGATGGTTTGTATGATGCGTATTGCTGTATATGGGCAAGTGATGCTTTGCAATACAGTGGCGGCGGGGTAACACATTCTTCTGCGTACAACTACCGGGCTAACAGAAACGCAGCAGCATTGGCAAAACTGTTGGGCGAAGATGGCAGCATGTATGAAAAAGAGGCGAACCATATTTACCAGGCTATGCAACAGCAATTATGGATCTGCAGCAAAGGCTGGTTTGCTGAATATAAAGACCTGTTGGGGTTGCAACTGGTACATCCTGCCGCAGGTTTATGGACAGTGTACCATGCTATTGATGGTGGTACTGCCGATCGTTTCCAGCTGTACCAGTTACTGCAATATGTACAGAACGAAATACCGCGCATCCCTTTCAGGCCTAAAGGTTTTGCCGATACCTCCTTATACCTTTTATCAACTACCAACTGGCAGCCTTACACATGGTCGGTGAATAATGTGGCATTGGCAGAAGAATTACATACATCGCTTGCTTTCTGGCAGGGAGGTAACAGTGCAGAGGCTTACCGGTTATGGCGTAGCGCATTGCTGGAAAGTATGTACATGAGTGCCAGTCCGGGTGGATTTGAACAATTGTCTTTTTATGATGCAGTGCGGGGAGAATTGTATCGTGACTTTGCTGATCCGGTAGGTATGGCAGCAAGAAGCCTTACAGAAGGGCTTTTTGGTATACAACCGGATGCATTGAACAACAGATTACTGATCACTCCTGGTTTTCCGGCAAATTGGCCATATGCACAGTTGCACATTCCTGATCTGAAATTTGATTACAAACGTACTGGCAATACTGTTCAATACAACATAGTACAAGCATTTGCCCGGAAGCTTTCATTACAGCTACAGGTAAAAGTGATCAGTGATAAGATCAGCAACATTACAGTGAATGGTAAACCTGCTGCATGGAAATGGGCTACAGATGCTGTAGGAGAACCTGCAGTTGTTATTGAAGCCGGTAATGCCGCTAATTGTAGTATAGCCATTCATTATGGTGGACAGGAAATTGAGCAACTGCGCTTCAAAAAAGAAATAGCATACCGCGATAGTTGCATTATTACCACTGATAAAGCACTGCTGCTGGAAGTCTATGATCCGCAAAAAGTGTTTGCAAATACTACTGTGAATGGCAAAAAAATATATGCTGTTGTAAATGATACGGAAGGAAATAAAACGGTATTTGTTAAAGTAAAACAGCAACAGGCGATATGGTGGATGCCCGTATCGTTTAAAATAATGACACCGGTTACAGTAATTGCATCCGGTTTACATAAAGAGCAACCGGAACTTCAGCTTATTAATAATACTGCTAAAAATAAAACCGGAACCATTACATGGCTTAATCATGCAGGGGTTACTTTGTCTCAGCCGGTACAGATCAATGCCGGTCAGATACTGGCAGTTCCGCTGCCGGTTATTTTCCGTTATACAGGAACCAACACGGTAAAAGTAAAATGGAATGATGGAACCATGACACAATATGCGGTAACAGACTGGACATTGCCACAGGCAGCAGAGGTTAACTACAAAATGGTTGATCTGTCTGCACGCTTTAATGATCAGGTAACGCAGGTATTCAGTAATAAATACCTGTCGCCCCGTCCTGCATTTACTACACTGCAATTGCCCTGGCAGGGCATTGGCAACTGGTGTTATCCATTGGCTGAAGCTGCATTGGGAGATAGTGGTTTACGTAAATTAGCTGCTGCCAATAACGGAGTGATCACCATGCCTCAGGGCATTCCTTTCAAAACCGTTGCAACACCAGGCGCAAAAAATATTATCTACACTTCCCGCTGGGACAACTATCCTGATTCAGTAGCGGTACCACTGGAAGGGAAAGCGGGACATGCCTATCTATTAATGGCAGGCACCACCAATCACATGCAAAGCAGGCTGGCAAATGGAAAAATAACTATTGTGTATAAAGATGGTACAACAGATACATTGTTGCTGAAAAACCCGGAGAACTGGTGGCCCATTGAACAGGATTATATGAATGATGGCTATGCTTTCACCACCGGCGCAGCCAGACCTTACAGGTTATTGCTGAAAACGGGAAGGTTTGTAAATGGTGAGATCAACTATCAATCGATAAAAGGGCTTACCAACAGGGCTATTGACGGAGGTGCAGCAACTGTATTGGATATGTGTCTGCAGCCCGGTAAAGAACTGGACAAACTGGTACTGACAACATTAGCCAATGATGTAGTGATTGGTCTGATGAGTATTACATTGGTAAAATAATAATAAATATAACCAGGAACTTATTACTGACAACATGATGAAAAGATACACGTATATAATGGCATTACTGCTGAGCCAGGGCAGTTTGGTGACAGCTCAGCCCATTGACAGAAAAGCTGTAGTGCAACGGCACACTATAGTCAATAAAGCATTTGATTCATTGTCTTCGCTTTCTGTAGGTAATGGACAATTTGCCTTTACGGTAGATGTAACAGGCCTGCAATCCTTCCCTGATGCTTATGCCAAAGGTGTTCCATTGGGTACACAAAGTGAATGGGGGTGGAACAGTTTTCCCAATGTAAACAATTACAAAAGAGAAGAATCCCTGCGGAGCTATCGTCTTAACGGTCGTGATGTAACCTATATGGTGCAAACGAAACAACCGGAACGCAGCAAAGGAGCATCAGACTATTTCAGACAGAATGTACATCGCGTTCAGCTTGGTAATCTTGGAATGGAAATATTACTGAAGAGCGGAGCATTGGCTACGCTGCAGGATATACAGAACATTTATCAGGAACTAAACATGTGGACCGGTGAGATCCATTCAACATTTACGGTAGAAGGAATACCTGTAGATGTTGTTACTGTAGGTCATCAGCAACAGGATGTGATAGCTGTAAAGGTGCAGTCTGATCTCATCAGGCAGCAACGTTTACGTATCAGTCTGCGGTTACCGCATCCTACTGGTGAGTGGGCTGACGATGGAAATAATTACAAAGACGCTGACAAACATCAATCCTCACTGGTGCAGCAAACACGTACCGGTGCAGTGGTAAAACACGAACTGGAAGGATTTACTTATTATGCTGCATTTAAATGGAACAATGGTAAGGTCTCTGCGGCACAGGATAAACATCATTTTCTGATAACACCCGGCGATACTGACAACAGCTTTGAGTTCACCTGCCGTTTTGAAGAAAAAGTGCTGCCGGCAGCCATACCGGGTTTTGCAATAACCATGGCCAACAGCAAACAGCGCTGGGAAGCATTCTGGAAACGTGGTGGTGCCATTGATTTCAGTGGCAGTACGGATAAGCGTGCAAACGAACTGGAACGAAGGATCATCACTTCATTGTACCTTACCAAAATACAATGTGCTGGTAATTATCCGCCACAGGAAACCGGTCTTACCTACAATAGCTGGTATGGAAAACCACATCTCGAAATGCATTGGTGGCATGGTGTGCATTTTGCATTATGGGGAAGGGTTGATCTGCTGGAAAAAAGTATGGGCTGGTATGCACGCGTGGCAGATAAAGCATTTGCCATTGCCAAAAGACAGGGTTATGAAGGTCTTCGCTGGCAAAAAATGACCGATCATGATGGAAATGAAAGCCCATCCTCAGTAGGTGCATTCCTCATCTGGCAACAACCGCATTTTATTTATTTTGCAGAGCTGAGTTATCGTGATCAGAAAAAACAACAGGTATTACAGCAATACAAAGACCTTGTTTTCGCTACGGCCGATTTCATGGCTTCCTTTGCTTATTATGATAGCATTACCCATCGGTATATACTTGGCAAAGGAGTGATCCCTGCGCAGGAACGTTTTAAAGCTGAAGAAACATTCAATCCCACATACGAACTGGTATACTGGTATTGGGCTTTAACAGTGGCGCAGCAATGGCGTGAAAGACTGCATCTGCCACGAAACAAAAAATGGGATGATGTGATCAGACAGCTTTCGGCACTGCCTGTTCAAAATAATATGTACCTGGCTACAGAAAGTGCTACAGATTCCTATACAAACCCTGAGTACAAAACCGATCATCCTTCGGTATTTGGTGCGTTGGGAATGCTGCCGCCAACAGGGCAGGTAAATGAAGCCATCATGCGCAATACATTCAACTGGATATGGAACAACTGGACCTGGGACCATACCTGGGGATGGGATTTCCCCATGACCGCCATGACTGCGGCCAGGCTGAATATGCCGGAAAAAGCTATTGATGCATTGTTTATGCCTGTACATACCAACCGTTACCTGGTAAATGGCCATAATTACCAGGACGATCGTTTACGTTTATACCTGCCGGGCAACGGGGGCCTGTTAACTGCCATAGCCATGATGTGCGCGGGGTATGATGGTGAAAATAGGGGAGCACCGGGCTTTCCCAAAGATGGTACCTGGAAAGTAAAATGGGAAGGACTTAAAAAAATGCCATGATCATTACATACACTACGGCTATGATCTGAAATAGCTGTTACAATCTTTATAGTCGCCTGCCGGCATTCGTCTGGCAGGCGATTCTTTTTGTTGTATAGCTACTGCAACAGTAAAACAACGGACATTGAAAGTAAGAAGACTGCATGGCATCGTTCCGCTTTTTTGCTGGTTATATGCGGTAAAGGCCGTCTCTGTGATTTTTAAAATGATTAAATCCGGATTAAAGATTTATCCGGGATAAGATACCGGGATGGCTAAAAAAGTTGCCGGAAAGCTTATCTGCGTGGATAATTGTCTTACAGACGGTTAAAAAGCAGGATAAACCCTGTAAAATCCTCATTAAAACAACATATAAACATATTCATTTAGCACATTTGGCAATCTATTATGTTAATTTATCAGGATAGAACGGGATAGTGAATCTTACCTGCTTGGCTAATTTACGTCGCTATCAACTATAAATGCTTGCTATATGAAATTGAACAAGATTGCCAGAGGCTCTCCCCGTGAACCTGTATTTTCTGCGCGTTGCCTTATCGGTATGCTTATATCAACTTCGCCTCCGACTTCCGTAGCAAAAACGGGAAAGATATCAATCGGCCGATTGTTACAATAAAAAGTTATTCGGAAATAAAAATGCAGGATGCTTCTTATAAGGTTGTTGCATGAGGATGAATACCTCCGGTAGTTATTTTTTGACGAATTAAACACTTCTTAAATCAGATTTTAAAGCTGCTTTATGAAAAAAAGACCGCTCTCCAAGGTTATAGGCTTTACTACGCTATTATTACTATTTACACTTTTTGCCGGTGCACAGGACATTACTGTTTCCGGAAAAGTTTCCGGCAATGATGGTGAGCCTCTGAATGGTGCAACTGTAACAGTAAAAGGTACTACCAATTCCATTGTTACCAAACAGGATGGTACATTTCAGTTAAAAGTTGCTTCTGAAAACGTAGTGCTGGTATTTTCTTTTGTTGGTTATGATGAACATGAAGTAAAATTGGGTACACAAAGAATTTTAGCTGTTACTTTAAATCCATCAGGCGGGTCACTAAACGATGTGGTGGTAGTAGGTTATGGAACCCGTAAAAAAAGCGACGTTACAGGTGCTGTGGTAAGCCTGGGTGCTGACGAAATTAAAAAACGCCCCGTAGCAAATGCCTTACAGGCAATGCAGGGTAAAATGGCAGGTGTGGACATTACTTCAAACGAGCGTCCTGGCGAAATGGGCGGTATTCTTGTGCGTGGTGTCCGTTCTATCAATGCAACCAGTAATCCTCTTTACGTAGTGGATGGTATTCCCTTACCGCTGGAAAACGGTGCGGGTACTGGCCTTGCAGGTATTAATCCTAATGATATTGAGAATATCGATATCCTGAAAGATGCGTCTGCAACTGCCATTTATGGTTCCCGTGGCGCCAATGGTGTCATATTAATTACTACCAAACAGGCTAAAAAGGGGAAGCTGACCATGAACTACATCGGCAACCTGACGTTGGAAAACCAGCACGACCGTACCAAAATGATGAATTCAGCGCAGTACATTGAATTTCGTCGTGATGCATATCGTCGTATCCGTTATCTCAATCCTTTGGCTAACCCCAATACAACTTATCCCGATGTACCTACGCAGGCAGATGACCAACGCATTTTTGGCCAGGACCCTTATGCCTGGGCTAATGTGCTGAAAGGCTGGCAGGGCGGCACCTGGAATGGTAGTCTTGTACCCACTACAGACTGGACCGATTACGCACTGCGTACAGGTATTACGCACGACCATACATTGAATGTAAGTGGCGGTACTGATAAGATCAAGGCTTTTGCTTCTGTTGGATACCTGGACCAGATAGGCACTATTAAAGGTCAGGACTTCAAAAGATATACTGCCAGATTCAATACCGAACTGAAACCGGTAAAATGGTTTACAATGGGTGGTAGCATTACCGGCACTTATAGTTTACAGAATTATGGCTTCCAGACCAGCAATGCAACTGGTCCGGGTAATATGTATTTTGCTTTACAGAGCATGTTGCCTTATGCTATACCTTACGACAGTACCGGCAAACGCATTAACCTGCCTGGTGGCGATATCAATATCCTGAACCCTGTTGATGAAAACAGGTATGCGATCAACGAGCGTAAAGTATTCCGTGCATTAGGTAGTTTGTATGCCGAAATACAATTCATGAAAGGTCTGAAGTATCGCATAAACTTTGGTCCCGATTATTATAACAATCGTAATGGCCAGTGGCTGGATGCCGGTTCTATTAACCGTGGAGGCGGAGAAGCTGGTTCTACCAACCAGGCCAAATTGTTCAATACTTCACGTTTTTCATGGACGCTGGACAACCTGATCTACTACGATAATACTTTTGGAAAACACAATGTAGGCGTTACTTTATTGCAGACCGCAACCGACAACCGGCAGGAAACTTCATCCATGACGGCCAGTAACCTGCCATGGGCCAGTCAGAAATGGTATCAGCTGAATTCAGTAAGCACGCTTGATGCTTTTGGAAGTGGCCTGATCCAGACACAGCTAACTTCTTATATGGCTCGCGTAAACTATGGGTTTGATAACAAGTATTTACTGACTTTATCCGGTCGCTGGGATGGTTATTCCGCACTGGCTGATGGTAATAAATGGGATTTCTTTCCGTCTGCTGCATTAGCATGGCGTATTGATCAGGAAGATTTCCTCAGAAATGTTAACTGGGTTAACCAGTTAAAGCTTCGTCTGGGATATGGTACTACCGGCAACTCATCTGTAGATGCTTATGCTACCAAAGGTCCGTTACAAACGTTATATTACACCTGGGGAAGTACTGTACAGGCTGGTTATGTAGGTTCTGATCCTTCTCAGGCAAATCCTGTTCCCCTGGCCGACCAGCACCTGAGCTGGGAAAAAACACACCAGGTGAATCTGGGTATTGATTTCGGTGTGGTGAATAACCGCATTACAGGTTCTATTGATCTGTATACATCTAAGACCACAGATCTGCTGTACAAGGCCAAAATACCTTCTACAACCGGTTACACCGAAATATGGTCAAATATTGCACAGACCTCCAATAAAGGGATTGACCTGATTTTAAACACCGCAAATATTAAATCCAAAAACTTTAACTGGAACACCTCTCTGAACTTCAGCGCAAATAAAGAGAAGGTAGAAATATTGTCTAACGGAAAACAGAATGATATATCAAATAACCTGTTTATTGGCCGTCGTATCAGGGTTTATTATGATTATGAGCAACAGGGTATCTGGCAAAATACCGCAGATGATTTAAAAGAAATGGCATTGTTCAATGCCAACGGGCACAACTTTAAACCCGGTGATATTCGTCCGGTGGATCAGAACAACGATCATAAGATTGATGCCAATAATGACAGGGTAGTAAGAGGTAATCAGCAACCTTCATGGACAGCCGGTATCTCTAATACCTTTACTTACAAAAACCTTGAGCTTTCTTTCTTCGTCTTCTCCCGTTGGGGCTTCACTGTAGTAAGTGGTGCTGAATCATTACAGGGACGTTTTGCACAGCGTCAGTTGGATTACTGGACTCCTAATAATCCTACCAATAAATATCCTTCACCAAATTACAACAGCGCGGCAGGTGATGCTTTCAAAAGTGCTATGAACTACCAGGATGGTTCATTTATTAAACTGCGTAATGTATCGTTGGGATATTTCTTACCCAAATCAATGACAGGCAAAATGCATGTTACGGATCTGAAAGTATATCTCCAGGCAAGCAATCCTGGTTTACTTTACTCCGGAGTTAGCTGGCTCGACCCTGATCTGGGAGGCTCTACCTTTAACAGAGGTTTTGTTTTGGGTGTAAACGTTGGACTTTAATTAATGTACCTCTAAAGACATTACTATGAATCGCATATCGAAATATATATATACAGGTGCCATTGCTGCAAGTTGTATCGCAGCATTACCATCCTGCAAAAAAAGTTTTCTCAATGAAGATCTGATTACTTCATTGAACACGCAGGATTTTACCACTCCAACTGGAATTGACAATCTGGTGATTGGTATGTACCAGAGTTTGAAATTCCATTTCAATTACGAATGGGCTTATACTACTACCAATTATGGCACTGACGAGTTTTGGGTAGGAGGTGACCGTACCATGCAGATGTGGAACAGTTATGATGCGACATTGAACTCTCAGACTGCCAACGTAGCAGATATCTGGGATAATATGTATGCCAATATTAACTCTGCCAATATCGTAATCGATAACGTACCCAAATACTATGGCGATGGAGCAAATAAGAATACCCGCCTGGGTGAAGCTTATTTCATGCGTGCATTTGATTATTTTAAACTGGTAAAACAATATGGTGGTGTTCCTTTGAAATTAACACAGTCCACTTCACTGGAATATGAATTTCCACGCAGTTCTGCCAAAGATGTATATGCACAGATTATCAGTGATTTCACCAAAGCCAATGAACTGTTGCCGTCTACACCTGCACAAACAGGTCGTATTACCAAATGGGGAGCCGCTCATTTTCTGGCAAAAGCGTATCTGTTCCGTGCCAGTGAGATCAATAATGACTGGAATTCAGATACAAAGCAAGCTGATTTGCAGAATGCAGGTACTTATGCAGAAGCGGTGATCAATAGCGGCGCGCACACACTGGCTACTAATTTTAGTGATCTGTGGAACTTTACAGCTGTAGACGGGGCAAACGAAAAACTAAGTGAAGTGATACTGGCAGCCCAGTTCTCTAATAACACCACTACTCAGGGACGTTACGGAAACCAGGTACACCTATACTATCCTTCCGTATACCAGAATATAGCAGGTATGGTACGCGATATTCCTGGTGGACGTGAGTTTCAGCGTATGAGAACATCTGATTACCTGATAGATGTGTATGACCGTGTAAATGACTCACGTTTCTGGAAAAGTTTCAAAACACGTTATCTGTGTAACAATCCATCAGGCGCTCCCAAATGGACAGCTGCTAATGCACCGCACCCCGACTCTGTTAACAAAGCCAAATTTTACGGTGGTCAGGAATCAATTCTTTATATCGTAAACAGCGCAGGAGATACACGATATACAAGTGCAAATATTGGTCTCCGCTCGCCATGGATGTTTGTTCGATATTTTAATGGTGAAAGCGCCAGCTATCTGGGCGTGCATGGCAACTATGAAGCCAGCCGATATCCCGGTCTGTCTAAATTTGCAGATGGATCACGTAACAGTGTTGCTTCGCAGTTTGGGCAGCGTGACGGAATTCTGGCCCGCCTTGCAGAAACCTATCTGATTGCAGCAGAAGCATACGGACGTCTTGGTCAGCAGGACAAAGCACTCACCTACATCAACAAAGTTCGTGACCGCGCAGCTTACAAAGATGGCGAAGATCGTTCTGCTTATGTTGATGGTGGTATTTCTTATAAAGTAAATACCGTGGCTAACACAGCAGCATTTGTTTCCTATTCTGATAAGAATACTTACTACGAGTCAAACAATATTCCTGTGGCTGTAACCAATACGCTCAATTCGATGCATATCAATAATTTTTCTGATATCCTCAACTCTACCAAAGAGTTTTATACTCAGGTTGGTGCTGGTTCAGATGCTGAAAAATTCATTGCCTTCATCCTTAATGAACGTTCCCGCGAATTGGCAGGAGAACTGATGCGCTGGGAAGACCTGGCAAGGACGAAAACCCTGCTGAAGCGTGCTACAGCTTTCAATAACGAAGCAAAACCTACGGACCCAAAACATTATCTGCGTCCTATTCCCCAGACATTTCTTGATATTATCCGTCAGAACGGTGCTCCGCTGACTGCACAGCAAAAACAGGATATGCAGAATACCGGTTGGTAGAAAAATTTTAGAATAATGATAACTTCCTGATATGGCACGGAACATCACCGTGCCATATCTTTAAACGCGAACAGTTTATTTTACCTTTTCATTAGTTAAGATACCCTTGTATGAAGCCGAACAAAATTTTTATCGTAGCCATAGTGTTGTTTGCCCAGTTAATGCAGGTGTCGGCACAGTCCCTTCCTTTGAAAAAGAAAGTGCTAAGTGCCATGACGCTTGCCAACAGGTATTTTATGCAAAAATGGCCCGATCCCGGAAAATCCATCATTACCAATCGTGAACGTCCCAGTAATATCTGGACACGCGCTGTATATTATGAAGGATTGATGGCCTTGTATACATTGGACAAACAAAAAGCATATTACGACTATGCGGTAGACTGGGGTACAAAGCATAAATGGGGGCTGCGTGATGGTATCCAGACACGTAATGCAGATAACCAGTGTTGCGGTCAAACGTATATTGACCTGTACCTGATCGATAAAAAAGAAGAACGCATCAGAGATATCAAAGCTTCCATAGACCTGATGATAAAAACAGATAAGGTAGACGACTGGAACTGGATTGATGCGTTGCAGATGGCAATGCCGGTTTTTGTAAAACTGGGTGTTCTTTATAATGATACTGCTTATTTCCACCGTATGTATGAAATGTATGCCTTTTCAAAATACAAACATGGCGGTAATGGTTTATACAATCCGGTCGACAAGCTATGGTGGCGTGATAAAGATTTCGTACCTCCCTATAAAGAACCAAACGGAGAAGATTGCTACTGGAGCCGTGGAAATGGCTGGGTAGTAGCGGCACTGGCAAAAACTATGGAAGCATTACCCAGAACAGACGTGCATTATACCGAATACCAGAAAGATTTTAAAGATATGATCGAAGCGCTGCTGCCTGTTCAGCGGAAAGATAATTTCTGGAATGTAAGCCTGCACGATTCATCCCATTTTGGTGGCAAAGAATTATCGGGAACAGCTTTGTTTGTGTATGGGATGGCCTGGGGAGTGAACCATGGTGTATTGGATAAGAAAAAATATCTGCCCATCATTACCCGTACCTGGAACAGTATGGTAAAAGATTGTCTGCATACTACCGGACAACTGGGCTATGTACAGGGAACCGGTAAAGAACCTAAAGATGGCCAACCTGTAGGATATGATAATATTCCCGATTTTGAGGATTATGGCCTGGGTTGTTTTCTGCTGGCAGGAAGCGAAGTGTACAAGCTAAAGAAATAGTTTTCAGGTTGGCCGGTTGCAAGTGATGAGCTAAAACCTATAACTTACAACCTAAAATCTAGCATTATCATGAGCTACCAACCTGCGGAAAATCGTTATCAGCAGATGCAGTATCGCCGTTGCGGAAAAAGCGGCATTCGGCTACCGGTAATTTCATTGGGATTGTGGCACAACTTCGGAGATGTGGATATACTGGAAAATTGTCGCAAAATATTGTACGCTGCTTTTGACAATGGCGTCACACACTTTGATCTGGCCAATAATTACGGTCCGCCGCCGGGATCGGCTGAAACGAATTTTGGAAAAATATTAAGAGAAGATTTTCGTGGTTACCGTGATGAAATGATCATTTCTTCCAAAGCAGGTTATACTATGTGGCCTGGTCCTTACGGCGACTGGGGTTCTAAAAAATACCTGGTGTCAAGTCTTGATCAGAGTTTACAACGGATGGGGCTTGAATATGTAGATATCTTCTACCATCATCGTCCTGATCCGGAAACACCGCTGGAAGAAACCATGCAGGCATTGGACCTGATTGTGCGGCAGGGAAAAGCATTGTATGCCGGTATTTCTAATTATCCTGCTGATAAGGCCGCGGAAGCAATTGGTATTTTAAAGAAAATGGGAACTCCCTGCCTGATCCATCAGCCCAAATATTCTATGTTCGAGCGTTGGGTGGAAGATGGTTTGCTGGATGTACTGGAAAAAGAAGGCGTAGGCTGTATCCCGTTTTCTCCACTTGCACAGGGACTGTTAACCAACAAATACCTGAAGGGCATACCGGAAGATTCAAGAGCAGCAAAAGCACACGGTTTTTTAAAGCAGGAACAGATCACAGAAGATAGACTGCAAAAGATCCATGCGCTGAATAATATTGCACAGCAACGCGGCCAATCACTGGCGCAGATGGCATTGGCCTGGCTACTGAAAGATAATAGGGTAACTTCTGTACTGATCGGGGCCAGCAGACCTGAACAGTTATTGGATTCATTGCAATGTTTACAGCATACAGAATTTTCTACAGACGAGCTGAAAGCAATTGAAGATGTATTGAAGTAGAATGCCTGGGGTGGTTGAATTGCAATGGTGCATATGCAATAATGTGTGTTTATAGTATTGTTGGCCGGTTGTCAGGCAATTCAATCACCTTAATTTATTTTACATTCATCATGAATAAGTACCTGTCATTCCTCATTGCGCTTTTTTTAATTACAGGGGCGTTACAGGCCCAGCGGATCAAATACAATTTCAATTACGGATGGAAAGTATGGGTGGGTGATGACAGTACCGCTGCCAATACATCATTCAATGATGCCGCCTGGAAAAATATTTCATTACCCTACGCATGGAATGAAGATGCTGCTTTCAGAGTATCCATAGATCAACTGCCAACAGGCATAGCCTGGTACCGAAAACATTTTGTTGTTCCTGCAGATAAGCAGGATAAAAAGATCTTCCTGGAATTTGAAGGGATCCGCCAGGCCGGAGAGTTCTATCTGAACGGACAATGGATAGGACGTCATGAAAACGGCGTAACAGCCTTTGGTTTTGATATTACTGATAAGATCGTACCGGGTAAAGACAATGTGCTGGCAGTGCGCATTGATAATTCATGGGATTACAGGGAAAAAGCGACCAATACAAAATTTCAGTGGATCGATAAAAACTTTAACGCCAATTACGGTGGTATTAATAAAAATGTATACCTGCATATAACTGATAAATTATACCAGACATTACCATTGTACTCTAACCTGGGTACAACAGGGGTGTATGTATATGCCGACTATTTTAAAATGTCCGACAGGTCGGCCAACATTAATACAGCATCGCAGATACGTAATGAATACAACAGTCCCAAAACGTTTGTTTACCGGATAGAGATAAAGGATGCTTCAGGGAAATCACTGATCATATACAAAACAACACCTGTTACGCTGGAGCCCGGACAAACCACCACAGTATCTGAAAAGTACAGAATGGGCGGACTGAATTTCTGGAGCTGGGGGTATGGATACCTCTATACCATTACAACCTCATTGATTGTAGATGGTATTACTGTTGATGAAGTACATACAATAACAGGGTTCAGAAAAACTGATTTCCGCAATGGGATGGTATACCTGAACGACAGGGCTATACAGGTAAAAGGATATGCGCAACGTACCACCAATGAATGGCCTGCCGTTGGTATTGATATTCCTGCATGGATGAGTGATTATAGCAATGGCCTGATGGTACAGAGCAATGCCAACCTGGTACGCTGGATGCACATCACTCCATCGAAACAGGATATTGAAAGCTGCGATCGTGTAGGACTGATGCAGGCCATGCCGGCAGGTGATGCAGAAGCTGATGTAAATGGTAACCGTTGGATACAGAGGGTGGCTGTGATGCGCGATGCGATTATTTATAACCGCAATAACCCCAGCATCATTTTTTACGAATGTGGCAACGAAAACATCAGCGAAGAACATATTGCAGAAATGAAACAGGTAAGGGATCTGTATGATCCGCATGGGGGAAGGGCTATTGGTTCACGCGAAATGATGGACAGCAAGGTAGCTGAATACGGTGGCGAAATGCTGTATATCAATAAAAGTGCCGGTAAACCTATGTGGGCCATGGAATATTCACGCGATGAAGGACTGCGTAAATATTGGGATGCTTATTCTCCACCCTATCACAAAGAAGGGGATGGCCCTTTGTACAAAGGGCAACCTGCACTGGAATACAATCACAACCAGGATGAACATGCAATAGAAAACATCCGTCGCTGGTACGACTACTGGCGCGAGCGTCCCGGTACAGGTACACGTGTAAGTGCTGGCGGAGTGAATATTATTTTTTCAGAAACCAATACGCATTATCGTGGCGCAGAGAATTATCGAAGAAGCGGAGAAGTAGATGCCTTACGGATTATAAAAGAAGGTTTCTATGCACACCAGGTAATGTGGGATGGCTGGGTAGATGTAGAGAAACCAGGTATACATATCATGTGTCACTGGAATTATGCTGCAGGTACCAGGAAGCCTGTATATGTGGTATCATCTGCAGATAAAGTTGAGTTGCTGGTCAATGGTGTATCGAAAGGATTTGGAAAACAACAATACAGGTTCCTGTATACATTTGATAATATCGAATGGCAGGCTGGTACTGTTACAGCAGTGGGATATGATGCTGCGGGTAAAAAGATCTGCGAAACTGCTTTGCAAACGGCAGGCGAACCGGTAGCATTACGCTTAACCCGTATACCATCACCGGTTCAATGGCTGGCCAACGGGGCAGACCTTGCGTTGGTAGAAGTAGAGGTGATCGATGCAAAAGGAAACCGTTGTCCTGTAGCCATGAGCATGATTAAATTTACCCTGGATGGCGCTGCAGAGTGGCGTGGAGGGATGGCGCAGGGGCCGGATAATTATATCCTTTCCAAAACGCTTCCGGTAGAGTGTGGTGTGAACAGGGTGCTGTTGCGCGCTACTACGCAAGCTGGTAATGTAACACTGAAAGCTGTAGCTGATGGATTAAAACCAGCTACTTTATCATTTGCAACAATGCCTGTAGTGATAAATGGGGGACTGTCAACCCGCTTGCCCGCAGAAGGTTTAACAGGCTTGCTGACACGTGGAGCAACACCTGCAACTCCTTCTTATACGGTAAGCCGCACAGCATTAAAAATTGTAAAAGCTACTGCCGGAGCCAATACTGATAGCGCATTCAAAAGCTTTGATGATAATGAACAATCCGATTGGTTCAATGATGGACAATTGTCTACCGCATGGATCGAATACGAGCTGGATCGGGAAGCGAAGATCAGTGAGGTAACTCTTAAACTAAACAACTTCAGAACACGTACATATCCTCTGCAGATCAGTATTGACGGACAGGTTGTTTTCCGTGACAGCACACAACGTAGCCTTGGATATATAACACTTTCATTTCCATCAAAAAGGGGTAAAAAAGTAAAGATTGAACTATTGGACAAAGGTGGTATGCAGGAACTTACGGGTACAGAAATGAACGGCAAAAAACTGGATGATGGGGTGAGTCGCAATGATGCCAATACAAAAGGAAGACTGAGCATTATTGAAGCAGAGATCTATGAGACGGTTACAACGTCACATTGATCAGGATTAATAGTGGCCTCTGTTGCATTTAAACTATACATGTGTGTTGTGGTAATAGTGTCCGGCAGGATTTTGGTTGTAAAAGCCTTGCTGTTAGAACTATAACTGCCCGGCTTTTCGCAGATTTTCTCTTAAAAACAACCTTTTTCAGAACCAGGCGAGCAATTTTAGTATGTGTTCCCGCCTTACTCCTGGTATAGTTGATAGATCACCCTTTGGAAAAATTTCTTTTATGACACCGGCGCTGGTTTATGAATGCATAAGCGTCTAAAATAAGGGACCGTGCAGGGAGTGGATTAGCGTGTTTTTACAACGGACTGTTCTTTATAAATTAAACCTTGTACCGGGCAAAGCCTGATGCTGAAACTATATTGGCATGACACGACTGCTACCTGCTTTTTTATTGACCTTACTTACTTTGAATGTTGCTGCCCAGAACAAAGTGACCGGTACTATTAAGGGGAAAGTGCTGGACACACTCAATAAGTTACCACTTACCAATGCTACTATTACAATTATTGATAAAGCAGACTCTGCCAGTGTCGCTTTTGCTGTAAGCGGCAAACAAGGAGAGTTTGAGTTGAAGAATGTTCCACAGGGTAATTATATACTGGGCATTACATACGTTGGTTATGCTGAATTTTTAAAACACATTGCTATTAATGCTTCCCGTACAGATATAGATCTGGGTGATGTGTTATTGTCCAACGATACCAATATGTTGCAGAGTGTAATTGTTACACAGCCTCCCATCAAAATTGATAAAGATACAGTAGAGTTCAGGGCCAGTGCTTTTCCCGTAAAACCGAATGCAACAGTGGAAGACCTGTTGAAGAAGTTTCCGGGTATGGAAGTAGATAAGGATGGCAATATCACTGCCCAGGGCGAAACCATTACTAAAGTATATGTAGATGGGAAAGAATTCTTTAGCAATGACCCCAAACTGGCTACCAAAAACCTTACAGCAGAGCTGGTAGAGAGTATCCAGGTATTTGATGATATGAGTGATCAGGCAAAGTTTACACGTATCGATGACGGAAGTCGCCAGCGAACCATTAATATCAAGTTGAAAAAAGACAAGAAAAAGGGATACTTCGGACGTGTGGTAGGCGGTATAGGAACCAGCGACAGGTATGAAGGGAGTTTATCAGCCAACCGTTTTGACAACAAAGCTCAGTTGTCTGTAATTGGTAGTGCCAATAATATCAATCGTCCCGGCTTTACATCAAGCGACCTGGTAAGCAGCATTGGAGGTATGGGTGCTGTGAGTGGAGGTGGTGGCGGAGGTGGTAACCGTGGTGGCGGCGGTGGGGGCGGAAACCGCGGAGGCGGTGGCGGAGGTGGCGGTAATAACAGCAGCGCTGCCAATGGCAATACGCAAACATGGAGTGCCGGTGTAAACTATCGTGATTCATGGTCGCCAAAATTGCAGTTTGCCGGAAATTATTTTATTTCCAATACTACTACTATCAATAAAAGTGATAGTTATATGCAACGGTTTTTCCCGGGTGATTCTGTTGCAAAAACAATGGATGAATCGTATAGCAAAAATACCAACCTGTCACAACGCTTTGGTGGCAGACTGGAATATACGATCGATACGATGAACTCATTATTATTCACACCTACTTTCAGTCTGCAACATGCCACTTCATTAAATTATGACTCCATCGTAACAGGAGCACAGAGTCCTGCATACGATTACACTGCTATTACCGGCAACAGTGCCAGAAGTAATAAACGCGATGGATGGAACTTTGGCAACAATACTTTATTCCGTCACAGGTTCAGAAAGCCTGGCAGAACATTGACCATAGGATGGAATACTGCAGTGAACAATAGTGATGGAGAAGGATTCAATACATCGCCCTATACTTTTTATAATAAAGACGGCAGCATCAATTATATACAGGACCGTCGCCAGCGTTTTGATCAGAATACCAATTCATTCAATAATACTGTCAGTACTTCAGTAACAGAAATGTTCGGCACCAACAAAATACTGGAGTTCAATTATGCTTATACGAATAACCGCAGTACATCTGACAGAAAAACGTATGATTACAATGCGGCCAGTAATGAGTATGACAGTATTAATAAACCGTTGACCAACTATTTTGAGAATACATTTATTTCCAGTCGCATCGGTACCAACTTCCGGGTAAAAAATACGAAATACGATTTTCAATTGGGAGGTGCTATACAAATGGCATCATTACAGAACATGAGTCATCGTGCACAGTTTGGCAAAGACAGCCTGATGAAACAACATTATACCAATTTTTTTCCCAATGCCAGTTTCAACTACAACCTTGGAACAAGAAAAAGCCTGCGTTTCAACTATCGTGGCAGTACCAATGCTCCCTCCATTACACAATTGCAGGATGTACAGGATGTAAGCAATCCGCTGAATATACGTACAGGTAATCCCAACCTGAAACAGGAATTTACCAATACATTTAATTTCAGCTACAATACTTTCAATCTGACCAATTTCATGTATTTCAATACCAATATTTCATCAACGGTCAACAGTAATAAGATCGTTAACAGTATTGACTCCATGGGCCAGGGTATTCTGCTGACAAAACCTGTGAACCTGAATGGTGCATTCAATATCAGTTTCTCCGGTACTATTGGTATTCCTCTGAAAAAAGTAGCAACAGGAAAACGCAGCCCGATGAACCTGAACCTGACTACTTCTTTACGTTACAACCGCGATGTAAGCATGTTGTATAAACTGGTAAGTTATAATTATACCCGGTCTGCCAACCAGCGTATCAATTTCAATTACAATGTGCAGGATAAATTCGATATCGGTGCCAATGCCAATTTTTCGTACAATGATGCCTCTTACAGTGTGCAGCCGAATCTGAATTATAAATATTTCTCTCATAGCTACTCACTGGATGTGACGTATATCATTTTCAGCCGCTTATCATTGACCAGCGATTTTGATTACCTTATCAACACAGGACGTGCTACTGGTTATAACCAGGCTATACCGTTGTGGAATGCCAATATTTCCTGGCTGTTATTTCCAAAAAAGAATGGAGAGTTGAAAGCCGGTGTGGCGGATATCCTCAATCAGAACAGAAGCATCAGCCGCAATATTGGCAGCAACTACATACAGGATACGCATACACAGGTATTGCAACGTTTCTTTATGGTTTCCTTCCTGTACAACTTCAATCGTTTTGGTGACAGGCGTGGTCCGGGCCAGGGCAATCGTCCGGCAGGTGGTTTTGAGCGTGGTAACCGTGGTGGTCCTGGTGGCGGAGGCGGTCTCCGTGGTGGTGGCAGCGGCGGAGGAAGAAGAAATTAAGAAAAGGTTGAGAGATTTTGGTAAGTAAATATTTTACAGTTGTAAAAAGCTGCGGCCAAAGCTTTGAGCAATACAGCCCTAAAGATGCGAAACGCAGAAAGTCCAGTCGCAGAGAAGGGAAGAAGTGGAGTTTGCGCACAATCCTCAGCCATCAAACCATTCAGCCATCTGGCAGCATCATTTTCAAATCACCTCACCCTGTACACTCTTACATTGCTGATTGTCTGTCGTGATTTAGTGGAGCGGAAACCAAAATAACCGTTGGTAAGTGGTTGCTGATCTTTGTAGGTAAAGAACAATACATTATTGACCCAGAAACTACTGCTGCCGTTCTTCACCAGTATTTTAATATGGTAACGGGTATTGCCTTGCAACAGGTGTGCGCTATCCTTGTATTCCTGTAGTAATGTTCTTTCACCATTGCCCTGGTATTTACGAAAACGGGTGGTGCTGTTGGTATTACCACCCATGCCTGCATAGTATAATTGCAGCGAATCATATTCTTCCAGTACACCGGTACGTGTAAAAAGATAAGCATTACGCGGATCAGAAGCCATCCAGAATTGGTTGAGATCAGAAACACGGTCGTTAGGGCCGGTATCTTTGAGCACTGTACGATCGTATTCGATCAGTATATTGCCATCCAGTAATTTATTGAGCCACACTGTTACACCGCCACGTGTATCCAGTATCAGTTTACCCTGTTGTGCATATACTGATGAAGAAGGATGTGGCGCTACCTCTGTTTTCCAGATCGTAGTGTCAATGCCTTTTTCAAAATCATCTTTAAAGAGTAATTTATCAATAGTGTATGCAGGTTGTGCAAACGGCCTGAAAAAAGCTAGCAGCAGCAGACTGGTGTAAAGTGGTTTCAGCAAAGTGTGTAAATTCAGGTGATCGGTAACAGTGTTAAGGTTCAGCATGCAGTTATTGGTAAACAACTATGCCGGCCGACAATTTAGCCATTCTTTTTTCATTAATATTCTCTTAAAATCATAAAATTTCATTGTACAGGTGTCCTGTAGCTACAGGATGGTTGGGCAGGCGTGTTTTTGTAGGTTGTGGCAGCATTTTTTGTACACTAAACACGATTGCATGCTTCGGAAAACAGTATTACCGGCTTTCTTTTTATGCTTCACTGTACTTTCTGCATTTACCCAGCCAATAGGACAATTAAAACAGGCTTTTACCCGTAAAGACAACGTATTTACTTTTTATAATACCAACGGACCGGTAGCGATCGAATTTTGTACACCGCAGGTGTTCCGTGTACGTAGCAACTGGAATCAACCACTGGATGCCAATGAACCGTGGATGGTAGTAAAATATCAATGGAGCGGTGTACCGGTAACTGCTGCAGATAAAAAAGACCATATACTGCTTACTACTGCAGCATTGCAGGTGAAGGTTTTCAAAAAACCATTCAGAATAGAAGTGATGGATAAAGCCGGTAAACTGCTTACTGCCGATGAGGCAACCGGCAGTCTGAAGAAAGAAGGGGAAACGATAAGTTGTACCAAACAACTTTTTGCAGACGAGCATTTCTTTGGATTTGGTGAGCGCATGGATTTTGTGGATCAACGCAGCAAAAAATTAAAGCTGAACGTAGGCAGGGGAAAGGGAACACCACATATTATCGGGGCATACAATATCCTGGAAGCAAATTATTCGCCCATACCATTTTTTATGAGCACCCGTGGCTATGGAATATTTTTTCACAACGCCTTTCCTACTACCTGGGATATGGGAGCAGCCAACAGCAACCAGTATCGTTTCAGTGCCACTGGTGGTGAAATGGATTATTATTTTATGTATGGTCCTTCGTTGCCTTATATACTGGAGCAATATACTACCCTGACCGGTAAAGCTCCGTTGTTGCCCAAATTCGCATTGGGTTTGCATGTGGGTACTTACTCAGGTGGAACATGGGGACATGAGGATAAAACTTCAGATCGTTACGTAATAGAACTGGCACGTAAACTGCGCGAGCTGGGCATTCCGGCTGATCTGTTGTGGCTGGATTCTACCTGGCGAATATTTGGAAAAACAGGTGGTAAAGGTGCTACTTCATTTGAATGGCGTGAAACATTTACCAATCCTGCTGCTATGTTCGACAGCATATATGCACTGAACTATAATATGGTGGGATTGCATCTTCGACCCCGGTTCGACAATGGCAATCGTATTCGTTTGCTGGATACTGCACAGCAATTAAAATATACTTATCCCGAAGAGAACTATGCCGGTGAGTTTGTAAATTTCTTTGATTCCAACGCCGTTGACTGGTGGTGGAAACATGGCGTGATGCGTGTGGCTGCAATTGGCGCAAAATTCCTAAAAACAGATGAGGGAAGTGCTTTCGGTGGACTGGCCAATGAAAGTAACAAAACAGGACCTGCAGGAAAAGATGTTGCCAAATTGCATAACCTGTTCCCTCTTGCCTATGCCAAAGCTCCTTATGAAAAATTCCAGGAGTATAACCGTGTACGTGGTGTGAACCAGACACGTGAAGGGTATGCAGGTATACAACGGTATCCGTTCATTTTTGCGGGTGACTGGCCCAGTGAGTGGCAATATTTCCCTGCTGTGATCAAAGCCGGATTGAATATCGGTTTGTCGGGAGTAGGTTACTGGGCCCACTGTATGGGTGGTTTTGAACACGATGCTGACCCGGAATTATATATCCGCTGGTGCCAGTTTGGAATGTTCAGCCCGGTAGCGCTTGTATTTGGAATGGATCATCCGGGTTACAAAGAGCCCTGGAACTACGGTACTGATGCATTGCGCAACTTTAAAAAATATGATTCACTCCGTTACGGTTTATTGCCATACCTGTACAGCAGTGCTTACCAGCAGTACAAAACCGGTCTTCCGCTGATGCGTGCGCTGGTATTACATTACCAGGATGATGAAAATGTGTACAGCATTGGTGATCAGTATATGTTAGGTGATAACATGATGGTTTGCCCGGTAACCACCAAAGGAGCCGTTACCCGTAGTGTGTATCTGCCGGAAGGAAAATGGTTCGACTACTGGACCGGCAAATCATATTCCGGAAAACAGAATATACATGTGGTAACGCCGCTGGACTCAATGCCGGTTTTTGTAAAAGCAGGCAGCATCATCCCACAGCAACAGGTGGAACTGTTTGTGGGTGCAAAAGGGCCGGCACAGCTTACACTGAACGTATATCCCGGTAACGGGCGTTTCACATTGTATGAAGATGATGGAAAGACATTACAATACCAGCAGGGAAAATTTGCTGTAACTAATATAGAAGTAGCGGAAAATGGTAAAAATGTCCAGGTCACTATTCACCCTGCAACGGAGGGTTTTCAATCGGCTGTACAGCAATACAGGTTGGCTATCCGTGCTGCACAGGTTCCCGCGAAAGTGCTGGTAAATGGCAATGCGCTGGTAAAACTGGATGATGTTACGACCACGCAGCCGGGATACTATTATGATGCAGAACACGGCATATTGTGGACCACAGTCAGCAAATCAGACAAAGCGATCAGTATACAAGTAAATCAGAATACTTTGTAAAATATTGATAACGTTACTGTTCTTGTCAGAGTAATCTGGCAACCCGCAGGTTTTGTTAAAAAACTGCGGGTTTTTTAATGCCGGAATTTGACTTGATCCTGTATGAATATAAGTGTATATTTGACATTTAACAAGTATGTTGTATGATTGCCTGCCTGCACTTGTTCAGAAAATTGCTGATCGGACTATTACTGTATAGCAGTATACCGGTACTTCATGCACAGCAAAATATTCCCGTTTCAGTTTCTTTTACTGCATTAAAAAATGCTTTTCCGCTGGTAACAGCCGATAACGCTGCTCCTGTGTGGATAGATACTGCAGAAGCTACCGTTGTGCAGTTAACGGTAAAGGCATTTCAGAAAGATATACAGGCTGTAACAGGCTTCACACCTGTTATATACCAGCAACCAGATGCTCCGGCTTCATTACCGGTGGTTGTAGTAACACTGGGTCGTTCTGCGCTGGCAGAAAAACTGGAAAATAAAATAGCTGCTATCGCTGATATAAAAGGAAAGTGGGAAACGTTTGTGATAGCAGTAGTGAACAATCCTTTGCCCGGCGTAAAACAGGCATTGTGTATTGTGGGAAGTGACAACCGGGGTACTGCATACGGTGTTTTTGAAGTATCACGAATGATAGGCGTGTCTCCCTGGTATTGGTGGGCCGATGTGATTCCGGAACGTAAGAAAATGCTGTATGTAACACCGGGACATAGTATAACAGGCCCCCCTTCAGTAAAATACAGGGGCATCTTCCTGAATGATGAAGACTGGGGTTTACAACCTTGGGCTGCCGGAAAAATGGATACAGCAGTCAAGGATATTGGTCCCAATACCTATGCACACATTTTTGAATTGTTGTTGAGGCTAAAAGCGAATTATATCTGGCCAGCCATGCATCCATGTACAAAGGCTTTTTATTACTATCCTGGAAATGGTAAGATCGCTGCTGATTATGATATTGTAGTGGGTACCAGTCATTGTGAACCGATGATGCGTAACAATGTATTTGAATGGAGTGTCAATTATAAAGAAGAATACAAGACTGAACCCCGCGAATGGCGGTACGACCTGAATAAAGAACAGATCTATCCCTATTGGGAAGACCGGATCAAACAGGTAAAAGACTACCCTGTGGTAGTAACGGTGGGCATGCGTGGTATTCACGACGGTAGCATGCCCGGACCCAAAGACATGCCTGGTAAAGTAAAGTTGCTGCAACAGGTAATTGCCGATCAGCGGTCTATATTATCCGGCATCCTGCATAAAAATGCAGTGGATATACCACAGATTTTTTGTCCGTATAAAGAAGTACTGGATGTATACCGCGCAGGCGTACAATTGCCGGAAGATATTACCATTGTATGGGCCGACGATAATTATGGTTATATCAGGCAATTGCCTGATGAAACCGAACAGCGTCGTAGTGGCGGCAGTGGTGTTTATTATCATTTATCTTATTGGGGGCGTCCGCAGGATTACCTGTGGTTGTCTACTATGTCGCCGGCTTTTATTTCATACGAAATGAGTAAAGCGCATACGTTTGGCGCCGACAAACTTTGGGTATTTAATGTGGGCGATCTGAAACCGGCTGAAATGGAAATGGAGTTTTCCCTGGATCTTGCCTGGAATACAGAACGCTGGAAACCACAACACGCAAAAGAATATGCTGCATATTGGTATAGCAGCATATTTGGTAAGCAAACAGGTACTGCCATTGCAGCCATTAAGAATGAATATTACAGGCTGGCCGCTTCAGGAAAACCGGAACATCTTGGTAAACTACTGTTCACTTTTAAAGAATCTGAAAAAAGGATCAATGATTACCGCACAATTATAAAAGCAGTGGAAGCATTGCAACCAAAGATCCCTATACACCTGCAGGATGCTTATTTTGAACTGATATTGTATCCTGTAAAAGCCGCAGCTCTGATGAATGAAAAGGTATTGTATGCACGCATGAGTATTGAACTGGCACAGCAGGGAAATGCAGTTGCATTGGATTACAGTCGCAAAGCACAGGATGCTTTTAATGCTATTGAGAAACTCACTGCCGTTTACAATAAAAACATTGCCAATGGCAAATGGGATGGAATCATGAGCTGGCACCCGCGTGACCTGGAAATATTCCGTATGCCACCGGTGGCTGATGCGGCGATGGTCAGCAGGTTTAAAAATGATACTACCGGAAAGCAAGCTCTATTTATTCAAAAGGATGCTTTTCTTACCGTTGCAGCTTCAGACTATGCTGTAAAAAAAGATGTTCCCGGCGTACAACTCACTACGTTTGATGGATTGGGAATTGGTGGTAAAGGCATCGGTCTGATGCCCTACAGAGCAAAAGTCACGGATAGTGTATATGCTGAGTATAAAATAGAACTGCCGCAGGGACGCTACAGGCTGGTTACACAGGCATTGCCTGTACACGACATCAATAAAAATAACCTGCTGCAATATGGAGTAGCTGTAAATGGCAATATACCCCGGTGGTATAAAGTAGATGAACCAGCAGAAACCAAACCATGGGAAACCAATGTGGTATATGGTTTTATAAAAGGTGAAATGGATTTTACAGTTACGCAAACCGGCAGATCTGTTGTAAGGATATATTTTCCTTCGGGTGGTGTAGTACTAAATCAGTTGCAGTTTTTCCGTGAACAATAAACAATCAGGTATCAATAACTCCCTAAATAGTCAGTAATGAAAAGAATTTTGCTAACATGTTTTATTGCGGGCATTTGTATGAGTAGTCTTCTGGCCCAGAATACCGGCCGTGCAGTGGTAAATGGTTTTAATCCTACACTTACGATCAGCCGTCATATTTATGGACATTTCTCTGAACATCTTGGTCGCTGTATCTACGATGGTTTCTGGGTAAGCGATACCTCTACTTTACAGCGTAAAGACAGAATTAGACTGGATGTGGTGGATGCATTGAAAAGAATTAATATTCCCAACCTGCGTTGGCCGGGTGGCTGTTTTGCTGATGAATATCACTGGCGCGATGGGATAGGTCCCCGCAACCAGCGTCCTACCATGATCAATACCAACTGGGGTAATGTTACAGAAGACAATAGTTTTGGTACGCATGAGTTCCTGGAGCTGTGCAGTCTGTTGGGATGTGAGCCTTATATCAGTGGCAATGTAGGTAGTGGCACTGTAGATGAAATGAGTAAATGGATCGAGTACCTGAATTTTGACGGTGTAAGTCCGTTGACTGCATTGCGTAAACAGAACGGACGCACTACTCCATGGAATGTAAGTTTCTGGGGTGTTGGAAATGAAAGCTGGGGTTGCGGCGGACAAATGACGCCGGAATATTATGTAAATGAATACAAACGCTATTCCACGTTTGCCAAAAATTATCCCAATGCACGATTGAAAAAAATTGCCTGCGGTCCTAATTCTGAAGATTATAACTGGACTGATGTTGTCATGAAAAATACCACCAACATGTGGGGACTGTCATTGCATTATTATACCGTACCCAAAACATGGCGTGATAAAGGCTCTGCCACGCAGTTTGACGAGAAAGAATATTTTGCTACCATGGCAGGCACATTGAAAATGGAAGAATTGATCACAAAACATTCAACCATCATGGATAAATACGATCCTGCAAAACGTGTAGCATTGGTGGTTGATGAATGGGGTATCTGGACTAATGTAGAACCGGGCACCAACCAGGCGTTTTTATACCAGCAGAACAGTTTACGCGACGCCCTGATTGCAGGGACTAACCTGAATATTTTTAACAACCATTGTGAGCGTGTAAAAATGGCTAACCTGGCGCAGACTATCAACGTATTACAATCTTTGATCCTGACACAGGGCAACCAGATGTTGCTGACACCCACTTACTGGATATTTGATATGTACAAAGTGCATCACGATGCGCAATGGCTGCCGGTACAGATCACCACTCCTGATTATACAGTAGATGGCAGAAAGATTCCTGCTGTGAATGTGTCTGCTTCCAAAGACTCGACTGGCGCGGTACATATTTCGTTTGTAAACATGGATGCTAATAATGCTGTTACCATCCGCACCGCACTGAATGATATAAGCTGGAAAACAGTAAACGGGCAGGTACTGACCAGCGCAAAGTTTACTGATGTAAATAGTTTTGAAAAACCGGATGTAGTAAAACCAGCGGTATTCAAGGGAGCTAAAAAAGAAGGAAATGACCTGGTGGTTACCCTGCCGAAATTGTCGGTGGTTGTATTGGAACTGAAATAAAAGGATTGATATTAAATATATAACGGCCCTGCCATGTCAGTATAGGATGGTTGGGCCGTTTGTTTTTTTATTTTAGTTGTGTTCCTGTAACTGTATAATAAAAGCAGCAATGAAAAAAAGTTTCATTACAACGATTGTATTTGTGCTGATGTGTACTGTATGTAGTATGTCTGCAATAGCACAGACTGTTTATACTGTAGATGCACGTATTGCGCCGGCCCGGTTAAAAAGCGGACATCTAAAAATGGGAGATCCCGGCCCTTCAGGAAAAGCATTGACAGTTAACAACAGGTACCTGATGCTGAACGGCCAGCCGGTTATACCAGTAATGGGAGAGGTGCACTATTCACGTATACCACGCGCACAGTGGGAGGATGTTATTCTGAAGATGAAGGCAAACGGTGTAAATATTATAGCATGTTATGTATTATGGATGCATCATGAACAGATAGAAGGACAATTTGACTGGACGGATAATAAAGACCTGCGTGCGTTTCTGCAATTGTGTAACAAACACGGCTTGTGGGCTTATCCGCGTATTGGCCCCTGGTGTCATGCCGAAGTGCGTAATGGTGCAACACCAGACTGGATATTACTGAAAAAGAATATTAAAGATCGGACAAACGATCCTGTATACCAATCATATGCCGCACGATTATACTGCCAGATCGCATTGCAGATAAAAGGTTTACTGTATAAAGATGGCGGGCCTGTAATTGGTGTGCAGTTAGAAAATGAATACAGCAGGGGAAAAGGGGGTGAGGAACATATTTTGTGGCTGAAACAGACTGCTATTAAGTATGGCATAGATGTACCGATGTATACTGTTACGGGATGGCAAAACAGTTCTGTTCCTCCATTGGAAGTTATTCCTTTATGGGGTGCTTATCCTGATGAGCCCTGGGCCGGCAATCTGAACAGGAGTACGGGTTGTGAAAACTTCAGATTTACACCATTCCGTGATGATGAAAAAATCGGGAACGATCTTACCAAAGCAAAAGAAAAATATATAGATAATTCATTGTATCCTTTCTTTACCTGCGAAACAGGGGTGGGCATAGAAAATACTGATCACCGGCGTTTGCAGATCGGTGCAATAGATGGTCTGGGATTGATGCTGGCAAAGATAGGTTCAGGTAGTAATCTGCCCGGTTATTACATGTTTGCCGGTGGCTCAAACCCTTTGGGTATTTTCAATACACTGGAAGAGAACAAGGAAGAAACGGGTTACTGGAATACCAACCCGGTGATCTCTTATGATTTCCAGGCAGCTATCAGGGAATCCGGGCAAACAGGACCAGCTTACCACGAAGTAAAACAGTTACATTATTTTCTGAATGAGTTCGGGAATCGTCTGGCTCCTATGGAAGCTGTGTTTCCGGCAATTGCCAATGAATTGCAGTATGCAGTGCGTGTAAAGGATAATGCAGCATTTCTGTTTGGCATCAATTATTGTCGTCATAATACAGCTACGACCAAGAACAATATGCAATTCAGTATACAGTTGGCCGGTGAAACGGTAGTGTTTCCAGAAAAGCCTGTCAGTATTCCGGACAGTAGTTTATTTATATGGCCTGTTAATTTTGATATGGACGGTATATTGCTGAAATATGCTACCGCACAACCTTTATGTAAGCTGGAAAATAATTGGGTGTTTATACAGGATATAAAAGCATTCCCTGAATTTGGCATCAGTGCTGCCGATGTTGTAAAATTGGAAACAACTTCAGGAAAAGTATCACAAAAGAATGGGGTGTATATTATAAATGGCATAAAACCAGGAGCAGGAAGTGTGATCACCATACAAACGAAGAAAGGAATACAACAAAGGATCATTGTATTGTCCCAGGCAGAAGCAAAAAAAGCATGGTTGCTGAATAATAAGGACCGTAAGTACTTTTTTATATCGGATGCCGATCTGTATATCCGGGAAGATAAATTGCACATGGCATCAGTTAATCATCAGTTTTCCATTCAATCATTGGGAACTGATGCTGTATTAGCTGGTTCAACGAACAAACAGGAAGGGCTGTTTACAGTTGGTACATTCAATGTGGCTAAAAAGGAGTTGCAGCTAAGTACTTCGTTATTAAACCCGATGGCTGGTGCACAATGGTTACGTACAGGTATTGCAGAAAAGCTTACTTCCAAAACAACACTGTTTCAGCGCTTCTTTGTGAAAGAGTTCAGTTTACGGAATCCGGCTGATATTAAATCGGCTACTATGTTGCTGGCTTCTTCAGCGGATGCAGCTTCCCGGTTACAATTGAACAATCTGTGGGTAAACCAGGATATCATTGCCGGGAAATTGAATGTACTGGATATTACAGGCTATGTGAAGAATGGTGAAAATGCGCTGATGCTTGCCTTTCCGTATACAGAGGGCAACCACGCTTTTGCCGCTACAATTATTGTGGAATATTTTAATAGTGATAAAATTGTATTCAGTACCGATGGATCATGGGTTACAAAAGATGCTTATAACTATCCCTCGTATTTAAAAGTGGCCGGTGGCTATAAGGCACCTGAAATTGTTGGTGCGGATTCTTCAGTAATAGTTTCCTTTGATAAGTATAAGCTTTACAGGCTTACTTTTCCGGATAACTATCTGGCTGGATTGAACAATGTATACCTGCAGATCAACTATACGGGCGATAAGGCAAGGTTGCGATTGGATCACCGGCTGATTGCGGACGATTTTAACAGTGGCGCTATATGGACAACAGGGCTGAACAGGCTTAGTAACTTAAATGCTGGTAATACAATTCTTGAAATAACACCCCTTTCCCCGGGCGCAAAAGTATATTTTGATGATGCTGCTGCCAGACAAGCTGCAACAGAGGCTGCCTTACGTGCTGTAAAGCTGGTACCGGAATATAGTATAGAAACTACATTACTGAAATAAGATCATCTGTCCTGCGTTGCTGTGGTTGAATGCCTCGATCTTCAGTTCAACCAGCACATGACATTTTAATAAACGGTGATAGAAAACCAGGTCAATAAAAAAGTATTCATCGCCGATCAATATTCTTTTCTGACGGGCTTCTGGGCAAAACCATGACCCAGTTCCAGCATGAAATCCTGCAGGTGGGTAAGTAAAGCTGTTTCCAGGTCGTTTTCTTCTACTGCTGCTTTGGCAGGCAATTCCAGAAATTCAAACGTATAAACAGATTTGATGATATCGACCGGTTGTAACTGTTCTGCTTTTTCCATCAGCCTGGCAGATAATTTTTCAGGATAGCTGCTCAATCCGCTGCGTTCAAAGTACAGGCTGTTGATCTGTCGTTTCAATTCTCTCACACTCCAGTGGCCTTTTATACATTCCATTTCATGAAAAGCACGTTTCAGATCATCCTGCACAAAAAGCAATTCTGTAATATGAGAGAAGGAAAGCTTTTCCAGCAATTTTTTCAGCAGGAATTGACATGCGGTTTACCAATTTGTCAGACGTCTGACAAATTTTAAGTATCTGATTATCATTATTTAATAGTTTTTCATGTATTGTTTGGTAAATTATATAGGTATTACTACGTTGATGAAGATGTTCTGTTATATGTTGCGCTATCTGGGGATAGGTAAGATAGAAAAGTCTGCTGATTTTAAGATTGATTTCGGAAAGGCCTCTGATCTTGATAGCAAGCACAAGTTCTTTTAATAACCTGTCTCCATATCTGGCCTTGTCGCCTTTCTGCTCAAATTCAACAATGTAAAAGCCGATTAACCAGTTGCGCATTGTAAGCGCACGGTTAATAGCCTTGGTTGCGTCTTGTTGCAGTGCAACATGTGTTTCGCGTATATTACTGATCAACTTTGAAAAATCCATAACAACTACACAAGTATAAGATTAACAGATAGAGCATTGCAGGTATGCGTAGCATGAACGCATACTATTGATTGCAATGGATCGGGAAATCTCAGTGTACTGTTGAAAGGATCTGAATGCAGTGGTAATTATGACTACCTGCAATATACGAAAATAAATTAAGCGTTTTGTTGCCGTTTTACCATTTTCAGAAAACGGGTGATGAGAAATACAGATGCCAGTGTAAGACCGATAATAAAACCTAACCACATACCGGCAGGTCCCAGTTTATAATGGAACGCCAGGGCGTATCCGGCAGGTAACCCGATCACCCAATAGGCAATGGTGATCAGGATAGTGGGGATCTTAACATCCTTGATGCCGCGCATTAAACCTGCAGCAATGGCCTGCGTGCTGTCTGATACCTGGAATACTGCTGCAAATAGCAATAACATGCCTGCCATTTGTAACACTTCGGTATTCTTATTGAAAAACTCGGGCAGCGTATGACGAAAGACTGTAAAACCTATAGCACAAAAAATACCATACATTACTGCAGTGATCAGCGTGCTTTTCCCAATGGTATTGATTTTTTTCCAGTCTGCACGGCCAAAGGCATTGCTTACGCGTATAGAACCTGCCTGTGCCAGACCCATAGATACCATGAAAGTAAAAGAAGCGCAACTGAGTGCAATCTGGTGCGCAGCCTGTGCCACCGCACTGATGGTACCGATCAGGATACCTGATACCGCGAAGGCGCCTGCCTCCATGCCTAATTGAAGGCTACTGGGCACACCTATGTGCAGCAACTCTTTAATGGTACTGAATTTAAACTTCCATTGTTTATTGCTCACCGCCATGTATCTGCGGAAAGTACCGTGTTTAAGAATGATGGCACCCAATACCAGGAAAATAAAAGTACGGGTGATCAGGGTTGCCCATCCCGCACCCACCAACTCCAATCTGGGAAAACCCCAGTGGCCATAAATGAGCAGCCAGTTCAGAAATATATTCAAAGGCATTGCCAGTATAGACAACAGCATGGCGGTTTTGGTATACTCCAGGCCATCAGTAAACTGTTTTAATGTCATGAATAGCAACATGGGAATAATGGAAAAACCTACCAGTTGCATAAAAGGCATGGCCAGGTGTGCCACTTCAGGATCCTGTCCCATGTGCAACAGGATACTTCTGTTATATACCAGCAGCAGTGAAATAAGCACTGCAATAACTGTACATAAACAAAAACCATTAAACAGGTAATGTGATACCTGTTGACCATCGCGCCGGCCATTGGCCATAGATACCATCTGCGATACTGAAATGGTCATGCCGATACCCAGTACAAAGGGAATATTTACAGTATTCAGTACCAGCGCCGCTGCTGCAAGATGTTTATAACTGATGGCACCAACCATTGCTGCATCAATAATATGCAATGCCATCTGTGCCAGTTCGCCGATAATAATAGGGATTGCTAATTTTATGGTATTCAGTGCTTCTGTCCGCATAATCGTTGATCTCCGTTTCTGTAAGGGGATGCAAATTTAGTAAAAGTGCGGGTACCGGTATAATTATGAAATGTTGAAGTCCTCTTCGTTAATAATAAGTATATTTATTGCCACCCGCTCCAACGGTAATATATGTACATCAGGATCGCATTAATATGGTTGCTTTTGCCAGGGTATCTGCTGCTTCATGCCCAGCCGGCTTCAGTTCAATTCAGTCATATCAATATCAGTCATGGGTTATCCAACAACCAGGTAAACTGTGTTTTTAAAGACAGCAAGGGCTTTTTATGGTTTGGTACCATGAGCGGTCTGAACCGTTACGATGGCTATTCATTTAAAATACTGCGGCACAGCATCAGCGATTCTGCTACTTTAAGCGATGATTATATTATTACCGTAAGTGAAGGGCCGGGCAACCTTTTATGGATAGAGACCCGGAATGGTTTTAATATTTATAATCCTTTTACAGAAAAAATAGACCGAGACGCCAACAAGTACCTGAAGTCATTATCATTGCCTGTAACGGCAATTACCAGTATCAGCAAAGATGGCTCCGGTAATTACTGGTTTCTCATGGCGCAACAGCAACTATACAGGTATGATACGGTTTCGAGGAAAATTGTATTGGTATACCAATCGCTGGAAGCAGGAAAGGAAATAGTGTCCTGTGGTTTAACTTCAAAAGGCTATATGTGGGTGGTGCATGCAAATGGCGTTATGTACAGCATCGACCGGTCGGGCAGGGTGATCACACAAACCAGTATATTAAATGGAAACTACAGGAATGAACGGTTGTCTTACCGCTTGTTTGTAGATGCCCAGGATGAATTATGGTTGTATGTGAATGGCGATCCCCGTGGTGTGATCCGCTATACTCCATTAATAAGCAGATGGCAACATTTGTCTAAAGACAATGGACCGCTGAAGCTCAATACCAACCTGGTAGTAGGAATTTTGCAGGATAATAGCGATAATATCTGGGTGTGTACTGATCATGGAGGGGTGAATGTGTTGAACAAAAAAGAAAATACCATTCATTACCTGCTGAATAACGCCGACGATGCAAAAAGTTTAAGCCAGAACAGTATCACGGCATCTTATAAGGACAACAGCGGTATTATATGGGTGGGAACTTACAAACGCGGACTGAACTATTATCATGAAAACATTATCAAGTTTCCGTTATACAGGCATCAGCCTTCCAGTAGCAACAGTTTGCCGTACAATGATGTGAATAGGTTTGTAGAAGACGCAAAAGGGAATCTGTGGATCGGTACCAATGGGGGCGGCCTTATTTATTACAATCGCCAAAAAAATCATTACAAACGTTACCAGCATAGTACTGCAGATGCCAGTAGTTTATCCAACGATGTAATTGTAAGTCTTTGCCTGGATCATAACCAGAAATTATGGGTAGGCACTTATTTCGGCGGGCTGGATTGTTTTGATGGTAATAAGTTTATTCATTATCGTCACAATACAGCAGATACCAACAGTCTTGCTGATGACAGGGTATGGGAAATACTGGAAGATTCAAAATACAATCTCTGGATAGGTACACTAAGCAGTGGTATGGATCGTTTTGACAGGCCGAATAATATCTTTTATCATTATCCGCCGGGCAGGCCCAACTCTTTACGTTCTACCTATGTGTCTTCATTCATGGAAGATAAAGAAGGTAATTTATGGATCGGTACTTCAGATGGTGTGGATGTGATGAATACAAGTACGGGAAAGTTTACCCATTATGCCGGTAATGCCAATGCCAGGGATAGTTTGAGTAACAACAATGTGATCTGTATTGTACAGGACAGTCGTGAATTGGTTTGGGTAGGTACGCGTGATGGACTCAATGTGTTTGACAAAGCAGCAAGGAAGTTCCGGGTATTCAGAACAGAAGCAGGATTGCCCTCAAATACCATTCTGACCATGCTGGAAGATGATAATAAAGATCTCTGGATCAGTACACCAAATGGTATATCAACCATTACAGTGGCAAACGATAAAGCTTCCGGGTTGATAACAGTGAAATGCAGGAACTATGATGAACTGGATGGCTTGCAGGGAACAGAGTTCAATGAAAATGCAGCATACAAAACAAGAAGCGGAGAGCTGATCTTTGGCGGTGCAGAAGGATTTAATATGTTCAATCCTGCAAAGATTGCTTCCGGTCAGGCTATTGCAACCGTAGCCCTTACAGACTTTCAGTTGTTCAACAAAAGTGTGGCAATAGGTGAAAAGGTAGGAGGGGAAATTGTATTACCACAATCCATTACACAAACAAAGTCTGTAACTCTGGCATACAATCAGAATGATCTGTCTATAGAATTTGCAGCACTTAACTTTTCCAATACAGAAAAGAACAAGTATGCCTACATTCTGGAAGGATTTAATAAAGAGTGGCTTACTACCGATGGGAAAATACGGCGTGCAACCTATACCAACCTCGATCCGGGACATTATACATTCAGGGTGAAAGCTGCCAATGAAAGTGGTGTGTGGAATGAAAACGGTCCTGTACTGGCTATTACCATTCTGCCTCCTTTCTGGAATACACCTGTAGCATACCTTTTGTACATGGCAATTATAGCTGGTATATTATGGTTTGCACGTAGAATGGTGTTGCAGCGTGCGCGGATGCGTTTTGCTATAGAACAGCAGCGGCAGGAAGCGCAACGCATGCATGAGCTGGATATGATGAAGATAAAATTCTTCACCAACGTCAGCCATGAGTTCAGAACCCCATTGTCGCTGATCTTAACCCCACTTGATAAGATCATCAGGAATGCAGCACAACCGGAACAAAAAAAACAATTCCAGTTAATACACCGCAATGCAAAACGCCTGTTGCACCTGGTTAATCAATTGCTCGATTTTCGTAAAATGGAAGTGCAGGAACTGCGGCTGAATACCACACAGGGGGACATCATACGTTTTATAAAAGAAGTATCGGGTTCATTTACAGATATTGCAGAGAAAAAACATGTACACTTCCGCTTTCATGCAAAACAGGAATCATTGCTGACATCATTTGACCATGATAAACTGGAACGCATTCTGTTTAATCTGTTATCCAACGCATTTAAATTTACCCAATCCGGAGGTGAAGTATCCGTTACAGTAGAGGAAACGGGAGATTGGCAAAAGATACTGATCATTAAAGTAGCTGATACCGGTATCGGCATTCCGCAGGAGAAACAGGAAAAGATCTTTGAACGCTTTTTTCAGCATGATATTCCCGGCAGTCTTGTAAACCAGGGTAGCGGTATAGGTTTGGCAATCACCAGGGAGTTTGTGAAAATGCATGAAGGAAGTATTACTGTACAAAGCGAAGTAGAAAAAGGCTCCTGCTTTACCGTAATGCTGCCGGTAAAAAAAGTAGCACTGCAATTGGATACAGAAGAGATCAGTAAAGAAGACGTAATAGCAGTGGATGAGTTTAGTGAAGAAAATACGGAACATATTGTTGCAGAAACTGTCAGAACTGAAGGGAAAAAACCTGTATTGTTGCTGGTAGAAGACAATGAAGACTTCCGTTTTTACCTGAAAGACAATCTTAAAGATCAGTTTACTGTACATGAAGCAGTCAATGGGCAGGAAGGGTGGCAAAAAGCATTGGCTCAACACCCGGACCTGGTGGTGAGTGATATCAGCATGCCTGGTATGAACGGGATCGATCTGTGCAAAAAGATCCGGAGTGACCAACGTACTTCTCATGTGCCGGTTATTTTGCTCACTGCTTTGACGGGTGAAGAACAGCAATTGCAGGGATTGGAAACCGGCGCCAGTGATTACCTCACCAAACCTTTCAACTTTGAGATACTGTTGTCTCGTATCCGCAATATTCTGTTGCAACAGGCGCGTTTTCGCAAAACATTCCAGAAACAGGTGGCAGTGCAGCCGGCAGATATCAGCCTGGCTTCTCCGGACGAACAATTCATTGCCCGCGCCTTGCAGGAGGTAGAGAAAAATATTTCCAATGCCGATTTTTCGGTGGAAGACCTGAGCAGGACTTTGTGTATGAGCCGGGTAGCCCTATATAAAAAACTACTGGCCCTGACCGGTAAAACCCCCATTGAGTTTATCCGGTCCATCCGGTTGAAACGGGCTGCACAATTGCTGGAAAAAAGTCAGCTTACAGTTGCCGAAATTGCCTACGAAGTAGGATTCAATAATCCCAAATATTTTGCCCGCTACTTTAAAGCTGAGTTTGACGTACTGCCTTCGGCGTATGTTAAAACCAACATGCGGATCTGACCAGGTGGTCATCATTAACTGATCAATAATCCCACTGATCTACAAAAGAGCTCAAAGGTTATAGCGCATTCTTCAGGAATGTGGCGGCTGACTTTTATGCATTTTCTGCTGCATGCAATGAGTTTTGTGTTGCATAATAATCTGTTGCAGTGACTTGAAGATCAATATCAAATTATTGCCCTGTTAACATTTTATACCCTGTAAACAGGGCGGTTAACATTTTGTACCCTAATCATAAACAATTTACTCCCCTGCTTTTTCCACTACCATTCTACTTTTAATAGAACGATTGCCAGGTACCAATAACACTGGTAATAAGAACAACCAAAAAACAGAACTGCCATGTGGAAATTGAAGTTCCGGATGCTTGCCATTTTGATCTTTAGCTTTGTTATTACCCTTGCCGGCACCCCGCTTCCCGGTGACTATTCCAAGCTGGATAATGGAATTGTAGTCCGCCTGAAAAACAGAGTACCCAATGGTGCCAGCCTCGTAAAACTGCAGGCAGTTACTGATAAAATAATACATGTTACCGCCACTCCGCTCGATTCTTTTGCCACAGTAGCCAGCCTGATGGTTGCGGACGTAAAGTTACCGGCAGTAAAATGGGATGTAAAAGAGGGAGATAATGCCATTACCTTGTATACCAATGCCATCAATGCCACTGTATCATTACAGACTGGCGAGGTAAGTTTTACCGATAAAGCCGGTAATGCGCTGTTGAGTGAAAGTCGTAATGGTGGTAAAACATTTACGCCGGTTATTATTGATGGCCATCCTGCTTATAAATTACAACAGTCATTTACCGCAGCTCCCGGCGAAGCATATTATGGTCTGGGACAACACCAGCAGGGTATTATGAATTACCGGGGCCACCAGGTAAACCTGGAACAATACAATACAGAAGTAGCTATTCCTTTTTTAATATCCAGCAAGAAATATGGCATCCTGTGGGATAATTATTCCATTACCAAAGTAGGCGATTGCCGTGATATGCAGCCTTTATCGGCATTGCGTTTGTATGCGGCAGATGGAAGTACTGGTTGGCTTACGGCCACCTATTACAAAAAATCGGACCCCTCTGAAGTATTTGTAAAACGTCCGGAGTCTGCTATTGCTTATGAATACCTGAATTCCATCAAGGATTTTCCGGCAGAGGTAAAGCTGGGAAAAACACAGGTGAAATGGGAAGGTGCCATTGAAAGCGGTTTTTCCGGCGAACACCGTTTCCTGTTCCGCTATGCAGGATATGCCAGGATCTGGATCAACGGACAACTGGTGGCTGACAGGTGGCGGCAAGCCTGGAATCCCGGTTATGCAGTGTTCAATGTGGCTATGGAAAAAGGTAAAAAGTACCCTGTTACTATTGAATGGGATCCTGATGGCGATCAATCATTCATCTCATTAAAATGGTTGAGTCCATTACAGGGAGAAGCGGCCAATGAATGGTCGTTTTTATCGGAAGCCGGTGACCAGGTGGATTATTATTTTGTAGCTGGTGCAGATATGGATGAAGTGATTGCAGGGTATCGTAATATCACCGGTCGCGCACCTATTGTACCCAAATGGGCCATGGGTTTATGGCAAAGTCGTGAGCGGTATAAAACACAGGATGAAATACTGAACACTGTAGAAGAATTCAGAAAAAGAAAAATTCCGCTCGATAATATAGTATTAGATTGGTCGTATTGGAAAGAAGACCAGTGGGGTAGCCAGGAATTTGATGTGGCACGTTTTCCGGATGCAGATGGTATGATCAAAACGCTGCACGAAAAGTACAATACACAGTTCATGATCTCGGTATGGCCCAAATTCTATGAAGGCATACAGGCGTACAAAGATTTTGACAGCAAAGGCTTTTTGTATAAAAGAAATATTGCCGACCAGCGGCGCGACTGGATTGGCAAAGGATATACTTCTACTTTTTATGACGCGTTGAATCCTGCTGCACGCGATGCTTTCTGGTTATTGCTCAATACCAAATTGTATAAAAAAGGAATCGATGCATGGTGGCTTGATTCTACTGAACCTGATATCCATTCCAATCTTTCAGCAGAAGAACGCAAGCAATTAATGACACCTAATGCACTGGGCAACTCAACCCGTTATTTCAATGCATTTGCATTACAGAATGCACGTGGTGTATACGAAGGACAACGCAAAACCAATCCGGATAAAAGGGTGTTCATTCTCACCCGTTCGGCCTATGCAGGATCGCAACGGTATGCAGCGGCTGCCTGGAGTGGTGATGTGGCTGCGCGCTGGGATGATCTGCGTGATCAGATTCCTGCAGGTATTAATTTCTCTATGTCAGGCATTCCTTACTGGACGGTAGATATTGGTGGCTTTTCAGTGGAAAAGCGATTTGAAAAAGCAAAAGGAGAAACGCTGGAAGAATGGCGTGAACAAATGACACGCTGGTACCAGTTTGGTGCATTTTGTCCTTTGTTCAGGGTACATGGTCAGTTCCCTTATCGTGAAATATACAATGTGGCACCGGAAGATCATCCTGCTTACAAAAGCATGTTGTATTACGATAAACTGCGTTACCGGCTGATGCCTTACCTGTATTCAATGGCCGGGCAAACCTATCACAACAACTACACCATTATGCGTGGGCTGGTGATGGATTTTGGTGCTGATGATGCTGTAACGAATATAGGTGACCAGTATATGCTTGGACCTTCATTGCTGATAAATCCCGTATACAGGTATAAAGCTCGCGATCGTGATGTATACCTGCCTGCTAACACCGGTTGGTATGATCTGTATACCGGTCAGTACAAAAATGGTGGACAACATATCACGGCTGATGCACCTGTAGAGCGTATGCCTGTATTTGTAAAAGAAGGCTCTATACTGCCTGTGGGTCCGGAGCTGCAATACAGTACAGAAAAACCTGCTGAAAACATTACTTTATATGTATACACGGGCAAAGATGCCCAGTTTACCCTGTATGAAGATGAGAACACCAACTATCAGTACGAGCAGGGAGCCTTTACCAATATCCCTGTTACTTATAATGAACAAAACAGAACGTTGACGATCGGTAAGCGTCAGGGAACTTTTAATGGAATGCTGCAAAAAAGAACATTCCGCGTAGTATGGGTAACAAAAAATAAAGCAATTCCATTCAACCCTGATATAACCGGCAGCCGAACCATACAATACACAGGAAAAGAACAAAAGATCAGGATGCCCGGAAACTAACACTGTCTCTTCAGGATCTGTACACATGAAAAATGATGGTTAAAGGACTGTTTACTGCAATAACTTTTAAACAACCAACTATTTTTCTAACACTGCAAATGCCATTTTATGAGAAAAAAGAACATACAGGTTGCGGGGGCTACGTGTGTGCAATACATACGGATACTGTACGCCTGTAAAAACCTGTTATTGCTGTTACTGATGCTGGGATGGTTCAGTACGGGTACAGCACAAAAAAACGAACCGGAAATAAGGACCGTAAAAGGAAAGGTGACGATTGGTAAAACAGATGAATCTGTTGCAGGGGCAACGATTCTTGTAAAAGGAACTACCAGGTATGTCACCACCAATGAACGGGGCGAATTTACCATAGATGCCAAAGCCGGTGATGTGCTGGTGATTTCATCAGTTGGATTTGGAACCGTTGAAATGAAAGTGGGTAGAGCGGGTGAAATGAATGTACGGATAGAAAAGAATTATAATGACCTGGAAGATGTGGTAGTGGTAGGGTATGGCCGTATGAAAAAAACGGATCTCAGTAGCTCGCAGGTTACAGTAACTGCAGAAGATATGAAACGTACTGTCAACACCACACTGGAGCAGGGATTACAGGGACGTGCAGCGAATGTATACGTAACCTCCAACAGCGGACAACCGGGTGCAGCGCCTTCTGTAATGATCCGTGGTGTGAACTCACTCAACTACTCCAATCAGCCATTGTATGTAATAGACGGCGTACAGATAAAACCAGACAATCCTAATGGAGGTATAGGAACCAGTAACACCTCCACCAATATTTCTTCCAATGTATTAGCCGGTATTAATCCTGATGATATTGAAACGGTTAATATCCTGCAGGGTCCTTCTGCTACGGCCATATATGGTGCAGTAGGTGCCAATGGAGTGATCATGATCACTACCAAACGGGGTAAAGCAGGCGATACTAAAATATCGCTTGGTTCATTGGTTACTTTACAGGACAGACCTGCAAAAGTGCCGGTGATGAATTTACGGGAGTATGCTACTTACCGTAATGAATTTGCCAAAGCCGGTGCCGCAGCATATGATCCGCAATTTGCTGATCCATCTGTATTGGGCGATGGAACGGACTGGCAGAAAGAACTTTTCAGACAAACATTGTTGCAGAAATATAGTCTGGGTATGAGTGGTGGTAACGAACGTACCACGTTTTACCTGGGCGGTGAATATTTTAAGCAGGAAGGTGTGGTGAAAGGATCTGGTTTTACACGCTATTCTATTCGTGCAAACATCGATAACCAGACACGCAAATGGTTAAAGGTAGGCGTAAACCTGAGCGCCAACCAGACAAAAGAAGTAGTCAACACTACCAATGGTGATCTGCTTAATATTGCTATCAAGCAAAACCCCGCAGTAGCGGTAAAAAATCCGGATGGCAGTTGGGGCGGACCGTCAACCACACAATACCAGTTCTCCAACCCGGTGGCACTTTCACAGATTAATGACAACCGGAATAAATCGATGTCGTTTATTGGTGGTTTGTACGCAGATATTACTTTGCTGAAGGGCCTGGTATTGCACAACGAGTTTAACAGTTACTACCAGTATACCAATGCCTATATCTTCAATCCTTCCTATAAGTTCAATGGATTTGAAAATACCACTACTGTTTCAACCAGACGCAGCGGTAATAATTACTGGTGGGGATTACAGACAAGACTTCAGTATGACACAAAGATCGGCAAGCACAGTATTTCACTGATGGCGGCTCATGAAGCATCCGAAAACGGGTATGAAGGTTTATATGGTACCCGACAGAATTTTGTAACCAACAGTCTGCAGGAGCTGGGAGGTGGTGATGCATTGACTGCCACCAACGGAAGTTCCAAAGGAACCAGTGCCAGGGAATCCTATTTCGGAAGGCTGAACTATGTTTACAACGACAAATATATTCTGCAGGCTTCAATACGTGCAGACGGATCTTCCAACTTTGGCCCGGAAAACCGCTGGGGCTACTTTCCGGCCTTCTCCGCCGCATGGAGAGTTTCGCAGGAACCTTTTATGCAAAATGTATCAGCAATTAATGACCTGAAGCTGCGCGTGGAATATGGTGTAAGTGGCAACTCGGCAGCAGCCGGTTATTATGCTGCCTTGTACAGCGTACCCACAGCATGGGGAACAGGCTATTTGTCCAATAATTTTTCTAACCCCTATCTGAAATGGGAAACAGACAGATCTGCAAATATTGGTTTTGATCTGCGCATGTTTCATAACAGGCTGGAAGTAGTGGCTGATTTTTATATAAAGAAGATCACAGATCTGCTTACTACCAACGATTATCCTTTTTACACGGGTGGTGATATGTCGTATTCTTCAGGGTATATACGGTTCCCTACTTCCAACGTGGGTTCTATGGAAGATAAAGGATTTGGTATAACAGTGAACAGCGTAAATATAGAAAAGCCGTTCACATGGAAAACAGGCTTTAATTTCTCTGTGGACAGGAATAAGATCACCGCACTGAACAATAATACACCCATTAACAGTACTTACGGAACCAGTTCAATAATCAGTTCTTCGCGTGTGGGGCAACCTGCAGCCTTAATAACAGGTTACATCGCCGAAGGCCTTTTTAAAAATATCAGCGAAATACAGAATCATGCGGTACAAACACCCAATGGGGTACTAACGGTAGATCCTAACCAGGGAACATGGGTGGGCGATATCAAATTCAGGGATATCAGCGGACCAGATGGTAAGCCTGATAATAAGATAGATCAGAATGATCGTGTAGTAATTGGAAACCCCTGGCCAAAACTCACCTATGGGTTGACCAATACCTTCTCATACAAAAACTTTGATCTCAGCATTTTCATAATGGGCGTACAGGGGAACAATGTATATAACTATACACGTTACCTCAATGAAAATCCACAGGGAACTAGCCCATATAGTAATTATTTCAAGTCGGTTGCAAATTTTGCAAAACCCAGCAGCATAACACCCGGGGATATGACAGCAACACTTACCAATCCCGGTTACCAGATAGCACGTATTACTACCAATGATCCCAATGGTAATTTTAAATCCAGCAACTGGTATATAGAAGATGGTTCTTATCTGCGTATCAAAAACATTACACTGTCGTATGCAGTGCCTTCAAAATTACTTTCCCGTACCAATGCATTGAAGGGGTTGCGATTAGCCGCCAGCGTGCAGAACCTGCACACATTTACAAAGTATAAGGGTTACGATCCTGAAATTGGCATGATACCCAATTATGGATCACTGACGGTGGGTGTAGATGATGCTCGTTACCCTTCTACCAAAATGTATTCATTAAGCCTGGTAGCTGATTTTTAACCATTAACTATTAAATTTTTTAATATGAAATCGTTTTTCACCATTCTGGTTGCATTGATAACACTTACGGTGTTAGAAGGCTGCAAAAAAGATTTCCTTGACAGACCACCACAGGACCAGTTGATTGCTGAAGTATTTTACCAGACAGCAGAACAGGTACGTGCAGGCACTGCACCCCTGTACAACATTGTGTGGTTTGATTATAACGATAAAGCTGCGTTGTCTTTTGGTGATGCCCGCGGGGGTAATATGATCTCCAACGACAGGGACCCTTTTTACAAATTTGCAGTGGCATCTACAGATGTCAATACATTATTGCCTGCCTACAAATCCTTTTACAAGATCATAGCGCAGAGTAACCAGACCATGCTCAATATCAAGAACAATGCAACGGCTGTAGACCAAAGTGTAAAAAACGGAGCTATAGCAGAATGCAGGTTCATGCGTGCAATGGGATATTACTACCTGGTAAGCAACTGGGGAGCAGTACCCATTATTTATGACAATTCAACGCAGATGGCAGACCTGAGTATCACCAGGAACACTATTGAAAGTGTATGGCAGTTTATTATTATGGATCTGACCTATGCTGCAAAAAATCTTCCTGCTACTGCTTTCCAGGATGGAAGACTTACAAAATATTCAGCAGAAGGTATGCTGGCGCGTATGTACCTGACACGTGCAGGATTGAACAGCACTGGCACACGCAAACAATCGGACCTGGACAGTGCTAAATTACTGGCGGCAGATGTTTGTCATAACAGCCCCAACCAGATTGAAAAGAATTATGCTGATCTGTTTAAGAGCGCCAATCATAACAGCTCTCACAACAATCCGGAAAGCTTATTCTCGCTGCAATGGATGCCTATCAAAGATCCCTGGGGTATCAACAATTCTTTCCAGGCATACATGGCACGTAACGGAGATATTACCGGAAGCTGGGATGGATGGGGCGCTGCACATGGCTGTTCTGCCAACCTCATCAAATACTACATAGATCATCCGGCAGATTCCAACAGGCGAAAGGCTACTTTTATGTTCAATGATGATTTTTACCCGGAGATACGAAAAGACCTGGGAGGATACCATTATACTGCAAACGAAATTGCCAATACAAAAAAATACATCATAGGCTCTGTAGCTGATAACGGTGGTAAAGGAAGTGAAATGTGCGAATACATCAACACCTATATGTTACGCCTGGCAGAAGTGTACCTGATCTATGCGGAAGCTATCCTGGGCAATTCTTCGTCTACCTCCGATGCGGAAGCATTAAAATATTACAACGCGGTACGTCAGCGAGCCATGCCTGGTGTAACACCTGCCACTTCCATTACTTTTGATGACATATTCCAGGAACAGCGTATTGAAACTGTATTTGAAGGAAAGTACTGGTACGACCTGTTGCGTTTATATTATTTTAACCCAACAAAGGCTAAGAGTATAATCAATGCGCAGGATAAGGGCGCATATACATTGACGCATAATACAGGTACGGAATCACCGCGTCAGTATACGGTAACCTATAATACCATTGTTTATCCGGTAACAGACCAGACAATATATCTGCCATTGCCGGAGGCTGAACTGGTAAAAGCACCTAACCTGGCTAAAGAACCGGTAGCTTTTGATTTCAGCAAGATCAAGGATTAATCACATTAATTCAAATTATCATGCAAACATATCGTTTACGTAAAGCGGGATTGTACGGGTGGCTGGTGCTTTGCATTCTGTGCCTGTATGCCTGTAAAAAAAACAATGAAGGCGCACCTGCCATTACCAGGCTGCGTGCTATCAGCCCTGCTCCCAATGATTCTACACTTACTGTTGCTGGTCCCGGACAAACTGTAGTGATCCAGGGTTCCAACCTGGCCTCAGCACGGGAAGTATATTTCAACGGATATCCTTCTCCATTTAATTCAGCACTGTTTTCAGACGCAAGTATGGTGGTAACCATACCAGCAGATATGCCGTTTGCCAATCTTGACCAGACCAAACTCAATACTGTAAGGGTAGTAACTGCTCATGGTGAGGTTACTTATAGTTTTCCAATTGTGCCACCACCACCAATAATTACTGCCATGTCACATGAAAATGCAGCGGGTGGCGCTACTGTGATCATCAGTGGAAACAATTTCTTTTATATAGATAAGGTCACTTTTCCCGGGAATAAAACCGTAACCTCCGGCATTGTCACCAACGCATCGGGTACCACTTTGCAGGTAACTGTACCTACAGGCATTACCAACGGCGGAAAGATATCTGTCAGTAACCGGTATGGAACAGGTACGTCAGCATTCCCTTTTGGAGATTTTACTACAGGGGTGTTGTGCAATTTTGATAATGTCAACACCTTCAGCTGGGGATGTTCCATTGAATCTGACGCCACTGCTTTTCCCGGAGCTACCGGTAGCTATGCGCATCTCAGACAAAGCGATGTTGGTGCTAATGCGTGGGATTGGTATAATGGAAAAAGAGGAGTGATCACCAATCATGCAGATTGGGTGCCTGCAGCCAATCTAAACGATCCCATTGCTGCTTATGTAATGAAGTTTGATGTGTATGTTAAACAGCCTCTCAGTACCGGTTGCCTGTATATTGGTCCTATGCCGGATGATAACTGGCAATACATGTACAGATTTGAACCGTGGAAACAAAAGGCAAATTTTACTACCAGTGGCTGGAATACAGTTACTATACCATTGAGCCAGTTTAAAGCAAAAGACAATAATGGTACCAATGGTGCCGGTAGTAGTGTAGCAAGTCTGAATGCATTACTGGGTAATATTGATGAAGTGGTAAAAATGATGTTTGTAAATGATACCGGCACCCCACTGGCAGAACTGGATATGGCTATAGATAATATTAAGGTGATTAAATTACAATAACATCTCATATTTTTTGCAAGCAAGCTTTCAATAGTAGATGGATTTTGGCTTACTGAAAGTGGTATTTGCAGACCTGCATCATTCCTGCTTCCGTTGCTGGAAGCAGGAACTGCAGGTATTTAAACATTTCCGTAACATGAGGTATCGAATTACTTATGTATGCATTTCACTGGTATTACAGGTGCCGGAATTACGGGCACAGGATGCCGGTTTTTTTCTTGCTGACTGGCAGCCTAAGAATATTACGGCACCGGTATATACTGACGTGGTCAAGCCATCAGGTACAGTGCAAACTACGGTTACAGTTAATACGGGTACAGTGATCAACAAAGTTTCCCGTTACCTGTTTGGTAACAATTGCAATCCTTATATGACGCAAGTGGTTACAGAAACAGGATTGCTGAACAATATTAAAAATCTTTCCCCCAACCTTATCCGGGCTCCGGGTGGCAGCCTCAGTGATGTTTATTTTTTTAATGCCGCTGATGGACAACCTCCTGCAGATGCACCGGATTCATTAATGGATGCCAGTGGTACAAAAACAAAAGCAGGGTACTGGTATGGAAAAAATACCGCCGGTTGGACTATGTCTGTAGCCAGTTACTACAGTATGTTGCAGCAAACAGGAAGTACAGGTATCATCACCATTAATTATGCTTATGCACGTTACGGAACGGGCAATAACCCTGTACAGGCAGCCGCACACATGGCCGCCGAATGGGTGCGGTACGATAACGGGCGTACAAAATTCTGGGAGATCGGTAACGAATCTGCAGGTTCATGGGAAGCAGGTTATCGTATTGATGTTACGAAGAATAAAGACGGTCAACCGGAATATATTTCAGGAGAATTGTACGGGCAGCATTTTAAAATATTTGCCGATTCCATGCGTAAAGCCGCGGCTGAAACAGGTGCCGTTATAAAAATCGGGGCACAACTGATCCAGTCAGAAGCAACTTATTCATACAATACTATAGACCGTAACTGGAACTCCGGATATTTTTCCAAAGCGGGTAATTATGCGGACTTCTATATTATACATTCTTATTACACCCCTTACAACGAGAATTCTACTGCAAGTAATATTTTAAATTCTGCCGCAACAGAAACGACCAACATGATGAATTATATGAAAACAACTACTACGGCTGGAGGTGTTGAGTTAAAACCAATAGCCTTAACAGAGTGGAATATTTTTGCGGTAGGGTCAAAACAAATGGTATCACATATCAATGGTTTACACGCCGACCTGGTGTTGGGAGAGTTGATCCGTAATAAATATGGCGAAGCAACCCGTTGGGATCTTGCCAATGGATGGGATAATGGTAACGACCATGGCATGTTCAGTATGGGCGATGAACCTGATGGTATTGCAAAGTGGACACCACGCCCCGTATTTTATCATATGTATTATTTCCAGAAGTTTTTTGGCGACCAGATGGTTGCAGCCACTGTATCGGGTAGCACTGATGTGGTGGCCTATGCATCAACATTTACATCAGGACAGGCAGGCGTGGTGCTGGTAAACAAAGGCAATACGGCACAGGTGGTAAAGATTAACTTCCAGGATTTTTATCCCGGCGATCGCTATTACTGGTACACACTGACGGGTAGTAATGACAATGGTGAATTTTCCCGGAAGGTACTGGTGAATGATATTGGCCCTGCAGGAACTGCCGGTGGACCTGCTGCATACACTGATATAAAAGCAAATGCTGCTCAGGCTGGTAATGATGTACGTGTGAACCTACCTGCGCGGGCTGCTGTTTTTATGCTGGTAGAAAAAAGCAGTGTAACAGCTACTGTAGATCTTGATCCTGATAATAAAATGGTACAGGTAATGCCCAATCCATCGGTGACCGGTAATTTTTCCGTTGTATTCAATGGGTTTTCTCCGGCAGATGTATTGCAGGTAAAATTATTTCAGGCAAATGGTCAGTTGATAACATCAACAGCAGTAAAAAATATACGTACATTAACCATCAACAGGTATCTGAAAAGAGGTTTGTATTTGTTACAGGTAACGGGTAATAAAGGAGCCACAGTAAAAAAGCTGGTGGTGCAATAAACAGGCAGCAATATTTTATTAAATAGCTAATATGGCAAAAAATGTAGTCATGTTATGTAGCCTGCTGGTATTACTGGCAGGTTTTTCTTCAGTAACAGCGCAACAGTTTACACAACGGCGCAATAATTTTAACGACAACTGGAAATTTCACCTGGGCAATGTACAGGATGCGGAACAACCAGGCTTTGACGATGCTGCGTGGCGTTTGCTGAATGTACCACATGACTGGAGCATAGAAGGAGCTTTTGATGAAAAAAATCCGGCAACAACAGGCGGAGGTGCTTTGCCCGGCGGTGTAGGATGGTATAGAAAAAAATTTACATTGCCGCTGACACAGAAAGGCAGACAGGTTTTCCTGGAACTGGATGGTGTATATTGTAACAGTGAGATCTGGGTAAACGGACATTATCTGGGCAAACGTCCTAATGGATACATTTCTTTCCGGTATGAATTAACACCCTGGCTGCTGTATGGAAGCATACCGAACGTAATTGCCGTAAAAGTTGGCAATGATGCACAACCTAATTCACGCTGGTATTCCGGATCAGGCATTTATCGCAACGTATGGCTAACCATTACGGGAAAAACTGCCATTGATCAATGGGGTACGCATATTGTTACACCGCAGGTCAGCAAACAACAGGCTATAGTTAATGTTACCACCACTGTCAGAAATACATCAACAGCAGTTGAACAATATACACTTACCACTATTCTTTATGATGCACAGGGAAAAGCAATAGCGTCAGCAACTATTCAGCGTGCAGCAGGAAAAAATGATACCACACAGGTTCAACAGGTGTTCCGGATAAAGAATCCGCATCTGTGGTCGGTACAGCAGCCTTATTTATACAAAGCAATATCACTGGTAAAGGTCAATAACCTGGTAACGGATCGTTATGAAACCATGCTGGGGATACGGTATTTTGATTTCGATGCCGACAAAGGGTTTTCACTGAATGGAGAACCGGTAAAGATACTGGGTGTCTGCAATCATCACGATCTTGGAAGCCTGGGATCAGCAATGAATACCCGTGCATTGGAAAGACAATTGCAAATGCTGAAACAAATGGGATGTAATGGCATCCGTACTTCACATAATCCGCCTGCACCCGAACTGCTTGACCTGTGCGATAAAATGGGCTTTATTGTAATGGATGAAGCCTTTGACATGTGGAAGATCCAGAAAAATCCTTACGATTATCACCTGAACTGGGATGAATGGCATGCGCGCGATCTGCGTGATCAGTTACTGCGGGACAGGAATCATCCTTCAGTATTTATCTGGAGCATTGGCAACGAGATCAACGAACAATGGGATAAAAAAGATAGTTCTGGTACCGCCATTGCACGTGAACTGGCAGCAATAGTACGTTCATTAGATACCAACCGACCTGTTACGGGGGCTTTCAACAGTCCTTATCCTGACAATCCATTGATCAGATCAGGCGTGTTTGATCTGATCGGTTACAATTACGAACACAATAATTTCGCCACATTTCATACCCGGTTTCCCGGCAAAAAATTCATCGCTACAGAAACTACTTCCGCATTGCAGACACGCGGACATTATGATCTGCCTGCGGATTCCGTGCGGATATGGCCCGAAAAATGGGATAAACCTTTTACTACGGGTAATGCAGATCTTACCTGTTCTGCGTATGACAATTGCCGCACGCCATGGGGTTCAACACACGAAGCAACCTGGAAGATTATAAAAAAACATGACTTCCTATCAGGTATGTATATCTGGACAGGTTGGGATTACCTGGGAGAACCCACGCCGTACAACTGGCCCGCACGCAGTTCTTATTTTGGTATCATAGACCTGGCTGGTTTCCCAAAAGATGTATATTATATGTACCAGAGCGAGTGGACCGATAAACCTGTATTGCACGTATTTCCGCATTGGAATTGGAAAACAGGCGATACGGTAGATGTATGGGCATATTACAATAATGCCGATGAAACAGAACTATACCTGAATGGAAAAACAATGGGCATCCGGAAAAAAGAGCATGATGATTTACATGTACAATGGAGCGTGCCATATATACCAGGTGAACTGAAAGTTGTATCAAGAAAAAATGGTCGAACTATACTTACAAAAACGATCCGTACTGCGGGAAAGCCGACAGCAATTGTACTGCAACCAGATCGTAGTACTATAAAAGCAGACGGTAATGATCTTTCATTTGTAACCGTTACTGTAATTGATAAAGATGGCAATACAATACCAGACGCCGCTGATCTGGTACAATTTACAGTAACCGGGCCAGGCATAATAGCAGGGGTAGACAATGGACTCCAAACCAGTCATGAATCATTCAAAGCAAATTACCGTAAAGCATTCAACGGGCGTTGCCTGGTAATTGTGCAGTCAAAACCAACGGCAGGAACTATTCGTCTTTCAGCATCAGCAAAAGGATTACGCAGTGCAGCCATCAATGTTATTGCACGGTAAGCTTCCGTTAAACAATATAGGTTTGTAATACAATCGCCTGTTTATGGGTAACAGAACAAAGATCTTTTTACCGGTTCTTATTTTGCTGGCACAGTATGTATGGGCTGGAGGGGAGCAACGTATTGTGCTCAATCAACTGGGCTTTTATCCGAAAGCTCCTAAAATTGCTGTTGTGACAGGAGCTACCATTGCCCGGCAATTTTATATTCTTTCTGCTGCAAAACGGGATACGGTATTCATGGGTACATTGGGTGAACAACAACAATCTGCTTATTCTGCTACAATTACACGCATTGCTGATTTCAGTACGTTGCAAAAAACGGGACAATATATCATTACAGTACCCGGTGTGGGGGCCTCGTATGTATTTACCATTGCTGCTCATGTACAACATGCAGTAGCGGTTGCATCAGTTAAAGGATTTTATTACCAGCGTGTATCTGAGCCTTTAGATAAAAAGTATGCAGGCAAGTGGGCCCGTGCTGCAGGGCATCCGGATACAACTGTGTTGATACATCCCGCTGCGGCTACTGTACAAAGACCTGCCGGAACAATCATTTCCACGCCCGGAGGCTGGTATGATGCCGGTGATTATAATAAATACATTGTCAACAGCGGTATTACCACAGGCACACTATTATCGGCGTATGAAGATTTTTCCCCTTATTTCGATACCCTGCGTACCAATATTCCAGAGAGTAATAACGGGTTACCAGATCTGCTGGACGAAATACTGGTAAATCTGCGCTGGATGCTGACCATGCAGGATCCTTATGATGGAGGCGTTTATAATAAATGTACCAATGCAGGTTTTGATGGCATGGTAATGCCGGGTGTAACCAAAGTGCCGCGATACGTAGTACAAAAAGGAACGGCTTCTACTCTGGATTTCGTCGCCGTAACTGCACAGGCTGCGCGCATTTTTAAAAAGTTCAGCAAACAATGTCCCGGACTGAGTGATAGCTGTCTGGCTGCTGCAAATAAGGCATGGCAATGGGCATTGAAACATCCTGCCATGGCGTATGACCAGGATAGTATAAACAAACGATTTCCCATTCCGGTCACCACCGGCGGATATGGTGATCGGAATTTCAGTGATGAATGGTATTGGGCTGCTGCAGAACTGCTGGTCACTACCGGCAACAATAGCTACGACTCTGTACTACTGGCACAACGCAGTTCACTGGTCAATATACCTGGCTGGAATGATGTACGCATGATGGGCTATTACACATTGGTCCGTTGCACTAAAACATTATCTCCGCAAACAATTATGCTGGCAGAAGAATGTCGTCAGAAAATCATTACGATGGCAGATGCGCTCATCAGCAATGGAGGCAATAAGGCTTTTCAAACCATCATGGGTCAAAGTCGTCGTGATTTTTTCTGGGGAAGCAATTCGCTGGCTGCCAACCAGGGAATATTGCTGATCAATGCATGGATCTATACCAAAAAAGAACAATATGTAAATGCGGCACTTTCCAACCTGGATTACCTGTTAGGGCGCAATGCTACAGGTTATTGTTTTGTAACAGGCATCGGGAGCAAAAGTACACTACACCCCCATCACCGTATTTCAGTAGCTGATGGTATTGATGCGCCTGTGCCCGGTTTGCTGGCCGGTGGCCCCAACCCCGGAAGACAGGATCATTGTCATTACGATTTTACAGAGCCGGAAACCTGCTACCAGGATATTGATTGTTCGTATGCCAGCAATGAAATTGCCATTAACTGGAATGCGCCGCTTGTATACCTGGCCAATGCGCTGGAAGCAATTTATGCCCCTCGCTGAAAACAGGTGGGAAGGGATGAGAATGTAGATTGTTTTTCATTTTTTACAACTCATGTTACATCTGCGTGAGTTTGCCCATAAATTGCTGCTTCTATCCTGAACTTACAATAGAATTTAATATTTTGTGCGGTTTTAAACACCATGCATGAAATTATTGTTGTTCCTGGTCCTGCTTTGCAGTTTTGGCCTGCTGACTCCTGTGTATCCACAGAAGCCACGCATAGAAAATAATCCTTACTGGATTGGCCACAACAATATTGATTATACTGCTATCGGTAGTGAAGGTGATTTTGAAGATGGTTATATGAACCTGTTGTTTGAACGGCAGGTAAACCTGGCTTTGCAAACCACTTATATAAAAAGAGTGTACAGGATCATTACAGAAGCCGGTGTACAGAATGCTTCTGAAATTTCGGTAAGTTATGATCCCTCTTTTCAACAGGTCGCTTTTCATTCAATACAGATCCTGCGTGATGGAAAAGCTATCAACAAACTAAACTTCTCCCGTATTAAAACCATCCAGCAGGAAAAAGAACTGGACAGAAGTATTTACAACGGGGCACTTACGGCAGTGTTGTTCCTGGAAGATGTGCGCAAAGGTGATATTGTAGAATATGCATATTCCGTAAGTGGTTTCAACCCGGTGTTCAAAGGCAGGTATTTCAGTACATTTCAGGCACAATATAGTATTCCTATCAAAAACATCTTTTACAAAATAGTATGTCCTGCAAACCGGAAGCTGAATATCAAGAACAGGCTGACAAATATAGAGCCGGTCATTACGGGATCAACCAGCGAAAAGGTCTATGAATGGAAGATCGTTGATCCGCCTGTGATAAAAGCACAGGATCAGCTTCCTTCCTGGTACGATCCCTTTGGTGAAATCATGGTGAGTGAGTTTGACAACTGGCAACAGGTAGTACAATGGGCATTACCATTGTTCAACAGCAAAACACCGTTGTCAAAAGAATTACAGAAAAAGATTCAGGAGATCAAAGAACAGTACGATACACCGGAAAAACAGGTACTTGCTGCATTGCGGTTTGTACAGGATGATATACGCTACCTGGGCATTGAAATGGGCAGCAACTCACACCAGCCCAATACTCCGAACACTATTTTTGCCCGCCGTTTTGGTGATTGTAAGGACAAATCCTTTTTATTGTGCACCATGCTGAAAGCGCTGAATGTGGAAGCTGTACCGGTGCTGATCAATACTACCTACAAAAAAACATTGCAGGATTGGCTGCCTTCTCCCGGTGCATTTAATCATGCAACAGTAAGAGTCCATTTTAACAATAAATACTACTGGTTCGATCCTACCATTTCATTTCAGCGTGGAGGTATTGGCAGCATTGCTTACCCTGATTACCAGTGTGGACTTGTATTAAGCGATTCTTCTGCAGCTTTGACCAATATACCATTGCAGGACACCGGCAAGGTGGTAGTGAAAGAGCTTTTTACGATGGAAGATATCTCAGGCCCTGCTGTGCTGACTGTTACTACGCGTTACAGCGGTTCATTTGCCGATGACATACGAAGCGATATAAACAACAACAGCAAAACAGAACTCCAGAAAAGATACCGCGATTTTTACAACAGCTATTATGATGGTACCAACGTAAAAGACAGCATGCGCGTACAGGATGATGAGACTACCGGTAATATTACTATTACGGAATATTACACTGTAAAACATCTTTGGAATATCAGCAAAGGAATTACCAAAGCATCTTTTTACGGAATGTCTGTAAGTGCTAATCTGCAGAAACCAACAGAACGTGATCGTACAATGCCGCTGGCAATTGCCTATCCGGCTCATTATATTGAAGAGATAGAAGTACGGTTGCCTGAAAACTGGAGTTTTGAAGAAACACCGGTGGATGTTAAATCCGGCTCATACCATTTCTCTACATCCATGTTCACTACCATCAGGAAGATACGGCTTACCATTGAATACAAGGCGCTAAAAGACTATGTTGATACAGCAGACAGTGAACAGTTTTTCAGTGACTATGATACCATGAAGAGTGCATTAGGGTACCAGCTTACTCAGGGTAAAGAAGTGATGCCGGAGAAAAAGGAGAAAGTGTCAGATGTTGTGGGCACTATTGTTGCCGCACTCGTAATATTGGGGGTGGTGATCATGATCATCATCAGGGCATTGCGCCGGTAAGAGTTTAGTAATATATTTACTGAATAAGCTATAGTGAAAAGGTGCAGAAAAATATCTGCACCTTTTTAGTAAACGGAAGTTAGTTGAAGTATTTAATAGCACGATAACTGGATGCACTTTGTGCTATACGCATCAACACCTCGTTTGTAACATGATTTACTTCCAGTGTATAGGCAGCCGATCCGCCACCGATAAGATATATATCACCGTTTTTAGTGACTGATCCTGCATACTGAATGAATTTATCCGGAATAGTATATGCCGTGGCATTGCTGATCACTTTATTAATTTCGTCCAACTGAAACTCCATAATACGGCTGTAAGGCCTTTCGTTAATTTCTCCGTTATCCAGTAATATCAGTGTACTGTTATTATCAGTAAGTCGCGCAAAATGCTGACGCAGGAATTGCTGATTTTCTGTAATCGGGAAGTCGCTGTTCTTGCCGCCCAGGCGCCACATAACAGAACCATCGGTACGGTTGATTTTAATGACCTGGTTCTGATTGCGGAAAGAGCAGATCAGGTTATTGTCTTTCGGGTCAATATACATGCTGTTCATATGAAGGTAGTCCTGTACAGAAGATGCATCACTAAAAATGTTGCCTTCAACACTGTTGCCGTACATTTCAACATGCTGAGATGCTTCCCATTGCCATACCACTTCGTTGTTGTCTATTTCCTGGATAATGTTATCTACTACTGTTACACCACTGGCAGGATGCAGACTATCAGGAATATTGGTGGGCTGCTTCAGATAATAACTTAGCAAAATATAATGATCATCATCCAATAAAATAAACTCATGTTCATCGAGTTTGTCCTGCACGCTGGTATTGATGCCGCCATTATTCAACAGTTTAACTGTTTTGAGAACGTTCAGCGCAGAGTCGCAGATATACTGATAACCGATAAGTGTAGTATTTACGCCCGATAAGGTTGAAGTGCCTTCTGTTTTAAAATAGGTATACCTGGTTTTACCATTAATGACCCAGCGCTGGAAGTTAGCAACCTGCAGACCTAAAGAACTGGAATTTATTACTTCACCTTTTTCATTCAGTATAGCAATAACGCCGTCGGTACTGCTGTTGAAAGACTGTAGTATTTCACCGGAAGAGCCGGTAAGCGTTCCGGATACTGTCATTAAACTGGTAGTGAGCGTGTTGGCATTAACGGGTGCAGGAGTAGTATCATCTTTTTTACAACCAATAGCAGCGATACACATGGAAGCGATCAATAGCGATAAACTAAATGAGGTAATTGAATTTTGCATAGCGATTTAATGTAATGAATGAATAAATATGGAACTGCATGCAGTTTGACAACTTCATTTGGTAAGGCAGGAGTCGGTACTAGTGGTTTGTAAGAGATCCGGATATTACTTCCGGAGTGTAGCCAGCCTTTGTCATACTAACTGCAAAATCTGGTAGGTATTCTTTGCGGACTTCAGCATAAGTATACTGCTGAAGATGTAAAAGGGTTGGGTATACTATCGTCGATGTATACGTATTTATTACTGCATAGAAGATTTTTTGCAAGCGGTTAACCAAAGGAGGATTTTATCCGGATATTCTTTAATCTCTTTTTAATAACAAGGTATGATGTGCAGTTAAACGTTATAATGAAGATAAAAGATGTGCAAAAGAACAGATGGTCAATAAAATCTAACAGGTAGTCGATGCATTACACAATACTGGCGATGTTTGGAGAATGCTTTTGTGGAGAAGCAGAATAACGAAGAATTAACTTTTCTGGCTGTGGTAAATAACTGTTGTGAAATTGCTACCGGGGATGAATGTTCTTTTTGCTTGTAAGAGGCATAAAAAAACCTGCCCTTTTATTACCGTCCCAACTACGTTTGGTATAAAAAGGCAGGCATAATAATTTACACACAGGTTCCGACAACAGATAAGGTTTTAAACAGGTTGGACTGTTGAATGGTTGATGGTATCCCTGCAATGCTTACGGTTCAGGTTCTTTTGTAAGAATGGCAGAAAAATAGGCAGCTACTTTTCACGGATATGGATTTTCTTTTTGGTTTTTAAAAGGACGATCTGGATTCTATCACTATAACAATACCTGGTGTTTCAATAGGGTTGGACAACTATGACGAAAACGAGTTATAAAAAAAGAAGAAAGTTGATTGACATTGGATTTTGCCGGATTTCATAGAATATTAGAATGACTTCTGGACGGTTATTATTGGACATTGGAGGTCTGAGGTTGCTAATCCTCGTCAATCAACTTCGATACAAAAATAAATGTGGATAAACATGTGGACAAGAGCAGTTATGCTCAATTTTAACAATTCGGTATTTACTGTGTAAATCGTATCTTAACTATTCAGGTGCGTAGTTTTCAGTTAAAAAGGCTCGTAAACTTCCTATTTGGGATAACTTTACAGTATATTCCGAAATAGTATAATTTCGTAGTTCTGCTATAGTATTAATCACGAAAAATTTTCATTTTGTGGGGTAGATTAGAACACTGAGATCGACCCCATTTTAAAATCAAACCGAATGAAAAGACCAGAAGGCGATAAGGTTATAAAAGTAGCTATTGCCGATGATCATGCCCTGTTTAGAGCTGGTGTAAGAACCTCATTATCAATTAAAAAAGATGTTGAGTTGATTGCAGAGGCCGATAATGGCATGCAACTACTGAACCTGCTGAAACACATTGAGCCGGATGTAATATTACTGGATATCCAGATGCCCATTATGGATGGTATCCAGACTTTGCCCGAGATCCGCAAAATACGTCCCGAGGCTAAAGTGATTATCCTCTCTATGCACAATGACCATTCCATGATCAGCAAACTTATGGAAATTGGCGCCAATTCTTACCTCACGAAAAACTCCGATTCAGAAACCATTTACCAGGCAATTGTGACCTGCTATGAACAGGAGTTCTTTTTCAATGAGTTAACCAACAAGGCCCTGCTTACAGGCCTGCGCACCAAGCGTGCAGATGTATTGGCCCCGCAGGACATCAACCTGTCCGATAAAGAGGTCAGGGTGTTGAAACTGATGTGCGAGGAAAAGACTACAAAGGAGATCGCCGATATTGTTGAGATCAGCCCGCGTACAGTAGAGGCTATCCGTGATAAGCTCAAAACAAAAACAGGTGCCAAATCAATGGCCGGTCTGGTAATGTATGCTGTGAAGAACGGCATTATTGACCAGCCTCAGTAATTATTTCATATAACAGCATACTTATAGCTTCTTTATACTTATTAACACATTCAGGGCTGTCTCATAAGACAGCCCTTTTTATTATACATAACAGGTTACAATCATTCTGCTACATTATATATGAAACCCTGTAACTTGTAGCCGTAATGGATCAATACATTTATTTCGATGGAAAAATATTGCCGGCCGGTTCTCCGCTGGTATCAGCAGACAACCGGGGATTGCGGTATGGCGATGGCTTGTTTGAAACCATCAAAGTGGTGAACAATACTATTTTGCGGGAGCAATTGCATTTTGAAAGATTGTTTCAGGGAATGGAATTGCTGCAGTTTAATATACCCCCACATTGTACAGCGGCATCACTGGCCAGTCAGGTATTGCAACTTTGTAAAAAGAATAAGGTAGAAAAGGCAGCCCGCGTACGGTTGACTGTACTGCGCGGCAATGGCGGTTTGTACGATCCGGAACATTTACATCCGCAGATCATTATCCAGACATGGGCATTGCCAGACAATTATATGCAGCTGAATGAGAACGGGTTGGTGGTAGATGTTTGTACCGGTATTGCCAAAAGCTGTGATGTGCTGTCACATCTCAAATCCAATAATTATCTGCCTTATATCATGGCGGCTTTCTATGCAAAAAAAAATCGTTTAAATGATGCGTTGGTATTGAACAGCCATAACAGGGTCTGTGATACCACCATCGCCAATATTTTCCTGGTAAAAGACGGGCAATTGGTAACTCCACCTTTGTCTGAAGGATGTGTGGCTGGTGTAATGCGTCGTTACCTGCTGACAGTTGTTGCAGAAGCAGGATATATCATAAAGGAAATCCCGGTAACCATTGAAATGATACAATCGGCCAATGAAATGTTTCTCACCAATGCACTGTATGGAATCCGCTGGGTAAAGCAATGTGGCGAAAAAACTTACAGTAATCAATTGTCAGCTGAACTGTATCGCCGGTTTGTTCATTGATACTTTATCGTAATAACTATACAGCTATACCATCTTTTCCCTTTACTGTTCCGTATGTATTTGCTAATACTATAATTATTGTAATGAAACCTGTAGTAAACATATTCTGGTTCCGGCGTGATCTGCGATTGACTGACAATGCAGGACTGTATCATGCATTGTGTAGCGAAAACCCGGTAGTACCTGTATTTATTTTCGATACCAATATTCTTAACCTGCTGGATGATAAGAGCGATCGCCGCGTGGCATTTATACATGCTGCTTTGACTGAAATGCAGGAGCATCTGGTAAAACTGGGCACTTCGCTGGAGGTATACCACGGCAAACCAATAGATGTGTACAGGCAACTGCTGGAAAAATATACCATCGGAAAAGTATTTGCCAATCATGATTATGAGCCCTACGCACAGGAGCGCGAACAGGCAATTACCAACCTGTTGCAACAGCACGGCGCCTCGTTACACACTTATAAAGACCAGGTGATCTTTGAAAAAAACGAAGTAGTAAAAGATGATGGCAGGCCATATACTGTTTTCACCCCTTACAGCAAGCGCTGGAAAGCAACCTTGAATGATTTTTATATCAGCAGTTATCCTGTCAGGAAGTATTATAAAAATTTTTATCAGCAGGCTGCAAAACATATTCCGTCTTTAAAGTCTATTGGATTTACCGCCACCGATGAACCTTTTCCTTCCAGCACATTACATGAGGAGTTACTGAAGAAATACCAGGAGCAACGTGATTTTCCCGGCATCAAAGGTACCAGCAGGCTGGGTGTTCATTTGCGGTTTGGTACCATCAGCATCCGGGCGCTGGCAAAAAAGGCCGGTGAAACCAGTGAAACGTTTTTAAACGAACTGATCTGGCGCGATTTCTATCACATGATCCTGTGGCATTTTCCGCATGTAGGTAAGAGCAAAGCATTCAAACCGGAATATGATCTGATAAAGTGGCGTAACAATGAAGCTGAGTTTGAACGCTGGCGCAATGGTGCCACCGGTTACCCGATTGTAGATGCCGGTATGCGCGAACTGAATGAAACTGGTTTTATGCACAACCGGGTGCGTATGATCGTGGCCTCATTTCTTGCCAAACATTTACTGATAGATTGGCGCTGGGGTGAAGCCTATTTTGCGGCCAAACTGCTTGATTTTGATCTGGCTGCCAATAATGGTGGCTGGCAATGGGCGGCAGGTAGCGGCTGTGATGCTGCCCCGTATTTCAGGGTATTCAACCCGTACCTGCAGACACAAAAATTTGATCCGCAATTAAAGTACGTGCGAAAGTGGGTACCTGAACTGGAAAGCTTTGATTATCCAAAGCCAATAGTAGAACATGAGGTAGCGCGCAAACGTTGTCTGGAAGTGTATAGCAAAGCTGTGAAAAAAAACTGATCAGTTTCAGGCAATAAAGATATCCGCCAGTGCTGGAGTAGTGGTATTTTTTCCGGCAGTATAGATGTCCAGGAATTTCTGTACGGCAGCTTTACCGTCATTACCCAGGTTTAGCGAATAATTGTTTACGTACAGATCAATATGCTGACGCATAACAGATTCTTCCATTTCCTGTGAGTGCTGTTTTACATAATCTGTGATCAGCGGGTAATGGGCAAAAGCATATTCAAGACTTTTACGGATCAGCCTGTCAACCTGTTGTTGCAGAGCAATATCAAATGAGCGTTTCATAATGATACCGCCCAGTGGAATAGGGAACCCGGTAGTGCTTTCCCAGTATTCGCCCAGGTCCATCCATTTTATAAGACCTTTTTGCTGATAGGTAAAACGGTTTTCATGAATAATAACGCCGGCATCAACCGTGTTATCCAGTACTGCATTTTCAATGGCGGAGAATAACATAAATTCTTTCTGACGGGCCTCCGGAAATGCCAGCGAAAATAGCAGGTGGGCGGTGGTATTTTCTCCCGGAATAGCAATGCGAAGGTTGTTCACATCACCGGCTGCTTCACGGGATGTATTGGCTATCAGCAGCGGACCAACTCCTTTACCCAATGCGCCACCGGAATTTAACACATTGTATTGCTGCCATACCAGCGGTAACACACCATAACTGATTTTGGTGATGTCCAGTTTGCCCTGCAAAGCCCATTCATTCAGGGTTTGCACGTCTTCCAGCACAACATCAACATCCAGTCCATCTGTATCGATCTTCTTATTCACCAGTGCATCAAAAATGAATGTATCATTGGGGCAGGGTGAAAATCCAAGCGTAAGTTTCATAAGTGTTGCAGGTATTGGGGATCAGGTTTTAGAAGTCAGGAACATAAGCTGAGAGCTTTGGGCTGCGAGCCGTGAGTAAAGTAGCCTCAACCATCAAACAATCCAGCCATCAAACCATCAAAAAGCCCATTTTTCAAATTATAGATTGGTAATGATCTCAATCAGCTTCTCATTCAGTACATCAATGGCCTTTTTCATCTGCCATTTTGCTTTATCGCGCTCGCCAACATAATTGGATACAGACCGAATCTGCATAAAAGGAATACTTTCCATCAATGCTGTATAGTGAAACGCCGCACCTTCCATAGATTCAACAACCGGCGCATATTTTTGTTGCAATTGTTCAATACGAGCTGTGCGGGTGGTGATCTCATTGATAGTAATGCCACGAACAAAGTCAATGCCGTGTTCATCCCAATCTTCCGTGTAAGGGTTCACCAGGAATTTACCGGTGTAAGGTCCCTGGCCGGGCTCCTGCAATCCCATCTCGGTTACATCTTTAAAAATGCCCTGTTCTTCCACACCCAGATCGCCGGCAATATCTTCTTTCACAAACACCAGTGAGCCCGGAGCATACTGTTCGGAAAAACTGCCGCCAATACCGGCCTGTAGCAGGTAGTCGGGCCTGTGGTTGTGAATATTATAGGTGAGCAGGTAAGTGGTACTGATGCTGCCGATGCCGGTTAGCAGTACATCAATTTCATGTCCATGGTACTGAAAATCATGTTGTCGTAAAAAATCAACCGTGGGTTGTATTTCCATCTTCGTAGCCGCCGTCAACAAAATATACATGGTGCAAATATCCTGAATTGTAATGGAATATGAACCTATTGTCGTTCATAGGCTAAGTATTACCTTTGCGGAAATTTTTCCTGGTTAACCATGGTGTATCTGACGCGTGTTGAGCATTTTAATGCAGCCCATAAATTATACAATACTGCCTGGAGCAAAGAGCAGAATGAAACGGTATTTGGTAAATGTGCCAATGAGAACTGGCATGGGCACAATTACGAACTGTATGTAACAATTAAAGGAACTCCTGATCCTGATACCGGCTTTTTATTCGATGTAAAACGGTTGAGTAAGATCATTAACGAACATGTGCTGGAGAAGCTGGATCATAAAAACCTGAACATGGATGTGCCGTTTATGGCAGGAAAGCTTTGCTCTACAGAAAATCTTGCTATTGCTATCTGGCAACAGCTATTACCACATATGCCGGAAACAGTTCAACTGCATTGTATTAAATTGTACGAAACTCCCCGGATCTTTGTAGAATATTTCGGGGAATAGATATCGCAGTGAAGCGTGTTATTGAAAATTGTGGAATGCAATAAACAACCGGTTATCTTTTTTGTTGAGTGTAGTTTTGAAACCGGACAAAACCGGGTATTGCAGAAGAACGTAGATAACAGTAGAAGGTATTCTGTTTCACTGTTGCATTGGTATTTCATCGTCACTACTATCTTACTATGAATAAAAAAGTAGCTGTTTTCCGTAAAGAACACTTCAATGCTGCGCACAGGCTGTTCAATCCTGCATGGGATATGGCTAAAAATGATGCCGTGTTTGGCAAGTGTAACAATCCTAATTTTCACGGGCACAACTACGAGGTGGTAGTGAAAGTAACCGGTGAGCCGGATCCTGTAACAGGGTATGTGATGGATATGAAAATACTCAGCGACCTGGTGCGGGAGGAAGTGTTGGAAAAACTGGATCATAAGAACCTGAACCTTGATACCGAATTTTTCAAAGAGTTGAATCCTACGGCAGAAAATATCTGCATTGTGATCTATGAGTTGCTGCGTACAAAGATTGATGCAGCACTCGATCTGCAGGTAAGGTTGTATGAAACAGAGCGGAATTTTGTGGAATACCCGGTATCATAAAAAGCACAAATACCAGTCTTGCCTGGGTTATCCCGGCAAAAAAAGTTAGCAATACGAATGAGGAATCAGAGGGCGTGACAGAGCAATACCCGCCACTGACAACTCACAAAACAACGATCCATGGCGTACAAAAAAACAGAGCAATACGACGATAAAGTAACAACAGGACTGATCTCCAGCTATAAACAGGCGTTGCAATTATTGGGTGAAGATCCCGAGCGTGAAGGTTTGCAGAAAACCCCCGAACGCATGGCAAAGGCAATGCAGTTCCTGACGCACGGCTACCAGTCGGATGCACATGCCATTCTGAATTCGGCCAAATTCCATGAAGATGTTAGTGAAATGATCATTGTAAAGGATATAGAGCTGTTCAGTATGTGCGAACATCATATGTTGCCTTTTTACGGTAAAGCTCATGTAGCTTATATTCCCAACGGATATATTACAGGGTTGAGCAAGATAGCAAGGGTGGTAGATGTATTCTCACGTCGCCTGCAGGTACAGGAAAGACTGACCACGCAGATACGCGATGCCATTAAAGAAACATTGCAGCCATTGGGCGTAGCGGTGGTAATTGAGGCTTCACACCTGTGTATGATGATGCGTGGGGTGCAGAAACAGAATTCTGTAACCACTACTTCAGCGTTCTGGGGTGAATTTGAAAAAAATGAAACCCGCAGCGAGTTTACTAAACTGATTTCTTCTTCGTTGCATTAGAAAGGTGAGTTGTAAGTGGTGAGTATTGGCAATCATGAAAAGTAAAACGGATGTAGCCGGTTATAAGTTCTTGGTTGTGAACAATCAATAGTGGGTGATCGCTACTGTATTTGCCCGCTGCTCGTAGCTCAAGGCCTGCCACTTTTCGTGGCCAGGGAATACAACCTTAGTAACATCTGAATCATTTTCAACCTCCTGCAAAAGTTTGTCTTCCCTTTGGGGGCTATTAGTTAGGATTGCGTTGTATTTGTCTCGGCTCGTAGCTCAAATCCTGTAGTTTGTATTTCTAAAACCTCATTCCAGGTTCCTCTTCACCCTGTCAGCTTTTCAACCCGTTTCCCCAATTCCTTAGCCTACAGCCTTTTCTACCAACAGGCTTCCGATTTCAGGGCCTGTGACAAAGATTTTGCCAGTTAATCTCTTTGTGGCATTTTTGCCTGCTTAAACCACAAGCTATATATGACGCATGCTTTTGTGTTTCCCGGACAAGGTTCACAGTTCCCGGGTATGGGAAAAGATCATTATGACAACAGCGCTTTTGCCAGGAAATTATTTGAACAGGCAAATGAAATGCTGGGCTTCCGGATTTCCGACGTAATGTTTACAGGCAGTGAGGAAGATCTGAAACAGACCAATGTAACCCAGCCTGCCGTATTCCTTCATTCTGTAATTGCTTTTAAAAGTATTGATGGTGCAAAACCCGATATGGTGGCCGGCCACTCACTGGGCGAGTTTTCTGCCCTGGTAGCCAATGGCGTATTAAGTTTTGAAGATGCGCTGAACCTGGTAAGTATCCGTGCAAAGGCCATGCAGAAAGCCTGTGAGGTAACGCCTTCCACTATGGCTGCTGTACTGGCACTGGCTGATGAAAAGGTAGAAGAGATCTGCCAGGCAGTACAGGCTGAAACCGGTGAGGTAGTAGTACCAGCCAACTATAATTGCCCCGGCCAGTTGGTGATCAGCGGTACAGTAAAAGGTATTGACATCGCCTGCGAGCGTATGAAAGCGGCGGGTGCCAAAAGAGCCCTGGTATTGCCGGTAGGCGGCGCTTTCCATTCTCCTTTAATGGCTCCGGCCCGCGAAGAGCTGAAAGCAGCTATTGAAAGTACTACTTTTTATGCACCTACCTGTCCTGTATACCAGAACGTGGTAGCAAGGGCCGTGATTGAGCGTGATGAGATCAAAAAGAACCTGATTGAACAGTTAACCGGTGCTGTAAGGTGGACACAGAGTGTGGAAGCCATGATCGCTAACGGTGCTGCAAAGTTCACTGAGGCCGGTCCAGGTAAAGTATTGCAGGGATTGATCCTGAAGATCAATAAAACGGTAACTACAGAAGGTGTAAGCTAAACAGCAGAATATCTTGTTGTTATATTTAAATTCCTCCGACCAAAAGACGGGGGAATTTAATTTATAAGCATTTCGGTGGTAGCAATGCAACGATGGCAGTATTGGAAATGTCTGGCAGGTAAAAGTTATCATTGCATATGAAAAATACCTGCCTTATCCTTTGCCTGCTGGCAATAGCTGCCTGTTCAAAAAACAGTGAAAAAAAGGATGTGCTTTCCGGGGTATGGGTTGAAAAATCACAGCGCCTGGATACTATCAGTTTTGACCTCAGCCAGGAAACATGGGGTTGGGGAGCATCAGAAAAAGTGTTCGAACTGCGTGCAAAACCCTTTGTGGAAACTGCCGGCGGTTCAGACACTATCCGGATATCAGGCCTTTACATCTATAAACAAACTACAGATTCCGTAGCGCTTAGATCTATATACAGTTCTTCTCTCTTATATCATTCCTTTGCATTTACTATACAAACAACGGAAAGTTTTGCCATAGAACGTTTTTACAAACGCGACAATCTGCCTTCAACCCTGGAGTTTGTTCGTATTTATTAATCAATAGAACAGTTTATCCAGCCCGCATCAAAACGGGCCTGGTATTTTTTATAGAAGTTAATGGCAGGCTCGTTCCAGTCCAGTACCTGCCATACCATTCCACTGTATTTTTTTTCTTTTACTTCTGCAATCAGTCTATCGAACAGCAGTTTACCCAGTCCTTTGCCTCTCATCTGTTCAGTAACGATCAGGTCTTCCAGGTATAACCGCTGCCCTTTCCAGGTGCTGTAACGGATGTAGTACAATGCAAAACCTTCTACATTACCGTTTACGGTAGCAACAAATGCCCACCATACCGGTGTGTTGCCAAAACCGCTTTCAGTAAAATGTTCCAGGTTGGTTGTTACTTCTTCCGGTGCTTTTTCATAATCAGCCAGTTCCTGTATCAGTTCCATCAGTCGCGGGCAGTCTTCTTTTACTGCTCTTCTTATTTCAATGGTCATAGAGTGGTGAGTTGTGAATCAATGTCGCTAGTTAAGGTTGCTAATGCCGCCGGGTGAAGACACCAGCGACTATCTAACCGGCATTGAGTGGTGAATGGCAAATAGTAAACGTAAGGGCCTTATCCAGATCCTGACACCTAACTGAGTGCCTGCTCCAGGTCTTTCAGAATATCCTGTACATTTTCCATGCCGGTGCTCATACGGATCAGACCGTCTGTAATACCGTATTGTTCGCGCTTTTCCCTGGGCACACTGTAGTGCGTCATAGAAGCAGGATGACAGAGTAAAGTATCACAGGTTCCTAATGAAACAGTTCGGGTACACATTTTCAGTTTATTCATCATGTTAACACCTGCCTGCAAACCTCCTTTCAGTTCAAAGCTCATCATGGCTCCGGGGTGACGCATCTGTTTGGTTGCCACATGGTGATCGGGGTGTGTGGGCAAACCGGTATAATTTACCCTGGCAATTGCAGGATGTGCTTCCAGGTACCCGGCTACTTCCATAGCATTGTGACAATGACGATCCATACGGATCTCCAGTGTCTTCAAACCGTTGATTAGCAAAAAGGCATCAAAAGGACTGCTGTTACCACCCAGCAAACGGAAGGTTTTGCGTGCCTGTGTATGCATAAACTCTACATCACGACCCAGGAATATACCGCCAATGGCCGTACCATGACCATTGAGAAATTTGGTAGTGGAGTGAATAATGAAATCAACGCCATACCGGAATGGCTGTTGCAGGTAAGGGGTAGCAAATGTATTATCGCAGGCCACCAGTTTTCCATATTTTTTGGCAAGCGTGGTAAGCGCCTCAATGTCTACACACTGCAGGGTAGGGTTGGCTGGGGTTTCAATGTATACCATTTTGATGGCCGGGTCTTTCTTCAGGGCTGCTTCTGCCTTGTTCAGATCGCGCAGGTCATCAATAATATAATCAATACCCAGGTCGGGCAATATCTTGTCCAGGAACTCCTGCGAACCGCCGTAAAGCGAGTAATGGGATAATACTTTATCACCTTTTTTCAATGCAGACAGGAACATGCTGCTGATGGCTGCCATACCGGATGCCTGCAGAAAACCTGTTGCCTGCAGGGGATTGCCCGATGCATCCTGTAAGCCAAAGGTTTCCATCGCGGCAATTTTCCACATGGCTTCATCAGAAGTGGGATTGCTCCAGCGTGAATAGATATAGCCGTCCTCTTGTCCGCTGAAACGTTGCATGCCTTGTTCGGCATTATCATATACAAAAGTAGAAGATGCATAGACGGGTACCAGGTGTGCGTAACGTGGGTCCTGGGCATGTCCTGCATGAATGGCCAGCGAGCTAAAGCCGGTCGGTGAAAATTGATTATCAGCCATATGAGCGAGTATGAATTTATCGTGAGTATCAAAAATAACTCATTTGCAGGTTTTTGCAGGTGCCGGTATTATGTGAGTGGTAACCGGGCATGTGGATCGGTTGCGGACGAAAGATCTATGCAAAAGTTGTGTTGCACAACTTTTGAATGCATGTTGCGGGTTGGTTGATAAATATATTTTGGTATATGCAGGTTGTATTTTACTAACACTAACGAAGATCAATAAATGTTTTTTAAATTCGAAAATGCTGATAGTATCGTTGTGTATTTGTATAAGCGGTGCAAAATGATACTACCTGTTTTTATTCACTTTTTTAAACTTTATCACGATGCTCAAAAAAATGTCTCAGTTGGGTACTCCCATCACGCGCGATGCAATGAAAAACATTACCGGGGCACTTGCTGCATTCCCGGAATGGACATGTTATTACAATGGCTCATCAGTACAAATGTGTTTTGCATTTGATCCTGCAACTGCCTGTGGTTACGATTATTGCGACATAACAGGTACCTGTTCTTTTATGACGCAATGTATGGCTGTATGAATGTTCACCGATTATTAACTATCTGAAGTTTTGTTGCTTTTACTAAAAAGCAATCCTTTTATATGTTTAAAAATATTCAACAGTTGGGTAAATCACTTACCCGTACTGAAATGAAAAGCATTTCCGGCGGTCTTGTAAATTATATCCGCTGGGCATGTTATGAAGGCGGTAATACCACACAGGCATTTTACAATTGCCGTACAACAGATCCTACACCTTTTTGTGGTTATGATTTTTGTACAGCGGTTGGAAGCTGTCTTGCGCCCACTAATTGCTCATAGGAAGCAACGGGCACCTATTTTTAATTTTTCAACTGGAAAACAGGTCACATGAGAGAAATTCAACAACTGGGTAAATCACTGACCTGCACTGAAATGAAAAATATAGCAGGGCGTGTACCTCCGCAAACTTTATGGAGATGTTTTATCGATGGCTCGTGGTATGCAGATCTGTACAACCGCAGGGGGCTTGTCATTATGATGCGCCTTGGGAGGAAATAGGCACCTGCCATAGTCCTTTTGAATTGTGCGTAAACTAAAAAAAGCGGTGGCAGTATTCAAACAACACCCCCCGGCACAGCAATGCACCGGGGGGTGTTTATAATGTTGAACTGGTGTTATTTTCCGTCGTAACCCCATTTTACCAGGGTTGCTCCCCAGGTAAAGCCGCCGCCAAAAGCAGCCAGCAGCAGGTTATCGTCTTTCTTAAGTTTGCTTTCCCAATCCCACAAACACAGCGGAATGGTAGCGCCGGTAGTATTACCGTATTTGTAAATATTCACCATCACTTTATCCTGCGATAAACCAACACGCTCAGCAGTGGCGTCAATGATACGTTTGTTGGCCTGATGTGGCACCAGCCATGCAATATCATTGCCGGTAAGATGATTTCTTTCCAGCAGATCAGCGCTGACATCAGCCATGCCTTTCACTGCATTTTTGAAAACGGTCTGACCTTCCTGGTAGGCAAAGTGTTCACGGTTATTAACGGTTTCCAGTGAGGCAGGACGTAAAGAACCGCCGGCCTTCATGTGCAGGTACTGACCGCCTGCACCATCGCTTTTCAGTTTGCTGTCCAGTACGCCGTATCCGTTGGTATCGGGTTCCAGCAGTACAGCACCGGCACCATCACCAAAGATGATACAGGTAGCCCTGTCGCTGTAATCAATAATAGAGCTCATTTTATCGGCACCCACTACCACTACTTTTTTATAACGGCCGCTTTCAATTAAAGAAGCGCCGGTAGTGAGGGAATACAAAAAGCCGGAGCAGGCCGCCAGCAGGTCAAAGCCCCAGGCATTTTTAGCGCCCAGTTTATGACAGGCCAGGTTGGCGGTAGAAGGGAACAGCATATCCGGAGTAACGGTGCCCACAATTATGGCATCTATTTCCATGGGGTCGATGCCTCTTTTTTCGCATAATTGCCGTACTGCCGGAACTACCATGTCAGAAGTAGCCTTACCGTCACCCCGCAGAATTCTTCTTTCTTCAATGCCGGTACGGGTGCGGATCCATTCGTCGTTTGTGTCAACTATCTTCTCCAGGTCAAAGTTGGTTAGCCTGTCTTCGGGAACGTAGCCGCCCACAGCAGTGATAGCGGCAGTAATTTTTTGACTCATGCTTGGTGAAAGCGGTTTATCGGTTGAAATTGAATAGGTAGCAAAAATAAGGGGGTAAATGTACAGAAAAGTCAGGAAGTCGGGAAGATAAGGTACAAGGTGCAAGATGTAAATTGTTGAAAAGTTGACAAGGGTTTGCTGCTAACAACTAAATTCCAACTGCTAATACCTGATTCCTTTTCGGTTCTAAAAAACACAAAAAGACACAAGGTTCAGGCTAAGGTAGTAGCGTAACTGCAATTGCCAACTGCACGCAACTAAACCTGCAGCTTGTAAACGGTACCTGGAAACCCGCAACCCAAACCATTCAAAAACAACTCTGTATTGTTATTGTAAACCTTTATCAATAAACGAGAAACATTCGGGTAATTTCCTCTATTTTCGCGACATGATTGCTTTTATACGGGGCCAGTTTGTGTATAAAACACCGGCTATTGTTCATGTAGAAGCGGGAGGGGTAGGATACGAACTGCTGATCAGCCTGAATACTTATTCGCAAATTCAACACCTTGATAATGGTGTGCTGCATACACATCTTCACATAAGAGAAGATGCGCATGTGTTGTATGGCTTTGCGGAAGTGGCTGAAAAGGAACTGTTTCTGCAATTGACAAGTGTATCAGGTGTAGGTGCAGCAACCGCCCGTATGATGTTGTCTTCGATGAAGCCCGATGAACTGACCACCGCCATTGCACAGGAAGACACCCGGCAACTGGAACGGATCAAAGGCATTGGTAAAAAATCGGCTGAACGCATTGTACTGGAGCTGAAGGATAAAATGAAGCGCATCAAAACCGATAACGATAATATTCCTGCTCACAAAAGCAATAGGCTTGAACAGGATGCGTTAAATGCTCTGATAGCACTGGGTATTGCAAAAAATGCAGCAGAAATGGCTGTTCAAAGAGTACTGAAAGCCGAACCTGCCCTCACCGCAGTAGAAGACATAATTAAGAAAGCTCTAAAAACACTCTAAGCCTATCGGAACGGATTTTTACCTAACTAATTCCTGAGAGAAAAGACTTGGTCCGGATATCTTATCAGATTGCCATTACTATGGCTTTGTGTATGGCTGCTTTTGTTGTGCCCTGTGTTACAGCTTCAGCATACTATTCGCCATTCCAGGATACCTCTGCTCCCAAAAGTGCAGATACCTTGAAGTATCCTATTCATGATCGCCGTGGAGACAGACTTAGTTTCCCCGGCCGTCGGTCATTTGGTCTGTCAGACCCATCGAACCTTACAGACTCAATTGTTTACGATCCCAAAACAAGGCAGTATTATATTATTGAAAAAATTGGGTCAACCTGGTTCCGCAAACCGGGTTATCTCACTTTTGAAGAATTTCAGCAACTGCAGGCACGCAGGGCTGAAGATGATTACTTTAAAAAACGTTCCGATATGAGCAATACACTCAATCGGAAACTGCTGCGTCCCAAACAAGCTATTACCGACAACCTGTTCAACCGCATTTTCGGAAATGGCAAAATTGATATCCGTCCGCAGGGCGATGTAAATATCCTGGCGGGTTACCAGGGGCAGAATGTCAAAAACCCTGCCTTGCCCGAAAGAGCCCGCCGTACCGGTGGTTTCGATTTCGATATGAGCGCCAACCTGAACGTGATTGCCAATATCGGCGATAAAATGAAACTGCCGATCAGTTACAATACACTGGCAAACATGGACTGGGAAAACCAGTTGAAGCTGGATTATACCGGTACACAGGACGAGATCATCCGCAAAATTGAAGCGGGTAACGTGTCCTTTTCTTCCAAAGGAACACTGATACCAGGTGTACAGCAATTATTTGGTATTAAAACACAGTTGCAGTTTGGAAAACTGTCACTGACCGGTGTGCTGGCCAATCAGCGTTCACAACGCCAGTCGCTGGGTGTACAGGGCGGTGCCACCAATACCTATTTTGAATTCAAAGTAGATGATTACGATGAGAATCGTCACTTCCTGATGGCGCAGTTCTTCCGGAATAACTTTAATAAGGCCATGTCGCAGTTGCCCAAAGTGAATTCACAGGTGCAGATACTGCGTATGGAAGTATGGGTCACCAACAGGAATGGTACTACCACCGACACGCGTGATGTGGTAGGTTTGATGGACCTGGGTGAAACACAACCGTACAACCCTGTTGTGGCGCCCAATACGCCGCAGCCATATCCTTTCAATGATGCCAACAACCTGTACCGTAATATTATTAACCAGTCCGGCATCCGTGTTTCCTCTTCGGTTACCACCATGTTGTCGGCCATGGGACTGAAACCTGTACAGGATTTTGAAAAAACATTTGCCCGCAAGCTCACGGCTTCTGATTATACATTCAATGCACAACTGGGCTTTCTTTCACTTAACCAGCCGCTGCAGTCAGATGAAGTACTGGCAGTAGCTTATCAGTATAGTTACAATGGCCGTATTTTCCAGGTAGGTGAATTTTCACAGGATGTACCACCCGATACCACTACCAACACTGCAGGTATACAGAAAATACTGTTCCTGAAATTGCTGAAAGCAACATCACAGCGTACACAACTGCCTTTGTGGGACCTGATGATGAAAAACGTTTATACGCTTAAAACAAAAAGTGGTAGTTATTTATCTAATATACAGCCCGGCGATTTTAAGCTGAATGTATTATATGATCAACCCAGCCTGGGTCAGAAACGTTATCTGCCGGAAGGCGATCAGAAAGAAGTGCCGTTAATCACGGTACTGAACCTTGACAGGTTGAACAGCCGGAATGACCCCACGCCCGATGGGGTATTTGACTACCTGGAAGGATATACGGTCGTCTCGCAACAGGCGCGGATCATCTTCCCGTTCCTTGAACCTTTTGGTAAAGACCTGGAAACAGCAGCTTTTGCCAGTAGTCCGCAATCCCTGAGGGATAAGTATGTCTATTACCCACTGTACGATACCATTAAAGAGATCGCAAAGACCTATGCTAACCTTGACAGGTATATTATCAGTGGTTATGCCAAAGGAACATCTACTTCCGAGATCAGCCTGGGCGCATTCAATATATCGCAGGGATCGGTAAGTGTATCAGCCGGTAGCCAAACGCTGGTAGAGAATGTAGATTACATGGTTGATTATTCACTGGGTACTGTAAGGATCCTGAACCAGGCTATTTTAAATTCAGGGGTACCGGTGAATGTAAATTATGAGGACAATGCAGCCTTTGGTATTCAGCAGCGAAACTTTTTAGGTATACGTGCCGATTACAATGTAAAAAATACTGCGAAAGAAGCATTGAATATAGGTATGACGTACGAGCGTTTGGGCGAACGTCCTTTCTTTACCAAAACAGGGTACAACGATGATCCCATCCGTAACACCATGTATGGTATTGACTTCAACTATCGTACAGAAGTGCCCCGTTTAACACGCCTGCTGGACAAGCTGCCTTTTTACCATACCACCGAAATGAGTACCATTACGGCTTACGGCGAAGCGGCTTACCTGAAACCCGGTCACCCGAAACAGATCGGTTCCGGTAGCAATGGCCTGATCTTTATTGATGATTTTGAAGGCAGCCGCAGTTCAATTGACCTGCGTTTTCCACTGGTAAGCTGGGGCTTGTCATCTACGCCGGCCAACAATGGCCTGTTCCCCGAAGCCACATTGATGGATTCACTGGACTATGGTTTCAACAGGGCAAAATTGTCATGGTATAATATTGAGTCTGTATTACAGGATAAAAAGAATGCCAATAACCCGGTAAGGAATTATGAAGACCTGACCGATCCGCGTGTGCGTCCGGTACTGGTAACACAGATTTATCCCAACAAAACGCCCGACTACGGACAGGCGCAGCTGGTAACCTTTGACATGGCGTTCTATCCCAAACAAAGGGGCCCTTACAATTTTGATGCTACTAATATTACAGCCAGTGGCGAATTGCTGAATCCGCAAAAACGATGGGGTGGTATTATGCGTGGTCTTGACCAAGTTGACTTTGAAACAGGCAACGTACAATATATTGAGTTCTGGTTACAGGACCCCTTCCTGAAAATGCCTAACAGTACAGGTGGGGAATTGTATTTTAACCTGGGTAATATATCAGAGGATGTATTGAAAGATGGTAAACGTTTTTTTGAGAACGGTATCAGCGGTGCAGTAACAAAAGCACTGGAAGATTCGTCTACCAGGTGGGGTAAGGTGCCGGCCAACTCTATACAGGTAACCAATGCATTCAGTAATGACCCGGCAGACCGTCCTTTGCAGGATGCCGGTTTTGATGGCCTGGACAATGATGCAGAACGTCGCAAATTTGCTACTTACCTCAACAGGCTGGCTGCTAATTTTGGTACCGGTTCTGCTATTTACCAGCAGGCATTGAACGATCCCGCTAATGATGACTTTAAAAATTATCGCGATGCTACTTATGATGCTGCTTCAACGGGTATCCTCGGTCGCTATAAAAATGTAAACAACCCGCAGGGCAACTCACCGGTAGCCTCTTCAGGTGATCAGTATGTAAATGCCTTTACCCTGTATCCTGACCAGGAAGAGTTCAATAAAGACAATACCATGAACGAACTGGAAGAATATTTCCAGTATAAGGTAGAATTGAAATCAAGCCAGTTCCAGGTAGGACAGAATTTCATTACTGATACCCGCACCTTTACACCTACCAATGGTATGCAGGAAAAATGGTACCTGTTCCGCATTCCTATTTCTGAATACCAACAGAAAGTAGGTGATATCCCGGATTTCAAATCGATCCGTTTTGTGCGTATGTACCTGACAGGTTTCCAGGATTCTGTGATCCTGCGTTTTGCCAAACTGGAACTGGTGCGTAACCAGTGGCGTCAGTTCAACTATTTGTTAGATACAACAGGACAGTATGTAACCATTCCTGTCAATACCAATACTGTTGTCAACCAGCTTGCGGTAAACGTGGAAGAAAACAGTTCACGTTATCCTATTCCTTATAAAACACCTCCCGGTGTAGTACGCCAGCAGCAGTTGAGTAACAACAACGTGAACCTGTTGCTGAACGAACAATCACTGAGCTTACAGGTATGTAATCTTGCCCGCAGGGATGTGCGTGGTGTATTTAAAACCATGAGTCTGGACCTGCGTCGTTACGGGCGTTTGCAGATGTACATGCACGCAGAGTCTAAGGTGTCAAGCGGTGATATCAAGAACAATGAATTGTATGGTGTGATTCGTTTGGGTAATGACCTGATCAGTAACTTCTATGAAATACGTATTCCATTGGCCATTACACCATGGGGTACCAGTGACGATGCATTGATATGGCCTGCACAGAATGAACTGAACCTGGCACTGGATAGCCTGGTGAAACTGAAACTGGCGCGTAACAATACCGGTTCAACCAATCAATATTATAAGGAAACAGACGCTACGGGAAGAGAGCTGGCCATTCTTGGTAATCCCAACCTGGGTGAAGTGCAGGTATTCTTTATAGGTGTGGAAAATCGTACCCGTGAAGAGGCCTGTACGGAAATATGGTTCAACGAACTGCGTTTGAGCGATATTAACCAGGATGGTTCATGGGCTGCGCTGGGCAGGGTGGATGTGAAGCTGGCTGACCTGGGTACCTTAACTGTATCGGGAAGCGCACACAGCAGTGGCTGGGGAAGTATTGAACAAAGGATCAATGAAAGGTCACTTGATAACTACAGGCAGTTTGACATGGCAACCAGCCTGGAACTGGGTAAGTTGTTGCCGCGTACTGCCGGTCTTTCTATTCCATTCTACGCCAGTTATTCCAAAACTGTCAGCACACCGGAATATGATCCGTACGATCTGGATATTAAGTTGAAGCAAAAACTGAGTGCGGCACCAGCCAGTATGCGCGATTCGATACGCGATGCGGCCGTGGATGTACGAACGATACGAACGTTCAACTTCACCAATGTGCGAAGGAGCAATATTACCGGCAAAAAGCAAAAGCTGTGGAGTATTGAGAATATAGATGTAAGCTATTCTTATTATAAAGAAGAGCAGCACAATCCGCTGATTGAAAGCAATGCGATCACGCGGCATAAAGCAGGATTGGGGTATAATTATACCAGTACGCCCAAATTCTGGGAGCCTGCCAAAAAACTCATTAAGTCAAAATCAAAATGGGTCACGTTTGTAAAAGATTTCAATTTCAACCCTATGCCCACATTGCTGGGCTTCAGGGCAGATGTGAACCGGCAGTTTGGTGCTTTCCGGGCACGCAACGTAGGCGGTCCGAAAAATATCTTACCGGAGACATATGACAAGTATTTCACGTTTGACCGTACGTATAACCTGCGCTGGGATCTGACACGTTCACTCAATATTGATTTCTCTGCTGTGAACAAAGCATGGATCGATGAAGATCCGGGCAGACTGAATAAAGAGGAACGTCAAAGTATGTGGAAACGTTTCTGGAAAGGTGGTCGTACCATTTCTTACCAGCAAACTGCCAATGCTACCTATACATTGCCTACAGCTAAATTACCATTCCTCGACTGGACCACAGCACGTGTAAGCTATGGTGCCACGTTCAACTATATTGCGGCTTCATTGCTGGCAAGAAATCTTGGCAATACGTTATCGAACTCGCAGCAGAAAACTGTTTCAACCAGGTTTGATTTTACAAGGTTGTACAGCAAATCAAGATGGATGCGTGCACTGGATGAAGATAATGGGCCTGCAGGTCCGAAACCACCCGGCGCTGCCATCAATAAAAACAAACAGGATACCGCACGCAGAAAACGTGACCCGAACGAGCCATTGCAGTTGAGTGGCGGTGTGAAATTCCTGGGTCGTTTGCTGACCTCTATTAAGAGTATCGGGATTGATTATACCGAAAATGCCACGGCCAATATATATGGTTATACCGACAGTACACGTGCACTGGGTATGAACTTTAAAACAGGAGCACCCGGTCTTGGTTTTGTGTTTGGTATGCAACCGGATACCAACTTCATCAACAAGATGGCGCAGAAAGGCTGGCTCACTGCAGACTCTACATTCAACTTCCAGAACTCACAGAACTATACACAGAAGCTGACCATCACGGCACAGGTTTCACCCATCCGCGACCTGATCATTGATCTGAACCTGGAAAAGACATTTGGTAAATCGTATAGCGAGCTGTACAAAGACACTACCGGTCTGGGAACGCATTTTGCCCGCCTCAATCCTTATACAGCAGGTAGTTTCAGTGTATCATATATTTCATTCCAGACATTGTTTGCAAAAATAAAAGACAACGAGGTTTCGGATGCGTTTAAAACATTCCAGAACAATCGTCTCATTTTGTCAAAACGCCTGGCCGAACAAAGTCCATACTGGCAGGGGTTACCGGCCAACGAAAAATTCCTTTCCGATGGCTATTATAATGGTTACAGCCGTTATGCGCAGGATGTATTGATCCCTGCATTCATTGCAGCTTATACCGGAAAAAGCCCGGAAAAGGTTTCGCTGATGAAGCAGAATAGCCCCAACATACGTTCCAACCCGTTCTCTGGTATTTTGCCTAAACCTAACTGGCGTGTAACGTATACCGGCTTAACACGTATCAATGCACTGCAGAAGATCTTTACCAGCTTTACGCTTACACATGGATACAACAGTACACTGAGTATGAACAGCTTTAACTCTAACCTGTTGTTCAAAGATCCGTTCAGGGTAAGTTATCCGGGCTTCCTGGATACGCTTACCGGCAACTTTATACCCTACTTCATGGTGCCCAATATTACCATCAGGGAAGAGTTTGCGCCGTTGCTGGATGCAGATATGCAGTTCACTAACCAACTAACTGCACACGTAGCGTTTGAAAAATCACGCACACTGAGCTTAAGCCTTATCGATTACCAACTGAGTGAAAGTCGTACCACCAAGTTTACGTTGGGAGCTGGTTTGCGCAAACGTGGGGCATTCTCCTTCCTGAAGTGGAAGGGAAAACCATTGAGTAACGATGCCAGCTTCAGGCTTGATATCGGTATACAGGATGATATTGTGGCGAACAGCCGCCTGGATCAGAGTCAGTCACTGCCTACCAGTGGGCAGAAGGTGATTACCATCACACCTTCTATTGACTATGTGATCAGTAATCGTGTAAACATTAAACTCTATTTTGATCAGCGGAGAACCACCCCGAAAATTTCTGCCTCACCACCCACAGTGGTTACAAGGGCCAATATCCAGATACGGATTTCATTGGCTCAGTAGTGTTTATATGAATATTAATGTATATGATTAATTTATAATCCATACATTTGTGCCCGACGTTAAGGCCTGGTATAATTTTTTTGTAGCATACTTAATCATCTTAACCTAAAAGTATTGTTTATGAAAAATGTACTTGTGTTTGTCGTAATGCTCATGGCATGTGTTAGTGGTTTCTCTCAAACGTTTCAGTTGGGTCTTAAAGCAGGGGTAAACGTAAGTAATTACACCGGGGGTGATTTCAGCAATGTTTCCAAAAAAGCTTTAGTGGGATTTCATGCGGGTGCTTTTGTGGCCTTTCAGTTAGGTGACCATTTCGCTTTACAACCAGAGGCTTTATTTTCTACCCAGGGCGCTAAAATTGAAAACGCGGGTAACAAGCAGAATTTTAAAGTATCGTATATCAATGTGCCTGTGATGGCAAAGTACCGCTTTACCGGTGGCTTCTATATTGAAGCAGGCCCGCAGGTGGGTTTCAAGGTAAGTGAAGATGTGCCTAACATGGGTATCAAAGACTTTGCAAAGAATCTCGATCTGTCTGTGGCAGGTGGTATCGGATTCCACAGCAGCATGGGATTGGGAATTGGCGCACGTTATATTGCCGGCTTATCTAAAGTAGGCGATTTCGATGCTTCTACCGCTAACCCTGATTTTAAAAACAGTGTAATACAGGTAAGCTTGTTCTACACTCTGTTTAACAACAAGAAATAATTACGCTTACCGCCTTTGCAAAGCGGCGGTCTCGCAAGAGACCGCCGCTTTGTTTTTGTATTGAACGCTGAAATACCCGGTGGGAACATTCCCTTAAGTTGGGAACATTCCCATCTGAAAAAGCTTCTTTTTTTCTTTGCATGCTGCATGCGAATACAAATATTGCGGGCAGAACTGATTGCCATATGATACAGGTTCTGACTGCTTTTACTACACGCTTCCGGCAAATACTGCACGTAACCGGTTTGCTTTTCGGCACCAGGTTTATCTCACACCTGTTTATTTACCTGCAACCAATCAAGTACAGCAAATGAAAAAAAGTAATTACACATTGCATTTATTGCTGATGGCTGTTATGGCATTGTACAGTATAACGGGTACTGCACAAGAGCCGTTGACACAACAACAGAAATGGGAACAGAAAGTACGCGCGTATGAAAAACAGGATTCGTTAAACCCGCCGGGTAAACATATAATACTTTTTACCGGCAGCTCTACCATTGAAAACTGGAAAACATTACAACAGGATATTCCCGGAAAAAATGTACTGAACCGTGGTATATCAGGAACCAAAACCAGCGATCTGTTGCATTATGCAAACAGGGTGATCAGGCCCTATCATGCAGACCAGATCTTTTTATACGAAGGAGATAATGATATTGGTTTTAAACTAAGCCCGGATAGTATCTTGTTACGGTTTAAACAACTTTTCAGCTACATACGCCAGGTAAATGCAGGAGCAGAGATCATCTTTATTACTATCAAACCATCTCCCAGGAGATTGAAAGACTCTGTTGCTATTCAGCAGACCAACCTGCTGATAAAAGACTTTCTGCAAACAGAAAAAAATACAGGCTATGCAGATGTATACACTGCAATGCTTACTCCCGGCAAACAACTGGTACCAGCCTATTATCGTGAAGACGGATTACATCTTACTGCAGAAGGCTATAAAATATGGACAGATGTAATAAAGCCATTTATTAAATAATACACACCGGTGTTAGCTGCCGGCATAAGCTGATGATTAAACAGGCATGCACGCTATTGCAGATGCCTGTATATACGATTGTAAAACCAATACTTGCAATATGAAAGCGTTCTTATGCATGCTGCTTCTTTTGTATGCAGCAGAAGCCGGTGCCCAGTCATTCGGCAGTGGCAATCTTGTGGTGGTACGGATCGGGTCCGGAGCAACCACATTAACCGCGGGACCCGCACAACGTGTATACCTGGATGAATATACAGTGTGCGGTCAGTTGGTCAGAAGTATTCCGCTACCAGATACCGTAATTGGTGCCAATAAAAGACTCACGCTCCCCATCTCAACATCCGATTACAGCGAAGGATATATCAGTCGTTCTGCCGACGGGCAATACCTGGCGCTGGGTGGCTATGATGCAACATCCGGTACTGCTGCTGTTACGGCTACCGCCAGTTCTTCCGTAAACAGGGTAGTGGCGGTAATTGATGCAGCGGGCAATGTTAATACCACTACTACATTCAGTAATCGTTTCAGTACCGTGGCTATCAGAGCGGCCATTGTTAATGGTAGTAATATCTGGACTACCGGTGGCAGTGGCGGCATCGTATACGCAGCAACCGGCAGCACAGGAACTTCCAATACATTGGTTGCAACCTCTACAGGCCGTTGCTTTGGTATATACGACGGACAATTGTATGCTTCTTCTACCGCAACCGGTTTAAGACTGGCAAAAGTAGGTACCGGCTTACCCGTTACAACAGGGCAGACAATGACGAACCTGCCGGGTTACACTGCTACAGATGGCAGTCCTTACCAATTTTTTATGACCTACTCTACAGGCAGTGATACTGTAAATATTTTGTACGTGGCAGATAATAACCTGCTGAAAAAATATTCACTGGTATCCGGTTCCTGGGTTACCAATGGCACTATTGGTATATCTGCCGATAAATACCGTGGTCTCACAGGCGTTGGAACAGGCAATAATATTGTACTGTATGCTGTTCGCAGAAATGATAATACCAGCGGCAATGGTGGTGAAGTGATCAAATTAAAAGATACCACAGGTTATAATGGTAGTATCACCGGTCTGTTACCTGAAATAGTGGTGCAGGCAGGTGATAATAAAGTATTCAGAAGCATTGTGATGGCACCGCAAACCAGTTCAGGCCGTATGGCATCTAAATCTCTTACCGGCAACCTGATACAGAAAGAAGTACAGTTACAATGGACGACTGCCGCATTGCATCAGCAGGACTATTTTATTGTTCAGCGTTCATCAGATAACCGCAACTATATAGATATCGGTCGTGTAGGTGTAACAGCTAAACAGCCATCTGTAAATCAGTTTATATATACAGATAATGCTCCACTGAAAAATGTTTCTTTTTACAAGGTGACACAGGTACATGGTGAAGGTATCAAAGAAGAATTTACACCCGTCCGCATTAAAGTGGATAGCATTAATTTCCGGGTATTGTTTGCTGGTCAGGATGCACGTCCGCAGGCTGCACTCACTACATTCAAAAAACTGAATGGAATAGTGTATGTATATGATGTAAATGGTAAGATCATTACCACCTGTCGCGTAACGGCAGAGCAGGGCACTTACCGCTTCCCGGTAAATATGGGCAGTGCTGCACATGGTATGTACATCGCTGTATTACACTCTACGGAGGGTGATGTGCTCAACAGTAAGTTTATCTATTAACCTTCTAACATCGCTATATGAAAAGAACAATACTTTTACCTGTTGTTGTATCGCTGATGTGCTGTTTTATATCAGGTACAGGCTATGCCATTAATGCACCGGTTCTTTCAACTCCGGCCAATGGCAGCACCGGGTATGTAAAAAATGCAACGTTTACCTGGCAAACAGTTACAGACGGATTCAGCTATGACATACAGGTGGCAACGGATACGGCATTTACCAATATCATTGCATCACGTATTGATCTGTACATTACACGATTTGTACCAGTAGATCGCCTGCCTGCAGGCAGTGTATACTGGCGTGTGAAAGCAAAAAACGAAGATGGTACGGACATCAGCGCCTGGTCTGCTTATTTTACGTACGTCGTAGCCAATCCCTCCAGAATATATACGATACCTGCCGGTGCCTCATTGCAGGCTATTAAAGACACCATGCGTAAAGCTATTATGAATACGCCTGCTGTACTGGCCTTTACAGCCAATGCTACCTATGAGCTGGATGCTGGTATCTCCGGTTTATTTGCTATAGATACGGCCAATGTAAACGACCTGGTGATAGAAGGCAACAATGCCAATATTATTATCAAAAACCATCTGCAAACCGGTTTCCTGCGGCTGCAGAATTCAAACCGTGTAACAGTAAGAAGACTGAAAGTAGACTGGGATCCGTTACCGCACTCGTTGCTGGACGTGATCAAAGTAAACAATTCCGACAGCAATACACTCAACGTCAATGTGCGCTTGAGAACAGTTAACGGGAAAGCCTCACCATTTTACCCGGCTATTTATAACAATCCTGCTTTTACCAATTACTGGTCCTGGGCATACCTGCTGGATACTGCAGACCGTGGCAGTTTGAAAAAAGTGGAGATCAATGTGCTGGGCATTAACCCGGCGGACGTTACTCCGTTTGTATGTAAGGATACACCGGAGTACAATATTTATCATCCCGGTTCCAAATCAGGCAAATACTTTGCGGTGGGTGATGTGTTGTCGATTGTTTGCCGCAACAATGTAGGATCATTTATCAGCACAAGGAACTGTACTGATCTTGTATTTGACAGCATTATCAATTATGCCAGTCCTATTGGCTGCTATTATTCTTACGAAGGCAGTGACATGAAAGTGCTGAACTGTGAATCTGCTTTAAAGGATGCATCTAGGTTTGTATCTGCCAATGCCGATGGCGTGCATTGCAGGGCTAATACAATAGGGCCGTGGATTGAGAACAGTTCTTTTATAGGAAATGCTGATGATGGAGTGGCTTTATACAACAAAGGCATGTTTGTAAAATCAATTGTAAACGATACGGCGCTGATTATACTAAGTGATTTTATGAACCTTAAAAAGGGGCATATATTCAGGATCTTTACCCCTAAAACAGGAAAGATCATGAGTTCAAATTTCACCGTAGATACTGTTTACCTGCAAGGAAGTAATTATCATGTGAAATTTACTCCGGCTATCCCGGCTGCTGATCTTGACAGCATGAAAGATATAGGCAATGCAGATCTGCAACAGAATGTACAATTGTACAATGCCACATTGCGTAATGAAAAATTCATGGTATATAACAACAGGTTTACTGTAAGGGGACGTGGCTCTATCATACGTGCGGCCAAAGGCATGGTTTATGGCAATCGCTTTTACAATTGCTCATCACCTGCCATCGGTTTGTACAATGAAGCCGAAGAATGGACCAATGGTTTATACAGTCGTGATATATGGATACTGAACAATGATATAAGAAGCTGTGGCTTTGATAACCTGGGTGCCGATGCCGGAGCTATTAATGTTCGGCTTAATAAAATTGATTCAGTAGGAGTGAACCAGTTTGTAGATGTAATGTCGCCTTACTCCAGAGACCATGCAAACATCTATATAAAGAACAACACTATTCTGAATTTTGCACAGCATGGCATTTCACTGTTCAATGCAGCCAACTGCACTATACAGAACAATGTCTTTACCAGCAATACCGGTTCTTTTTTACGGAACGGTAATCACTATGGTATCTATATCAATACAACGTATGGAGTATCCATCAAAACCAATAATTTTTCCGGTGATACACGTACCATAACGCAGCAGATACAACGTGTCAATGATACGGCTACTGTAGTAGTGCCGTAATAATGGATATACATGAACCAAAATGAAAAGGCCGCCTTGTTACCGGGCGGCCTTTGTGTTACTGAAGTGGCGCAGGAGTCAAACTTACTTTCCTGTGGTGTTTTGATCCCCGTTGGCGGCTACTTTTTTAAACAACATAACATAGCCGCATAATTTCTTTTTCTGTTTGTTTACCTGTACCGGTTTGATCATGTGATACTCGGTAAACTTAGATATATAGGAATAACTGATAATGTTCCCATCAATATCACCCCACAGGTTCTTTTTATAAACTACCTGTTTGTCGCTGTTGTCGTACATTCTTACCTCGTATAGTTTGGAGGTAGGGTCGCCAATGAAAACAAACTGGTACCATGAACCCTGTGACATTGGCACAACGATCGGCATTTCATATTCACTTTCCATAGCCATGGAAGCTTCACGCAATACCATATAACCTTGTGCACTGAAGTGTTGTTTCAAACTGTCTATCGCATGCTGATAGGATGATATATCACAACTTTGTTGCCGTATTACATCGTTCTGCGCACGAAGATGGGTGCATAGTACAAACAGGGATGTGGTGAGTAGGATTCTACACAGGAATTGAGCCATAACATGGGTTTTAAAGGATAGCGGATCAATGCTTACTTCAAAGTTAGCTAAAACCCTGTGAAATCCAAACCTCATGCCGGGTTTTGTACAGGCGTATAAGTAACAGTATCATATTATTGTAAGGGTTTATACTGCCGGAACCGGTGTGTAAGGTAATCAGCCACATGATATGCCTGTATGCTATTTACGTGAAAAATAGCTGCTGCTTATCTGTAATTTATTGATTGTTAGCCTTCTTTATGAAAATAGATGGCATTGGCCTGTGCGGTGCACGTTACCACCAGGTCGTTGATACAAACATGCGCAGGAAGGGTAGTAGTGTACCAAACAATATCGGCAACGTCTTCAGCACTAAGGGGCTCAAACCCTTCATATACTTTACCGGCTACTTCCTCGTTGCCCTTAAAACGTACTGTTGAAAATTCAGTTTCCGCTGCGCCGGGATGAATGGCTGTTACTTTTATCTTATGTCTCAACAGGTCAATACGCATAGATTGAGTCAATGCATTCACTGCATATTTGGTGGCACAATACACATTGCCTTTTTCATACACTTCTTTACCTGCTACTGATCCCAGGTTAATGATATGTCCTTGTTTACGGGCAGTCATAAAAGGGATCACTGCTTTGGATACATATAATAAACCTTTTACGTTGGTGTCGATCATGGTTTCCCAGTCTTCCATGGGAGCTTCATCAAAATAATCCCTGCCCAGTGCAAGCCCGGCATTGTTGATCAGTACATCTATATTTCTCCATGTTTCAGGCAATGATCCGATAGCTTCATCTACAGCTTTTTTATCCTGCACATCAAAAACCAGTGGCAGTACCTGTACCTGGTGCGTGGTTTCCAGTTCCTGTTGCAAAGCCTGCAGCCGTTCTGCACGACGACCTGTTATGATAACATTGCAATTGTTAGCTGCAAATTTCTGTGCGAATGCTTTTCCAAAACCAGAGGTAGCTCCTGTGATCAAAACCGTTTTGCGCATGGTGAGGTATTTAAGGCAGCAAAATTAAGCATAGAAGGTGAAAAGGTGTAGGGTAAAGGTTTAAGGTGCAAGTGAAAAGTTCAAGATCCCGCCGTATCTGGCATTCCATATCCTGCATCTTGTATCCCGCATCTTGTATCCCGCATCTCTATTTTATCAACACCGCAGTGCCTTTGCGTTCTACCACTTTGCCGGTGTAATCGGTGCCTTTTACAGACCATACATAAGTGCCGGTGCTTTGCGGTTTACCGCCAATGTTGCCATCCCAGCCTTTACTGATCTGGTTGGTTTCAAAAACCAATTGTCCCCAGCGATTGAACACCCTGAAATAGTGGAGCGTGGAAATACCAACAGGTATGGGGCGAAGTACATTGTTTTGCGAACTGCCCGGCCTGAATGCATTGGGTACAAAAATATCGGGATTGGTTTTAAACACCTTGATGTTGATGGTATCGTATGCAAAACATCCTTCGGCAGTATAGGCACGCATAATATAACTGAAGTTGTCAGACAACAGGGCAATCGGGTTGCTGATATCGTTCCGGTTCAGGTAAAGCGGTGGCTGCCATTCAATAAAGGGTGCGCCGGTACCATTTAACTGCAGCGGCTGGTTAACCACAACGGCTGTATCATTGCCGGCAAATGCGTTGATCTTCGGATAAACGGTTACTACCACCGTATCAATACCCGGCTTGGGACAGCCCAGGTTGTCATACACTTTCAGTATATATGGAATGGTTTGAAGAGTATATGCGTAAGTAATGAGACTTCTGGGATTACCCAGCGTGGCAGTGGGTGTCCAGGTGAAAGATGAACCTGCTATGGAAGCATGCAACTGTGCTGTATCGCCATAACATACCGCTGTATCCGGACCTGCATTGGCACCAGGATAAGGAACTGTGAAAATAGTTAAGTTATCAGATGCATTACACTTACCAATGCTGGCCACAACAGTATAAGTGGTATTACCTGTTGGAACAGCCAGTGGCGATCTTAATGTAGAATCATTTAAGGTGGCAGCAGGTGTCCACGCAAATTTTAAACCATTGCCCGAAGGATGCAGCTTCGCCGTATCTGTAAGACATATCGTACTGTCGGGACCGGCATCCAGCGTTACAAAATCTACCACACGCACCTGTACTGTATCTGTATTCACACAACCATTTTCATCAAGTGTTACAACATATTTGGTTGTGGCTTTAGGATATACCAGTGGCGTGGCTGTATTGGCATTAAGTATATTGTAATTGGGCAGCCATGAAAAATTACCATTGCCGTTTGCCTGCAGTTGCAGGGTATCAACACTACATATCAATGTATCTTTAAATGCCACCTGTATCGGGGGCTTATCACTTACAATAGCTGTAACCTTTACTGTGTCAATACATCCTTTGTTGCTTTCAACGATCAGTTGTACCACCTTGTTGCCAGTGGTACTGTATTTCCACGAAGGAGTGCCAATATGCGATGTATCGGCCAGGGTAGTTTCATCACCAAAATTCCAGCTCCATTTATTTACAAAACCGTACTTTGTTTTGGTAGTATCCCTGAACTGGATGGGGAGTAACAGGCAGGTACCTATTACTTCAAAACCAGGATAAAAACCGGGATATACTTTTGCTAATGTAGTAGTAGAATCAATACACTGGCCTGCAAGAATAACGGTCAGTTTTATAGTGTAAGTTCCGGTATCAGCAAACTGGTGCTGTACTTTTCCTTCATTATCCATCGATGTGTCGGCCTTGGTACCGTCGCCATATTTCCAGATATACATGGTACCGCTGGGATTGACCTGTTCATTTTTAAACTGCACCAGGAAATCATCGCAATAATCATAGCTGGGGTTCAGCTTTGCTTTTAACGGTATACAGTCCGAAACACTGATGTGAATGTCTTTACGATGTGTATTGATCAGCACATTATTACGGTATTCGCTGATACATACAGTTACTACATATTGTCCCAGTGTGCTGGGGGCTGTACCAGATAGCATACCGGTGAAAGGATCTATAGCTGCCCTGATGCCCATTGGCTGTGAACCTCCATAACCGCTGGAATAAGGCAGTGTGGCATAAGGTGGTGCTGTTGCCGGGCTGGGCTGTGAGCAACTGGGACAAGTGCCCTGTGCCTGACCTCCACCATTGTATGCAGAACAAAGTTGATATATCAGCGAATCAGCATCCGGGTCGTTGGCTGAAAAATCGAAGTTAAAAGGAGATCCTGCACAAACTGCCACCGCGTCATTACCGGTAATTTCAGGGCTGGAGTTTCTGGCCGGTGCAGGCAGTACATCTGTACCGGGAATTTCGCACAGGTAAGTTACGCCGTATGAATCACTGGGAGCCTGCAGGTTATTGATACCTGCAATACGACAGCAACGCTGAAAGGCCACCACATATCCTTTGGGATCATCACTCAGTTCTACAGTCAGTGCGTAATAGCGAAGCCGGTAACACACATCATTGGGCGGATTGCTGATACAGGGATTGGAAGCCGGATCGTACTGTATTCTTCTTTCAGTGGTAAAAGGTGCGTTTAAATTGAAAATAAGACTGTTGTTGCTTTTCCGGTATATAGAAAATGGCTCTACATTATCTATCTGGCTGGGTTGCGCACCGCAGCTAACATATAGTTTAAGTGTAATAGTATACCTGGAATTTCCCGCAGAGGTACCCGGACCGAGATAGGTGTAATACATTTCTCCTCCCCTGATGTGCATGGCATGCAGTGTATTGCTCATGCTGAGAATAAGTCCGAGGATGACAATGTATCTTTTCATGAATTACCTGGTCTGAATATCGTTCTGTAATGTGAAAATCCGTCGTAAAACCTGTTACACGTATTCCTGCTCGATATTACTCCCGGGCAACGGACCTTTCTGCGTATGAATGTACAAAAATCAGGATATATGTATCAGGCTGTTTGGCCGAAATGGACAAATTGTAATACGAAAAAGAAGATTAAACAGTTGAAAATGGAGTATTTATATATGTATACAGAATTGCAGACCGGTAATATTTTAATGAATACTTTAGAAAAGTGTTGAATAAAAGGAATGACGTTTTGACTTTATGCAAGTGTGCAGAAGTTCAGTAACAGTGAATTGGTCTCGTCAGGTTCTTCCAGCATACCCATATGACCGGAACTTTTTAATATTTCTACCTGCGAAATAACGGGAAGGTAACACTGCTGCAATCCCTGTTGTACGGGAATGGTGGTATCAGAAGCACCCATTACAAACAGTACAGGGCGTGGAAAAGATTGTAATACAGGAATACGGTCAGGGCGCTGTATCATGGCTTCATAGTAAGCAATAAGTGCTTCCGGTGAAAAGCCTTCGTATTCTTCAATCATATCTTTTACCAGTTCAGGCTGTTCTTGTTTACTGGTTTCGCCAAAAAGATTGGGAACTGATTGCTCAAGAAATTTTGCAGCGCCATGCTCGCGGATGAACGTAATGCTGCGACGACGATTGGTTTTTTTTTCTTCGCTATCTGCATAAGCGGTTGAGTGGAAAAGTCCCAGTGCCTGTAGCATACCGGGATTTTTTTCTGCAAAAGCAAGGGTAACATAACCTCCCATGCTGTGACCGATCATGATACAGGAAGGTATATGTAACTCTTCCAGCAATATTTTTAATACGGCAGCCATGCCATCCATGCTAATGTCGTTGTTCAGGGCCGAATGTCCGCTGCCGGGCAGATCAGGAACGATCACCTGGAAATATTCACTCAGAAAATCAACCTGTTTTTCCCACACACAGCCATCTTCTCCAAATCCATGTACCAGCATAACAGGTTGCCCCTGACCGGCGGTACGGTAAAACAATGGTTGTTGGTTGATTAGTAGTATTCTTTCCTGTGTCATGGTTGCAATAGGTTAAATGAGTGCCTGTGTACGGAATCAGGGCTTATATCAGGCATCTTTCAGCATCGCGATCCTTCTGGCGCTTCTGGCTGCAATAATGCCCAATATTGGTAATACGCCTATATTCAATTGTTGCGGTAAAAATTTCCAGCATACGGCCAGCAATAATGCGATGACCAGTGTAAGTATGAAATATTGCCGCAGCCACTTCTTTTGTTTATGCAATATGAATGCCACAGGTAAATGAGTGGGTAAGGCCCATAACAGATTGTAATTGTTGCTACACACAATGTGATCGGTGCCAAACCACATAAAAAGGAGTAAAACACCCAGTAACCCCAGCAGCAGAAAAAAGGCAATATCGAAAATCTGCAATGCACGGGCCACTCTTTTATATTTAGATACCGACAGGCCGGCAATCAATACAAAAAGCACTGAAAATAACAGTTCCGGACGGAACCAGGTGGTTACGGGTTGTTGCGGAGCTGCTGCCAGTATTACCTGTTTGCTGCTGACCAATGGTTTGCCGCTGGTAAAGGCATTGTCGAAACCCATCAGCAGGTAATCCGGCAAAAACATAGCCTGTTCATTGGTTACTTTTTTGTCCAGTTTGCTACCCAGAAGCAGGTCAATGCCAAATTTGCTCCAATGCTGTCCGGCAGGGTCCAGGTAGCTGTACAAAAGATTGCGGAATGTGGGTATATTTTCGGGCAGAATGTTTTTAAACAATACTCTGTTGCTGGTGTATTTGGAAACAATATCACGCAGGCGGGTAGTACAGTTATCGAACAGGAAATCGTATTTGTAATACTTGTTCTCTTCCCGGGCATTTACCATCAGGGCGGCAAACAATTGTTGTTTTTCTTCGCAGTTCAGGTTCAGTACCTGTTCGGTAATGCCGCGTTTCTCCCACTGGTAGGCTGCCATAAAATCATTGAAAAATTCAATGGATTCAAAGTAGTTTAGTTTGCCTCGAACAAATTTTACATAAAAATCATCGTTGAACTCAAATGTGCCGTAGTTGAAAATATAATCAGTTGCATGTACAGAATCTGTTACACGCAATGCACTGTGTCCGAAGGTAGAATACAGTTCTTCACCGGGACTGCAGGTAAGCAGGCTGATGCGCAGGCTGCAGGAATCTGTTTGTGCATCCGTACGCAGTTGCAGTTGTATAAAAAAACAAAGAAGCAGTAATACCGGGACCCGTTTCATCGGTAATAATTTGAAGCAATATAATAAGGTTTGGGGTACAAGACCCGGGAAAAACAAAAGGCACAAGAGAAAAACATCCTGTGCCTTGTATCTTAAATTATTATTATGTACTTATCTGCTGTAGTTGGGCGATTCTTTGGTGATCTCGATATCGTGTGCGTGGCTTTCTTTCATACCTGCATTGGTAATGCGTACAAATTGTGCCTGCTGCAATGCTTTGATATCTTTTGCACCACAATAACCCATACCGGAACGCAGACCACCTACATATTGGTAAACGATCTCGCTCAGGCTGCCTTTAAAGGCAACGCGGCCTTCAATACCTTCGGGTACAAATTTCTTTACATCATCTTCCACGTCCTGGAAATAGCGATCACCGCTTCCCTGGCTCATGGCACCGATAGATCCCATACCGCGGTATTGTTTGAATTTTCTGCCTTCGTAAATAATGGTTTCACCAGGACTTTCTTCTGTACCGGCAAAAACGCTGCCCATCATCACCAGGTTTGCTCCTGCTGCCAGTGCTTTTACCATATCACCGGTATAGCGGATACCGCCATCGGCAATCAGTGGAATATTCAGTTTGTGCAATACAGAAGCAGCTTCCATAATGGCAGTGATCTGCGGAACACCGGCACCCGCCACAATACGCGTGGTACAGATAGAGCCCGGACCAATACCTACTTTCACCGCATCAGCACCTGCATCAGCCAAAGCTTTTGCACCTGCAGCAGTACCTATATTACCTGCGATGACCTGTAGTTTTTTAAAGTTCTTTTTTACAGCTTTCAATGCTTCAATCACACCTTTGCTGTGACCATGTGCGCTGTCCAGGCAAACCACATCCACACCGATCTGTTGCAATGCAGAAGCCCTGTCCAGCAGGTCGCGGGTAATACCCAGTGCCGCACCGGTCAGCAAACGACCATAAGTATCTTTTACTGCATTGGGATGACTTTGCAGTTGCAGTATATCGCGGTAAGTGATCAGGCCAACCAGTGTGCCGTCTTTTTTAATAACAGGCAGTTTTTCGATCTTATGCTGACGTAATATTTTCTCTGCTTTTTTCAGATCGGTACCTTCCGGTGCCGTGATCAGTCGCTCGCTGGTCATCACTTCCCTTACTTTACGTTTGCCGTCTGTTTCAAAACGCAGATCGCGGTTGGTGAGGATACCAACCAGTTTCTGTTTATTATCAATAATAGGAATACCGCCTATTTTATTCTCTTTCATCAGGCGCAATGCATCACCAATAGTAGAATCTTCGTGTAAAGTGATCGGGTCCAGGATCAGGCCGCTCTCACTTCTTTTTACCTTGCGTACCTGCTCTACCTGTTTTTCAATGCTCATATTCTTGTGCAGGATACCCAGACCGCCTTCGCGGGCCAGCGCTATGGCCAGGTTTGCCTCGGTTACTGTATCCATTGCAGAAGACAGCATGGGCAGGTTTAACACTATGTCTTTGGTAAGATGTGTACGAATATCCACCTCACGTGGTAAAACCTGTGAATAAGCAGGAACAAGTAAAACGTCGTCGAACGTTAAACCTTCACCAAAAAACTTATTTGTCGCGGGGGATTTTTTCCGGGGAGAGTTAATTCGTGTTGCCATGTGCAAAGATAGTGCTACAGGTAAATATGCTCCAAATGAATTTTGAATATGCTGTAACCCTTGCCTGTATTGGGTTTTTATGTTGGTTGTAAAAGACAGTGAATCTGAACTGCCGGCGGGATAACCTTCTGGAAATAGCCCATTACCTGTTTTACCGGCCGCAATTTTTTGTTGTAGCAGTGTGCCTGTTTATATGCAGATAAAAAATGTAAATATATAAGTATGCACTGTAATACCACTAACAGGTAGTTGTATACCGCTTTGTGGTAATGGTTTTACACGGTATGCATCCAATAAACCCATTAAAGTGGTATTGTTTATGCCGTGATTTCTTTTAACTTTTGCATCACCTTACTTGTAATTAAAAAACGCCATTATGAACTACACTAAATGTTTAATTGCAGCTTTAGTACTGTTTACATCTATTGTTTCCTGTAAAAAAGGTGATACCGGTCCTGCCGGAAATGCAAACGTTATTCAATACAATTTCGGTTCACAGACATTTACAGGTGTTTTGAATCTTACCTTATCGAATATTTCGCAGGGTAAAATAGACTCCAGCATGGTGCTGATCTATTATAATCCTTCTACCGAAACGTCAACTGCATGGTATCCTGTTCCGGGTTTGGGCTCAGGAGGTCTTTACGAAATGCGTTATTTGATTTATCAAGCCTCCGTTTCCCCCAGTAATTATTTTGTTGCGCTCAGGGCAAACAAGCCGGATGGCTCAGGTGCTTATGCATCAGCATTGACCTTTACTAAAATACGTGTGTTTATTGTTCCTGCATCCTCTGTATTACCCGGGGGACGACAGGCTGCGCCGGTTGATTATTCAGATTACTACGCTGTAAAAAAATATTACAATATTCCTGATTAGTACAGTTGTACCAGGTCCCGGCAGATGATGCCGGGATCTTTATTGTATGCTATAACAGCTTGTATATTTTTCCCGGCAAACATTGAATAATGTTCTGCAATTCAAGATTCAGTATAGCTGCTGCGGCAGCGCTGCTGCTGATACCGCTTTTGATGGTCAGTTCATCAATATGCACAGTGTCTTTTTCCGTCAACAGGGTTACCACCATTTTTTCAGGGCCAGTCAGCTCAATGAAAATTTCCTGTTGTTTCCTTGCAGGTGGTTTAACCGGTTCGGTCCAGCCCATGGTATCTGCCAGTTGCTGTGCATCTGTTAACAGCATGGCTTTATTGTTTTTGATAAGCTGGTTGCAGCCACAACTTTTACTATCGGTGGTTTTTCCCGGAATGGCAAACACATCCTTGTTATAACTGTTGGCCAGCTCTGCTGTGATCATACTGCCACCCCTGATACCGGTTTCTATTACAACAATAGCATCACTCATGCCTGCAACAATACGGTTACGGGTGGGGAAGTTGTGTTTGTCGGGCGGCGTATTGCTGGGAAATTCAGTCAGCAGCCCCCCATTGTGTTTCAGCATTTCTTTAGCCAGCGTGGTATGTTGCGGTGGATACAAAGTATCTAAACCATGCGCCAGCACACCGGTAGTTGCCAGGTGGTGTTTCACCGCTGCTTTGTGTGCCAATGCATCAATACCCAGTGCCAGACCGCTTACGATCAGCACATCAAAAGCCGCCAGTTCTTTTACCAGCGTATCGGTAATGTGTTTGCCATATTCAGTATGATTGCGCGTTCCTATAATTGCTACTACACGAGATGCATTCAGATTAGCGTTGCCACGATAGAATAACAGGGTGGGAGGATCATAACAATGCAACAATCGTTGCGGGTAATTTTCATCTTTCAGGAATAATGTATTGATCCGGTATTTTTCAATAAATGCAATTTCTTTTTCTGCAGCACTGAAATTGTTGAATTGCTTAATAGAACGGGCACGTATGGGACCAATGCCATCTATTTTTTCAAGAATACCGGACGGTGCTTTGAAAATAGCTTCTGCCGATTCAAATTGCTGCGCCAGTATCCTGGCATGTACATGACCGATATGTGGTGTTTGCGTTAAAGCAAGCTGGTATATAAGATCGTTATTCATGCAGAAACAATTGAAGTTCCGGGTTGATTCGTGAATCGTCAAATGTGATCTATCGCCGCTATTCTTGCGCATAGCCTGCTTTATGCAAAGACTTTTTAACCTTCTAAACCTGATCCTGCCTCGCGCCTTTACGAACCTTATCTCTTCCGGGTTCTGGCCTGTTTCTTTTCACCGCAGAGAACAAGAGTCACAAGAGATTAAGCAGAGAGCTTCTGTACAACTTCTGCTTTCCCTTATGTATTGCCTTTTGCGTTCCACGTTAGGTGTTCAGCATTTCGCATCTCCCGGACTTGAATCTGCCTACTGACTAACAACTTTCAATTCGGTACGGCGGTTTTGTGCCCGTCCCTGTTCGGTGGTGTTATCTGCTATTGGTTGGGTAGCGCCAAATCCTTTAAAGGATAATCGTTGCAATTCTATGCCTTTAGTGGCCAGATAAGTAACAACAGCTTTGGCGCGGTTATTAGAGAGTGTGATGTTATCGTCTGCTTTACCTGCATTATCAGTATGTCCATTGATCTGGATCTTTAATGTAGGATTATCGCGCAGCAATATTACTACTTTATCCAGTTCAGAAGTTGATTCCGGTTTTAACTCATATTTATTGACATCGAAAAAGATGTTCTTAAGCACTATGGAAGCATTGGCTTCAATAGGCTGTAAAGGAATATCAATGTTAAAGGTAGAATCCGGTGCACCCTGGCTTAACGGGAAATTTTCTGAATAGAACAGGTACCCCTTCCTGTTAACATTAAAGGCATAGTCTTTACCAACAGGCAGTGTAACGAGATAGTTGCCCGTTTCATCGGTTTGTACTTTGCTCAGCACATCCTGCGTGGCAAGATCAGTAAGTTCAACAGCAGAAGGTAATCCTTTATTGGTTTTCTTGTCAAACACTTTCCCCCTTACCCACAGTGTTCTGGAAGGACGTATATCGTTGCGCAATTCAAAAGTGTAAATATCCAGCAGACCGCGGCTATCGCTTCTGTCGCTGGCATAGTAAGCCGTTTTGCCGTCGGCGGCTACAACCATGCTGCCTTCATTTTCTATGGTATTGATAGGATAGCCCAGGTTGATGGGTTTGCTCCAGGTGTTTTTACCTGTTTTTCTTACCATAAATAAATCGTCGCCTCCATAACCCGGATGTCCGTTGGAAGTAAAATACAGGGTCTGATTGTCGGCGTGAAGAAACGGGCAGGCTTCTTCACCTGCGGTATTAATACCGGGACCCATGTTTTCCGGCTCACTCCATTGTCCGTTGGGTAAGCGGTGACTTACATAAATATCGCTGCCGCCATATCCACCCGGGCGGTTGCTGGCAAAGTATAGATCTCTTTTATCGGGTGACAGCGAAGGACCGGATTCCCATGATTCGCTGTTGATACGCCAGCCCAGGTTTTCGGGCACGCTCCATCCCTGTGGCGTGAGATAAGAAATATACAGGTCGCAACTGCCGTAGCCATTAGGAAAATTGCAGCCTGTAAAGATGAGCCATTGCCCGTCCTGCGAAATATTCTGTGCGCCCTCACTGGAACTGGTATTGATATTACCGGCCAGTGGTTGGGCTTTACTCCAGGTACCATTGATATTGACAGATCCGAAAAAGTCTTCATTAATGCCTTTTACACGTCGTGTAAAGATGAGCTCCTTGCCGTCGAGGGTGATGGTAGGGTAGTATTCAGACATATTGCTATTGATACTATCGCCCATATTGGCAGGCTCGAACCGGTAAGCACCCAGCGGAAGTTTTTGTGCGTAATCAATGGCAAACTGGTAGGTTTTACGGCGGTATTCACCGGCACGTATACTTTGCTGGTTGAGGTTGGGAATGGCCAGAAAAACATTCACTGCATCCAGCGCCTCCTGGAAAGCGCCTTTACCGGCAAGATTGATGGAATAGTTTAAATTATAATCGCGGAAATAAATGCTGTCTATAGCTTTGGCTTTCAGATAATTGTCAATGGCTTGCTGGTAGTTCTTCATTTCACTGTACATACCGGCTACCGACAGGTAAGCATCCAGGAAACGGGGTTCCTGTTTAATGGCCTGCTGAATGGTAAGAATGCCTCCCTTAAAATCGCCGTCCTGTGCCTGGCCAATACCTTTTTCCAGCAGGTCCACTGCCTTTTTACTGATTTTAGCCGGATCGTATTGAGCAATAGCGGTATGCGCAGAAATGAGCAGTATAAATATGGCACAAAGGTTTTTCATCATCAGGTAATTCATTGGGTTATCTGTAGTTCACCGTTCTAATAGACGAACGTTTCTTTTGGAAAGATAATATTCTAATTGTTAAAAAAATAGCAGGAATAGGGGAGAGGGTTGTGCATCAGTAACTTATTGGGGATTGCCGATTTGGAGACTGGGTGATTTTGGGATTGGATAGCGGTCTGCTTTGCCCTGGTCTGGTAGCGGTCTTCTTGGTACATTCTTCGCTTATTCTTTTATCTCAACCCTTAGTTTGTACGCTTTAAAGGGCTGGAAAGCTGCAGGAAGGTAGCAGGCAATAGGCTGCAAGGAACGAGGTGCAGGTACCCCAGTAGAACTGCTGCTTTGGGCATTGGGTGATTTTGGGATCGATTGGCTGATGGTTGCCGACTGCCTGCCCGGTACTTTCTTTGCTGATGTTTGGTATCCCGATCCTTATATTGATATTGGGAGATGGGGTTACAATTGAACCCGGCTCCGGAGCCAGAAAACAAAATTATTTATCTATCTGATAAGCTGAGGATTACGAAGTGGCCTGTCTTAATTAATAACCTTGATCCGGAAACCGGGGATTCTGTGGTTGGGGGCTCTTGTTCCCTGAACCTTATATCCTTGTGCCTTCGCCTTGTTACGGAACCTGGATATACTTATGCATCTGGATAGAGAGCTCCCATTGCGGATGGTCTTTGATGTAATCCACTATCAGCGGTGTCATGGCATTGGCTTTGTCCCATTCGGGTTGCAGGTACAGTTTGCAGGAGGGAGCAACCTGTTCCGCATATTTTTCAGCCCAGGCAAAATCACTTTTATTGAAAATGATCACTTTCAGTTCATTGGCCAGCGGCAATATTTCCGGCAGGGGTGCTTTGAATTTTTTGGGCGAAAGACAGATCCAGTCCCATGAACCACTTACCGGGTGTGAACCGGAAGTTTCAATATTGGTCTGAAAACCGGCAGCTTTTAAGGAAGCCGTCAGTGCTGTCAGATCGTGCATCAGGGGTTCGCCACCGGTTACAACGGCCAGTCTTCCGGGATGGGCGGCGGCGGCGGCTACAATAGCGTCAATATCCTGTACAGGGTGTTTGGATGCATCCCAGCTTTCTTTTACATCGCACCATACGCAGCCTACATCACAGCCACCCAGCCTTATAAAATAGGCAGCCTTACCCTGGTGAAAGCCTTCACCCTGCAGGGTGTAAAAAGCTTCCATAACCGGTAATGCGATGGTGGAGGTAGCGGTACTCATAGCCTGTTACAAAGTTCGTAAATAGCCGGATATTGGATATTGAGCATTGATTCATGGACATTAAATACTGAAAGTAATATTCAATAATCAACACACAACATTCAATAGTTGGTGATTATCAATGAAAAAACCCTTCCTGCGTAGGAAGGGCAAGTCATTATAATAGTGCGAAATAAAACAATTACTTCGCCAGTGTGTTTACTCTCTTAGACAACTTGCTTTTCAGGTTCGCAGCTTTATTTTTATGGATAATGCCACGTTTAGCCAGTTTGTCGATCATAGATGCTACTTCAGGAAGTTGCTCAGTCGCTTCTTTACCTGTTTTCAAAGCTTTCAGATCGCGAATTGCATTACGGGTTGTTTTACCATAATATTTGTTTCTTTCACGACGTTTAGCTGCCTGACGCACATCTTTTTTGGTAGCCTTATGATTTGCCATTGCGTTTCGAAAATTTAGGACGGCAAAGGTAGGGGTTTTACTGATAAAATGAAAAAAACAGTGCAAAAAATACAAAAAGCAGCACAAAAAAATTCAAAGCAGTTGGTAACCAAAGGTATGACGAATACATATTCTTTTATTAAATCCACAAAATCAAACGAATTGCCGGCATACCTTGTCTATTTTTGCCCGATATTTGTAACCCGGTTTTTTAACACACTCTATTTTTCATAATAGATTCAATAGTGCCTCATGAAGGATTTTTCGTATATCACCAGTTCCTCCCCGGCTTTTATTGAGAGTCTGTACCAGGATTATGTGAAGGACCCCAATAGCGTAGACCCGGATTTAAAGAAGTTTTTTGAAGGTTTTGATTTCGCAGTTGATTCAGGCAAAGTTGCTTCCAACGGAGCTGCTGCCACAGGCACAGCCGGTAAAATTACCGGTGAAGGCTTTGACTGGAAAAAGGAGATCGGCGCTTACCGCCTGATCCTGGGTTACCGTAACAGGGGCCACCTGATTGCCAAAACCAATCCCATTCGTCCCCGTAAAGATCGCGGTGCCAATCTTGATCTTGGTTTCTATGGACTTTCTGAAGAAGACCTGAATAAAACTTTTTATGCAGGCAACCTGATCGGTTTGGGCAATACCACTTTACAGAATATCCTTACATACATGCAAAGCTGTTATGCGGCGCATGTGGGTGTGGAGTTCAAATATATCAGCGACCAGAAAAAGGTTGACTGGCTGACCAATGAAATGGAGCGCAACTTTAATAAAGCGCTGCCCATTGAAAAAAAACGCCGCATCCTGGAAAAACTGAACCAGGGGGTGATGTTTGAGAAATTCCTGCACACCAAATACATCGGGCAGAAACGTTTTTCACTGGAAGGTGGTGAAACCACCATCGCTGCACTGGATGCCATTATCAGCACTGCTGCTGACAATGATGTACAGGAAGTGGTGATCGGTATGGCACACCGTGGCCGTTTGAATGTACTGGCCAATGTATTGGGTAAAACTTACGAGCAGATTTTCAGTGAATTTGAAGGTACTGCCAAGCTTGACCAAACCATGGGTAGTGGCGACGTGAAATACCATATGGGTTATGGCAGCGAAGTGCAGACTGCCGGCAACAAATCCATTCACCTGAAGCTGATGCCGAACCCTTCGCACCTGGAAGCCGTTGACCCGGTAGTAGTAGGTTTTGCAAGGGCTAAGGCTGATGTGCTATACAAAAGCGATTACGATAAAATTCTGCCGATATTGATCCATGGCGATGCTTCTGTAGCAGGCCAGGGCATTGTATATGAAGTGGTGCAGATGAGTGACCTGGAAGGTTATTACACTGGTGGAACCATTCATTTTGTGATCAACAACCAGATCGGTTTTACTACTGATTTTGATGATGCACGCAGTGCTGATTACTGTACTTCACTGGCGGCTATGATTCAGGCTCCGGTATTGCATGTAAATGGTGATGATGCTGAAGCGGTAGTAAAATGCGTGGAAATAGCAACCCGCTATCGCCAGGAGTTCAATGCAGATGTATTTATAGATATGGTATGTTACCGTCGTCACGGGCACAATGAGGGTGATGATCCTAAATTTACCCAGCCGCACATGTATGCGCTGATCGACAAACACCCCAATCCACGTGAAGTATATACCAACTACCTGTTGGAGAACGGCGAGCCCGATGCGAAAGAACTGGCGAAGGAAATGGAAAAGAAATTCTGGGCCGATCTCCAGGAACGCCTGGATGAGGTAAAACAGAACCCATTACCTTACCGTCACCAGCAACCAGAGCTGGCATGGAAAAGCCTGCGCAAAGCGGTATCTGAAGATTTTGATCAGTCTCCCGGTACTGGTATCAGTGAAGATAATTTCCGCAGCATTTTTGAAGCATTGATGAAATGGCCTGCTGACTTCAAGCCTTTGAAAAAGATTGAAAAGATTCTGCAGGATAAAATAAAACTGTTTAACGAAGAAGGTAAAATAGATTGGGCTACCGGTGAGCTGATGGCTTACAGCAGCCTGCTGGTAGATGGAAAAGATGTGCGTATGAGCGGGCAGGATGTTCGTCGTGGTACCTTCTCTCATCGTCATGCAGTATTGCGCGATGAGAATACAGACAAGGCCTACAGCCGGTTAAGTGAAATTCCCGGCAGCAAAGGCGTTTTCCATATTTATAATTCATTGCTGAGTGAATATGGTGTACTGGGATTTGAATATGGTTATGCCATGGCCAATCCTGATGCACTGGTGTTGTGGGAAGCACAGTTTGGTGATTTCTGCAATGGAGCGCAGACCATGATCGATCAGTTTATTTCAGCCGGTGAGCAGAAATGGAACCGTATGAATGGTATTACCATGTTGTTGCCACACGGTTATGAAGGTCAGGGGCCTGAGCATAGCAGTGCACGTATGGAACGTTTCCTGCAGCAGTGTGCTGAGCTGAATATGGTGGTGACCAACATTACCACATCGGCCAATCTTTTCCATGCATTGCGCAGACAGCTGGCATGGCCGTTCCGCAAACCATTGATCAACTTTTCACCCAAGGCCAACCTGCGTCACCCCGGTAGCTATTCGCTCAAACAGGAATTTCTGCAAGGCAGTTTCCGTGAAGTAATTGATGATACCTTTGTGAGCAATGCCGATGAAGTGAAAAAAGTATTGTTCTGTAGTGGTAAGGTATACTTCGATCTGGCAGAGCGTCAGCAGAAAGAGAACAGGCAGGATACAGCGATCATCAGGGTAGAGCAATTGTACCCGCTGCCGTTGAAACAACTGGATGCTTTATATGCTAAATACAATAAAGCTACCTGGTTCTGGGTACAGGAAGAGCCGCTGAATATGGGTGCTGCTTCTTATCTCCAGATGAACCTGAAGAGCATTAACTATGGTGTCATCAGCCGTCAGCCGAGTGCTGCTACTGCAACCGGGTATGCCAAGGTACATGCGCAGGAGCAGGCTGAGATCATTGATACCGCATTTTCAATTTGAGAATCGGGTAATTTGAAAATGGACAGACAGAGGGTTTGATGGGCCAAAAGGTTTGATAATGGTGAAAGCGATTAAGAACGGAAGCACCTTAAACATTAAACTTTACACCTTAACACCTATAACCTGAAATTTAGAAATATTACATATGATCGATATTAAAGTTCCAACGGTAGGCGAATCCATCAGCGAAGTGACCTTACTTAAATGGACAAAAAACAATGGCGATTACGTAGAGCGTGATGAAGTGATTGCAGAACTGGAAAGTGAAAAAGCTACGTTTGAAGTAAATGCAGAACAGGCAGGTGTTTTAAAAACCGGAGCACAGGAGGGCGATACGCTGAAGATCGGTGATATCCTGGCTTCTATTGACGAAACGGCTCCCAAACCAGAAGGTAAAGCAGTGCCTGCTTCCAACGGAGCAGCAGAGAAAAAAGCAGAGGCTCCCAAAGCTGAAGCCAGAGCTTCTTCTGCAGCACCTGTAACTGCTGTATCCAATGATATCAAAGCAACTCCCGTAGCTGCTGCTATCATTGCCGATAAAAAAGTAGATCCTAAAAGCGTTACTCCTTCCGGTTTCCAGGGTAAAATAGTGAAGGATGATGTACTGGCTGCGCTGGCAAATCCCGGAAAAGTAACAGGCGGCAGAGCCCTGTTCAGCCGAGAAGAAAGAAGAGAAAAAATGAGCCAGTTGCGTAAAACCATTTCACGCAGACTGGTAGAAGCAAAGAATACCACCGCCATGCTCACTACTTTCAATGAAGTAGATATGAGCGCTATCATGGCTATCCGCGGCAGATACAAGGATAAATTCAAAGAAGGGCACGGTGTGGGTCTGGGCTTTATGAGCTTCTTTACCAAAGCCTGTTGTATTGCATTGAATGAATGGCCTGCAGTGAATGCATATATTGATGGCGATGCATTGGTGTACCATGATTATTGCGATATTTCAATTGCAGTATCTACTCCACGTGGTTTAACTGTACCGGTTATCCGCAATGCAGAAAGTCTGAGCATGGCAGAGATTGAGAAAAAAGTGATTGAACTGGCCAACAAGGCAAAGGATAATAAGCTGACGATGGATGAACTGCAGGGTGGAACTTTTACCATTACCAATGGCGGTGTGTTCGGTTCACTGATGAGTACACCTATCATCAACATTCCTCAAAGCGCTATCCTGGGTATGCACAAGATACAGGAGCGTCCTATGGCTATTAACGGACAGGTGGTCATTAAACCTATGATGTACCTGGCACTGAGCTATGACCACCGTATTATTGATGGTCGTGAGTCAGTAAGTTTCCTGGTGCGTGTAAAAGAGCTGCTGGAAAATCCTGAACTGTTGCTGTTTGGTAAAGATCCGGTGAAAGCGTTATTAGAGTTATAAGTTGCAGGTTGTAAGTTCAGGTTGAATACTTCGGATTTTAAGCTCTTTTAATATAGCAAAGCCGTTGCAGTAATGCAGCGGCTTTTTGTTTTACCTATAACTTAAAGCTGCCAGCTTACAACCGGCTTTCGTCTTTTTTAAGTAGCTTCATTACATGTCGCGCCACATTTTCTTTTTGCTGATCGCAATATTGTTTTTACATGCAGGCTCCGTAGCCCAGATGCAGGATAACAATGATATGATCACGAAGAAGATGTATTATTACAGTTTGCAGAAACCTTCGGTTTCCTTGTTTGTGCATTTCGACAAAACTGTTTATACCAACAATGAAACGGTATGGTTCACCGGTTACATATTAAGAGGAAATCCAAACGCTGTGTATAATGCTTTATCCGTAGCCCTGGTAAATAATTCGGATAGTACAGTAGCGGTTGAAGAGAAGTTTATCATTGTAGAAGGGCTGTCTTTGGGTAATATATTATTGCCGGACTCCTTACCTCCCGGCAATTACAGCCTTATTGCTTATACCAATCAACTGGTCAATGGAGCTCCCGAAGAAGTGTTTGTACAGCCGGTCACTATCAAAACCCTGACTGACGCATCTTTTACCGCATCTGTTAAAATAACAGATACAGTACGTCCGGGGTTTGATTCTACAAAAGTATTGCTGAAAGCAGTAGCGAAGGATGGACGTGTATTAACGGGTGCAGAAGTTGCTTATTCTATAGGAAAAGGGAAGAACATCGTAATGTCCGGCAAAACAAAAACGGATACTTATGGGGAGTATACTATATCAATACCTGCGTCAAAAATCACTCCTTTAAATAATCTATTGCAGGTGCAGGTAAGGCAATTGAAAGAGGTAAATAGACTGAGGTTGCAGTTGCCTGTAGCAGAAAAACTTCCTGTAGTAAAATTTTATCCGGAAGGAGGGAATATTGTCAGCAATCTGCGCAATACAGTAGCGTTTGAAGTTACTACAGCCATTGGTGAACCATTGCCGGCAACGCTGTTGTTGTACGAAGGGGACCAGGTAAAAGATACTATACAAACGGATAGTTATGGAATGGGCCGGTTTGAATTAATACCCAGGTCAAATAGCAGGCATGCAGTAAAACTGTTAAGCGTTGGTGGAGATAAATTGTACGCTCTTCCTGCAGCGTTGCATGACATTCCTGTGTTGAGTATCAGTAACGGGCTGCCGGGCGATTCGCTGGTAGTACGCCTGACAACCCCGGGGCCGGGCATTTATCAATTGCTGTTACATAATTACAGACGGGTATTTGAATCATTTGATGTACAGGTAAAGCAGGCGGTGAGCCGTGAAATTGCATTCCCACTGGCTGCTGTACCCAAAGGATTGGTGACCGTTACGTTGCTGGATAGTTTAGAAAGACCATGTGCAGAGCGTATTGTATTTGCACATTACAATCAACGTTCATTTGTACGGATAACAACAGACAGTCAGTCGTACGCTACAAGACAGAAAGTGAAACTGTCGCTGAAGCTGGCCGGTGATACTGTCAATAAAAAGGCGCTTGTTTCTGTAGCCTGTATACAGGAGAACAGGCTGGAGGCTAAAAAGATGCAGGATATTGAAAGCTATTTTTACCTGAAGCATGACCTGTTGCCAATGCCTTACCGTTACAGGCCGATCAGTAATGAGAAGGCTGCGCTTGAGTACCTGCAGAATGTATTATTGGTAAAAGGATGGCGCCGGTATACCTGGCGGGATATGATCAATACAGAGGCCGCCGACACTGTACAGTTGCGTGAATCGCTGACGTTTACCGGCAATGTAAAACGGTATGAGAAAAAGCTGAAAAAGCCAATAGCAGTTGCTGTGATACGTGATTCATCGCTGGGTGTAACCAATACAGACAGTGCCGGCGTTTTTGCATTGGAAGGAAATAGTATTGTAGCATCGCAGGGGCGCAAAATCATGCTGACTGTGAGTAGTAGTAATAGTAAAGAATACAGCATCGAAGTACAGGACCCTTATATATCCATGAGCAAAAAGATTGCTGCGGCGGTGGCTGATAACTGGGAAGAACCTTTGTCTCCCGCACAGGACACCAGGCAAACCATGATACCGAATGATGAGAAAGTTAAAACATTGGCAGCAGTAGTGGTAAGTAACAGAAAGGGGGTTGACAATTCTTTTTTCGGTATGGCCAGAAATGCCTGCGGTGATTATGTATGTGCCTATAATATTCTTAACTGCCCCAATCATCCTTTCGGAGGCAGGCTGCCGGTAGCAGGACAAACGTATGGATCGCCGGGTGGCGGCCGTGTAGTGTATGCCGGTTGTGAGGATGCACGCAGGGAGAACATTGTGTATGTAAAAGGTATCTACACCCATAAAGAATTTTATGGATCTGATTATTCAATTGCCAATCCTGCCGATGCTGAATATATTTCCACCATATTCTGGAAACATGCAACATTGATCAATACTGATAAGGAAACTACATTTTCGTTTTACACCAGTGATATTACAGGCCGTTTCAGAATAATAGTCCAGGGAATAACCGGCAGTGATGTTGTAATTGGCGAACAGGTGTTTACTGTAAGAAAGCCGCAGGATTGATGCCTTCATAGCCCAATAATGCATATCTCGCACTTTATATTTTATACTGCTACTAACTGTTCCTGGGCGTCTATGATGAGCGTAAAAAACTGCTAAAAGCGCGTGAGGGATTATTAAAACCGTAAGAGGTAGTGTAGTAGATATATGACTTTGAAATGGCTTTGTCTTTACATGTGTAGAATCAAAAACCCACTAATATTACATGCTGCAGTAGGAGATATAGCGGTATGATTGTATTTTTATAATACAAAAATCTTTTAATTCAGTTGGCAAATTTGGGTTGGATGGTTAATAAGCCAACGGTAAAATTACTTAGCTTCCGGAAATGCAGTTACGCATAATATCAGGTATTTTAATAATGCTGTTAATAGCGTCCTATTCTAAGGCACAGGAGCACGGAGCAGGTGATGATTTTATTCTTAAAATGCATTACTATAACCTGCAGAAACCTTATGCAGCCTTGTTTGTACATTTTGATAAAACAGTTTATACCAATAATGAAAGCGTTTGGTTTACCGGGTATATATTAAAAGGAAATCCTGCAAAAATATACAATACATTATCTATTGCATTGCTGAATAATGCAGACAGTACTGTAGCGGCAGAAGAAAAGTTTGTAATGGCCAATGGTCTTTCTTTTGGCAATATATTACTCCCCGATTCATTGCCCCCCGGTAATTACAGCCTGATTGCTTACACCAACCAGCTTATAAACGGTATTCCTGAAGACGTATTTATACAGCCTGTTACCATTAAAACAGTTACGGACGCTAACTTTACAGCATTACTAAAAATAACAGATACAGCACAAGCCCGGACCGATTCTGTAAGAATGTTGTTAAAAGCAACCACAAAGGATGGACGTGTACTGACAGGTGCAGAGGTCATTTATACAATTGGCAAGGGTAAACAGGTCATTGCATCAGGGAAAACGAAAACCAATGCATTTGGCGAACATGTTTTTGTAGTACCAGCTGCAAAGATCACAGCCGCCAACAACCTGTTGCAGGTGCAGGTAACAGCTGATAAGGAAATAAAAAGGATTAGGTTACAGTTACCCGTATATGATAAAGAGCCGGTAGTAAAATTTTATCCTGAAGGCGGACACCTTATAGATGATATGTTTTGTGTGGTAGGTGTTGAAGTAACTACTGCTGTCGGCGAACCATTGCCCGCTACCGCATTGTTATATGAAAACGGACATGTGCTGGACACCATACAGACTGATAGTTATGGCATGGGGCATTTTGAACTGGCACCCCAGCCGGGTAATAAGTACACGCTTAAACTGTTGAATAACGGGAGTGCAGGTAAGGAATATTTTTTACCGGCTACCTTGCCAGAGGGACCAGTAGTGGGAATCAGAAATGCATTGGCAGAAGATTCTTTTACTGTGAAACTCTCCACCATGCAGACCGGAATGTATCACCTGGTATTGCACGATTACCGGCAGGTTTACCAGGTATTTGATCTGCAGGTAAAACAACCTGTATCCAAAGAACTGACCTTTCCGCTGCAGGACGTGCCTAAAGGGTTGATAGTGGTTACACTGCTGGACAGTGTGGGCAGACCCTGGACCGAACGGATGATCTTTGCACATTACAACAGAAGATCATTTATTCGTATTACTACAGACAGCCAGTACTATAATACCCGGCAGAAAGTGCAACTATCGTTAAAACTGGGTGGCGATACTGCGAACGGCGGAAAAGCATTGGTATCTATAGCCTGTGTACAGGAGAACAGGCTGGAGGCTAGAAAAATGCAGGATATAGAAAGTTATTTTTACCTGAAGCATGCACTGCAGCCTATGCCTTACCGCTACAGGCCGGTGAGTAATGATAAAACAGCCGTGGACTATCTGCAGAATGTATTGCTGATAAAAGGCTGGCGCCGGTATACGTGGCAGGAAATGATACAAGCCCGTCCTGAAGATACATTGCAGCAACATGTTGCCATGCAGTTTACAGGTCAGGTAACTAAATATGAGAAACAGCTTAAAAAACCTGCTACGCTGGCAGTAATACATGATTCATCTATTGGCATACTTACCACCGATACTACGGGTGGATTTATACTGGATGGAGAAAGTATTGTTATGGCACAGGGACATAAGGTAATGCTGGCTGTCAGCAATGACCGTGTGGGAGAGTACAATATAGAAATAACTGATCCTTATAAGGTGTTGAATAAAAAACTGGGAGCAGAAATTGCTGCTGTATGGGAGGAACCTAAATCTCCTGTACAGGATACGCGGCAAACCATGATACCCGGCGATGAAAAGGTAAAGACACTGGCTGCAGTTGTGGTTACGCCAGGTGGTGATAATTCCCTGTATGGCACTAAAAAAAATGCCTGCGGGGATTATGTATGCCTCTATGGTATCCTGAACTGTCCCAACCATCCTTTCGGTGGGAGAGAACCTGTTGCGGGGCAGGCATATTATTCACCGGGTAGTGGTGGCGCCAGGGTAACTTATGTCGGATGTAATGAAATGAAGCGTGATAATGTGATTGCTGTCAAAGGTATTTACACCCATAAAGAATTTTATGGATCGGATTATTCTGTAGCCAATCCCCCGGATGCTGAGTATATCTCCACCATATTCTGGAAACATATGGCTGTGGTTACTTCAGATAAGGAAACAACTTTTTCTTTTTATACCAGCGATATCGGAGGCCGTTTCCGGATCATTGTGCAGGGAGTTACCAGTAATGGAGTTGTATATGGCGAACAGGTGTTTACTGTAAGAAAGCCGCAGGATTGATACCTTTGCAGGAATGAAGTATTTTTCTCACCTCAATACGGCTGTTACTGTTCTTGAACGCTATGACGGTAAGGAACCTTTCAGTATTTTTTTGAAAGAGTTTTTCAGACAGGATAAAAAATACGGTTCGCGCGACAGGAAGAATATCAGTGAACTGTGTTACGCCTTTTTCCGGTTGGGAAAGGCTTTGCCGGGTGTTGCTACAGATAAAAAGATCATTGCCGGGCTGTTTTTCTGCGCCCGTCAACCGGGTAGCTTATTGCAATACCTGCTGCCGGATCTTGATGAAGAAGCCGGATTGCCACTGGAGGATAAGATCATTTTGTTCAGTGAACATTATACCCCCCTTGCTTTGAAAGATGTATTTCCCTGGCAGAACGCGTTGAGTGAGGAAGTGATATATAACCATTTCTGTGCTTCCTTTTTTGTACAGCCAGACCTTTTTCTGCGTATACGTCCCGGGAAAGCTGCCATCGTAAAAGAGCAACTGGAGCAGGCTGGTATAGCTTTCACGCAAAAGAATGATACCTGCCTGGCTTTACCCAACACTTCTAAAATTGATGATGTTATTGCCATTGACCGGGATGCTGTAATACAGGATTACAGTTCTCAAAGTGTAGGGGAGTTATTGCAATGGATAACACAGCAGGAACAATATCAACCTGTACACAACGTATGGGATTGTTGTGCTGCCAGCGGTGGAAAATCTATCATGGCTTATGATATGCTGCCCGGTATTCAGCTCACTGTTTCGGACATACGGGATTCTATCCTGTTCAACCTTCATAAACGTTTTGCAACGGCAGGTATCCAGCGGTATGATTCATTTACGGCCGATCTTGCAGCACATCCGCCTTTCAGCAGTAAAGGAAATTTTGGTAATACCCCTTATCAACTCATTATTGCAGATGTACCCTGCAGTGGTTCCGGTACATGGGGACGCACGCCTGAACAATTGGCTTATTTTGATATGTCTGCCATTGAAAGGTATAGTACGCTGCAAAAAAAGATCGTTGCAAACGTCATCACACATATTCAACCCGGTGGATACCTGTTGTATATCACCTGTTCGGTTTTTAAACAGGAAAATGAAGAAGTGGTGCAGTTCATTGAATCCAATTCCCGTATGCGGTTACTGAAAAAGCAATTGTTTACAGGATATGAACAGGGTGCAGATACATTGTTCGCAGCAATATTTACCGCTTCATAGCTGATAGGGTATATTTATTTTTCCCGTTTTGATAACGGATATAATAAACACCTTTGGCAAGCCCATTGGTATGCGGAAAACTGATCACATAAATCTGTCCGGCCACAACGTCCTGTACACGGGTATCCAGTACCTGGCCAACCGCATTGGTAAACTGCCATTGTACTCGTCCGGCAGATGGCGCCTTCAGTAATACTGTTACTGTATTGCTGAAAGGCACAGGATATGCTTTTATCCATTGATTGCCCAGTATAGCTTCGTAATTATTGACAGGAGGATTGCGTTTATTCTGTAAAATGTCAAAGGCCCTTCTGAAATTGGGAATGCCATAGCCATAACGATAATCCGGCGTATTGTACCGGTTGGCACTTCGTTGTACAGCATCCATGATCTGCAGATTATTGAATTCCGGGAATGCCTGCCACAAACAGGCGATCAATCCGCAGAGATTGGGATTGGCAAATGAAGTTCCATTGGCATAACCTATGGTTCCGGATGCGGAGATCACTACTGCGCCAACGCCTACAGACACTCCATTGGGTTTTAACTTGCCTGCCCCATTAGGTCCCCATGAACTGGTAGGTGAAATAATGCTGTCTAACCCGATGGAACCTACTGTGAACACGCTGTCTGCATCTGCCGGACAACTTACGTATTTAAGATCGGGGCCGCTGGCGCCTGAATTGCCCGCACTTACTGTTACCAGTATGCCTTTTCGCGTGGCAAGAGCCGCTGCGCGGGTAACTATGGTGGTTTTACCATCACGTTGTGCATAGGTATGGTTAAGTGCTGCATTGTCAAAATCTGAATATCCCAGTGAAGTGCTGATCATGTCCACACCCACACTATCAGAGTATTCTGCGGCGGCGGCCCAGTTCTGTTCTTCCACAGGGTACTCACTGTTGGTATCTTCTGAACGGAACAGCCAGAACTGTGCATGTGGAGCACTGCCTACTGCCTGTCCGGGTTTGTTGGCTGCAATAGTGCTGAGACATTGTGCGCCATGAGCTGCATCTTCATTTACACTGGGTTCATTGTTCACAAAATCCCATTCACCCATAAAACGTCCCTGCAGACGAACACTATCAAAAAAAGGATTGGTTTTATAACTATTGAAACCGCCATCAATCACTGCTATGGTAATACCTCTTCCGGTGTACCCCATATTGTGCAGGTATTCACCTTCGTGTATATGTACCTGGTTGTACATATTGCCGTATTCCAGCGAGGCAATTCCCTGTATCCTGTAAGGAAGTTGTGGTAATGGCGTAAAAGAAGTGTCCCACTTGTTTATGTTGCCGGCCGTAACAGGCGCAGTCATTCTGGGCGCTATTGCTGTGGCGGCTTTTACAAAAGTGAATGTATTGATAGCAGCCAGTGCTGTTGCATCTGTTGTTCTGATGAGTACCTGGTTTAACCATTTGGATACGTTCAGTATGGTAACGTTGGGAACATTGCGGATACTATCCAGGTAAGCAGGTGTTATGGGCAGATCGGTGGAATCGTACGCGATATTGTACCGGTTTCTGCGTTCAATTGCCTTTGCAGTAAGAAATGCTGAAGGTGCTGATAAGGAGTAAGGTGTACCTTTTTTATTGGTAAACTGTATTACATAGCGTGAATACTGTGCCTGTGTAAACAGGGTACAGCAAAACAGGCAGACGAGTATAAATAAGTGTTTCATGCAGCTATGCTGTAATAAAGTTACCACTTATCAGGTGCTACCGGTTAATTATGATCCAGGATGGTTTGCAATACGCCGAAACCTGTTTTGTATTTGGGTTGGGAAGTGGTTTCCGGCTGGTATTCCCACATGATGATCTGTTTGTACACCAGACCAATGTTCTTGGCATATTTTTCAACCCAGTAGTTATTGTAGGCAATGCCCTGCGGATATACAATGGGAACGTTGGATGAATCGGCTATCTGTACTACTGTAACTGTGCTGTCGTACGTTTTGCCATTGATGCTGATAGAAGTGTTCACATCTTGAAAAGTATAGTTCCATTTCTGGATATCCTCATCATTGCTGAACCCATATTGTGGTGCAAAAGGTGTGTATGGCAGATACGAATTGCCCAGCCATGAATATCCTTCACGGAAAGGCTCGTGCAGTTTTACAAAACGCAGGTTGTCTTCCACCAATTCCAGTGTATGATCGGCGTAAGTGGCTGTAAAGGTATTAACAGGACTCCAGGCCGCTTCATCAGTGCTGTTCACAGGGCGTCCGTAACGTACAATGCGCCAGGCCGGCCGGCCCTTGTTGTCGGTAATGGATTCTTCCACCACGTCTTTGATCTGGCTGGAAACAAAGGTATCCTGGGTGTTATTGACAAATTTTAAGGTATCAAGACGATAGGTAATGTATTTTCCTACCTGTAAAGGTGTAAAATAAGCGGTAGCGGAAGCTGTATTGTATGTATCGGTTGTTTTGCCGCAGGAAGCAGCGCACACCAGTAAAACTATCACCACACTATACAGGAAAGCAGTCCTTTTCATGCAAAACCGGTTAAGCTTGTTGGAATCGGATTTTATTTTCTATGAGACAAATGTACCCCTGTTTTCGTTGCTTAAAGCATTGTTGTTTAATAAAATACAAAAACCGGGAATTTCCCGGTTGCTAACGTATTATGCACGCTCTTTATTGTCTGTAAACGAGGCCTAAGCCCGATTTGACCTAAAAGGCTGATTTCCGTTGGATAATACCGCCGCCAATAACGTCGTTGCCTTCGTAGAAAACGGCGCTTTGTCCCGGCGCAATGCCTTTGGCATCTTCATAAAATTTCACTTCTATGCCGTTGGCATGGTTGTACAGGTTGGAAAAAGTGCCTTTATCCTTGTAACGTATTTTGGTAATGGCTTCCATGCCGTCTGTAATACCATCGTATTTCAGCCAGTTCAGCTTGCCTACCGTCATGGTATTGCTGTTCAGATCTGTTTCATCACCCAGTACTACTGTATTGGTTTCGGGCAGTATCTGTGTTACATATACGGGTTTACCCAAGGCAATATCCAGTCCTTTCCGCTGACCAATGGTATAGAAAGGATAGCCTCTGTGCTGACCGAGTATTTTACCGGATTTATCTACAAAATAGCCGCCTTCCACTTTTTCTTCCAGTCCGTTTACCCGGCGTTTCAAAAAACCGCGATAGTCGTTGTCGGGCACAAAGCAGATTTCATAGCTTTCGCTTTTCTTAGCCAGTTCAGGATACCCGTAATCCAGCGCCATCTGGCGAATCTCTGTTTTACGGAAATTGCCCAGCGGCAGTAAAGTACGGCTCAGCAGGTCTTGCTGCAGTCCCCACAATACATAGCTCTGGTCTTTGGTATCATCCAGTCCTTTGCTGATGTAAAAACGTCCGTTGCTGTGCTGGTGAATATTGCCATAATGCCCGGTGGCAATGAAATCGCATCCCAGTGCATCGGCACGTTTCAGTAATGCGCGCCATTTGATATGGGTATTGCACATTACACAAGGATTGGGGGTACGACCGGCGAGATATTCATCTACAAAATTGTCGATCACAAAGTCGCCAAATTCATCACGTATATCGAGAATATAATGCGGAAAACCATGTTGTACTGCGGCCAGGCGTGCATCATTAAAGGAATCCACATTACAGCAGCCGGTTTCTTTTTTACCGCCGCCGCTGGCTGCATAATCCCATGTTTTCATGGTGATGCCAATTACTTCATATCCCTGGTCATTCAGCATCAGAGCCGCAACGGTACTGTCAATACCGCCACTCATTGCTACCAGAACCTTTCCTTTACGGCTCATTGTTTAATCATTTTTTAGAACCTGCAAATATACTATAGTTGCAGGTTTTAGGTTATAAGTTGTAAGTGATAAGTCCAGCCTGCCTGCACTATTTTTCCTGATTTCCGGTTCCTGATCTCCTTAATCAGTTCCTTATCAGCTAATTAACTTGTCAACATTAAAACTTATGATACATCTGTTCCAGTACTGAATGGGTCTGGTATTCCCAGCCCGGGGTACCGGCAGGCCAGTTGAACTCGTAATTAACAATCAAAGTCCTCAATAAGTTGTATGCTTTTACGGCCTGCTCCCTGTTGTAAAAACAATCGATCCATGACTGGGCAATCTTGTCCCTGTCGGGCAAACCAATGGCCCTGTTGTACCAGATAAATATTTCCGGCAAACCGGAGAACGAGATCTTGGGCCCTTTCCGTTTGATAAAATCGCGGTAATACAATGCATAGAATTGGATACAGGCCTTTGTACGTTCGTGAATGGCAGAATCGCTTTCCGCAGTTGCAGGTTTAATACGCCACCATTGATGGGTATAGTAGAAAGGATCGTTTTGCATATTCTGATGTACCTGGGCGTCGGAAGTGAGTGTAAGCAGTAGTGGTTGACCCTTGTCGTCAGCAAGCGTTAAACGGAGTTTGCGGGATGAAAGTTGTTTGACCTTATACAGGTGTGGTTTTTTACCGGGAAAGGTCAGTACCAGCGTCATTTCATCGTTGTCACTGTTTATCTGCCATTTGCCTGCCAGCGTTTTTCCCCGCGGATTTTCGATAGCTGTAGAATCTTTAAACAGCGCGAGACCGGGAAAAAGACGGTCGCCGGATTTGGGGTCCCACACCAGTATATCCGAAGCATCGGTGGTTTTGTCCAGTTCCCACCGCTGACAGATGATTTCAATAAAACTGCGTTTGAAACCGGCAAGGTTGATCATGCCGTTATCGGTGCCTGTTACCAGTGTTTCTTTCAGTACGTAGGTAGCGGCGGTCTTTTTTTCTTTGGGTTTTTGTGAGCAACCCTGTGCTATAAATGCAGCCAGTAATAGCAGTAACAGATTTTTCATACAAAAAGGTGCGTAATATTAATAACAAAAGGGCAGGAATAAAATAAAAGCACTTTTTTTCTGTTTTACAGTGAGCACATTTTCAACTAATTTCGACACCCTAAAAACAACGCCGGTTGAGAGTTGTACGAATTTTACTGCTTTTGGTTGCAATCTGCCTGTATCAGTCTGCTGCTGCCCAGAAAAAGCTGGCCTATGTTTCAGGAAAGATTGTAGATGATAATGAGAATCCCGTGGCCGGTATATCGGTTACCATACTGGGACGTCAGCAGGGTTTGGTTACTTCCGATTCCGGTACTTTCCGGTTGAAAGTGCCTGCCGATAAAGCATTTGCTATTGTCTTTTCTTCTGCCGGTTATAAAACAGAGCAACGCAATTTTCTATTGAACGAGAATGAGGAGGAGCGCATTGTGGTGCGTATGGAAAAAGGAATGCGTCAACTGGATACCGTAGTGGTTACAGATCAGCGTCAGCGACGTGAGGCCGGCCTGGTAGTGATCAATCCTAAACATGCCATCAATATTCCTTCGCCTACCGGTGGTATTGAAAGCCTGATAAAAGTATTTGTGGGTTCCAATAATGAATTGACCTCGCAGTATTCTGTACGCGGTGGTAACTATGATGAGAACCTGATCTATGTAAACGATTTTGAAGTATTCCGTCCGTACCTGGTACGTAGCGGGCAGCAGGAAGGGTTGAGTTTTATCAATCCTGAACTGGCCCGGAATGTAAATTTTTATAACGGTGGTTTCCAGGCAAGATATGGTGATAAGATGTCTTCGGTTCTGGATATTCAATACAAAAAGCCCCGCAATTTTGCCGGTTCAGCTTATGTAGGCTTGCTGGAGCAGGGCCTGCACCTGGAAGGTATCAGTAAAAACAATAAATTCACTTACCTGGTGGGCGTGCGTAACCGCAGCAACCGCAACCTGCTCAGCAGCCAGGAAACCAAGGGTAATTATGTGCCATCATCTGCCGACATACAGGCATTGGTGACCTATCAACTGAATACAAAGAATACGATTGAACTGCTGGGCAATTTTTCACAGACAAAGTTTACACTGATACCGCAATCGAGCCAGTTAACTTCTTCTGTGTTCTCTCCGTATTTCAGTGCCAACCTGGGACTGGACATTTATTTTTCAGGAAGGGAGGAAGATCGTTACCAGACCAATATGCTGGGTTTATCCTGGATACAACAGTTGCGTAAGGATCTGCGATTGAAATGGATGGTGAGCCGTTTTGAAAACGATGAGCGTGAATCAATCGACATTACCGGTGCATACCTGTTTGGCGACAGGGAGTTTGATAAAACGAAACCTGATTTTGGTTTGATCACCAATCCGCTGGGTGCCGGTTTGTACCAGAACTATGCGCGTAATAAACTGAACATTGCCGTCTGGAATTTTTCACACAAAGGAAGTCTTGATAAAAAGAACCATTTTATACAATGGGGACAAACCATCGAGCAACAAACTATTCATGATAAACTGCACGAATGGGAATACCAGGATTCTGCAGGATACAACCTGCCTTACAATCCGGGTGTATTTGCTTTGAACAACGTATTAAAATCAAAGGCAGACCTGAATATTACGCGTTTCAGTGGTTATATACAGGACAATATTGTGATCAGTGATTCTTCTGATTTTACATTCCAGACAGGTATACGGTACAATTACAATACACTAAACCATGAGTTTCTGGTATCGCCACGTGTGGGTGTTTCCTGGAAGCCTTCACACTGGAAACGTGATATCATTTTCAGAGGTGCCGTTGGTATTTATGACCAGCCACCCTTCTATCGTGAGTTGCGCCGGTATGATGGTACTGTGAACAAAGACCTGAAATCACAGAAAAGCTGGCAGGTAACAGCAGGTATGGATTATAATTTCAGAAATGGCAACCGCCCTTACCGGTTAACACTGGAAGCTTATTATAAAAATATGTGGGATGTGGTGCCGTATGATATTGACAATGTACGACTGCGTTATTTTGGTGAGAATAAAGCCAAAGCCTATGCAGCAGGCATTGAAGCACGGTTGTTTGGTGAGCTGGTAAAAGATGCTGAAAGCTGGATCAGCCTGGGACTGATGCGTACGCGTGAAAATATCAAAGGCGATACTTATTACGATTATACGCTGGATGCAAACAACAAACCTATTGACAGTACATTGAAAGAAGCTGGCTGGGTGCGCAGACCTACTGACCGTTTGCTGACCTTCGGTATGTTTTTACAGGATTATCTTTCTACCAATAAGAACATTAAAGTATATCTCAACTTCCTGTATGGTAGTAACCTGCCTTACAATATTCCCGGAAGTGTAAAATACCGCAATGCGCTGGTGATTGAACCTTACATGCGTATTGATATTGGCTTCAGTGCATTGCTGCTGGATAGCGAAAAAAGCAATCGCCGCAGTCACAGCCCGTTCCGCAATTTTGAAAACATCTGGGCTACACTGGAAGTGTTTAACCTGATAGACCGCAGCAATACTATATCGTATTTGCTGGTAAAAGATTTCTCCAATACCACTTATGCTATGCCTAACAGGCTGACTCCACGTTTGCTGAACCTGAAGCTGGTGGCCAGGTTCTAAAGATTTTTTTGTCTGCGATACTACTGCAGGGAGGGGTGGTTCCCCTTAGACGCATACGTAGAAAATAACAATTGTCAAGTGTAACCACTGACCGGTACTGGTTTTTGTGTATTTACCAAAAAACTCCTTCCAGAAAGTGTAGTAATTTATCCCAAAATGAGACATTTGACAAACCTTATGTATTTGTAAGTAGCTGTTAATCATTTGATAAACGAGTCTGGCATCAGGTTGGATATAGAAGCGGCAAATAACCTAATCAATTGAGCAACACTACTGAACTTACACAGCATGAAGGCAAAAAGGGCTTGCATGAACAGCTCATGCGTCTTTTACAGGTTGACTGGGAGCGCATTAAAACAAAGCCCGGAATTGAAAAACAGGCAGCTATGATTACTAATGTGATTGTAAAGGCTAACCGCTTTTTTTCATCCATTACGCTTGATGTGGTTTGTGAAAAAAGTAAGCAGGTGATAGTGCGGATGTTTGATGATGAACAGAAAATTGTAAAGATGTTTAGCTGGTACCTGATAAGGGGCACCAATATTACCACTGTAGAAGAGGTGAGCCTGTTGTCTGCCGGAACGTATTACCTGGATATCCTGGATCATGAAGGCAGTTCATTGTTCCAGACAAAGCTTGTCAAAGAATGATAATGTGGTTTTTCTTCGATTTATAAAAAAAGGGTTCCTGTCGGCGGAGCCCTTTTTTATTTGTGACCTGTTATTGCAGTTTTGAATAATTTTGTTGCATGACAAAACTGAGCGTTAATATCAACAAGTTTGCAACCCTGCGTAATAGTCGTGGTGGTAATAATCCTGATGTAGTGAAAGCGGCTGTTGATGCACAGAAATTCGGCGCCGATGGTGTTACCGTGCATCCAAGACCCGATGAGCGCCATATCCGCTACCAGGATGTACGTGATATTAAAAAGATCATCACCACTGAATTTAATATAGAGGGAAATTGCAGCGAACAAAAGTTTATTGACCTGGTTTTGGAAGTACAACCGCACCAGGTAACGCTGGTACCCGATGCTGAAGGCCAGCTTACCTCTGATCATGGTTGGGATACCTTACGTCACCGTGATTACCTGAAAGAAATGATCAGTGTGTTTCAAAAAGCAGGCATCCGTACTTCTATATTTGTTGATCCTGTGGAGGCGATGGTAAAAGGTGCAGCCGAAACCGGTACCGATCGTATTGAACTGTATACAGAAGGCTATGCCCGTCATTTTGCCGATAATAAAGAAATTGCTATTGCTGCCTACGTAAGCGCATCCAAAACAGCCAATGAACTGGGACTGGGTATCAATGCCGGTCATGATCTTGACCTGAATAACCTGGCCTATTTTGCACAGCACATTCCCGGGTTACTGGAAGTATCTATTGGTCATGCATTGATAGCAGACGCATTGTACCTGGGTTATGAGAATACTATACAGTTGTATAAACGGCAGTTGAAGTGAAGAAAGTCTGGAAGCCGGAAGCCCGAAGTCAGACGTCTTAAAGAATATGCAGTGCGATCTCGTCTCATTGCATCTTTGCGATACTTAGCTGTCTTTGCGTGAAATAGATTATGTGCAAGAATAGCAAGATTGTTCAGTGGTTATATGGTTTGATTGTTATAGCTGATAACCATAGAACAATCCAGCAATTCAGCCATCTGAATCTCACGCTCACGAACCTGCAACAGTTCTCTACTTAACCAACACATCCTGCCATTCTGTAACCTTGTGCAATATGGCTTTTGCGAAGGGGCACAGCGGAACGATCTTTATGTTGTGTTCGCGTACGTACTCCACTGCTGCATGTACAAGTTGCTTGCCTACTCCTTTTCCTTCCAATGCATCACTCACTTCTGTATGTTCAATAACCATTACTGCTGGTAAAGACATGGTATAGGTCATTTCGGCAAGTATAGTGCCATCTTGTTCTACATAGAACATTCCACGGTTTCCATCCTGTTTGTGCTGAATAAGCATACCTGTATTTTATTAATTGGTAAAAAATATGATTATTTATGAATGCCTGCTCACAATGCCGGGTACCAGGCTGTTCAGTATATCAATGCCCGCGGGCCAATTGCCCAGGTTGCTGGCAGAATTGATATGACCTGCTTCTCCCAGCATAACAAACCGGCTGTTCCAGCTATCTGCAAAATATCTTGCTCTTGCAGGCGTAACATAAAAGTCATTGCTGCTGGTCACTACTGTTGAAGGAAATGGCAGCGGTTGCAATGGAACCGGTTCAAAACCTGTAGTGCCTATAGGATAGGAAGGAGCTTCCGTATCGCTGGGAGCAACCAGAAATGCACCTTTTATAGCGCGGTTGTATGTACGTGCCCAGTGCGCAATGGTGCAGCAACCAAGGCTATGTGCTACTAACACTACCTGCTCCGGTTGATGCTGCATAACTGCTGTATCCAATGTGTTGATCCAATCCTCACATACAGGCGTATCCCAGTTGGTTTGCTGTATACGTATAAAACCATACTCGTTTTCCCAGGCCGTTTGCCAGTGCTGAGGGCCTGAATTGTATAAACCTGGCAAGATCAGAACAACGGGTTGAACCATACAATAACTGTATTATGTATAATGGGTGTTACTTGTGTAAAGCAGCGGTTCAATTTCGCATTTTTATTGAAATATACCGGGTGTTGTATGCTGTAGCATAAAAAAAGGCCAGAACATACATATTCCCGGCTTTTAAAAAATATTTGTGCAATTCATTTTTTGACCATTATATTTGCAGTACATGAACGTAAATAATCAAAATAAGCATTGGTGGTGGCATACAAACCTTGTCAGGGGCTTGTAACGCTGCTATTGTTGTTTATTATAACATCATATTCAGGCCCCGATAATATCGGGGCTTTTTTTATTGTCTTACGGGTATTGACCGGATTTATAACATATTAAAAAATACCATAGCAGGTATGAAGAAAATAGCGCTACAGACGAAATGTAAAAAGATGCTGGCAGATGTGTTTACGCCCGTCAGTATTTACCTGAGAGTACGTGACCGCTTCCGCGATACCGTACTGCTGGAAAGCACAGATCACCACGTGGCAGAGAACAGTTATTCTTTTATTGGTATCAATGCCATTGCAGGTATTGAGATATCTTCCACCAAAGGCATTGAATTTAAATTGCCGGGGCTGCCTCCTGAAAAACAGGCCATTGGCAATGTGAGTGAAGTGCCGCAACTGCTATGGGAATTTATGCAGCGGTTTACTGTTGAATCCTCTTCCAGGGAAGCCCGATTTGCACAGGGTTTGTATGGATATACCACATACGATGCCGTACAGTTTTTTGATACCATTCAGTTGGATATACCGAACAGCAACCAGCCTGTCATTCCGCTGATGCGCTATAGGTTGTATCAATATGTTATTGCTATCAATCATTATAAGGATGAACTGTTTATCTGCGAAAACATATTGCCGGGCATAGAAAGTGAATTACAGGTAGTGGAATCACTGATACGTAGTAAAGATGTACCGGTATATCCTTTCAGCAGCAAAGGCGAAGAAGTATCCAATATGGATGATGCCACATACCGCGATATGGTTTCCAAAGGTATCAAAAGCTGTTTACGGGGTGATGTGTTCCAGATTGTATTGAGTCGTCGTTTTGAACAGCAGTTCAATGGCGATGAATTCAATGTATACAGGGCATTGCGCAGTATCAATCCTTCTCCATACCTGTTTTTCTTTGACTATGGTGATTATAAACTAATGGGGTCTTCTCCTGAGTCGCAATTGATCATTGGTAATGGTAAAGCAGTGGTGCATCCCATAGCCGGTACATTCCGCAGAACGGGTGATGATGAAATTGACCAGCAGGAAGCAGAACGTTTACTGCAGGATGCAAAAGAAAATGCTGAACATGTAATGCTGGTTGATCTTGCGCGTAACGACCTGAGTCGGGTGTGTGATGATGTACAGGTAGTGCATTACAGACAGGTACAATATTATTCGCATGTAATACACCTGGTAAGTGAGGTAATGGGTAAAGTACGTGCAGGAAGTAATCCTTTTGAACTGGTAGCGAAAACCTTTCCGGCAGGCACCTTGAGCGGCGCTCCTAAATTCAAGGCCATGGAACTGATCGATGGTTATGAACCTACGGCACGCAGTTATTATGGCGGAGCTATTGGCTTCATGGGTTTTGATGGTAGTTGCAATCATGCCATTATGATCCGGACCTTCCTTAGCAGACAAAATAAACTGATATACCAGGCCGGTGCCGGCGTAGTAGCGGCCAGTAAACCGGAAAGTGAGTTGCAGGAAGTAAATAACAAACTGGGCGCTTTGAAAAAAGCCATTCTTTTTGCAGAAGAGATCAGCAGGTAATTAAAATCCCTTAACACGAAGTATAGCATTGATATGAAAATTCTGGTATTCGATAACTATGATTCTTTTACGTACAACCTGGTACACCTGGTAGAAAAGATCATTCACAGACGTGTAGACGTACACCGCAATGATCAGATACCGCTGGAAAAAGTAAAAGATTATGACAAGATCATTTTATCTCCTGGTCCCGGCATTCCTGAAGAAGCTGGTCTGTTGTTGCCTTTGATCAAAGAGTATGCACCCACAAAGTCAATACTGGGCGTATGTCTTGGCCACCAGGCAATAGGAGAGGCCTTTGGTGGTAAGCTGATCAACCTGAGCAGCGTATATCATGGCGTGGCAACGCCAATTAATGTGATGAATAAAAAAGCGCCATTGTTCCAGGGATTACCGGATGAATTTGAAGTGGGCCGTTATCATAGCTGGGTGATAAGTGAAGAAGGGTTTCCTGCTGACCTGGAAATTACCGCCCTTGATAGTAACCAGATGATCATGGCACTGCAGCATAAAAAATATGATGTGCAGGGTGTACAGTTTCACCCGGAGAGTGTGTTGACACCAAAAGGGGAAACCATTCTTCGTAATTGGCTAGGCAAATAATATGCGGATGAACCAATTTGAAAATGTGCAAACGAAAACAGACAAATGAAAAAGATATTACAATACTTATTTGAATACAAAACGCTCAGCAGACAACAGGCAAAAGAAGCCCTGGTGAATATAGGCAAGGGTGTTTACAATGAACATGAGGTAACAGCCTTTATGACTGTTTACCTGATGCGCAGCATTGCCATTGAAGAGTTACAGGGATTCCGGGATGCTTTGCTTGAGCTTTGTGTACCGGTTGACCTGAATAGTCATGCTGTAGTGGATATTGTAGGTACCGGTGGTGATGGTAAGAATACATTCAACATTTCTACACTGGCATGTTTTATAGTAGCAGGTACCGGTCAAAAAGTTGCCAAACATGGTAATTACGGCGCTACTTCAGTAAGCGGAGCTTCCAATGTAATGGAACAACTGGGCTATAAATTCAAGAACAACAGGGATGCATTGAAGAGAGAAGTGGAAGAGGCGAATATCTGTTTCCTGCACGCACCATTATTTCATCCGGCATTGAAAGCTGTAGGACCTATCAGGAAAAACCTGGGCGTGCGTACTTTTTTCAATATGCTGGGCCCCATGGTAAATCCTGCTTTCCCAAAGTTTCAGTTGGTAGGTGTATACAATCTTGAAATGGCACGTGTATATAACTACCTGTTACAACAGACAGACCAGGCGTTTGCTATCATACATAGTCTTGACGGGTATGATGAAATATCGCTGACCAATGATACCAAGGTGATCACCAATGCCGGAGAAAGGATCATGACGCCCGAACAACTGGGCAAACGTGCAGTACAACCTGCTGATATTTACGGCGGTAATAGCGTGGAAGATGCCGCAAAACTGTTCCAGAAGATCATAAGAGGTGAGGGCACATGGGCGCAGAACGCGGTAGTGCTGGCCAATGCTGCCATGGCATTGCATTGTACCGGTAATTATACTTCATACGATGATGCGTATGCTGCTGCTGTGGAAAGTCTTGAAAGTGGTAAAGCGTATGCTGCGTTGAATAAATTGGTGAGTTTGCAGTAGTGATTGGTGAATGGTGAGGCGTGAATTAATGTCGTTTAGTTAAGCTGTTTTTGCCACTAAGGCACAAAAAAAGAAAGGGTGACAAAGGTTTTTTCTTTATGCATACGTTGAGTCTTTATGACAGATAGTTACTGATAACTAAATGAAGTTGAGCTGTGAATGGTCAATAGTGAATGATAAACCGGTTGCATTTTGTTGATTTTTCGGGTTTCAAAAAATATAATGATGAATATTCTCGATACGATTATAGAACATAAGAAAAAGGAAGTTGCTGAAAGAAAGGCTTTGGTAAGTATCAGTGAACTGGAAAAGAAACCTGCTTTTGCACGGCCTGTTTTGTCACTGAAACAGTTTTTACTGGACGACGCCAAAACGGGCATCATAGCAGAGTTTAAACGTAAATCGCCATCCAAAGGTATTATCAACGGAACGGCAGACGTGGTGGCTGTTACTTCGGCTTATGCTGCCGGCGGTGCTTCCGGTTTGTCTGTGCTGACCGATGAACAATTTTTCGGAGGTAGTACACAGGATCTGGAGCAGGCCCGGATCAACAACATTCCTATTCTGCGGAAGGATTTTATGATCGACGAGTACCAGATTGTGGAAGCAAAAGCAATGGGAGCGGATGTAATACTACTGATTGCTGCCTGCCTGGATACTGCTACAGTAAAAAGACTGGCAGCTTTTGCTAAAAGTCTGCAACTGGAAGTGTTACTGGAATTGCATGATGAGGGCGAACTGGAACATATCTGTGATGATACTGTACTGGTAGGCATCAATAACCGTAACCTGAAAACATTTGTGGTAGATATTGACAGAAGTCTGAAAATGGCAGAGCAGATCCCGGCGGGTAAAGTAAAGATTGCAGAAAGTGGTATCAATGCAGTGGAGAACATACAGTTGTTTAAAAAACACGGATTCAGAGGCTTTCTGGTAGGAGAAAATTTTATGAAAGCAACCGATCCCGGAAAAGCATTTGAGCAATTTGCCCAACAACTGTTATCTTGTCAGCGCTTCCATTAAGATACGATTGCTGCCTGACTGCCTAACACTTAAAATCCGGGAATATGCGCGTAAAAGTATGTGGCATGACGCAGGTTGAACAGGTAGAGCAACTGGCTGGTTTCGGAGTAACCTTTGCCGGCTTTATCTTCTATTCAAAAAGCCCGCGTTATGTTTTCAAAAATATGACCACTACCCAGATCAGGAAAGTGAACAACATCAACAAAGTAGGTGTGTTCGTAAACTCATCGGTAGAAGAGGTATTGCACATGGTAGACGAATGCCGTTTGCATATGGTACAATTGCACGGTGATGAAACGCCCAAGTTCTGTGAAAAGATTGCGGATTATGTGTCGGTGGTAAAGGCTTTCCGCCTCAGCGAGAATGATAGTGTTGAATGGATGATCCGTCCTTATATGGATGTATGTGATATGTTCATGTTCGATACAATGGGAGCTGGATACGGCGGCACCGGTAAAAAGTTTGACTGGAGTGTATTGCAGGGCGCTTCTATTGGTAAACCTTTCTTTCTGAGCGGTGGTATTGAACCCGGTGATGAAGGCAGGCTGAAAGAGTTTATACAGGATCCTGCTGCCAGGGCGCTTTTTGCTGTTGATATCAACAGCCGTTTTGAAGTGAGCCCTGGTATTAAGGATATGGATAAAGTGAAAATGTTTACTGAACAATTGGGTGTTCACCCATAAAAAATAATGTATATGGTTACGGTACGAAATGCTACAGAACAGGATCTGCCAGCAATGCTTGCCATATACAACGATGTTATTCTGAACACTACTGCGGTGTACGATTATCAACCGCACACAATGGAGGCACGGCAGCAATGGTGGGATACTAAACAACAACAGGGGTTTCCGGTATTTGTGGCAGCGGAAGACGGCCTGTTACTGGGATTCAGTTCCATTGGTCCTTTCAGGGCGTGGGCAGCGTATAAATATTCGGTTGAAAATTCAATATATGTAGACAGCAGTGCGCGGGGAAAGGGGATTGGTAAATTGCTGATGCCGCCATTGATTGAAGCAGCCAGGCAACTGGATATGCATACAATTATTTCCGGTATAGATGCTGCCAATGAAGCAAGTCTGCAACTGCACAGAAGTTTTGGTTTTGAAAAAGTAGCTCATTTTAAACAGGTGGGGTATAAATTCGGACGATGGCTGGATCTTATATTTCTCCAGTTATTATTGGATACCCCATTACAACCAAGGGAGCAGTAATTGAGCAACACAACAGACGTTAAATAGAATTAACTACGATGACAACAACAACTTATCAACGACCGGATGCGCAGGGCTATTATGGAAAATTTGGCGGGGCTTTTATTCCGGAGATGCTGCACAGGAATGTGGAAGAGCTGAAATCGAAGTATCTTGAAATTATGCAGGAAGCCTCTTTTCAGAAAGAGTTCCGGTACCTGCTGCAAGACTATGTAGGACGCCCCACACCGCTGTACCTGGCGGAACGGTTAAGTAAGCAGTTTAATACTACTATTTATCTCAAGCGCGAAGATCTGTGTCATACCGGCGCGCATAAGATCAACAATACAATAGGACAGATATTACTGGCACAACGTTTAGGCAAAAAACGCATCATTGCCGAAACCGGCGCCGGACAACACGGTGTGGCAACAGCTACGGTATGTGCACTGAAAGGCATTGAATGTATTGTGTACATGGGTGAAAAGGATATTGAACGCCAGGCCCCCAATGTAGCGCGCATGAAGATGCTGGGCGCTACGGTAATACCGGCTACCAGCGGTAGTAAAACGCTGAAAGATGCTACCAATGAAGCTATTCGCGACTGGATCAACAACCCCGGCGATACACATTACATCATTGGCAGCGTGGTAGGGCCACATCCTTATCCTGATATGGTAGCTCGTTTTCAGAGTGTGATCAGTGAGGAGATCAGGAAACAACTGAAAGAAAAAACAGGGAAGGATTTACCGGATTATGTAATGGCCTGTGTAGGCGGAGGCAGCAATGCCGCCGGAACGTTCTATCACTTCCTGGATGAGCCGTCTGTAAAACTGGTAGCTGTTGAAGCGGCAGGATTGGGTGTTGACAGTGGTCACAGTGCCGCTACCACGCAGTTGGGAAAGCCCGGTGTATTGCATGGCAGCAGAAGCCTGGTAATGCAAACTGAAGATGGGCAGGTGATAGAACCACACAGCATTTCTGCCGGACTTGATTATCCCGGTATTGGTCCTTTGCATGCATACCTGTATGATAGTGGTCGTGGTACATTTCTGAATGCAACAGATGAAGAAGCATTACAGGCAGCCTTTGAACTGACCAGGCTGGAAGGTATTATTCCCGCACTGGAATCATCACATGCACTGGCCGCACTGAAGAAAATGAATTTTACCGAACAGGATGTAGTGGTGTTGTGTCTGAGTGGAAGAGGTGATAAGGATATGGCGACGTATATGAGGGAAATGGAGCATCTGGGATAAGGAACAGTTAATCAGGGATCAGGTGGGCACGCAGCCCGTAGCCTAAAGCTCACAGCTATTTTAATAATTAAAAGAAAGAACGCGGTAATATATGAGCCGTTTACAGGAATTATTCAGCAGGAAAAACACACAGGTGCTGAACGTATATTGCACAGCAGGGTATCCGCAACTGGATAGCACGCTGACGATCATGCAGGCACTGGAAGCAAACGGTGCAGACATTATTGAACTGGGTATGCCTTACAGCGATCCGCTGGCAGATGGCCCGGTAATACAGGATAGCAGCGCCAAAGCGCTTGCCAATGGAATGACCATTGCCACATTATTTCAGCAACTGAAAGATTTCAGAAAAAAAGTGTCCATACCGGTAATACTGATGGGTTATATGAATCCCGTATTGCAATATGGTTTTGAGAAATTCTGTGCTGATGCCGCGGCCGCAGGTGTTGATGGCCTTATTCTGCCCGACTTACCGGAATATGAATTTGAAACCGAGTATGGTGCTGTGATCAAAAAATACGGCCTTGATTTTATTTTCCTGGTAACACCCGAAACTTCTGAAGCAAGGATCCGCAGGTTGGATACACTGAGCAGTGGGTTTCTGTATGCCGTATCGTCTTCATCCACTACCGGAAAAGACAAGGATATGCATGCTGTAACCAACTACCTGCAACGTTTGCAGGGAATGCAGTTGAACAACCCGGTACTGGTGGGCTTTGGTATTAAAGACAAAGTAACCTTTCAGTCTGCCGGGGCACATGTAAACGGTGCAATTATTGGCAGTGCGTATATCAAAGCGCTGGAAAATACTACAGATGTAGAAACTGTTACCAGGCAGTTCCTGTACAGCATACTGCGTTAATGTTAATTACGACGAAATATTTAATATGGACCTGGTTATCGTAAAATACAATGCGGGCAATATTCAATCAGTATTGTATGCATTGGAAAGAATTGGTGCCACCGCTACTGTAACGGATGATCATAAAAGATTGCAGCAGGCAGACAAAGTGATCTTTCCCGGAGTAGGCGAGGCCAGCAGCGCCATGCGTTACCTGCAGGAACGAGGACTGGATACTGTGCTGAAAGATCTTCAGCAACCTGTATTGGGTATCTGCCTGGGAATGCAATTGATGTGTGCGTATTCGGAAGAGAACAATACAACCTGCCTGGGTATTTTTGAAGAAAAGGTAAAACTGTTTACACCTGTTGCGGGAACGTTAAAAGTACCGCAGATAGGCTGGAACAATATTTACAATCTGCAGACACCATTGTTCAGCAATATACCGGAGAGGAGCTATTGCTATTTTGTACATGGCTATTATGCGGCATTGGGTACACATACCATTGCTACAGCAGATTATGTACAACCATACAGTGCGGCTTTACACCGGGGTAATTTTTATGGTGCGCAGTTTCATCCTGAAAAAAGTGCACAGGTGGGCGAACAACTGTTAAAAAACTTTCTGGCTTTGAAATGATGCAGGTAAAAGATGTTCCGATGGAAACAGTATGGCAGTTAAGACGTGATGTGATGTATCCCGGGGAAACCATTGATTTTGTAAAACTGGATGGTGATGAAAATGGTTTTCACTGGGGATTATATGTACAGCATGTATTGGTGTCGGTAATATCGGTATTTGAACAGGATGCTACGGTACAGTTCAGAAAATTTGCCACACAAACCAGCCAACAGGGAAAGGGATACGGAACCATGCTGTTACAATATGTGATAAATTGGGCAACGCGCAACCACAAAAAGAAAATATGGTGTAATGCGCGTGTGAGTGCAACAGCATTGTACCGGAAATTCGGGATGCAAACCGCAGGGGAATCCTGGACAAAACATGGGATTGAATTTATAAAAATGGAGAAACAGTTATAATTATATGCAGATAATACCAGCTATTGATATTATTGAAGGAAAGTGTGTACGGTTAACGCAGGGCGATTACGAACAGAAAAAGATCTACAACGAAAATCCGCTGGAAGTAGCAAAACAGTTTGAAGATGCAGGTCTGAAACGCCTGCACCTGGTAGACCTGGATGGTGCCAAAGCCGGTGTGGTGAAGAACTGGAAAGTGCTGGAAAACATAGCTGGCAAAACTTCGCTCATTATTGATTTTGGCGGCGGTATCAAAACGAATACAGATGTAAACATTGTTTTTAATTCCGGAGCGGCACTGGCTACAGTGGGAAGCATTGCTGTAAAAAATGAGCAGGAGTTTGTAAAGTGGTTACTGCAATACGGAGCCGATAAATTTCTGTTGGGCGCAGATGTAAAGAATGAAAAAATAGCAGTAAGCGGTTGGTTGGAAACAACCGATGTGTCCATATATGATTTTCTGCAAAACTATTTTGACAAAGGAGTACGGCAGGTATTTTGTACAGATGTAAGCAAGGACGGCTTGTTACAGGGGCCAGCTACAGAGCTGTATACGAAAATAGTACAGCGGTTCCGGGAACTGCATTTTATTGCCAGCGGCGGCGTTAGTACTGTGCAGGATCTATATGATCTGAAACAGGCAGGTTGTAAAGGGGCCATTGTGGGCAAAGCGATTTATGAGAATAGGATCTCTCTGAAGGAGTTGCAGGTATTTTGAAAAGATTATCATTCATTATCAATATTGAGCTGTGCTGACTAAAAGAATTATTCCTTGCCTTGATATCAAAGACGGCAGAACGGTAAAAGGAACCAACTTTGTGGATCTGCGTGATGCAGGTGACCCCGTAGAGCTGGGTGCATTGTATGCACAACAGGGTGCTGATGAGCTGGTGTTCCTGGATATTACAGCTACCAATGAAAGAAGAAAAACACTGAGCGAACTGGTGAACAGGATTGCGCACCATATCAATATCCCTTTTACAGTAGGTGGTGGTATCAGCAGTGTGGAAGATGTACAGGTATTACTGCAGAACGGTGCAGATAAGATATCTGTCAATACTGCTGCTTTTAAAAATCCAGGCCTGGTAAATGAACTGGCAAAGGAATTTGGCAGTCAATGTGTGGTGCTGGCCATTGATACACGCAAGGAAGAAGATGGAGAATGGTATGTATACCTGAATGGCGGCCGGGTAAAAACCGGCACGACCTGTTTTGACTGGGCCAGGCAGGCGGTAGACATGGGTGCAGGCGAAATTCTGCTCACCTCTATGAACCACGATGGTACCAAGCAGGGTTTTGCCCTGGATATTACCGGGAAACTGGCTGCGGAACTGCCGGTACCCGTAATTGCCTCTGGCGGAGGTGGTACTGCGCAGCATTTTGTAGATGTATTTGAGCAGGCAAAGGCAGATGCAGCACTGGCTGCCAGTATCTTTCACTTTAAAGAGGTGGCAATTCCCGAATTAAAGGGATATTTGCAACAACATAATATTGTTGTCAGAATATGATCCAGATTGTCCTTTCGGGAGTTTTCATCGGACTGATTTTGTTCATTTACATTAACCGGAGTGTACAAAGAAGAAGGGATCGGCAACATGAACGTATGCAGGAGAGGAGGGAGGAAATGCTGGAAAAACTATTACAGTCAGGAAAGAAAATGCAGGAAAATAATGAAGATGGAATAGCTGAATGAGCAGCTATCTGTTGACTTCCTGGGTTATTTACTTTTTGAACATTGACTATTCACAATTCACTATGAAGATTGAATTTAAAAAATATTCCGACGGGCTGGCACCGGCCATTGTACAGGACTTTAAAACACATAAAGTACTGATGCTGGGTTTTATGAACGAAGAAGCCCTGCAAAAAACAATGGCTGAAGGTAGGGTGACCTTTTATAGTCGCAGTAAAAAAAGATTGTGGACAAAAGGGGAGGAAAGCGGTAATCACCTGCTGGTAAAAGAAATCTTGTCAGACTGTGACAATGATACTTTGCTGATAAAAGCACAACCACTGGGACCCACCTGTCATACCGGGGCTGATACCTGCTGGAGCGAACGCAATCACCACGATGATTTTCTGTACTATCTGGAAGATATCATTGAGTTGCGTAAAAAAAGCACCGACGAAAAATCGTATGTAAAACAATTGTTTGAAAAGGGCATTAACAAAATAGCGCAGAAAGTGGGAGAAGAAGCTGTGGAAGTGGTGATTGAGGCAAAAGACAATGACGATGAACGCTTTATAAATGAAGCGGCTGACCTGTTATTCCATTATTTGGTTTTACTTAACGCAAAAGGCCATAATTTACGGGATATTGCAGGCGTTTTACAGGCGCGACATGCAAAATAGAAACGTATGAAAAAGTATTTATTGTTTTGTTTACTGGGTGCATCGTTCACTGCATCTGCACAGAAGAAAGGATTTGTGATCAACGGAACTATTACAGGGCTTGCTGATAAATCAGTAGTATCATTAACGGATGTCAACAATCCCACTGATACGCTTGCCAGCGGTACTGTACAGAATGGTTCGTTTGTATTGAAAGGAACCATTGAAGAGGCTAACCTGCACCAGTTGAATTTTGCAGGCGGACAGAAAAAGGCTGTGTTGTTTATGGGCAATGAAAATATGACCGTAAAAGGAAGTATTGACAATGTACAGCAACTGGATGTAAAGGGATCTGCTATCAACAGCGATTTCATGGAATTCCAGAATACCTTTTCTCCTTTGTTCAGGCAGTTGACCGAAATGAACCAACGTTTGTCCGGTAATCCTAATATCAGGAAAGATGATAGCATGGTAGTGGCGTATATGAAGCAGATTGACAAGGTAAAAGCCACGCTGGATAAATTTGTAGCCAACAAAAAAACATCACCTGTGGCTTCTTTTGCGTTGGTAGTGACCAGTGAAATAGAGGAGGATGTAAATGCTACAGACAGAAGATTTCATTCTCTGGATACTGCTGTGCAGCATAACTTTTATGGAAAGATACTGGCACAACGTTTAGGCGATGCCAAAATAGGTGCAGTGGGCACAGATGCTATTGAGTTTACACAGAACGATACCACGGGTAAAGCAGTGGCGCTTTCTTCATTTCGTGGTAAATATGTACTGGTTGATTTCTGGGCAAGCTGGTGTGGCCCATGCCGTATGGAAAATCCCAATGTAGTAACAGCATACAATAAGTTTAAAAATAAAAACTTTGCTATACTGGGTGTTTCACTGGACAAAAGCCGTGATGCCTGGATAAAAGCGATCCAGGATGATGGTTTAAGCTGGACACAGGTCAGTGACCTGAAATACTGGAACAATAACGTAGCCCGTATCTATAAAATAGAAAGTATTCCGCAGAACTTCCTGGTAGACCCGAATGGTAAAATTGTTGCCAGGAACCTGCATGGTGCCGGTCTGGAAGCCAAACTGTGCGAATTGCTGGGATGTAATTAAAAGGATAGGTTTAATAAAGCTGAAGGTTGGTATAGTAGTAACGCCGGCTGAGTTTTTGAGAGTACCTGTTTGAGAACCTTTAGTACTATACTTTAAACCTTCTTCCTATGTTATACAGGTTTGCTCTGGGTATTATTGTTTTTACATCGTGTAGTTTGCAGGCGCAGACTACTTCTATGACGGGTGATTACTATCTTACCGGTGTTATGGAAACTGCTTCCGGTTTCCGGCTGAATGCCGATTCCACCTTTGAATTTTTCTTCTCACAAGGCGCTCTCGACCGGTCCGGGTCTGGTACATGGAGTGTGAAAAATAATACCATACAATTCAATAGCCAACGTAGGCCAACTCTGGATTTTGCATTGATTGAAAGCAGAAGGATACCCGGCGATTCTGTAGTTGTTGTTATCAAAGACAATAATACGGCCATCTTAAGGTATGTTGACTGTTTGCTGAAGGGAAGCAGCGGCAATCAGAAGGGTACTACCGATGCAGATGGCATTATTATTTTTCCGGGGCAGGATGTTGAAGCCATATCGCTCATTTTTCAGTTATGTCCCGACAGGTATTCTGAATTTGTTCCTGAAGCACGGAACCGGAACTATTTTGTATTTCGTATGGAACCCTGGATAGCAGAAGTATTCTTTGAGCAGTTTCAACTGACTATAATGAACAATCGTTTGATAGGGCGGCACCCGCTACTGAAAGGAGATAATTTTCAATATATAAAACGCAATACCGAATAAAAAAACGCCCCGTATCATGCGGAGCGTTTCGCCGTTATTTATTTGCCGTCTTTCTTGCCGAAGAGACGTTTAAAGAATCCTTTTTTTTTCTTCTCTTCTGTATTGTTCTGGTCGTTTTTAGCCGGTTCCTTTTTATCTGACGGAACCTGGTTTTTGGAGTTAGTTGCCTCTTTCAATACCTTTTGTTCTTCCAATGCCTGTTTGGAATCTGTAGGAATGTTCTGTGTATCCGGTTTCCCTAAATATTCATCAGCGGCATTGGTAGCAGCATTTTCATTTTCAGAAGGAGGAGGCATCGTTTGCCCCAGCATATCAATATTATCGTAAGAGGTTTTCATGTTTTCGGGCTGTACAAATTTTGCCTGTCTGTCAAGCCCCAGGGTTTTATCGGCCAGTGCTTTCTGGAAAAAGCTTTCCCATATAGGACGCGCGGCTTGTCCGCCATAACCCAAACCTCCTTCCAGGCGTATAAAACGATCGTCGCAACCAATCCACACACCACCCAGCAATTGCGGGGTAAAGCCCATGAACCACGCATCGGAGTTGTCGTTGGTAGTACCGGTTTTGCCACCCATTTCAGCTACGCCCAGTCTGCCACGTAAACCGGCAGCAGTACCATAATCAACAGCTCCCTGCATCATACGGCTCATGGTGTAAGCTGTGGCCTGGCTGATAGCTTCTTTGCGTTCAGTATCAAAACGGGCCAGCACATTTCCATCTTTATCTTCAATACGTGTAATATAGATCGGTTTGTTGCTGAATCCGCCTGATGGGAACATGGTATATCCCCACATCATTTCATACAGTGAAAGATCGCATGAACCTAAGCTGATTGAAGGATAGGGTTCTACCTTGGTAGGAATATTGATCTGGTGTAAGAACTCTGCAAAGCGTTGCGGAGTGGTTTGTTTAATGATGTATGCAGCTACTTCGTTCACGGACCATGCCAGCGCGTTGGCCATTGTACGTTGTCCATCGTGGCCCCTGTTCCTGGCTGGTACGTAACCAGATCCGGGGAAGTATTGTTGTTTGTCTTCACACATGGTTTCAGGTGTAAAACCATATTCCTCTACAGCCAGTGCATATAGGAAAGGCTTGATAGATGAACCTACCTGACGTTTGGTTTTCAGGTTGGCATGATCGTATTTGTAGTTCTTAAAATCAATACCGCCTACCCATGCTTTTACCTGTCCGTTCATAGGGTCCATTACCATAAATGCGGTCTGCATCATTTCATGGTGGTACCTGATAGAATCCATCGGGGTCATTACTGTATCTTTTTCCCGTTTAGGATTCCAGGCAAACACTTTCATGGGTGTTTTTTCATTGAAAGATCTTTTGATCTCAGCCTCACTGATATTATCATCTTTCATCTTTTTCCACCTGTCGCTGGCCTTCATAGCGGCTTCCACTACGTTTTCGTGGCCCTTCCATACTGCATCATTTTTAATATCGCGCTGGCCAGACAGTACACGTTGCAATACGGGCATGTGCTGCGCTACTGCTTCTTCTGCATATAGCTGCATACGCGGACTGATGGTGGTATATACTTTAAGACCATCTACATAAATATCGTAGTTACTACCGTCTTGCTTTTTGTTCTCCTTACACCATTTTTTGATGTCGTCGCGCAACACGCTGAGGAAGTACGGTGCTATACCATTGTTCTCATCGGTCTTTTTATAGTTGAGGCGAATAGGTAATTTTTTAGCAGATTCAGCCTGTGCATCAGAAATGTATTTGCCTTCTGCCATACGATCCAGTACCAGATTCCTTCTGTCGAACGAGGCTTTGTACTTGGTGCGTGGATTGTACAGTCCGGTACCATTTACCATACCTACCAGTACGGCAGCTTCTTCTACTGTAAGACGGTCAGGCTCTTTGGAAAAAAATGTACGTGATGCATTGCGGATACCAAACACGTTATCGCTGAAAGGAACCGTGTTCAGGTACAATGCAATGATCTCCTGTTTGGTGAAATTGCGCTCCAGTTGAACGGCAATGATCCATTCTTTCAGCTTCTGGATACCACGCACAAAAATGTTGGATGAACGTTCAGCAAACATATTCAGCGCCAGCTGCTGTGTAATGGTACTGGCTCCCCCCTGTCTGCCGAAGTAGGCAAACGCGCGGAATACGCCTTTGGCATCAATGCCGGAGTGATCATAAAAACGTTTGTCTTCTGTGGCCACCAAACCATCTACAATGTATTTGGAAATATCTTTATACTGAACTACACTACGGTTGCCTTTTTCGGTATAGTATTTCCCCATCAGGGTGCCGTCATCACCATATACTTCTGTAGCCAGTACCAGTGAGGGGTTTTCCAGTTCGGCCAGCGATGGCATTTTACCAAAAACACCCAGCATAATGAGGGTAATAAAGAGTATAAAAGCCAGTACGCCGCCCAAAAATATTCTCCAGTAAATGCGAACTACACGGGACATATAGTAGTTGATTATTTTTTAATGTGTTGTCGTTTTCTCAGTACGGGTGCATTTATACAAAAATCGTACTCGAAAATAGCCAAAACAGCCACTGTGGCTAAAAGTATTCTTAATTTTCAAATTAACCACGTAGTTGGCTCATTTACAAGCACTGAAGCATTCTTTTTACTTAAAATTTACCGGGAAATGCCTGTTGCAGAAAATCCTTGTATGCCTTCACGTCCTTATTGGTTTTCAGCAGATCCAGGTTCTGTGCACTGATGGTGATAAATGTGTACTTAGCTGCCGGTAGCCATGGAATAATTTCTGTGGCTGCAGTTTGTTTTGCCTTTTCAATATAGGCAATTGCTTCAGCCGCATTGGCGAAATTGTTCATTACAACCAGCTTGATATCATCGGTGAGTGCAATATTGCTGATCTCAATGGCTTTACCTGAATAATTTTCGCGGTTATAGCGGTTGAACGCATTGCGGGCTTCTGTTACATATACCGGATCTACCTTATCCATCACAACTGCTACATATTGCGGCGCTGCAGCATTGTAGGTAAATACAGAATTAATGACTGGTCCCTGTGGCAATGGTTTGGCCTGTATGCTGTCTTTTTTAACAACAACAGGTGCTGCTTTGGTGGTATCCTTATGAGTTATAGTGGGTTTCACCTGTGTAGTGTCTTTAGGTACTACGGCAACAGGTGGTTGCTGTGTAGTAGTATCTTTCAGCACAGGCGGTTTGCTTTGTACGCTATCTTTCTTAACCACTACAGGAGCTTTGCTTTGTGTGGTATCTTTTTGTATTACAGGTGGCTTAGCCTGTATACTGTCTTTTTTAACTACAACAGGTGGTTGCAGTGTGGTAGTATCTTTTGCAACAGGTTGCTGCATTTTCACACTGTCTTTCTTCACTACAGGCGGAGCTACGGCCTGCACGCTGTCTTTGCGCGTTGCTACTGCCGGTGCGTTTTGTGTACTATCTTTTTTAACTACCGGTTGTTTAATGGCCGATGGTTTGGGTTCATTCTTCACAACATTCTGTTGCTGTTGTGTGGTGTCTTTTGCTACAACAGGCGGTGGTGCCTGTTGTTTAACCACAACGGGAGCCGGTGAGTCATCAATTTTGGCCAGTGTATCCTCTTTCGGACGTTCTATTTGCAGTTTTGTCAGGTAATCTTCTATCTCCCTGCGACGGTTCAATACATCCAGTAAAGTTTTTGCTTTATTGGCAAGTGGCGCATTCGGGTATAAACGGATGATATTCTGCAATACTTTTTTCGCTTCACCATCTTCCTGCTGACGGATGTGATAAATAGACTGGATATATAATAATTGTGGTGTCCAGTAGTTGGTACCGTACAAACTGTCTGCAATATGTTTCTGTGCCAGTGCCTCAGTGAAGTTACCTTCAATGAACAGGTTGTAAATGTTATCGTATCGACGCGTCATATCTTTCTGCGGCGCATCCATTCCACCTGGGTCGGCTATTTTTTTGCCGTACTCAGAACCCGGGAAACGTTGTTTCAGGTTGTTGGCAGTGGCATCGGCTTTTGCCGTACGACCTGTTTTAAGATAACAGTAATATAAATAGAACAACGCTTCGGGTTGTTTGCTGCTGGATGGGAACCTGCTGATAAATTCTTCCAGCGTGGGAATGGCAAATTCATAGTCTTCCAGGCCATCCACCAGTTCTTTACCCAGTCTAAGCTGTGCATTTTCTATAGAATCGTCTGATTGTATTTTTTGTGCCGGTGTAAGGGGTATGTTCTTCAGCAATCCTTCGTAGCTGTTTACACCAGCATGGATGCCGGGCTCCGTAGCTATAGCTGTTTGCTGCACATTGTTATTGCCCTGCGGTACATTGTTCACCTGGCTCATAACAGCAGATCTATGCCAGTTATCTACATTGGGACGTGTACCCCATTTATTTTTAAACTCGGTAAATCCTTTTGCCTTAAGGCTGTTGTTATTAAAATACCATTCACCTTTGGCATTTGAACCAAACATGTCAGCAGACTGGTTATCGTTATTGCCGGGTAATGCCGCACTGCCGGAAAATTCTTCCTCTTTCAATCCTTGTTGTTTACGTAACTGGCGCGCCAGTTTACGGAGGAACGCCTCGCGTTCTTCTTCAGGCATGGCAGCAAGGCGTTGCAGGCTGTCCTGCCGGTACATGATCTGTTGTTGCTGTACAATAACAGATAAAGAGAGCTTACGTTTTTCAATAGCCGGAATATCAGGCGGTGCAATCTCTGTAATATTTACACTGTCATAAAAGCGTTTGGATTCGCTGAAATTTCTTTCACGGAAAAACAGTTCTGCCAGCAACAGGAAGCACTTCGATTTCTGACTATTATCGTCACCGGAAATAGTATTAATCCTGGTAGCACGCAACAGCAGTGCTTTGGCACCTTCTGTATTTTTGCGTTCCAGTTCCATTTGTGCGGCTGTATAATAAATGATCTGGCGGTAGGAAATGTAACGGTCCTTGCGCGCCATTTTTACCAGCGCATCTATATTCTGCTGAATGATCTTGTCATCTCCTTTATGCTGACGGATGGCATTTAAACGTGCATATACTTCCAGTACGGGGTTGTAGGTATGAGCGGCGGCTCGATTGTAAAAATCTTCAGCAAGTGTTACTTTACCTGCGCGTTCATACAGTTGTCCTATCAGGTATTCCCAACGGGCCTCTTCCTGTTTGTTTTGCGCATTGGGCAATGCCATTTCAAGATAAATGGCGGCACTGTCGTAAATATTTTCCTTGTAAAACCACCATGCCTGCATTTCTTTCAGGTCAGTTTTTAACCTGTCAGGAAATTGCGGGTCATGTTTCAGTATCTCAATTAAGCCGGCAGCGTCTGACAACTGGTCGTGCGCTATGTACGTGCGTGTTTGCCAGATGAAAGATTCATTACGGCTAGGGGCTCTTGACCATGCCCGCTGGAACACGTTTCGGTTTTCTTTGGTAGAAATGGTAAAAGCATTACCACCTTCTGCAGCATTGGCATTACTGCCGATGGGAATATCATAACCATCTTTTTCTTTGGGAGAGAAAGCATAGTTGATATACTGGAAGGTAAGAAAGGCTGTATCGAGTTCCTTCTTAAAATAATAGGCTTTGCCCATCAGCATGTACAGGTTGTCGATCCAGCTATTGCGCAGATCGTGTATCAGGATGCCTGCATTGGCCTTATAGATCACAGAATCGAGTTCTGTTTTTTCACTGGCAGAGGTGTAATCGAGACTATAATTATAAAAACTGATCAGTTTAGAGTAGTCGTCTTTGTAGGCGGCTTTGGCGCGGGCTATCACTTCTTCCAGTTTCACATTGGCGTTGTAATGCCAGTTGAACTTGGTAATACCGTTTTGGACAAACCTTCTGGGAATGGTGAATTTTTTGGTAGCCGTTTTTTCAGAACCGAGCAGGCGGTCTTCGTATTTTTTAGGCTTCTTCAGGTCAAAAGAAAGCGAAGGCTGCCCGGAAACGTCCGGAAGCCAGGCGTAACAAAAAAACAACATCAAAACTATCCTCGTCAAAACCTTTGGCATGGGAGCACAAACTAAATGCTTAATAACTGATTTTCAAGAAAAATATTTTAAAAATACTGCTATTTTTTTGTGGATGCGCCATGCCCGTTTTCTGGTGAAACTTACTACCTTTAAATCCCTGAAAAACTATGTATGGCGCGATTTGATGCAAACTCTACACTAAAACGTTTACAGAACCGTTACCGTTTGGTGGTGATGAATGATGATACCTACGAAGAGGTAGTGACGTTTAAGTTGTCGAGATTGAGTGTTTATATCGTTCTTAGCACAATTTTTGTGCTTTTAACGGGCCTTACCGTAGCACTGATTGTGTTTACCCCGCTGCGAATGTATATTCCCGGTTATGGTGATGTGAATGCTACCAAGGAGTTACGTGAATTAAAGATACGTACGGATTCGCTGGAGCAGGCGATGCGTTACAAAGATAAGTACCTGGACAATGTGAAAAGTGTATTGGAAGGCGATGTAACTGTGAAGCTGGATACGACGATGCTCGATATTCCCAAAGCAGAAAACATTGAAGATTAAACCTATATTTATGTTCAATCAAAAATCCAAATCCGAGAATTTCACTGAAACTCCAGCAACCAAAACATCCACACCCGGCGGAGCCAGCATTATTGCAGCCGGTACTACCCTGAAGGGCGATCTTACCAGCAATGGTGATATCCGCATCGACGGAACTTTACAAGGCAATATTCAATGCAGCGCTAAAGTAGTTATTGGGGCCAATGGTGTTGTAGAAGGCGATATCAGCGGCCAGCAGGCGGATATTATGGGAAAAACAACAGGTACTATTAAAGTGAAAGAACTGCTGCAACTGAAAGGGGGCAGCAATGTACAGGGTAACATTTACGCCGGTAAACTTCAGATTGAACCTTCTGCCAATTTTAACGGACAATGCCACATGTCTACAGCGGCTGAAAGCCCTGTAAATGCACATAGTAATGGTGTTGCTAAAAAAGCAGAAAGGCCTGTAGAAGCTTAGTTTTTTACCTCTTGCCGTATTGATAATAATTGTATAATGTCCGTCGGCATTCCGGCGGACAACACGCTTATTGCCTGTTATATAAAAAAGCTATGATTCTTTTCTAGCGGCTGAATAGTACATTTGTGCCCTTACCGCAACGGAAACTGATGTATTATGGAAAATAAATCTGCTGCAAGATCATTTGCCCCGCTTACAATTGCTTTTGTTATCATTTCTGCTATTCTTTTATTCGGACGAGGCTGGTTACAACAGTTGAAAACAGATGTTAATATATTGATCGGCGGTAATATTGTATTGTTTGTTGCTACTGCTATTTCCTTCTTTATTCATCTTAAAGCCATAAGGAATAAAAACACACAGGCTTTTCTGCGCGCGTTGTACGGCAGCATGCTTATCAGAATGATGATATGCCTGCTGGCAGTTTTGATTTATATTAGCATTGCAGGAAGTGCAGTGAATAAAACAGATGTTTTTGGGTTTATGTTCCTGTATTTTGTATATACCTTTACGGAGGTTGCTATACTGATGAAGCTGAGCAAGCAAAATAAGCATGTCTAAAAAGGAAGCGCCTCTTCAATATCTTCAACAATTTATTCCAACGGCAGCTGTGCCCGGAATACTGAATTACCTGCATCACTACAAGGTACATCTTACTATTACCCGTGAGCGAAAAACGATATTGGGTGATTACAGACACGCTACCAACAACCAGGCGCACCGCATCAGCGTAAACGGTAATCTTAACCCGTATGCCTTTCTCATCACCCTTATTCATGAATTGGCCCACCTGGTTACCTTTATGCAATATGGCAATCGTGTGCAATCGCACGGGCGCGAATGGAAAAAGACCTTTGCACGTTTACTGAAAGATTTTCTTGAGAACAGGATTTTCCCCGAACCTGTTGAAAGTGCCTTACGCGCATCTATACACGATCTGCCGGCCAGTAGTTGTGCAGATGAGAACCTGATGCGTATTTTAAGAAATTATGATCCTCAAAGCGAACACATGGTCATGGTAGAACAATTACCCGAAGGCCAGTTGTTCGATATCGGTGAAGGACGCATCTTTAAAAAAGGCAGAAAACTGCGTAAGCGCTACCAGTGCACAGAAGTAAAAACAGGTAAGGTATACCTGTTTAGCCCCATTTATGAGGTAAAAGAATATCCCGAACGAAAAGCAGGCTGACAGCCTTTTTTTATACTCCTTCTTCATTATCCCCGTCAACGGTTTCTGGTGAATTTTGTCTAGGTTTGTAATTGGTTCATTAATATGTTGTTACATTTGCTGTTATTTTATAACCTAAAATTATAGTCTATGAAAAAATGTACTTTCCTGCTCGTTTGTATGATGGTTTCCTTTGCGGCGCTGGCACAAACATCGCAGAAAGACTGGCTGGTAGGAGGTAACTTCACTATCAATACCACTACAGGTAACAGTGATTTTACATTCAGACCCAATGCAGGCTATTTTTTTGCCAACAACTTTGCCGCTGGTGCTGAGTTGTTAATGAGTTTTGGTAAAACAGGTAACACTAAAACATCAGAATGGGGCATAGGTCCTTTTGCCCGTTACTATTTTCTGAAAGATGCAAAGTTTAAACCGCTGGTACATAGCAGCTTCAGTATCTCCAGGCAAACAGTAAAGGATGATATTACCAAAATACACAACACGGTTACCCGTTTATATATTGCTGGTGGTGGTGCGTATTTTATTAATGAGAATGTGGCCCTGGAAGGATTGGCAGGCTATAACCGCAGTAAAGTAGGAAGCAATGGTTCTGAAGGTGGATTTCGTTTTCAGCTTGGTTTCCAGGTATACCTGCTGGGAAAATAGTCATGTAAGGAATAAAATATAAACACAAGAGGTATAAAGCGTAACCAATTATGTTTACACTTTATACCTCCTCTTTTTTACAGATCTTTCAGCATCCAGATATCGCAACCAAAATGACCTGTGTTTCCTACAGGGCCATCCAGATAGCGGAAGCCAAATTTTTCATACACGCGCACGGCCTGTCGTAGTTCAGGCATTGTTTCCAGGTAAATTTTTTTATAGCCCGCTGTACGTGCAAATTCCATCGCTTTCTCTATCAATAGTTTCCCCAGGCCCAGTCCGCGTGCTTCCGGTACCAGGTACATTTTAACCAGCTCGCAGGTATCTTCCGGCAGACCATCGGAGGGGAAAATGCCCGCCCCGCCTGCAAGTACCCCATTTACTTCAGCCACGTTATACATGCTGTTTGGTACCTGGAATAATTCGAAAAGTGCGTCTGTGCTTTTATCGTAGTAAACAGTGCCGGGATGATTGGCGTTGAACTCTGTTAGTGTATTGCGGATAATGACAGCAATGGCAGGATTATCAGTAGAGCTTATAGGCCTGATTATGATCTCATTCATGCTGCAAAGATAAATCTTTGCAGCCCCGGTAATGATAAGCTGTTTTTAACTGATCAGGGCTATGAGGCTGTAAATGATAATGTAACCGAGGGCTATAAATCCAAAAAAGAAGGTTGTAGCGTTTTTCATAAAGCAAGGTTTTTAATGTTACCGGCTTGAATAATGTGTGGTACTAACGAAAAATCCATGCCAGATATTACTATTTAGTATTGTATTTATCATGTTTCATTTACGGCTTGATAAGCGAGCTATATTCCCATAATACAGGATACAAATGCATGATAAAAATCTGCGGTTATGGATCCATGTAAATAACATTATAATTTTCTTTTTTACACTTATTGTTTGTAAGTGATTGATTATTAATATTTTGAATTTGAATGGTAAATTTACTATAGGCCTTGCTGGAACTACTATCGGTAATGGTTTTGTAGTAGTGCATATAGTGCTATACTAATAACATCATGTATTAGAGAACGTTATATTTGGAATAGGGGCCCTCGCGGATGCATCTTTGTATTGTTAAGGCGAAGAATAAAGAAAGTCCTAGAAAAACCAATCCAATGTCCAGAGTCCGTTAAGATCCGAAACCTGTGAAGACCAAAAAAACAGACTCCAATATCTGTGAAATCCGTCGAAGACCACTGTGATGACAAAGAGATCGTCCGCAGTAAAAAATTGTCCCGGGCCGACACCCGGGACTTTTTTATGTAGTTACATACCTGGCAGTTTAATGCCGGAAGATTTAATGTCTTTGAGTAGCTTTTCCTGGAAAGCCAGCCGCACATCTTCAAAGCCATGTTCATTGGTCCATACTTCTATCAGTATTTTATAGCCATCTGGTTCCAGTACAGAAACACCAATACGATTGGGTGGCTCCTGCAGAAAATTTTGCGTTGTTTTTATAGCATCCAGTGCGATGTTTTTGACAGCATCAAAATCAATAGCGTAAGGCACTTTCACCTCAATGTCCATGCGCCTTTTGCCTTCCCTGCTGAGGTTAAGGATAATTTCATTGGATAACTTGCTATTGGGAACAATGACAGTACGATTGTCAAACGTTACCACGTAGGTATAAAAAAGCTGGATGGCTGTAACCTTTCCTGTCATTCCCTGCGTTACAATATTATCACCTACACGATATGGTTTCAATATCATGATCAGTATACCGCTGGCAAAGTTTTGCAAGGTGCCCGATAATGCCAGCCCGGCAGCCACACCAAATGCTGCAATGACCGATGCAAATAAAGTCATCTGCATTCCAAGAATCTGCATCAGCAGCAGGAACAATATTACCTGCAATATGATGCCAAACAGGCTTTGAAAAAAACTTTCCAGGGATGGATCAAAGTCTTTGCTGGAAAGTATTTTTCTTAACCATTTGTTTAGTAATCTTATGATCCATTCACCAATTACCAAAACCAGGATGGCGATAATGATTCTGGGCCCGTACGTAAGGATCCAGGTGTATACTTTATCGTAAAATTTTTCAGGGTTCCACATAATGCTGGCATATTAATACCGTCCGCTGTAAATATTGTTTTCTTCGTCTTCTTCACCAATGTCTTCGTTATCATTATCCAGTTCACTGCCGGGTACATCCAGGTCTGCACCGGAACGATCTTCGGTAATGCCTTTTTCATTGAGCGGTGTACCGTCATCGTCTTTATTATCTAATGCCAGATTAGTGAGATTTTCGGTCTCTTCATTAGTTGGGTGGCCTGCACTTTTGCGCAACATGTTTTTCTCAATGGCCGAAACATTGCTGTTGTTATCAGAAATTATTTCATCTTCACCGGAGGGGTTATTGAGATCATCCAATAAACCGGCTCCTTCTTCATCGGCAGATGAGGCAGTAGTATCTGCCAGTTCACCCAATGGCGGTGCTACAATATGTTCCTGTCCGGGAATATCTTTTACTTCAGGCATATCCATTATAATATCCTCATCTTCCTGTTGTTGAGGGGGCTTTGTGGATTGCTTATTAACAGCTTTTTGTGTATTGGTATCTGACGATTTATTTTTCATACAACATTTTCAGTAAGCGGGTAAAAAAATCGTGCCCTCCGGGGATGATGCGAAAATGTGCAGATTTGAAATGATAGGCTACAAGGAACAAGGTTCAAGGGGTAAAGGTTGAGAAGTTGACAAGGGGTTGCTGCTAACAGCTAAAACCTGATTCCTGATACCTTTCTTTGGGTTCAAATAGCCTGGAATCGGAATTGACTATTGACCATTCACTGCTTCAAACCTACATCCGGCGACCTCTATCTTGTAACCGGCCTCCAACAAAAAAGCCATCTCTTACGAGACGGCTCTTTCCAGAATAAGATATCAACTTTTATTAAGCTACGGCTTTGTTTACCAGTGCAGCAGCTTCGCTGAGCAGGATAGCAGACTGTACTTTCAGGCCACTTTCTTCAATCAGTTTTTTAGCTTCTTCTGCATTAGTACCCTGTAAACGTACAATGATAGGTACGTTGATGGTGCCGATAGATTTGTAAGCGTCAATTACACCTTGTGCAACACGATCGCAACGTACAATACCTCCAAAGATATTGATCAGGATCGCTTTTACTTTAGGATCTTTCAGGATGATGCGGAAACCAGCTTCTACTGTCTGGGCATTGGCAGTACCACCTACGTCCAGGAAGTTAGCTGGCTCACCACCACTTAACTGGATCATATCCATAGTGGCCATGGCCAGACCAGCACCGTTTACCATACAACCCACGTTACCGTCCAGTTTTACAAAGTTCAGGTTAAATTTACCGGCTTCTACTTCTGTAGGATCTTCCTCGCTGATATCGCGCATTGCTTCCAGGTCAGGATGACGCATCAGTGAGTTATCGTCCAGGTTCATTTTACAGTCAACAGCCAGTATCTTCTCGTCGGATGTTTTAAACAGCGGGTTAATTTCCAGCATGCTGCAATCCAGTCCTACGTATGCGTTGTATAAATTGGTAACAAATTTTACGCAGTTTTTAAATGCTTCGCCTTTCAGACCCAGGTTAAAGGCAATTTTACGTGCCTGGAAACCCTGTAAGCCACCACCGGGATGTACCCACTCTTTAAAGATCTTCTCGGGCGTATTGTGTGCTACTTCTTCGATGTCCATACCACCTTCGGTGCTGTACATGATCACATTCTGTCCTTTTGTACGATCCAGCAGGATAGACAGGTAAAATTCTTTTACAGGGTTAGCACCAGGATAGTATACGTCCTGCGCAACCAGTACTTTATTTACCATTTTACCGGCAGCACCGGTCTGGATGGTTACCAGTGTTCCGCCAAGAATGTTAGAGGCGATCTGCTTGATCTCTTCTGCACTTTTACCAACAGCCACACCGCGTTGTTCAGTGCCCTGTATCTTTCCTTTACCGCGACCTCCGGCATGAATTTGCGCCTTTACCACTGCGAAATTGTTGCCAAACTGTACTTTCAGATTTTTGTATGCTTCTTCTGCAGCATCGGCTCTATCTACCGGGATGCCTTCCTGTACGGGTACATTATACTTTTTCAGTAATTCTTTAGCCTGGTATTCGTGGAGATTCATGTAGCAAAATTTTGGCGAAAATAAGCGAGAATAGGGGAATAGAAAAATTTGCAGGATGAAGGGCAAGACGTGGCGGATAATTGATATGTGTTTATCCCGGAATAGCATATGCAGAACCGGCCTGCAATGCACAGCAATAGCGGAAAATTGCAGAACATTGTCTGCAGGTTAAATTTCCATTTAAATCAGTAAGAACGGAAACCTTGTGAATCCTGTAACTTGTAACCGGAAACTTTGCCTGTATGTTTCGCTGCTATTGGTATTGCATCATATTATTTCTCGTTTCATGCGGTTCATCACTGCACATTAAAACGCCTTCCCGCAGCAAAGCAGCAATAGGTGGAGGAGCTTTTTATAAAAAAGTGATCCCGCTTACACGCGATGAGCGCGAACGTATAGCACTGAATGAACTGCTGGCCGGTAATGTGCCTGCTTTTTTAAAACATTTTGTTCCTATTACAGCTACTGTTACAGACTCAGCCGGTAATGTGCTCCGTGCCACCTATTTTGTAGCACCGGACTACCTGGCTATTGGTAATAATGACGATTTTGCCCGTATTCCCCTCACTCTTTTTACTGCGCAACAGGTAGCCAATGCCTGGCAATGTTTTTTACCTACACGTAAAATGGTGAATGATATCTACAACCAGGCCCGCATAAAAGTAGAACCAGTGCCTATGCACATTTACAGAGACAGCGCATTGACCTTCTGGCAGCATCATCTTATTATTGAAGGTCAGCGGAAAAGCGGAAAAGGATTGATTGCGGGGATCAAAAAAGATGTTGTGATCTCCGGAAAGATTAGTCGTGATGCAAAGCCGGGCAGGGTAGCGATCTATGGCTGGCATATGCCCGGTGGCAAACCTATCCAGCCCTTATACACGGGGCATGTGAACTGGTATGTAGACTATAGTCATGGTATACGACTGGTGTATCGAAAAATCCGGGTAAACGGCAAATGGGTAGATTATAAAACAGTTTTACAGCACCCCGTATGGCGTGCATTACTTTGTGATGAAGAATTTTGCGATTGTTACAGCTATTAAATAGTCAGTAGTTTATCTCAGCAACATCAGCCAGCCGCTGAATTTGGCAAAACCTTCTTCTTTCAGGTCAATAATATAGTAGTAAGTGCCTACAGGAACCGGTTTCCCGTTGTAAGTGCCATTCCATTGACGGCTATATCCCTGGTTTCGGAAAAGCAATTGTCCATTTCTGTTATACACTTCTACAATAGCCAGCGGGTAAGTTTCCAGCGCCTCGATCTGCCAGGTATCATGCACACCATCTCCGTTGGGAGAAAATGCATTGGGTATTGCTATGTTTTTATACACCCGTACAAATACATCGTCTGTACTGGTGCCGCAACCGTTTGATGATACTACGTGCAATGTGTAAGTGGCGTTTTGTACCGGCGAGGCCATGGGTTGTAATGCTGTTGCTGAAGAAAGGTAAGCAGCAGGTGTCCAGTACCAGCTTATGTCCGTGCCGGTAGCAGTACCTTCCAGAAGTGCGTTTTGTCCTTCGCGTATCTTTTTATCGGGTCCTGCATTTGCAACAGGCTTTCTCCATACATTAACGGTTGATTGAAGTGTATCAGAACATCCGTAGCTATTGAATACAACAACAGTGTAAGTGGTAGTGTCTTTAGGGGCTGCAACCGGAGCCGGGAGTGTATTTCCGGATAAACCGGTAACCGGGGTCCACTGATAAGTGTTACCGCCTGATGCCTGTAACACAATCTGGTCGCCTTCGCATATAGCTGTTTCTGCAGGATTGACCGCTCCGGTAGGTACGGGGTTTACTATCAGTGCGGTAATGGCTGTGTCTTTACAACCTTTATCAGAAGTAACAATAACCTGGTAGTTGCCGGCATTGGCAAATGCAGTTGAGGAAAACGTAATGGCCTGTTGTGTAGAAGTAAACCCCGCCGGGCCGCTCCACTGGTATTGGAATGCGCTTGTTCCCGATGCATTAAAAGTACTTATGTTGTTAACACAGGTTTTAATGGTGGTATCCCGTTGTGCGGGTTTGGGGTTAACGCGTATAGTGTCCAGATTGGATGCAATGCGGCATTGTGATATGCCGATATTGCCCGATTCGGCAATCGACAACCTGTACAGATAGGTGCCCGGGGCTGCTGTATATGTGCGCAGGTAGGTAGTGCTGTTGGCACCGGGTATATCAGTCCAGGAAGTACCGCCATTATCGCTTACCTGCCATTGTAGCACCGGGTTGGTATAGCCCGCTGAATAATTGCCTTTCAGTAAAATGGGTGCGGGATCGCCTTCACAGAGATCGCGTGTTGTGGTACCGGTAGCATCAATAACAGTAGTGATCTGCGGACCACAGGGACGAAAGGTAATATCATCCAGCGCCAGGTCGTTGCCACAGCCGCCTGCCGCATTGTTGGTGATGCGTACCACCACATCTGTAACAGAAGGTGGAGTCTGGAAAAACACACCGTATTGCTTCCAGGTAGGTACATTATCCTGTGGAATATTGCCCGTATTATAGGACGCCAGTACAGTGCCGCCGGTAGTTTCAATACGGAATGTAATATTGGGGTTGATCCCATTGCCATTGCAGGCAGAGGCTTTAAGAATGTTCATGATCCAGGCTGCAAATTCGTAGGTAGTGCCGCCGCAGAGATTTCTGACCGTTTCCACATAAAAATCTCCCGGCTGAAAAGAGGCATTCACCAGCATGAAATAACCGTTTGCATCATTGGGCGTATGATCCTGCGTAAGTGTATGCCAGGTATCAGAAAAACAGGACGAGGTGGAGTTGCGCACAGTGTATTGGCCGTCTGCCGGACAATCAGTAGTTATATATTGGTAAAAAGTAGAAGCTGCCGACAGTTTATTGCCGGGATTGGCGCCACTGCCAAATGTAATGTTGACAACAGGGTCGCCCAGGCTGCCGCTGCACAGTTGTGCCCATACGGGAGCCTGAATGAATATCAATAGTAAAAGCAGGTATCCCGCCTTAGACATGGCAATCAATTCAAGGTACCCTTCAAAAATAATGAATATATAGTGTAATCAATACATAGTAAGCCGCGACCTGCTATTCCTTATATTTGCAGCCGCTTACCGGGCGGGCTATTACCAGAGTGCCCGGAATATTCATAAAAAATAATAAAAGGTGCTGACGCAACAACTGCAGGAAACGATTACATATATTAAAAAAATATACTCCCATGTGCCAGAGATCGGTATTGTGCTGGGAAGTGGTTTGGGAAATTTCGCTACAGAAATAAAAATTGAACAGGAGATCAGTTACAACGATATTCCTCATTTTCCTGTTTCAACCGTAGAAGGACATCATGGCAAATTGGTTTTTGGTGAGCTGAATGGTAAGAAAGTGGTGGCAATGGCCGGCCGTTTTCACTTTTATGAAGGCTATACGCCTGCACAGGTTGTTTATCCCATACGTGTAATGAAATTCCTGGGAATACGCCTGCTGATGGTGTCAAACGCTGCTGGTGGTGTAAATCCTGCTTTTAAAATAGGCGACCTGATGATCATCCGTGATCATATCAGCCTGATCACGCCCAACCCGCTGATTGGTAAAAACGAGGAAGAACTGGGACCACGTTTCCCTGATATGAGCGAACCATACAGCAAAGAACTGATCAAAAAAGTAAAAAAGATAGCCGGTGAGCTGAATGTACCGGTACAGGAAGGTGTTTATTTTGGTGTTACCGGTCCTACTTTTGAAACCAGGGCCGAATATCAGATGATTTACAGGCTGGGCGGCGATGCTGTAGGAATGAGCACCGTGCAGGAAGTGATCACCGCTATACACATGGGCTTGCCGGTGGTGGCCATGAGTGTAATTACGGATATTGGTATCCGGGAGGAAGACAATATCATTACTCATGAAGAAGTGTTGCAGGCTGCCAATGAAGCTGCCCCTAAACTGTCGGCTATTTTTAAACAATTGGTGGCAGAAGTATAGTTGTAGCAGGTTGTATTGCGACGTTTATTTTAACAACGTGCCGATAACAAGATTAACGTTCTTATAAAACAGCCTGCAACCATTAATGATTAATTTGGCATCCCATTATAATATTCAATGCAGCCAGTGCTAAGATTTTGTTACATACTGTTCACTACAGTCATTTTACTGACAGGCTTTGTTAACACAGGCAGCGCGCAGGGTGGTTTTGACCGGATCAGGAGCATTGGTGGCAGCCTGGGCAGTGCAGGAAGTGGTACCGGCGATAGCATTAAGCACCGTACCGGACTGGAAGATTCCATTACCATCCGTTTCCGTTATCTTGATTCCAGCAGGCTGCAACAGTTCGATTCCAGCCTGTACGATTTTACAAAGTATTATCCGGTACCCTGGACCTACGTGCACCTGGGCAATTTTGGCACACCTGCCCGTAACCTGGTGTTTACACCCCGTATGCAGTCTGGCTGGGATAATGGCTTTCACGCATTTGATATCTATAATTTTACAGTAGAGAATACCCGTTTTTATACTACCACGCGTCCGTATTCTGAAATGGGATACATGCTGGGCAGTCGTGGTGAACAGATGATCCACCTGAAGCATACGCAAAACCTGAAGCCCAACTGGAACATGGGTTTTGAATACAGGCTGATCAATGCTCCGGGATTTTTCCAGAACCAGAACACCAATCACAACAGTTACAAATTCAGTTCGTGGTACCAGTCGAGAAACAAGCGATATCAGAACTTTTTTGTAATTGCGGCGAATAAACTGCAATCGGGCGAAAATGGTGGTATTGCCGGTATGCAATACCTGGATAGTACCAATGCTTATAAAGAGCGTTCTAATATTCCCACCAACCTGGGGGCGCCGCAGGCAAACAGCCGCGACTTCTTTAACACCAATATCGGTACCGGTAGTTTTTATACCAATGCAACTTACCTGTTTCGTCAGCAATACGACCTGGGACAAAAAGATTCACTGGTGAGAGATACGGTAGTGATACCGTTGTTTTACCCGCGTTTGCGACTGGAGCATACCATCAGTTACAATACCTATAATTATCGTTTCCGCGATTATTTTGGTGATAGTGTGTTTTATAAGAACACCTACAATATTACCCTGCCGGCAGCCAGCAACGATACGTTCTTTTTGCAGGATTACTGGAAACGATTGGTCAACGATTTTTCTGTTTACCAGTTTCCGGATGCAAAAAATGCGCAACAGTTTATCAAGGTGGGGGCCACTATGGAAAATATGACGGTGTCTTTTGATTCCGGGTTTGTATCAACCCGCAGTCAATCATACCACGACCTGTTTTTGCATGGTGAATACCGGAATAAAACCCGCAACCAGAAATGGGATATTGAAGCCAACGGGCGTTTCTATATCAATGGCATGAATGCAGGGGATTACAATGCGTACATCAGTCTGAAACGCCTTATCAGCAGAAAGATCGGTTATCTGGAAGTTGGTTTCCAGAATTCCAACCGCACACCATCATTTGTATATAATAATTCCAGCAGTTTCTACCTGGGCGATCCGCTGACCTTTAAAAAAGAGAACATCACCAATATATTTGGTTCACTGGAACAACCCCGGTTACATCTGAAATTATCTGCCAGCTACTATCTGTTCAGCAATATGGCCTACTTTACTAAATTTTACCAGGCTGAACAGGAAAGCACCGTGTTCAATGTACTGCAGATCACTGCACAAAAACAGTTTAAACTGGCAGAACATTTTAACTGGCGTACCTGGATCATATTGCAGCAACGTGCGGGCAATGCCGCGCTGAACCTGCCTTTGTTTACCACCCGTAACCAGATTGGTTATGATGGCAATCTCGGTTTCAGAAGTCTGCTAACCAGCTTTGGCCTTGAAATGCGTTATTTCACTCCGTACAATGCACCTTTTTATTCACCGCTTATCGGGCAATATTCTTACCAGGATAATATCAGGGTTAAGATGCGTTTTCCTGAGCTTTCAGCTTATGTACATTTCCGTATCAAAACCTTTAACGCGTATGTACGTGCTGAAAACCTGAACACCTACGACGGCAGAGGATTTTTGGGAAATAATGTGCCTACTTACCTGTACCCTTATCCGGGATTGCAGATCCGTGTAGGTATCTTCTGGAGCTTTATCAATTAAGATTATTTGTTACTTATTGCAGGTTGTAAATATGCTTTGCAGTGCGGAAAGTATTGCAATGCGCTTCTACAATAGCATTGATGTTTGGAGAGTAGCCACCACCCATAGCTACCACGCAGGGAATATTGAGTTGGTGTAGTTGAGTAAATACCATTTCATCTCTCTTACGGCAACCATCCATAGTTACTTTCAGCTTGCCAAACTTGTCAGTTTCAAGAATGTCTACGCCTGACAGAAAGAATGCAAAATCTGGGGAATGTTGTTTCAGTAAAGTATGCAGCGTGTTTTCGAGCAAACCAAGATAAACATCATCTGTTGTTCCGTCTTTGAGACCAATATCCAGGTCGCTTTTCTCTTTATGAAAAGGATAGTTGTGCGCACCATGCATGCTGAAAGTAAAAACTTCCGGTTTGTACTCAAATAGCCGGGCTGTTCCATTACCCTGGTGTACGTCCAGGTCAATGATGATAATTCTTTCAGCCAGTTTGTGATGCAGCAGGTAATTGGCAGCCACTGCAAAATCATTCAATAAACAAAAGCCCTCGCCATGATCAGCATAGGCATGATGAGTGCCGCCCGCAATATTTAAAGCTACTCCGTTTTTTATAGCGTGATGACAGCAGTCAATGGTCCCCTGTGTAATAATGAGTTCGCGTAAAGTGAGTTGTGGTGATTGCGGAAAACCAATATGTCGTTGTTCGCGGGCTGAAAGTGTTTGCCGGTGCAATCTATCCAGGTAATCAGCATCGTGTGTCCATAATACGATCTCATCCGCACATACTTCCGGTTTGAAAAGATGTTGTTCAGTAATAGTTCCCTCGTATAATAGTTGTCCCGGTATCAATTCATATTTCGCCATTGGGAAACGATGTCCTTCCGGAAGCGGATGTGCGTAGATGGGGTGGTTTGCTATGTGTAATGTACGACTGCTCATTGTAACTGTACGATATGGTTGTTTACAATGGCAAACACATTTTCATCGTCTTCCGGACGTATCATGGCCAGACCGGTAAATTTGCTGAAAGCAGGCAGTACACAAAAAGAACGTGCAAAATAGAAACAGGGGAAACTCAGTGATTGTCTGCCCATACCATTGATACGAATACCCGGGTGAAGATGACCGGAGAATTGGTATTGCATGGTTGGAGTATCCTGGTCTGCAATGTCATGCAAAAAGCTGAAGGCGCTTAATTCAAGTGTATTTTCAGTTACAGAGATATTGCATTCCCGGTACCATGCATCGTGCAGAATATCATGATTGCCACGAACCAGATGTACGTCAAGATCAGGAAAGTTGTGTCGCCATTTCCGGAATAATTCCAACTCTTTATTTTCATGACTGTGAAACAGATCACCCACAGCAATGAGTTGACGGGGTTGAAAATATTGTAACTGGGTTACCAGCCTTTGCAGGTCTTCCTGGTAAACAGTTTGCGGTACTGCAATACCCGATTTACGGAAATGTCCTGTTTTACCAAAATGAAGATCTGATACAATCAGTGCTTTTTCCTCTTCCCAGAAAATACAGCGGTAGGGAGATAGCCAGAGTTGTTGTTGTGATATGCGGTATGAAACAGGCGCTTGCATAGGTGGGCTGCAAATGTAGGGAAAGATGGTAAAATAGAGGGTGGGGATGTCAATGTATTGTCGGCAGTCGTGATATTCAGATGGTTGAATTGCTGGATTGCTCTATGGTTAGCAGCTATAACAATCAAACCATATAACTATTGAACAATCCTGTTATTATGCAGTTCACAGCCTTTGGGGATTCTTTTAGAACCACACAGAGGCACAAAGGAACACGAAGAAAAAGGTGTTTGCTTTCAGTTACGAGCCCTTGTCAACTTTTCAATAATTTACTCCTTGCTCCTTGTTGCTGGCCTGCAACAATAAATCAATTGATGGATGGAATGAAATTCATAAAGAAGTTGATAAACTTCCTGCGGCTATTGCTTTTTACTTTCATGCCAGCTGTCTGTATGTTTATGGGCATGGCCGGTAATACCCAGGCGAAAAGAGCAATTTTCAATAGAAATCAAGGCTGAGCAAACACAGAACGAGAAAAATATGAGCCTGGGACAATCAAAGAACAACGGGCAAAACAATGGATAGCAATATGTTTATTTATCTGCTGGAAGTTGATTTGCGGCAGCAATTTCATTTTTTAGTGTAGTAGCCCAGTCGGTTAATATTTTTTTATCGGCGGTATCTAGTTTGGCATCATGATGTACCAACAGATAGCTATTGAGCGGCATCTCCCCCGATTTAATCTGCTCAATTGTCTCATTTAGTTTATGTACTTGTCTTTTGGGAGTATAACTGGCAAATGTTGAAAAATTCAATTCTTTTTTGCCATCATTAATATGCTTTTGAAGCCACCAATAAACTGGCTGGATATTGCTGTACCAGGGATAGTGAGTGTTATTGCTATGACAATCATTGCAGCTACGTTGTAAAATTATTTGTACATTTTGTGGCACGGTAAAATGTTGGGTAATATCATCTGCTGCTATCTCACCGGACTGGTTTTTATGCGGACGTATAAACTGGATAACGATGAAGATAAAAAGTAATGCAATCAGAATTTTCCTTTTCATACAGTTGATTGTTGGGGTAAAATGAAATGTCTGTTTTGAAATATAAAGAATAAAGCTGATTGCCTGCAGGATTTTTATTTGTTTAATTGTGCTTGCATCCGTTTTACCCGGTCTTCCAGTTTTTCAGAAGAAAGACTTTCGCGCATGCTGTCTACCTTAATGGGGAAACAGAAAGGGGTAAGTCTTTGCGGAAAAGTAATGATGATACGGGATCGCTGTATCCTCTCCAGCATATTACGTAGCCTGACCTCTTCCATTTGCTGGTCAAGTACTTCCTGGTAGGCTTGTCGCAGTAACAGGTTATTGGGTTCGTACTCAGCAAATACATTGAAAAGCAATGCTGCGGAAGATTGCAGGTGACGGGCTTTTTTTTGTTCACCGGGATATCCCTGGAAAATGAGTCCGCCGATTACAGCAATATCCCTGAACTTTCTTTTGGCCATTTCGGTAGCATTTGCACTGCGTTGAATATCTGCCAGCAGGTTTTCGGAACTGAACAATTCATAGGCATTGGTATCATCTACCGGTATGGGTTGATCACTGAGTAATTCAAATCCATAATCGTTCATGGCAAATGAAAATGTAATAGGAGTAATGCGACTGATACGAAAGGCCAGGATGGCTGCCATTGCTTCATGTACCAGGCGTCCTTCAAATGGAAATACAAACAGGTGAAAACCATCTTTAGTTTCAATTTGCTCAATCAGCAATTCATTGGCCTGCGGCACGTGTGATAGTTCTTCCTGCAACTGGAATAATGGTTGTAAAACCTCTAGTTCTATATCCCTGGCCTTTGATGAATTGGTGGCTTTATTGTGTTGTATACCGTTTGTTGCATACTTGCTGTCAAGTGCTTCGTTGAATTTTTCCCGTAACTTTTTTCCCAGGTTAGCGCTCAATGGCATACGGCCGCCCTGCCAACTGGGAACAATTGATTTTTGTGCATTCGATTTTCGTACCAGGGCTGTCATATCCTTGATCATTACCAGCTCAAGTTTTCTCCCCGCCAGTGTAAAAACGTCGCCGGGAGAAAGTCGTGTAATAAACCATTCTTCAATAACACCTACAAATCCACCGGACACAAATTTTACTTTCATCATAGATTCGCTTACAATGGTGCCAATGTGCAAACGGTGCCGCATGGCAACGCGCCTGCTGGTAATGCGGTACACTCCGTCGATGATCTCTACTTTTTTATATTCATCATACTGCTGCAGTGCTGTACCGCCTGCAGTAATAAATTGCAGAATAGACAACCACTCATCGGTCGTCATATCGCGATAGCAATAAGTAGCTTTTACTTCTTCAAATATTTCATCGGGTCTGAAACCTTCCGAAATGGCAAGAGTACCCAGGTATTGTATCAATACATCGAAGCACAGCAGCATCGGTTCACGGCTTTCAATAAATTCCTCTTCGATAGCATTTTTCAGGGCGGCAGCTTCTACCAACTCCAGTGAATGGGTAGGCAGGAAATAGATCTTACTGACAGCATCCGGTTGGTGACCGCTTCTGCCCGCACGTTGTAAAAAACGGGCAACACCTTTAGGCGAACCAACCTGGATCACTGTTTCCACCGGTCTGAAATCAACGCCCAGGTCCAGGCTTGCTGTACATACTACAGCTTTAAGTCGCCCGGAATGCAATGCTTCCTCCACCCAGATGCGTAATTCCTGTTCAATACTTCCATGGTGCAGCGCAATAGCCCCTGCCAGTTCGGGGGCAGCTGTAAGCAGGGACTGGTACCATATTTCACTCATGCCACGGGTATTGATGAAGATCAGTGTGGTGCGGCTTTCGTTCAGTATCGGTATTACTTTATCAACCAGCTTAATACCCAAGTGCCCTGCCCAGGGATATTTTTCAATTTCATCCGGCAGTACAGAAGAGATGACTACATTTCTCCGGAGGTTGGCTTTTACAATTACTCCTGTTTCGCAGGTAGTAAGATGTAAGGGAGACATCAATACTTCTTTTGCCTGTTCCAGATTACCAATGGTAGCAGAAATACCCCAGATCTGTAGAGGTACTGGCCTGTTGCGTGTAACGCCCAGCAATCTTGAAATAGCCAGTTCAACCTGCACGCCTCTTTTTGAACCCAGCAATTCATGCCATTCATCGATGGCAATGATCTGCAATGATTGAAAAGATTCAGGGTAATGCTTCTGTGCTAAAAACAGGTGAAGACTTTCTGGTGTAATGATAAATGCTTCGGGCATTTGTCTTTTTTGCTGCTGCCGTTCGTTGGTATCAGTGTCGCCGTTGCGGATACCAACTTTCCAGCTCATTCCCAGTTCGGTGATCACTTCTTCCATAGCCCTGCCAATATCTTTGGCAAGGGCCCGCAGCGGAGTAACCCAGATCAGTTGTACGCCATTTTTAGCTTTCTGCTGGTAATTATCGGGATGTTGATTGATGAACCGGATCAATGTGCCCAAAAAAACGGAGAAGGTTTTTCCAAAGCCGGTGGGAGCATTTACCAGTCCGCTTTTTTCATCAACGATGTGTTGCCAGGTTTGTTCCTGGAATAAAAAGGGCTTGTGTCCTTTTGATTGTAGCCATTCATGAATTACCCTGTATCCTGGTGTGTCTTTCAGCAACAAAATCAGTTCTCCTTTGGCGGTAATTTAATGAATTGTGCCGAGATAGACGGTGTAGAGGCTGTACATTAATGCTTGGTGCCGGTAGCCCTGAATCCTTCTTCCACACAGCTTCCTCTTAATTGAAAAGTGTTACAGCTATCCTTGATACAGGGAACAGGGCTTAAGCCACACTGTTCAGGGTTGAGTGTTTGGTGCATGGTAACACCCTGACAGGTAAAAGTGTTATAGGGTACCTGGGAAATACCTGCCGGAATAATAAGTTGTTGCGGTACTCTGTAGTTAATATATCTGAAAACGGAATATGTTGAGACGCCAATGACGGTTATAATGATGCCTGAAATAAATAAGCGGTCGTTAACTAATCGTGAAAGCAGGTCAAGCCGGGTAGCAATTGCAGAATATAGTAAATAACAAGTTGCAACCAAATAACCTGTTCCAAAACGCGGATCAGGAGCTGTAATAAACCACACTATGCACCCGGTAATACAGATAAACAGGGTAATTCTGTCAGATGTGTTCAATAGTTTGATGATACCAGGCAGGATAAAAATTGAAAACAAAAATAGTAATGTAATCAGCAGCAGGAGCATCTGATCAGATAAAGAAATGTGCTGAAACCACAATGGTATCCATTGAGAAAAGGGTTTTTGCAATACTAGGGTAGCCTCTGCACTGGTGTCAACGGGAATACGGGCATAGGCAGAAATATAATGCTGGAAATCACGTAATTCTGAAATAGGGAGTTTCCAGTCAACAGCAAACATATCGCCCGCGGCAGACGGAAAAAGAGGATAGCCGGAGGAAATAATATTATGCATAATGTATGGAAACATACAAATAATGACAAGAAAGGCGATTCCAAACGAATAGGCTATTTTTCTCCGGAGTAACTGTTGTATTAACACTGTTACAATAAGTAAGGAAATGACAATTGACGATAACTTAATGGTGATAGCAGCGCAACAGAACAATACTATTAGCAAGTTAGAAATGTTATTGGCTGATAGCTTGTTTTGAAGATATAGGTATATAGCGGCCCAGATGTATATAGTTACAATAAAATCGGGGCTGGCAGAAGTTGCTGTTAATCTGAATTGTGTCCAGGAAAAATATGTATAGACGAGTAATAATAGCCAAAGAAAATGTGCTGATTTCTTTTGACTTTTTGAAGAGATCTGTTTTGTGATGAAGAGCAGGAACCAGTAAAGAACGCAACTGTTTAAAAAAAGAAACTGATTGTTGTAGATGAAATTAAACCTGAAAATTGCCAGTGCAGCAAACCATAAATTGCTCATTGCTACTTCGTAATCAATATTAACCAATCCCGGAACAGCTTTGTAGGTTTCCAACCATTTGATAGCCTGTGCATGATAGGCTAGTGTATCAGGATGCTTTATCGTGTATGAACTAATTATAAGTGTCATACATATGCCAGTAATCAACAAGAGTGCTGCAGCAGTACTATAGCCGGTTATTATTCGCTGTAATTGATGCAGAACGAGAGTTCTATTATGAGGCAGGAAAAAAAATGCAATAGCAGGACTCAATAAACAAATGTGCGCCGTTGGCCCAAGCGGAATAAATAAAGAAAGGTATAGTGCAATAATGCCGATGGTTGCCAATCCGGCAAAGCAGATAACAATAGGATCTGTATTTTCAACAGAACTGTTTTTTTGTAGCCGTTTACCAGCGAGCAAAAATATATTGCCCCAGGTCAGAGACAGTATTGTAATGTATGTCCATACCAGCAAGGTGAGCAGCATTATAATGAGTTGATTTTTACAGGTTGCTTATGATGAATAAAACTATGATTTTTTTATTGGCTGGCTGATATCGGTAGCAAATTGTATTTTTATAGATAGAAAGTTTACCAGCTTATGATGAAAGCACCAGCGGTTTCAATAATAATCCCACTATACAATGAAGCAGAGTCTTTTGCAATATTGGTTGAATCGTTGAATGCTGCTATAGCTGGTTTGAAAGAATCCTGCGAAATTATACTGGTAGATGACGGTAGTACTGATGGTACCGCTGCCTTGGTGAAGCAACTAGGGCTGGCAGACAATCGCTATCATTGTGTGCTGCTGTCACGGAACTTTGGTCATCAATTGGCTATAACAGCAGGGCTTCAATATGCCAGGGGAACAGTCGGGATCATGATTATGGACGGTGATATGCAGGACCCTCCGGCAATGATTCAGGACTTTCTGAGGGTTTATTACGAGGGCTATGATGTTGTATATACCATTCGTAAAAATCGTAAAGAATCTTTTGGGTGGCGGATTGCATACAAATTGTATTACAGGCTGTTCCGTACTATAGCCAATGTACATACGCCCCTTGATAGCGGCGATTTCGGGTTTATCAGCCGCCGGGTAGTAGACATATTGAATAAAATGCCTGAAGAACAGCGTTATTTGCGTGGAATGCGGTCGTGGGTAGGTTTTTCTCAGAAAGGGATTGTGTATGAGCGCGGAAAACGTGATTATGGAAGATCTAAATACTCCTTCTGGCGTTTACTAAAGCTGGCATACATGGGGATTTTTAACTTTAGCGAGTTCCCTATAAAATTCATTACAGCCCTCGGCCTCACCGCTACCACTGGTGGAGTGATCTATTTTGTGTTAACGCTTATCAGAAAGTTCTTTTTTGGCGATGTTCCCTCCGGGTTTACAGCATTGATTGGGGCAATTGTTATTTTTAGTGGTGTTCAACTGATTTCAATTGGCATCCTGGGCGAGTATATTGTAAGAATATTCTACCAGGTAAAGCAGCGACCTCTTTTTCTTGTAAAAGAAAGGATCAGTGAAGGTGAAACCCAGGGTGATATTTAATCAAAGTGCTTGTAAATACTGTAGTTGCCAATTGTTTGATAATACTTGTATTTTGTCAGGTCTGCTCCCTGGTAAAAAGTAAATACAGAGTCTTTGTGGTATATAATAAACTCAATTTTGCCGGTTTTAAAACCTTCCCATAAGCGGGTATAATTAAAGTTGCCATCGGGTAAGGTGCAGCAATCTACTGCGTCGATATTGGGCAACACCACTTTGTCCTGTAGCAAAACTTTAAAGAAATCATGATAAAAATCTGTATAGGAAAAGACATATTTTTCAGGTGGCAGTTCTTTTAAAACCATGTTTGCAACCTGCTGTTGTTCCTGGTAAGCTTTTTTTTCTTCTTTCTGATCATTGATATTGTAAAAATAAAGTTGCAGTGCAGTGTTGGCAAAAATAAAAGTCAATATAAACAACAGGGGATATGTGATGTTGATTTTTGAAAGTACCATTTTTTTTTCTGCGCAGACAGCAATTATTATAAACAGACAAAAAAAGCTTTCGTGCAAATAACCTACATGCGAGCCCCACTTTAAAGCGATGGCCAGCGACCATGCAGTCTGTATAACAGCAATTAATGAAATCGCTGTCATATCATCCTTTTTTCTTTGTAAAATATGCCTGATGGCTATAAAAATACCTGCAGCTAATGGAATGATGATATAGGAAGAGGTAAGACGTTTGAATATTTCTACATAAAACCATCTGAAATCAATCTTGTTGTTGAGCGCACGTACAAGATGGGCTAGGAAATGTCCGTCAGGATACAGACGGGTAAAAAGTAATAATGATAAGCCAAGTAAACATGCCTGGAAAAGTATTAGCACCGTCAGGTGATTCCATTTTTTATAATACAATAGCACTGTACCTATTGCAACAGGAAAAATAAGTGCATTTTGTTTGGTAAAAACTGCCAGGTTGCAGAGTAGTGCTATGATGAATAAAAATTTTACGGAAGATTTGTTAAGATATGATATAAAGAAAGATACAATAAGGCTGAACCAAAATAGGATTAAGCTATCAGAACGATTCATGGTATAGCTCCAGTAACTGACCTGGAATAGGAAAAATACCGCGGTAGCAAAAGCTAGCGGAGCAGAAACAGATAGCTTTTTATGCATAATTCTGTATAGTACATAAGTAGTTGCAAGATCAAATAACAGGCAGAGACCGCGTGTAACAAAAAATATTTGTATGCCATCGGATGCCTGTATCCCAAAAAGTTTGCAAACGCACCAGGAGATATAGAAAAAAACAGGAGCATAGGGATTAACAGCAAAAGGGTAATTTTCCGGATCGGGATAGATATCCAGCGATTTTAGAAGCCGCATTACCGGGTAGGAAAAGTTATTGTCTATGCCCGCAATCTGACCATGATAGCTGAAGACAATAAGAACTCTTTCCAGTAAAAGGACTAAAAGAAATAATGAACAAAAAAGATATAGCAGTTTTATCCTATTATGCTGGAAATAGTACTGAATTCCTGACAAACTCATCATATTGCTGATTTGAAGCCCTGGAAATAGGCGATTAAAAGTAATATTTTTTATTTTTCCGGTACGCCAATGTTACATTTGAAGCTAATGGAGAAAAGCTATTATCGTAAATATTACGTATTTGAAAGAACGCACTGGTGGTTTCTTATACGTACTGCTATTCTTAAAAAGCTTATCAGCAGGTATGTAAAGCCGGCAGGTGATCTGAATATATTAAATGCAGGTATTGCTACGGGCAAAACCTCTGAAGACTTGGCTGAATTTGGACGGGTTACCTCCGTTGAAAATGATGCAGAATGCTGTGAATTTTTAAGGAATGAATTGAATATGGACGTAGTCAATGCCTCGGCTACAGCATTGCCTTTTGCAGACGAAGCATTTCATATGGTCTGTGTATTTGATGTATTGGAGCATATTGCAGATGAGCAGCTTGCCGTACAGGAATTGTACCGTGTCAATACTGTAGGCGGCTGGCTGATAGCTACTGTTCCGGCCTACCAATGGTTATGGAGCCGGCATGATGAGGTAAATCACCATTGCAGACGGTATTCCCACGCGCATATTAGAAAATTATTGCAGCAAAACGGATATGATATCCGGTATATGTCAGGATTCAACTTTATTTTATTCCCCATGATCGCGATGTACAGGTTGACATCACGCATGTTCCGAAAAAAAACTGAATTGAAGTCTGACTTTGAGATCAGCCTTCTTGAAAACAGCTCTTTACTGAACAGCTTTTTTTATCGGCTTTTTAGTATCGAAAAGAAATTGTTGCCCGGAATGAGGATTCCTTTTGGTGTGTCAATAGTTATAGTGGCACAAAAGGTTTAATGATCTCGTTTGTGTTTGAGCAGTATAAACATTTGCGATGTAGGAACAAATGCACCCCGTATAAAATCGAAAACAGCAAAGCAGGCACTGATAAATGGAAAAAGCGGATGGTTAATAAGTGGCCTTTTGTCCTTTTTTAGTCTGTTGCCTTTTAAAAGTACAAGCAGGCTATATGTCCAGAATGGGGCTCCCTGGGTGTATAGCAGTTTTGATATCTCCAGTTGGCTGTTGCCGGTTAACAAATGCAGACTTTTTTTACTAAATATATTCCAGTGTCTCGGGCAATGTAACCCTCCCCAATAGTATTTCTTGAAAAGCCGGGCATCCCAGCTTTCACAATTAGGGGTTTTGATTATAACGCAACCTTTAGGCGATAAAAAAGTACCAATTTTTTGGATGATCTGTTGTGGATTGTCAACATGTTCAATCAGGTTTAACAGTACAATCAGGTCAAATTTTCTGTCAGTGTTGAAGGTCTCGATACGACTGAGATAGTATGTATGCCCGTTTTGAGCGGCAATATCTGCGCATTGCGGATCTATGTCTACAATGGCTGTTGAGGCAATACGTTTATCAGTATGTTTTATGTTGTTCAGCAGCCAGCCACCACCGCCGCCAATATCAAGAATATTCAAACTGTCACCAGGAATGTTTTTAATGATCTTCCTGAACAATCTTACATCCAGGTATTCCTTGATTTTAAAAACAATACTTTTATCTGGGGCAACAAATGAATAATAGGAAGGGGGATAGATCGTAGAAAGCTGATTTACCGGGGGTAACCCAATGAAAAGAAGCTCGCAATGCGTGCATTTAAAATAATTGAAATATTCTTCTGTTGTAAAATATTCCCAATCAGTTTGTTTGCACCACCAGTTAGCCTGGCTTTTGCATAGAGGACATGAGACAGTCTGATGCATCATTTTATATAAAACAGGTTTCTGAAAGTCTTTAGATAAGATGTTCGTGACCGTGCTATGATATCTTTTGTTGTTTCGGATTGACGAAGGAACATTAATACATCGTTTAATCTTGTATAAGATATTTGCGGATCCCAGTGATGGAGTATATGTCTGTTAAAACCTGCACCTCCGAAGGTTCTTGAAATGATATCCCTGCCAAACAGCCTGCTGATAGTATGCCGTTGGATAGAATAATATTCCGGTTGATTTGATGCGCTCTCATCTCTATGTTCAAGTATCTGTCTCAGAGTAGCCAGAAAAGGGAATACAATAAAAAGACCAGCCAGCCAGCTTAGTAATAATGGAATATTACCGGTTATGTATGCCAGGCTGCAAAAAAGTGTCTGAGCCAAAACGAAACGTAATAGTTGTCCTTTTTTGCTTTTTTCTTTTTGAATATTGCTTTTCCGGCGGTTTAAAACAATATGAAGTGTGTGAAAGCCTGACAATACTTTGAGCAGGAATATAAATGTCAGGGCATTGAAATAAGATACTTCCTTGTCGTCAGGAGCGGCCAGGTGAAGATGGTGTTGCCAGTGAATACTGCGATAACTCTTCATGTCTAATGCGAACAAAACGCATAAAAATATATTGGCCAACCGGTCATTTTGTTTTTTATCAGGGTGGATATTAAAATGAGCAGCCTCATGCACAAATAAATGCAGATAAGCCAGGAAATAACCGAACCATATGGCCCATAAAGGTGTCAGCCACCATTGAAGCGTAATTTGTTTTATGAATACTGCAATGATGAAAGGGCAGCTCAGTAATACATACCCTGCAGATATATGAAACCAGACCTTACTGTATAGGGGAGTAAGAGTACTTCTGAATTGTTTATAACTTATTTTTTCAGGTGAACAGACTGCTTCATAAGGAATATGTTCAAGCGAGCTATTCATTTTATGTATGCTTTTAGTCCGGCAATTCGGCTTATATATTTCCCCACCATATCAAACTCAATATTAACAGCATGTCCGGGAAGGATATTCCTGATATTAGTATGTTCAAATGTATAGGGAATGATGGCTACAGAAAATTCATTGATGCCCACGTTGAATACGGTAAGACTGATGCCATTCAGGCAAATGGAGCCTTTTTCAATTACCAGGTGTGCAAACTCCTGCGGAAAACGGAACCTGAATTCCCAGCTTCCGTCTAGGCTTTTGCGTTCAATACAGGTAGCTGTGGTATCAACATGTCCCTGTACAATATGTCCATCCAGCCGGCCATTCATCAGTAGGCAGCGTTCAATATTCACAATGTCACCGGGCTGCCACTGGTCCAGGTTGGTTTTCTGAAGGGTTTCGGCAATAGCTGTAAGTTGGTGATTGTCATTGCTTATTGCTTCTATAGTTAAGCAAACCCCGTTGTGGGATACGCTCTGGTCCACTTTCAGTTCGTGCGATAGGGAAGAAGAGATCCGGAATATTTTATTGGTACCGGACACCTGTACATCCTCAATTTTACCTGTCGTTTCAATAATTCCTGTAAACATAATGCAGCAAAATTCGGCGTTTTTTACAATTCTGTTTCCTGAATCAGGAATTTACTTATCTTTGCCGTCCCAAAAGCATTAAAGGAGGTATCAAACTATGCTGATAATTGATTCAAAAGATTGCGAAAATATTGACAAGGCGCTCAAAAAGTACAAAAAGAAATTTGAGAAAGCTAAAATATTGGTGCAATTAAGAGGTCGTCAATCTTATACAAAGCCATCTGTAAAACGTCGTAACGAGATATTGAAGGCTGTTTATAAGCAAAAGATCGCCAGCGGTCAGATTGAAGGATAATTAGTTCCTCAGTACGTACAATATATTCAGATAGCTGCAAAGTTTTACTAACTTTGTAGCTATCTTTTTTATTTACAGGCCATTGCAGCTGTACAATGCCTCAAGCAACTACAATATGCCGGTATCTGCCGAACAGAACATACAGACCTTTGTCAACTATCTGAAGTTTGAAAAAAGGTATTCGGTCCATACCATCCGTTCATACCAGGATGATTTACAGCAGTTTTTTGATTACCTGGAAAATGCGCTTTCTATTCCGGCACCGGCTTTGTCCGACATCCCTGCCGCTTTTGTAAGAAGCTGGCTGGCTTCCCTCAAAGAAAATAAGGTTACCGCCAAAACTATCAACCGCAAAATATCTTCGCTGAAGTCTTTTTTCAAATATTTTATGCGTACTGGTGAACTGGAGCAAACTCCTATGACCAATATTACGGCGCCTAAAATTGGCAAAAGACTGCCTGTATATGTTGAACAGAAAGATGTTTATACACTATTTGAGCATGTTGAGTTCCCCGACTCGTGGCAGGGACTTACTGATAAGCTGCTGCTGGCCATTTTTTATCATACAGGCATGCGTTTGTCTGAACTGGTAAACCTCAAAGAAAGCCAGGTAAACAGTGCGGGGCGTTCTTTAAAAGTACTAGGTAAAGGCAATAAAGAACGGGTGATCCCTGTAAGTGAGCAGCTCATTGTTGCCATTAACAGCTATATGCGGGCTAAAAAGGCCCTTACAGGCAATGCAGACACTACTGTGCTGCTGGTGAGTGACAAGGGGAAAAAGCTCTATGCCAAGTATGTTTATCTTGCTGTAAAAAAATATCTCGCCGTTGTAACAACCATCGATAAAAAAAGCCCGCACGTTTTAAGGCATACGTTTGCCACCCATCTTACCAATAATGGGGCAGACCTTAATGCTGTGAAAGAATTACTGGGTCATAGCAGTCTTGCCGCTACACAAATCTACACACACAACACCATTGAAAAGCTGAAAGAAGTGTATCAAAAAGCACATCCCAAGGCCTGATAATTTAACGATATTATAGTGCCGGAAATTTTTGGAAAAAAGCGCCTGTTGCTTTAACTTAGAAAGTAACAAAGTGTGATGCCTATGCAATAAAACCTATACATTTTAAGTTCTTTTTTTTATTGTTCACAGTTAAAATGCGATTGTTATGAATGTCAACATTCAATCTGTCCGGTTTGATGCCGATGTAAAACTAGTAGAGTATGTAAACAGAAAGTTACAGAAATTAAACACTTTTCACGACCGCATTGTCAAGGTAGAAGTATATCTGAAGCTGGATAATGTGGTGCATACAATCAAAGACAAAATCGCAGAAATCAGAGTCCGGGTACCCCGTCATCAATTTTTCGTTAAGGCCTCATCAAAATCGTTTGAGGAATCATTTGACAACGCTCTGGATTCCCTGGTTACCCAGATAAAAAGAAAGAAAGAAAAACAAGCAGCGTAAAAAAAATTAAAAACCTCCCCCGGGAGGTTTTTTTATTTGAAAACTTTCCCTTTTTTTTGCACCCTCGTTTGAAAGTGACGGCGATATCTACATACGGCGGGGTGATTGCAGAGTACAAGATGCTGAGAATTAGTAAAAAAAATCTCCTTCAAAGTTTTGGTATTTAACAAATTCGATTACCTTTGCCTTCCCAAAAAATAAGAGGGGTTGGTGAAAAAGGTAAAAGAGTTCTTTACGACATTGAATTTCAAGTGATTTTCATATTGAAATAATACTTTCGGTGGTACTTTTGCCGGCAGTGTGTTTCTGAATGATAAAAGTGTTTTTCGCCACTTTAGCTCAGCTGGTAGAGCAACTGATTTGTAATCAGTAGGTCGTTGGTTCGATTCCGACAAGTGGCTCATAAGAATAGATACGAAATTAGAAATACGAATTACGGATTGCTTACAAATTGTTTCCCGTACTTTTAACTTCTTCCTTCGTACTTGCTTAGGGCAGGTTCCAGAGCGGCCAAATGGGGCGGACTGTAAATCCGCTGTCTTTCGACTTCAGAGGTTCGAATCCTCTCCTGCCCACTGGTTAATTTTAAAAATTAACTGATTTGAAAATTTGAAAATGGAAATTTGCCATTTTCGAATTCTCAAATTTGTATGTTCTTGAATTTGTTATGCGGAAGTAGCTCAGTTGGTAGAGCGATAGCCTTCCAAGCTATAGGTCGCGGGTTCGAACCTCGTCTTCCGCTCTTGTCAGTATAGTAGGTTTGAAAGTCAGGAAATTAAATAGGTTGGATATAGTTACTTTTGTCTGGCTTTTGTAAACACTGACTTCAATGACGACTATAAGCCGTTGTAGCTCAGTGGTAGAGCACTTCCTTGGTAGGGAAGAGGTCGTGAGTTCGATTCTCACTAACGGCTCAGCAGTTTTTTGAAAAAGTTGTAGCTCAGTGGCAGAGCAGTCCGGTTAAAACCGGAAAGGTCGCGGGTTCGATTCCCCGCCAACAGTTCACCGCTTTTCTGGAAAAAGAAAATATCCAGGTGAACATGTGCCTTTTAACAGGTACAGCCGAAGAAGTAATGTGCGAAGCAATAACAGTTTCATCGACTGAAATTGCTGAATACATAAATTCCCTGAAATCGTTATGGTAACAGGGAAACGTAGTAAATATTGTAAAACCGCAACTAAAAACAGAATAAGATGTCAAAAGAGACTTTTAAGAGGGACAAACCCCACGTTAACGTTGGTACCATCGGTCACGTTGACCACGGTAAAACAACTTTGACTGCAGCTATCACTACCATTCTGTCACAGAAAGGTCTGGCTCAGGCAAAAAAGTATGATGAAATCGATGGCGCGCCCGAAGAAAAAGAGCGTGGTATCACCATCAATACTGCTCACGTGGAGTATCAGACGGCTAATCGTCACTATGCTCACGTAGACTGTCCTGGTCACGCTGACTATGTGAAAAACATGATTACCGGTGCTGCGCAGATGGACGGCGCTATTCTGGTTGTGGCTGCTACCGATGGTCCTATGCCTCAAACAAAAGAGCATATCCTGCTGGCTCGTCAGGTAGGTGTTCCCCGTATTGTGGTATTCATGAACAAAGTTGACCTGGTAGATGACCCTGAGTTACTGGAGCTGGTTGAAATGGAAATCCGTGAGTTGCTGAGCTCTTATGGCTTTGACGGTGATAATACTCCTATTATTAAAGGTTCTGCAACTGGTGCCCTGGCTGGTGAAGCTAAATGGGTTGAGAAAGTTGACGAACTGATGGATGCTGTTGATACATATATTCCTCTGCCTCCCCGTCCTGTTGATCTGCCATTCCTGATGTCTGTAGAGGATGTGTTCTCTATCACAGGTCGTGGTACTGTTGCTACAGGTCGTATCGAAAGAGGTCGTATTAAAGTAGGTGAAGCTATCGAGATCGTAGGTCTGATGGATGCTCCCCTGACTTCTACTGTAACAGGTGTGGAAATGTTCCGCAAACTGTTGGATTCTGGTGAAGCTGGTGACAACGCTGGTCTGTTGCTGCGCGGTATTGAGAAAACTCAGGTTCGTCGCGGTATGGTACTGTGCAAACCTGGTTCTATCACTCCTCACACTGAATTCAAAGGTGAAGTTTACGTACTGAGCAAAGAAGAAGGTGGTCGTCACACTCCATTCTTCAATAAATACCGTCCTCAGTTCTATTTCCGTACAACTGACGTAACTGGTGAGGTTGAATTACCTTCTGGTACTGAGATGGTAATGCCTGGCGATAACACTTCTCTGACAGTGAAACTGATCCAACCCATCGCGATGGAGAAAGGTCTGAAATTCGCTATCCGTGAAGGTGGCCGTACCGTAGGTGCTGGTCAGGTTACTGAAATAATCAAATAAGTTATTTCAAAATAGATTAAGCCATTAGCATTTTGCGATCCGCTTTTAGCTTTTTCAGCAAGATTTTGCTAAATTGCTATCGTCCTAACGCTAATGGCTTTTATACGGGCATAGTTCAATGGTAGAATAGAGGTCTCCAAAACCTTCGATCTGGGTTCGAATCCTAGTGCCCGTGCTGATGAATTTGAAAGTGAATTGATTTGAAAATCCTGAAGTGTTCTGCAACATGTTCACTTCAAGAACTTTGTTTTCAAATCGGCTCATTTTCAAATTTTCAAATTTTTAGTTATGAACAAAGTATCGACCTATTTAAGCGAGTCATACAAGGAACTGGTAGAGAAAGTAACCTGGCCTAACTGGGCACAGTTGCAACAGTCTACTGTTATTGTACTGGCAGCTACTTTAATAATTACTGCCGTGGTTTGGGTAATGGATCTGGTAGCACAATCAGGTCTCAAATTCATCTATTCATTGTTTTAATAATGGAAAATCAGGTTACTCAACAACAGGATACCCAGCAGCAGGAAACCAAATGGTACGTGCTGCGCGTGGTAAGTGGTAAAGAGCGTAAGGTTAAAGAATATCTTGACAAAGAAATTTCACGTGGTGGATGGGGTGAAGTGGTAAAGCAGGTGTTTCTGCCCGTGGAAAAAGTATATAAGGTTCAGAACGGAAAGAAAGTAATGCGCGAAAGGAACTATTATCCCGGTTATGTAATGATCGAGGTGATAGAAGGCAAATTGTCTGACGATCTGCGCGAAGCTATCAAGAATACTACCAACGTTATCCATTTCCTGGGTAAAGAGAATCCTATCGCTTTGCGTAAAGCAGAAGTGAATAAGATGCTGGGTAAAATGGATGAAATGGCTGAGGCTGGAGGCGTTAGCATGATCGAGCCATTCATTGTTGGTGAAACTATCAAGATCATTGAAGGTCCTTTCAACGATTTCAACGGTATTATTGAAGAGGTGAACGACGAGAAGAAGAAACTGAAAGTGACTGTAAAAATATTTGGACGTTCTACGCCGGTAGAACTGAACTATATGCAGGTTGAAAAGCTCAGTTAAACCAACCTGCATATTGGTTTTTTGTGTTGTTTGATGTTTTGACGGACCCTGCGTAACGACTGTAAAAAACCTCCTATGGTAATAGCTTATTTGCGCAGGTTAGCTCGTTTTGAGCAGTTAACCTACCTTGATTGGTTATTGATCTTTCTGCTGATTGCAGTTTTACACATCCCCGCTCTTTTAAACAACGAAGCCAACAATCACAATGCCTATATTATGCTGGCAGATTCTTTTCTGCATGGCAGGCTTTCTTTACCATCCGGACAAACCGAATTTGTAGGCGACATGATCCACTATCAGGATCAGTATTATCTGCCATACCCGCCTTTACCCGCTATTATACTTACCCCTCTTGTAGCTGTATTCGGCTTGCACATGAATGCTGTATTTGTAGCATTAATACTGAGCTGTATCAGTTTTTACCTGCTGTATAAAATATTACAGGCACTGGCTGTAAACCAGGAATTCATTCCATGGCTGCTGGTTGGCTTTTTTGCCGGCACAGGATACTGGTATGTACTGTTTACCAGTCATCACGTATATGGTATGGCACATATAGTAGCCACTACGTGTCTGCTGGCTATGCTGCATGAATCTCTTTACAGGAAAAGATGGCTGCTGGTTGGACTATATGTAGGATTGGCCTTTCTTTCAAGACAATTTACCTTATTTGCCTTTATTGCTGCTGCTGGCTTTATGCTGCAGCAAAGCTGGCCCGATAATAAAAAAGTGTTCAGAAATGGCCTGATGCTTTGTGTAGGTACCGGCCTGATGATGCTGGTATACATGTGGTATAACTATGCGCGTTTTGGCGGCCTGCTGGAAACCGGCTATAAATATGTGGTGTATATCGGCGTGCTGAAAGAACGGGTAGATGAATATGGTGTCTTCAGCCCGCGCTATTTCCTGTTCAATCTCTACTCTCTTTTCATCAAAGGCTTCAATATTGAATTTACGGGTAAGGGGTTGATGAATATAAAAGACATGGATCTGTGGGGTACCTCTTTGCTGGCTGCCAGTCCTTTTGTTGTGGCTTCTGTAAAAGCTGTATGGCCCACTATACTCAAGGGTTTTACCTGGCTTTCAATTCTTGTTATTCTGATAGGTGTGTGCATGTACCACAACAATGGCTTTCACCAGATCAATACCATGCGTTTTGCTCTCGACTTTTTACCTCTGCTGTATGTATTGGTAGCAAGAGGAGCTACAGCCATACCTGGCTGGCTTTTCAGAGGAATGGTGATCTATGCAGTACTGCTAAATGTTCTGTCATTTGTAATCCATTTTCTTTACCAGTCATAAGCGTTATTGTACAATAAAAAAACCTTCCCGCAGTTACAGGAAGGTTACTATAATGTATGCAGCGCTGTTACTAATCTTCAGTAGGGATATCTTCTTCCTGAGAAGTTTCGTTTTCAGTTTCCGGTGCTTCAGGAACAATCTCTGATTCAGTAAAAAGATCCAGTTCTACTATTTCAACAGGAGGAGCCGGAGCTTCTATTTTTTTAGCTGCTTTTTTCTTTTTTGCAGGAGCTTTTTTCGCTGCTTTTTTAGGAGCCGCTTTCTTGGGGGCAGCTTTCTTAGGAGCCGCTTTTTTAGCTGCCTTCTTTGCCGCTTTCTTCGCTGCTTTTTTTGCTACCTTCTTGGCTGCTTTTTTAGGAGCTGCCTTTTTAGCCGCCTTTTTCGCTGCTTTTTTCTTGGCAGCCTTTTTAGGAGCCGCTTTTTTAGGAGCAGCTTTCTTCGCAGCCTTCTTCGCAGCTTTTTTAGGAGCCGCCTTCTTAGCTACCTTCTTTTTGGGAGCTATTTTTTTGGCTGATTTTTTCTTTGCTTTGGCCATAGTGTTATGAGAATTTAAAATGTTATTTGAAGATATAATAATTACCTTTAACCGAAAAGATACTCATAATATTTTAAATAGAAAAATACAAGTTATTTCTGTCAAGACACTTGTATTTCCCTTGGAAAAAGGCTTCTTCAGGCACTCAGAACCATTGATTCCTTACTATGTTTTTGGCATCCTTCCGCAATACAGGTATTAGCAGAACAAACAGACTCTTTATCGTTTTATTAGCCTTATTGGGTATATGTGTTACCGTGCTTGTAGTAGTAAAGCCGCTGATATTAAGCATAGACAGTATTGCAGGATTGCTGGCTTATAAAGGTACCATAGAGACCGGGCAATTTAACAGGATTGCCGGGCTATTGCCCGAAAATATAAACCAACCCTATAATACGTTTGTCAGCTGGTGGTCGCCGGGACAGTGGATGGTACCAGGATTGTTTATATACCTACTGGGCATTAAAACAGGTGTTGCATGTATTATCACCACATTGTTCTTTGCAGTAAGTGGTATGACCGGGTTCTATAAAGTGTTTTCCTTTTACCGCTTCCCTCAGGCTATTAAATGGCTGTCACTGCTGGTAATTGCATTGAGCAGTACCTTTTACTACAGCTTTATCATTTACCAGGGAGGCGAGATCCTTTCTTTCGGCGTATTCCCATGGTTTGTATGGTATGTAATGCAGCAGCAGCGACCCACATTAAAAAGTATTGCAATCACCACTATTTTATTCCTCGCCTGTTTTGTAGCCAAGACCACCCTGGTTATTTATTGCTCGGCTATACTGTCGTTTAAGATGGGTGAGCCAATGATGGATGCATGGGTACAAACCGGCAGGCTGCGCTTTATTTCTGGTAACCGTTTTACATACCTTGTGCCTTTAGTGCTCAACGTACTGGTGGTATATATATTCCTGAACACAGCCAAAGCTCCAACAGTGATAAACGGATTTCGTGTATCGATGGCCGATATTTTTATACCATTGTCTTCACCGCTGGGTGGGCTGCTGATCTTTCAACCTGCCATTATCCGGCTTAATAAGTTTTTGGGGTTTGCAGAAATTACAGATGGCCTGGCACCTGTATTCTATATTCTGATGCTGATGACATTGGTATGGACCGTTTACATCTGGATACGACGTAAATGTGTTGGGTATGAGTATACAAAAATGATACTGTTCCTGTATGCTGCTGTAAGCGTCTTTTTCATATATGCCTATTGTATGGATACAAACATTGATTACAGCTTCCGGCATTTCAAACTGGTAGCCTATCTTTTTGTGCCGGGCATTGTTACGGTGTGGTACCGGTATATTAAACCATTGTACCTGCACACAGCCATTGTTTTGCTGGCAATAATAACTGCTGCTGTTTTTGTACAACTGAAGAACAAGTGGAGTAGTGGCCGCTACCTGAGTGTGAACTATCTTTACCGTAACCAGGATAGCTTTGAATATATTGACAACCTAGATGAAGCCTCTTACCGTAAGTTGCTGCAACTGGACAAACAGTATGGCAATACGCAGAACGGGCGTAAGGTGGTCTTCTTTGTAGATACCAATTTGGATGTGCTGCTTGATCTGCAGCATACCGGTATTGCCGGCAGAAATTATGACAGGGGAGTCAAAAGAGTAGTGTATCGCAACAAAGGGCCATTGATTGTGGCGGCAGTATCAAAAAAATGCCTACTGGCAGAGCCGGAACTGTTGCATACCACCTTCCCGGATTACGGGCAGGCTGTACTGATCGATTCGACTGCTGATTATCAGTATTTTACGTTGGATAAATAACATGATACCCCGTTGCCTATGTTGCTTTAAATATCTTTTGATACTATTTTCTTATTTCCTACCTTTGCATCCCCCAAATAAAAAGTTCTTTTCGTTTGAATTGGCTTTGGGAGCTCAGCTTCTCTGCAATAGATGTAAGCGGGCGTTAATACCAAAAACGTAGTAACATGGCAAAAGAAATTACCGGCTTCGTAAAGCTACAGGTAAAAGGTGGCCAGGCAAATCCGGCTCCTCCTGTAGGTCCTGCATTAGGTTCCAAGGGTGTAAACATCATGGAATTCTGTAAGCAGTTCAATGCGCGCACGCAGGACAAAATCGGGAAAGTACTTCCTGTGATCATCACTGTTTATTCTGACAAGTCTTTCGAGTTTGTAATTAAAACTCCTCCCGCGGCTGTACAATTGCTGGAAGCAGCAAAACTGCAAAGCGGTTCCAAAGAGCCTAACCGTAACAAGGTTGGTAAAGTAAGCTGGAACCAGGTTGAGGCTATTGCTAAAGACAAAATGCCCGATCTGAACTGCTTTACCCTGGAAAGCGCCATGAAAATGGTTGCTGGTACAGCACGCAGTATGGGTCTTACTGTAGATGGAACAGCGCCCTGGGAAAATTAATTTTTTACTGTCCGCTGTTTCAGCGGCTCTTAAACTGAAAGACAATGGGAATTGCTAAAAAAAGAAAAGCAGTTGATGCCAAAATAGATAAGAAAAAAATCTATTCACTGAAGGAAGCTTCTACCCTGGTAAAAGAAGTTAACACTACCAAATTTGATGCTTCCGTAGATATTCACATCCGCCTGGGTGTTGATCCTAAAAAAGCGGATCAGGCCATCCGCGGTACAGTTACATTACCTCATGGTACCGGTAAAACCAAACGCGTGTTGGTGCTGTGTACTCCTGATAAAGAAACTGAAGCAAAAAATGCCGGTGCTGACTATGTTGGTCTGGATGAGTTTGTTCAGAAAATTGAAGGTGGCTGGGTAGATGTAGACGTAATTGTGGCTACTCCTTCTGTAATGCCTAAAATCGGTAAACTCGGTAAAATTCTGGGTCCCCGTAACCTGATGCCTAACCCCAAGACCGGTACAGTAACCAATGATGTTGCTGCTGCTGTAACTGAGGTAAAAGGTGGTAAAATTGCCTTTAAAGTAGACAAAGCTGGTATCGTTCACGCTTCTATTGGTCGCGTAAGCTTCAGCCCTGAGAAAATCACTGAGAACAGCACCGAGCTGATCAATGCTATTATCAAGGCAAAACCTGCTACAGCCAAAGGTACTTACCTGAAAAGCGTGTTCATGGCTAGTTCTATGAGCCCCGGCATTGCAGTTGACACAAAATCATTGATGAACTAAACTAATGTAACGCAGTTGCCGGATACAATCGTTGAAGGTCAAAAGCGGAACATCTAAAAATTTGGGTTATGACCAAACAAGAAAAAAATGAAGTGATTGAAGTATTGAAGGAAAAATTCTCTCAGTACAACAATTTCTATATTACCAATACAGAGTCTTTAACAGTTGATCAGATCAACAAATTGCGTCGTGTTTGTTTCAATAAGAATGTTGAAATGAAAGTTGCAAAAAATACACTGATCCGTAAAGCCCTGGAAGGTATCGACAGCGCACGTTTCTCTGGCGTATTTGAATCACTGAACGGTGTTACTGCACTGATGTTCAGCGAAAATGCCAAAGAGCCTGCTTTAATTATCAGCGACTTCCGTAAAGGACCTAAAGATTCAGGTAAACCAGCACTGAAAGCTGCTTTCATTGACGGTGATGTATTTGCCGGTGATGAGCAACTGAAAACGCTGACTACGCTGAAAAGCAAACAAGACCTTATCGGCGAGATCATTGGTCTGTTGCAGTCTCCTGCGAAGAATGTTATCAGCGGCCTGAACGCTGGCAACAAACTGGCTGGTCTGGTAAAGGCGCTGGAAGAAAGAGCAGCGAACTAAGCAAATTAGCCAATGTGTTAATCTGAAAATTAGATAATGAGGTAGCTGATTTTGCGAAATCATTTCCGAATTGGAGGCTTTCATTCGCACATTTTCAAATTTGCACATTTTCAAATTAATTAACTCGGCCTGGGAGTTATTAGACGTAAAGTCAAATTTTTTTAAAAACCATCCGCCGGAGCGCAGGCAATGAAGGCGGAAAAAATTTTACACAACATGGCAGATTTAAAAGCATTTGCAGAACAGTTAGTTGGTCTGACTGTAAAAGAAGTAAACGAGTTAGCTAAAATTCTGAAAGAAGAGTATGGCATTGAGCCTGCTGCTGCTGCTGTAGCTGTAGCTGCTGGTCCTGCTGCCGGTGCTGCTCCTGCAGAAGAGAAAACTGCTTTCAACGTTATCCTGAAAAATGGTGGCGCTAACAAACTGAACGTAGTTAAGATCGTTAAAGATCTGACTGGTCTCGGTCTGAAAGAAGCAAAAGATCTGGTAGACGGTGCTCCAAAACCTGTTAAAGAAGGTGTTAGCAAAGCAGACGCTGATGCTCTGGCTGCTAAACTGAAAGAAGCAGGTGCAGACGTTGAAATTCAGTAATTCTAACATACTGACGTTATTAAAAACCCTGGTGCATAACCGGGGTTTTTATTTTTTATGGCAATAAGAACGCATAAATATGGGTTGCTGCGGTAATTTTATTAGTTTAGCAATTATTGACATATATCGGGCGCCGTAAATGGATAATATAAAAAGGGTTTCCCTTAAAGATATAGCGAACTTGGTGGGGGTATCTCCGTCAACTGTATCTTTCGTATTGAATGGCAAGGCTAAAAAGATGCGCATCAGCGAAGCCAAAGCCAATAAAATCCTTGAAATTGCCAGTCGCGAAGGGTATCAGCCCAACCAGGCGGCAGTAAGCCTCAGAACCGGTAAATCTAACCTACTGGGACTGGTGGTGGAAAGCATTTCCGGTAACTTTTTTGCCTCCCTGGCAAAAGTGATAGAAGATGAGGCCTCACTGTTTGGTTACCGCGTAGTATATTGCAGCACAGAGAATAACGCAGATAAAGGGCAGGAACTGATCAAAATGCTGTCCCAGCGGCAGGTAGACGGTTATATCATTACGCCTACTATTGGTATGGAAAAGGACATCAGAACGCTGGTGTCGTTGAAAAGGCCGGTAGTGCTGATGGACAGTTACCTGCCGGGCGAAAATGTACCGTATGTACTGGTAGATAATTACGGGGCTGTAGCCAAAGGTATGGAACACCTGATAGGCAAAGGATATCGGCGCATCGGTTTTATTACTGTAGATCTTGATCTTATTCAACTGGAACAACGGATAAAAGCATACCGGGAATGTTTAAAAAAACATGGTATTACACCGGATGAATCATTGATCCTGAAACTGGGTTACTGGTATAATGCCGCAGAAGCAATTAACAGTATCAGCGGCTTCATCAGGAATACGCCCGACCTGGACGTATTATTTTTTGCTACCAATTATTTGGGATTGTTGGGACTGGAAAGTCTTCAGCAACTGAACGTAAAGCTTCCGGACGACCTGGCTATGATCAGCTTTGATGATCATGATGTTTTCCGGCTTTTCCCCAGCGGCATCACCAGCATCCGGCAACCCGTTGAAGAAATTGCGAAAACTGCTGTTCACCTGTTGATGGAGCAGATGGGTAAAGTGAACATGGTGAACAGAAAAACCCAGGTGGAGTTACCAGCCAGTTTACTGGAAAGGGGTACTACCTGATAAATTGTACGTGTATTGAAATTAACAGCATGGTATTTGCTCAATAATGACCTGGAAATCCCGGGGTAGGAGGGGTATGCAATAAAATCCTTGTTTTTTAACGGGGATTTGGTTACCTTTGCCCTCCATTTTTCACAAAGCTAATTAGCTGAGGTACGTTTAACATGGCCAGATTAATATAACTACCTCAAATTCAGTATATTGAGAATGAGCTCTTTTAACGCCTCCCGGCCTGTTAAAAGCGCAATTCTCTTTGAAAATGGTTTTGTATCTAGATGATTTTGACGTTCGAACAATTAAAAAACCGGTTTTAATCAATATGTCTTCAACAAAACTGCAAAACAGGGTCAACTTTGGTAAAATCAAAAATTTAGCTGAAGCCCCTGACCTACTCGAAGTACAGATTCAATCGTTCAAAGAATTCTTCCAGTTAGAAACCACTCCGGACAAGCGTAACATTGAGGGGTTGTTCAAGGTGTTTAAGGAGAATTTCCCTATCACCGACACCCGCAATATTTTCGTACTGGAGTTCCTGGATTATTTCATTGATCCTCCCCGTTACACTATCGAAGAGTGTATGGAGCGTGGATTGACTTACGCTGTTCCCCTGAAGGCTAAACTTCGTTTGAGCTGTAATGATGAGGAGCACGTAGACTTCCAAACTATTGTTCAGGACGTATTTCTGGGCAACATTCCTTACATGACTCCACGTGGTACATTTGTTATCAATGGTGCTGAGCGTGTGGTAGTATCCCAACTGCACCGTTCACCTGGTGTATTCTTCGGTCAATCTGTTCACCCGAACGGAACTAAAATTTACTCTGCCCGCGTAATTCCTTTCAAAGGTGCGTGGATGGAGTTTGCTACCGACATCAACAACGTGATGTACGCGTACATTGACCGCAAGAAAAAATTCCCCGTAACTACCCTGTTACGCTCTATCGGTTATGAAACAGACAAGGACATCCTGGAGCTGTTTGGTATGGCCGATGAAGTAAAAGGCGACAAAAAATCTCTGCAGAAATATATCGGCAAACGCCTGGCAGCCCGCGTTCTGAGAACATGGGTTGAAGACTTTGTAGACGAAGATACCGGTGAGGTAGTGTCTATCGAAAGAAACGAGGTGGTGCTGGAACGCGATACCGTACTGGATGAAGAAGCCATCGACATGATTGGTGATATGGACGTGAAGAGCGTGTTTGTGCAGAAAGAAGATGTAGGTGGTGACTTTGCTATCATCTACAACACTTTAAATAAAGATACTTCCAACAGCGAACTGGAAGCGGTACAGCATATCTACCGCCAGTTGCGTGGTGCCGATGCGCCAGATGATGAAACTGCGCGCGGTATCATCGACAAGCTGTTCTTCAGCGATAAACGTTATGATCTGGGTGAAGTTGGCCGTTACAAGATCAACCGCAAACTGAACCTGAATCAGCCGCTGGATCAGAAAACATTAACAAAAGAAGATATCATCGAGATCATAAAATATCTCGTTCGCTTAACCAATGCTAAAGCGGAAATTGATGATATCGATCACCTGAGCAACCGTCGTGTTCGTACAGTGGGTGAGCAGTTATATGCTCAATTCGGTGTTGGTCTGGCCCGTATGGCCCGTACCATCCGTGAAAGAATGAACGTACGTGACAATGAGGTGTTCACCCCGGTTGACCTGATCAATGCAAGAACCCTGTCTTCTGTGATCAACTCCTTCTTCGGAACATCACAGTTGTCGCAGTTCCTTGACCAGACCAACCCGCTGTCCGAGATCACACACAAACGTCGTATCTCCGCACTCGGACCAGGTGGTTTGAGTCGTGAGCGCGCCGGCTTTGAGGTTCGTGACGTACACTACAGCCACTACGGCCGTCTGTGTACTATCGAAACACCTGAAGGTCCGAACATCGGTCTGATCTCTACACTTTGCGTACACGCCAAGATCAACGAGATGGGCTTTATTGAAACGCCTTATCACAAAGTTGAAGATGGTAAAGTAGATCTGAAAAAACTCACTTTCCTCAGTGCAGAAGAAGAGGATATTGCCAAGATCGCCCAGGCCAGCGTGCCTCTGGATGAGAAAGGCAACTTTCTGGAAGATAAAATTGCTTCACGTCAAACGGGTGACTTCCCCATCCTGGAGAAACAGGAAGTGGAGTTCATGGACGTTGCACCTAACCAGATCGTTGGTTTGAGTGCTTCTCTGATCCCGTTCCTGGAGCATGATGACGCCAACCGTGCGCTGATGGGATCAAACATGCAACGTCAGGCAGTACCGCTGATCCGTCCGGAAAATCCTATCGTAGGTACTGGTCTGGAAGGTAAAGCTGCACGTGATGCACGTGTTCAGATCCTTGCTGAAGGTGATGGTGTGATTGAGTATGTAGATGGTAGCGAGATCCATATCCGTTACGACCGTACAGAAGGAGACCGTCTGGTCAGCTTTGAAGACGACCTGAAAATTTACAAACTGACCAAGTTCATAAAAACCAACCAGGAAACCTGTATCAACCACAAACCTGCTGTTAAAAAAGGTCAGCGTCTGAAAAAAGGCGATTTCCTGACAGAAGGTTATGCTGTACAGGCTGGTGAGCTGGCTTTGGGCCGCAACCTGAAAGTGGCATTCATGCCATGGAAAGGTTACAACTTCGAAGATGCGATCGTGATCAACGAGAAAGTAGCCCGCGAAGACCTGTTCACTTCTATCCATATTTCTGAATATGAGCTGGAAGTACGCGACACCAAACTGGGTGAAGAAGAACTGACCCCTGATATCCCCAACGTTTCTGAAGAGGCTACCAAAGATCTCGACGAAAATGGTATCATCCGTATGGGTGCTGCTATCAAAGAAGGCGATATCCTGATTGGTAAGATCACTCCTAAAGGTGAAAGCGATCCTACTCCTGAAGAGAAACTGCTGCGCGCCATCTTTGGTGATAAAGCAGGTGATGCAAAAGATGCATCATTGAAAGCTCCGAACGGTGTGGAAGGTGTTGTAATCGGCAAAAAACTGTTCCAGCGCGCTAAGAAAGATAAGAATGCGAAGATCCGTGAGAAAGCAGCGCTTGAGAAACTGGAAAAAATACATGAGAAGAACGTTGAAGACCTGAAAGAGCTGTTGCTGAGCAAGCTGCAGACCTTACTGAAGGATAAAGCTTCTGCAGGTGTAAACAACAACTTCGGTGAAGTACAGATCGGTAAAGGTGCTAAGTTCAATCCGAAAAATCTGTCTTCTATCGATTACCAGAACGTAAATCCTCTGGGTTGGACCGGCGATAACGCTATTGATGACAACATCAATATCCTGCTGCACAACTACAACATCAAGTTCAACGAAGAACTGGGTCGTTACAAGAGAGAGAAATTCAACATCTCAATCGGTGACGAGTTACCTGCCGGTGTATTGAAACTGGCCAAAGTATACATCGCTGTTAAGCGTAAGCTGAAAGTGGGTGATAAAATGGCGGGTCGTCACGGTAACAAAGGTATCGTAGCCAAAATTGTACGTGCAGAAGACATGCCATTCCTGGCAGACGGAACTCCGGTTGACATCGTTCTGAACCCGTTGGGTGTACCTAGCCGTATGAACCTTGGACAGATCTATGAAACTGTACTGGGTTGGGCTGGTCAGAAGTTGGGTGTGAAATTCGCTACTCCGATCTTCGACGGTGCTACTACTGAAGAGATCGCTCAGCATATCAACGATGCAGGTTTACCAAGCTTTGGTCACACATACCTGCACGATGGTGAAACCGGTGAGCGCTTCCACCAGAAAGCAACTGTGGGTGTTATCTACATGATCAAACTGCATCACATGGTTGATGATAAGATGCACGCACGTTCTATCGGGCCATACAGCTTGATTACACAGCAGCCGCTGGGTGGTAAAGCACAGTTTGGTGGTCAGCGTTTTGGTGAGATGGAGGTGTGGGCTCTTGAAGCTTACGGTGCATCTAATATCCTGCAGGAGTTATTGACCATTAAGTCTGATGACATTATCGGTCGCGCCAAAACTTACGAGGCAATCGTGAAAGGCGATAACATTCCGAGAGCAGGTATACCAGAATCTTTCAACGTATTGGTGCATGAGTTGAGAGGCTTAGGTCTGGATCTGAAATTTGAATAGTAATTATAAGGAAGCATTGGCTACTAGCTATAAGCTACTAGCCAATGCTGTTTTGATAAAAACATCTTGCCTTTGGCTAATTACTGAAGGCTAACAGCTAAAAAGCTCCAAAAAATATGGCTATTAAAAAAGATAATCGTCCCAGGGCCACATTTTCAAAGATCACTATCGGTCTTGCTTCCCCCGACTCCATTCTGGAGCGTAGCTATGGTGAAGTACTGAAACCGGAAACTATTAACTATCGTACCTACAAACCTGAAAGAGATGGTTTGTTCTGCGAACGCATTTTTGGTCCGGTAAAGGATTATGAGTGTGCTTGCGGAAAGTATAAGCGTATCCGTTATAAAGGCATTGTGTGCGACCGTTGCGGTGTAGAAGTTACTGAGAAGAAAGTTCGTCGTGAGCGCATGGGCCATATTAAACTGGTTGTACCGGTTGTTCATATCTGGTATTTCAAAAGCTTACCCAATAAGATCGGTTACCTGCTGGGTGTTAGCTCTAAGAAATTAGAGACTATTGTGTATTATGAGCGTTTTGTGGTAATTCAGGCCGGTATCCGTGAGGATAAAGGTTTGAAGAGCGGTGACCTGCTGACTGAAGAAGAATACCTGGAGATCCTGGAAAATCTTCCTAAAGAGAACCAGTACCTGCCAGATGACGATCCGCAGAAATTCATTGCTAAGATGGGTGCTGAAGCGGTTCATGACCTGTTGCAGAGAATTGAACTGGATTCACTGTCATTCAGCCTGCGTAACTCGGCTGCTACCGAAACTTCTCAGCAACGTAAAGCAGACGCTTTGAAACGTCTGAGCGTGGTAGAAGCGTTCCGCGAAGCAAATGGAAGGATCACTAACCGTCCTGAGTGGATGGTAATGCAATATATTCCTGTTATTCCACCGGAATTGCGTCCGTTAGTTCCTCTGGATGGCGGTCGTTTTGCATCATCCGACCTGAATGACCTGTATCGTCGTGTTATCATCCGTAACAACCGTTTGAAACGTTTGCTGGAGATCAAAGCCCCTGAGGTGATACTGCGTAACGAAAAACGTATGTTGCAGGAAGCAGTTGACTCACTGTTCGACAACAGCCGTAAATCAAACGCTGTGAAAGCTGAAGGTGGTCGCGCACTGAAATCACTGTCAGACGTACTGAAAGGTAAACAAGGCCGTTTCCGTCAGAACCTGTTGGGTAAACGTGTTGACTACTCTGGTCGTTCTGTAATCGTGGTAGGTCCTGAAATGAAACTGCATGAGTGCGGTTTGCCGAAGGACATGGCTGCTGAGCTGTTCAAACCGTTTATCATTCGTAAACTGATTGAAAGAGGTATCGTAAAAACAGTTAAATCTGCCCGTAAACTGGTAGACCGCAAGGAAGCTGTTGTTTGGGATATCCTTGAAAATATTCTGAAAGGGCACCCGGTAATGTTAAACCGCGCCCCGACACTGCACCGTTTGTCAATCCAGGCTTTCCAGCCTAAACTGATTGAAGGTAAAGCGATCCAACTGCACCCGCTTGTGTGTTCTGCGTTTAACGCCGACTTCGACGGTGACCAGATGGCGGTTCACGTTCCTTTGAGCAGTGCAGCTATCCTGGAAGCACAATTGCTGATGCTGTCTTCACACAACATCCTCAACCCGCAGAACGGTGCGCCAATGACCCTGCCTTCACAGGACATGGTACTTGGTCTGTACTACATCACCAAAGGAAAGAAAACTACTGAAACAGAAGTGATCCGTGGTGAAGGAAAAGCATTCTACAGCGCTGAAGAGGTGATCATTGCTTACAATGAGGGCAGCATTGACCTGCATGCCAATATCAAAGTAAAAGCTGATGTACGTCTTGATAGCGGCGAACTGAAAAGAAAGCTGATAGATACTACTGTAGGTCGCGTACTGTTCAACCAGTTTGTGCCTAAAGAAGTAGGTTATATCAATGCACTGTTAACCAAAAAGAACCTTCGCGAGATCATTGGTGATATCATCAAGATCACTAACGTTCCTAAAACTGCGAAGTTCCTGGATGATATTAAACAGCTTGGTTTCCGTACAGCGTTCCAGGGTGGTCTGTCGTTCAACATCAATGACCTGATCATTCCGTCGATTAAAGAAACTGTACTTGAAAATGCCAAAGGTGAAGTAGATGAGGTATGGGACAACTATAACATGGGTCTTATTACCAACAACGAGCGTTACAACCAGATCGTTGACATCTGGTCACGTGTTGACACCCGTATCACTGAAACACTGATCCGTGAGCTGAGCACAGACAAACAAGGTTTTAACTCTGTGTACATGATGCTTGACTCCGGTGCACGTGGTTCCAAACAGCAGATCAAACAGCTGTGCGGTATCAGGGGGCTGATGGCAAAACCAAGAAAATCCGGTTCAAGCGGAAGTGAGATCATTGAAAACCCGATCCTGTCAAACTTCAAAGGTGGTCTGAACGTATTGGATTACTTTATCTCTACGCACGGTGCGCGTAAAGGTCTTGCGGATACGGCCCTTAAAACGGCTGACGCGGGTTACCTCACACGTCGTCTGGTAGACGTTGCACAGGATGTTGTAATTACAGAGGAAGATTGCGGAACGCTGCGTGGTATTGCCATCAGCGCGCTGAAAGATAATGAGGAGGTGGTAGAGCCACTGTACGATCGTATCATCGGCCGAACCTCTCTGCATGATGTGTACAATCCTGCTACAGATAAACTGGTTGTAGCTGCAGGTGCACAGATCAATGAAGATATTGGTAAAGAAATTGAAGAGGCAGGTATCGAAACGGTAGAGATCCGTTCTGTACTGACCTGCGAAAGCAAACGTGGCGTGTGCGTAAGATGTTACGGTAAAAACCTGGCAACAGGTAATACTGCTCAGAAAGGTGATGCTGTAGGTATCATCGCTGCACAGTCAATTGGTGAGCCTGGTACACAGCTTACACTGCGTACCTTCCACGTGGGTGGTGTGGCTGGTTCTGCTTCAGTAGAATCTTCATTGCTGGCTAAGTTCGACGGTACTGTACAGTTCGACGGTCTGCGTTCAGTAACAGCTGAAAACAACCAGGGCGAAAAAATACAGGTAGTTATCGGTCGTACGGGTGAGTTGAGAATTGTAGATGTGAAGAATGACCGCCTGTTGATCACTAACAACGTTCCTTACGGTGCTACCCTGATGATCAAAGATGGTCAGCAGGTGAAGAAAGGCGATGTACTGTGTACATGGGATCCGTTCAACAACGTAATCGTAGCAGAGATTGCCGGTAAGATCAAGTTTGAAAGCGTTATTGAAGGTATCACTTACCGTGAAGAGGCGGACGAACAAACAGGTCACCGCGAGAAAGTGGTTATCGAAACAAAAGATAAAACGAAGATCCCAACGCTGATCGTAGAAGGCAGCAAAGATGTTAAACAATACAACTTACCTGTAGGATCTCACATTGCTGTTGACGAAACTGAAGATGTAAGAGCAGGACAGGTACTGGTGAAAATACCACGTACGCTGCGTATGCAGCGTGACATCACGGGTGGTCTGCCTCGTGTAACAGAGCTGTTTGAAGCACGTAACCCGGGTAACCCTGCGGTAGTGTGTGAAATTGATGGTGTAGTTGCATTCGGTGCTATCAAACGTGGTAACCGTGAGATTGTGGTAGAAGCAAGAGACGGTGTTGTGAAAAAATACCTGGTTCCGCTGACACGCCAGATCCTTGTTCAGGATGGTGACTTTATCAAAGCTGGTGCTCCGCTGTCTGACGGACAGGTTGCTCCTGGTGATATCCTGGCTATCAAAGGACCTTTCGCTGTACAGGAATATGTGGTGAATGAAATTCAGGAGGTATATCGTTTACAGGGTGTGAAAATTAACGATAAACACATCGAGGTGATCGTACGCCAGATGATGAAGAAAGTTGAGATCGTTGATCCGGGTGATACAAGATTCCTTGAGGAGGACCTGGAAGATCGTTTCGACTTTAACGATGAGAATGACTGGATCTTTGATAAGAAAGTAATTACTGATCCGGGCGAAAGCAGCAAAATGAGAGCTGGTCAGATCGCAAACCTGCGTGAGATCCGCGAAGAAAACTCACTGTTGCGTCGTGCAGATAAGAAGCTGGTTGAGTATCGCGATGCTAACCCTGCTACTTCTCATCCTGTACTGTTAGGTATCACTAAAGCTTCATTGGGTACACAAAGCTGGATCTCGGCTGCCTCCTTCCAGGAAACAACCAAAGTACTGAGCTCTGCTGCTATCCAGGGGAAAACTGATGATATGCTCGGTCTGAAAGAGAACGTTATCACCGGTCATCCGATACCTGCAGGTACTGGCTTACGTGACTTTGAAAACATGATAGTAGGTAGCAAGGAAGAATACGAACTGCTGCAGACAACGCGTGAAGCAATGAGCTTTGATGATGATGAGTAAGCGCAGATTTAAGAACTAATAATCTGATTTCACAGATATAAGCAGGAAGAAAACTTCCTGCTTTTTTTATGACCTGTATTGCAGTTGTACAGCGGTGTTCAGCTACTTTTATTTGTTAAAAGTTTTAACACTTTTCTTTTATTATAAGCCTTTATCTTGCGCAAAAGGGATCTTAATGAGAAATATTTCTACTATTTTAAGTGTCATTGCATTGGTATTGATTGGTGTTTTATTTTATCTGCATTTCAGTTCACCAAAAAGCCCCAAAAAGGACGTTCATGTTTCAGAAGCCGGTAAACAGAATGGCTTCAAAATCGCTTATTTTGATATTGATTCATTACAGGAACATTATCAATATTATAACGAAGCGCTGGATCAAATGAAAAAACAGGAAAGTTCTGCCAATGCTGAGTTGCAGGAACTGAAAGTGAAATTTCAGAGAAGGATTGCTGAGTTACAGAAAAAAGGACCTACCATGACACAGTCTGAAGATGAAGCTGCCCGCCAGGAAGTAGGTGTGATGGACCAGAATTACCGCAGACGTGAAGCTGATCTGCAGGAAAAATTACAGAACCGTCAGTTGGAATTAAGGAATGATATGCACAGACAGATTGAAGATTATCTGAAAGTGTATAACAAAAACAAAGAATATGCTTTTATCATTTCTTATGAGCCTAACTGGATCATTTACAATAAAGACTCCTTATACGATATTACCGGTGACCTGATCAGAGGTTTAAATGATAGCTATAAGGCAAGCAAGAAAAAAGACTAATTACCCGGCTTTTGCCATCCTATATTGCAAGCGCAGCTACCTGGTAGTTGCGCTTTTTATTTATGTTTTACGGTAATGCAGCTTTGACCGATTTTCTTATCTTCAGCGATAATTAACCAATACTATTTATCTGCTGCTTATGAGTGAAACAACCAATACCACATCTTTTAAGCCCACCCTTGGACTGGTGGATGCTACCATGATCGTAGCCGGCTCAATGATCGGTTCGGGTATCTTTATTGTAAGTACTGACATTGTACGCCACGTAGGTAGTGGCGGCTGGTTAATTGGCGTATGGCTGATCACTGGTTTTATGACCATTACCGCAGCCGTAAGCTATGGCGAATTAAGTGGCATGTACCCCAAGGCCGGAGGTCAGTATGTATACCTGAAAGAAGCTTTTAATCCGCTTGCCGGGTTTTTGTATGGATGGAGCTTTTTTGCGGTGATCCAAACTGCTACCATCGCTGCAGTGGCAGTGGCTTTTAGCCGTTATACCGCTTACCTGATACCGGAAGTGGGGGAGAAGAATATTCTTTTCAGCATTGGCAATTTAAATATATCGGCTGCACAGATACTGGCTATTTTAATGATCGTGTTTTTAACCTATACCAATACGCGGGGGATAAAGGGAGGTAAAATAGTACAGACCACCTTTACTACCGTTAAGCTACTGTCATTATTTGGCTTGATCATATTAGGGTTTCTGTTGGCCAAGCATAGCTTCTGGGGCGAAAACTGGGAAACTGGTTTAAATGCCATGCAACTGGAAAAAGACAATGCAGGCAATTTTGTGCAGGATGGTAAATGGTTCTCTATAGGCGGTGTGGCACTGATAGGTGCTATTGCTGCTTCCATGGTAGGCTCTATTTTCAGTAGTGATGCCTGGAACAATGTTACGTTCATTGCCGGTGAGATCAAGAACCCCAAAAAGAATATAGGATTAAGCCTTTTCATGGGAACATTGATAGTAACTATTATTTATGTTACGGCCAACCTGATGTACCTGTATGTGCTGCCGCTAAAGGAAATTGCTTTCCCGGAAGGTGAGCGTGTGGCGGTGGCCGCTTCCAATTCTATATTTGGACCTAATGGCTCGATCATTATTGCGGTGATGATCATGATCTCTACATTTGGTTGTAACAATGGATTGATACTGGCAGGCGCACGTGTATATTATACTATGGCAAAAGATGGTCTTTTCTTTAAAAAGACAGGCACCCTGAATAAGAATGCAGTGCCGGGTTTTGCTTTGTGGATACAATGTATCATGGCCTGTATACTGTGTTTAAGCGGTGGTTACAATGATCTGCTGGATATGATCGCTTTTGTAGTGGTTTTATTTTATGCAGTAACGATTATTGGTATTTTTGTGCTCAGAAATAAAAGGCCTGATGTTGAAAGGCCGTATAAAGCATTTGCTTACCCTGTATTGCCAGCTATCTATATTCTGATGGCATTAACGTTTTGCGTGTTCCTGATCATGATGAAACCCTTGTACGCAGGGGCTGGTTTGGGAATAGTGCTGGCCGGCATTCCGATATATTATATCGCTGTGGCGAACAGGAAAAAAGAAAACGCAGCTTAAATATTATGAGTAAGGTTGATTTTGATAAGGTTTTTGCGCAGTTTCCCTCCGTTAAGGCTGGTGTAATTGGTGATGTGATGCTGGATACTTACTGGTGGGGACATGTGGAACGAATATCACCTGAAGCACCTGTACCTATTGTGGCGCTTGACAGAAAGGAACATCGTATAGGTGGTGCGGGCAATGTGGCGCTTAACCTGGCTTCGTTGGGAGCACAGGTAGCTATATTGTCTGCCATGGGAAAAGATGATGATGGTATTTTACTAAAAGGATTATTTGAACAGCAGGATATCCGTACAGAATGGCTGCTGCAAATGTCTTCCCGGATCACTACCAATAAAAGCCGTATCATTAGCCGTAACCAGCAGATGATGCGCCTGGATGCAGAAACCACCAGGGACCTTACTGCGGAAGAAGAACAGGCTTTGATTGAAAGAACAGAACAGTACATTGTAACTGAAAAACCGCAGGTGATCATTTTTGAAGACTACAACAAAGGTGTATTAACCGAAAGGGTGATCGCCAGCGTGATAGCACTTTGTAAAAAACATGGTGTTTTTACGGCAGTAGATCCCAAACGCAAAAACTTCTTTTCCTATAAAACAGTTGATATTTTTAAACCGAACCTGAAAGAGGTAAAGGAAGGACTGAACCTGCTGATCGATGAAGTCAACCTGCCTACACTAAAGCATATACATGAAGAGCTGCAACAACTGTTACAGCATCGTATTTCATTTATAACACTTTCAGAAAAAGGTGTTTTCTATCAGCAGGAGCAGGATGCTGCTATTATTCCGTCACATCTGCGCAACATAGCTGATGTGTCTGGTGCCGGTGATACAGTGATTGCTGTTGCTTCACTGGTATATGCTGCCACGCAGAAAATTGATCTGATGGCACAGGTAGCCAATATAGCCGGCGGACTGGTATGTGAAATTGTAGGAACCTCTGCTATTGATAAAGCACTGTTACTGAAGGAATGCAAATTGTTACTGCAGTAAACGAGGTGTAGAAAACCTGTATTTGTTAAACAATACCTTTTTACATGGCGTACCATAAATGGTACGCCATGTTTCATTTTATATTTGACACAGCATGGTTCCTCCCGTTGTACAAGATCATATCCAGGCGTTAATAATAGAACAGACTGCTGTTAGTGTTAATAGCTGCAGGTTTATTGCAGTAGGCGGTGGATCAATAAACCATACTTACCAGTTGCTGATAAACGAGAGCTCCCGGTATTTTATAAAGCTGAACAGTGAAAAGAATTACCCGCAATTGTTTACCACAGAAAAAAACAGCCTGGAGGTATTAGGCACTGCAAAGGTGATCAGGGTGCCCCGTGTGGTAGCTGTAACAGCAGTAGAGGGTTACCAGGTGCTGATACTGGAATGGATTGAACAGGGGTTAAAAACAACAGTATTCTGGAAATCGTTTGGAGAACAGCTTGCCCTGTTGCATAGAACAGACAGTAATACGTTTGGCCTGGATATTGATAATTATATGGGCGCTTTGCCGCAGACCAATACAAAGGACGCAGACTGGTGCATATTTTTTACACAACAGCGCCTGGTACCGCAGATCAGGATGGCACGGGATGCGCAGCGACTGGGCAAAAAGGAGGTGGACCACTTTGAGCGGTTATTCCTGCGTTTACCAGAGATCTTTCCACCCGAACCACCGGCCCTGTTGCATGGCGATCTGTGGAGCGGCAATTTTCTGTGTGATGAGCATTCTCAGCCGGTACTGGTGGACCCGGCTACTTATTACGGGCACCGTAGCATGGACCTGGCGATGACCACCTTATTTGGCGGTTTTGACAATGTTTTTTACGAAAGCTATCAATATCATTTCCCATTACCCGCCAATTATTGCCGGCAATGGGAGGTTTGTAATCTGTATCCCTTACTGGTACATCTGAATTTGTTCGGAGAAAGTTACCTACCGGATATTTTGCATACAATTCAGCATTATTGATTAGCGTTATCATAAATATTTACCTGTAACAGGGTATTTTGCCGCCATAAGCAGCAAAATGTTTTGTTGTAAAGTCTTTAAGCAGAAATCGTCCTTTTAATCGTTGAAGATGGTGGCAGTCACAATACTGGGAAATAACTCAGCCTTGCCGGCCTTCGACCGGCATCCAACGTCGCAGGTAGTGACGGTGGATGATCATTTGTTCCTGGTGGATTGCGGCGAAAATACACAGGTACAACTGGCCCGGTATCGTATACGCTGGTCGCGTATCAACTTCATTTTTATCTCTCATTTGCATGGAGATCACTATTTCGGTCTGCCCGGCCTGCTGAACAGCATGGGATTGCTGCACCGCGAAAATGACCTGCATTTGTTTGCCCCCGCACCGCTGGAAGATATTCTGAACCTTCAGTTCAAGGCTGCCGCTACCATACTGCCTTACAAATTACATTTTCATCCTTTGCAGGATGAAGGGGTACTGGTAAAGACCGATAAGTTCCAGGTAACCTGTTTCACCACACGCCATCGTATTCCCTGCTGGGGATTTCGTTTTGAGCAGGTAAAAGCTCCGCGCCGTGTAAACCCCCAGAAAGCAATTGCTATGGGTGTGCCATCTGCCTTTTATGACCGTCTGAAACTGGGAGACGATTATATTACAAAAAGTGGAGATGTAATCAAAAACGAAGATGCTACAGATCCGGCACCCAAACCGCAGTCTTATGCGTATGCAGCCGATACCATGTATCATGAAGAACTGATAGAGAAAGTGCGGGGCGTGGATATGTTGTATCATGAAACCACTTATCTGAAGGGGCTTGAAGAAAGAGCTGCCGCCCGTTTCCACTCTACCACCATACAAGCCGCCTGTGTTGCCAATAAAGCAGGAGTAAAGCGCCTGTTGATAGGCCATTTCAGCTCCAAATATGATAAGCTGGATATGTTTGAAAAGGAAGCCTGCGAAATTTTCCCGAACACAAGCCTGGCGCTGGAAGGAGTTACGTATAAGGCGTAAGTACAGGTTTGAAGTACCCAATACGAAGCATCTACCTGGCTTTCTGTGCCTGACTCTGCTCATAAGTTGGTCCGTATAATCCAGGAACTTTATTACCGGTTGCACGTAAATAGATGATCATCTCTCCACGGTGATGATAAACATGATTGAATAAAAAACTTCGTGCTACAATACCGCGCGGCATAGGTCCCAGCACGGTACGTTCTCCCACTTTCATAGTCCATTCGTCCTGAAGATTTTCTTCTTTCAGTTCCTGAAGAGCCTTTCTTGCAAGAGCAACATTTTTCTCAAATAGTTCTATAGTAGCTTTTATATTGTCAGGGCTATCACGCTCCAGACGATCTGCTGCCATGTCATACACCTGTTTAGTGAGCGTACCTGCATACCAATAATAAATAGTAGCGATATGCTGTGCAAGCTCACCCATAGTCCAGCAAACTGGCGAGGGCTTGTAATGAATATCCTTTTCCGGAACAGCCTCTAACAATTTTCTTGTATTGCTTACTTCATGCTCGAATTCGGATAACAAAGCCTGCAGATGTGTCATATAGGTGGTTTGTATGAAAATAGGCAAGAAATACAAGAATGCAAAAAGGCTTCGGATATCCAGGGAACGGCAGGGAACATTTTAATCAACTGAATTGATGCAAATAAAAAAGGCTCTGAATTTCTTCAGAGCCTTTCATTTTCTGCGGACCGGACGGGACTCGAACCCGCGACCTCCGCCGTGACAGGGCGGCATTCTAACCAACTGAACTACCGATCCAACCGCTAATTACTTTTTGACAACGTACTTAGCAACCTCAAATATTTGTAGTATACATCACTTCTATAAGAACTTTCCCTAAAACTATCATTTCATCCTAACTATCACACTTTCAATGCTATCGGAGAAGTGTTTCATCGTTTTTGGGATTGCAAAGATAATAGAATTTCTATTTTCACCAACAAAACTTTTATAAAAAACTTCAACCCCTTAATTTTACGCACTTATTTAATTGTACATGCCGCAAGACAAAAACCGCCAGTTTCTTGATTTTGAAAAACCTATCAAAGATCTGTTCGATGATATTGAAGGTCTCAAACAAAAAGCTGAGAAAAGTAAAATTGACCTGAGCGAGCCTATTAAAAAGCTGGAAGAACGTGTTCTGGAAATCCGCAGGGATATTACCCAGAACTTAACACCCTGGCAAAAAGTTCAGTTAAGCCGCCACCCCGACCGCCCTTATACCTTAAAGTACATTGAGAAAATGACCACCGATTTTGTGGAACTTTTCGGCGATCGTAATGTACGCGACGATAAGGCCATGGTAGGAGGTTTTGCTTCCCTGGATGGGCAAACCGTTATGTTTATCGGCCAGCAAAAAGGTATAAACACCAAAGCACGCCAGCTTCGCAATTTTGGTATGGCCAATCCCGAAGGCTACCGCAAGGCCCTTCGCCTGATGAAACTGGCCGAAAAATTCAATAAACCCATTGTTACTTTAATTGATACACCAGGTGCCTATCCCGGCCTGGAAGCCGAAGAAAGAGGCCAGGGTGAAGCCATTGCCCGCAATATTTATGAAATGATGCGCCTGAAAGTACCGGTGATCTGCGTTGTGATCGGTGAAGGCGCGTCTGGTGGAGCATTGGGCATTGGGGTTGGTGACCGTGTATTTATGCTGGAGAACTCCTGGTATACGGTGATCTCGCCCGAAAACTGTAGCTCTATCCTGTGGAGAAGCTGGGCTCAGAAAGAAAAAGCCGCTGAGCAATTAAAACTCACCCCGGATTATATGCACCAGTTCGGTCTTATAGACCAGATCATTCCCGAACCATTGGGGGGTGCACACTGGGATTACCATGAAGCTGCGGGTAAATTAAAACCCTTCCTAATAAATACCATTGCAGAACTGCAACAGCTTAATCCTGAAGAACGTATCCGCCAGCGTATTGAGAAGTTCAGTAAAATGGGCTTCTGGAACGAGATAGCATAATCACCCATCACAGGCGGAACAATACAGGTAATACATATTATCTTTATTCCTGCAGTAAAAAATTTGGGGGCAATATAATTGCTGACTATTTTTGAGCCCTGATGTTAATGATAAAGAAAAATACAAAGCGTTCCAAGAAACACTCCCAATGTACGGAAGGTTAAGGACTATTTTGTATGTCTGAATATAACTGAAAGCCTTCCTGTAACGGGAAGGTTTTTTTGTTTTAAGGCATCATTACATTGAAACTGTATCGTAAACATTAAAAACTATAACAAAAAATGTCTCTCAGGCAAACGTTAAAAGGTACGGGTGTGGCGTTGGTTACACCATTCACGGCAAAATTTGAGATTGACTTTGAATCACTGGGCCGCGTCATTGATGCTGTTATCAAAGGAGGTGTTGAATATGTTGTTACATTAGGCACTACCGGCGAAACCCCTACCCTCAGTAAGGATGAGAAAATTGCACTGATCAGTTTCACTTACGATAAAGTAGCCGGTCGCGTACCTGTTGTAGTAGGCATTGGCGGCAACGACACCTATTCCCTGATAGAAGACCTGAAGACATTTCCGCTTGAGAAAGCTGCAGCAGTATTAAGTGCCAGTCCTTATTACAACAAACCTTCGCAGGAAGGCATTTACCAGCATTATAAATTACTTGCTGAAGTTTCTCCCAAACCAATTTTATTATACAACGTTCCGGGAAGAACCGGCAGAAATATGACAGCAGCCACAACCCTGCGTTTGGCTGAATTGCCTAATATTGCTGGTATTAAAGAAGCCAGTGGCGATATGGGGCAATGTATGCAGATACTGCGCGACCGCCCTGAAAACTTCCTGGTAGTCAGCGGCGATGATGCATTAACGCTACCACAGATCGCCTGCGGTATGGATGGAGTGATCAGTGTAGCCGCCAACTCTGTTACAAAGCCTTTTACCGATATGGTACGTCATTGTCTGGCTGGTAATTTTGCGGCAGCAAAAGCACTGAACGATAGATTGATTGAAGCTTACGACCTGATGTTTGCAGAGAACAATCCTGCCGGTGTAAAAGCATTCATGGCCGAACAGCAATTGCTAAGCAACTATCTGCGTTTACCCATGTTAGCGTTGAGCGAAGGACTGCATCAGCAGGTAAAAGCATACCTGAAAAAATGAGATATAAGTTATAAGTGATGAGGCACAAGGAAATACAATCACTGTATTCTCTTGTGCCTTTTGTATTAATCGTAAAATATGAAAGACTATTAGCTGGTTATCAACCAAAGCAATCAAGCCATATAGCCATCAAACTATGCCATTATTAAGTAACTGCTGCAAAGCTCTCACAACTTCGTGCAAGATTGTTATTGCTTCCCCGCTATTTTTATCCCTGTACATACTTTATGTATAGACAGATGCCTGTCTATGATGATGTGATATGATCTTTTTATTATCATTTCCACACCGGAGGTGGTAATGAATGCAGGATCATATGTTGATATACTGGAGCTATATGCAGTTATCGTTATTCCAGGTAGCTTTTTATTGCATCAGGATAGCGTTTGGTAAAGTAGAGATTAACTAAGCGGGTTATTAAAGGCGTTAGTAAGGGAATGATATAAGCAAGATTGGAATTTATAAAAGACAAAAGCAATGCAAAGGCAAATACAGAAGGAATGGCCAGCGCCCTGGTAGCATTGTACTTATAGATGATTTTGGTGAGCCCTTCTGATAGATTGTTTTTAGGCAGATACACCAACCTCCACAACCGGAATACAAAAAAGCCTGCCAGTAGAATATTAGCAGCGTAGATCAGCAAAGGAGGTTTTAAAGACGAGTTATAGTATTCGCTGAAAAAAGCTGTGCTGAACGGCATAATAACAATCGGCAGCATAAACAAAAGGTTACCCCAGAGCAGTTTCTGATTAACCCTCACAATGAACTTGAATAAACGATGGTGTGTCATCCAGTACATGCCGATAACCAGGAAACTGATAAAAAAGCCGATGAATTCAGGTAACAGATGGAGTAAAGCTTTCCATAGGTCATGGTCATTGATAGCACCTTCGTCCAACCTGGGAACTTTTATTTCAATGATCAGTAATGTGATCGCGATGGCAAATATCGCATCGCTGAACAAGGCTATTCTGTCCAGTTGAAATTTGTGTTTTTCCGAAAGCTCTTTGTGTTCCATGTAAGTGAGTTTAAGTTCCGCAGGGAAAATAAATATAATATCGTGAATAACGGAGGCAAATATCCGGCAAGCTTTTCAGAATATGAAACTCTTACTGCGTATAGATGTACAAGCTATGCTGATGAGAGAGTAATTTTTTCACGGAAATATATAAGATAAACCTGATATTGATCACCCCAAATACTGCTGTACATTTTTGTATTGTGCACTAATAGTGCTGCAATTGCATAAAGCTCCAGTAGCAGATTGTAATAGGGTGGATATTTTTCTCTTGATACACAGCTTAACCATAGTCATGAATATTAAACAATAAATATTTATTGTTTTTCAATAAATATGGTTATCTTTGAATAGTTGTTTTTCAAAATAGAATAATTATGAAAATCAGTA